>Ga0209933_1000055_pt1 | contig 401531 bp, 356 predicted proteins | sample ThiBiot_300_biof_FD_183944 | JGI IMG/M metagenome (GOLD analysis project Ga0209933, IMG submission 183944) | Wastewater bioreactor microbial communities from Cape Town, South Africa - Thiocy_cont_300_biof (SPAdes) | ecosystem: Engineered > Bioremediation > Thiocyanate > Unclassified | place...
GACGGCCCCAGGAACGACCCCGCAGTGGAAAAGCCGGGCACACCGGCGAACTCCTCGCGCCCCTACGCCCGAGCCGCCACGAAAGCCCGACACCAGCCCCTCACGAAATCACACCGGCGGATCCGGGCTCAGAAGCCGAGCGACGCGCCGCCCTGCCCGGATGGCTGCACTTCTACAATCACCACCGCGCCCACTCCGCCCTCAGAGGCCAGCCGCCGATCACCCGACTGACCAATCTCCCTGGACATCACAACTAGGAGGCTGGATACTGTCGGTGCATGCCTGATGAATCCGGAGCTGAGCACCGGATGGTGACGTCGCAGAGCCTGTCGAGCGGGACGGTCACCGTCTGCTGGGCTCTGGCCGTTGGTCTACTTGCCAGCGGGATCGCCGCGACATTCGCGAACAAGCCCGGTGCGGCCGCCGCCACCATGCTCGCGCTCGGTGGCCTCCTGGCCTTCGTAGCGATGATGCGGCGCATCCCTCTGCGGCTCGAGGTGGCTGGCACGAAGCTCGATGCTGCGTATCCACCGGACGACGCATATCAGGCAGGTCGTTCTGGGGGTGTTCAGGCCGGTCTGGAAGCGGCCGTGCGGGAGACGGAGAAGGCCAGTCAGTCGGGGCGGACCGTTGAGGAACTCCTCGACCGTCTCCGGCAGGAGGCTCGTGAACAGTTGGACGTGGTTCCGCTGGCGCCTCCTGGGGAACGTGAAGTCAGCCGCTCACGGCGCGTTGTGGCCGGTCGTGGATACCGAGCGTCGACAGCAAGCCGGGTGGCCGAGGTGACGTATCGGCAGCTCGACTACTGGGCCCGGACCGGGCTCGTTGAGCCGAGCGTCCAGAATGGGGAACCCGCGGCGCTCTACTCGCTTGAAGACATCGTGTTGCTAGCCATCGTGAAGCGGCTTCTCAACGCGGGCGTCAGCCTGCAGCAGATCCGCCAGGTTGTGTCGGTGATCAGGGCTGAAGGGCTGGACGCGTCCCGCGGTCGGACGCTCATCAGCAACGGTCAGGACGTGATCCTGGCAGCCACAGCAGGCGAAGTCGCTAGCGTCCTTGAGCACGGAGACGCCATCTTCGGGGTCGCACTAGGTGCGGCCGCCGCGGACGTCGAGAGCAAGCTAGACGCGCTGCAGTCGTAGGAAGCAACCGCGTTCGCGTGGCGGTCCATACCAGCGAACGGACCGCAGGGTTGGCGTTCACGGTCGCGGTCCGCGGCGGCTAGACGCCCGGCGACCCGCGGTCGCAACCGCCCGTTCACCGGCCCGTACGTGCCTCCACGGTGTACCGCTCAAGCAGATTCCGGGCCGTCAAGCCATGATGGGCGAGCAACTTGGAAACCCGCACGGGGTCGCGGAAGGCGTCGTCTTGCGCGAGCGCAGTCGCGAACCGGTCGAGTGCATCTCGCAGTGAGAACAACTTCTCCGTTGTGATAACACGGCAGCGTTGCGGTGCTGCGGCCTTTGAGTCGAACGTGGACCAGGGGTGCACCAGGACGGGGGTGCCGGTCGTCACTGGGTACTGCTCACGGAACCAGTCCATCGCGTTAGATAGTTGCTTGGCGTCGTCCTTGAACACCGGGTGTTCTCCTGCGCCGCTCTTCGCCTCGATGACGAGGAAAGTGTTGTCGTTCAGTGCCCAGAGGTTGTCCGGGCCGCGGCCGATGTCTCGTTCGGGTCGCTGGCCTGCGAATCCAAGATGGCGAGCGAGGTCGTCCAGTGCCGCTTCGAACGGCAAAGTGCGGGGGCCGAACACCAGGTCCGCGAGGATGGCGCTGTACCCGAGCCTCAGTTCGGCTCCCGTGTGGTACGCGTCCTGCATCCAACTGGACGCCGACGCGCCTTGCTCCTTGATCGGTGTGGCCAGCTTGGCGTAGCTGGCACCCGTTGCAGGCCGCAGGAGGGCACGGTTTGCCTCGTTCGCTGCGCGTTGCGTCTCCTGAGCGAGTACCGGGTCGACTGGGTGCTGAAGCGTCGCGAGCTCCTGAAGGAGCTGACCGCACAGGATCTGGTCGCTGGCGGCATTCAGCGCCTTCTGCTCCGCATCGGCCGCTTCGGACCACCGGGAACGTGTAGCAAGGTCGAAGGCTTGGCGACGTGCCGTCGTGACAGCGTCGACCGGGTTCTGCTCGTACCGAAGGGTTGCCAGACGGGACCGGCTCGCGGTGATCCACCCGACGTCACGGTTGAGGACACGGTTCACGACGCTCAACAGCTCGTCCATGTCGGTGCCCCGAAGGTCCGCAGCAACGCGACGTGAGAGTTCCATCTGCGCACGTGTGGCAGGGGAGAACGCGTCCATTGCGCCGGGCCGAAGGAGCCGCTCGGTCATCCGTGCGCCCATCAGGAACACGACGCAGTAGTCGTCGTTTGAGCGGACGGCGCGACCCATGCCCTGTTCCACTCGTTGGATCTGGCGGCGCAACAAGGTGTCGGACCCGACCATGTACGCCTCGTCCAACCGGTCGAGACCGCCGAGGGCTTCAGGGAGCCCGTCGATCACGAGCACGTGACATGCGTCCCCCGGCAAGTCGACGCCGTCATACCGGTTGACGAAGACCACCAGACCGACGTGTCTTCCGGATCTCAACTGGTCGACGCCATCCTTGATGGAGTCCTTGTCCAGAACGGTGGGACCGTACTCAGCCCACGCGGCGGCGCGAGTCTTGCTTGGGACGATCACGACGACGTTCCGGTCGGCGGCCAACGATGCGATCATGCCGCGGACCTGCTCCTCCGTCGCCTCGGGCATGATCTCTTGCGGCACGACGATGAGCCGGTCTCCGATGTCACCGGCGTTCGCCGGCGCCACGGGGTCGGCGATGGTCGCCGGGTCGGCAGCGAAGTCCGTGACGAGGATCCCGTCATCGGCCAACGTGGCAGTCAGGTACACGCGCCGCTGGGCGCTCGCGAAGCCAGTGAGAACATCAACGGGCAGATGGGTGGGAGCGATCTCGAGGGCGTCCGATGTGAAGACGGCGCGGCACTGAGGGAGGACGTCGACAATGAGCGGCCAGTTGAACTGGTGCGGTGACGTGTTCGTAATCGGGTGAATGATCGACAGGACCTGCCTCTGACGGTCCTGCCATGCCCAGTACGGGATTGGCACGAGGGCGTTCTGTCGCTGCCCTCGCAGGTCGAGCAAGGCGTTTGGAGACTGCTGCTCGAGCACGTCCGCGAACGTCTCAAGGAGTTGGTCGTACTGCGGTACGTCCGCTCCGATGACGAGTTTGAACTCGTCTTCCGCCTTCGCAAGGCAGGCGTGGGCATCGTCAACGATGACGGTTCCTAGACCGTACCGCGGCACCTTCGATACGGAGCCGCCGACACCGAAGACGGACAGGCCGTTCACGACTCGCTGGAACACGTCGACGAGGATGGCCGTACCCGTTGCGTACTCGTACGACCCGACGTCGCCTGTGACGGTGATGCCCAGGGCTGCCGCTTCAGCGCGCACCTGGTCTGCCAGGTAGTGGTCCGGCACGAGATACGCAACCGGGCCCTTGCCTTCCTCCAGCGACGCCTGGGCGATGAGGAGGCCCACCACGGTCTTCCCGCCACCGGTGTTGAGCTTGACGACCACGTCACGGGCGTCACGGCGGCGGTCCCACTGGTCAAGGATTTGGTCTTGCGGGCCGCGTAGGTACTCGTAACCGCGGACCCTCGGGAGAGCCGCGAACAAGTCACGAGGATGCCGAACGGCCCCGGTTCCTTCGTTGGGCTTCTCGTAGTTGAGGAAGTCGATGCCCATCGTGGTGCCCCCTTGGTGACGTCCCTGGCGTCCAAGCGGGAGTGGTGTCGTTGGGCGCACATAGATCTTCCGCACCTTGGCACCTGTAATGCATGCACGGCAAGCGTTTCGTTGGCAATGCACCCGGGGAAGTAGGGCCCCTTTGAGGCGATTCAGGACAATGCGGACAACGCAAGGGTGCCAGCCGCACCCGAGTCGGCGGTGTATGCCTTGGGGATACCGCGACGGCTCATGGAGGCCCCCACGTCAACGGGAGCTGCGGTCCCGCCGCGCGATTGCTTGCGGAACTTCGGGAAGCCCGGGCGCGCGGGGGACCCACAGCCTTGGCGACTGCTTCGGCGTTCGGTTGTCGATTTTGACGGCCCGCCCAGGGGGTCAGGGCCGCCGGCGACAGCGCCCTGGAACACGGCGGGTATCGGCCCTCCGGTTTCGAGAGGCCGTCACCGGGGCGCGGCACTGTGGCCCGGTGACGGCTCGGTCGTGACGTGTCGTCGGAGCAGGTCCGCGATGGTTACGTCGAGCACCTGTGCGATGGCTTGGACGGTGAAGACGCCAGGGTCGATCACCGCCCGCGTCTCGATTGCACGAACCGTCCCATAGGCGACACCGGCGCGTTCGGCGAGCTTCTGCTGCGACCAGCCTCGTTCGCCGCGGACGATCCGAACATTCCGGGCGAGCGTAGCGGCGGCCTCCAGGTGGGGACTGTCGACCTTCCTCCGGCGTCCGGGCACCGCGGTATACTACCAAAATAGTAGCGCCATAGTTTTGGCTCGACCGGGAAGGTACGGTGTCGGCATGGCCGGTCGGCACATCAAGGCACTCATCGCGGCGTACCACGATCGCGACGACCTTGCGTTCCGCCGCGCCACCCAGGGGATCATCGAAGAGGAGGAAGCGAAGCGGCACACCGCGCTGGCGCAGGACCTTCGTCGGCTCCTGGCCGCGGGGGCTCACTCCGCCTTCGCGGTGGAACCGATGATGTTGCCCGAGTCCCCTCGGGACCGAGACTCCAACGTTCCGATCGCTGACGTCGCACCGCCACCAACGACGGGGCTGCGTAGCCTGCTCTTGAACGAGCAGACTGATCGCACCCTGAGCCAGGTGATCGCTGAGGTCCCGATGTGGCAGCAGCTTGATGCTGCCGGCCTGCCGCGTCGCAATCGCCTGCTCCTGTACGGGCCCCCCGGCTGCGGGAAGACGTCAATCGCGTCGGCCGTCGCCGGCGAGCTCGGGTGGCCGTTGACCACTGCGAGAGTGGACAGCCTCGTGTCGAGTTACCTCGGCGAGACGGCGTCCAACTTGCGAAACTTGTTCGATTTTGCCCAGCAGCACGCGCACGTGGTGTTCCTCGACGAGTTCGACTCCCTTGGCAAGTTGCGGAACGACCCGTCGGACCACGGTGAGTTGCGCCGCGTCGTGAACGCTGTGCTCCAGCTGATCGACAGCTACCAGGGGCGTTCCATCGTGATCGCTGCGACGAATAACCCGGAGATCCTCGACTCAGCTCTGTGGCGCCGGTTCGACGAGGTCCTGGAGGTGCCAGCCCCGACCGTCGCGCAGATCGCAGCCCTGCTGCACCGGCAGCTGTCCGCCGTGAACACCATTGAGATCGAGCGGTTCGCGTCGCGGCTCGCCGGGCTTTCGTTCGCCGCCGTGCGGCACGCCGCGGACGGAGCGCGCCGGCGTGCTCTGCTCGATGGTCGCCGCGAGGCGACCATCGGCGATCTTGACGAGGCCGTTCGCGACACGGTCTCCCGGCCCTGGGCCTGACCGCCGCCACATCGATCGTTCAACGCGTCGGAAGTTTCCAGCGGACTTCTCGTCGTTCTTGTGGGTGGATGCGGCGGATAGTCCGAGCCGCGGCGGCGTCCTACGCGCTACGGTCGTGAGTCGTGGCCGACCATCTGCGACTGGCAGACCCGCGCGTGCTGTCGTCCAAGCGCCGCCCTTCCGCGTTCAACCCAAATGCTGGGCCGCTCGAGCCCGACCGTCCTGGCCACGCGAGGACTCTCGCCGGAATGCTGGCGGGCATCGAAGGCCAGGTTGGGGGCCGATTCGAACGTGACCGGGTCGGCGTCGACGAAGAAGACCGCGACGATGCCCCACCGGTTGTTCTCGTGGTGACCGGTAGAGCGGCCTTGGACTACGGGCCATTTCGACGGTGGGGGATGGACGTCCTCACTGAGGGTTCTGGCAACACATTGATGGTTCTGTCCAGCTCTGAGGCGCGCGAGGTCTTCGCCGATCTTGTGGACGAGTACGGAGGCGACCGGGCCGACTGGACGAAACCAGAGGCGTGGCGCAAGCAGCTCGACGCGATCGAGAGCGTTCGACTGTACGACGCGCGCGACCGCGCCGACGGTCAACTCGAGGACCTCAACTTCGAATCACTGGAGGTCGTGGATGTCCTCTTGTGGGCTTCGATGGCGGAACGCTCCAGTCGACGCGCGGAAGCCGCCCGCCGACGAGTTCATGAAGTAGAAGAGTTCGTTGCCTCCGCGGCCGAGCTTGACGACCGTGTTGCGGTCCTCGCGGTCGACGACCGACCGGACACCACGATGATGCGCGTCGCAGTGACGCGCGAGCTCCTGGACGGCTTGCTGGCCAATGCGTGGGTGGAACGCGTCCGGCCACCCGTACAACCAGTCCTGACGAGCGATCACCTTCTGGAAGCACCGGTACCCCCGCCGTGGGAGCGGCCGCCGGCTACTGGCGCGCCCATCGGTGTGATCGACGATCTCGTGATGGACAACACTCTCCTGCAAGACGTCGTTGCGGGCCGTGCATCGTTTCCCGACGGGTACGTATTCAACCCGCCCAGCGACCACGGCACCCATGTCGCAGCCGTCGCCGCCTACGGCGAGCTTCGAACGCACATCGTTGACGGAGCTCCTCTACCCGCGCCGCACCCGATCTACGGTGCTCGAGTCATGGAGGCATCAGCCCTCAGGCTCGGCCGTACGCAAGTCGTCGGCTACCTGCACGAGCAGCTCGAGCGCGCACTGAAGTGGCTACACGCCGAGGGGGTCAAGGTTGCGGTCTGCTCCATTAACCAGCTCGTCCCCGACGACAGTCTCGTGCCCAGCCCGGAAGTGCTGGTCATTGACCGGCTGGCCCGAGAACTCGACATGGTGGTCGTGCTGTCCACCGGCAACGTCGCCAGCGTGTCTCCTCATCACTGGCAGACTGACTACCCGACCTACTTGCACCGCCCAGAAGCACGGGTCGCGGACCCTGGCACAGCAGCCTTGGGCGTGACGGTCAGCGCAGTAGCGCACCACGACGTGCCCGGCGCGGTGAACCGACAGCATCAGGTGCCGATCGCACACGCCGGGCAGCCTTCGCCATTCACTCGAGTAGGCCCCACCCGCGGCCGGACCAAGACGTTGACGCAGAAGCCCGAGTTCGAAGCGCACGGCGGTAACTTCAGTTGGGACCACCAGAACAGCTCCGTGCACCCAAATGACCCCGCGATGGGAGTCATCACCCTCTCCACGCCACGCAACAACAACCCGGTGTTCACCGCAGTGACTGGCACTAGTTTTGCCGCCCCCTACGTAGCGCACCAGATCGCAGACATTGCCACCCGCTACCCGCGCGCATCGGCGAATCTTCTACGGGCACTGACGGCCCTTTCAGGCCGGGTAAACCCCGCATCCAGGAACCACGGTCTGCCGATCGTGGTTTCAGCATTCGGAGAACCCAATGCCCACAGCGTGCTGGAGAGTGGCCCAGATCGGGTCGTCCTCGTGTTCGAGGGTGCAATCCCAGTCGGCGGGGTGAGCGTTCAACGCATACCCGTGCCTGCTGACTTTGCCACCGGGGCTCGCAATCAAACGATGCGAGTCGCGCTCGCCTACGACCCTCCCGTCCGGCGTGATCGTGGCGGGTACGCCGCTGGAGACATGTCGTTCGACGTGACTCGCGCCATGACCGAGGCAGAAGTTGTCCAACTGTACGAACTGCAGCCAAGCGAAGAGGAGGTCAGTGCGGACCCGAGCAAGGTCCGGCTGCCGCTTCCGCACGACCGTCGGCGTCCTAACTTGCAGCCCGGCGTCAAGACATTCGCCTCCAACACGCTCATGCGTCGGACGCTGGACTGGGACTGGAACCCGGACGACGAGGATTACTTCCTGGTGCTTCGCCATACACCTCGCCGATGGTCGAAGACCGCCAACGACCCGACCGAACAGTCCTACGCACTCGCGATCGAACTATCAATGCAGGCGACCGCCTCAGTGGATCTGTTCTCGTTGGTCCGGGCACAGATCGAGGCGCGAGCTCGCGTTCGCGTCCGCTCCTGACGCGGCGGCCGCCGCTGGGACAGCCGAAGCCAACGCGACACGCAACTCTGCATACTCCGCCGCGGCTGGGGGGGACGCCGAGGAGCGTCGAAGATGCTGGACGATTGGTGGCTCTTCGCAGTTGAGCGGGTAGATCGCTGGTGGCGCGTCGGTGCGGGTGGGAGGGTCGAGGCCTCCCGAGGATGGAAGTTCCTACGCTCGCCATCCGAGAGGCCTCGACGTGTTCCACGCTACCTTCGACCCTGCTGACCTGACCGTGTTCTGCGGGCTTGACGAGCTCGGACTCGTGGCCGTTGGGCAGCGGATCGAGCCGTCTGGTGCGGTGCTCGAGTGCCGGGTCGTGGCGCCGGACGAGTTCTGCGGTCGGTGTGGAGCGGAGGGCATCTCGCGGGGCACGAACGTGCGACGGCTCGCGCATGTCCCGTTCGGCGGCAGGCCGACGACGCTCGTGGTCCGGCTTCCCCGCTGGCGCTGCTCGGGCTGCGGCCGGTCCTGGCGGCACGACCTGGCTCACGCGGCCGAGCCGAGATCGAGGCTGTCGCGCGGCGCGCTGGCCTGGGCGCTGGCGGCGCTGGTCGTCGACCATCTGACGGTCAGCCGTGTCGCGGCCCGGCTCGGGGTGTCCTGGCACACCGCCAACACCGCGGTGCTGGACGAGGGTCGTCGGGTCCTGATCTCGGACCCAGCCCGGTTCGACGGGGTGGCGGTGATCGGCGTCGACGAGCATGCCTGGCGCCACACGCGGGCCGGCGACCGCTACGTGACCGTGATCATCGACTTGACGCCGGTGCGGGACAGGACCGGACCGGCCAGGCTGCTGGACATGGTGGAGGGCCGTTCCAAGCCGGTGTTCAAGACCTGGCTGCAGCAGCAGACCCCGGCGTTCCGTGATGGCGTCGAGGTGGTCGCGATGGACGGGTTCACCGGGTTCAAGACCGCCGCGGCGGAGGCGGTGCCGGACGCAGTCGAGGTGATGGACCCGTTCCATGTCGTCCAGCTCGCCGGCGACGCCCTGGACCGCTGCCGACAGCGCATCCAGCAGGCCACGCTCGGCCACCGCGGCCGCTCGGGCGATCCGCTGTACGGCATCCGTCGCGCCCTGCACACCGGCGAAGGGTTCTTGACCGACCGGCAGCGATCGCGCATCCTCGCCGCGTTCGCCGCCGACGAGCAGCACATCGCGGTCGAGGTCACCTGGAGCGTCTACCAGGACATCGTCACCGCCTACCGCGACGAGGACCGCGCCCGCGGCCGCGCCGCACTGCAGACCGCAATCCGGTCCATCGGCCGAGGCGTCCCGGCCGGTCTCGAAGAACTGCGCCGCCTGGGCCGCACCCTGCGCACCCGCGCCGCCGACGTCCTGGCCTACTTCGATCGCCCCGGCACCTCGAACGGCCCGACCGAAGCGATCAACGGACGCCTCGAACACCTCCGCGGCTCCGCCCTCGGCTTCCGCAACCTCACCAACTACATCGCCCGCAGCTTGCTCGAAACCGGCGGCTTCAGACCCCACCTACCCGCTTGATTGCGAAGAGCCCGATTGGTGGGGTCGGGCTCCGAGGCGATCCTGCCGCGCTGCTGGGCGTCGCGTGTTGCGCCAGTGGGCGCACTCCCGCTAGTAGAGGCTCCCTGACGCTGGGCGCCCTGAACTGGCACGGGGTGCGCCATGACGTCGTCCGCAAGACTCCTGCTCCTGCTTCCGACCGCTGACCCGGGGATCACGCCCAACGACAACGGGCTGCCGGGACTGGCGGTACTACGCCAGATCGTCGGAGCGCTCCTGACCTGGGGTCTGGTCGCCTGCGTCGCGGGCCTAGTGATCTCGGTCATCACCTGGGCCGTTGCCCGCCAGCAGGGCAACTACGGCTATGCCTCCGGTGCGAAGACGGGCGTGCTGGTCTCGGCGGGTGGTGCGCTGCTGATCGGCGGGGCGAACGCGATCGTGGCGTTCTTCTCCGGCGTGGGCGGGCGGATCTGACGTGGCCGCCGCGGTGGCGAGCGTGTGCTCGGGTCCGCTGGATCTGGTCTGCCAGGTCACGGACGCCGTGCAGGGCGCGGCATCCGACTACGTGCTGGGCGGTCTCGGTTCTGCCTTCGTCGGAGGTTCGGCCCAGGTGGGCCAGCTGACGCTGACCGCCTTGGACACGACCACGGCGATCGATCTCGGCGCGACGTGGTTCCGTGCGAACGTCGCTGTGATCGCGTCGATCGCGCTACCTGCGGTTGTCGGCCTGTTCGTCATCCAGGTACTCACGTCGGTGTTGCGCCGTGAGCCGGGCGGCCTTGCGCGTGGTGTCGTCGGGGTGGGTAAGGCTCTACTGGGCGCCGCGTTGGCGTTGGCCGTGACACAGGTCGCGCTCACCTTGGTTGATGCCCTTTGCCAGTACATCGCCGGTTCGGCCGGCTACACCGTCGGCTTGGCCGCGGCGCGGTTCTTCCGGTTCAGCTTCCTGACCGGTCTGTCACCGGCGCTGCAGCTGCTGCTCGGGCTGCTGCTGATGGTCGGGTTCGTGCTGCTGTGGGGTGTGCTGCTGTTCCGCAAGGCAGCACTGATCCTGGTCGCTGTGTTCGCGCCGATTGCGTTCGCGGGGTCGGCGTGGGACCAGACCCGGGTGTGGACCCGCCGGTGGTTGGAGATCGTCGCCGCGCTGGTGTTCTGCAAGGTCGTCATCGTCGTCACGTTCGTCGTGGGCGCCTCGGCGTTCTCGGGCACCGGCCCGGGCGTCGGCACCGCGCCAGCCAGCAGCGACAGCACCCGGTTGTCGGACCTGCTCGTCGGGGTCCTGCTGCTGGCGATTGCGATCTGGGCGCCGTGGTTGACGTGGCGGTTCGTGCACTGGTCGGGGCTGGAGGCCGCGACCGTGATGCACGCCAACGTGGCCGCCAACCCGATTAGCAAGGTCGGGCAGTCCGCGGCGACCACCACCAAGTTCGCGGCCCAGCACGTGGCGTTGACCGCGGTCACCGGCGGTGCCGGCGCGGGCGCAGCCGCGGCTCAAGGCGCCGGTGCAGCGAGCGCGGTACGTCCACCCGGGCAGCCCCGTCCCGCGTCGCGACCGGCGGCTGGCGGTGAGGGTCGATGACTGCGTCGCAGTCCGGGTCGACGACGGTGTTTGGTCGGCTCGAGCGGCGCGGCGTCCTGCTCGGCCTGTCGGCTGCCCAGCTGGCCGTCGTCGGCGTCGCCGTAGCCGTCGCGGTGACGGCGGTCTACTCGGCCGGTAGCGGGGGCCTGCTCGTGTCGGCCCCGTTGTGGGTGGTGCTGTTGGTCGTCGGCACCGTCACCGTCGGGGGCCGCCCGCTGGTGGGTTGGCTTCCTCTGATGACTGCGTGGCGGGGTCGTCAGCTGCGCGGGGCGACCAGCGTCGCACGGAGCACCCGCGTTGAGCATCAGCCCCGCACGCTCACATTGCCAGGCGTGGCCGGGCGTCTTGAGCTTGTCGAGGAGCCGTCGCTCGGCGGCGTCCTGGTTGTCGACCGGAGAGCCGGGACGGCAACGGCTCTTCTGGCGGTGAACGCGTCGGGGTTCTTGCTGGACGACGGTTCTGTGCAGGAACACAAGGTCGGCGCGTGGGGACGGGTCCTGGCCGGCATCTGCCAGCAGTCGACGATCGTCCGGGTCCAGTTCCTGGTTCGGACCGTGCCGGGCGGGTTGACCCCGGCACGACGGGGTGGTTTCCAGTCGTGGTCGCAACACGTCCTTGAGAATCGGGGTTCGTGTTGGCGTCGTCTCGTCGTGTTGCGAAGGGTCCTGGTCGTCGTCGGCAGTCGGCGAAGCAGGCGCAGTTCTTCCGTCTGCTGGCCCGCGGGTGGACGGCGGCCGCCGCTCGGCGGGAGGTGGGCATCTCCCGGTCCACGAGCCGCAACTGGCGCAACGGGTTCAAGGTCTACCGCGACGGCGAGGTCATCGGGTTCGTCCCTCCCGTGGACCGGCTGACGGCCTCGCCGATCAGTTCCCGGTTCTTGTCGCAGCACGAGCGGATCGAGATCGCCGATCTGCACCGCGCCGGCAAGAGCGTGCGCGCGATCGCCGCCGAGCTGGGCCGGTCCCCATCGACAGTCAGCCGTGAGCTGCGTCGCAACGGCCGCCGCGACGGTCAGTACCGGCCGTTCGAGGCCCACCACAAGGCGGCGATGCGTCGGCGCCGCCCACGCGCACCTCGGTGGACGACGACCCCAGCTCTTGAGGCGTTTCTCCGAGAGCACCTGCGGCAGCGTTGGAGTCCGCAGCAGATCAGCCGCGAGTTGGGCCACCAGTTCCGCGACGACCGGCAGATGCACCTGTGCCCGGAGTCGATCTACCAGGCGATCTACCGGCCGGGCAGTCCGCTGACCAGGCCTCCGATCACACGCCACCCGGCCCGCTCGCCGCTGCGCACTGGACGTGACCACCGTCGGGCGCACCGACGTCTCGAGCAGCGCCAGCACCGCTTCACCGCGCCTGGGCTGAGCATCCACGAGCGGCCCTTCCCACCCGAGGACCGATCCCATGTCGGCGCCTGGGAAGGTGACCTGATCGTCGGCCCCGGGCATCGATCCGCGATCGGCACCCTGGTCGAGCGCCACACCCGGTTCGTCAAGCTCATCCACCTACCCGCGCAGGACTCACGCGCGCTGCGCGACGCGCTCATCGACGACCTCGCCGGCCTGCCGGCGCAGCTGCGCACGTCGATCACCTGGGACCAGGGCACCGAGATGTCACGCCACCAGGACATCACCGCCGCCCTAGGCACGAAGATCTACTTCGCCGACGCGCACTCGCCCTGGCAGCGCGGCAGCAACGAGAACACCAACGGGCTGCTACGCCAGTACTTCCCGAAGGGCACCGACCTGTCGCGGCACACCCCGGCCGACCTGAGGGCCGTCGCCGACGAACTCAACGCACGCCCCAGAGCAGTCCTCGGACACCAACCACCGGCCGCTCTCTTCGCCATGCTGCTAGCGTCGGCAGACCACCCACCGTTGCGATGACCACTGGAAACCACCCAGTGGTGGCGTGAGCACCGCGGGACAACCGGCAGCCGGATCGCAGAGGCAGTCTCCGCGATGCTGGACGACGGCTTCGTGTCCGCCCATCGCCGCGAGACGTTGCTCGCGGTGGCGGCGCGTCTTCCTCGCGGCTACCGCGGCGGGCACCGCGAACGTCTGCAGGCAGTCGTCGCGCAGTTCGACGCCGTGTCCTCGTCCCTGCGGGCGGCCGACCTGAACCCGTCTGGCTGGCTGGACACTGCTCGGTTGGCCGAGGTGCTCACCAGTGCTTGCGACCCAGCCACGGCCGCACGGCGCGAGGGCCTTCCCGCCTGGCCGATGCCGCCAGCAGACGGCGTCAAGGAGCGTTGGGCGTCCATGGTCGTCGGGACGGGGTTCCATGCGACGTACTGGGTCAGCGAGTGGCCCCGCTCAGCGACGCACCCGGGGTTCCTGCAGCCGTTGCTGCTCGGGGACACCGGCACCCGGGTCCTGAGCGTGATTGCCGAGCCGCTGCCGACGGCCCGTGCCTTGCGGGAGATCCGCAAGGCGAAGGTCGAGCACGCCGCTGACGCCGCGCAGCGGCGGCGGATCGGGCAGATGGAGGACGAGGCGACCCGCGCTGAGGTCGCCGACCTGCAACGCCGCGAGGCCGACCTCGTTGCCGGCAACGGTGACCTGCGGTTCACCGGCCTCGTGAGCGTCTGCGCGGGAACCGAGGCGCAGCTGGAGGACCGGTGCGTGGCGCTGGAGACCGCTGCTGCGCAGGCGATGTGCGAGGTACGGCGTCTGGTCGGCCAGCAAGGTGTCGCTTTCCTGGCCGGTGCCCTTCCGCTGGCGCGAGGTGTGCTGTGAGTGCCCGGTTCCGCACCCGGACCGGTCACTACTCGGCCGGGACGCCGCTGCGGCTGCCCGCGCACCGCGCATCCTCGGCGGTCCTGGCGGGGGCGTACCCGTTCCTTGCGCCACCCACCGTGGATCAGGGCGTGCCGGTGGGGGTGGACCTGTTCAGCGGGGGCGCGTTCTGCTTCGACCCCTGGACCCAGTACGCCGACGGGACCCTCACCAACCCCAACGTGCTGCTTGCCGGGGTGATCGGGCAGGGCAAGTCCGCGCTGGTCAAGTCCCTGGCTCTCCGTTCGATCGCCGCCGGCCGGACCGTCTATGTGCCGGGGGATCCGAAGGGGGAGTGGGCTGTGGTTGCCGACGCGGTCGGCGGCACGGTCCTTCGCCTCGGGCCCGGGTCACCGACCCGGCTGAACCCGCTGGACGTCGTGGGCGAGGACCGGCAAGCGCTGCGGTCGCAGCTGCTGGCCGGGGTGGCCTCGGCGACCTTGCGCCGGGACCTGACGGCTGCCGAGCACAGCGCCCTGGACGCCGCCCTCGCTCACCTGTCGGGGGGAGGCCCGATCACCGTCCGAGAGGTCATCGAGGCCCTGGTGACCCCGGATACCCGCCTAGCGCGAGCGGACGGGCTGCGGGTGCAGGACCGGGCGGCCGACGGCCGCGACTTGGTGCACGGGCTGCGCCGACTGTTCTCCGGGGACCTGGGCGGCCTGTTCGACGCCCCGACCACCGACGCCCTCGATCCGATGGCGCCGATGGTGGTGCTCGACCTGTCGGCGTTGGGGTCCGACGACGACGCCCTGGCGATCGCCTCCACGTGCGCTGCCGCCTGGGTCGAGGGTGCCCTGGCCTCGTCGTCGAACCCGCGGTGGGTGATCTACGACGAGGCGTGGCGGCTGCTGCGCCACCCCGGGCTGATCCGGCGCATGCAGGCCCAGTGGAAGCTGTCCCGGGCCTACGGGATCGCCAACCTCCTCGTGCTGCACCGCCTGTCCGACCTGGACGCGGTCGGCCACCGCGGATCCGAGACCCGGGCGCTGGCCGACGGGTTGCTGGCCGACTGCTCGACTCGCGTGATCTACCGGCAGGAGGCTGACCAGCTGTCGGCCGCGACGGCATCCCTCGGGCTGACCGAGCCGGAGCGGGACCTGCTGCCGCTGCTGTCCCGCGGCACCGGGCTGTGGAAGCTGCCCGGGCGCAGCCACGTCGTGCAGCACGTCCTGCTGCCGTTCGAAGAGCCGCTGGTGGACACCGACGCCGCGATGCGTGCCGGGAGCTGGTCCTGATGGACCGCGCACACGTGGAACGGCTCGCTGAGCAGTCACTCCTGCGCGGCTTGATGAACGAGCCTCGTGCGATTGCGGCCGTCCGCGGCTGGCTGCGACCGGCCGACTTCGCCGACACGTGGCACCGGGCCGTCTACACGACCGCAGTCGAGCGGCACATCGCCGGCCAACCCGTCGACCCAGAGCACATGGCCGACGCCCTGACCGAGCGTCTCGGCGCCCGGCTGGCCGACGGTGCCCGGCTCGCGCAGCTCATCACCGCCACCCCCTACACGCCGAACACGCTCGCCTACGCCCGGATGGTGCTCGACGCGGGGCTGCGCCGCGAAGTCGTCGGACTCGGCGTCCTCCTGCAGGCAGCCGCGGTCCAGTCCGCACTCGACCACACCAGCGTTCCCCTGACCACGACCTGCCGACTCGTCGACGCCGGCCTCGACGCGGCCGCCAGTCGGTGGACGGACGCCACCGGGGCGCCCCAGCAGACCAACGTCGTCCCCATCGCCCTGCGCGCCGCCTTCCGCAACGGCGAAGCCCAGGAAGGCGCTGCCCGCTACCTGGCCGCGCTCCCCGCGCGGGATGCTGTCGGCGAACGGCAGCACGTCGTCGAGCTCGTCGCCGCCCTGATCGCCCATCCCGACGCGATCGGGGACGTCAGCTCGTGGTTGCCCATCACCGCGATCGCCGACCCCGGATGGCGGCTGATCTACGGCACCACCATCGAGCTCGCCGAGCTCGGGCAGCCGGTGGACCTGGTCACTGTCGCCTGGACGGCCCGCCAGCACGCCCAGCACGGCCCGGAACTCCCGTCGATGGACGAACTCCGGCAGGCCGTCGACAGCGGCTGGTACTCGTTCCCCGCCGTGGCGGCGGGCGTCGTCGCCGCGGACCAGGCGCGGCACCTGGCAGACACCGGCACGCACCAGCTCCACCAGGCGGCCGCCAACCCGGGCGTCCTGATCGGGGACCTCGTCGACACCGGACACACGATCACCGACGCGCTCCGCCGCACCGCCGCCGTACTCCCTATCGCCCACGAGCCGGCGCGGCGCCTGGTCGCCCTCCCGGCCCTGCACCGCTCACCGGCGGTGACCCGATGACGCCCCGTGTCTCCGCAGCACGCCCGGCCGCCGCCGCGCCCGGCCCCGACCTGACCGGATGGCTGCTCGGTGCCCTTGGCGCGCTGCTCGGCCTCGCCGTGCTCATCCGCGCGGGAGCGTGGGTCTCCTGCGTGCTGACCGGGCGCCCCGGACCAGACGGCGGCCTGCTGCCTGCCCTGGCGTCTCTGGGCCATCCGGTCGATCCGGCCGCCGGGTGGCCGGCGCCGTGGCAGCTTCCTGGCCCGGTCGCGTACTGGGCAGGAGTAGGTCTGGTGCTGCTCGTCGCGATCGGGCTCGGCATGCTCGGCTGGCGTACCCACCGGCAGATGGTCGGCCGCTGGGCCGAGACGAACCGCCTCCGTCACCTGCCCGGGACCGCCCACCCGACCGAGGTGCGGCGGGTCGCCGGCAGCCGGGCGGTGCGCGCCCGTGCGGCGGTCGTGCGTCCGTCGATGGACGCGAAGGCGAAGCCGCGCCAGGTCGGCTACCGCCTCGGCTCCATGCGAGGCCACGACCTGTGGTGCACGGTCGAGGACTCCGTCCTGCTGGTCGGCCCGCCACGCATGGGCAAGGGCCTGCACTTGGTCGTCCCGTGGGTGCTCGACGCCCCCGGCCCGGTCGTGACCACCTCGACGCGCCCCGACACGCTCGCTGTCACCCTTCGTGCCCGACGTCGCACCGGCCCGGTCGCGATCTTCGACCCCCAACGCCTGGCCGGGCTGACCGGCGGGCTCGCCTGGTCCCCAATCCGGGGCTGCGAGTCACCGCACACCGCGATGGTCCGCGCCCGTGGCCTGGCCGCCGGCGCCGGGCTGGGCAAGTCGGTGACCGATGCCGACTTCTGGGGCGGCCAGACCGAGACGACCCTGCGCTGCCTGCTGCACGCCGCCGCACTGGACGGACGCCGCACAATCGACCTGTACCGGTGGTCACTGAACCCCGTCCTCGCCGAGGACGCGATCAGCATCCTGAACCGGTCCTCCCCGGTCGAGGGGTGGGCCGACGCCCTCGACATGGCCGTGCACACCGACCCCCGCACCCGCGACTCCATCTGGCTGGCCGTCCGCCAGGCCCTCGCCGCCCTGGCCGACCCCGACGTCCTGGCCGCCCTCGATCCCAAGCCTGGGACCGAGTTCGACCCGGCCGAGTTCCTCGCCGACTCCGGCACCCTCTACCTGCTGGCCTCATCCGTGGCCGCCGGCTCCTGCGCGCCTCTGATCGCCGCGTTCGTCGAAGACATCACCGAGACCGCCCGCACCGTCGCCGCCCGAGCACCCAGCGCACGCCTGGACCCGCCCCTGCTGCTCGCGCTCGATGAGATCGCCAACCTCACACCCCTGCCGTCGCTGCCGTCCCTGATGTCGGAGGGCGGCGGGTCCGGCATCACCACCCTGGCCGTCCTGCAGTCCCTCGCCCAAGCGCGCAACCGATGGGGCGAGCACGCCGCCGACACCATCTGGGACGCCGCCACCGTCAAAGTCGTCCTCGGTGGGCTTGGCAAGTACCGAGATCTGGACGACGTCGCCCGCCTCCTGGGCGAGATCGACGAACTCGTCGAGACCCGCACAAGTGGACGCAGCGGCGAGCGGTCGTCGTCCACCTCGGTGCGGTCCATGCCCGTCATGCCGCCGGCCGTGCTGCGCACCCTGCCGTTCGGCACCGGAGTCCTGCTGCTGCGCCAGACCAAACCCGCCGTGATCGACCTGCACCCGTGGACCACCCGACGGGACACCACCGTCCTGCGCGCGGACCAGGCCGTCGTCGAGCACGCCACCGCCACCGGAACGCAGGTGCCCGCATGATCGGCAAGCTCCTCACCGGCACCCTGCTCATCCTGACCGTCCCTGCCCTGGCGACCCTGACCGCCCTGACGGTCGGCAGCAGCGCAGACCATTGCCTCGACTCCAGCCAACCATCCGCCGTACCGACGCCGACGTTCACCGCCGAGGCCACCGTCCCCGACTCCGGTCCGACGAGCCCGACCGGTGCACCAACAGCAGGCTGCATCCCCGATCTCGGTGCCCACGCCGCAGTCGCCACCGTCCCAGCCGGCACCCCCACTGACGTCGCGGCCGCCGTCCGCAACGGCCTGGCCTACGTCGGGGTCACTGGCGGGTGGTACCAGCGCTGCGACCAACTGGCCTGCCGCGCATACGGCTACGCGAACTCCGGCTACGTCTCCGCCCACACCCACTGGCTCGCCATGCTCGCCACCGGCCACGCCCACCCCGGCGACCCCTGCCCACCGCTGGGATCGTTCGTCTTCTTCAACACCGGCCGACCCGACGGGCATGTGTCCCTCGTCGTGCAAGCCGATCCCGGCAGCTGCGACCACACCGTCATCCAGGTCACCGCCAACGAGATCTTCGACCACGCCACCGGCAACCACGGTGGCGTCTACCAGCTCTCCCTCGCCCGGCTCGAGGGCATGTACCTCGGGGGCCACGGCTACCTCGGCTGGTCCGACCCCGTCTGCGCCGGCGCCCTAGTGCCCCCTGGCGCGCCATCCGCCAACGCGGGGAGCTGACCTTGCGACCGCCTGGGACAGCGTCCACCGAGGAGAAGCTCGCTGCCCTGCACACACAGCTGGTCGACGCGGTCGCCGACCTCGTCCACTCGGACAAGTGGGCGCAGATGCTCGCCGTCGCGGCACGCTTCACCGAGTACTCCCCGTCGAACGTGCTACTCATCGCCGCACAGCGACCCGACGCCACCCGAGTCGCCGGCATCCGCACTTGGAACGGCCTCGGCCGACGGGTGACCAAGGGCGAGCACGGCATCGCGATCCTCGCGCCCTGCGTCTACCGGACCGACGACCAGACTGCCAAAGACCGACATCAGGCCAGGCCCGAGCCTGCTGCCAGTCCTGGTGACGAGATGCCGCCGCAGCGCGAGCTGCACGGCTTCCGCGTGGTGCACGTCTTCGACGTCACCCAGACCGAAGGCCGGCCACTCCCAGACGTACAGCCCGAACTGCTGAAGGGCGCCGCGCCGGCGGGGATCTGGGACCAGCTCGTTGCCCTCACGGCTAACGCCGGGTACCAGCTCGAACGCCGACCGTGCCCCGAGGGCGTCAACGGGTGGACAGCGCCGCAGGACAAGATCGTCGTCGTCGACGAGACCCTCGAGCCCGCCCAAGCAGCCAAGACGCTCGCCCACGAGCTCGGACACGTCCGGGCGAACCACGCGGGACGATTCCCCGACTACGCCGTCGCCCACGCCTGCCGCGGAGCCGCCGAAGTCGAAGCCGAGTCCATCGCGTACGTCATCACCAGCCACCTCGGGATGAAGCCCGACGCATACTCGGTCCCCTACGTCGCCGGCTGGGCCGACGACCTCGACATGCTGCGGCACCACATGAGCACCGTCGTCACCGTCGCTCAAGGGCTCCTGAGTGATCTGGATGCGCTGTCCAAGGCCGCTCGAGCGACGCGCGTCCTCCAGATCGCGCCGCAATGGGCGGTTCCAGGACGAAGTCCCGTTCGTGAGACCGACCTCGTAGCGAACCAGGAAGGCCTCCGACGCGCCTGACCCGGCCCTGGCTGGGCACGCGCACGGGTCGAGCGGTCAGCGGGTTGGCGCGTCTACGGCTCCGCCCGGCACGTTGCCTCGGACACGGCGTGCGTTCTCTGTGTACGGAGCTAGTGCCCGGACGAACGCATCCCGCTCCGTGCGGGTCAGATCGATCTGCCAGCGAGTGTTCTCAACAGCGAAGGTCACCGTGACCGCGTCGGGCTCACCCGACAGGTCCGAGACCAGCGTGACAACGGTGCGGTTCGCCATGGAAGAGATTCTGGCATATCGCGACACGCCTAGTGTGGCAGGCCGAAAGAATGCGGGCACCACAGTTGGCGCGGAATCTAGTAGTCACGACGCGATGGCGCCGAGCTCCGCCACCCTCTTCTGCCAGATGTCGGCTCTGTCCATATCGCCTAGTTCGGTCGCAAGAGAGGCAGCGATTATGCCAAGGTCTGCGCGGACGTCGAGGGTCTCCGCGGTCTGGAAGTCGTAGGGCGCATTCGCGGGACGTCGCCAGATGAACGCTGGTACCGGTACGGACTCGAGATCCTCTAGCCAGTGCCGGTTAGCATCGAAGAGTACCTCGCGTTTCTGGGTCTCTGTGCCGGCGCAGCAGGCGCGGTTATAGAGGAGCAGAGAGATCGGCTTGTAACTGAGCCGCTGTGCATCTCGCAGGAAGACGTATGCATCGCCCGGCCGAGTCGTGATGAGACAGAACGCGAAGTTGTTTCGAAGCCATGAGTCCGCCGGGGCTTGGCCCAGCAAGAATTCGAAGAGTGCCGCTGCTTCTGCGCAGCGCCCCTGCCGCAGGAGCATTTTCGCCTGCTTGACGACCGCCTCTCGAACGTCATTCCAGCCGGCCTGGACCCGAACTTCGTCCTCGGTCAACGATTTCCGGGCCACTGCGTGGGCCAGTTCGTCCTTGTCCAGCGAAGCCTCGGCGATCAGGGAAGCGGGGAGTTCAGCGTCCACCGCCATGACGGTGTGGCGATACTCCTTGCGTAGCGACGTGGAGTCCCAGTTCTCGAGGTTCGGCTCGACTAGGCGCAGGACTGCCCATCGGTATGTAGCGGCCGCCGCACGGCTTGACTCGTCCACCGATCGGGCCCACTGATCGAGCTCCTCGCTCGCAACCGGCTGCATCCGGACGAGGGTCTCCAGTGGAGCGAAGGTGACCCAGCCCTGCGTCAGGTAGAGAGCGTGGCTCATCGCCTCACTGAAGTTGACCCGAGGCCCTTGGAGCTTCATTGCGTCTCGCCAACCCTGGACGTTGAGGTCCGGGTCGACCTCGAGCCGGTCCAGGCCCGGCACTTGAGCCTCGCTCAGCAGTGAGACAGCGACGCTGCCCAGGATGGGGGCCTGGAAGAGGTCGGCAAGCCCGTGTCGGATCAGGCTGTCGCCGTCCAAGCCGCGCCTGTCCAGAGCGAGGCCAATCGTTCGGACGAATGCTGTCCGGGCGTCCCAGGCTGCGACCCCGTCGTCGGGCGGCACTTCGAGTACCGACTTCACCATGCGCAGCAGGTCCGCGATTGTCGCAGTCGCCAGATCCATGACAGTCCATCCTTCGCCGGCATCCGTGGTGCGCATCACAGGATCATGGCTAGGATCCTAGCAAGATCCTGGGTACGATCTCAACCGTGAGGGCCACCGTGGACATGATCTACCAAGCATCCGACCTTGCGACCCGCAGGCGGGAGTTCATCAACGCGGCGCGTGACGGTCGAGCCCACCTACGCGACACCGACGGGACGGAACTGGTCGCTCTCCGAGCGGGTGAACTTGAGGTGCTCGACGGCCTAGCGTTCTGGTCCGGTCAGCACCGCCGTCTCGAGCGTCTTCTCCGCGACGTCGAGGCTCCGAACGTTGAACAACTGGGCGACCTTGCGTGGCTTCGTGTGTTCGACCGTGACGATCTCGTGGCGTTCGTTGAGGAGCTCTATGAGTGCTTGATTGCTGCGACTGCCGATCGCAATCTTGCAGTGCTGCTCGAAGCGGTGGACGCTTGGCGTGCTACTGCGCAGCAGTTGGAGGATCCGCTTCGGCGAAGCGTGCTACTCGCGCGGCATGACCCATCGGACTTTGTCGATGCCGGACGGCCATGAGTAGCCTTCAGCGGTGAGTCCTCCGACAAGCGCGTATCAGCCTCTTGGGCCCGCGCGCAGGCCTGGTGTCAAACCTGACGTACCACCGAGCTACCGGGTGCTCGTTCACCGCAAGTTTGCTGACAAGTACTCTCAAATCGTTGAACGCGTCGGACTGGAAGCGGCTCAAGCACTTTGGGACCATCTAGCATCTTCGCCCGGTGCGCCGCCTGCGCTCGGGTCCACATGCATCTTGCGCGGCAAGGCGGGGCTGCCGCATGGTCCCGGTTGGTCTCGAACCGTCCACTACGAACTGTCGAGCATGGCGCGAGTAAACTACCAATTCCATGATTCCTTCAGAACGTCGGAATCGTCTGACGCGCATCGCGTCGTGGCAATCCTGACGATCGACTACTCTAGCCACTAGTCGCCGAATTTGCTCTGTGAGCCCTCGCAACCTGTGCGACAGATCTATTCGCCACGCACCTTTTAGTTGCCCCGGTGGTTTCCGGGGCGGCACCCCGTGCGCGCGACCCAGTCATTGAGTCGTTCGCGGGCGGCGGCGAAGCGTTCATGCCATTGCAGCGGGGCGTCGGCGGACGAGGTGGTGGCGAAAGAGCCCTGCCACGCGAGGTGGAGTGCAGAGAGTTCTTCGATGAGCTCGGGGTGGCGGGTCCAGCAGTCGGGTACGACGCGGTGGTCGAGCCGGTAGCGGTCGACAAGCCAAATGACCCAGAGGTCGAGCTCTTCGATGAGGAGCTCGGTGTCGTCTGGAGTCTGGGCGCCCCAGGCGAAGACGATGGGTGGCTCGCCCGGCTGGTCCAGCTGCGGGGGCGGGTAGAAGGGGTCGTGTCTGGTCATGGCGGTGTGTCCTATCGGGCGATGACGTGGTCCGGCAGCGTGGCTGGGCGTGTGGCCGCGGCGGGGAGCCGGTCGTGGTGGGCGAGGGTGGTGGCGATCTCGGCGAGCCAGGCGGCGTGGGCGGCGGGGGCGGCCGGTTCGGGTCCGATGCGGTCCAGCCATCCAGGCCGGTCTTTGAGTGCGCCCGCGGTGAGCGCGGCGGTCCGGTCGTCAATGAGCTGGTTGATCTGTGCGAGGAGTACCTCGCCGTCGGGGTCTAGGCCCGCGGGGTCGTGAATGACGGGCGGTTCGTCGTCGGCGGTGTGTTCGCGCAAGTAGGTATGTGCCCGTTCGAGCAGGGTCCGCGCGAGACTTGCCCCTCGGTCCGCTTCGCCTATCAGCGATCGGAGCAACGCGTCGGCGTCTGGCGCGTTGACGCGGCTGACCTGATCAAGGGCGGCGACGAGGCGCCCTGCGTCTGAGTCGCGGCTGACTGCGGCGATAGTTGTCTCGTCGACCCCGACATTGGAGAGGCGCTGGACCCACCTGGCTTTGGCGGCGTCGGCGTAGAGGGTGCGAGCGATGGGTTCGAGCCGGCGCAGTGAAGCAGCGTCGTCTTGTCGCGCCGCGATCGTGGCGGTGGCGGACTGCTCCGCACCGGTGGTCGTCAGGACGGTGCGGAGGATGTCGTGGGCGTCGAGGGCCGCGTGCGGGTCCGGCAGGTGATCGCAGTCCGTGTCGAGCGTGTCGACAGCGACGTAGAGGTGGTTGGCGTCTCGGCCACGGCTCATGGCGACGTAAAGGTTCTCCCGGGTCATGCCGGAGTGCGCTAGGACGTGAGCGCGGTCGACGGTCATGCCCTGGGCGCGGTGGGTCGTGGTGGCGTAGGCGAGGTCGGCGTGGTCGGCGACGTAGTCCGCCGGCAGCCGCACCTGGACCTGACTGGCGGAGCCGGTGGTGCCTACGACACCCCGGCGGGCCAGTCGTGTCGCCGCCGCGATCACCGAGATCGATCCGTTGGGGTGCACCTCGGTGACGTCCCACAGGTCTCCGTTGCGGACGAATCCGCCGGGTCGGGTCAGGTGCCGGTTGTTGCGCCGGGTGACGATCCGGTCGCCGACGGCGATGGTGGCGCCGGCATGGGTGGTGATGCCGCTGGGCTGGACTAGGCCGTCTTGGACGCGGTCGTTGTGGGCGCGGGTGTTCAGGGCGGTGACGGTGGCGGTGTCGGGTGCGATCAGGACGGTGGTGTAACCGGCGGTCTGGTCCGCGCACCAGGCGACGTACGCCTCTTCGAGCATGGATTCGCCGGGGCCAGCGTGGATGCGACCCGCCTCGTCATACAGCTCAAGGACGCGGGGGTTCCCGTCGCGCAGGGCGGTGGTGGCGGTCGCTTCCCAGGGGCGGGTGAACCGCCACAGGGTCCGCAGTCTGGCGCCGCCGGTGCGGTCGGCGAGCAGCCCGAACGCGCCCCCGGCGGCGACCGCGGACAGCTGGGAGTGGTCTCCGACGAGAAGGACCTTGGCTCCGCTGCTGGCTGCTTGCCGGGTCAGCTCGTCCAGGGCGAGGGTGCCGGCCAGGGACGCTTCGTCCACGACGAGGAGCTGTCCCGGGCGCAGGGTCCAGTGCTGTTGCTGGCGTCGATAGGCGGTCAGGGCGCTGTCGATGGTGCGCAGCCGGCCCAGGTCGCCGGGTCCCGTGTGGGCACGCAGCGCGGAGAGCTGGTCGATGACGTCGGCGCGGCGGGCGGCCCCGGGACCCGTGGATTCGTGCAGCCACTTGGCGGTGTTCTCGCAGCTGATCCCCAGGGCCCCGGCGAGGTTGGCGGCCGCGGTGGCCGACGGAGCCAGGCCGATGACGGTGCCCCGGCCGTGGTGGCGTTCCCAGGCGGTGCGCAGCGCCGCCAGGGTGGTGGTCTTGCCCGAGCCGGCCGGCCCGACGAGCAGGTCGACAAGCCGCGCGGACCCGGCGATCGCCCGCACCGCGTCGGCCTGGTCGGCGGCGAGCCGACCACCGGCCGCGACGGGAGCGCGCAGCGCCTCATCCAGGACGGGCGCGGTCGGGGCAGTGATGTCGCGTGCGGCGTCGAGGAGTCGGGTTTCGGCGTCGAGGATGACGGTGTCGGTGAAGAGGTGTTCGTCGGGCCGGTCGAACACCGATGCCCCGCCGCGTCCGGCATACCGGCCCGCGGCGGTGAACAGGGCAGGAGCCTCGAGGCTGAGGCACCGGGTCAGTGCCGCGTCGGTGACGGCGTCCAGGAGCGCGATCCGGTCGGCCGGGGTGGCGGTGATGATGCCGCGGGTGAGCCGGGCGGTCTCGGACCACACGTTCCACCGGGTCCAGGTCGCCCGCCGTTCCCGCACCCCGTCCAGCACTCGATCCGCAAGGTTGTCGAGCACCGCGGGAGGGACCTGCTCGACGCGGATGGGCCGGGTCTTCGAACCGTGCAGGACCTGGATTGTCAGGTCGTGCGGTGACATCCCGGTGACATCTGCTGCGCGGCGCCGCCACCGGGCGACCAGATCCCGCAGGGGCGTGACGGTCTTGGTGGGTCGGGTGGCGCGGGTGACCTGCTGACGCAGTCGGGTGATCTCGATGCGGTTCGGTGCGCGTCCGTGGCCGGCGGCGAAGTCGGCGACGGCGCTGGTCATCGCTTCGTCGATCTGACTGGTCCGCTGGGAGAACGCGGCCAGCAGGTCATCGTCGACCCCGTCGAGCTCGAACCCCAACGACCGCTGCGCACCCCGGGTCCGCCATCCCCAGGTGACAGGTAGGCGGCGGGCGACCTCGTCGACGAGGAAGACGTTGTACGCCTCGGACACCGCGACCACGGCATGGTGCAGCGCCCGAGAGTCCACGGAGCGCCAGCCACCGTCGGGGCCTTGGACCTTGTTGGCCAGCACGACGTGGGTGTGCAGGTTCGGGTCCCCGGCACGGGAGTCCCAGTGGTCGAACGCCGCCGCGATCGCCCCACCGGTGGTCTCCTGGCGACATCCGCCGTGGCCCGTCCGCGTGTAGAGGGCACGGTCCTGCAGGAAGTCCATCGCCTGATCCACCGCCGCGGTGTGTGCGTCGAACACTGCCTGGCGGGTGCGGTCGTCGGCGACCGCCCACAACGTGGAGACCGACTTCATCACCGTGAACGTCAGGTCGAACCCCGCCACGACAGGGGAGCTGTCGCGGGCCAGCTCGACCCGGGTGATCGCGTCGACCGCGGCCTGGTGCGCTTGCGGTGACATGTCCTTCGGGAGCGCCTTGACCAGCGCGGCGACGCGGTCGGCAGGGGAGCGCACGGCCGGGTAGGGGCGGCCGAGTGGTTCGCCGGTGACCGGGTTCGTGCCGTGGGCGAAGAGCCGCGCCATACCGGTCTCGTCCACGCGAGCGCCGCCGGTCAGCTGCTGCCCGCCACCTGGCCCCAGGAGGCCGCGCAGACCTCGGCCGATCCAGCGGCCCGGTGGATTCCCGGACTCGAGGTAGTACGCCGTCACCGGCGCCGGACCGGTGCGCTGACAGTCCCCGGTTGCCACTTGTCGCAGTAGGTAGCGGTAGCCGGCACCGGCCGTCAGCCGATGCATCGTCATCACCACCGCCGACCACCACCCGCCGGCAGGCCATGAGTGCAAAGCCCCATGCGAGCGGGTGTGCGGAACCACCGAACGACGCGACGGCCGGAGCGCCAAGCCCGGGTGCCAGAGGTGTCTAGCAGGTTGGTGGGAGGGGTGGATTGGGGCGGGGGCAGGAGCACAGGTGCCGAGCCAGGTCGAGCTCTGGCGCGGCGCGGCGCGATCGCTACCGCGCGGACACGGGCGACCGCGACCCACCCGCCGTCGCGTGTTGCGCCACCCGCGCACACCCGCCTATGTGGGGCTTCTTGTCCACCGACTGCTGCCCAGCAGACTCCGTGACCCGAGGCCTCCGTAGGGAGGGACCCGGCGAGGGGAGGTCGCGATGAGTGCGACGTGGTCGACAGGTGCGACCTCGGTCCTGGAGCGCGCAAACGAGGGTTGGCCGGGCGTCTGGTCGCTCCTGTTCGCTGCCGGCAAGGCCGCATTCCGGCTGTCGCTGCAGCTGCCGATCGGCGTCGGCGCCGCGCTGGCGTTCGCTGCGGCGGATACATGTGAGGCGCGCGACGAGGTCGGCTGGGAGCACCCCGACCTGCCCATGACGGCGCTCGCTGTCGACCTCGGGCCGCTCGGGCCCCAGGTCGACCTGCCAGCGGCATGCGGCGTCGTCGCCGACCTTCTCGACGGCGCCTTGGACCGCCTTTGCGCGCTCGCGGCGACGGGTCGGACGAGCGATGAGCAACAACTCGCGCAACGGCTCGGCTGGCGGATCCGGGAGATCCGGCGCGCGGTGGTGGCGGTGCACGCGTGACCGCGACCTATGGCGACCTCGTCGGACGCGCGGGAGCAGATGTCCATGCCGGTCTGCTGCGCGTGATGCGCCGCGGGTTCGTGGATGCCAAGCAGGCGCAGAACACCGTGGGCGCGTACTACGACCTGCTCGCCGCCCTGCGAGCGCACACGTGGTGGCTGATCGACCCCGCCAGAGTCCGCAGCCAGGAGCTCATGGGGCAGAGCGGGACGCTCGACGGTGACGACCTGGATCGCGTCGCAGCCCGGTTGTTCTCCGAGCTCGGCCCGCTGACACAGCGGCCAGTCTGGTTGCCCTACCCGGACGCAGACTTCGACCACCCGTGGCGCGAGGGCGCCGCCAGGCTCGGCGCCGCGACCGACCTTCTCGCTACACACCTCGGCCCACGTGGCGAACCGCGGTCCGAGCTGGCGGCCCTTGTCCTGGATGCGGACAAACGTCGTGGGGCTGTGGCGTTCATCGCCTCCTTGATGGACGTCGCCCTCAAGGCCGATGCCGCGATTGGAGCCGCGTGCCGGCACCGCGACATTCCCTGGGACCAGGTCATCCGCTGGCTACCTGACCGGGACGTCGCCAAGAGGCTTGCGCATCGACTGTCGGAGCTGGCCAGCTGGCACGACGACGGTCGGGGCCTGCGTGATGTCGCGACCAACCTCTACCCCGTGCGGGAAGGAGAGCCGTTGCTCGAGCTCGGCGACCGGATGCTGCGCCTGCGGCACGCCGCCTGGCAACTGGCCTCCACGGCTCCCGACTACTCCGTGATCACCCTGCACGACCTCGCGGGCCTGGGCATGGCAGCTCACATGCACACGGCGCATGCCCACGGCATCGACCTACGCTCCGACACCGGATCACGCCACCGTCTGGTCACCACCGCGTTGGCGTTCCGGCTCGTGATGGCCGACCTGCATGACTACATCGCACCGGGCCCGCCGGACCCGGGGATCCGCACAGACGTCCTCGCCGTTCGCGAGCTCCTTGCCGAGATCGCGCCGGTGCACCGACCCTCTCTACCCCTGGCGATCTCGGACCCGAGGACCCGCGCCACCCTCTCGACCCTGCATGGGGCATGCGAGGTGCTCGGGCAGGTCGCCAGGATGAATCGGACGACCTTCGCCACCCTGGCGAGGTCTGGACAGGTCCACATCCCGACGCGTCTGTTGGGCGGAGACCTCTTGAGCGAAGACGCGATCAGCGCCGAAGCCAAGCTGGCCGGTGCTCGGCGGGTCGTGGCGCCAGTGACCCGAGTCGCGCGGACGCTGCAGGCCTACGAAGCGATCGAAGCCGCCACGGCGCACGTGTCGGCTTACACCCCCGTCGCCGTCCGCTCAGCGCACTACGACCACCCGGCTGTCTTCCGACAAACCGAATTCGAGGGACGGCCCTGACCAGTCGGATCTGAGCGCGACGCAGTCGGCGAATCACGGGTCACGCGCGGCGCCCGCACTAGCCCGCGACAACCCGATTCAACCGATTCCGGCGTCACCGTCCCAGTGAGCGGGACGTCGCACAGATCGGCGAGACGGCCGAATCGGTCGCCCTTGCGACCGTCATCGCGTTGCCAACCCGGCACGGGTGACAGCTGGCGGGTTTCCGATCTCACGCGGTGAGCTGTTGCGGCAGTTCGTCGAGCGGACGATTCGCCGACTGACGCAGCCGTCCCGGCAGCCCAATTGCGGAGTGCTGAGCGCGACTGGGAAGAGACATTTGGCGGGGCAGCTGCGGCTTTGTGCCTGGCCGTGCAATCGGTGCGGCTCCGAAGGCTCAGCCTCAGGGCGCGAGTGTCGCTCCAACGGCACCGACCAGGGCGTCCAGGACTCGCTCGATTGCGGCGACGACACCCTCGCTCCCGGGGGAGCCGTTCCGGGCCGGCAGGAGCACGGCGACCGCGAGCCAGCTCCGACCCTCGCCTGCGGCTCGGGCGCGGGCGAGTGCGACGGTGCCGTCCGGGCTCGGGACGGCACGACGTCCGCGCCGGAACTGTGCGCCTACGGCTCGGATCGCCGCGATTTCCTGCGTTGCGAGGCCTTCGAAGCCCGCCGCGCGTCTCAACAGTGCGTCGAGCTCCTCGTCGGTCGCCGCGGTCAGGATCGCTGCGCCCGGTCCGCTGTCGGTGAGACCGAGCCGGACACCGGGCCGCGGCGTTTCGGGCAAAGGTTGGGTCCCGAGCCGCACGTCGAGGCACAGCACGGAGCTGCCGGCGAGCGTGTGCAGCGTCACGGTCTTGCCGTCGAGCTCGTCCTGGGTGGCGCAGACGCGGGCGAACCGCTGCAGGGCGGACGTGCCGTCGACCCAACTGCTGGCCAGCGTCTCGATGTGACGACCCAGGTGGTAGCGGCCGTCCGAGTCGCGGGTGAGCAGCTCGTGGGCCGCCAGCCCGGAGCAGACGTCGAACGCGGTGCTCTTCGGCAGGCGCACATGACCCGCCAGGTCGCTGAGGCTCTGCCCGTCGGCCCGTGCGAGCTCGGTGAGGATCGCCGCTGCACGGACGACGCCCGGGACAGAGGGGCCTCGTCCGGACCTGCCGTTCGAGGCAGGTGGATCAGCCATGGCGGAGGCAGCCGTGCCCATCAGGACTCCCACGGTTCGTATGTGGGGACATCGTCGCGGGTGATCAGGCGCGTCGGCAGGGTCAGGGTCCGCCCGGAGGTGGCGCCCGAGGCCAGGGCGAGCCCGAGGCGCACCGCGGTGCGGGCCAGCAGGCGAGGGTCCTGCGCGGCCGAGGCCGACAGCGGGCCGCCCGCCTCGATCTGCCGGACGGCGGCCGCCGAACCGTCGACGGACACCACCAGCGGGGTCGCCGCGTCGTGGTCGTACCCGTCGAGCACGCCGAGCGCAGTGAGGTCGTTGATCGCGAAGATCCCGTCCACCCGCACGGACCGCTCGCGCAGCCGGTGAGCTGCCTCGCGGCCGGCGGCGCGCGAGTTGTCGCCGGGTTCGATGTCGACGATGCGCATCCCGGGTTCGTCGGCGAGTGCTCGGCGGAAGCCCTCGATTCGGTCTGTGATCGCGGTGACGGGGGTGCCGCCCACGATCACGACGTCACCGCGGCCGCCGAGGCGGTCCGCCAGGTGCCGTGCGACGAGGGCCCCGGCCTGGGCGTTGTCCGTCACCACGCTGGCGTCCGCGCCGAAGGTCGCACCGTTGACCGAGACGACGACCACCCCGCGTGCGTGCGCCCGGTCGAGCGCCTCTTCCAGGCCGTGTGACGCCACGGGGTCGACGACGAGCACCTCGGCTCCCCATGCGAGCAGGGCTGCCACGTCCGCCGCCTGCCGGTCGACGTCCTGCTCCGCGGACCGCGTCTCGAAGAGCGCCCCGGCCACCAGCGCTTCGGCGCCGGCGGTGGCGATCTCCGCCTGGAAGAAGGTGTTCTCCATGTTCGGCACGCACATGCCGAGGCGGTGCACCGAGGCGCCCCGCTGGCGTCGCGCGGCGGAGAGCTCGATCACCGCGGGGCCGAGGCGGTAGCTGCCGTCCGCACCTCGGCTCAGCAGCCGGGTCGCCGTGAGGGTCTGGCACACCGCGTACACCGTCGACTTCGGCAGCCCCACGGCGCGGGTCAGCGCCGCCAGGCTCATCCCATCCCGCGAGCCGCTGACCAGGTCGAGCACGGCCACGGCCCGGTCCACGGACGGCACGCGCCCCCTCGACTGCTCTTCTTCGGCGGTCGTCATCGACTCCCTCTCTCGCCCATCCCCACACAGCCTGCCCGACGGTGGGCGGCTGCTGGCCGTCTTGACAGCCATGCCACCACACGGGCTACCTTGCGTGCAACATCTCGTCGAGGTGTTCGAGATACGGAACGAAGACGTTCGGAGGCGTAGCAATGACGCATCGCTCGACGCGCCGCGCGGGTGCAGCACTGACCGTGGCGGCTCTCGCGCTCTCCCTCACCGCCTGTGCCAGCCATTCCGGCGCCGCGGCGGGATCGACCACGTCCGGGAGCGGCAAGTTCGCGACCGTGGTCAAGCTCCAGGGGATCGCCTGGTTCAACCGCATGCAGGTGGGGCTGGACCAGCAGGCCAAGGCCATCGGCGCGACCTCGACGATGGTTGGGCCGGACGACGCCAGCCCCGAGAAGCAGGTCAAGATCGTCCAGGACCTGATCGCCCAGAAGCCCAAGGCCATCGCCGTCGTCCCGCTGTCCCCGCAGGCCCTGGAGGGCGTGCTCGGCCAGGCGCGGTCGGCCGGGATCAAGGTCATCACGCACGAGGCGCCGAGCCAGACGAACACCGACCTCGACATCGAGGCGTTCGACAACGCCGCCTATGGCGCCCACATGATGGAAAAGCTCGCCGCCTGCATGGGTGGCCAGGGCAAGTACGTGACCTTCGTCGGCTCGCTGACCGCTGAGAGCCACATGGCATGGGCGAAGTCCGAGCTCGACACGGCGACCAAGAACTACCCGGGCATCCAGCGCGTGGCCGACCCAGTCGAGTCCAAGGAGGACCTCGACAACACGTACAACAAGACCAAGGAGATCCTGGCGAAGTACCCCGACATCAAGGGCTTCCTCGGCTCCGCGGCCTCGGACGTGGCCGGGATCGGCCGGGCCATCAGCGAGGCCGGGCTGCAGGACAAGACCTGCGTGATGGGCACCTCGATCCCGTCCACCGCCGGCAAGTACCTGCAGGACGGGTCGGTCGACGAGATCTTCTTCTGGGACCCGAAGGTCACCGGTCAGGTGCTGATCACCCTGCAGGACAAGCTCAGCAAGGGCGAGAAGGTCGAGGCGGGGACCAACCTCGGCATCCCCGGCTACGAGAACCTGCAGCCAGTCACGGGCAGCAAGCACGCCCTGCACGGCAACGCCTGGGTGGACGTCACCAAGGACAACATGGCGGAGTACGACTTCTGATGGCCGCCGCGACTTCGTCGAGCATCGACCGTCAGCCCGTCGTCTCGGTCGATGCCATCACCAAGCAGTACGGCGGGGTGAAGGCGCTCGACGGAGTCGGACTCGAGCTTCTCCCCGGCGAGGTGCACTGCCTCGCCGGGGAGAACGGCTCCGGCAAGAGCACCCTCATCAAGATCATGAGCGGCGTCGAGGCCCCGACTTCCGGCCGGGTCCGGATCGGTGGCCAGGACTACCCGCGGCTGACCCCGCGGCAGGCCGTCCACCTGGGCATCGACGTGATCTTCCAGGACCTCGCGCTGTTCCCGACCCTCACGGTGGCCGAGAACATCGCGCTGCCGGCGGACCTGGCGGCCGGTCGCTCCTTGGTCAGCGCCCGGACGATGCGGGCCCGGGCCGCGGCGGTCGTCGAGCGCCTCAACCTGCACCTGCGGCTCGACCAGCGGGTGGAGGAGCTCTCGGTCGCCGACCGGCAGCTCACCGCGATCTGCCGCTCCATGGCACGCAACGCGCGGGTCGTCTTCATGGACGAGCCGACCACCGCCCTGACGCAGCACGAGGTCGGCTTCCTGCTCAAGGCGGTCGACGAGCTCACCCGCCGCGACGTGGCCGTGGTCTTCGTTAGCCACAAGCTCGAGGAGGTCCGCGCCATCTCCCAGCGCATCACCATCCTGCGCAACGGCCGGGTGGTCGCGGCCGGCGACATGGCCGACTTCGACTCCGCGCGCATCTCCACCGAGATGACCGGGCGCGAGCTGGCGGTGATGAGCCCCACGGACACGGTGCGGCGCGAGCAGCCGCCGGTGCTCGAGACGGAGCACCTGGAGGTCACGGGAGCGTTCAGCGACGTGAACCTGGCGGTCAGGCCGGGGGAGATCGTCGGCATCACCGGCCTGCTCGGCTCCGGGCAGACGGACATCGCCGAGGCGCTGTTCGGTCTTCGCCCGGCGGACTCCGGCGAGATCCGGGTCGACGGGCGGACGGTCCGGATCGGCTCGGTGCAGGACGCGCTCGACCTGGGCATCGGCTACGTGCCGGGCGACCGGCTGTCGCAGGGTTTGTTCGTCCAGCAGTCCATCAGCGACAACATCCTGATCGGCAGCGTCGACGCCCGAGTCGACCGGGCCGGCCTGGTCGACCGAGCGGCGGTTCGGCGCCTCGACGAGGAGTCGGTGCGGTCGCTGGCCATCAAGACGCCGTCGGCCTCGGCCGCCGTGTCGAGCCTGTCCGGTGGGAACCAGCAGCGCGTCGTGCTCGCTCGGTGGCTCGCACGAGAGCCGCGGCTGCTGATCCTCAACAGCCCCACCGTGGGCGTCGACGTCGGCTCCAAGGCCGGGATCCTCGACATCCTGCGCAGCCGGGCAGCCGCTGGGATGGCGGTCGTGATCATCTCCGACGACCCGACCGACGTGGTCGCCGTGTGCCACCGCGTCCTCTTCATCAAGCGCGGACGCATCGCCGGCGAGCTGGCCGGCGACGGCGTCACGGTGCAGAACATCACAAGGGAGCTGGCCGCATGACGACGGCACTCGACCCGGGCGCGACGCCCCGGACCACCCGCAGAGCCACCCTCAGCAACGGAACCGCGGTCGCGCGGCTCGGCCGCCTGCGTGGCGCGAACAACGAGGGCGTCCTCGCGGTCCTCATCCTCGTGCTCGCGCTGGCCGTGGGGTTCGTCGCACCGTCGTTCTGGTCGGCCGCGACCGCGGTCAACCTCATCGGCAGCGCCAGCGCCACCATGGTCTTCGCCCTCGGCGTGCTCCTGGTGCTCATCTCCGGCGGCATCGACGTCTCCTTCATGGCGATCGGCATCTTCGCCGCGTACTCCACGCTCAAGGCGGCGCAGCACTCGGGGTGGGCGTCGGGCAACGTCGTCGTCCCGTTCGCCGCGGCGATCGTCATCGGCATCCTGCTGGGGCTGGTGAACGCGGCGGCGATCTCCAAGCTGCGCATCCCTACCCTGATCGCCACCCTCGGCACGCAGGGTGTGATCCGCGGCATGCTCATCTCGTTCGTCGGGTCCCGGGTCATCTCCGACCTGCCGGGCGCGACGGCCGGGCTGTCCACCTCGTATCTGTTCGTCGCCGGCGGGCAGGTCAAGACGCCCCTGACGGTGCTCGTGGTCCCGATCGCGGCGCTGTGCGTCCTGGTGGCGCTGATGCTGCGCAACACGATGTTCGGGCGCTCGGTCTACGCCCTCGGCGCCGACGTGGAGTCGACCCGGCGCGCCGGCTTCTCCGTCGGGTGGACGCAGCTGCGCGTGTACGTGCTGGCCGGCGGCCTGGCGGCGGTCGGCGGGCTGATCCACGTGGTGCTCGTCCGGGAGGCAGACCCCTTCGCCCTGGTCGGCGGTGAGCTCGACGTGATCGCCGCGGTCGTGCTCGGCGGGGCCTCGATCTTCGGCGGGAAGGGCTCGGTCACCGGCACGGTGCTGGGCGTCCTGCTCATCTCCTTGATCGACAACTCGCTGATCTTGCTCGGCGTGCCCAGCTCCTGGCAGCGCGCAGCCGTCGGGTTCCTGCTCCTGGTGGGCGTGAGCGTGCAGGGCCTGCAGGCCAAGCGCCCGCGTCGCACCGCCGCCGTGGAGGTGTTCGCATGAGCGCGACGACATCGGGCGGTCTGTCCGCCCTGGTCCAACGGGTACCGGTGCGGCCGGCGACATGGCGGCTGATCGGGCTGACCGTGCTGGTGTGGGCACTGCTCAGCGCGGCCGCCCCGGGCTTCAACTCCACGCTGAACTTCCAGTCGATGGGGTTCCAGGTCGCCGAGGTGGGCCTGTTCGCGCTGGCCATCGCGGTGTCCATGCTCACCGCCGGCATCGACCTGTCCATCGTGTCGGTGGCCAACCTCGCTGCGCTGACCACCGCCCAGGTGTTCGTCGCCACGGGGGCGGAGAACGGCGGCGTCGGGCCGCTGCTGGCCGGTGTCGCGGTCGGCCTGGTGGTCGGCGGACTGTGCGGGCTGGTCAACGGTCTGGTCATCACCCGGCTCAACGTCAGCCCGATCCTGGCGACCCTCGGCACGATGCAGCTGTTCAACGGCATCGCCGTGGGCTGGACCAACGGCGAGTCCGTCTACGGCATGCCACAAGCGTTCCTCTCCCTCGGCAGCGGTACCGCCGGCCTGGTCCCGATGCCGTTCGTGGTCCTCGCCGTCGTCGCACTCGTGCTCAGCGTGGTCGTCGGCCGGTCCGGCTTCGGCTTCAAGGTGCGGATGCTCGGCGCCAACCCGGTCGCCTCCCGGTTCGCCGGCGTGCCGAACACCAAGGTCCTGGTCCGCACCTACGTGCTGTGCGGAGTCATCGCTGCGGTCGCCGGGATGGTCGTCTCGTCCCGCACCGCCAGCGCGAACGCGGACTACGGCCAGTCCTACGTGCTGCTGGCGATCGTGATCGCCGTGCTCGGCGGCACCAACCCCAACGGCGGCAGCGCCTCCGTGCCCGGGGTGCTGCTCGCCGCCGTGACCCTGCAGATGGTGGCCAGCGGCTTCAACCTCCTCGGGTTCAGCCAGTTCACCTACCAGATCGCCCAGGGCGTGATCCTGCTCGCCGTCATGGGGGTGGCAGCCGCCACCGGCCGGCTCGACCTGCGACGGCTGCTGCGCAGGCCACGACCCACGTCCCCACCGGCCCTGCCGGACCGTCCCGCACCTGTGGCCGTGGCTCCCGCGGTCGCGAAGAACGAGAGGTAGCAACCATGACGACCACCGAGACCAGCACCGAGAGGGTGCGCTGGGGAGTGCTCGGCGTCTCCTGGGTCAACCAGCTGACCCTGCCGGGGCTCGTCAGCGCCGACAACGCCGAGCTCGTCGCGATCGCCTCCTTCCAGGACGACGCCGCCAAGGAGGAGGCCGCCCGCTGGGGCGCCGCGACGTGGTACCAGGGCTTCGACCGGCTTCTGGAAGACCCGGAGATCGAGGCGGTGTACCTGCCGCTGCCCAACATCCGCCACGCCGACTGGACCATCCGGGCGCTGGAGGCCGGCAAGCACGTGCTGTGCGAGAAGCCGCTCGCGCCGAGCTCGGACCAGATCCGCTCCATCGCCGCCGCGGCGCGGAAGGCGGACCGGCTCGTCCTCGAGGCTCTGATGTACCGCTTCACCCCCCGGTGGCAGCGTGCCCTGGAGCTGGTTCGCGCCGGTGCCGTCGGCGACCCCCGCGTGGCCCGGCTCGGGCTGGCGTTCAAGCAGCACTACGAGGGCTACAACATCCGGTTCGACCCGGCCGCGGCCGGCGGCGTGATCTGGGACATGGGCTGCTACGGCGTCGACATGGCACGCGAGCTCCTGCCAGGGCCGGTCCGCTCGGTGACGGCCACCACGTGGTCACGGCCGGGGGAGCAGGTCGAGACCTCCGCCGAGGCGATCCTCCGGTTCGACGAGGGCCGCACGGCGCTGATCAACATCTCGTTCGACTACCCCAACCCCTACGCGCAGGCCGAGCTGCTCGGCACCGACGGCTGGCTGACCATGCCCGGCAGCGGGATGCGCCGGGAGCCGTTCACCCGCCTGCTTTGGCACACGTACGGCGACGAGGTGTTCCTCGACGGCATCGAGCCCGTCACCGAGAGCTTCCCCGACGTCAGCGCGTACCGCCTGGAGATCGAGCACCTGTCGCACTGCATCCGCACCGGCGACCCGCTGCGCTACAGCCTCGAGGGCTCCCTGGAGAACGCCCGGGTGCTCGAGGCGATGTTCACGTCCGCCGAGCGCGGCACCACCGTCGAGCTCGACTGAGCGCGGCCGAACCCGAAGGAGAGACACGGATGCGCAACTACAAGCAGATCGCCCTGGTCGTCCGGGACGTGTACAAGACCATGGACCAGTGGCACCACCTGCTGGGCATCGGCCCCTGGGACGTGCGCCACTTCACCCCCGAGACGGTGCGCGACTTCACGGTCGACGGCAAGCTGGTGACCGAGCCCTTCGACTTCATCTGTGCCGTCACCTGGGTCGGTGAGGTCGAGCTGGAGCTGATCCAGCCGATCGCCGGGCCGAACATCTACTGGGAGCACCTGGACAAGCACGGCGAGGGGCTGCACCACATCAAGGACGTCATGCCCGACGAGGAGATCCCCGGCGTCCTCGCCGACCTCGAGGCCAAGGGCGCGCGTGTGCTGCAGACCGGGTGGATCGACGAGGACGTCCACTACTACCTGGACACCAAGGACACCCTCGGCCTGGTCTACGAGATCGGCAACGGCGGACCGATCGGTCCGGCGCCGGAGCGCTACCCGGCCCTCTGACCGGTACGTACGAGCCCCGGGGCGGGGCGACCGGACTGGGTCAACCCGCGCCGGGGCTCGTCTGTGCGGTCCCTGACGCCGCGGCCAGCCACGCGCTGGGCTCGGCGCACGAGCACAGCGCGGAGCCGCTGACCACCCACGTGGCCCCGTTCGAGGCGCAGGCCCGGGCGTGGTCCAAGGTGACGCCGCCGTCCACGCCGAGGTCGCGGCCGTCGGCCAGCGCGCGCAGGCGCTCCAGGGTCGTCGGGATGAACGTGCTGCCGGCGTGACCAGGGACGATGGACATGACCAGGATCGCGACGTCCGACGGGACGCCGGTCAGCGCACCGAGCGGTGTGCCGGGGGAGATCGCCACCCCCGGCTGCCGGCCGAGGGACCGGATCCGGTCGACGGACTCCGCCCATCCGGTGGCCTCGACGTGGACGATGATCCGGTCGCAGCTCGGCGCCCACGCGTCCACCTGCAGGAGCGGGTCGGTGACCATGAGGTGCGCCTCGCCGGGGAGACCGGTCAGGCGGGTGAGCCGTTCGACGGTGCCCACGTCGAAGCCGCCGGGTGCCGCGAGGACTCCGTCGGACACGTCCCAGTGCCAGCGTCGCAGCCCGCCGGCCGCCAGCCGCCGCGCCTCGGAGTCGAGCCGGTCCTTGGGCGTGGACCAGAGGGAGGCCGCGACGGTGAGGCTCATGACGCGGTCGTCGATGCCAGGGCCGGCAGCTGCAGGAGCGCCTCCGCGAGTGCGCGGTCAGTGACGAGTTCCGTGCACAGCCCGGCGCGGACGATGGCCGCCACGGCGCGGGCCTTCGGCGCGCCGCCCGCGGCGGCGATCTTTCGCGGGATCGCCCGCATCTGCTCGAAACCGATGGTCACGCAGCGGTCCTGGAAGTCGGGGGCGACCAGCTCGCCCTCGTCGGACACGAGAAGCGAGGCGACCTCGGCACGCACCCCGACCTGCAGCAGGTGCGCGCGCTCGTCCTCGCTGATGGTCCGCAGCAGCTGGGAGTTCGGCGGGTCCCATGAGCCGACGGAGACCACAGCGGTGGTCACCGAGTCGAACATCCGCAGTGCGGCCGCCACGTCCGGCTGACGACGCAGCGCCTGGGCCGTGCGCGGGTCGTCGACGACGAGCGGGGCGAAGATCGGCCGGGCGCTGCCGCCGGAGCGCAGCGCGACCCGGCGGATGATCTCCACCGGCGACTCCTCGACGTCGCCGCCGATGGCACCCGTCAGCTGCACGACGTCCACGCGGGGCAGCGGCGGCATCGCCGCGCTCATTGCCGTCAACGTCCGTCCCCAGGCCAGCCCCAGCACCTCACCGGCGTGCAGCGTCTCGCCGAGGAGCCTGGCTGCGGCTTCTCCGACCTGCCGTCGGACGGCGTTCTCGTCGCCGCTCGCCTCGACCACCACGGCCGCGTCCAGGCCCAAGTGCCGGCAGACGCGTGCGGACAGCTCGGCGTCCACCAGTCCGTCGGCGTCGATGGTGATGGTCACCACGCCGGTGGACCGGGCCTGCTCGAGCAGCCGCGCGACCTTGAACCGGGACAGCCCGAGGTCCTGGGCGATCTGCACCTTGGAGATGTCGTCGACGTAGTAGCGCCGGGCGACGAGAACCATCAGCCCGCGCTCGTCGGCGGCACTGCCGCGAGCCTCATGTTCGCTCATGTGAGCACTGTAGCGCGCTCGAACGTGTCCCAATCGTGATCCAGAGGACTTGGCGATCGGCGCTGAGGCGCGTACTGTCCTCCAACAGATGAGCGCAGAGGAGCGCTCAAATGAGCAGACTGCAAGGAGGCAGCTCCATGACAAAGCGCCGCCACATCCCGGAGGAGCTGGGGGTCGGCGTGGTGATCGTCCTGGTCGCCGCGATCTTCAGCCTGATGTCCCCGACCTTCCGCACGCTCGACAACGCGAACCTGCTGCTGCTGAACGGCACCGTGATCGCGTTCCTCGCGATGGGGCAGGCCTTCGTCCTGCTGACCGGCGGGATCGACCTGTCCACGGGTTCGAACATCGCGCTGACGGGCATGGTCGCGGCGCTGACGATGCGGGCCGGCCTCCCGTGGTGGCTCGGCGCCCTGTCGGCGCTCGCCGTCGGCGCGGTGGTCGGCGCGATCAACGGTGCCCTCATCCACTACGTGAAGCTGCCGCCGTTCATCGTCACGTTCGCCACGTTCGGTGTGGCCGCGAGCATCCCGCTGATCCTCACGGGCGCGAACTCCGTGAACGTCGCCGACCCGCTGTTCGCCATCATCGGCCGCGGCTCCCTGTTCGCGGTGCCCATGCCGGTGGTGCTGGTCGCGGTGTTCGCCATCGCGCTGACCGTGCTGCTGCGGATGACACCGACCGGCGTGCACATCTACGCGGTCGGCGGCAACGCCGAGACCTCGCGACTATCCGGGATCCCGATCGGCCGCGTGACCATGCTCGTCTACGCCATGTCAGGGCTGTGCGCCGGCATGGGCGGCCTGATCACCACGTCCCGCCTGATGGTCGGCTACCCGTCGGCCGGCTCCGGCAACGAGCTGTTCTACTCGATCGCCGCCGCGGTGGTCGGCGGTGTGAGCCTGTTCGGCGGCATCGGCTCCCTGCCGGGCGCGCTGCTGGGTGCAGTGCTCATCGCGACCGTGTCGAACGGGATGAACGTCGTGGGCGTCCAGTCCTTCTGGCAACCCCTGGTCATCGGCCTGATCATCCTCGGCGGCGTGATCATCGACACCTACCGCCGCAAGTCGTCCCTCAGCCAGCTGCTGCGCCGGGCCTTCCGACCAGGAGGCGCCGCCGCGGACGACACCGCGCTGCAGACACCGGCCGCCGCCGCGCCGCCGCTCGAGGCGGGATCCGCCACGACCCACTGAGTGTCCGTTCCACCCGGGGCCGGCGTCCGTCCAGCGGACCGACGGCCGGCGCCGGGACCGAGTGTCCGTCCAACCGAGAGATGAGAGAGCAATGAAGCTTCGCAACCCGATCATCGTCGCCGGTCTGTGCGCCGGTGCCCTGCTCCTGGGCGCCTGCGGCGCCGTGAACACCGGCACCGCCAAGGCCGGGTCCGCGGCATCGGCGAGCAGCACCGGCGGTATCCCCAAGCCCGCCTCGTGCTCGGACGCCACTCCGTACGTCGCGGTGGCGCTGCCCAACCTGACCAACCCGTACTACGTCGCCATGAAGAAGGGCTTCGAGGACGCGGGCCAGGCCAACAAGCTCAAGGTCGAGGTGCAGATCGCGAACGACGACAGCGCCAACCAGCTGGCGCAGGTCCAGGGCATGCTGCAGAAGAAGCCGTGCGCGCTGGCGCTCAACGCGGTCAAGTCCGAGCCGGGTGCGGCGATCGTCAAGGCCGCCAACGACGCAGGCGTGCCCGTCTTCACGGTGAACGTCGGGATCGACGAGACGTCGCTGAAGTCTCAGGGCGCGAGCATCGTGCAGTACCTCGGCGCGGACAACGCGGCCGGCGGCAAGCAGGTCGCCGAGCAGCTCCTGAAGGACGCCGGTGCCGACGCGAAGCTCACGGTGGGCCTCGTCACCGCCCCCGACGAGACGCCGGCCGTGACCCGCGACAAGGGCTTCGAGAGCGGCATCGCGTCGGACGCCAACGCCAAGGTCGTCGCGACGGTCGACGGCAAGGTCAAGCCGGACGTCAGCCTCAAGGCGACCACCGAGATGCTCGCCGGGAACCCCGACATCAACGTGATCTTCGCCTCGACCGGCCCGGCCGCGTACGGCGCACTGCAGGCACTCGGCTCGAACTCCAAGGTCAAGGTCTACGGGTTCTGCGCCGCGGACCAGCCGCTGACCGCCCAGTACCCCGCCTGCGTGGCCCAGGAGCCCGAGGTCTACGGCACCAAGGTCATCGAGCAGATCCGCGGGTGGCTGAACGGCACCACGCCCCAGGCGCAGGTGCTCGAGTCCCTGAAGCTGTTCACCGTGGGTCAGACCCCCGGCGCGGGCGAGGTCGGCTGACATGACCACGACGTCGACCGGGACGCCGGCAGGGCTGAGCGTCCGAGGGATCATCAAGCGGTACTCGGGTGTGACCGTGCTGCACGGCGTCTCGGTCGACGTGCGGCCGGGTGACGTGGTCGGCCTGGTCGGCCACAACGGCGCCGGCAAGTCCACGCTCCTGCGCACCGTCTCCGGGGCCACCACGCCGGACGGCGGCGAGATCACCGTCGACGGGCGGCCCACCGCGATCGACTCGCCGTCCGCCGCCATCGCGGCCGGCATCGCCACCGTCTACCAGGAGCTCGCGCTCCTGCCCAACCTGACCGTGGCGCAGAACATCTACCTCGGCGAGGAGCGGGCCAGGGCCGGGATCCTGGATCGTGAGGGGATGCGGGCGGGCGCCCGCCGGCTGGTCGAGTCCTTCGGCCTGGCCGTGGACGTCGACCGCAAGCTGGGCGACTACCCCGTGGCCACGCGTCAGATGCTGGAGATCGCCGTCGCCACGCACCGGGACGCCAAGTACCTGCTCCTCGACGAGCCGACCACCAGCCTCGAGGGCGGTCAGGTCGAGAAGCTCCTGGAGATGGTGCGGTCCCTGGCCGCCGACCGGGGGCTAGGCATCCTGTTCGTCGACCACAAGCTCGACGAGCTGTACGCCGTCTGCAACCGCGTCGTTGCCCTGGTCGACGGCCGGGTCCGGATCGACGGCCGCGTCGACGAGATCAGCAGGCACGACGTCGTCGCGGCCATCGCCGGCGACGAGGTGGCCGACGCTGTGACCGGATCGGGTGGGGCGGCTACGCCGGCCCACGCCGGGCAGGCGCCGACGAGCGACGTGCGCCGGTGGCTGCCGGAGAAGTCCGGCGGCCGACGGCTGCAGATCGAGGGTCTGCAGGCACCCGGCGTGCGGAACGTGTCGCTGACCGCCGAGCCGGGTCGCGTGCTGGGTCTGTACGGGCTCGTCGGTGCCGGACGCACCGAGGTGCTGCGTGCCCTGGTCGGCCTGGCGCCCATCACGGGCGGCACCGTCCTGCTCGACGGCGAGCCGTACCGGCCGGCCACCCCGGCGGCCGCTCAACGCGCCGGCGTGGTGTACGTGACCGAGGAGCGCAAGTCCGACGGCATCGTCCCCGGGCTGAACTCCCCGATGAACGTCGTCCTTCCCGTCCTCAAGCGCTACCGGCGGGCCGGGTTCCTCGACCGCTCCCGGATGCTCACCGACGCCGACGAGCTGCTCGCGCAGCTGCGCGTACGCGGCAATCGGAACGGACCCGTGGTGAGCCTCTCGGGCGGCAACCAGCAGAAGGTGCTGCTCGCCCGTGCGATCGCCCAGCGCCCGCGGGTGCTGCTCCTGGACGAGCCGACCAAGGGCGTGGACCTCGGCGTGAAGGCTGAGATCCACCGCATCGTGCGCTCCCTGGCCCACGACGCCGGCCTGACCGTGGTCATCGTCTCCTCGGAGGAGGACGAGATCTGCGAGGTCGCCGACGACATCGCCGTGGTCGCGCACGGCCACTCCACCGGAGAGCTGGTGCCTGCCGAGCACCGCACGCCCACAGCGCTGCGCCGCGAGGCGTGGGCCGCGGCCTGACCCGACCTGACCGTCAGAAACGAGAACCACCATGACCACCAGCGCCCAGGACGCCACCCTCCAGGTCGCGCAAGACCTCGTAAGACGAGAGGGTCGCGGCGTCGCCGAGGTCGCGGACCGGCTCGACCAGAGCTTCCTCGCCGCCGTCGAGCTCGTCGACGCCACGACCGGCAAGGTGTTCGTCACCGGGTCGGGGACATCCGGGGCCATCGCCCGGCGGATGGCGCACCTGCTGTCCGTGTGCGGGACACCGGCCATGTTCCTTCCCGGCATGGACGCGCTGCACGGCACGATGGGTGCCGTGGCAGCCGGCGACCTGCTCATCACGCTCTCCCGCGGCGGGGAGTCCGACGAGCTGAACGACCTGTCCCGTCGCGTGCAGCAGCGGGGCGTGAAAGTCATCGCGGTCACGGCCGCACCCACCTCCGCCCTCGGCACGCTCGCCGACCTCACCGTGGTGGTCGACCCGGGTCCGGAGGTCGACCCGGGCGGGGTCATCGCGATGGGCTCCACGTTGGCGACCGCCGCGTGGGGCGACGCCCTGGCCACCGTCCTCATGCAGCGGCGCGGGTACGGCTGGGACGAGGTGCTGTTCACCCACCCCGCCGGAGCCGTCGGCCGGCTCGAGCAGCTGCCCGACGCTCTTCCGAGCCTGGCCGAGCCTCCTGTCGGGACGGACGACTGATGGGCGTCGTCGTCGGCGTCGACTCCTCCACGCAGTCGTGCACGGTCGAGGTGCGCGACGCCGACGACGGCCGGCTGCTCGGAGCCGGTCGGTCCCCGCACCCGCCGACGTCCCCACCGGTCAGCGAGCAGGACCCGCAGGCCTGGTGGACCGCCTTCGGCTCCGCGCTGGGCTCCGCGCTCGGCGCGGCCGGCCTGCACGCGCGGGACGTCGACGCGGTGAGCATCGCCGCTCAGTGCCACGCCCCCGTGCTGCTCGACGGGCAGGACCGGGTGCTTCGCCCCGCCAAGCTCTGGAACGACACGACCTCGAGCCCACAGGCCGCCCAGATGGTCGCCGAGCTCGGCGCCGCCGGCTGGGCAGCAGCAGTCGGATCCGTGCCGACCGCCGCGTTCACCATCACCAAGCTCGCCTGGATCGCCCAGCACGAGCCCGAGACCCTCCGCGCCGTGCGCACCGTCCTGCTCCCACATGACTACCTCACCCACCGCCTCACCGGCCGCGTCACCACCGACCGGTCGGAGGCCTCCGGGACTGGCTACTTCGCCGCGCACACCGGCGAGTACCTGCTCGACCACCTCGCGCGCTGGGTGGACGGATCGCTGGCCTGGGCCGACGTGCTGCCCGACGTGCTGGGACCGTCCGAGGCGGCCGGCACCGCCGCGACGGCCGACGCCCGCGCGCTCGGCCTGCGTCCCGACGTCGTGGTCGGGCCGGGCGCCGGCGACCAGCACGCGGGTGCCCTCGGCATCGGCCTGGCGCTGCATCAGGTCCTGTACAGCCTCGGGACCTCGGGCGTCGTCATGACGACCTCGGCGGCCCCCGTCCACGACGCCTCCGGATGGGTCGACGGGGTCGCGGACGCGACCGGAGGCTGGCTGCCCCTGACGTGCTCCCTGAACTGCGCGAAGGTCACCGACGCGGTGGCCCGACTGCTCGCCGTGGACCACGACGAGCTGACCCGGTTGGCGCTGAGCGCACCGCGGCGCAGCGACCGCCTCGTGCTCGCCGCCTACCTCGACGGCGAACGCACCCCCGACCGGCCGCACGCGCGCGGCATGCTCGCCGGCCTGCGGTCGGACACCAGCCGTGAAGAGCTGGCGCTCGCCGCCTACGAGGGCGTGGTCCTCGGGCTCGTCCGCGGCCACGAGCAGCTCCGAGCGGCCGGCGCGGGCGCCGACGGAGCCGTCGTCGTCACCGGCGGCGGTGCTCGATCGCTCGCGTACCGGCAGGTGCTCGCCGACTGGCTGGGTCAGCCGGTCGAGACGCGCGACGTCCCGGAGGCGACCGCGCGCGGCGCTGCCGTCCAGGCGGCGGCAGTGCTCGCCGGTGCGAGGGTGACCGACGTCCGGGACGCCTGGACACCCGCCGTCAGCTCCGTCGTCGAGCCGCGGGAGGGTGGCGACGACCTTGTGCGCGAGCGGTACCTGTGGCTCGCCGGGATCCCGCAGCCCGGCGAACAGCGCGAGGAGGGGTGAGAGTGGACCTGTACCTGGACACGGCCGACCGCGCGGAGCTCGAACCCCTGCTGGCCACGGGCCTGTTCCGCGGCGTCACCACCAACCCGCTCATCCTCGCCAGGTCTGGTGTGCGGCTGGACGAGGTCCCCGACCTGGTGGCGTGGCTGTTCGTGCACGGCGCGGGCGAGGTCTTCGTCCAGACGACAACCGAGTCGGCCGACGCCATCGAGGCGGAGGGTCACCGGCTGCGAGGCCTCGACCCCCGCGTGGTGGTCAAGGTCCCCGCCACTCGGGAGGGGCTGACCGCCGTCCGGCGGTTGTCCGACGCCGGCGTGCCCACGCTGGTCACAGCGGTGCACAACCCCCGCCAGGCCATCCTCGCCGCCTCGGCGGGCGCCTCCTGGATCGCGCCCTACCTCGGGCGCGTCTCAGAGGCCGGCCGGGACGGACTCCAGGCGGTGGCGCAGATGGTGCGCGTTCTCGCCGGGACGTCGACCCGCACTCTCGTCGCCAGCGTCCGCTCTGCCGAGGACACGGTCCGCCTCGCCACCGACGGCGCCGAGGCCGCGACTCTCTCTGGGGCCGTGGCCCGGGAGCTCTTCGTCGAACCCCTCACTGACGCGGCCGTCGCCCAGTTCAGCGAGTGCCTGCCCAGCCTCGGCGCGCGCGTCGGCGGCTGAGCAGCCGAGGCACCCGCGTCGCGCCTACTCGGGCCGCGGCTAGCGAGGTCAACGGCGGCCCGGGGACTCCCCCGTGGCGCCGTGCGCCGCGGTCAGCCGGGCCACGTGGAGGCTGAGGTAGAGCAGCTCGTCGCCGTCGACCGGCCAGGAGTAGATGGCCTCGAGGAGTGCAGCGATCCGTTGCGCCGAGGCGTACTGGCGCGGTCGGCTGATCCGGACGGTCTCGAGGAGCACGTCGGCGTCGCCGGCGACGCTGGTCGGTACTGGGGTCTGCTGGCGCTGCCGGTTCCGCACGATGAGGAACCGCAGGTGGGTGACGAAGCGGGCGACGTCGACGGAGTCCTCGTCGAAGGGGATGCCGTACTCCTCCTCGACGATGCGCAGAATCCTCTGGAGTGCGTCGGTCATGCGCGCGTAGTCGCGCATGTCCTCCGAGCCGAACTGCGCGTTGACGAAGTGCATGGCGATGGGCACGGCTTCTACGGCGGGGAGGCGGGTGCCGGTGCGGCGCTCGATGATGTCGAGGGCCTCGTGGCCGAACTGCAGCTCGGCGGGGTACAGGTAGGACAGCTCGGAGCGCAGCGGGTACTCGATCGCCAGCCCCTCGTGGGCGCGCCGCAGCGCGAAGCCGAGGTGGTCGGCGAGCGGGATCAGGATGCGCGCGGTCACGTGGTTGCCGAGCCGGTCGCGGCCGGCGCGCATGACCTCCTCGGCGGCGGCGACGGCGTCGATGGAGATCTCCTCGACCATGGCTGCGAGGCGTTCGATCGAGCCGATGCCCTCGGGGACGAAGGTGCGCTGGGCGGCGGCGGGGTCGATCCGGTCGCCGGCCTTGGACCGGAACCCGATGCCGGGCCCGAGGAGGATGACCTCGACGCCGGCGTCGTCCATTCCCAGGACCACGGAGTTGTTCAGCACCTGCTTGACGCGCACGGCTCCTCCTGTCGACGACGTCGTCGGGTGCGGCGATGTCGTGCTGCTCATGCGACCGGGCCGTTCGCGGTGATGACGCGGCGGTACCAGTGGAAGCTGTCCTTGCGGATGCGGTCGAGCGTGCGTAGATCGTCCTCGCCGCGGTCGACGTAGACGAATCCGTACCGTTTGCGCATGCCCTGGTGCGTCGAGACCAGGTCGATGGCGGACCAGGGGCAGTAGCCCATGATCTCGACGCCGTCCGTCAGGGCGGCCTGCATCTGGGTGATGTGCTGGTGCAGGTAGTCGATGCGGTACGGGTCGTGGACCGCTCCGTCGGGCTCGAGGACGTCGTCGGCGCCCAGCCCGTTCTCGGTGACGAGCAGCGGGAGGCGGTAGCGGTCGTACAGCTGGCGGAAGGTGTTGCGCAGGCCGATCGGGTCCATTTCCCAGCCGAACCCGGTGCGCTGCAGGTGGGGGTTGTCGACGCCGCGGTAGACGCCGGGCTCCCCGATGAGCAGGTGCTGGTCACCGGACCCGCCCGCGGCGGGGCTGTCGTCGCGGGCGGCCGCGACGGTGTGGGACGTGTAGTAGTTGAACGCGATGAAGTCGGGTCGGCCGGCGCGGAGAGTGGCCAGGTCGTCGGCGCTGACCTCGGGGGCCCAGCCACGCTCGACCAGGTAGCTCCAGGCCGTCGGGTTGTAGCGGCCGTGGACCGCCACGTCGAGGTACAGCCAATTGCGGATCGCGGAGAAGTCGTCGGCGGCGAGCACGTCGAGGGGGTCGCAGCTGGCCGGGTAGACGCACGCGATGTTGGGCGCCGGGCCGACCTTCGCCTGCGGAGCGAGCTGGTGCACGACGGCCATCGCGCGCGCCTGGGCCAGCAGCATGTGGTGGTTCTGCCGGTACAGCTCGCGCTGCGGGTCGGCGGAGCCGGGCGGGACCAGGCCGAGCGCGGAGCCGAACAGGATCATGGTGTTCTGCTCGTTGATGGTCAGCCAGTGGCAGACCTTCGCTCCGTACTCACTGACCAGAAGCCGTACGTAGCGCTCGAATGCGTCGACAGTGCCGCGGTTCGACCAGCCGCCCTTGTCCTGCAGGCCGGCCGGCAGATCGAAGTGGTACATGGTGACGACCGGCTCGATGCCGGCCCGCAGGAGCGCGTCGATCAGCCGGTGGTAGAAGGCGACACCGTCCGGGTTGACCGCCCCGTCGCCGTCGGGGATGAGCCGGGTCCACGCGATGGAGAACCGGTAGGCGCGCAGCCCGAGCTCGGCGAACAGCGCCACGTCCTGCGCGAACCGGTGGTAGTGGTCGCTGGCGACGGTGACGTCGGCGGTGCCGGCGGGCAGCTGTGTGCGGGTGTCGATGACGGACGGTCCCTTGCCGTCGGCGTTCCACCCGCCCTCGACCTGGTAGGCGGAGGTCGAGGCTCCCCATAGGAACGACGCGGGGAAGGGTCGGGTCTGGCTGTGGTCCATTGTCAGGACGCCACCAGGACGAGCGGCTGGCCGGCTTCGACGGTGCCGTCGGCGCACGGCTCGACGGCGCCGTGCTCGGCCGAGTTGGTGACCACCAGGATGACGGTGGTCGGGTATCCGGCCGCGGCGACCGCAGCGAGGTCGAGGTCGACCAGAGCGGCGCCGGCGGTGACGTGCTGACCCTGGTGGACTTGCGGGGTGAAGTGCTCTCCGCCCAGGGCGACGGTGTCGATGCCGACGTGCACGAGCACCTCGACGCCGGTGTCGGACCGCAACCCGTAGGCGTGCGGCATCGCCGAGACGACGGTGCCGGTGACGGGGGAGACGACCTGCCCGTCGGACGGTTCGACCGCAGCCCCAGGGCCCAGCACGCCCGAGGCGAAGGCTGCGTCTGCCACCTCGTGCAGGGCCAGCACGGTGCCGGCGGCGGGAGCAGCCAAGGTGATGGGGGTGCCGGGCTCGGGGGTGGTGCCGGCGTCGGGCTGGGTGGCTCGCCTGCGGGTGGCGGCTCGGAACAGGCGCCCGAGCGAGCGCTCCTCGGTGGTGCGGGTCATGGGCTCTTCTCCTGGCGAGGCTCGGTACGTGTGCTGGTCAGACGTTCAGTGCGTAGGTGTGCCCCTCGAAGACGGCGTCCATGATGATGCGGGGTCGCACGCAGTCCCCGACCATGACGATCTCCGGGGTGATCCCGTAGAACGCCCGTGCCTGCTCACTGCGGGCGCGCATGCCGACGGAGATCACCACGTTGTCCGCGCGCAGCCGGTGCTCGGTGCCGCGCTCGTCGACGACGACCACGCCGTCCGCCTCGATGCGCGCGCACCGGCTGCGGAAGCGGAACTGCAGGTTGGGGGTGGTGTCGACCTTCTGCCACAGGCCCTCCCGGTACAGGGAGTTGCCCTGCGGCGCGTACCGGTCGCCCATCTCGACGAGGGTGACCTGCTTGCCGCGCAGACGGGCCAGCTCCAGACCGATCTCGGTGCCGATCGACCCGGCGCCGACCACGACGACGTGCTCGCCGAGCTCGTCCTCGCGCATGATCGCGTCGTTGCCCGTCATGACGTGCGGCTGGTCGATCCCGGGGATGGGAGGGGTCACCTCGGTGGCTCCCACGGCGACGACCAGGGCGTCCGGGGCGAGCTCGGCGACCCGGTCAGGGGTCGCCTCGCAACCCAGTCGGACGTCGATCGTGCTGTCGGCGACCTTGCGCAGCAGGTAGTCCAGGTAGGCGCGGATGTCCTGCTTGTAGTGCTCGCGGGCGACGTACTGCAGCTGGCCGCCGAGCACGGTCTCCCTCTCCAGCAGGGTGACCCGGTGCCCGCGCTCGGCCGCGGTGAGAGCGGCGGTGAGGCCGCCGGGTCCGCCGCCGACGACGACGACGTGCCGGGTGCGGGCCGCCGGCTCGGCCCGACGCGGGATGAAGGACTCGTTCCAGAACCGCGGGTTCACCGAGCAGCCGACGTTCCGGCGGTTGGTGGAGATGTGGTAGCACTGCAGGCACCGGATGCACGGAACGATCTCGTCGGCCCGTCCCTCCTGGGCCTTGCGGGGCCAGTCGGGGTCGGCGATGAGCGGTCGGCCGAGGGCGACCATGTCGACGGACTCGCCGGCGATGAGCTGTTCGGCCTCGTCCGGCGTCATCACCGCGCCGACCACGCTGACCGGGATGTTGACGTTCTTCTTCACCTCGGCCGCCCAGACGGCGTTCGGCATGTGCTTCTCGAAGTTCGTCGTGGCGCAGTGCACGTTGCCCTGGATGCCGATGTCGACGCCGGCGGAGATCTGGACGGTGTCCAGGTAGGGCTCGGCCATGCGGATGAACTCCAGCACGTCGGGGAACTCGATCGAGTTCTCCATGAACTCGTACGCGCTGATCCGCATGTCGACCGGGAACCGGGGCCCGACCGCCTCGCGCACGGCGGCGAGGATCTGCAGCGGGAACCGGGCCCGGTTCTCCAAGGAACCGCCGTACTCGTCGGTGCGCTGGTTGTTGCGGGGGGACAGGAACTGCGCCGGCAGCCAACCGTGCCCGAAGTGCAGGAAGACCATGTCGAAGCCGATGTCGCGTGCCTCACGGGCTGCGCGGCCGAACAGTCCGGCGACCAGGTCCATGTCCTGCGCCGTCATGGCGCGGACCTCGATGCCGTCGTCCCGGGTCTTGGCCACCGGTCCACGGGCGAAACCGTGGACGCGCGCGTACTCGCCGCCGTGGAAGAGCTCGATGGAGGCCTTGGCGCCGGCCTGGTGGATCTTCAGGACGCGCCGCCGCGTCTCCTCGACCTCGTACTTGGCGAACGGGTCCGGCTCGTCGGCGCTGGAGTAGCTGGAGTGGCCCGGCTCCACGATCGCGTGGCCGGCGATGACGATGCCGGCGCCGCCGAGCGCCTTGTCCTCGAAGAAGTCGCCCGTGGGGGTAGCCACGATGCGGTTCTTCGTCACCATCGAGTTGATCGTCAGGGGGCTGAACAGGTGGGGGAAATCCATGCCAGGGCCTTCCAGGGGTGCGCGGGTGGGGCCGTCGGGGGTCGGCCCCACCCGCAGCGGATCAGCGGGTGACGGCAGGTGCCGGTTCAGGTGCGGCCACCGTCTCCGCCGTGGACGGCGACGGGGCGACCTGCGGCCGACGGCGACGCTCGAGCAGCAGCGTCGTGACGAACCCGCCGGCGATCGCGACGAACACCGCGGCGAAGTACGGCACCGCCCGCGGGGAGGCGAGGAAGGCCGGTGCGCCGAGGATGCCGCTGAAGGCGAACGCGGTGATGTACACGTCGAACAGGCCGCACACCAGACCACCGAGCAGACCACCGGCGATCACGGCGACGAAGTACCGCTTGTTCTTGATGATCACGCCGTACAGGCCCGGCTCCGTGATCCCCGCGACGCCGTTGACGAAGGCCGCCGACCCGGCGACGGTGCGGGTCGCCTTGTCGCGGTTGAGGATCAGCACGGCCAGCAGCACGCCGAGGACGGCGTAGTTGCCCATGCCGCCGGCGGCCAGCGAGTACTCCTTGCCCTGGGCGGCGAGGATGCCGAGCTCGATCGGGAGCACCAGCCAGTGGGCGCCGATCATGATGACGAAGATGAAGAAGCCACCGAACAGCAGGCTCAGGATCAGCGGGTAGTGAACCAGCCAGTTGTAGCCGTTGGCGATGCCGTCCGCGATGCCGAAGCCGAGCGGCCCGAAGACGAGCAGCATCGCCGGCACCATGATCACCAGCGAGAGCACCGGCACCAGCAACAAGTGCGTCAGCTGGGGCAGGATCTTCTTCAGGCCCCTCTCCAGGTAGGAGTACGCCCACATGCCGACGAGGATCGGCAGCACCGTGTTGGCGAACGACTGCCCGACGAACGGGATGCCGAGGAAGTCGAGGTGCTTGCCCGTGACGTTGATGGCCGTCAGGTTCGGCTCGAGCAGCGCGGCGCCGATCGTGGCACCCACGTACGGGTTGGCGCCGAACTGCTTCGCGGCGGTGAACGCCAGCAGGACGGGGAAGAAGTAGATCATCGCGTTGCCGGCGGCGGACAGGATCGCGTAGGTGTTCGAGGTGTTGGCCAGCCAACCGAGCTGCACCGCGATGGCCAGCAGGCCCTTGATGATGCCGACCGAGGCCAGCACGGGGATGTACGGGGCGAAGATCGCCGACACGGAGGCCAGCACGCGGTCCACCCAGGTGCCGCCGGTGCGGCCCCGCTTGGACCGGTCCAGCGTCGCGGTGGTGGTCGGCGCCGAGCCGTCCGTCTCTGTGCGCACGCCGGGCAGGGCGGCCACGGCACGGAACGCCTCGGGGACGCGGGGGCCGACGATCACCTGGAGCTGCCCCTGGGAGTCGACCACGCCGAGGGCCTCCGGGAGCGCCGACAGCCGCTCGCGGTCGGCGGCGGAGGGGTCGACCAGCTGGAAGCGCAGCCGCGTCGCGCAGTGGGTGACCTGGCGGATGTTCTCCGGCCCACCCACGGCCTCGACCGCGGACCGGGCGAAGGATTCGTACATGGTTCGTCCTTTCACGCAACGTTGCGTGTCGTGTTCGGCTGGGAGCCGGAGCGGAGGCGCTCCGGGCGTCGACTGCTCCGTCGCAGTCGCGAGCCGGTGCACGGAACGGAGGGTTCCCGTGGCGGACCAGGCAGGTCGTGCCTGCGCCGCACCGGGGCCTGGGACCCGAGAAGAAGAACCACGCCGTCGTCGCTGCGTGCGACGAGAGACGAGGACCACGCCGTCTTGTCGGGACCTGTGCCCGTTCGACCGGTCCCGGGTTGTCGGCATACCCCGGGCCCAGGCGGACGGGACTACCGTGCGCCGGGCCTCAGGTCTTGCCTCCGAGGAGTAACAACCCCAATGGCCGTGGTGAAGCGTTGCGCTTCGACGCGCATCCTGCACGCGGCGTGCGGCCGCGCGCAAGTCCCGGCGGTCGACGAACGGCAGTCGCGGCGTCGTGCGAGGTCGTTTGACGAGGCGTCCGACGGGGCGTAAAACATGCCGCCAGGGTTGTTACTGAGTCCGATCAGGCAAGACCTGGGGAACCGCCGAGCGCACGGGCGCCGAGCGGAGGTCCCCAGGTCTTTTTCTTTGCCCGGTCGCCGGCGGCGGCTCACTGCTCGCACATCAGCTGGTCCGCACCGCGGCGGACGACGACGGAACGGGGACAGACACATGACTCGACGACGAGCGACGATCGCCACGGCCAGCGGCCTGCACGCCCGACCGGCCGCACTGGTGACCCAGCTGGCGGCCAGCGGTGGGGTGCCCGTGCTCCTGGGCCGCGTCGGCCAGCCGCCTGTGGACGCCACCAGCATCTTGATGCTCATGGGCCTGCGGCTCGAGCACGGGGACGAGGTGGAGCTGACCGCCGAGGGGGAGGGTGCCGAGCGGCTGCTGGCCGAGCTCGGGGCGCTGCTGGAGACGGACCTCGACGCCGTCCCGGCCTCCAGATGACCCCCGCGACCGCGTGGGTGTCGGGCGCCGAGGACGCTCAGCCGGTCCCGTCCCAGGAGGTGCTCCGTGGCCTGGGCGTCGGCCGCGGGTGCGTGGTCGCACCCGTCGTCGTGCTGGCCGCACCGGCCCGCGTTCCCACCGACGAGCCGGTGCCCGCCGACCTGGAGGTCGCCGAGGCGCAGCTGCGCGGTGCACTAGGCGCTGTCGCCGCGGACCTGCGACGTCAGGCCGACGAGGCAACCTTGGCCTCGTTGCGCGACATGCTGCAAGCCGCGGGGACCATCGCGGCCGACCCGGCGCTTGCCGCCGAGTCGGTGCGTCTGCTTCGCTCCGGGCTCGGACCGGCGACCGCTGTGGACCGTGCCGTGGGCCAGTTCGCCGAGGTCTTCGCCGCCGCCGGGGGTGCGCTCGCCGAGCGGGTCACCGACCTGCGCAGCGTCCGCCACCGGGTCGTCGCGCGCCTTCTCGGCGTCCCGGAACCGGGCCTGCCGACGCTCACCGGCCCGACGGTGGTCGTCGCGGAGGACCTGTCGCCGGCCGACACCGCCGGCGTGGACCTGCACCACACCGTCGCGATCGTGACCGAGCTCGGCGGTCGCACGAGCCACACCGCGATCATCGCCGGCCAGCTCGGCCTGCCCTGCGTCGTGCAGGTCACCGGCGTGACGGCCGTGACACCGGGCACCCGGGTCCTCGTCGACGCTGCCGCCGGCACCATCACGGTCGCCCCGACCGAGGACCAGACGCAGGAGGCGGCGCGCCGTCAGGAGAGGGCGCGCCGCCTCGCCGACGACCTGAGTGCCGGTGCGACGGCCGACGGCCATCCCGTCGCCCTCCTGGCCAACATCGGCACGGCGGAGGACGCCGACAGGGCAGCCGAGACGGTCCAGGAGGGTGTCGGGCTGTTCCGGACGGAGGTCCTCTTCCTCGACCGCGCCACCGCTCCGACGGTCGCGCAGCAGATCTCTGCCTATCGAACCGTGGTCAGGGCGTACGCCGGGCACAAGGTGGTCGTCCGGACGCTCGACGCGGGCGCCGACAAGCCGCTCGCGTTCGTCAGGACGACCACGGAGGAGAACCCCGCGCTCGGCGTGCGGGGCTACCGCCTCGTCCGAACCGCCGCGCCGCTGCTGGAGGCCCAGCTCGAGGCGCTCGGGTCGGTGATCGCCATGCTTCCCGCCGAACGGCAAACCGACGTGTGGGTCATGGCCCCGATGATCGCCACGGCGGCCGAGGCGCGTGCCTTCGCCCTGTCGGCACGGGCCGCGGGGGTGCAACGGGTCGGCGTCATGGTGGAGGTGCCCGCCGCCGCCCTCTCGGCGAGCGAGATCCTCGCCGAGGTGGACTTCGTCTCGCTGGGAACCAACGACCTGGCGCAGTACACGATGGCTGCCGATCGGCTTCGCGGCGAGCTCAGCGATCTGCTCGACCCCTGGCAGCCGGCGATCCTGGCGCTCGTCGCCGGGACCGCCACGGCCGGCGCGCACCTGCACAAGCCCGTGGGGGTGTGCGGGGAGTCCGCCGCTGACCCGCTCATGGCGCTGGTCCTGGTGGGCCTGGGTGTGACCAGCCTGTCCATGGCACCGGCCGCCGTCCCGGCCGTCCGGTACGCCCTCGCGCACCACACGCTCGAGCAGTGCCGCGCCATCGCCGAGGTGGCCCGGGGCGCAGTCGACGCCGCCGGGGGCAGGAGTGCAGCCGCGGCTTCGATGGATGCCGAGGTGCGCGACGTCCTCGGCCTCGGTTGAGGATGCCCCGAACGCAGCCTGTGGCCGGAGTGGAACGGGGCGGTCGGCCGTGAACCCGCAGGTGCGTGAGATGCGGCGACGCGCGGTGTTCCTGGACGTGGACGGCACGTACGCGAACCGAGGGTGGGTTCCTCCGGAGCACGTCCAGGCGGTGCGGGCCGCCCGAGCGAACGGTCACCTGGTGCTGCTGTGCACGGGTCGCGCGCTGCCGGCCCTGTCCCCGGAGCTGTTGTCCGCCGGCTTCGACGGCGTCGTGACGTCTGCCGGCGCCTATGTGCTGCTCGGCGAGCGGGTGCTGGCCGACGTCCGGTTCCCGGCCCCGCTCGCCGAGCGCCTGGTTCGTGTCCTCCAGAACCACGGCGCCGGCTTCGTGGTGGAGTCTCCAGACGCCCTCTACGCCGGCCCCGATGTGGCCGACCGGCTCCAGGCTCTGCATCGCAAGGTCGGCGGTCCGGCGAGCGTGCGACGCAGCCAAGACGGACCCCAGGACCTCCTCGCCGGCCTTGTGCTGACCGAGGACCTCGGCACCGTCTCGTTCGCCAAGGTGACCTGCTTCGAGTCCCCGGTTCCGCTCACCGCCATCGTGGGGGAGGTCGGTCAGGAGGTTGCCGTCGTCCCGAGCTCGATCCCTCACCTTGCAGACTCGGCGGGCGAGCTGTACCTCGCCGGACTCACCAAGGCGCACGGCATCGAGCTGGTGGCCGCGGAGCTGGGGATGGCGGCGGAGGACGTCGTCGGAGTCGGCGACGGGTTCAACGACCTGGAGATGCTGAGGTACGCAGGGGTCGGCGTCGCCATCGAGGGCGCGCCGCAGGAGGTGCTAGCCGCCGCCGACCGGACGACGCCCGGACCTCACGGTCGGGGTGTCGCTCTGCTGTTCGCGGAGCTGGGACTCGTGGGTGAGGACCGCCGATGAACCTGTGTGCCGAACCGCTCGGCGTCCCTTCGGTCCGCGTGTCGCGACCTCGCTCTGAGGATGCGACGTCCCCGATGATTCAGTCTCGTCTGCACAGGTCCGGGACGGTCCGCCCGCCTACATTCCTGCAAACAAGTGCCACAGAGGCCCTACCACTCAATCGAGCGAAAGGGCCTCTGGCCTGCAGCAGCTCATGCGAAGGGGTCTGCTGCACGGACAGGTGACAGCCGGTCTCAGGCGGCGAGTGCGACCTGAGTGTTCATGATGGTCTCGAACTCGATGGGTGTCAGGCGCCCGAGCCTTTGTTGGCGTCGGCGGCGGTGGTAGGTCCTTTCGATCCAGTTGATGATCGCGATGCGCAGGTCCTGGCGGGTGGCCCAACGACGCCGGTTCGGACGTTCCTCTGCAGTAGCGAGAAGAAGCTCTCCATGGCGGCGTTGTCGCCAGCAGAGGCGACCTGGCCCATCGAGCCGACCAGGTCGTGGTGAGCCAGGACGTGGGCCACCTTCCGGCTTCGAAACTGGCTGCCTCGGTCCGAGTGCACCACGCACCCAGCGACGTCGCGTCGCCGCCGCACGGCGCTGACCAGGGCATTCACCGCGATCTGGGAGGTCATTCGATCACTGATCGAGTACCCCACGATCCGGTTGGAGAACACGTCCTTGATTGCGCAGAGGTAGATCTTGCCCTCGGGCTTGACACGCGCGCCGTGGTGGTACATCGTTTTGCCACCGACCTGCCAAACCGATTTACCGGGTCGCAACCGCAACGGGGCGAGAGGCGATGATGAGCGAGCGGGCGAGCATCCGTGACGTGGCAGTCCGTGCTGGCGTGTCGCCGACGACTGTCTCGCACGTGCTGAACAACACGCCGGGGACTCGAACCTCCGAGAAGACCCGCGCGCGGGTGCACGCGGCCGCTGCTGAGCTCGGCTACTCGGCCAACGCCGTGGCGCGAGCCTTGCGCACGCGACGCTCCGACTCCGTGGGGTTCGTCGGCGACGAGATCGCCACCACTCCCTTCGCCGGCAAGCTGATATTGGGTGCACAGGAGGTCGTGCGGCAGCACGACGGAGTGCTGCTCGTGACCAACACCAGCTACGACGCGGAGTTGGAGACCCGGGAGATCCGCGAGCTCCTGAGCCGCGACATCGACGGGGTGCTGTACGCCGCGATGTACCACCGCGTGGTCACCGTGCCGGCCTCCTTGCACGCAGCACCCGTCGTGGTCCTCAACGCCCGCACGAACGACGATCGGTCGTGGGTGTCCCCGGACGAGTACGCAGGCGGTGAAGATGCGGCCCAGGTGCTGATCGACGCTGGACACCGACGGCTGGCGATGATCGGCAACTCCGATCCCATCCCCGCGGCGTCTGGTCGCCCCGCCGGCTTCCTTGCGCGCGCAGCCGCGGCTGGCATCCCTGCCGAGGACGTCACCGTGGTGTACGTCTCACCCACGGCAGGGCATGCTGCCGAGGCCGCCATGCGGTTGCTCGACCGCCCGGACCGGCCGACGGGCCTGTTCTGCTTCAACGACCTGATGGCGATGGGGGCGTACAACAGCGCACGCAGGCTCGGCCTGCGCATCCCGGATGACCTGTCGGTCGTGGGCTTTGACGACCTGGCGATCCTCTCAGCGGCGGCGGACCCCGCGTTGACGACCGTCGCTTTGCCCCATCTCGAGATGGGTGCGTGGGCGGCTGAGCAGCTGTACGTCGAGATCGCGGCGCGCGCGACGGGTCAGCCGTCGCCGGTGCGCCATGCAGAGCTCCGAGGCGAGGTCGTGCACCGAGCCTCGGTCGGATCGCCGCCCCGGTAGCGGCCGGAGCGGCGATCCTGCCGACGCCTTCCGGCGTCGAACACCACCAGATGAGCGACATCCAGTGATTTCGGAGGGCCTTCAGTGTCACGTCACACCGTTCGACGCCTCGCGGCAGCAAGCCTAGCCGTGACGGTTGCCGCCACGCTTGCCGCCTGCTCGTCAGGCTCGTCGTCCTCGCCGCAGAGCAGCGGCGCGGGTGGCGGAACGATCAGCCTGTGGACCCACAACGGCGGCAACGACGCCGAGCTCGCTGCCGACCAGAAGATCGTCGACGACTTCAACTCGAGCCAGTCGCAGTACACGGTCAAGCTCCAGTCGTTCCCGCAGGCGTCGTACAACGACGCTGTCGTCGCGGCGGCCTCGGCGAAGAAGCTGCCGTGCATCGTGGACATCGACTCGCCCAACGTGCCCAACTGGGCGTGGGCGGGCTACATCAAGCCGCTGGGCCTTCCTGACAGCGAGTGGAGCGGCCAGCTCGCCAGCACGGTGGGCAAGGTGAACGACAAGGTCTACTCGTTCGGCCACTACGACGTGGCCCTGGCCTTCTACACCCGCAAGTCGATCCTGCAGTCGGTCGGGGCGCGGGTGCCCACGGTCGCCCAGCCGTGGACCAAGAGCGAGTTCGCGGACGTGCTGGCCAAGCTGAAGGCGACCGGGAAGTACCCCTACGCGCTCGACCTGGGCACCGGCGGCACGGGGGAGTGGATCACCTACGCCTACTCGCCCTTCCTGCAGTCCGCGGGTGGCGACCTGATCGACCGGAGCAGCTACAAGAAGGCTGACGGCGTGCTCAACGGTGCCCAGGCGATCGACTGGGCCAGCTGGATGCAGGGCCTGGTCAAGGACGGCTACATGTCCGCCAAGTCCGGCGCGGACCCGACCGCCGACTTCGCGAACGGCAAGTCGGCGATCCTGTACTCCGGCAGCTGGGCCGACGCGACCGTGACGAAGGCGTTCGGTGACGACGCCCTGGTCATCCCGCCGGTGGACCTGGGCCAGGGGCCGAAGGTCGGCGGCGGTTCCTGGCAGTGGGCGATCACCGCCCAGTGCGACAACACGGCGGGTGCCCAGGCATACCTGAAGTTCAGCCACCAGACGAAGTACGTCGCGGCATTGGCCAAGGCGACGGGCACCATCCCGGCCACGGACGCGGCGGCGGCCACGATGCCGGAGTACGCCACGGGCGGTGCATCGGAGATCTTCCGCACGTTCGCCCAGAAGTACGCGGTGGTCCGCCCGGTGACGCCGGCCTACCCGTTCATCACCTCGGTGTACCAGAAGGCCACGCAGGACATCCTCTCCGGCGGTGACCCCAAGACGATCCTCGACAAGGCCGTCTCGGACATCGACAACGACATCAAGCAGAACGGCGACTACGCCTTCTGACGTCCCCGCGCGGGCCGGCCGCCCGACGGCCGGCCCGCGCGACCCATCCGGAGGTCTGTCATGACCGTCATCTCCCCAGCTCGGGCACGAGCCGTCCGCGCGCCGCGGGACGTCCCGGCAGCAAGGCACGCGGCACGACGCCACGAAGGACTGACCGCCCTGTGGATGGCCGGGCCTGCTGTAGCGCTGCTCATCCTGTTCATCGTCGTGCCGGTGATCCTCGCCTTCGTGCTCGCGTTCACCAACGCCCGCCTGATCTCGCCACGACCGGCGACGTTCGTCGGGCTGCACAACTTCGCCAACCTGTTCTCCGACCCGGTCTTCTGGGCCTCGCTCCGCAACACCTTCTACTTCGCCATCGTGGTGGTACCGATCCAAGCCGGTCTGGCACTCGTGCTGGCGCTGCTCGTCAACGCGAAGGTGCGAGGGACGAACTTCTTCCGGACCGTCTACTTCGTGCCGGTGGTGACCTCGATGGTCGTGGTCTCGCTGCTGTGGCGGTTCCTGTACCAGAAGGACGGTCTGCTCAACGCGCTGATCAGCGCCGTGCACCCCAGCTATGCACCGATCGACTGGCTCAACGACCCGCGCACCGCCATGCCGGCCATCATCGTGATGTCGATCTGGCAGGCCGTCGGCTTCCACATGATCATCTGGCTGTCCGGCCTTCAGACCATCCCTGCTGAGCTCTACGAAGCCGGGGATCTGGACGGTGCGGTCGGCTGGAAGCGGTTTCGGTACATCACCTGGCCGAGCCTGCTCGCCACCCGCACGTTCATCCTCATCACCATCACCATCGCAGCGCTGTCGCTGTTCACGCAGATCAGCGTGATGACGCAGGGCGGCCCGTTGGACTCGACGACGACCGTCGTCTACATGGCGGTGCGCACCGGGTACCAGCAGCTGGCCACCGGCTACGCCTCCGCGATCTCCCTCGTCTTCTTCGTGCTCGTCCTGATCGTGTCGGGCGTGCAGCGGTTCCTCACTCGCGAGAAGGACTGACCATGAGCACCGTCGTCGAGAACCCGCCTCGCGCGGGCCGTTCCGCGCACCGCCGGCGCACCGGCTGGCTCGTCCAGACAGGACGAATCCTGCTCGCCCTGCTCTTCGCCGGCCCGCTGCTGTTCCTCTTCGTGTCCTCACTCAAGCCCGACCTGCAGATCTTCGCCGACCTGCGCTCGTGGCGGGCGTTCGTGCCGCTGGGCCATGTCTCGTTCGCCAACTACAGCGCCGTGTTCGCCAGAGTGCCGTTCGCCCGGTTCCTGATGAACTCGATCGGCATCTCCGTGGTCACGGTCATGCTGGGTCTGCTCGTCAACTCCCTGGCCGCCTTCGCCCTTGCGCGGCTGCAGTGGCGGGGCAAGCAGCTCGTGCTCACCGGGATCATCGCGACGTTGATCCTGCCGTTCGAGACTCTTGCCCTGCCTCTGGTGTGGTGGGTGAACAAGCTGCCGTGGCTGACGATGAACGGCTTCCACCTGCAGCTGACGACCGGCTGGCTGGACACCTACCAGGTGCAGATCATCCCGTTCGTGGCCAACGCGTTCTCGGTCTACCTCTTCTACCAGTACTTCACGTCGATCCCGAAGGAGCTGGACGAGGCGGCCCGGATGGACGGGGCCGGGTGGTTCCGGATCTACCGCAACGTCGTCATGCCGCTGTCCGGGCCTGCGATCGCCACAGTTGCGATCCTGACCTTCCTGCCGGCTTGGAACTCCTACCTGTGGCCGCTGATGGTGGTGCAGTCCGAGGAGCTGCGGCCCGTGATGCTCGGCATCCAGTACTTCTTCCAGCTGAACGTCTCGTGGGGCCAGGTCATGGCGTACGCGTCGATGATCACCCTTCCCGTGCTGGCACTGTTCCTCGCCTTCCAGAAGGCGTTCATCGGGTCGATCGCGTCCTCCGGTGTGAAGGGTTGATGTGAGCACCGTTCTGCGACCGTCCTGGCACTTCACCACCGCCGACCGCTGGCTCAACGACCCCAACGGGCTCGTCTTCCACGACGGCACCTACCACCTGTTCTTCCAGTCCAACCCGTTCGGTCCCGAGTGGGGCGAGATGTCGTGGGGTCACGCGACCTCCACGGACCTCGTGCACTGGACCGACCTCGGCACCGCCATCCCGGCTCTTCCGGACGAGATGGTGTTCTCCGGCAGCGCAGTCGTCGACACCAATGACACCGCCGGCTTCGGCGCCGGTGCCATGGTGGCCGTCTACACGAGCGCCTACCGCTCTCCGTCTCCGCGTGCTGGCGTGCAGGCCCAATCCCTCGCCATCAGCAACGACGACGGGCTCACCTGGCGGCGCTACGAGGGCAACCCCGTGCTCGACGTCGGCGCGACGGACTTTCGTGACCCCTACGTCTTCTGGCACGAGGACCACTGGGTGATGGTCGTCGCCGAGTCCGTCGACCACCGGCTGTCCCTCTACACCTCGCGTGATCTGCGCTCGTGGGCGTTCTCGTCGACAGTGGGGCCGGCCTGGACTACCGCGGCGCTGTGGGAGTGCCCGGCTCTGCTCACGGTCCCGACTGCGGACGGCGACCGGGCGTGGGTACTGATGCTGTCGGTCAACCCCGGTGGCCCCACCGGTGGATCCGCGAGCCAGTACGTCCTGGGGGACTTCGACGGATACACGTTCGTCCCCGACGGCGACGCGTCGCCTCGTTGGCTCGACTACGGCCACGACTACTACGCCGCCGTCGCGTGGGGAGGAGTTCCGGACGGCCGGGCGTTGACGATCGCATGGGCGGACTCATGGCAGTACGCCCGCGACCTGCCCTCCGCGCCGTGGCGTGGAGCCATGTCCCTCGTCCGCCAGCTCGACGTCGTCACCGGCACGGACGGAGTTCGCCGACTGAGGCAACAGCCGGTCCTGGGCGGACAAGAGGGCGGCGGCCCGGCCGTGACGCACCTGAGGCTGCCGTGCGGGCACGGCACGTCAGCGTCCGTCAGGCTTCTCGACGACCGTGATCAGCAGACTGTCGTTCTGACGGTCGATGGTGACGCGGGAACGCTGAGCCTCGACCGGAGCGGTTGCGGAGCGATGCCTCCGGCGGCAACGGCCGTGGCGGCGACTGCTCCCCTTGCCGCGAGTGAGGAGATCGACGTCACGATCATCGTCGACGGATCCGTCGTCGAAGTGTTCGCGGCCGACGGGACCATCACCTTCTGCGAACGGCTGTTGGCCACCTCGCCGCTGTCTCGCGTCGAGGTGCGGGAAGTCAGTCGGCGCCGCTAGTCCCGTACGGCTGACGCCCGCAGACGGTCGCGCACGGCAGCGGGCGTCAGCCGTCGAGCTCTTCCTTGGACGGTGGGTTGGCTCCTGCCCTCGAGACGTTGATCGCCGCGGCGCGACCAGCGCGAGCGAGGACCTTCCGCAGCTCGTCCGCGTCCAGTCCCGCAAGACGGTGGCTGGACCGTGGCCCGAGAGTGCGGGCATCCATCAAGCCGTCGATGAGAGCCGCCATCAGCGTGTCGCCGGCGCCCACCGTGTCGACCACGTCCACGCGAACCGGCGGCACACGGCACGTGCCGTGCTGGCTCACCGCGAAGCACCCGTTGGCGCCCATCGTGACGACAGCCAGGCCTGGACCGGCCTCCAGCCAGCCTCGCGCGACCGACTCGGCGTCGGCCCCGTCGTACAGCCAGGCGATGTCCTCGTCGCTGGCCTTGACCACGTCGACGAACCTAAGGACGCTCTCCAGCCGCTCGCGTGAGCGGTGCGGGTCACCCATCAGCTCGGGGCGGACGTTCGGATCCAGGCTGACCGAGCTGTGGTCCCGAACGGACAGCAGCAGAGCGTCCAGCTCAGCAGGGGCCGAAGACAAGAAGACGGGGAACGAGCCGAGGTGCAGATGCGAGCCTCGCGGTGCCGGCAGATTCGGTCCTGCTGCCCACGTGACCGAGAACTCGTAGGCGGCCGCACCACTCTCGTCGAGCACCGCGACCGCCGAGGGCGTCGGAGTGCCCTCCGCCGCGACGTTGATTACGCGCACGTGCTCGCGTGCGAGGTGCGCACGCATCAGCTGTCCGTGCTCGTCGTCCCCCAGGCAGGTGGCGAAGTCGACGCGTCGGCCAAGTCGGGCCAACCCGACCGCGACGTTCGCAGCGCTCCCGCCGGGGTAGGTCACTTCGTGCTGGGCGCTGTATCGAATGGTGTCCGCGACACATTCGCCTAGCACGTTGACATCGACGCCGTTCGGCATGCAGTCACCTCTACTAAAGGAGAACCCGAGAAACACAGGGGAGTAGCGGACGGGTGCGCGCTGGCAGCCTTCAGGACGCGGCGGTGCCAGTCCGCGCCCGCGTCTTGTGCGGCTTGGCGATCGACTCGCGCTGGACCGTGCGGCAGGGCATCAGCACGGAGTCTGCGGTGGCTGCCTCGTCCCCGAGCAGCGTGGCGAGGGTCTCGACGGCCCAGGCACCCATCTCGTAGTGCGGAAGCGCCACGGTGGTCAGCCCTGGGAACAGGCTTTCGGGGATCGGTGCTTGGTCGTCGAAGCCGATGACGGACACGTCCTGAGGGATCCGCCGGCGCCGCTCCGCGAGAGCGCGGTACACGCCCATCGCCATCCGGTCGTTGTAGGCGAAAATCGCGGTCGGGTCCCCACCCTGCTCGAGCAGACGCATCGTTCCGGCGTACCCACCGCGTGCCTCTGACTCCACTTCGGCCTGCAACCTGGGGTCAACCGGGACACCGGCTTCCGCCATGGCGTCGTGGTAGCCAAGTAGTCGCCCGCGGGTCGCGGGGACGTCCTCGCAACCGTTGAGGAAGGCAATGCGTCTGTGGCCGACGGCCAGCAGGTCACGCACCGCGTCCGCGGCGCCCTGTCGCTCGTCCGGCACCACAGACGGCAGCTTCCCGGTCCGGTCGGTCGCACCGATGAGCACCGCCGGCACCGACAGCAGCTCCTGCGGCGGGGTCACCGTGTCGTGGTAGACGGTCGCGTAGATGATGCCGTCGACGTGGCGGTCGAGGAGGGCGACCACGTCGTTCCGGCGTTCGTCGGCATCGGCCTGCAGGGCGGCGTTGATGATCGCCAGCGTCAGGTTGTGCCGGCTGGCGGCTTCCTGCGCGCCGAGGATGATCCGGCCGGCGTGCGGAGTGGTGGCGATCTCCTCGGTCAGCAGTCCGATCATCCCCGAGCTGTTGGTACGCAGCCCGCGGGCCAACCGGTTCGGGTGGTAGTTCAGCCGCCGGGCGACCTCCTTGATCCGCTCGCGGGTCTCGGCGTTGACCCGGCCGTTCAGCGAGTCGTTCAGGGCATGCGAGACCGTCGTGAGGGAGACGCCCGCCTCTTGGGCAACGTCCTTGATGCCGACTCGTCGAGCCACTTCGCTGATACTCCTCACGGCTGGCGCTGCGCACGTGGGGCACGCAGCACACGTAGGTTATGCGGGTCGAACCGGCTGCGAATGGCTCACGGCGCGGCTGACAGCAGCGCGGTCCGACGGCACGGCCCGGCACATCGGCACGGTTGCAAAACGTTCGCCAAAGGGGCTCACTCCTCGGGTGCTCATCTGACCAAGCCGCCAAGGGTCGGTGTCGGTCTGAACGCGTTGGTCGCCCGGTCGAGATCCACCTGTGTCTCGTCACCCGAGTCGAGGACCGTGTTGCCGAACGATGCGCCGTCGACCAGAACAGTGGTCACCGGCAGCTGTCTCGATGACGCCGCGGTCAGGAGAGCGTCGACCTGTGCCGCGTACGCGGAGTCGCCCGTGCCGGCCCGGACGTCGCTGGCAACCACGTGGTTGTTGGCCAGGTAGTTACCGCTCCCCGAGGCGACACGCATGATGACGGGCGTCGCGCTGGCGGGGCTGATCCTCGTGGCGTCGACGATCTCGGAGAAGTGGTTGCCGATCACGGAGTTGCCGCTGCCCTCGATCCGCAGCAGGCCGGTGGTGTCATCCAGCCCGTTGTCGATCCCGAGGAACGGCGCCCACGGTTCGTTGTCGCGGAGGAAGTGGTTGGAGGCCACCAGGTTCTCCGAGGAGGCCGCGGTGAGGGTCACCATCCCGGGGTAGAAGGAGTGCAGCCGGTTGCTGGTGATGCTCGACCGCGTCACCCCTGCGAGCTCGACGCTGCTGGCCCCGCGGGGGAATACGTTGTTCGCGGCGATGAGCAGCCCACCATGGTGCTCCGCGAAGATCGAGCGCCCCCGAAAGCCCGCCCCGATGAGGTTGTCGGTGATCTTCGAGGCCTGGCCCCAGCCGCGCAGCTCGATGCAGCTGCCGCACTCGGCGATGAAGTTGTCGTGGATGGACAGAGCATCGGCATGCCACACCGTCACGCCGTGCTCCAGGTACACCAGCCCCATCCCCGTGATGCGGACCGAGTCGTTGGCGCTCGCGATCAGGATGCCGGTCTTCCCGTTCCGGTAGGTGTTCTCCGGGTGCAGGTCGGAACCGTCCGGCTCGAAGTGCAGGCCGTCGATGCAGAAGTTGGAGAACTCGACGGAGCTGATCCGAGGGCTGCCGTCACGTTCCACCCGGAACGCGGCGGCGACCGACTGGTCGGCACCGCTGTTCGGAGGCAGGTCGACCAGCACGCGGCTCCCGCCGGGCCACAGCTCGTGCAGCTGGGACCACTCGTTCTCGGGGACGTTGAAGCGGATGCTGGACGAGGTGAAGCCGTGCCCGGAGCCTTCGATCCGCAGGTAGCTGATGTCGATGTGCACCTGCGTGCGGAGGTGGTAGTCGCCCGGCGGGAGGTAGATGACGGCGCCGGGCTTGCCGCCGTCGTTCAGATCCGTGGCGGTCTGCCTGTGCTTGATGTCGGCGAGGATGCTGTTGATCACCTCGCCGAGGTCCTCGTGAGGGTCGCCCACCGGCCACGACGTGACGTCGTAGCGGTTGTTGCTGGCCATGCGCTGTTCCTCCTGGTGCCCTGCTTGCTCGGGTCGTGCCACCACCGCCGTCGGACGGGAAGTGCTCGAGGGTCGAAGTCGTGCCGGCGTCGCGGTCATCCCTTCACGGCCCCGAGCGTGAGGCCGGCGACGATGTGCCGCTGGAGCAGGAGCGTCAGGAGGATCACGGGGATGGAGTAGAGGGCTGCCAGCGCCGTCATCGACCCCCAGTCGAGGCCGAACTGGGTCTGGAAGTTCGCGATCGCCAGCGGTGTGGTCTGTGCGCGGACGCTGGTCAGGAGCAGCGCGAAGAGGAACTCGTTCCACGAGGCGAGGAAGGCGAAGATCGCGGTCACGGCCATCCCGCCGGACACCACGGGGATCACCACGCGCCACAACGCTCCGAGCCGTGAGCAGCCGTCGACCTTGGCCGCCTCGTCCAGCTCGTCCGGAACGGCCTCGAAGAAGCTGGACATCAGCCAGATCGACAGCGGCAGGGAGATCGTCGTGTGGGCGATCGCCAGTCCTGTCGGCGTGTCGAGAAGGTGCAGGCTGCTGATCGTCGAGCTCAGCGGGATGCCGACCGCCACCGGTGGAACCATCCGGGTGACGAGCGCCAGCATCACGAAGAAGCGGCCGGCCCTGGTGCGGAACCTGGTGATCGCGTAGGCGGCGGGTACTGCCAGCACCAGCGAGAGCAGGGTGCTGATGGTGGCGGTGGAGATGCTGTTGATGAAGGACGCCGGCACCCCGTGGGACGCCCACACCGCCGCGTAGTTGGCGGTGGTCCAGCGCGACGGCAGGACCGTCGGCGGGACAGCAAGCGTCTCGAGCGGGGGCTTGAACGACGTCAGGAGCAGGTAGAGGAAGGGGAAGGCGTAGAGCACGACCACTGTGACGAGAAGTGCCCACAGCAGGGTCCGGGTGGCGGGTCGGCGGATCTCGAGGCCGTTCATGCGTCGGCCCCCGGCCGCCAGATGGTCACGACCGCTGCGACCGCGACGGCCAGCATGACCAGCAGGTACATGGTCGCCATGGCGCTGGCCAGACCGGGCTCGCCGAACCGGACCATGGTCCGGTAGATCAGCAGGCTCAGGGTCTGTGACGCGTTCTCAGGTCCACCGCCGGTCTGGATCAGGATGATGTCGAACGCCTTGGCCGCGTCGATGCCGCGGACGATGAGGGTCACCGCGATCACCGGTCGGAGCAGCGGCACGATGATGCGCCGCAGCAGAGTCCACCCCTTGGCGCCGTCGAGGCGTGCGGCCTCGATGACGTCGCCCGGGATGTTCTGCAGACCGGCGAACAGGACGAGGGCCATGAACGCCGTGGTGAGCCAGATGTCGGGGATCGCCACGGAGAACAGCACGATCCGCGAGTTCGAGAGCCACCCGATGTCGCTGGCGGAATGCAGGATGCCGACGCGGGCCAGCAGGGTGTTGACGATGCCGGAGTTGTCGATCAGCAGGAACCGCCACAGCAGACCTGCCACGACCGGCGCGATCATCAGCGGGTACATGAAGATCGTCCGGAACACCGCCGACCGACGGCCGATCGCGCTGAATAGGAGCGCCGTGGCCAGCCCGAGCACGAACTCCGCAGACACGACGAGAACGGTGTAGGCCAGGGTCCGTACAGCCGAGCTGCGGAACCCGGAGCTGGCCAGGGCGGTCGTGTAGTTGCCCAGCCCGACGAAGGTGCGCGGACCTCCGGCGATCGGCGAGATGTCGTAGAAGCTGTTCATGACCAGCCGCACGATGGGCCAGGCCACGAAGGCTGCGAGGAAGAGCGCCGCCGGCACCATCAGGAGTGCGGCGAAGCGTCGGTCGGTGAGACGCACAGGGAACCTTCTGCCGGCGGCGTTGCCGCGCTACGGGGATGGGACGGGTGGTGGGGCGGGTGTGGCCGGCGCTGCAGGGCGCGCCGGCCACACCCGGGCCGCTCAGCCGACGATGCCTTCGATCTGCTTCTTGGCGTCGTCGAGCAGCTTCTGGTTGTCGGTGCCGTTGCCGTCAACGGCCTTCTGGATCATCGGGACGAGGACGGTGTCCACGATCTGCTGCCACTTGGCGTTGGCAGGCCGCGGCTGAGTCCCGTTGGCGCCGAGGGTCGTGATCAGCGGGTTGAGGTTCTCGTGGCCCGCCTGCGCCGCCGCGCTCTGCAGGGCCGACTTCGTCGCCGCGAGGCCCAAAGTGGTGTTCAGCCCCAGTGCGTTGTTCTCGTACGCGAACTCGATGAACTTCTTGGCCTCGGCCGAGTTCTTCGTGGCCTTCGGGACGGACAGGTACCAGGCGCCGGGGATGGCGCCGATGCCGCCGTCACCCGCCGGCATGGGGGCGACGCCGACCTTGCCGTAGACGGGGGAGTCCTTCGGGATCTGGGTGTAGGCGTGCGCCCAGAAGCGGGTCATGGCCAGACCGCCCTGGTTGAACAGGTTCTGCGCCGCGGCCCAGTCGATCTGGGAGGCGCCGGCCGGTGCGACCTTGTCCTTGGTCGCCAGCTGCGTGTAGTAGTCGAGAGCCTTCTTGTGCGCGGCGTCGTTGATGATCACCTTGCCGCTGTCGTCCAGCACGACGTTCTTGTCACCGGCCTGCAGCACCGTGGCGAGCCACTCGGTCTCGACCTTGCCCTTGACGTCCGTGCCGTACAACTTGGGCGTGCCACCGTTGGCTGCGGCGCTGTCCTGGGTGAAGAACTTGGCGACGTCGAGGTACTGCTGCCAGGTGGTCGGGACGACCAGGTCGTACCCGTACTTGGCCTTGAAGGCGGCCTTCTTCGACTCGTCGTTGAACAGATCGGTGCGATAGAACAGCAGCTCGGCGTTGGTCCACGCCGGCATGCCGATGAAGTGCCCGTTGGACTGGGCCTCCTTCAACAGCGACGGGAACATGTCGCCCTTCACCTTGTCGGTGAACAGGTCGTCGATGGGCGTCAGACCGTCCTTGAACGCCGTGAGCCAGACTGCGTCGAGCGCCGCGACGTCGAACGACACGTTGCCCGAGGACAGCTCGCTGTTGAGCCGGTCGTACAGGCCGTCGTACGGCAGCTCGACGAACGTGATCTTGGTTCCGGTCTCCTGCGTGAACTTGTCGGCGACCGGCTGCAGCTCGCCGTGACCGCCGCCCTCAACGAGGACGGTCAGCGTGCCGGCACCGCCGGCAGCTGCGGTTCCGGACGAGGTGCTCTTGCTGGTGGTGCCGCCCGCACCGCAGGCCGCGACCGTGACGAGGGTGGCTGCTGCCAGACCCGCCACCACTGAACGTCGCACCAGGCGGCGCGATCCAACTTCCCACGACCTCATCGAGGGGACTCCTTCGTCCTGTCGGGACGCACCGCGACCGTCGAGGTGCGCAAACGTTTTGCAAAAACGTTCACGCACAAAGTAGAGGGGTCCGTCTCCGGGCGTCAACCCGCGTCACGTCACGGTTCGGACACGGCGCGCTGGAGTGCGGAACAGCGGCCACGATGCGCGTCTGAGGCGAGGGGCGGAGCGCGTCGTCCGTCGGGATGTCTGGCAGTGTCGGACGGACCTCGAGGTCACTGACGACTCGAGGAGTTCAGGTTGGAGCTCGTCGATCCCAGGAGCCTTCTGCGACGCGGTCACGCGCGAGGGCACACCTGGCCCCCGGCGGATAGGGAGGCGCGCCGGGGGCCGGGTGCGGCCTAGCGGCCTACCCGCCGGCTGCGGGCGTGAGAGGCGAGGGGCGACCCCGGGGAAGGGCGCGGACCGCGCGGTGCGATGGCTCAGCCCGACGCCTGAAGGACGCCGGGCTCAGTTAGTCACACGGTTCTCGATGACCGCGGAGAACTGGCGAGATCGTTGGACAGGCGCGGCCACAAAGCGCGCGCCTGTCCAACGATTCGCAGATCAGGACAGGGTCCACACGTCGGCGCTGGCGCCGCCCTCGACCGTCACGTGGTTGTCCCGATCAACGGCGACCGGGGCGGCGAGCACTCCACCGGCGGTGAACACCTCGACGACCGGGCCGTCCAGCACGACGCGGACGTCCACTCCGTCGATCGGCATGGTGAACGTCCCCGCCGACGTGGACACGGTCACCTCGGCAGCCGCCGCGACGACACGCACCGCGTCGTCGCCGATGGTGAGCGTGGCCCGTGAACCCGGACCGTCGAGCGTCATCGTGACGTCGACCGTGCTGCCGGCGTCCACCGAGGAGTCGCGGACGTCCGTGCTTCCGGCTGTCCGGGCCTTGGTGAGGCTCGGGTGAGGCGATGCGACGACACGATCGCCGGCCAGGGCCAGGTGGTGCGGCAGCGAGTGTGCACTGGCCCACGTCCCGGCAGGGCCGTCGACGTCCCGCAGCCAGTAGATCAGCCCGCGTTCCCCGTCCCTGTCCTCGAACGCGGAGCCGGCGTAGTAGGACGGCCCGTACGAGAGACGACCCCACGACTCGGCCGTGAACCGGCCGTCCTCGTAGGTGCCGATCGCGTAGCCCTCGTAGTAGGGGACGAACGGCTCCCACACCGACACGGTCAGGACCCACTTGTCGCCGAGGCGGAACAGCTGGGGGCACTCCCAGACGGCGCCCATCCAGACCGGCGTCGTCTCGTCGCGATGCCGTTCCGCCAGGAACCCGTCGTAACGCCACTCCTGGAGATCCTCGGAGGCGAAGGTCAGAGCGGTTGCGGTGCCGTCAGGCAGACCGGCGCCCATGAGCATGCGCCACGTGGTGCCGTCGTGGAACACGTAGGGGTCGCGGAACGCGACGACGTCCACGCCCGGGGGCAGCTCCGCGACGACGGCACCCTTGGTCCAGGTGTTCCACGTCGCGTCGGCCGGGCGCGCGATGCGGGCCTTGCCGATCTGGACGTCGTCCAGCTGGACTGTCGTGTAGAACAGCGCGGCCGGTTCGCCGTCCGGCCGCACGATGCTGCCGGACCACACGCCGTCGTCACCGTCACCCGGCTCGAGGGCGACAGGCCCCTCCGTCCAGTGCAGCCCGTCGGGACTGGTGGCGTGCCCCCACCGCTGGTTCGGGCCCCACTCGGTCTGCCCGGGCACGAACTGGAAGAACAGGTGGTACTGGCCCTCGTGGTACGTCAGCCCGAGCGGGTCGTTGATCCACCCCTCCCTTGCCGTGAAGTGCAGGAGGGGACGCGTCAGGTCGTTGCTCATCGGTGTCCGTCCCTCTCAGCGCTGCTGGTCGAAGCGTGCGCGGATGTCCCGCGCTTGTGCGGCGTTGCCTGCTTCCCAGGCGTCGATCTCGGGGACGCGCTCGGCACGGACCCGGTCGCGTTCGGCCACGAACTTCTCCATCCGGGCAGCCGTCGCCTCTCGGGCCGCCTGCTGCGCCGGGCTGAGCGGCGGCAGGGGTGACGTGACGACGGCGTCGCGCGGACGCAGCGGCAGGCGATCCTCGACAGGCGGGATCGTCAGCGGTGCGGTGGGCAGCGTCTGGTACCAGTACGCGACCGAGGCCCAGTCGTCGGACAGGTGGTTGGCGTGGCCGTGCTCGAACGACACCTTGATGCGCGTGGTGAAGCGGATCGGGTCGACCATGTGGAACCGGTAGCTGTGGTGGAAGCCGGGCACGTCCTCCTCGTGGACGATCGTGCCGTTCATCAGGTACGCGTTGTGCTGCATGCCCCACGCATGCCCGAAGTAGTCCTCCATACCGGTGCCGTGCAGGCTGGGCGGCCAGGTGTCGTCGTCGATGAAGATCATGTCGTCGCCCTCGCCCCACCAGGAGCCCTGGAAGTGGCGCACGGCCAGGGTGCAGCCGACGTAGTGGCCGTGGCCCTCGACCTCGAGCGCGACGTAGTTGTCCTTCCCGTCCAGGTCCGGGATGTTGACCTCGATCGCGTTGGACTGCAGGTCCGGTCCCCAGCCGTTGCACGGACGCGCCTGCCGGTAGTGCGCGTGGAAGTAGGCCACGTCCTCGGCCAGCGGCTGCGGGTACAGCTCGTAGTCGATGTAGAAGTACTGCAGGTAGGGCACGTCGTTCTGGTTCTCCACGACGACTCGCGCCCGCTTGTTGAACGGCATCTGGAAATAGCTGTTGAACGCCGCGGAGCCACCGAACGTGTGCAGCTCGGCCTCCTTCGCCGACACGGACAGCGGCAGCGACTCGTAGGACCCCGAGAGGGAGTTCATCAGCCCGAAGAAGTCCCCGAGAGGGGCGATCACGCTCGGAGTCTCCTGGTCGTCCCAGTAGATCTTCAGGACGACCTTCCGGTAGTAGTCCGGGTCGACGACCTCCCAGCTGACCCCGAGCGCGTTGTGGATCTCGAGCATCGGCACGCCGACGACGTCCGGGGGGATCTGGCCTGGCCCCGGTTGGAGCCGGCACGACTGCGTCATCCAGATGTGGGTGATCGCCCCCGGCCCCTCGAGGTCGGCCAGGACGCGCTCCTCGCCAGGGCGGATCAGCCAGTTGTCCCGGTTGCGACCGGTCTGGTCCCAGCTCGAGGAGCGCGCCGTTCGCACGTCCCGGGTTCGGGTGAGGTCTCCCAGGATGCCCTTCGCGGGCCCGGATTCACGGTCCATCGTCGTTCTCCCATCCTCGGTGCCTCGGGCAGCAGTGTCCGGCACACCGCGGCGTCGCCTCGTTGCGTCAGGCAGGCGCCGACTCGCGACGGGGCCTCGAGTGATCGAGGCCACCAGGCATCGAAACGTTTGTCGGTCGGGTGCAGCATGGTGCCCGGCACGGCGCGCGTCAAGCGCCCCTGCGAGAGCTGGGGTTCACGCTGGTCCGCCGACGCGACAGCGCGGGAGTCCGGGTGTCTGTGCAGGTGGCGTGAGCACCAGCTCGGCAGCGGCGACCAGACCGGGGGACCCAGCCACTTGACGATGCGTCGGGAACGGCTCTACGGTCACCAGGCAAACGTTTCGCGTCGATCTCGCTCATCGTCGAGCACCGTGACCTGGTCGGCGTGGAACCACCGAGCACTGCCAACAGCAAGCCCTGGGGACCACGGCCGTGGTGCGGATGCCCGGCCCGACCCTTCGGTCGCCGATCGACCGACGGCCCAGTACAGCGACGTGCGACAGGAGTGGAGCAGACGATGAACAACCAGCGACGACGGTGGGGCTATGCACACCCGCGCGGAGCCGCAGTGGCGCTGGCGGCGCTGACGGCACTCGGCCTGGCGGCCTGCAGCTCGGGCTCGGCTGGTGCCGGCAGCTCCTCGGCCGGCGGCAAGGTTCAGATTACGCTGTCGATGCAGAACCCCAACGTCCAGCAGCAGGACCCGGCCACGTACGCGATCGTCCAGGCCTTCCAGAAGGCCAACCCCGACATCACGGTGAAGCTCGAGGGGCAGACGGTCGACGAGCACGAGAAGGCGATGCAGGTCGCGGCCCAGTCAGGCACGCTCCCGGACATCTTCTGGGTCTACAACTCCCTGGCCTCGCAGATGGCCCAGCAGGGCAAGCTGCTCGACCTCGGTCCGGTCCTCCAGAGCGGTGCCCTCACCGACAAGTTCCCGAAGGCGATGCTGTCGGGCTACACCAGCAACGGCACCCAGTACGGCGTGCCCTACCAGTCGCTCGTGACGGGCCTGTACGTGAACACCGCGATCCTGCAGAAGTACGGGCTCAGCGAGCCGAAGACCTTCGACGACCTGCTGAACGTCGCCCAGGTGCTGTCCAAGAACGGGGTCACGACCATCGCGCAGGGTGCGAGCAAGTCGGCCTACAGCGTGTGGGCGTTCCTGACGATGCTCGACAGGTTCGGGTACGAGGACAAGTACCAGGACATCCTCTCGGGCAAGAGCAGCTACAACAACGCCGACTTCCTGCGGCTCTACCAGCACATCGAGCAGTTGGCGAAGGCCGGCGCGTTCTCCAAGAACGTGTCCACCCAGACCTACGTGCAGGCGGTCGAGGAGTACACCAGCGGCAACGCCGCGATGCTCGACTCCGGCGTCTGGGCCGCCGGCGACATCCAGAAGAGCTCGGTCGCGGCCAACACCAAGTTCTGGGCCGGTCCGACGTTCTCCGACGGTGTCGGTGACCAGAACCTGTACATGAACGCGCCGTCGGCGCCGCTGGTGGTCAGCGCTGAGGTGAAGAAGTCGACCGCCAAGCTCGACGCGGTCAAGAAGTTCATGGCGTTCTACTACGGCGACTCCGGCCAGCAGATCCTCGTGGACAACGCGCAGACGCCGGTCACGAACTACAAGCCGAAGGTCGACGCCAGCGCTCAGCCCGTCTTCGCCTCGGTCCTGGCGGTGCTGCAGCAGGACGGCTGGCACAGCCCGGCCGCACAGCCGGACCTGGTGGTGTCGGCGGAGACCTCGAGCGCCATGTACGACAGCATCTACGGCGTGATCCAGGGCGTGTACTCCCCGTCCCAGGCCCTCGACGTGGTGCAGAAGACGATCCACTGAGCAACCGCCGCTCGGGGCAGGCGCGCGCCCAGCGGCCTGCCCCGAGCGGGCACACAGGACAGGAGGAGCCGACGTGAAGTGGCTCAGCACTCGGCGAGCCCTTGCGCTCATGATCGCTCCCGCGTTCGCCGTCTACAGCCTGTACTTCGCGTACCCGATCGGGTACTCGCTGTACCAGAGCTTCACCAATGCGCAGGCGTTCGGCTCCACGAAGCTGGTCGGTGGGAAGAACTACGTGCAGATGGTGCGCGACACCTTGTTCTGGGGGTCGCTGCGTAACACGGGGATCATCCTTCTCGTCTCGCTCGTCATCCTTCTGCCGGGCGCGTTCTTCCTCGCGCACCTGCTGAGCGGACGCGTCAAGGGTGCCGGCGCCCTGCGGGCCATGGTCTTCGCCCCGAACGTGATCGCGCCGATTCTCATCGGCCTCATCTGGGTCTTCATCCTCGACCCGCACATCGGCCTGGTGAACTCGCTGCTGCACACCCTCGGCGTCCAGCACCCACCGGTGTGGATCGGGGGGACCACGTTGAGTCCCTGGTCCATCGGGGTGGTCTACACCTGGCAGACCGTCGGGTTCATCATGACGATCTTCTACGCGGGAATCCGCATGCTGCCCCACGACGTGATGGAAGCGGCCTCGCTCGACGGAGCGACCGGTTGGCAGCGACTGCGGTACGTGACCGTCCCGATGCTGCAGGAGACGTTCGGCATCACCACGGTGCTCGTCGTCACCGGTGTCTTCAAGATCTTCGAGCTCGTCTTCCAGCTGACCGGCGGCGGTCCCGTCCATCTGTCGGAGACGCTCGTCAGCTACACGTACTGGATGACGTTCTCCAACCAGAAGTACGGCTACGGCATGGCGCTGGCGGTCGTCATCAGCCTGCTCGGCGTCGTCGTCACCGTGGCACAGATGGCGTTCATGCGCCGCAGGAGGGCCTCATGAGCACGCTCAGCACGACTGCCCCACGCCTCGTGCGGCCGGACGCTCCGCCGTCGCAGCGACGTCCTCGTCGACGTCGGCTCGGGATCGCGGCGATCGTCGCCTACCTGGTCACCTTCGTCCTGATCCTGCCGATGGCGTGGGTGGTGCTCCTGTCGTTCCAGAGCAACGACAACATCCTCCGCGACCCGCTGAACTTCTCGCACCTGAGCTGGGCGAACTACAGCACGGCGATGTCGACGCTGAACTTGATGACGATGTACAAGAACACCCTGATCCTCGCGGTGGTGTCGGTGTCCGTCGGCGTCGTCATCTCGTTCACGGCCGCCTACGCACTGACCCGCATGGTGTTCCGCCGCCCCGGGCTGCAGAAGTCCCTGCGTTTCTACTTCCTCGCCGGGCTGGCGATCCCCGTCTACATCCTGCTGTTCCCGGTGTACAAGCTGAACATCGAGCTGGGTCTGTACGGCACGTACGCCGCGCTGATCCTGCCCTACATCGCGACGCAGCTTCCGTTCAACATGCTGCTCTTCACCGGCTTCCTCGCCGACTTCCCAGGCGAGATCGAAGAGGCCGCGATCATCGACGGCGCCGGCTTGTTCACGCTGTCGTGGCGCGTGGTGTTCCCGCTGATGCGTCCCGTCATCGCGACGCTGCTGATCCTCAACATCATCTACGTGTGGAACGAGTTCCCGTTCGCCGTCACGTTGATCAACAACCCGGCGATGACGACCATCTCGCTCGGCGTGTCGCAGTTCCAGGGCTTCTGGACGGTCGACTACGGCGCGATGATGGCGTCCGCGACACTCGTGCTGCTCCCGCAGCTGGCGCTCTACGGCATCTTCCAACGCTACGTCGTCGCCGGTATGACATTCGGGGCGGTGAAGGGCTAGGCCATGACGGAGCCCACACGTGGCCGAGGCGCGGCCCAGCAGCGCAACGGCAACGGCAGCGGTGCCGCTGGGCTCAGGCCCACCATCATCGACGTGGCGCGCCTTGCTGACGTGTCGACGTCGACCGTGTCGCACGTGGTCAACGGCACGAAGACGGTCCGCGAGCCGATCCGAAGCCGTGTGCTGAAGGCGATCGAGGCCACCGGCTACACGCAGCACGCGGCTGCGCGGTCGCTGCGCCGTGATCGGACAGAGTCGATCGGGCTGGTCATCTCCGACAGCGGGCAGCCGGCGTTCGCCGACATGGTCCGCGGCGTCGAGGAGGCCGCACGGAAGGCCGGCCTGGTGCTGCTGCTGGCCAACTCGTCCGAGGACCCTCAGCAGGAGCTGCGAGCGATCGAGGCGTTGCAGTCCCGTCGCGTCGACGGCCTCATCCTCGCCCGGGCCGCTCGCTCGACCGATGCCGCGATCGAATGGCCGAAGGCCCAGGGTGTGCCGCTCGTCCTCCTCGACCGGCTCTCCAACCTGCCGCTCGACCAAGTGGGCGTGGAGAGCGAGGCCGCGGTCCACACCCTGGTCACCCATCTCCTGCAGCTCGGCCACCGCCGCATCGCCATCACCGCGGGCAACCTCGACGTGCCAACGTTGCGCGAGCGCTACAGCGGGTACGAGCGTGCGTACGCCGACGCGGGCTTGCCCGTCGACCCGTCGTTGGTCCTCACCGGGGTAGGGGACGAGGAGGAGACTGAGGCGCTGGTCCGGGAGCTGCTGCAGCGACCCGACCGACCGACGGCGATCGTGGGCGCAAGCTCGCCGATGACCGTCGGCACGTTGCGTGCCGCGGCCGGCCTTGGTGTGCGGATCCCGGAAGAGCTGGCGTTCGTGTCCTTCGACAGCCTGCCGACGCCCGACCTGCTGCGTAGCCCGCCGACCAGCGCCGAGCAGCCGGCACGCGAGGCGGGTCGAGAAGCGATGCGACTCCTACTGCGGAGGTTGGCCGAGCCGGACGCGGCCCCGACGACCGTGCGGCTCGCGGCCCGCCTGTCGCATCGCGCGTCGTGCGGCTGCGGGTACCCCGAACGGCCGCTGGTCTAGGTGTGATGTCCAGGGAGGTTGGTCAGTCGGGTGATCGGCGGCTGGCCTCTGAGGGCGGAGTGGGCGCGGTGGTGATTGTAGAAGTGCAGCCATCCGGGCAGGGCGGCGCGTTGCTCGGCTTCTGAGTCGTAGAACCGGGCGTAGGCCCAGCCGTCGGCCAGGGTGCGGTGGAACCGTTCGATCTTCCCCGTCGTGGTCGGTGACCTGGGTGCGGTCAGCAGGTGCCCGATGTCGTGACCTGCGCAGATCCGATCGAACCGGACCGGACCGGGCCGGGACCGGGTCCGAACCGGGCGGTGAACACCTTGCCGTTGTCGGTCAGGATCTGACGCGGGGCACCGAACCGGTCGATCGCGAGGTCCAACGCCGCACACACCGGCCCCGCGGTCGCCCGGGCCACGACCTGGGCGCTGACCACGAACAGGGAGTAGTCATCGATGCCCGAGACGATCTTGGCCCTGCGTGCCGTCGACCAGCCGCACCCCACCCACGACGTCCATCTGCCACAGGTCCATCGCCGCCGACCGTTCCCACCGGCGGTAGTCGGCACGCTTGGGAGCCTGACCCGGTTGCCCGGACATACGCCGGCGCAGCTCCACCAGCTCCCGGCGCTCGTCGGTGCTGATCCCCTCGCGGCGGCCGGCGTCGACGTCGTCCTGGGCCATCCAGCGGCGCAGGCACGACTCACTGATCCCCAGATCGGACGCGATCCTCGCGACGGGCTGCTGACCCGAGCGGACCAGGTCCACGGCTCGACGCCGGAACTCCGGCGGCTTGGCGGCAGGCATCCAGGACTCCTCTCCGAGGCGATCATCACCTCAGACCAGGTGTCCGGAGAAGCGGGTCAGGCTCCCATCGCTCGACCGATCCGAGCGTGGGTGTTCAGCGCAGTTCGGCGGGGTCCGGCCGAAGCCGCCGCCCACAATCCGCCCACATCAAGCCGAGAGGCCCTCTAGCTCGTCTGAGCGAAAGGGCCTCTGACGCGAAGATTCAGGTTGCCCGCGGGTTTGTGAGTCCCTGGGTCGTGAGGGTGACGTCGTAGCCCAGGGCGCGTAGCTGGTTCAGGGCGCGGTCTTTGGCGCGCTCGGGGTTGCGGTGCAGGTAGTAGTCGCCGCCGGGGTCGCGGTAGGGCGTGTGGTTGGTGAGCATGTGCCACAGCGCCAGGAGGATCGCGTGCTCGAGGGCGACGGTCGCGCGTTGGGGTCCGCGGCGGGTGCGCACGCGCCGGTGCTTGGCGGCCAGGTAGGTGTCCTTCGAGCGGGCGGCGGCCATCGCCGCCACGCCGAGGGCGCCTTTGAGGTAGGGGTTGCCGGGCCGGGTGCGGGTGGACTTGACCTTGCCGGCGGACTCGTTGGCCCCCGGGCAGGTCCCGGCCCAGGACGCCAGGTGGCCGGGGCTGGGGAAGCGGGTCATGTCGGCGCCGGTCTCGGCGATGATGACGTCGGCGAGAAGGACCGAGACGCCCGGGATCGTGACGATCAGGTCCCGGGCGGCACGAAAGGGGGCCATCGCCTCCTCGATGTGGCTGCTGATCTGGTCGATCGCTTCGCTGAGGTGGTCCAGCAGGTCCAGGTGGGTGCGGACCAGGAACGCGTGGTGCTCGCTGAAGCGGCCGGCCAGGGCTTGCACGAGGTCCTCGGTCTTGTTCTTCAGTCGCCGCTTGGCCATCGCGGCCAGGATCTGCGGGTCGCGTTCGCCGGCGACCAGCGCCTCGAGCATGGCCCGCCCGGAGACCCCGACGATGTCGCAGGCCACCGCGGACAGCTTGATCCCGGAGTCCTCGAGCAGCTTCTCCAGCCGCTGGACCTGCTGGGCGCGTTGGCGGACCAGCGAGGTGCGGGTCCGGGTCAGGTCCCGCAATGCCCGGATCGGCTCGGGCGGCACGAACGAGCCCCGGACCAGACCATGGGCGCCGAGCTGGGCCAGCCACGCCGCGTCCGAGACGTCGGTCTTGCGGCCGGGCATGTTGTGCGCGTGCCGAGCATTGACCAGCAGCAGCTCCCACGGGCCGTCCTCCAGCACGTAGTAGAACGGCTTCCAGTAGTCCGAGGTGGCCTCCATGACCACGCACGTGACCTGCTCGGCCAGCAGATGATCGCGCAACGCCAGCACCTGAGCGGACATCGACGACCACGTCGTGACCGTCGTCCTGGTCCCTGCCCGGCCGCCACCGGCTGCCCGGATCGCGACCTTCGCGTCCCGTTTGGAGATATCGATCCCGGCGCATCGCCGGTGCACCACGTCCATCCCGGTCCACCTCCCCATGAGTCACCCAAGGGCGTGCGCCCCGGGGAGGGCAGGAGTTCAACGAAGTCTGACGCGCGTGCTCGAGGCAACAGTCCACGGTTCCCGTGGAGCCCTCCACCGTCATGCTGACCTACAGGCTCGCAGGCACCACAGAGGTGACGACGTCCGACCGGGACGCACCCTCGAAGTGTGATCCGGCCAGGGCGCCAACGGAACCCCACCACCATCTTCGGCAACCCCGGCGAAACGAAGTCTCCGCAATGCTGACCTGCAACTTCACTTGTAGCGGGGGGACCACGGCTGCGTGCGCCCGGTCTCTGACTCTTCGTGCATCATCGCAGGTCAGCGGCTCCTGCATGGGCAGTTGCACACCCGGCGTCGTCATCACGGCTCGATCGAACCACAGAGCACGGACAGGTGATCGGCGCGCTTGGTGTCGTTGCTCGCGGAGCGCCGAGGGCAGGTCGTCACGTCCTGGGCGTGGACGTGCGGCGGTGATGCCGGAGGCGATGAGCGTGGGCGGCGGCGAGGCCGCCCGAGCCTTCCGGCGCGAAACCGGCAGATCGCCCGGCGCGTGGACGTGATGATCGGCAGCGAGGAGGACTTCGCCGCGGCCATCGGCTTCGAGGTCGCGGGTGTCGACGAGAACCTGTCCAGCCTGGACGTCGACGCTTTCGCCGCGATGATCGACCAGGTCGGCGCCGAGTACCCGAACTTCGCAGTGATCGCCACCACGCTGCGTACGGTCCGCTCCGCCACCGTCAACGACTGGGGCGCCATCGCCTGGTCCCGTGACGAGGGCTTCGCTCGCGCCACGCACCGCCCGGGGATGGAGATCCTCGACCGGGTCGGCGGCGGCGACTCGCCCGCGTACGGCCTGGTCCGCGGCCTAGTCGACGGGCAGCCGCTGGCCACCGCTCTGGAGTAAGGGGCCGCGCACGGTGCGATCGCGATGACGACGTCCGGTGACACCACGAGGGCCAGCAAGGCCGAGGTGCTCAGGCTGGCCGGGGGTGGCAGCGCCCGCGTCGCCCGGTAGGACTAGAGAAGGACAGGCGTCAGTCGGCGGGCCCTGGCCGGTACTGCTGGAGGGCTTGTCCACACCGGGGGCTGCGCGGCTGCGCTGAGTAAGCCCCCCCCTGCCCTACATGCCGCCCTAGACGCGCTGTTACCAACTCGTGCAGCAGACCCTTCAGCGGCTCCGAGAGTTGCGCATCACCCGTTGGAGGTGCATCTGGGACCGCTGCGGCACGCCGCCGTTCCGCGACATCGACGGACAGCTGGCCTGCCATCCTGCCGACCTGTCCGCTTAGCAGGCGGCGCGACGCGCCACGGAACTAGGTCGGTAGCGCCGTGGGATCTTGGCCGACGGAGGCGCCGGCTGCCAGCGCGCCGCGTCGGGGCGGCCCGACGACCAGCACGTCGACGCCGTCACGGGCGTGACCTGACGCTGGACCTTGGCTCGGCGCTCGACTTCGCGAGCGCCACCAGGCAGTGCCGGCCGGTGTTCGTTACCGAAACGCGACCTGGCCGGGCCCTGATGAGTAACCGCTTACTTGACCTCCGTCCAGCGCCCGGCTAGTCTCCTGGCGAAACGCCGAGTAATCGGTTACTCACTGCTCTCGCTCCCCAAGCGGGCAGAGCGGACGGCCCTACCTGGCCACGTTGACGTGCGGCCATGCGAACGAGGAGGTTTGCGATGAGAGGTCGACGAGACCTGCAGATCGGGATTGCCACCATCGGCATCGCTGTACTGGCGCTGTCGGGCTGCTCCTCTGCGAAGAGCGGCTCAAGCGCCGGAGCGAGCGGCGACTCGGGCGTCGGTCCGATTACGTTCGCGTCCGGCAAAGACCTGACAGGCGCGATGCCGCAGCTCATCGCCAAGTGGAATGACCTTCACCCGGATCAGAAGGTGACGTTCATCGAGCTCTCCGCGTCCCCGGACGACCAGCGGAACTCGTTCGTCCAGGATCTCCAGGCAAAGAGCTCGAAGTACGACGTCCTCTGGGACGACGTCGTCTGGACCGCAGAGTTCGCGGCACACGGGTGGCTCGAACCGCTGGACCCCGCGCAGGTGGGTGGGAGCGACGTCCTCCCTGCGGCGAAGGCATCGGCGACGTACGACGGCAAGATGTACGGGGCACCCTTCATGACAAATGCCGGCCTGCTCTACTACCGGTCCGATCTGGTACCGAAGCCCCCGACGACTTGGGCGGAGCTCGAGGCGGACTGTTCGATCGCCAAGGCGCACAACATGGACTGCTATGCCGGTCAGTTCAACCAGTACGAAGGTCTGACGGTCAACGCCGCTGAGGCGATCAACGACTTCGGAGGTTCATTCCTCAGCGCGGACGGAAAGTCTGTGACCGTCGATTCGCCCCAGGCGCGCGCCGGGCTTCAGCAGCTGGTCGACATGTTCAAGAACGGAAGCATCCCGCCGGCAGCGATCACCTACCAGGAGTCGCAGGGCGCTGATGCCTTCACCAGCGGCAAGCTTCTCTTCCTTCGAAACTGGCCGTACGTGTACACGGCGGGCAGCGCCGACGGCTCAGCAATCAAGGGCAAGTTCGGTATGACGCTCCTCCCCGGGCAGAACGGACCCGGGATCTCCTCTCTCGGTGGGATCGACCTGGGAGTGTCGGCGTACTCTAAGCACAAGACCACGGCGAAGAACTGGGTCGCCTGGATGCAGTCTCCCGAGGCGCAGAAGGTCCTCGTTTCCGTGATGAACCAGGCCTCCGTCCTCAAGAGCCTGTATACCGACTCAACGTTGATCGCGACGTCGCCGTACCTGCCGACGCTCGGGCAGCAGCTCCTCACCGCGAACCCCAGGCCGGTGACTCCGAACTACAACGCCGTCAGCCTCGCCATCCAGAAGAACGCCTACGCGGCGCTCAAGGGCAACGTCTCGGTCGATGCGGCGATCACGCAGATGGCCGCAGACCTCAAGCAGGCCATCCAGTAGCAGCGCGGCTTTGGTCGACCAACCCATGAGCAGGAAGGCGAGTCGTGTCCACCCACACCGGTACCCCGCGAACGCTTCGAGGTAAGCGCATTCGACGCGCGTCGCGTGCTACCAGGCCGCACGAGGCACGACTCGCCTTCTGGCTCGTGGTCCCGTCGATGATGGTGCTGATCGTCGTCATCGGGTATCCAATCGGCGAGGCCATTGTTCGCTCTCTCTTCGGAGACTCGATCGGCGGAACACCTCCGTTTGTCGGATTGAGCAACTACGTCAGCGCACTGAGCGGCTACCACAGCAAGGAGTTCTGGGCTTCTGCCGGGACGACGTACTTCTTCACCGCGGTGACGGTCACCCTGGAGACCCTCATCGGGTTCGGCATGGCGCTGGTGATGACGAGGGCCTTCCGAGGCCGCGGGCTCATGCGGGCGAGCGTCCTCGTCCCCTGGGCCATCCCCACTGCGGTCACCGCCGTGCTGTGGAAGTGGAGTTTCGACCCCGCCGGGATCATCAATGCGGTCACGGGCTCGCATATCGTCTGGACCGGGTCCGAGTGGCCGAGCCGGACGGCGATCATCATCGCCGACACGTGGAAGACCTCGCCGTTCATCGCCCTGCTGATCCTCGCCGGCCTGCAGGTCATCCCGGAGGAGGTCTACGAGGCGGCCAGGATCGACGGGGCGGGCGCGTGGCAACGCTTCCGGCTGATCACGCTTCCGCTCGTCAGGCCCGCGCTGCTGGTCGCTGTCCTGTTCCGCCTTCTCGACGCGCTGCGAATGTACGACTTACCCGCGATCTTGACCAATGGCTCGAATGGGACGACGACGCTGTCGATCCTGGTCGTTCGTGCGACGTTGAGTCAGCTCAAGCCCGGTTACGGCGGCGCTCTGTCCACGTTGACGTTTGTCTTTATCTTCGTCACTGCCTTCGCCTTCGTGAGGCTGCTCGGCGTCAATCTCGTCGAGAGGAGCGAGAAGTGAGCACTACGACTATGAACCGCACGCGTCGACCGCTGACGACCGACGCGACACCGGCTCGGGCGGCACGCCGCCGTAGCCTCGCTGGCGCTTGGTTCTACGTGGCCATCGCTCTGATCGTCGTGTTCTGCATCCTCCCGTTCTACTGGATGATCGTGTCGAGCCTCAAAGGTCCGCGAGACATCCTCGACAACCAGTTGATCCCCTGGCACCCCTCGCTCGTCAACTACGAAGCGGTCTTCGGCGGGCAGAACACGTTCGCCCTTGCGCTGAGGAACAGTGGGGTGATCGCGGGCTCGGTAACCGTGATCGCCTTGGTCCTCGGCATCACGGCGTCGTACGCGCTGGCGCGACTGACGTTTCGCGCCAAGAACGCGATCCTCGCGGGTTTCCTCGCGACGTCGATGTTTCCCGGCGTGGCCATCCTGACGCCGTTGTTCCAGCTGTTCGCGAACTACGGCTGGATCGACACCTATCGAGCGATGGTTATCCCGGACATCAGCTTCGCGTTGCCGCTCGGTATCTGGATCCTCACCAGTTTCTTCCGGGAACTGCCGTGGGAACTGGAGGAGGCCGCGAGAATAGATGGCTGCACGCCCATCCAAGCGTTTCGACGTGTTCTCCTCCCGCTCGCGATGCCCGGTGTATTCACGACCGCGATCCTCGTGTTCATCGCGGCGTGGAACGAGTTCATGATCGCCAACTCCATGTCGCAGACCCCGGCATCCCAACCGGTGACGGTCGCCATCGCGCAGTTCACAGGCGTGTCGCAGTACGACCAGCCGTTCGGGACGCAGATGGCTGCCGGGGTGATCGTGACCGTCCCGCTCGTCATTGTCGTTCTCGCATTCCAGCGCAAGATCGTCAGTGGTCTCACAGCGGGCGGGCTCAAGGGATAGGCCTGCGCCAGGTCCACCAGAGCCCAGAACGCTTGTCAGCCAGGGAGTGCGACGATGTCATTGCGAGTGTTGTTCATCGGTGGTACCGGAATCATCAGCTCGGCATGCGCCACACGCGCGCTGAGCGAGGGACACGACGTGCACCTGATGAACCGCGGAACGTCTTCGGCACGACCGGTTCCCGCAGGAGCACGCGTGCTCCGCGCCGATGTCCGGGACGTGGAGGCCGTACAAGAGGTGCTCCGTGACGCCGAGTTCGACGTGGTCGTCAACTTCGTGGCGTTTACGCCGGACCATGTGCGGCAAGACGTCGATCTATTCACCGGCCGGACGTCGCAGTACGTGTTCATCTCTTCCGCCTCCGCGTACCAGACCCCCCCGAGTCGCGTTCCTGTGACCGAGTCCACCCCGTTACGCAATCCCTTCTGGGAGTACTCGCGCCGGAAGATCGCCAGTGAAGACGTGCTCGTGCACGCGTACCGGGAGCGTGGCTTTCCGATGACCATCGTGCGGCCGTCTCACACCTACGACCGCACGATGGTGCCCTTCGACGGCGGCTGGACGGTGGTCGATCGCATGCGCCGGGGCCTGGAGGTCGTGGTGCCTGGGGACGGGACATCGTTGTGGACCATCACCCACGCCCACGATTTCGCCGCCGGGTTCGTCGGACTGCTGGGAAAGTCGTCGGCTCTGGGTGAGGCCTTTCACCTCACGTCGGACGAAGCCCTCACCTGGAACCAGATCTACGAGGAAATGGCCCATGCTGCCGGCGTGCTGCCGCGCCTGGTTCACGTGACCTCGGACGCGATCGCCGCAGGGGACCCCGAGCTTGGCGCGGCGATGCTCGGCGACAAGTCGCATTCGATGCTCTTCGACAACTCGAAGATCCGCAGCGTGGTCCCGGACTACGTGGCACGCGTGCCGTTCAGCCAGGGCGCCCGCGAGATCGTCGCTTGGCACGACGCGGATCCGTCACGGCGCGTGGTCGACCAGCGCGTCGACGCGCTCTTCGACGCCCTGATCAGGACCTACCGGCCTCGGGCTTTCTGACCCTGTCTGGCAACGACCGAAAGAGAACGAACATGGACTACCGCCAACTGGGCACCACAGGGTGCATCGTGTCGACCTACGGACTTGGCACGATGACGTTCGGAGCCGAGACCTCGGCAGAGACGGCGTTCGAGCAGCTCGACCTCTTCGTCGAGCGTGGCGGCACGTTGATCGACTGCGCCGACGTCTATGGCGGCGGCGAGGCGGAACGGATCGTGGGCGAGTGGCTCAGGAGCCGTCCGGGCGACGTCGCCGACTCCGTGGTGCTGGTGACCAAGGGTCGGTTCCCCGTGAGGCAGGTCGGCGGCTCGGAGGGCACGTCCAGGCGACACCTGCGGCGCGCTCTCGATGCGTCGCTGGCTCGGCTCGGTCGGGACAGCGTCGAGGTGTACATGCCGCACGCGTGGGATCCGCTTACGCCGCTGGAGGAGACGCTGGAGTTCCTCGACGACGCGGTCCGCCAGGGAAAGGTGCTCTACCCGGGACTGTCCAACTACCTCGGCTGGCAGGTCCAAAAGGCGATGGGGCTCACCGAGACGAACAGGCTTGCCAGGCCTGTCGTCGTGCAAGAGAGCTACAGCCTCCTGGTGCGTGAGGTGGAGCTGGAGATCGTCCCAGCGAGCATCGACGCTGGGCTCGGACTTCTGGCGTGGTCACCTCTGGGCGGTGGGTGGTTGACCGGCAAGTACGTCAGGGATCTGCACCCCACCGGTGCGACCCGCCTCGGCGAGGACGAGAGCCGCGGCATCGAGGCGTATGCCGGGCGGTCGGCTCGAGCTCAGACCTGGGACGTGCTAGGAGCCGTGGAACGAGTCGCGCGTGCGCTCGGTGTGCGTATGGGCCAGGTGGCGCTCGCCTGGGTCGCGCAGCAGCCGGCCGTCACGTCCGTGCTGGTCGGTGCTCGCACGATGGAGCAGCTCAAGGCCAATCTTGACGCCGCGACGTTGACGCTCGGTCACGAGCACGTCTCCGAGCTCAATGCGGTCTCAGCACCGGTGGTGGGCGATTGGCCTTACGGGTCTGCCGGGGTCGACCAGCGCACCCGCGTTGTGCCGAGTGGCCGCTAGGCGTGGCGGACGGGTGAGGTGGACCCGCGAACGACGAGCTCGGTCGGGAGCACGGTCGTCAGACGCGGCCGACCGGGCTGTGCGATGTCGTCGAGGATGTTCTGCACGGCGAGGGCCCCGAGCTCCTCTAGCGGCTGCGCGATGGTCGAGAGATCGAGACCGTCGGCGAGCTCGTGGCCGTCGAAGCCGATCAGCGCGATGTCGTGACCGGGTCGCACACCTGCCATGCGCATCGCACGCAAGGCACCGAAAGCCATCTCGTCCGACATGGCGAACACTGCGGTCGGCGGCTCGGGGAGCTCCAGCAGTTTGCGCATCGCGGCGGCCCCGCCCTCGAGGGTGAACATGCCGGACGCCTCGCGCTTGGGGCTTTCCGCCACGCCTGCTTCGCGGAGCGCGTCAGCGAAGCCGAGGTAGCGCTGGTGCTCAAGGGCCAACGGGTTCGTGCGCTCTCGACCGTAGATCAGACCGATCTTCGTGTGCCCCTGGTCGAGCAGATGGCGCGTTGCCGCACGAGCACCGGCACGGTCGTCGATCGAGACACTCGCGACGCCCTCACGAGTCGATCCCACGAGGGTGACCGGCATGTTCAGACGGAGAATCTCCTCGAGGTCCGGGCTCCCGGCCGCGATCGACATGACGAGGATCCCGTCGACTCGGTGGCGCAACCGGCGATGGGCAGGCACCGGGTGCGGATCGCTCGGGTCGCCCAGCCGGTAGAGAAGCAGGTCCATGTTCGTGGTGCGCAGGATGCGGTCCACGCCACTCAGCATGCGTGCGAACGACCATCGAGCGATGTACGGCGTGATTATCGCGATGCTGTTGGTTCGACCCGTCGAAAGGGCAGCTGCCGCAGGAGACCCGACGTAGTCCAATCCCTGCGCAATGGCCAGCACGTGCGCCCGGATCGCCGGGTCGACCGACGGAAACCCCCGCAGCGCGCGAGAGACCGTCGCCGTGGAGACGCCCGCGGCGCGCGCGACGTCTTTGACCGTTACGGACATCTGTCGGAGTCCTTTGGTTGATCTTGGGCTGAGCATAGCAATCGGTCGTCACAAATTCTAGTCCGTGACCGGCGCAGCGGGCATCGCAGCGCCGTTCAAAGAGGTTGTCTGACGTGTCACGACCGGCACGAAAGAACGTCAGATGGCTGTTGCGCTGAGTGCAACCGGTCGTGCGATATGAAAGGAGTAAACAATGGCTAACCAAGGACGCCGCGAGAACGTTCAGCTGATCGCGTACGCGGACAGGTTCGGAGGCACGTTGCAGGCATTGCGGGGCGTTCTGGATGGGCCTCTGGCGGGGGTGTTCACCGGGGTGCACGTCCTGCCGTTCTTCACGCCATTCGATGGTGCGGATGCCGGTTTCGACCCGGTGGACCATACCGAGGTCGATCCGCGGCTAGGGACGTGGGACGACTTGAGGGCGATAGGTCGCGATTACACGCTGATGGTCGACCTGATCGTGAACCACGTCTCGGCAGACTCGGCAGAGTTCCGTGACGTACTCGCTCGTGGTGACGCCTCGCCTCACGCCGCGATGTTCCTCACGATGGCCGACGTCTACCCCCAAGGTGCTGACGAGGCGGAACTCGTAGGGATCTACCGTCCGCGTCCGGGTCTGCCGTTCACGGTAATGACGCTCGGCGGCCGGCGTCGGCTGGTGTGGACCACGTTCACGAGCCAGCAGATCGACCTGAACCTCGGTTCCCCTGCGGGACGCGCCTACCTCGACCGGGTGCTGTCCACGCTCGCCGACGGTGGCGCCTCGATGGTGCGTCTGGACGCGGTGGGGTACGCGATCAAGACCACCGATACGTCCTCCTTCATGACCCCGGAGACGTCCGCATTCATCGACGAACTGACGACTCAGGCGCGGGGGCGCGGGGTCGAGGTCCTCGTGGAGATCCATTCGCACTTCGAGCGCCAGATCACGATCGGCTCCGTGGTGGACCGGGTGTACGACTTCGCGTTGCCACCGCTGCTGCTGCACGGGTTGTACACCGGCGACGCCGCACCTTTGCGACGCTGGCTCCAGGTACGTCCGACGAACGCGGTCACGGTCCTGGATACCCACGATGGCATCGGGGTGATCGACGTCGGTCCTGACCAGATGGGCCAGGGTCGTCCGGGGCTGCTGACCCCGGAGCAGTTGCACGACCTTGTCGAGGGCATCCACGAGCACTCCGGCGGACAGTCGCGGCAGGCGACCGGCGAGGCGGCGACGAACTTGGACGTCTACCAGGTGAACTGCACGTACTACGACGCGTTGGGGCGCAACGACGCGGCGTACCTACTCGCCCGCGCGGTGCAGCTCTTTACTGCCGGCATCCCGCAGATCTACTACGTCGGGCTGCTCGCGGGGGTCAATGACATGGACCTGCTCGCACGTACGGGTGTGGGTAGGGACATCAACCGCCACCGTTACACGGTCGCGGAGATCCAGGCCGAGCTGGACCGGCCCGTCGTCGCGGCCCTGGTCGGACTGATCCGGTTCCGCAACACCCACCCAGCCTTCGCAGGGGAGCCGACCATCGGAGGGAACGACTCCCGGCTCGTGATGACTTGGACGGCCGGAGACCAGACCGCGTCGCTCACCGCCAACCTCGCCACCCACCACGCGGAACTCACCTGGACCGAGCCCGACGAATCCCTGCGCAGCGAGGACGACCTGCTCGCGTTCGCGACGCTTCCCTGACCTTCGAAGTACTGGGCATCGGCGTGGCGAACAGAAGGCCGGGAACCTGGACGCGTACCAGGGCACGGTTCACCGAGGTCCGGCCCGGCAACGGATCGACGCCCGCCCGGCCCGGCCAGTACAAGATCGTGCACGAGCCCCACCCCGGGTGCTGCGTCCGCATCGCCACGATCCCGGTGCGGGCGCGTCCGCGGCCGGCTCGAACGGTCAACCAACGCGGCCAGCCCACCGTCGCCATACGCGCGCAGCCAGGCATGCACCGTCTGACGGGCCACCCCGAACCGACGCGCGCCATCCGTCACGCTCGCCCCGTCGTCCAGGGGGCCTGACCCGGTTTCCCGGACAGGTGCGGTTGGTTGATCAGGCCACCGCGGTAGCGGCGGTGTGAAGGTCCTCGAAGTCGATCGGGGACTGGCAGCCGAGGCCGGAGTTACGTCGGTGGGGTTGCGTTCGGCGCGATGTGGCGCGTCATGCCCCCGTTGCCGTTCCGGGAATCGTGGCCCCGCGCGTGATCATCTACCTGGTTCCGCAGCAGTACTACGTGGCCGGACCGCTCGCGGGACGGTGAAGGAACGAGGTCCGCAGTCCGACGGGCGATTGCTGTTCGTGATGCGTGCTCCTCGCGCTGCCGTACTCAGACCGCCGAGTGGCCTGGTACTTGAGGCCTCCCGAGGGTGGCGCGTGTGGTTACTTGCGTCTACGACGAAGGCCCGGACCATCTGGTCCGGGCCTTCGCTACTGAGTAGCGGGGGCAGGATTTGAACCTGCGACCTCTGGACGAGATCGGGGCGCCTGCGACAGCTACGGAGTCAAGACGGTTGCTACGGAGTTCCCTTGTTTTGAGCGGGAAACCGGGCTCCTTCCAGTCTCAGGGTACCCGTTAGGTGCGGATCCACGGCGGCTCAATCTGGACCCAAGATGGACACTCGTCGAATCCGGCTGGGCGACCAGATGCATCACGGAATAGAGATACGCGGATCGTCGGTCGCGACCTTCCCCGGCCTCGGGACGCTCATCGGAGTCACATGTCCGCCCGGTCCGAGCCGCCCGGCTGCTCGTTGGGGTTTTCGGTTGTGCGGTTCGCCTTCCAGTCTCCGACGGCCCTCAGCCGTCGTTGTTGTTGGGCGGCGGCGCTTGCGTCGAGGCCACGGCCGCGGGCGAGGAGGTTGTCGATGGCTTTCTCTCGCAGCTGCACGGGCTTGTGGTCGTCGTACTTGAACTTGGCGTCGACGTGGAGGACCTCCAAGCGGATGCCGCGGATGCCGGGCAGCATGCGCCCATACGGCGGTTGGTCGGGGTCAACCTCGGCGTGGCGACCTTCGGGCTGGAACCCGTCGAGCTGCTGGGTGAGGCCGGCCTTGGCGTGGGGGTCGTCGACGATGGTCGGGGTGCAGACGAACTGGACGGCCGCGTAGTAGCTGGTCGGGACTCCGTCCTCAGGAGGGACGTCGTCAGCGGCGCGCCAGTAGCCGGGGACGTAGGCGTAGTCGCCCATGACGCTGATCCGTACCTGCGCCGCGGCTTCCAGATGGGGCCAGACCGGGTTGGGCCGCGCGAGGTGGAGGAGGATCTCGTCGGCGCTGACAGCGGTGAAGTGAGTCGGGATGACCAGCGGCGCCTGTGCCGGATCGAGGTTGTTGACGGCCAGGACTCCGAAGTGGCCGGAGGTGGCGAGCCAGTTGCGCCACTCGTCGGTGTCGATGGCGGCGTCCCAGGGCTGGACGAACATGGCGTTCCTTCCGGGTCGTGGCGCGGGTCAGCGGGCGGGGCCGTAGGCGGTGGTCAGGGCTGCGTCGAGGTCGGCGATGAGATCGTCTGCTTCTTCGAGGCCGACAGCGAGGCGGATGAGGCCGTGGTCGCGGAACGGAGTGTCGAACGCGGCGGCCCGGGCTTCGGGGTAGTTCTCGTAGACGATGAGGGTTTCGTCGTGGCCGAGGGAGACCGCGGAGGTGATGACACGTAAGTCGTTGACGAACTTCACGCGGTCCTCGTGGCTGCCGGCGATGGCGAACGAGACGACCCCGCCTGCGCCGCCGGCCAGCTGGGCGGTGGCGCGTTCGTGGTGGGGATCGTTGGCCAGGCCGGGGTAGGCGACGTGGGCGACGCGAGGGTCGACGGCGAGGAACTCGGCGATGGCTTGGGCGTTGTCGCAGTGACGTTCCAGGCGCAGCGGCAGGGTGATCGCGCCGCGCATGATCAACCAGGCGTTGAACGGAGAGATGGCGCCGCCCACGTGCCACAGGGCACCAGCGCGGATGTCCTCGACGAGGTCGGCGGCACCGATGACGACACCCCCCATGGCGTCTCCGTGGCCGTTGAAGTACTTGGTCAGCGAGTGCAGCGTCAGGTCGGCAGCGTGGTCGAGCGGCCGGAACATCGGCGGTGGCGTGAAGGTGGAGTCGACGGTGAGCCGTGCGCCGGCGGCGTGGGCGATGTCGGCCAGCGCCGCGATGTCGGCGACGCGGACGTCGGGGTTGGCGATGACCTCGGTGTGAACGAGCCGAGTGTTGGGTCGGACGGCTGCTTGGACGGCGGCGAGATCGGTGATGTCGACGAAGGCGACCTCGATGCCGAGCTTGGCCGGGAGCAGGGAGTCGAACAGTCCCCATACCCGCATGTAGGTCACGTTGGAGACGATGGCGTGGTCGCCGGGGTTGAGCAGGGTGAAGAACGCGGCGTGCAGGGCTGCCATGCCGGTGCCGAAGACTGCGGCGGCCTCGCCGTGGTCGAGGGCGGCCAGCTTGCGTTCCAGGCCGAGCTGGTTGGCGCCGTGCTCGCGGGTGTAGACCAGGCCGCCGTAGTCGGGGTCGTCGAGTGTGGTGGGGTCTTCGGGCAGCTGGTAGCTGTTGGCCATCACGATGGGGGTGCGGATGGCTCCGGTGGTGTCGTCGGCCTGGTTGCCGCCGTGGACGAACCAAGTGTCCTCAGCGACGGTGCCCGGGTCGTGCTTGTCGGGCCGGCTAGTTCCACCGGCCGGTCGGGTGCTCTGGCGGATGCTCATGCTCAGCTCGCCTCGGCCTCGTCGGCGGGGAGGCGGTCGTCGCCGTAGGTGGCGGTGACCTGGCTGATGACGATGCGGTACCCGTCGTACCAGCGTGCGACCTGGCCCTTGGCTTCGCGGTGGGTGGGGAACCGGGCGAGCTTGGCGACGTCCTTCTTGTCGGCGAAGTTGTAGATGGCGTTGATCACATTACCGTCGGGCGACAGGTACTTCTCGACGCGCTGGAAGCCGGGCAGGCCGCGGGCGTACTCGTCGATCTGGGCGTCGAGGTGGTGGAAGTCGTCGTCGTAGGTGCCGGGCTTGAAGATGAACTGGCAGCACATCATGGGAGTTCTCCTGATTTCGGGTCGTACGGGTCTGGGGTGGTCTGCGCGTCAGGCTCGGATGGTCCGGCGGGCTGAGCGGACGTCCGGGCCGAGCCGGGCGAGGTGGGCGAGTAGGTCGTCGGCGACCGCGTTGAGGGCCTCGTCGGTCAGTGGGTCGAGGGCGTCGAGGATGAACAGGGCGGTCGTGGTGTCGTCTGCAAGTTGCGTGCGTCGTCCCTGGCGCCAGTTCCAGCGGCGGCAGGTCACGCCGATCTCGTCGCACCACACGACCTCGCCGGGTTCGGGGTGCTCGACGACATCGGCTCCGTCGGCAACGGTGTCGAACGGCTCCTCGCCCGTGGCCCGCACGAGCCGCGGCGGCCCGTCGTAGCGGTTCAGGTCTTCACCGCCGAGCGGGATCTGGTGGAGGACCGAGACGGCGTTGTAGAGGTCGGTGAGCCGGTTGACCCGCGGCAGACCTGCCTCGGAGCCGGCACGCCTGGTGAGCGCTTCGAGACTGTTGCGGGTGCGTTGCGGCTTGGCGCCGAACGCCCGATAAGCATCCCGCCAGGAGGCGATGGGGGGAAGCTCCTCGACCGCATGGCCGTCGAGCTCGCGCACCGCCGCCTCCGCGGCGGCGAGCAGTGCCTCGCTGTGCTGGTCGCTGGCTCCTGGTGTGATGCCGTCGACAGCCAGGAGCAGGACGCGGTAGTCCGGGCGCAGCCCGAAGACCGCGCTGTCGACACAGGCGCCGTTGAGGAAGGAACTGAGGTCAGGCATCGTTCGCAGCCGCCTTGCTGGTCTTGTTGGACTTGGGGGAGGTGCCGACACCCGGCTCGAAGACGGTCAGGGAGAACCGAGCCGGTTCCGTGCCGGCGTTGGCGTATCCGTGGTCGACGTCCCCGGCGAACCCGATGGCGTCTCCGGCGTTGAGGGTGGCTTTCTGGTCGCCGACCGTCACGGTGACGCTGCCGTGGTGAACTTGCAGGAGCTCGTGGGTCCCGGCCACGTGCGCCTCGCTCGCGTGGGCGTCCCCGACCCCAAGTGTCCAGTCCCACAGCTCAAGGACGTCGGGAGGCTGGGTGCCGGCCACCAGCACTCCACGGCCGCCTGCGTCGCCGGTCCACAGCGCGGCGCCCTCCCCGCTCCGGGTCACCTTCAGAGGTGCCGCCTCCGGGGGTTCGACCAGTGCCGGGAGCCCGACGCCGAGGGCGTCGCTGAGCCGCAGCAGCGTCCCCACGCTGGGGTTGGCTGCACCCTGCTCGACGTTGACAAGCATCCGGCGGCTCACGCCGGCCAGGTCGGACAGCTGGTCGAGGGTCAGGCGACGAGCCTGCCGCTCGTGACGGACCCGGCCACCGATGGCGGAGGCGAGCGAAGCGGTACTCTGATCCATCTGTGCAACATAGTGCACTTGATAGTGCACCTCAATATCGGATGGGGTCGCTGGCCGGCTCAGCTGCCGTGGGAGACGGCGACCGGGCGCCCGAGCGACTTCCGGACCATCGACCAGAACGAGACCGCGGCCCACACACCCTCGAGCAGGATGAAACCCCACTCCCGGCTCAGAACAGCCGTGACGGTCAGCGCGGCTGAACCCGCGAAGTTGACCGCAAGGTAGGTGTAGGACGACTGCTGCAGGCGCCCACCCAACGCCGCAACGAAGGCAGCCAGGATGAGCAGCGACCCGGTGACCTGGACGACGTCGTACATGACGAGACTCCTCACGACACCGTCTTGTCGCTGGCCGGGTACGGCGTGCCTCGTCCGGTCGCCCGCTCGGGCGCTCCGACCATTGTGCTGGATCCCGGCAGCCTGCGGATGGTCAGATGCGTCACCTGTCATAGCCCGAGGTCGCGACTGGAGGTGTACTCCAGAGCTTGAGCGGGACGGATGTAGCGCTCGATGAGAGTCGAGAGCCGTTTGTGACGAGTCTGGGCGGCGATGCGGTCCAGGGAGACGCCGGCGACGGCTGCGGAGGTGGTGTGGCCGGCGCGGAGGGAGTGGGGGGTGATCCGCGCGGCGTCGAACCCTGCTGCGCGGGCGCGGTTGCGCAGGGCGATCGCGATCGCCTGCCCGGAGATCGGGTGGAGGCTGACGGTTCCTCGTTGCAGGCTGGTGAACAGCGGGCCTGGTGCCCGGCCGCGGCGGTCGAGCCATTCGTTCAGTGCTGCAACGGGGTCGGTGACCGCATGCTGGCCGTTCACCACGGCCACGCGCTGCCCTTCGCCCTCCTGGTCGGTCTTCGACCTGCTCACGGTCACGACAACACCGCCGGGTTGGTGCTCGATATCGCTCACAGTGAGGGCTGCCAGCTCAGAGCGGCGTAATGCGGAGGCGAAGCCGAGCAGGATGATCGCGGCGTCGCGGGCGCCCTTGGGGGTGGTGCGGTCGATGGCGGTGACGATCCTGCGGATGTCGTCGGTCTGCAGCGGCCGTGCTTGGCGTCGGGGTGCGGCCCCGATGAGACGGCGTAGCCCGAGCCGGACCTGGCGCACCCCTTCCGACAGGACCGGGTCACGCTGTGGCTGTGGGCCGAGCGGGCGGTGCGGCCTTGGCCGACATCGCCGCTGCGATGGCGGCGTCGCGCTCGTCGGTTGCGTGTTGGTAGCGCGCCACGATTGTCGGCGTCGTATGGCCCGCGCGGTTCTGCAGCTCGGCGACGGTCGCGCCAGCCTGTCCAGCCCAGGTCAGACCGGAGTGCCGCAGCGTGTGGAAGCTGAAGCCTCGGGGGAGGCTCGACTTCGCCACAGCCCCGCTGACATACCCGCCGAGCGTGCGGCGATGCATGTGCCGGTCCTGACCGGGGTAGAGCGGGAACAGCAACCCGTCAGGCCCTTCGTTCGTATGCGCTAGAAGGTGGGCGCGGATCTCTCCGGCCAGGTGCGGTGGGACGTGGACCGTGCGTGTGCCGGCCCGTGTCTTGGGGGCGCCGACGATCGGTTCGCCCCGCACGAATGTCACCGCACGGCTCACCGCGATGGCGTGCGGTGTGACGTCCGCTCGGCGAAGTTCGAGGACCTCCCCGATTCGTAGCGAGCACCAGGCGCCGAGCTTGATCGCGAGGCCGAGGCGGTCCGGGACCAGCCCGGCGAGCTCGTCGACCTGTTCTGCCGATGCCACTGTCTTGTCTCGAGAGCTCGGCGACTGCCCGGCTCCGCGAATCACGAGGGGGTTGGCGGTAAGGAGGTCGTCGTCTTCGACGGCGGTACGCAGGATGGCCCGCACCAGGGCGTACACCCGCGCACGGTTGGTGGGGCGACTGGGGGAGAGCTGCCGATACCAGGCGCGCATGTCGTCCTTCATCAGACCCGCCACTCGGCGATCGCCAAGGATCGGCATGACGTGCAGGTCGAGGTACCTCTCATACAGCGCGCGCGTCGCGGGCCGCAGCGGCTCTCCGCGGCTGTTGCGTCGCTCCTCGATCCACCGTGCCGCGTAGTCCCGGAAGGTCACATCGGAGGCGAGCGCTTTGGGGCGCAGGATGCCGTCGGCGAGCTCGGTGCGCTGCCGGGCGAGCCACAGTTCCGCGTCCTTCTTCGTGTCGAACGTCGTCCCCGCGTTCACCCACTGTCGCGGGACTGCGTCGGGGATCGTGTACCTGGCGCGCCAACGCCCGGACGGCAGCTGGGCTACAGCCCCGAATCCCGACCTCGATCTGGCCACCCAGCGATGGTGGCAGTGTCACAAGGAGTGTCACAAGAGGGCCGATTTGGGTTCCGCGACGTTCCTCTCCCTTCACGCGGATGTGGCCGTTGACCTGGCCAAAGACCAGTTCTGGTGCAGGTCGGCGAGCTGCATCTGGGTGTTTCGAATCCTGGGGGCGGAGCCGCTCCGACGCCCGTCCCCGCTCGCCCGGCCCCAGCCCGGCCGACCACGCTCTTGGCATACCCACCGGGGTATCGCTACGATACCCATCAGGGTATTCGTCGTTCGTGGGGAGACATCGGTGGGCACGCTTGTCAGGACCCTCGTCGCGGCGGTCGTCGCGCTGGCCGCGGTCGTCGGGCTGGGCGCCTGCTCATCGCACGGCGACGCCGCGGTGCCTGCCGGCTCGGTCGTCATCGACGTCCGCACCGGCGCCGAGTACGCCGCCGGCCACCTCCAGGGTGCCGTCAACATCGACGTCGAGGACGCCGGCTTCGCGACCCGGGTGGGCCAGCTCCCCAAGGACGGCCACTACCTCGTGTACTGCCGGACCGGCAGCCGTGCCGGTGCGGCGAAGGCCCAGATGGCGTCGCTGGGCTTCACCGACGTCACCAACCTGGGCGGCGTCGACGCCGCCTCCAGGACGACCCATCTGGCCGTCGTGACCCACTAGAGACCTGTGGAGGTCCTCGTGTCCGTGCTGCTCTTCCTCGGCTCCCCCGCCGGCCGGTGGACGCGTGCCGTCGCCGGCGTCGTGCTGATCGTCCTCGGCGCCCTGCTCGGCGGCGGCTGGTGGGCGCTGGCCGCGCTCGGCGTCGTCTTCGTCCTCGTCGGCGCGCTCGACGTGTGCCTGCTGGCCCCGTTGGCGCACCGCCCGTTGCGCGGCGCGGCCTTCCGGGCCGTCGCGGGGCGGTGAATCTGGCGGTCGCCGTGCGCGTCTGACATCTCACACGTTCCCGCGTGGCATCGGCGGTGGGCGCGGCGTACCGTCGAAATCGTCGGTTCGGGATTGACGGGTTCGGGACCTGGGCCTGGCGAACGCAGATCCGACGCGGAGAGAAAGATCGTGGCGTCGACGCACGACTCTGCTGCGATCCGCTCCCGAAGCCGGCCTCTGCCGGATGGCGGCCCCGGATGGCGGCCAGGGCCGCTGACCTGTGTCGCGCCACCACCGTGGACACGATGTCGGTGCGTCGCATCCGGTGATCACGACAGTTCTCGGTCAGGGCGACAACCGGCTCACGCCCGCGCATTGATTCCTTGACATCGAAGGAGTTGCGCCGTGAGCGACATCACACCGCTCAGGAATGCGTTGCGTCACGGAAGTCCGCTCAAGCGACTGGGCGGCACGTGGGGCGAGGTGCTCGCTGAGTTCCTGGGAACCTTTGTTCTCATCGCCTTCGGCGACGGCGTCGTGGCGATGGCCGTGGCCGGCCTGCCCGGTTCGGGGCGCACGTCCGGCCCGAACGTCATCTTCGCGGCGGCCGGCGACTGGCTGCTCATCACCTGGGGATGGGCCCTGGCCGTGGCGCTGGCCGTGTACGTCGCGGGCGGGGTCAGCGGCGCCCACCTCAACCCGGCCGTGACGTTGGCCTTCGCGGTGCGCCGCAAGTTCGCGTGGAGCAAGGTGCTCCCGTACTGGTTCGCCCAGCTGGTCGGTGCCTTCACCGGCGCGGCGCTCGTCTACCTCGTCTACCACAACGCGATCGACGCGTTCAACAAGGCGGCCGGGACCGCCCGGAACGCGGCCGGCGGGCTGGCGACGTACTCGATCTTCGCCACCTTCCCGGCGCCGTACTTCAACGGCGGCTGGGTCGGTCCGCTCGTCGACCAGATCGTCGGCACCGGCTTCCTGGTGCTCTTCGTCGTGGCCCTCATCGACCTGCGCAACACCGCGGTCAAGGCCAACCTCGGTCCGCTGCTCATCGGGCTGGCGGTCGCGGCGATCGGCATGTCGTACGGCGCGAACGCCGGGTACGCCATCAACCCCGCGCGTGACCTCGGTCCGCGCCTCTTCGCCTGGATCGCCGGCTGGGGGCAGGTGGCGATGCCGGGCACCGTCGACGGGAAGTTCTCCGCCTACTTCTGGATCCCGATCGTCGGGCCGCTGATCGGCGGGGTGATCGGCGTGATCCTCTACGACCTGTTCGTGGGGGACGTCCTGCACTCGCGCGTCATCGAGCGCGGCATCGCGGCTGAGCCCGGGCCGGCCGTCGAGGAGGTGTAGGGACGACCGTCGGGCGGCCGAGGCGGTGACCCGCTCCGGCCGCCCGACGCACGTCGAGCCCGTCCGGTCGTCGGGCTCGCGACCAGGGCGCCGCGGTCAGCCGTGCCCGCGGAGGATGACGCGCATCATCTTGAGGTTGAGGGCGGCGAACCGGAGCAGCTGGAACGCCACGTTCCGGCGCCGGGCGAGGGTTCTCGGCGTCGGCAGCGGTGCCGACGCGATCGCCTCACCGGTCACTGCGTCACTCATCACCAGCTCCTTCGGTCGTCGGCCGGCGCGGGCACGGGGGTCACTCCGGGATGAGGAACCACAGGGGCCGAGCCTTGGCCTTGTAGAGGAACAGGTAGTGCAGCATCGCCTTGATCCAGTGCCCCGCCAGGCCCAGCTCGCCCGACGTGCCGCGCACGTCGCGGCCGGTGGCCGGGTACCGCCGCCAGTCCGGGACGACCGGGAACATCGTCATCGAGGCGGCCGACCCGCGGGTCAACCCCGTGCCGGCGGACGCCACGCACGCCGCACCCATGGCCGCCATCGACGCCTTGTGCGGCTGCGCCTGCTCGCCGCGCTCGATGAGGTCCTTGATGGTGAGCGCCACCGCCTTGGCCATGATCCCGGAGGGCATCCCGGTGCGTGGCGGCGCCGGGGTGATGACCGTCCCGTTCGGGCTCGTGTGCGGCGCCGAGATCTGGTGGGGCGGGGCGAACGCGATGCCCGGGGCGAAGACGTTCGGGTAGCTGGGGTTGCGGTAGGTCGTCGGCCAGTCGTCGGCCGACCACTGGTCGTAGGGCTTCGGCGTGTAGTCGGCGTCCACCTTGGTCAGGCCGCTCGGGGCGAACAGCCGGTCGGTGACGTCCGCGCCGGCGCGGTCGTAGGCCTTGAGGTCGGCGCCGCGGAACGGCGGCAGCAGCATCGCGAAGTCGAACGCGAGCGAGTGCTCCGAGCCGTCCAGCTGCTCGTAGGTCAGCATCCCGGGCTCCACCCGCTGCACGTGGGCGCGCAGGATCGCCTTGACGCCGCGCTCGCGGAAGAGCGACTCCGTCCACGTCTTCGACGACATGGTGTAGCCCATCTGCGTGAAGCTCATGCCGCCCACGCCGAAGTCGCCCAGGTCGTACTCGTTGGACAGGTAGACGAGCTCGGCCTTGTCCCGCACGCCGTGCGCGCGCAGCTCGTGCTCCACGTTGAACGTGTACTCGAAGGCGGCGCCCTCGCACGTGCACATCCCGTGCCCGGTGCCGATGACGATCGTCTTGTGCTCGCCGCGCTTCATCGCGGCGATGAGGTCCGCAAACACCGCCGAGGTCGCGGCGGCGTGCGACGCGGTGCACACGGACAGCGAGTTGGCCTCCGGGCCGAGCCCCGGCGTCGCGGCGAAGTTGAGCTTCGGGCCGGTGGCGTTGATGAGGTAGTCGTAGCCGATCCGCTCGATCGCGCCCCGCGTCTCCGAGCGCGTCGAGGACGCCTCGACCTGCGGCCGGGGGTCGTCGGCGGTGCCCTCGGGGAAGATCGTCGTGGCCAGCGCCTGGTGGAAGTCGATGCCCAGCCGGCGGTAGACCGGAGCGAGGGGGAACACCACCTTGTCGGCGCTCATCCTGCCGACGCCCACCCAGATGTTGGACGGGATCCAGTTCCACTGGGCGCTCGGCGAGACCACGACGACCTCGTGCTCACGAGCGAGCATCCGCCTCAGGTGCAGCGCCGCGGTGTGCCCCGCGATCCCTGCCCCGAGGATCACCACGCGTGCCATCGGCTCCTCCTTGAGCTCGATCGGCGTCACCGACCCCGGCGCGTCCCATGCTACCCACGGGGACGCTCCGCGGTGGGGGAGCTGCTGCGGCGCGACGACCGGGGGGGCGCCCCCGCTACGCGGTCGCCCGGCGCGCCACCGGTAGACCGGGAAGGAGACGAGGAAGAGCACCGCGCACCACAGCAGCCAGGCCTGCGGCGTCGCGATCTCCATGGATCCCACCGTCACACTGACCTCGCGGCGCGTCCCCTGGCGTGCCTTCGCGTCGACGTAGACCCAGACGTCGGCAGCCACGACCAGCAGGAGCGGGATCAGGCCGAGGGCGCCGGCGGGCATGGCGTCAACCCTGCCATGCCGTCGCACCGCGTGGGCGGGGCCCCGAGCACGGTCAGCGGCGCTGGTCGGCCGGCTCGAGCCACAGGGCCCGGCGCGGGCACGCCCTCACCGCCCGGCGCGCGGCCCGCACCGCGGCGCCCGCGTCCAGGTCGCCGTCGACGATCGGATAGCCCCAGCGATCGAGCGCGACCACCCGGTCCGCGACGTGCGCGCACAGCCCGATGCCCTCGCAGGCGACCGGGTCCACGCGCAGCCGGAGCCGGCCCGCCGGCGCGCGGCTCATCGGCGGACCGCCACGGGAACCGTGCCGGCGCCGTCCACCCCCGGGAGCGGGTGGTCGGCGCGGGCCGGACAGGCTCGCCCCGCGACGTGCGCCGCGACATCCGCCTCGAAGGTGGCCAGCGCCGAGGCGACAAGCCGGGTCGCACCGTCGGGATGGTGGCACGCGCCGCGACCCTCGACGAGTCCCGCGTCGTCCAGCAGCCGCTGCACGAGGTCGTCGTGGCCTCGCCCCTCGGCGAGCGCCCGGGCGGAGTCGGCCAGCGCGGGCAGCCCGAAGGCGCACGGACCGCACTGGCGGGCGCTCATCGACGCGAGGTAGCGCACCAGGTCGGCCGTGACGCGCAGGCCGCAGGCGCCCTCCGCGAGAGGGATCACCACCCCGGCGCCGAGGGTCAGGCCCTCCGAGCGCAGGGCGGACTCGGCGAGCGGCAGGTCCGCCAGTCGGTCCCAGGGCGCCCACAGGCCGCCGTAGCCACCGAGCAGGACGGCCTGCGGCCGAGAGTCCCAGCCCAGCTCGGCCAGCAGCCGGGCGAACGTGGTGGCCGCCTCCACCTCGACGACGACGCGGTCCGCGCCGAGCACCGACAGCAGCCGGGTGCTCGTCGGAGGGCGGTCCCTGGCCAGCAGCGCGAGCCGGGCGAGCGTCTCGACGTTGTGCACGAGGGTGCGGGGGCGGTGCGGGCCCCGCGCCGGGCGGCGGGTCGACGGCAGCGCCGGCCCTCCGAGGACGCCGCGGGCCACCGCGCTCGACTCCCCGGCGAGGTAGTGCACGGGTCCGCTGACGATCTTGACCGGCTCGCGCGCGCCGGTCCGCCGCCGCTCCTCCAACGCTGTCCGGACGGCACGGCGCCCGCCGTCGTCGTCCCCGTGGAGCCAGACGACGGCGCGTTGCGCGCCCAGCGCCTCGGCGGCCAGGGCCAGCCCGTCGAGCACCAGGTGCGGGCGCTGCCGGAGCAGCGTGCCGTCCTTGCCGGCGACGGGCTCGCTCTCGGCGGCGTTCGCGACGAGGGTCAGCGGCCCGTCCCCGGCTGCCAGCGCCCGCCATTTCACCGCCGCCGGCACGTGCGCACCGCCGTGGCCGAGGAGGCCGCTGCCCTGCACCAGGTCGACGAGTCCCGGCCCGCCGAGCGGTCGCGGGCCGAGCCGGGCCAGGTGCTCCACGAGGCTCTCGGCGGCGACGTGCCGCACCGGGTCGGCCGGCCCCGAGCGGCGCAGGTGGACGTCGGACAGCAGCAGGCGGTCGGTCAGGCCGCCGGACGCACCCACCCTGCGTCCGGGCAGCCGGGGGAAGGTGGCGATCCCTGTCATCGCGTCGCTCCGCGGGCGGCCGAGCGGGTGGGCCAGGCCTCGGCCGTTCCCTGCGTGTCGCGGGTCAGCTGCGCCACCTCGTCGGCGGGCGTGCGCGCGGCGTACCGCGTGATCGCCAGCGCGACGACCGCGCACCCGGTGCCCAGGTAGAACGCGCGCAGCGCGACGACGTCGCTGCCCGCCAGCACGCTGTGGGCCCACACGAGCACCAGCGACGCCCCCGCCACCTTGTGGAGCGGCCACCACAGCCGGCCGACGAGCCGGCCCGCGAATCGCGCGGTCAGCCCCGTGACGATCCCGGCCCAGACCGCGATGACCCCGAGGCTCACCGCGACCGGCCGGTACACCGCCGCCATGGGCAGCAGGGCGCCGACCCAGCCGACCTTGGCCCACGGGTCGGTGGCCAGCACCACGACGTGCAGCACGGTGAACGCCAGGGTGTACGTGGCGAGCCCGGTGTGGAGGGCGAGACGGGTGCGTGCCGTCGGCAGCCGCAGGTGCCGCGCCCAGGGGTGCGCGAGCAGGATGCCGGTGGTCACCAGGGCGAGCAGCAGCACGTAGGACGTCAGGCCGGCGGCGCGGCCGAGCAGCCAGTGCGTCGTCTTCCGGCCCATCGCGTCGGCCACGAGCCAGGCCGTGGCGGCCAGGCTCACCGCCGTGGCGCCCGCCAGCACCACGGCGCCCACGCGCGCCAGTGCGGGGCGGCCGGCGGCCGGCCTCATGCCGCCCGCCATCGGACGTGCGGCTCCATCGCGGGGGACACCCGCACGGCGCCGGCCTCCGTCACCCAGGCGGCGGCGAGCCCCCGGACCCGGGCCTGCGCCTCGACCTCGACGGCGCCGGCGAGGAACAGCGTCTTGCTCCACACCTCGGCCCAGGCCGGATCGCGGTGGAGCACCGTGACGGCGGACAGCCCCGGGCCGCCCGGACGGCCGGTCCGTGGGTCCACCAGGTGGTGCACCGGCGTGCCGTCGCCGGCCACCCAGCGGCGGCGCCGGATCGACGAGGTCGCGCAGCCGCTGTCGGTCACCGACAGCACCAGCAGCGGGTCGTCGCCCCCGTGCGGGTCCTCCACGCCGACGTGCCAGCCGTCGCCGTCCGGACCCGCGCCACCCAGCCACTCGTCGCCGCCGGCGTCGACCAGCACCGCGCTCCCGGCGCCGCGCAGCACGGCCGCGGCGCGCCGCACCGCCAGCCCCTTGCCGATGCCGCCGAGATCGATCGGCGACCCGTCGAGCTGCACCAGCCGCCGATCGTCACCGGGCAGGACGGTCGGGCGCCACGGAGGGCGGGGAGCCAGTGCCGGTCCCGCTGCCGGTGCGCCGGCCGGGGCGGCGTCCGCGATCGTCCGGACGACCTCCTCGAACGTGCGGTCGTACCCCCAGGCGAGGAGGCGGTCGAGCACCCGCGGGTCGAAGAGGCCGTCGGTGGTGCGGTGCGCGCGTTCCGCCTCCTCGATCGCCTCGGCGAGCTCGGCGGGCACCACGTGCCATGCCGACGGCCGCGCGTTGGCGCGGGAGAGTGCCGACGCGGGATCGAAGCGGGTCACGTGCGCCGCGACCGCGCGGATGGCCGCACAGGCGGCGTCGACGGCCGCCGTCGCCCGCGGCGTGGGCGCGACGACGCTCACGCGGATGTCGCTGGCCATCGAACGGAACGTCACGGTCAGCTCGTCGGCGCCCGTCACGGTCGTCATCCGGACGCCTTGGTCGTCGTGTGCACCGGCGGGGGCGGTGCCGGGGCGGGCCGCGCCGGTGCCGCCGCGGGCGCCTTGGCGGGTGGAGCCGCGACCGGCCGAGGCGCCGCCGGTGCCGAGGTGGCGGCACCCGCCGCCGCGGCTCGCTGGTCGAGCGTGGCCTGGAGGGCCGCGATGCGGTCCCTCGCGTCGGCGATCTCGGCGAGCGCCTGGGTGAGCTGCGGGTCGGTCGTCGTCGCGGCGGTGGGCACCGGAGCCGGGGGCGTGGCGGCCGCCTGGTGCGACGCCGCCCAGGAGAGCCCGCCGCCGAAGCCGCCGACGCTCAGCGGGACCAGGCTGAGCGCGGCCAGCCGCCGGGTCTGGCGACCACGGTCAGTCATCGGACGCGCTGTCGTCGTGCCCGGAGGACTCCCGTTCGGCGTGGTCGGACTCGGGCGGTGTCGGCGCGACGTCGTCATGGGTCCCCACGGCGACCGCCGGCTCCGTGGCGTCGGCGGACGGAGCAGGCTGCGGCGCCGTCGGCACCGGGGAGGGCGTGGCCGCCCGGGAGACCGCGGCCTCGAGCCCGGCGACCTGCGCGCGAAGCTCGGCGGCCTCCCGGGCGAGCTCGGCCTGCTGCGACTCGTCGTTCGACGTCACGACGACCGCGCTGGATGCCGGAGGCGTGCCGCTCGCGGCGGAGGCGACGGTCAGCGCGCCGCCGCCGGCGAGCGCCACGCCGGCCGTGCCGGCGAGAACGGTCCGGGTTGCCCATCGCATGGTGGTCCTCCCTCGTCGGGCCGCGGTGGCCCGGTCGACCACCACCGTGACGCGCGCCGGATGAGGGCCGGGGCAATCCGGGGCTAAGCCTCGGTTAACGCCGCCGGCAGCACGAGGGCGAAGCGCGTGCCCCTGCCCGCCAGGCCGGGACCCACCTCGAGCCGTCCGCCGGCGCGTTCCGCCGTCCGCCGCGCCACGTCCAGCCCCAGGCCGGTCGAGCCGGCGCCGGACCGCCCGCGTTCCGTCAGCGCGCCGTCGGCGAGCCCCGGCCCGGCGTCCGCCACCGCCACGACGACCATTCCCGGCCCGGGTCGGACCGTTAGCTCGAGCGCGGTCCCGGCCGGTGTGTGACGCAGCACGTTGTCGACGAGGACGTCGAGCGCGGCGCCCAGCTCGCCGGCTCCCACCGCGACCCGGGCCGCGGTGGGGGGAACGTCGACCCGCAGCGGGCGGCCCTCGTGGGTCGTCAGCACCTCCCAGAACGTCGCCCGGGCCCGCACCACCGCGGCGGCGTCGCAGACCTCCGGCGTGCGCGGGGCGTGGGAACGAGCGGCGTGGATCACCGTGTCGACGGCGCCGACGAGCCCGTCGACATGGGCGGCCATCCGGTCGCGCTCGTCCGGGTCCGCCAGCATGTCGACGTCGAGGCGGAGCGCGGTGATGGGTGTGCGGAGCCGGTGGGAGAGGTCTGCGACCAGCTCACGCTCGTCGGCCAGCAGCCCTGCCACCCGGTCGCCGAGCCCGTTGAGCACGGCGCCGACGGACGCGACCTCGGCCGGTCCGGACGGTTCCGCCCGGGCCGCGAGGTCGCCCGAGCCGAGCCGTTCCGCGACGTCGGCCAGGTCACGCACGGATCGGGAGAGCCGGGCGGCGATCCGGTCGCCGGCGAGCACGGCGCCGCCCAGGAGCACGGCGCCGACGAGGGCCAGCACGCTCCAGGCACGCAGGACACCCGCCTGGAGCTGGGAGTCGGGGACGAAGGTGCGCACCACGGCCACCCCGGCCGCGCCCCCCACCGGCTGGAGCACCTCGACGCCGCCGTCGGTCCTGGCCGTCAACGCGCGTCCCAGGGATGCCAGCTCCACCGCGGGGCCCCTCGGCGCGGGCGCGCCCTCGACGGTGCCGTCGGGCAGGAAGACGCTGGTGCGCCGCGCGCCGGCGTTCACCGCCAGCAGCGTGGCCTGCAACCGGGCCGGGTCGTCGGCGACGACCCCCGCGAACATCGCCACCTGCTGCGCATCCTGCTGCGCGGCGGCCAGGGCCCGCTCCGCGGCGAGCGAGCGGGCCAGGAGCCCGAGCGGGACGAGGAACGCGACCAGCATGACCGAGGTCATCGCCAGCCCGTACCGGACCAGCAGGCCTCTCACGGCGGCGGCAGCAGCTTGACCCCCACACCGCGGACACGGTGCAGGTACACCGGTTGCTCGGCCGTCTCGCCGAGCTTGCGACGCAGCCAGTGGAGGTGGACGTCGACCGTCTTGTCTGCTCCGCCGTACGGCAGGTTCCACACCTTGGCCAGCAGCTCCCGCTTGCTCACCACCTCGCCGGGGCGCTCGGCGAGGAAGAGCAGGAGGTCGAACTCCTTCGGGCTCAGGTCGAGCGTGGCGCCGTCCAGGGTGGCGGTGCGAGCCCGCGCGTCGATGACGAGGCCGCCCGCCGCCACCGGGCCCGTCGGCCGGCCCGGGTCGGTCCGGCGCAGCACCGCCCGGATCCGCGCGTCCAGCTGGTCCGTGGCGAAGGGCTTCACCAGGTAGTCGTCGGCGCCGGCGTCGAGCACGGCCACGATCCCCGCACCGTCGTCGCGCGCGCTCACGACGATCACGGGGACGTCGGAGACCGCCCGGATCATCGCGAGGAGCGCGGCGCCGTCCAGGTCGGGCAGCCCGAGGTCGAGCAGCACCACGTCCGGACGGTGGTCGACCAGGCTCTGCAACCCCTCGAGCGCGGTGGCAGCGGTCATCGTGGAGTGCGAGCGCGCCGACAGGGCCCGCACCAGCGCGGTCCGGATCGTCGCGTCGTCCTCGATGATGAGCACGTCCGCCACATCCCGGAACCTAGCGCCATCGATCGCCGGTCGACGCGCTGCCCGGGGGAACCCGGGGCGATCTTGTGGTGGCCTTAACGTCGCCTTGGCCTCGGTGGGCCACGATGGGTGCGTGCGTCACACCGGCCGCGCCGCTGTTCCGAGACCGGGCTCACCGGCCGGCTCCCGACGGCGGGGCGCACTCGTGCTCGGCGCGTGGGTCCTGGCCGTCGTCGTCACGGGGCTCGTCGCCGACCGCGCCGTCGCCGTGCTCGACACGCAGACCTCGCGTCCCGGCGTGATGTCGGCGGGCGAGGTGGAGCGCGCGCTGGCCGCCGCGCGCGCGGCCGTGCCGACCCCGACGGCCGGCGCCACCACCCCGCCGGCCCCGACCACGTCGCCGACCGCGAGCCCGGCCCCCGCCCCGAGCGACCCGGTCAGCCGGCCGACGACGGGACCGATCCCGTCCAGCCCGCCGGCGACGGCCGCGCGCACGTGGTCCGTGGCCGGTGGCACGGTCGCGGCGTCCTGCACCGGCGGTGCGATCTCGCTGCTCTACGCGACGCCTGCCGACGGCTGGACCGTCGAGGTCGGCAGCGCCGGACCCCAGCGGGTCGAGGTGGAGCTGAGGCAGCCGGGCCTGGAGACGAAGGTCGTGGCGCTCTGCTCGGCCGGCGTGCCGCAGCACACGGTCGACGCGGGGGCGCCCGACGCCGCGGACGACGGGTCGTCGGACGGCTGAGGCGGCCCGGCGCTGCGCTTGCCGGGTCCCGGAGGGCGACCTAGCCTCGACAGAATCCGGATGCAAAACGTTATCGGAGTCCGGTTGCGCCACCGCGGGGCGTGCCGCTTTGCTGCGAAGGAGCCTGCAATGCGCATCCGTCATCCCTTGCTGGTCGTCGCCCTGGCGACGGCGGCACTGACCGCGACGCCCGCGGCGGCGTTCGCCACCACCGGCGGCCATCCGCCGGTCGGTTCCGGCACCACCATCCACGACACCCAGCCCAGCCTGCGCATCCTCGCGCAGCGCTCCGGCCTGAGGGTGGGGGCGGCCGTCAACATGGACCTGTACGGGTCGGACGCGACGTACACCGCGATCGTCAACCAGCAGTTCAGCACGGTGTCGCCGGAGAACGTCATGAAGTGGCAGCTCGTGGAGCCCACGCAGGGCACGTACGACTGGGCGCCCGCCGACCGTCTCGTCGCCGGGGCGCGGGCGGCGCACCAGCTCGTCCGCGGCCACACCCTGGTGTGGCACAACCAGCTGCCGAGCTGGCTGTCGACCGACGGCGTGACGACGTCGTTCACGCCGCAGCAGGTGCGCGACCTGCTGCACAAGCACGTCACCGACGAGGTGACGCACTTCAAGGGCCAGATCTGGCAGTGGGACGTGGTCAACGAGGCCTTCGCCGACGACGGCACCCCGCGCCAGGACATCTTCTACCAGGCCTACCAGGCGCTCGGCATGAACGGGACTGACTACATCGCCGACGCCTTCCGCTGGGCGCACGAGGCGGACCCGCGCGCGCTGCTCTTCTACAACGACTACAACCTCGAGTTCACCGGGGCGAAGAGCAACGCGGTCTACGCGTTCGTCCAGCAGCTCCAGGCGCAGGGGGTGCCGATCGACGGCGTCGGGTTCCAGGGTCACCTGGACACGCAGTACGGGTTCCCCGACCTGCAGAACAACCTCACGCGCTTCGCCGCGCTGGGGCTGAAGGTCGCGCTCACCGAGGTCGACGTCCGCACGTTCGTCCAGCCCGACCCGGCCAACCCCGGGGCCTACACGGACATCCCGCTGACACCCGCCCTGCAGGCCACGCAGCAGTCCTACTGGACACAGTTGCTGCAGGCCTGCCTCGCGGTGCGGCAGTGTCTCTCGTTCACGGCCTGGGGCGTGGACGACGGCCACTCCTGGATCCCCGGCGTGTTCCACGGTGAGGGGGCAGGGCTCCTGTTCGACCCGAGCTACCACCCCAAGCCGCAGTACCAGGAACTGCGGAAGGTCCTCCTGACGACGCACGCGCCTCGGCGCTCCTAGTCGTCCATCCGTCGAGGGGTGCGTCCCGCGTGGGCGCGCCCCTCGACGCGCGCCCGGGCGGCTACCCGCAGGTGTCGCAGACGCCCGTGGCGGGCAGCACCGTGAAGCAGGTCGGGCAGATCGCCACCGGCCGGTCCTCCGGGGCGACGCGGCGGGTGCTCGTGCGCGGCGAGGACGAGCGTGGGCTCGTCGTGCGCGCGGAAGGGGTACGACGAACGGGCGCAGCGCTCTCCGGGGCGTCCGGCCCCGTCACCTCGAAGCCGTTCTTCCGCAGCACGGCGGCAGCGCCGGCGACCCCGCGGCTGAACTCCTCCTCAGGCGCGATGCGGCCGGTGGCGTACTTGTGGGCGACGCCGAGGATCGCCTTGGAGTCGTACTGCCGTCCCTCGTGCACGAGCCAGTACTCGAGCGACGGACCGAACCCGTAGACGCCGAGGAAGTTCTCGCCGCCCCGCTCGTCGTACTCGGCGATCGCCTGGAGGATGTGCTGCCGGTTCACTGCGGAGAACGTCGCCACACCCTCGACCCTACGTCGCGCACCTGGGAGCCCTCGTCGGGACGGGATCGGCACCCCGGGGGAGGTAGGCTCGTCGCGACGTTCCGGCCCGGTTGTTCCCGGGCGCACACCGCGAGGAGCCCTGGCGAACGTGACCATCCCCCGCCCTGCCGCGGTCGTCGTGCTGGCCGCAGGGGAGGGCACCCGCATGCGGTCGGCCACACCCAAGGTGCTGCACACCCTCGCGGGGCGGTCGATGCTCGCCCACGCGCTGGCGACGGCCCGCGCCCTGGACCCCGAGCGGGTCACCGTCGTCGTTCGCCACGGGCGCGACCTCGTCGTCGACCACCTGCGCCAGGTGGACCCGGAGGCCATCGTCGCCGACCAGGACGACGTGCCGGGCACCGGCCGCGCGGTCCAGGTGGCGCTCGCGGCGCTCGAGGCGCGCAGCCCGCTCTCCGGCGCCGTCGTGGTCATGGCCGGCGACGTCCCGCTGCTGGACGCCGGGACGCTCGAGCAGATGCTCGCCGCGCACGCGGCCGACGACAACGCGGTCACCCTGCTCTCGACCGAGGTGCCCGACCCCACCGGCTACGGCCGCGTGCTGCGCGGCGCGGACGGTGGCGTCGTCGCGATCGTCGAGGAGAAGGACGCGGACGACGAGCAGCGGGCCATCCGCGAGATCAACACCTCGACCTACGTGTTCGACGCCGACGTGCTGCGCTCCGCGCTGGGCCGGCTCGGCCGGGACAACGCCGCCGGCGAGGTCTACCTCACCGACGTCGTCGCCCTGGCGCACCGCGACGGGCGCCGGGTGCACGCGCTGCTGACCGACGACCCGGCGACCGTCGAGGGCGTGAACGACCGGGTGCAGCTGGCGGCCATCCGCGCCGAGCTGAACCGCCGGATCCTCGAGGAGTGGATGCGCGCGGGCGTGACCATCGTCGACCCGGCCACCACGTGGGTGGACGTCGACGTCGAGCTCGGCCAGGACGTGACGCTGCTGCCCGGCACGCAGCTGCACGGCGCCACCGTGGTCTCGGAGGGCGCGACGGTCGGCCCCGACACCACGCTGACGGACGTCGAGGTGGGCCCGGGCGCGGTCGTCGTGCGCTCGCACGGCTCGCTGTCGGTGATCGGCCCGCACGCGACCGTCGGGCCGTACTCGTACCTGCGCCCCGGCACCATGCTCGGCACCGACGGCAAGATCGGCGCGTTCGTCGAGACGAAGAACACCAGCATCGGCACCGGCTCGAAGGTGCCGCACCTGTCGTACATCGGCGACGCGGAGATCGGCGACCACACGAACGTCGGCGCCGCGTCCGTCACGGCCAACTACGACGGGGTGGACAAGCACCGCACGACGATCGGCTCGCACGTGCGGATCGGCGCGGACACGATGTTCGTCGCGCCCGTGACGATCGGCGACGGCGCCTTCACCGGGGCCGGGACGGTGGTGCGGTTCGACGTGCCGCCGGGTGCCCTGGCCATCAGCGCGAACGACCAGCGGACCCTCCTGGGGTGGGTCGACCGGACCCGGCCGGGATCGGCGGCCGCGGAGGCGGCGGCCCGCGCCAGAGGCCCGGTCGCGGGCGCACCCCCCGGCGACGATCTCCCCGACACCGACGAGACCGCGACCGACGAGAAGGACACCACCCGATGACCACCGGCCTGATCAGCAGCGACGGGGAGAAGCGCCTCGTTCTCGTGTCGGGCCGGGCCCACCCGGAGCTGGCCTCCCAGGTGGCCGAGCACCTCGGCGTCGAGCTGGTGCCGACCACCGCCTACGAGTTCGCCAACGGGGAGATCTACACGCGGTTCGGGGAGTCGGTGCGCGGGGCGGACGCCTTCGTCCTGCAGTCGCACTGCACGCCGGTGAACACGTGGATCATGGAGCAGCTGCTCATGGTCGACGCGCTGAAGCGGGCCTCGGCGAAGACCATCACCGTGGTGGCGCCGTTCTACGGCTACGCCCGCCAGGACAAGAAGCACCGCGGCCGCGAGCCGATCTCCGCCCGGCTGATGGCCGACCTGTTCAAGACCGCCGGGGCCGACCGGATCATGAGCGTGGACCTGCACGCGGCGCAGATCCAGGGCTTCTTCGACGGGCCCGTCGACCACCTGTGGGCGATGCCGATCCTCGTCGAGTACGTGCGGACCCGTGTCGACGTCTCCAACGTCACCGTGGTGTCGCCGGACGCCGGGCGCATCCGCGTCGCCGAGCAGTGGGCCGCCAAGCTCGGGGGAGCGCCCCTGGCGTTCGTCCACAAGACCCGCGACATCCGCCGGCCTAACCGCGCGGTGGCCAACCGGGTGGTCGGCGACGTCGAGGGCCGCTCGTGCGTGCTCGTCGACGACCTCATCGACACCGCCGGCACCATCTCCGAGGCCGTGCGCGTGGTGCTCGAGGCCGGCGCCAAGGACGTGCTGGTGGCGGCGACGCACGGCGTGCTGTCGGAGCCCGCGGTCGAGCGGCTGGAGCACGGCGGTGCGCGCGAGATCGTCGTGACCGACACCCTGCCGATCCCCGACGAGCGCCGGTTCGACAAGCTGACCGTGCTGTCGATCGCTCCGCTCATCGCGCGGGCGATCCGCGAGATCTTCGACGACGGCTCGGTGACGTCCCTCTTCGACGGCCAGGCCTGACCCGGCTCGGTGGCGGGGCTCACCCCCGCCGCCTCGCCACGGCGGACTCACCCGCCGCCTCGCCACGGCGGACTCACCCGCCGCCTCGCCACGACGTGCTCACGCTCGCCACCCCCACCCCCGCCGCCTCGGTGGTTCGGTGCCACTTCGGTGCATCGATCCACCGAGTCGGCGCGAAAACACCGAAGTGGCGGGGAGATCGAGCCGACCACAGCCGGGGGCGGTCGAGCCGACCACAGCCGGGGGTCCGTGGTCGAAGGCCGCCTGCCGTGCGGTAGCAGGGCCATCGAAGGGCTGATCCGAGCACCGTGGCGCGGTGTCCTTGCGCCCCGGCTCATCGGTCCCGACCCCCGTCGTCTCGCCGCCGCGCGTCTACCTGGCGCGCGAGCACGACCACAACGCGACCGCTGCTCGCGTCCGGCGCGCGTCATGGGAGCGGTTGACCCGAGGCGGGTACGGCCCGACGAGCCCACGCCGCTCGCGGGAGGAACGCGCGCTGGCCGTGATCGCGGCGGTCGACGACAGGCTGACGAGGCCGCACTGGTTCAGCCACGAGTCGGCGGCCCTCGTCTGGGGCCTGCCGTTGTGGCGTGTGCCCGACGCCACCCACGTGCGGCAGCTCGGCCGTCCGGGCACTGGCCGGGACAGGCTGGTCGCGCGTCACACGGGACCCGTGGACCCTGGCCAGCTGACGGTCGTCGGGTCCCTGCCCGTCACGAGCCTCGCGCAGACGATGGTCGACTGTGCGCGCTCGCTGCCACCGCTCGCCGGGCTCGTCGTCGCGGACGCCGCGCTGCGTGCCGGCGCGGACCGGTCCTCGGCGCTCGAGCTGCTCGCACGCATCGCCGGACGCAACGGTGTGGCGCGAGCGCGCGGCGTGATCGAGCTGGCCGACGCCGGGGCAGAGTCGCCCGGCGAGAGCGCCGCCCGCTTCGTCGTGCTGCGTGACGGCCTGCCGCTGCCGCGCACCCAGATCCCCGTCACGACCAGGCTGGGCACGTTCTGGACCGACCTCGGGTGGGAGGAGTGGCGTGTGTTCCTCGAGTACGACGGCCGGACGAAGTACCGGACGGCGGAGGACCTGGTCGCCGAGAAGCGGCGGCAGGACGCTCTCGTGGACGCCGGTTGTCGCCTCGTGCGTGTCACGAAGGAGGACATCCCGCGTCGCGCGGGCCTCTCGGCGCGTGTGCTCCGGCTGCTCCCACCCGACGTCCCGACGATCCTGCGCCCGCCGCTTCTCCGCTGAGCCGCCACTTCGGTGCATTCGCGCCACGACGGTGCATCGATGCACCGAATCGGAGCAGAAGCACCGAAGCGGTCGGCACGAGGGGAGGGGGCGTGGGTTGGGGGGTGGGGCGGGAGCCGGTAGGATTCTCGGGCTGCCTCGGCGAGGGATGTCGGACGGTCGGCTTGCCGGTCTGCGAGGACCGGCATCGGCCTCGAGCCACATCCGTGATCGACTGGGCCGATGCCTCCGCGTCGCCCGTCCCGCGCCCCGCGTCGAGGCCGTCTCGATTCGTCGTACCAGTTCGTCATGCGCCGCGCCCCGGGTGCGGCGACAGTCAACGCTCCGGAGGACCACCATGGCCGAGACCAAGCTCGTCGCCACCAGCCGCACCGAGTTCGGCAAGGGCGCCGCGCGCCGCCTGCGCCGCGCCAACCTCATCCCCGCCGTCCTCTACGGGCACGGCACCGACCCGGTGCACGTCGCGCTGCCGGGCCACCAGGTGATGATGGCCGTCAAGCACTCCAACGCGCTGTTCGAGATCGAGATCGACGGCACGCTGACGCTGGCGCTCGCCAAGGACGTGCAGGTCGAGCCGGTGCACAACGTCATCGAGCACCTGGACCTCCTCATCGTCCGCCGCGGCGAGAAGGTGACGGTCGAGATCCCCGTGCACGTCGTCGGCGAGTCGGCCCCCGGCACCATCCACGTCGTCGAGACGCAGCACCTCTCGCTCGAGGCCGAGGCGACCCACCTCCCCGACCGCGTCGAGGTGTCGATCGAGGGCCTGGAGGAGGGCGCGATCCTGCACGCCGGCGACATCGCCCTCCCGCAGGGCTCTTCCCTCCTCACCGACCCCGAGCACGTCGTCCTGACGATCACCGTGCCGCGGGCCGAGGCCGAGACCGAGGCCGAGACCGAGGCCGCCCCGGCCCCGGCCGCCGCCGCCGAGCAGGACTGACCCGCACCGGGCAGGGAGGACGAGCGTGGCCGAGGACCGTTGGCTCCTCGTCGGCCTCGGCAACCCCGGCCCGGAGTACGCCGGCAACCGGCACAACGTCGGCGCGATGGTGCTCGACGAGCTGGCGCGCCGTCTCGGCGTGACGCTCGGACGTACCGGCGGTGTCCTCGGTCGACGGCCGCAGGCCGCGACGGCCGAGGCCCGGCTCGGCACGCTGCCCGGAGGGGCACCGGGCCCGCGCGTGGTGCTGGCCCGCCCGACGACGTACATGAACGTCTCGGGCGGGCCGGTCGGCCAGCTGGCGAGGTACTACGACGTGCCTGCCGAGCGCGTCGTCGTGGTGCACGACGAGCTCGACATCCCCTTCGCGGACGTCCGCCTCAAGGTCGGGGGCGGGGAGGGCGGCCACAACGGACTGCGCGACGTCTCCCGCGCGCTCGGCACCAAGGACTACGTGCGGGTGCGGGTGGGCGTCGGACGCCCGCCCGGGCGGATGGACGCCGCCGACTTCGTGCTCCGCGACTTCTCCGCGACGGAGCGCAAGGACCTCGAGTGGCTGGTGGACCGCGCCGCGGACGCGGCCGAGGCGGTCGTCGTCGAAGGGCTCGAGAGGGCCCAGCTGCTCTTCCACACCAAGCCCAACGGCGGGTGAAAGTGTCATGAATCGGACATCTAGGGCTTAACGGGTACCAACCAGGTCGAATAGGCTCCAAACCGGACACCGGGGAGGGGGCTGACATGACCGTCGTAGGAGAACCCGGCGCGATCACGGCCGAGCTCGCCGCGCTCGTCGAGCGCCGGCGTCCCTCTGCCGCCGTGCGTCGCTCGTGGGCCTCCACCGAACCCTTCGTCGCCGGCGAGCGGGTGCCGCTCGAGGGTGACGAGGCCGACTCGTGGCGGGGCGCGGCCACCGGCTACGTCTACCGCGCGGCTTCCGCCGACCTGGCGCTCGTCGCTGCGACGCTGGCCGGTGCGTACGCGCTGGGCTGGCTGCCGACGACGACCCAGGCCATCCCGGCCCTCATCGCCGGTGCCACGTTCCTCGTGGCGGTCGGCGTCGGCCACGGCTACGACGGGAAGTCCGTCGGCGACGGCCCCCGCGAGCTCCAGGCCGTGCTGCGGGCGGGGGTCGCGGCGGTCGTCGTGCCCGGGCTCGCCACCGCGTTCACCGCGCACCCGCTCCCGCGGCTGATGCTGGCCGTCGTGGCCACTGTGCTGACCGTCGTCGGGCTCCTCTGCCGGCAGCTGCAGCGACGCGGGCTCCACGGCGCCCGCCGGAACGGGCTCGCGATGACCCGCACGCTCGTCGTCGGGGACGCCGACTCGGTGCACCGCACCATCGAAGGGCTGCGCTCCTCGTCGCACTACGGCTACCGGGTGGTCGGCATCTGCCTGCCCTCGGTGAACGACCGGCCCCCGCAGGACGGGGTGCCACTGCTCGGTGCCTTGGCGGACGTCGTCCAGGTCGCCTACGACTACCGCGTCGAGGCGGTCGTCGTGGCGGGAAGCGAGCTGGCCGGCGATGCGCTGCGGCGGCTCTCGTGGGCGCTCGGACGGGCCGGCGCGGACCTCGTCGTCGCTCCCGGGCTGGTCGAGGTGCTGGGGCCGCGCGTGTCGGTGCGCCCGACGGTCGGGCTGTCGCTCCTCGAGGTGCAGACCGTCCCGCCGCGTCGCCGCCTGCTCGCCAAGAGCCTGCTCGACCGGCTCGTCGGTGGTGCGCTGATGCTCGCCGCCACCCCGGTGATCCTCGCGGCCGCGCTGGCGGTGCGCGTGACCAGCCGCGGGCCGGTGTTCTTCCGGCAGGCGCGCATCGGCATCGACGGGCGCCCGTTCACCATGATCAAGCTGCGGTCGATGTACCGGGACGCGGAGGAGCGCAAGGCCGCACTCCTGTCGCAGAACCAGGGCAACGGCCTGCTCTTCAAGATGCGCGACGACCCGCGGATCACCCCGGTCGGCAAGGTGCTGCGGCGGTTCTCTGTCGACGAGCTGCCCCAGCTGTGGAACGTCGTGCGCGGCGACATGTCGCTCGTCGGCCCGCGCCCGCCGCTGCCGAGCGAGGTGGATGGCTACCAGGACCAGGTGTTCCGGCGTCTGCACGTGCGGCCGGGGCTCACCGGGCTGTGGCAGGTGTCCGGCCGGTCCGACCTGTCGTGGGACGAGTCCGTGCGCCTCGACCTGCGCTACGTGGACAACTGGTCGGTCGCGATGGACCTGCTCATCCTCTGGAAGACAGGGCGCGCCGTGCTCGGGTCCGCAGGGGCGTACTGACTCAGAGGGCGAAGTCCAGGGGGGTCAGCACGCCGTCGGCCTCGGCGTAGCGCTCGCCGCTCGTCGGGCAGCGCCAGCGGCCGTCGCCGTCGGCGAACAGCGGCTCGCCGGCGCGCCCGACCCAGCGGACCCGCCGCGCGGGCACCCCCGCGACCAGGGCGAAGTCGGGCACGTCCTTGGTGACGACGGACCCCGCAGCCACCAGCGCCCAGCGGCCGATCGTCACGGGGGCGACGCACACGCTCCGGGCACCGATCGAGGCGCCGGCCCGGACGGTCACGCCGACGGCGTGCCAGTCGTCCGCAGCCTTCAGCGTCCCGTCGGGGTTGACGGCGCGCGGGTAGTAGTCGTTGGTGAACACCGCGGCCGGCCCGACGAAGACGCCGTCCTCGAGGACGGCGGGCTCGTAGAGCAGCGCGTAGTTCTGGATCTTGCAGCGAGCGCCGACGAGGACTCCGGGGCCGATGTAGGCGCCGCGGCCGACGATGCACTGGGCGCCCACCGCGGCGTCCTCGCGCACCTGGGCGAGGTGCCAGACCTTGGTGCCCGCGCCGATCGTCGCCCGGGGGTCGACGTCGGCGGTAGCGGCGATCGTGGCCGGCGGCAGGGCGGCCGGCGGGGTGTCGGGCACGGTCGGCTCCGGGTTCGGTGGATGGACTTACGCCGATGATCCCGTGCGGTGGTGGCGGGAGCGCACGACGCGACGGGTGATCTTCGACCGAGATGTACCCGTCGTCGCGCTTTGGACCGTATTGTCCGGTATGACCCGGATTGGTGTCCGAGTCCGTGTCGTCGCCGCTGAGCGGCGGCGTGCGGAACGACGTTCGAGCGGAGCCGACATGTCTACTCGGGCAGCCCACGGTCGGGTCGCCGTCCTGGTCGCCGTCGCCCTCGCGAGCGTAGGGCTCACCGCCATCGCCGCGCCGGCCAGCGCGGCCGATCCCTGCGGCGTCGGCAGCAACCCCATCGTCTGCGAGAACTCCAAACCGGGCACCGACCCGTCCGTGTGGGACATCCAGGGAGCCGGCGACTCGGAGCTCCAGGGATACGCCACCGACATCTCGGTCAATGCGGGTAGCAGCATCGGCTTCAAGATCGACACCACGTCGTCGAAGTACACGATCGACATCTACCGGACCGGCTGGTACCAGGGGCTCGGCGCGAGGCACATCGCCTCGGTCACCCCCTCAGTCGCGCTGCCGCAGACACAGCCGCAGTGCGTCTGGGACGAGACGACCGAGCTGACCGACTGCGGCAACTGGGCTGTGTCCGCCACGTGGAACGTGCCCACCGATGCGGTCTCGGGCGTCTACGTCGCGCTTCTCGGCGACACGGTCCACAACTGGTGGAGCCAGATCACCTTCATCGTGCGCAACGACTCGTCGCACTCGGACATCGTCTATCAGACGTCTGACCCGACGTGGGAGGCGTACAACACTTACGGCGGCTCCGACTTCTATCAGGGCGGCGGCCCCGGCCGCGCGTACAAGATCAGCTACAACCGGCCGTTCGCCACGCGGGGTTGGCAAGGGGGCCGCGACTTCTACTTCAGCTCCGAGTTTGCGATGGTGCGCTTTCTCGAGCGCAACGGGTACGACGTCACCTACATCGCTGGCCTGGACTCGGACCGATACGGCAGCCTTCTCCTGAACCACAAGACCTTCATGTCCGTCGGGCACGACGAGTACTGGTCGACCGGCCAGCGCGCGAACGTCCAGGCGGCCCGTGACGCGGGCGTGAATCTGGCGTTCTTCAGTGGGAACGAGATCTACTGGCACACGCGGTACGAGCCGTCGATCGCTGGGACGCCGACCGCCAATCGGACCCTCGTCTCCTACAAGGAGACGTGGTCCAACGCAAAGATCGACCCATCCCCGACGTGGACGGGCACGTGGCGAGATCCGAGATTCGCCTCGACGGCGCAGGGGGCGGGTCTACCCGAGAACGGGTTGAGCGGCACGCTGTACATGTCGAACAACTCGGACCTGCCCGTCACGGTGACGGCCGCGCAGGGTCTGACGCGGCTCTGGCGCAACACGTCGCTCACGTCGATGCCGGCCGGAACCACGCAGGCGCTGGCGCCGCACACGGTCGGGTACGAGTCGGACGAGGACCTTGACAACGGTGCCCGTCCGCCGGGCCTCGTGGACCTTTCGACGACGATCGGCGCCGTCCCGCAGTACCTGCAGGACTTCGGCAACGTGACCGCGCCCGGCACGACGACGCATCACGTAACCCTCTACAAGGCCTCGAGCGGAGCGCTCGTCTTCTCGGCGGGAAGCATCCAGTGGGCGTGGGGCCTCGATCAGACTCACGACGGATCTGGTGCGCCCGCGGACCCGCGCATGCAGCAGGCGACCATCAATCTGCTGGCCGACATGGGCGCGCAGCCGTTCACGCTGATGTCCGGCATGGTGCCGGCCGCGGCGTCGACCGACGTCACGGCGCCGACGGTCACCATCACGACGCCGACCGCCGGCACTCCGGAGACCAACGGCTCGTCCGTCACAGTGTCCGGGACGGCGAGCGACGTCGGCGGCGTGGTCGCGGGCGTCGAGGCGTCAACCGATGGCGGCGCCACATGGCACCCCGCAGTTGGTACGACCAGCTGGTCGTACTCCTACCTGCAGGCGGGTGTCGGAGCAACGAGTGTCCAGGTGCGTGCGATCGACGACAGCGCCAACATCGGCATGCCCGCGTCGCTGTCCCTGAACGCGTCGTGCCCGTGCTCCCTGTACGGCACGACGACGCCCGTCACTGCCGACAGCGGCGACCCCTCGGCGGTCGAGCTGGGACTGCAGTTCAGCGCGTCGACGGCCGGTTTCGTCTCGGGCGTCCGCTTCTACAAGAGCACGGCCAACACGGGCACGCACGTCGGCTCGCTCTGGACGAGCGCAGGGCAGCGCCTGGCGACCGTGACGTTCAGCAACGAGACCGCGAGCGGCTGGCAGCAGGCGTCGTTCTCGACACCTGTCGCCGTGTCCGCCGGGACGACGTACGTGGTGTCTTACACCGCACCCGTGGGGCATTACGCCAACCAATCGGAGGCGTTCGCGTATGCCGGGCGTAGCGCACCGCCGCTCGCGACCACAGGTGGCTTCGGGTCGTCCTACAGCGGCGTGTACGGCACTCCCGGCTCCTTCCCCAACCAGACCTTCAACGCCAGCCAGTACTACGTCGACGTGCTGTTCCAGACAGCCGACACGAGTCCGCTGACCATCGGTTCGCAGAGCCCGTTGCCGGGTTCGACGAGCGTGCCGCTCGGCACGCCGATCCAGGTGACGTTCTCCAAGACCGTCACGGCGCCGTCCGTCTCGCTGACCTTGGCGGCGGGGTCGACCGCAGTCGTCGGCACGACGAGCTACGACTCGACATCACGCATCGCGACATTCACACCCACGTCAGCCCTGACGCCGTCGACGACCTACACCGTCACGGCCGCCGCGACGTCCAACACCGGCGGGGTGACCGGCGGGGCGTCCTGGACCTTCACCACGGCGGCGCCGGACCAGGTCGCGGGTGGGTCGCCGGTGTCCTTCTACAACGACTCCGCGACGCCCGCCACCCTCGAGGCGGCGGACTACAGCGCGGTGACGCTGGGCGTCCGGTTCGCCAGCAGCACCAGCGGCGTCGTCAACGGCGTCCGGTTCTACAAGGGACCGCACAACACGGGGACCCACGTCGGGACCCTGTGGGCAGCCGGTTCCGCGACCCCGCTGGCCACCGCGACGTTCAGCGCGGAGAGCACGCAGGGCTGGCAGACGGTGATGTTCGCGACGCCGGTGCGCATCGCGGCCGACACCGAGTACGTCGCCTCCTACCGGACCACGGTCGGCGCGTACTCGGCGACGACCGGCGCGTTCTCGGGAGTGGGCCTCCAGCGCGCGCCGCTGCGGACCGCCAGCGACAGCGGTATGTACTCGTACGCGGACGCCTACCCGGGCTCGACCTCGTCGACGAGCTACCTGGTCGACGTCGTGTTCACGCCCGACCCGGCGCCCCTCACGGTGGTCGCTCAGAGCCCGGCGCCCGGCGAGCCCGGGGCGGCCGTGGGTTCGCCCGTGTCGCTGACGATGAGCGCACCGCTCGCGGCCGGGGCGACGCTCGGCCTGACGGCCGGGACGACGGCTGTGGCCGGCACGACCAAGCTCTCGTCCGACGGCCTGACCTTGACGTTCACACCGTCCGCGGCGCTGGCGCCGAGCACCGCCTACACGGCGACCGCCGCGGGGCTCGTGTCGACGACGGGCGCGACCGCCGGTCCGGTGACGTGGTCCTTCACGACCGCGGCGAGCTCGGGGTGCCCGTGCACGTTGTTCAGTGAGGTCGTGCCGGCCACCACCGCGGCGAACGACAGCTCGGGCGTCGAGCTCGGCGTGTCCTTCACGCCCAGCCAGAACGGCTCCGTCTCGGCGATCCGCTTCTTCAAGGGGACGGGGAACGGCGGCACCCACACCGGCACCCTCTGGAGCGCCACGGGCACCGCACTGGCGACGGTCACCTTCAGCGGTGAGACGGCCAGCGGATGGCAGACCGCGACGCTCGCGACGCCGTACACGGTGACTGCGGGCACCACGTACGTGGTGTCGTACTTCGCCCCGCAGGGCCACTACGCGGTGACGCAGAACGCGTTCACGGCGGACGTCGTCGCGGGGCCGCTCACCGCACCCGCCGCCGGCAACGGGCGGTACCGGTACGGCGGCGGGTTCCCGACGAGCACGTGGCAGCAGTCGAACTACTTCGTCGACCTCGTGTTCACCCCCGCGCCGCCAGCGCCGCTGACGGTGACCAGCACCGTCCCGACGGGCGGAGCGACCGGGGTGTCCACGGGTTCGACGGTCTCGGCGACGCTCTCCACGACGCCCAGCGCCACGCCTGCCCTGGCGCTCACCGGCCCGGCCGGTGCGGTCGCGGGGTCCGTGGCCTACGTGGCCGCGACGGGCACGGTGACGTTCACGCCGTCCGCCGCGCTCGCCCCGGGCACCGTCTACACGGCGACGGTGACCGTCTCGGGCGCGGTGCCCGCCGGGGGCACCTGGAGCTTCACCACGGCGACCGGCACCGCGAGCCCGGTCTCGCTGTGGTCCAGCACGGACGTCCCGGTCTACGCGTCGTGGAACGACACGGCGAACGTGCAGGTCGGCACGCGTTTCACCAGCAGCGTCGCCGGGACCGTCACCGCGATCAAGTTCTACAAGGGCTCGGCGAACACCGGGGCGCACACCGTCAAGCTGTGGAGCGCGGGCGGAGTGCTGCTGGCGAGCGCCCCTTCGTCGGGCGAGACGGCGTCGGGCTGGCAGACCGTGACATTGCCGACTCCCGTCAACCTCACGCCGGGCGCCGTCTACACGGCGGCGTACGAGTCCGTCGGCGGGCTCTACGCCGTGACGGTCGGCGGGTTGACGAACGTCCGCACGGTCGGACCGCTGTCGACCGTCGCCAACGGAGGGGCGTACGTGTACGGCGACGGCAGCGCGTTCCCCGCCGGCACGTCGTCCGCGTGGTACGGCGTCGACCTGGTCTTCGTCCCCGCCGGCTGAGCATCGCGACACACGTGTGGCCGCTCGTCGCCCGTCGACGGCGGCCACACGTGTCCCCGGAGTGTTCACCCGTGCCCGCGGGGTGAAATGGCACCGAACCGTGGCAAAGGTGCCAATTCGGACACCAGACTGGAGGCCATACCGACCGGAACGAGGAGACATGACCGAGCAGCTGCGCGCCGCCGTGATCGGCGCGGGGTACTGGGGGCCGAACCTCGCACGCAACTTCCGCGGCAGCCCCGACTGGGACCTGGTCGCGGTGTGCGACCTCGACGAGGCCCGGGCACGCAAGGTCGTCGGCCCGCGGTCGACGGTCGAGGTGATGACGTCCGTCGACGAGCTGCTGGCGCGTGACGACGTCGACGCGGTCGCGATCGCCACCCCGGCCCGCACCCATGCCGCGCTGGCCACCGCCGCGCTGCGCGCGGGCAAGCACGTCGTGGTCGAGAAGCCGATCGCCGACGGCGGGGCGGCGGCTCGCCGCATGGTGAGCCTCGCGGCCGAGGTCGACCGGGTCCTCATGGTCGACCACACCTTCTGCTACACGGCCCCGGTCATGAAGATCCGGGAGCTCGTGGCCTCCGGCGACCTCGGCGAGGTGCTGTTCGTCGACTCGGTGCGGATCAACCTCGGCCTGGTCCAGCCGGACGTCGACGTGTTCTGGGACCTCGCGCCGCACGACCTGTCGATCCTCGACTTCATCCTCCCGGGCGGGCTGGTGCCGACCGCCGTCGCGGCCCAGGGGGCGGACCCGCTCGGCGTCGGCCAGTCGTGCGTCGGCTACCTGACGCTGCCGCTGCCGGGCGGGGCGATCGCGCACGTGCACGTCAACTGGCTCAGCCCGACGAAGATCCGCCAGGTCGTCGTGGGCGGCACCAAGCGGACGCTCGTGTGGGACGACCTTCAGCCGCAGCAGCGCCTCACCGTCTACGACCGGGGCGTCGACCTCGGCCGACCCGACGCGGACAAGGCGCGGGTCAACGTCTCCTACCGCCTCGGCGACGCCTGGGCTCCGGCACTGCCCGAGCGCGAGGCCCTCGGTGTCATGGTCGGCGAGCTCGCCGCCGCGATCCGCGAGCATCGGCCGGCGCGCACCGACGGGCACGCCGGCCTGCGCGTCCTCGACGTGCTGGAGGCCACCTCGCTGAGCCTGGCGGACGGCGGCCGCCTCACCCCGGTGTCCACCGGGGCCCCGACGACGACGCTGGAGCCGGTCGCATGAGCACGCTGCAAGGAGCGAACGCCCTCGTCACGGGTGGGGCCGGCACGATCGGCTCGACGATCGTCGACCAGCTGCTGGCGGCGGGTGCCGGCAAGGTCGTCGTGCTCGACAACCTCGTCCGCGGCCGCCGCGAGAACCTGGCCGGCGCCCTGGCGAGCGGGAACGTCGAGCTCGTCGTCGGCGACCTGCGGGACCGTGACCTCGTCCACGACCTCGTCCGCGGCCAGGACCTCGTCTTCCACCAGGCGGCGATCCGCATCACCCAGTGCGCCGAGGAGCCGCGGCTCGCGCTCGAGGTGCTGGTGGACGGGACCTTCACGGTGCTCGAGGCGGCGGCGGAGCACAAGGTGGGCAAGCTGGTCGCCGCGTCCAGCGCGTCGGTCTACGGCCTCGCCGAGGACTTCCCGACGAACGAGCGCCACCACCACCACAACAACGACACCTTCTACGGGGCCGCGAAGAGCTTCAACGAGGGCATGGCCCGGGCGTTCCGCGCGATGTACGGACTGGACTACGTGCTGCTGCGCTACTTCAACGTCTACGGCCCGCGGATGGACGTGCACGGGCTGTACACCGAGGTGCTGGTCCGCTGGATGGAGCGCATCGCGGACGGGCTGCCACCGCTCATCTTCGGCGACGGGCTCCAGACCATGGACTTCGTGTTCACGGAGGACATCGCCCGGGCGAACCTTCTCGCGGCGAGCAGCGACGTCGTCGACGGCGTCTACAACATCGCCAGCGGCACGGAGACGAGCCTGCTCGGCCTCGCCCAGGCGCTGCTGCGGGCGATGGACTCCGACCTTGACGTGGAGCACGGGCCGGAGCGGGCCGTCAACGGCGTCACCCGTCGCCTGGCGGACACCACCGCGGCACGGATGGATCTCGGTTTCGAGGCGACCGTCGGCCTCGACGAGGGGTTGCGCCGGCTCGTCGAGTGGTGGCGGCCGCTGCGTGCCGAGATCGCGGCGGGACGGGCGCTGAGCGGGGCGGGGCGGGCATGAGCCGCATCAACGTCATGCAGCCGTGGTTCGGCCCCGAGGAGGTCGCCGCGGTGTCCGAGGTGATCGCTTCCGGCTGGGTCGCGCAGGGGCCGCGGGTCGCGGCGTTCGAGGTGGCGTTCGCCGAGGCGATGCAGGCGGGTCACGGGGTCGCGACCTCGTCGTGCACCACGGCGCTGCACCTGGCGATGGTCGTCGCGGGCGTCCGCGCGGGCGACGAGGTCGTCGTGCCCTCGTTCTCGTTCATCGCGACGACGAACGCCCCGACGTACGTCGGCGCGCGGCCGGTGTTCGCGGACGTCGATCCCGTCACGGGCAACCTCACCGCCGAGACCGTCGAGGCGGTGCTCACCGACCGGACGCGGGCGGTCGTCGTCGTCGACCAGGGTGGTGTGCCCGTCGACCTCGACGCCATCCGCGCGGTGACGGACCCGCGCGGGATCGTCGTCATCGAGGACGCGGCGTGCGGCGCCGGCTCGACCTACCGCGGCCGGCCGGTGGGTGCCGGGGCCGACGTGGTGACGTGGTCCTTCCACCCGCGCAAGATCGTCACCACCGGCGAGGGCGGCATGCTGACGACGCCGCACGCGGCGTGGGCCCAGCGCGCCCGGCGGCTCCGGGAGCACGCGATGAGCGTCTCGGCCGCGGACCGGCACGCCAGCGTGCTGGCACCGGCCGAGGAGTACCCCGAGGTCGGCTACAACTACCGGATGACCGACCTGCAGGCGGCCGTCGGCCTCGTGCAGCTCGGCCGGCTGCCGGAGGTCGTCGCGCGCCGCCGGGAGATCGCCGCAACGTACGCCAAGCACATCGGGGAGATCCCGGGGCTGCGCGCGGTCGCGGACCCGGCGTGGGGCACGTGCAACTTCCAGTCGTTCTGGGTCGAGGTCACGTCCGCATACCCGCTGGACCGCGACGGCCTGCTGGCATGCCTCGCGGCCGCCGACATCTCCGCCCGCCGGGGCATCATGGCGGCCCACCGGCAGCCGGCGTACGCCGGCGTGCGTCACGTGCCGCTGCCCGTCACCGAGCGGCTGACCGACGGCACGCTGATCCTGCCGGTGTTCCACCAGATGTCGGAGTCGGAGCAGGCACGCGTCATCGACGTGCTGGTGGGGGCCTGACGTGGCCGACCAGGTGCTGCTCGTCGCCGCGAGCGGCCTCGCCCGCGAGGTGCTCGCGGTTCTCCGCACGCGCGGCGGGTTCGACGTGGCGGGCTTCCTCGACGACTCGGCCGCCCTGCAGGGCACGACGATCGACGGGGTGCCGGTGCTCGGCACGATCGAGGAGGTGCGCGCGCACCCGTGGTGCGACGTCCTCGTCTGCGCCGGCCGGGGCGCCGCGCGGGAGGCCATCGTCGCGCGCCTCGACGCCCTCGAGGTGTCGCCGGCGCGGTACGCCACGGTGGTCCACCCCTCGGTCGACGTGCCGGTCGGCTGCGAGGTGGGGGCGGGGTCGATCGTCCTGGCCGGGGTGGTGATGACCACCTCCGTCACGCTGGGCGAGCACGTCGTCGTCATGCCGAACGTCACGCTGACGCACGACGACGTGCTGCAGGACTACGCGACGGTGTGCGCGGGCGTGGCGCTGGGCGGGGGCGTCGTCGTCGGCCGTGCCGCGTACCTGGGGATGAGCAGCTCCGTCCGTGAGCACACGGTCGTCGGTCCCCGCGCGACCCTCGGCATGGGCGCCGTGCTGCTGCAGGACCTCCCCGCCGGCGAGACGTGGGCCGGGGTGCCGGCGCGCGCGCTGCCGGCGTACGACGAGCGGAAGGCATCTCTGTCATGAACATCCCGCTGGTGGACCTTGCCGCCCAGCAGGCCGAGATCGCCGACGAGGTGCGAGCGGGTCTGGACGAGGTGTTCGCGACCACCGCGTTCATCGGCGGGCCGGCTGTCGCACGGTTCGAGGCGGCGTATGCCTCGTACGTCGAGGTGGGGCACGTCGTCGGGGTCGCCAACGGCACCGACGCTCTCGAGCTCGCCTACCGCGCCGCCGGGGTGACCCGTGGCGGGGAGGTGGTCGTTCCCGCCAACACGTTCATCGCTACGGCGGAGGCCGTGTCACGCATCGGTGCGGTGCCAGTACCGGTCGACGTCGACCCGGAGCACCTGCTGATGGATCCTGCCGCGGTGCGGGCGGCAGTGGGGCCCCGTACGCAGGCAATCGTGCCGGTGCACCTCTTTGGGCAGGTGGCGCCGGTTGACGAGATCGGCAAGATCGCGGCCGATGCGGGCGTTCCGATGATCGAGGACGCCGCGCAGTCCCAGGGGGCCCGACACAATGGCCGTGCCGCCGGATCGTTCGGCCTCGCCGCCGGCACGAGCTTCTACCCCGGCAAGAACCTCGGTGCGGCCGGTGACGCGGGGGCGGTGCTGTCGTCGGATGCCGACGTCGCTCGCCAGGTCCGGGTCCTGGCCGCCCACGGCTCGGCGCACAAGTACGACCACGAGGTGGTCGGGGTCAACTCGCGGCTGGACGCCGTGCAGGCTGTGGTGCTTTCTGCGAAGCTCAAGCGGCTCGACGCGTGGAACGCGGCGCGTCGGGCGGCCGCCGCCCGGTACGCCGAGCTCCTGGACGGCGTCGACGGTGTCCGGGCCCCGGTCTCCGCCGAGGGCAACGAGGACGTCTGGCATCTCTACGTTGTGCAGGTCGACGAGCGGGACCGCGTGCTGGCGACGCTCAACGCCGCCGGGATCGGGGCCGGCATCCACTACCCGACGCCGATCCACCTGACCGGCGCATACGAGTCGCTCGGGTTCGGCACCGGCTCCTTCCCCGTGGCAGAGGCGGCAGCCGAGCGCATTCTGTCTCTGCCGCTGTACCCGCACCTTACGGCCGGGCAGCAGGAGCGTGTCGTCGAGGTGCTGGCCCAGGCGGTGCGGTGACGCTGCGCCGGCGGCGCGTCCTCGTCCACCTCAACAGCCTCGAACTCGGGGGGACGCAGATCAACGCGGTCGACTTCGCTGCGGCGCTCGCCCCGCTAGGGTTCGACTCCTGCCTCATCGGTCCGCGGCCGACGCTGCCCGGGCCGAGCGTGCTCGACGTGGCACGCGATCGGGGGGTCGACATCGATCCGTACGAAGAGCCGGAGACAGTCCTTGCCCACGCGCGGCTGCTGTCGCGCTGGGCCGATCGCCTCGACGTCGATCTCGTGCATGCCTACGGCACGTGGGGCGCTGCCCGTTCGGTCTTCTGGGGGCCGAGCCGGTTCGCCAGCCGGCCCTGGGTGCTGACGATGTACGAGATGGTGCTCAGCGAGTCGGTGCACCGACACGTGCCCCTTGTCGTCGGCACCGAGTACCTGCTGGATGAGTGCGTCGACCGGCCGGGCCCGACCATCCTCATCCGGCCTCCGGTGGACATGACCCGCGACCGCCCGTCCGAGGTCCCCGTTGCGAACCGCGAACTGACGGTGGTCATCGTGTCCAGGCTCGAGGAGAACCTCAAGGCCGTCGCGATCGAGTCCGCGATCGGGGCGGTTCGGCTGCTCGCCGACCGAGGCATCGTCCTCAAGGTCGTCGGCACAGGGGCGGCGGCGCCACGGCTTCGCCTCCTGGGGCAGAGCGTCAACGCCGAGGTAGGTAGGGAAGCGGTGCAGTTCGTCGGCCCAATGTCCGACCCGCGAGCCGCCTACGCTGGTGCCGACATCGTGCTCGGCATGGGGGGTTCCGCAGCGCGCGCGCTCGCGCACGGAAAGCCGCTCGTCGCGCAGGGAGACAACGGGTGGAGCGAGATCTTCGAGCCCGAGACGGCGCAGCAGCTCGCCCGGAACAGCTACTGGAGCGACGAGAAGGTGTCGCGGCCCGACGAGCTGCTGGCGCGTCAGCTGACGCGACTCATCGACGACCCTGCTCTGCGCGTGGAGCTCGGGAGGTTCGGGCGCATCTTCGCGGAGAGGCACTTTGGCCTGGAGGCGATGGCCGCACGCCTGGCCACGTTCTACGAGGAGGCGATCGCTGCGTACACGGCCGGGTCGTGGTGGGCCGACCTGCCAACCGAGGCCAGGCGCGTGCCCGCGAAGGTCGCCCGGGTACTCAGGCGTGCCTGAGCGCCGCCTCCTGGGACCTATCAGGCCGACACCCGCGACCATCGCAGCAGCACGGTCCTCACGCGCGCCGGCACCGGTGCGTGGTCGATCGCGTCGCGATAGATCCCCGGGACGACGACCCGCAGCAGCACGAGGTGCACCGCGACGATGACGACCCCCACGACCAGGAGCTGGACGATGCTCGGCCCAGCCACGACCGCGAGGACTGCCATCCCAGCGGCGCCGGACCCGAGGGCGCACGCGATCTGGGTGACGAACAACCGGGCGAGGTCGCGCTCCGTCGTGCCGATGTCACGCGAGACGAGCCGCCACCGTGCCACGGTCGCGACGAAGGCGACAGCAACGAAGGCCCACGCGACCGCAGTCAGGCCGCGGGATACGGCCAGTGCCGTCGCGCCGACTGTCACGACGTCTGTCACCGACGAGTAAACGAGCCACCGTCCGGCCCGCCCGAGGGCGTAGAAGAGCCCCTGGTCGAGGAAGGCGCCCAGAGTGAGGATGCCTGCCACGGCCAGTCCTCGTGCGACGGGGACACTCTGCGACCACTGCGGGCCGAAGAGGAACGGGATCACCACGGGCGCGGCCACCGCCACGAAGATCAGGACCGGCGACACCGTGCCGTACACGAGCCGGAGGGCGCGCTGGTAGGCCTGGCGCAGCCGCTCGGGGGTGTCCCGGACCTTCGCCAGGACAACGAGCGACACCGGTGCGACGGCCGATCCGCCGAGGTCCTGTGCGACCTGGACCAGGCGCTGCGCGATCGAGAGGTACCCCAGAGCGGAGGTTCCCAGCGAAACCGCCACGATCGCTGTCTCGGCCCAGCCGCGCAGGATCGCAACCAGCTCTACTGCGACGACCTTGTACCCAAAGCGGGCCATGGTGACGAAGTCCATCCGCGAGAACGTCGCTGACGGCCGCCAGCGCGCGGCGATCCAGGCGCTTCCCGACGTGATGGCTACCGACGTCAGCGCCTGGACGACGAGCGCCCAGACCCCGCCGTTCTCGAGCGCGACCAGGACCGCGGCGAGCTGGGCGAGGACGGCACCGGCGGCCCCCTGTAGCGCCAGGAGGCGGAAGCGCATCCGGCGCCGGAGCAGCGCCGTCGGCACTGAGGCGAGGACCACTAGCGGCACTGAGATCAGCATGACGCGCATGACGCTCGCGGCCGCGGGAGCGCCCAGCAGGTTGGCGAGGAGCGGCGCACCGGCGAAGAGCGCGCCCCCGAGGATCGCCGCAGCGGTGAGCGAAAGCCAGTAGCCAGTGCTGAGCACGCGCTGGTCCGGGTCCGTCGCCTGTACGAGATAGGTGGACAGCCCGAGGTCCGACAGCAGGTAGACGAAAGGCAGAACCGAGGAGGCGACCGCGACGACGCCGAACTCCGTGGGCGAGACGAGCCGCGCGAGGATGGCGATGGTGGCCAGGCCCGAGAGCCGTACCAGCCACTTCTGCGCCGTCAGCCAGAGCGCACCGGAGGCGGCGGCGCGGCCGAGCTGCTCACCTGTCGCTGCCTGCTCGGCGATCGGTGCGTCGGCGGGGGACGTCATCGAGCCGCATCCCCACTCGGGCGCGCGACGGCGCCGGCGTCCCGCCGGTGCTCGATCGCGGCGCGGACGACTCCCGCGTGCCCCGCGACCATCCCATCGAAGCCACCGTCCAACGGTGGTCTCGCCGGTCCAAGGCGACGGGCGGTGTCGACCGCAGCGGACAGGGCGGCGGCAAGGACGCCCGCGTTCGGCTGGTGCGTGGCGCGCCGACGCGCCGCGCGCACGACCCTGTCCGTGACGCGGTCGGCAGGTCCAGTGGGGTTCGGGATCAGCGCCGACCCACGCACCGCGCGGTCCACAAGCTCTGCCGCGCCCCCGGTGTCGCTCAGGACCACCGGCAGCCCGGCCGCGACGGCCTCGGTCGCCGCGAGGGGCCACCCCTCGAAGAAGGAGTCCAGCACGAAGGCGTCGGAGGCCACGAGGACGCTGGCAGCGTCGCAGATCCCCAACAGATGGACCCGGTCGCCGTGGGGGTGTAGCCGGCGGATCGCATCCGCGCGACGGTACTCGAGCCAGTCGGACGGCTCGCCGGCGACGACGAGGCGCATCCGCTCGTCGTGCGCCGCGGCCGAGAGGAAGGCCGCGACCGTCGCGGCGATGTTCTTCTGTGAGTCATACCGTGCCAGGCAGACGACGACGACCTCACCCTCGAGGTCGACACCGAGCGTCTCGGCGAGGGCCAGGCGTGCGCGGTCTCGGGTGCCGTCGGCCATCGGCCGGACTGGCATCGAGCCGTTGGCCACGACAACGATCTTGTCTGCGAGCCTGCGGGGGAGGCGCTGGGCATGGAACTGACGGACCACGTCGCTCACCGCAACGACCGCGGCGGCGCGGTCGAACAGGGCCGCGGTCTCGCGCCACATAGCCTCGTCGTAGTGGATCTCGGTGTTGTGGAGCACCGGAACGACGGGCACGCCCAGGGCGAGCGCCGCTGCCACGAGGTGGCGAGGCGCACTGTGCACCTGGACTGCGTCGAGCCCCGCGTTCCGTAGTGCGGCGCCGATCGGCTGCCCCGCAGGCATGACGAGCACCTCGACGCCGGCATCCCGGAGTCGCTGCACTCGGTCGCCGTCCGCGGGACAGACGACGACGGGAGCGATCCCCGCGGCCCCGAAGCCGACGGCGAGCATCTCCAGCACCCGTCCGATGCCGCCGCTGTCGAGCTGGTCGGCGAAGAGGCCGCAGCGGACGTCGGCAGCACGGCCGGTCGCGGCGCTCGCCAACTCGAACCGCACGCCCGGCACCGGACCCAACGTCGCGAGTGGCCGCCGCAGGACCCGGCCAGCCAGGGGGTGGACATAGCCGTACCGGATTCCGGGGGACGTCAGGTCCGCGAGACCGACCGCGAGGCCGAAGGCACCCGCCCGAAGGCGCGCGACGAGTGTCGCAGGCGACCTGCGGACCACGGAGCTCACGGCGTCGGTCACGATCGGCTAGCCGGCGACGGGCGCGGGCCGCGCAGTCGGCGTCGTCGTGGTCGCGGTCGCCGGGCGACGACCGAACGGTGCGCTGCGCCGGGTGCGCCACTGCGCACGAACTCGAGCCGCCGCGGGGTGGACCAGGAGCCATGCGCCGGTGTCTTCGGCGAGCCCCAGGAGGTGCGGCGTGTCGGCCAGCAGCGGTGCGAGGCCGCCGACCGCACCCTCGTCGATGCCGGTGACGAGGACGGCCCGCCCGGCGACCGCCGAGAACCAGCCGTAATCCACGCTTCGCCCGACTTCGGCCGAGACCGTCCGGCCGAGTCGCGGCAGACCGTCGACCGACCATCTGCCGCCTTCGAGAGCGGAGTTGCCGAGGTTGACGACGTGCAGCGACGCGGCGTCGATGGTTTCGAGCGCCTCGTCGATCGCCAGTCGGATGTCGCCCAGGATCATGTCGTGGGTCGACCGGCCGGCGGCGCGGGCCAATCGTCGGGCCCGCAGCGACTCGCGCCACCAGGTCGCGACGCCCCTGCGGCGGCGCAGCGCGGTGCGTATCGGACCATCCTGGCCTCGTGGCCGAACGACGCCGCAGGTGGTGCGCATCGGCAGCAACGCTGGGTAGATCGCGGCGACGTGGCGGTGGGCCTCGTCGAGACGGGCGAGATTGACCGTCAGGCTGTTGTGCGTGAGCGCGAGATCGTGCGCCACGACACGGAGACCGGCGGACCGCATCCTGGCCCCGTACTCGACGGCGTAGGCGTGCCAGGCAAGGTCCGGGTGCTCGCTCAGAGGGTCGGCCACGACTCGGTCACGATCGACGAGGAAGAGCACTTCATCGACGCTGTCGACGTCCTGCGACTCGGAGGTCGGCTGCCCGATCATCACGACTCGGTCCCGCACCCGCCCGAGGACGGCTCCCGTGTCGGTGATGCCGACCGCGCCGACGAGTCCGATCCGCGGGTCGTCCAGGAGCGCGGCGGCCGCACGCTCGAGCGCAACGAGGTCGTGCAGGTAGACGTCCTGGTGGACGAACGCGACCACTCGACGGCGTGACTCGGCGGCGCCGGCGTTGAGGGCGGCGCCGGCTGAGCGGAATTGGCCGCGAGTGTTGTCGACGGGGATGTACTCGGTGTCCGGGGCGTCAGAGAGCCCCGCGGCGATCGAGCGGTCCAGGCACGACGAGCGCACCGCGGGGTCGTTGAAGACGCACACGATCGACACCGGCTCACGTCGCGCGTCCGCCATGGCAGCCCCTCCCGGCGAGGGATGGAACCCCCTCGCCTCGACCATAAGGGACGAAACGGATCATATGCCGCGATCCAGATGAGGTTCACCCGCGTCGTCACCCAGCCGCTGGAGCCCGTGCGAATCGGCCTCGTGCGACGATTTCGACGCCGCCCGAGTCCAGGAGGCTGTTGGTGTCCCTGCGCCATCCGCGCCGCCTCGTCGCCGCTGGACACCTGTCGGCCCAGCCGCGGATCGGACGTGCGACCGGCGCGCCGGGACGCGTCGGCGTCGTCATCGTCACCTTCGACAGCGCGGCCGTCGTCGCCGGCGTCCTCGCCTCCCTGCCGACCGGTCTGGCCGGCGTCGACTGGAGCGTCGTCGTCGTCGACAACGGGTCGAGCGACGGGACCCTCGACGTCGTCCGTGCGGCGGCACCGGACGCCGAGGTGGTGCGGTCGCCGCGCAACGGCGGCTACGCCGCCGGGATCAACCTCGGCGTCGCCCACCTCGGCGACGTCGACGCCTACCTGATCCTCAACCCCGACGTGCGCCTGGCGCCGGGATGCGGCCGCGAGCTCCTCGCGGCCCTCCGACGGACGGGTGCCGGGATCGTCGTGCCGCGCCTCCTCGACGCGAAGGGCGAGCTCATCGCCTCCCGGCGACGGGAGCCGACGCTCCGGCGGGCGCTGGCCGACGCCGTGCTCGGTGCCGAGCGTGCCGGCCGGATCCGCGACCTCGGCGAGGTCGTCACCGATGTGGCCGACTATGAGCGGGAGAGCCCGACTGACTGGGCCGAGGGTTCGACGCAGATGGTCTCCGCCGACTGCTGGGGCGCGGCCGGGCCGTGGGACGAGACCTATTTCCTCTACTCGGAGGAGACGGACTTCGCGCTCCGTGCCCGGGACGCCGGGCACGCGACCTGGTACGTGCCGAGCGCCACCGCCACGCATCTCGAGGGTGGGTCGGCCGGCAACCCGCGGCTGTGGAAGCTCCTCGTCGCCAACCGCTACCGCCTCTACGCGCGACGGCACGGGCGCGCGGAGTCCGCCGCGTTCTGGGGCGTGCTCGTCGTGCGCGAGGCGAGCCGGGCGGTGCTGGGCAAGCCGACCAGCCGCGCCGCCCTGCGGGGGCTCCTCAGCCGCTCCTACCTGCGTCACCCGAAGGGTCCGCACAGCATCGCGTAGCCGTCACCGCAGGCGCTTGGCCAGTCCCTTCGCCTCGAGGACGAGCCGCCGGGGCAGCGGCGCCGGGGTGAGGACCCGTCCGCGCAGCGAGTCGACCGTGTCGTCGCGCGTCACGCTGTACCGCGGCTGCAGCCAGGCGCCGGGCCGGGCCGGCCGGGCGTCCGACGTGAACGCACGGTGGTAGCCGAGGCCACGGAGCGCAGCGAGCGCGGTGCGGTCGTACTGCCCTCGGGGGAACGCCGCCTGGTCGACGAGGCGCCCGGAGGCCTCGGCGATCTGGGCCCGGGCGGTGACGAGCTCGCGCGTTCGTGCCGCGGGGTCGAGCGCGCGCCACGAGACGTGGTTCATCCCGTGGCTGCCGACCGTCATCCCGGTGTCGGCGAGGGCACGCACGTCGTCGCGCCCCAGGCTGCCGGCGGTGTCGAGCCGGCCGGCGAGCACGAAGAACGTCGCCGCCAGGCCCCGCTCGACGAGCGCCGGGAGGCCGATGCGCTCGTCCGACGCGTTGCCGTCGTCGAACGAGAGCGCGACCGACGGCCAGCCTGCGACGTCGTCGAGGATCCGCAGGAACTCGTCGCGCGTCACCCAGTAGCGCGCCTCGGCCGCGTCGACCGAGCGTGCGGGCGTGCCGATGCCGTGGAAACAGACGTTCCGCAGCTCGCTCATCGTCCCCCCCGCGGCGCCCGTGTCGTGGTGTCCGTGCCCCAGGAGCCGTCGGAACGCCGGGCGCGCCTCTCCGCGACCAGCGTGATGACCGCGTAGACGAGTCCCGCCGGAGCGAGCCAGGGGCGGGGCAGCACCACGTCACGCAGCCAGCTGGTGCGGTTCGACGAGCGGACCCCCACGCGACCGGAGGCGCGGAGCGCGGCGTTCCCGCGTCGCACCCGAGCCAGGCGTCCGACGAGGTCGCGAGTCCGGCGGGGTGTCTCGACGGTGGTGTGCACCGAGGCGACGAGCACCCGCTCGTCGGCCGCGAAGAGCGAGTCGAGGAAGAGGTCGTCGGCCAGCACGTCCGGGAACCGCTCGAAACGCGCGCGCGCCGGCTCGGTCAGCGCGATCATGCCGCGACCGTACAGGCCGGTGCGGGCGGCGGGCAGGCGCGACTGGATCGCGTAGTAGCAGCGCACCGCGGGGGGCCGTCCGGACACCACGAGGCGCCGGTCGGGCACGGCGACGAGCGGCCCCGAGGCCTCGCCGAGCGCCCCGACGAGCGCCCGCACCGTGTCGACGGTCGCACCGACGTCGGCATCGAGGTAGATGCGCGGGTACCCGGTGGCGGCGGCGTCGCCCGCGTTGAGCGCGCCGGCCTTGCCGGCCTCCGGCAGGTCGAGGACCGTGACGGGGCGGGCGCGGGCCACGCTCGCCGTCTCGTCGGAGCACCCGTTCGCGACGACGACGACCTCGAGCTCGCCCGGTGCGGCACCCGCGAGCAGGCGGTCGAGGTTGGCGCCGATGACGGCGGCCTCGTTGTAGGCCGCGATCACGACGCTCGTCATCGATCCGAGCCCGGCCGGGCGGCGACCCGCGTCCCGAAGCGCGACATGCCCGGAGCCTACGGGATCACCCCGCGGCCCCGGGCATGTCCCGGAGGGTGCCTAGGAGACCGGCTGCCCGGCGTTCGGGCCGTCGTTCCAGACGTTGCCCGTGACGGTGACCGCCGGCGGGTCGACCGACGTCAGCGGCCCGTACACGCCGCCGTTCGGGTAGACGCTCGTCGTGAAGCGGTTGTTGGAGATCACGATCCCGCCCACCTTCGAGAGCGTGTCGACACCGGCGGCGTAACCGCCGTACACGGTGTACGCGCCGCCGCCGAGCAGGTTGCCGTCGATGACGATGTTCTTCATCGAGTCGGCGGAGCCCGTCGAGAGCATGATCGCCGACGTCGAGCCCTTCCCGATGACGATCGTGTTGTGGGTGATCCGCACGTTGTCCGACCCGAGCGACTGCATGCCGTCGTTGTGCGAGCCCGCCGTCATCACGAGGTCGTGGACGTAGGAGTCCTGGACCGTGACGTTGTCACCGAGCTTGAGGCCGTCCATGGTGCCGTGCACGTTCACCCGGGTCAGCGTGTAGTTGTACCCGCCGACGGCCGCGTCACCCGACGTGTTGTTCTGCCCGTCGAGCTCGGAGTCCACGATCTGCAGGTTCGTCGCGCCCTGGTCGTTCAGGACGAGGAAGAAGCCCTGCGCGCGGATGACGCTGTTGCGGATCGTCACGTTGTTGGCGCCTGCGGCGATGACGAGCGGCGTGGTGATGAGCTTGGAGTCGATCACGGTGCCGGGGGTGGTGATGGTGGCCGGGCCCGTGTAGGGGGTGAGGGCGACGCCCGCCGGGACACCCGTGGTCGTCGCGCCCGGGAAGCCCGTGCTCGGCGGCGGCGAGGTGGGCGGCGTCGTGGTCGTCGGCTTGGGCGTCGGGCTCGTCGTCGTGGGCTTGGGCGTCGGGCTCGGCGACGTCGACTGGGTCGGCGTGGTCGTCGGCGTCGGCGTCGGGGCTGTCGTGGTCGTGGGCGGGCTCGACGGTGTCGTGGCCGTCTGGCTGGGCGTCGCCGTCGCGGTCGGCGCCGGAGCGCCGGCGTTCGCCGCGCTGCTCGGCTGGAAGACGACGTCGACCCAGTACTCGCTGCCGCGCCAGGTCTGGCTGGGGAACGAGCTGGTAGACCCGTACGAGTACACGCCCGAGTTCGTCGCGGGGATCGTCAGCTGCGGAGCGGAGTCGGTCCCGGTGAAGTACTCCGTGCTGGCGTAGTGGCCCTTCGGCGCGAGGTACGAGACGACGTACGTCGTGCCGGCGCTGACGGCGACCGGCTTCGAGAAGGTCGCGATCTGCCAGCCGCTCTGCGTCTCACCGGTGAACGTGATGCTCGCGAGCCGGCCGCCGCTCTTCGTCCAGAGGTTGCCGACGTGCGTGCCGGTGTTGGTGCCGGTCTTCCAGAACTTCACGCCGAGCACGGTGCCGGAGACGGTGGGCGTGAACCGCTGGCCGAGCTCCACGGAGTTGGTGTCCTGGTCGACGTTCGCCGAGAGGGGACGCGTCGTGCCCCACAGGGTCTGCGTGCCCGATGGCAGGCTGGCCGGTGTCGACAGCGCCTGCGCGCTGGTGATCCCGACGAGTCCAACAGCCATGACGGCACCGATGACCGCCCAGCGTCCGCTCCGGCCGAGTCGTCGCCGCCGCCCTGCTGCCGGGGCGACGGCCGTCCAGCCGTCGTAGGGGTATCGGTCCATCGTGCTTCTCCTCGCGGGGTGCGTGTCAGCGACACCTGCGGTGTGTCCGCGTGGTTCGCCCACGTACTTCGTCCGTTTCCTGCCCGAACTTGAGCAATGCCGGCTTGGTCGGAGTCATCGTGGCATGGGGGTGGCGCCCGCCAGAATTCACCCGCACCATGCGGGGATTTCACTCGATCGAATGAAGGCGACATAACCGGTGAACCCCCCAGGTCAGCGCGAAAGTAAGTCTGCCCTCACTTGGCGTCTCGCGATATGGACGGCTCATCTCGATTCCCGAGACGGCGGGACAAACCGGGACATCCGGGGCTCGGTGCGCGATACTCCCGGGCATGGCGACCGGCGCGACCGTCCGCCCGATCGCGGCGGGGGACCTTCCGGCGGTCGGGCGCTTCCTCCACCTGCACCTCAACACCCGGCTCTCGGCTGCGGAGTGGGCCGACGCGCTGCGCCCGTCGTGGTCGCCGCCGGACGAGGGCCACGGCGTCGCGCTGTGGGACGGCGACAGCCTCCTCGGCGTCTACGCGGCGTTCTACTCCGAACGGCGGATCGACGGCCGCACCGAGCGGTTCTGCAACCTGGCCGCCTGGTGCGTGCTCGACGAGCATCGCGCGCAGGGGCTGCGGCTGGTGCGCGCGATGCTGGCCCGGCCGGGTTACACGTTCACCGACCTCTCGCCGAGCGGCAACGTCGTCGCGCTGGACGAGCGCCTCGGCTTCGTGCACCTCGACACCTCCGGCGCGCTGGTCGTCAACACGCCCCCGCTGCCCCGCCGGGGCGTGCGGCTCGTCACCGAACGGGCCGAGATCGAACGGCTGCTCCAGGGCGACGACCTGCGGATCTACCGCGACCATGCGGACGCCGCGGCCAGCCGCCACCTCGTTGTCGTGCGGGACGGCCGGGCCTGCCACGTCGTGTGGCGGCGCGTGACCCGCAAGAACCTGCCCGTGTTCGCGGCCGTGCTCCACGTCGGCGACCGCCGGCTGTTCGGCGAGGTCGGCCGGCACGTGTACGGCCACCTGCTCGTGCGCCACGGGATCCCGTTCACGCTCGTCGAGCGGCGCACGGTCGGGGCGCTGCCCCGAGCGGCCGTGCCGATGACCGGGCGTCCCAAGATGGTGCGGTCCTCGACCGTCGCACCCGACGAGGTCGACGACCTCTACAGCGAGCTGACCTGCGTGCCCTGGTGAGCGGAGCGGCGGACGGCAGGCCGGAGCGCGTCGCGCGCGTGGTGGTGAAACGTCGGGTGACTTTGTCCCACGCGCCCGATATGCGCCGAATCGCCCGCTAGCCTGCGGGAGTGAGGCGGAACCTGCACGCGCTGGTGGCAGAGCGCGCGACGTCCGACGGCGACCGGCCGGCCGTCACCTACAAGTCGACGACCCTGACGTACGCCGAGCTGTGGGCGCAGGTGCGCGGCGTGGCGGGAGCCCTGGGCGGCATGGGCCTGGCGCGCGAGGACCGGGTGGCGGTCTTCCTCGAGAAGCGGATCGAGACGGTCGCGGCCATCGTCGGCACCTCCGCGGCCGGGGGCGCCTTCGTCCCCGTCAACCCGCTGCTGCGGCCGCAGCAGGTGGCCTACATCCTGCGTGACTGCGGCGTCAACGTCCTGGTGACCTCGGCGGATCGGCTGGAGATCCTGCGCGAGGAGCTCGCCGCGTGCCCCGACCTGCGGCACGTCCTGCTCGTCGAGGAGTCGCCCTCCGCCCCCGCCACCGGCGCGTGGCAGGTCCACGGCTGGCCTGCCCCGGTCACCGACGGTCCCCGGGTGTCGCAGGGCATCGACGCCGACATCGCCGCCGTGCTCTACACCTCGGGCAGCACCGGCAAGCCGAAGGGCGTCGTGCTGTCGCACCGCAACCTGCTGGTGGGCGCGGAGAGCGTCAGCGAGTACCTGCACAACACGCGCGACGACGTCTTCCTGGCCGTGCTGCCGCTGAGCTTCGATGCCGGCCTGAGCCAGATGACCACGGCCTTCGCCGTCGGCGCGCACGTCGTGCTCATGAACTACCTGCTGCCGCGTGACGTGCCGCGGATGTGCGCCCAGCACGGCGTCACCGGACTGACGTGCGTGCCGCCGCTGTGGATCCAGATCGCCGACGTGGCGTGGCCTCCCGAGGCGACCGCGCGCCTGCGCTACTTCGCGAACACCGGCGGCCGGATGCCGAAGGCGCTGCTCGACAAGCTGCGCGGGCTGTTCCCCACGGCGCTGCCCTACCTGATGTACGGGCTGACCGAGGCCTTCCGCTCCACGTACCTCGACCCCGCGGAGGTCGACCGGCGGCCGGACTCCATCGGCAAGGCGATCCCCAACGCGGAGATCCTCGTGCTCCGGCCGGACGGCACCCGCTGCGCGCCGGGCGAGGAGGGCGAGCTCGTGCACCGGGGCGCGCTGGTGGCGCAGGGCTACTGGGGCGACCCGGAGCGGACCGCGGAGCGCTTCCGCCCCGTGCCCGGTCCCTACGACGCGTGGCGCGTGCCTGAGATGGCGGTGTGGTCCGGGGACACGGTGGTCGCGGACGAGGAGGGCTTCCTCTACTTCGTCGGCCGCCACGACGAGATGATCAAGACCTCGGGCTACCGGGTCAGCCCGGCGGAGATCGAGGAGGCGGCCTACGCCACCGGCATGGTGCGCGACGCGGTGGCCCTCGGCGTGCCGGACGCCCGGCTGGGTCAGCGGATCCTGCTCGTGGCCAGCCCCACGTCGGGCGACGGCCTGGACGTCGAGGCGCTGCTCGGCGCGATGAAGCACCAGGTGCCCGTCTACATGCTGCCGGCCACGGTGGTCACCCGCGACGAGATCCCGCGGTCGCCGAACGGCAAGTTCGACCGGGCGTCGCTGCGGGCGGAGCTGGCCACGTGAGCGGCGCCGGCGCGGTGCCCGCGTTCCCGGTCGCCGGCGGGCAGCTCGTCGTCGGCGGGGTGCCCCTGGACCGCCTTGCCGCGCGGGTCGGCTCGACGCCGTTCTTCGCCTACGACCGCGACGCGATCACGCGCCGCGTCGACCGCGTGCGCGCGGCGCTCGGCGGGCGGATCGCCCTGAAGTACGCCGTCAAGGCCAACCCGATGCCGGCGGTGGTGCAGCACCTGGCCGGCCTCGTCGACGCGCTCGACGTCGCGTCCTCCGGCGAGATGCAGACGGCGCTGGACACCCCGATGCCAGCCGCGCGGATCAGCTTCGCCGGCCCGGGCAAGACGGACGACGAGCTGACCCGCGCCGTCGCCGCCGGCGTGCTCGTCGAGGTCGAGTCGGCGGGTGAGGCGCGGCGCCTCGTGGCGGCCGGAGAGAGGATCGGCATCGGGCCGCGGGTGGCCGTGCGCGTCAACCCGGACTTCCAGGTCAAGGGGTCCGGGATGCGGATGGGCGGCGGGCCGCAGCAGTTCGGCGTCGACGCGGAGGCGGTGCCCGAGCTGCTCGGGTGGCTGGCCGCGGCGGGGGTCGAGGTCGAGGGTTTCCACGTCTTCGCGGGGTCGCAGAACCTCAGCGCCGACATCCTGCGCGAGGCCGAGACCCGCACCGTCGACCTCGTGCTGTCCCTCGCCCGCCACACGCCGACGCCCGTGCGCTACGTCAACCTCGGGGGCGGCTTCGGCATCCCCTACTTCGAGAAGGACTCCCCGCTCGACGTGGAGGCCGTGGGTGGGCACCTCGCCGGGCTTGTCGCCGAACGCCTCGACCCCGAGCTTCCCGGCGCCGAGGTCGTCGTCGAGCTCGGCCGCTACCTCGTCGGGGAGGCCGGTGTGTACGTCACGCGGGTCGTCGACCGGAAGGTGTCGCGGGGTCGCACCTACCTCGTCGTCGACGGCGGCATGCACCACCAGCTCGCGGCGTCCGGCAACTTCGGCCAGGTGATCCGGCGGAACTACCCGATCGCCGTGGGCTCGCGGATGGGTGCCCCGGCCGACGAGCGGGCGACGGTCGTCGGCTGCCTGTGCACGCCGCTCGACCTCCTCGGCGACGACGTCGACCTGCCCCGCGCGGACGTCGGCGATCTCCTCGTGCTGTTCCAGGCCGGGGCCTACGGCCTGACGGCCAGCCCCACGGCGTTCCTCGGGCATCCGCAGCCCGCGGAAGCCCTCGTCTGACACGGGAGGCACCTCATGGCTCTGGATCCGGCGATCCTCGCCGACGTCACGGCCGTCATCGTCCGCACCTTGGGCATCGAGGACCGTGCGGCGACGCTCACCGCCGCGACGCCGCTCTTCGGCGCGATGCCCGAGCTCGACTCGCTCGCCGTCCTCGAGCTCGTCACGCAGCTCGAGGCTCGGTTCGGGATCGCCATCGACGACGAGGACATCACCGGCGAGGTCTTCGAGACCGTCGGCTCGCTGGCGCAGTACGTCCAGCAGTCGGTCGCGGCCAAGGGCTGAGGATGGCGCGCCCGCCGCGGGTCCTCATCATCGTGCAGAACCTTCCGGTGCCCCTCGACCGGAGGGTCTGGCTGGAGTGCCAGGCGCTGACGGCGGCCGGGTACCGGGTCTCCGTCATCTGCCCGCGCGGACCGGAGGACTCGTCGCGCGAGCTGCTCGACGGGGTCGCGATCTACCGGTACCGGCCGGCGCCCGAGGCGCGCGGAGTGCTGGGCTTCGTGGTCGAGTTCGTCTACTCGTGGCTCCGGACGGCTGCGCTCTCGCTCGTCGTGCGCCGCGAGCGCGGCTTCGACGTCATCCAGGCGTGCAACCCACCCGACACCTACTGGCTGCTCGCGCTGCTCTGGCGGGTGGCGGGCGTGCGGTTCGTCTTCGACCACCACGACCTCAACCCGGAGCTGTTCCGTTCGCGGTTCGGCGAGCCGCGGTCGGCAGCGGCCCGGCTGCAGTACCGCGGGCTGCTGTGGCTCGAGCGCCGGACGTTCCGGACGGCGGACCGGGTCATCTCGACCAACGAGTCGTACCGGCGGGTAGCGCTCGAGCGCGGCGGCGTGCCGCGGGCACACACGGAGGTGGTGCGCAGCGGCCCGGACACGAGCCGGATGCGCCCGATCGTCGTCCCGCCGGCGGAGCGCCACGTCCTGGCCTACCTCGGGATCATGGGGCCGCAGGACGACGTGCACGTCGTCCTCGAGGTGATGGACGAGCTGGTGCACCGCCGCGGTCGGACCGATGTGCGGGCCGTCCTCATGGGGTTCGGCGACACCCTCGAGGTGCTGCGGGCGCGGTGCACCGCGATGGGTCTGGACGAGGTCGCGACCTTCACCGGCCGCGTGGGGCCGCGCGAGATCGGCGAGCAGCTGTCCGCGGCGAGCCTCGGCCTGGGTCCGGATCGCAAGACGCCCCTGAACGACGTGTCGACCATGAACAAGACGATGGAGTACATGGCCTACGCCGTGCCGGCCGTCTCGTTCGACCTGGTGGAGTCGCAGTACTCGGCGGGGGACACGGGGGTGTTCGTGCGCTCGGGGGACGTCGGCGCGCTCGCGGACGCGGTGGAGGCCCTCCTGGACGACCCTGAGCGACGGGTGGCCCTCTCGCTCGCGGCGCGGAGGCGTGTGGAGGACGAGCTCGACTGGCGTCCGCAGCGTGCTCGCTACGTCGGCGTGTACGACGGGCTCTTCGCACGGCGGTCCCCGGTGCCCGAGCCCGCGCCGCCGGCGGCGAGCGACGCGTGGGGCCGGCCCTACGTCGACCTCGGCACCCCGGGAGCGCTCGAGGCGTTCGTCAGGTCGCGGGGGCCCCGGGGCTGAGGGTGTCGTTCGCCAGCGACGGGCTGCGCTGCGCAGGGACTGTCGGGCCGACGCTCGTCTCAACGGTCCGCGCGGGCAGGGCTGCAGCGACACGGCCCCAGGATTCCTCGGGAACCGGGCTGCGACCTCGCTGGTTGACGTAGGCCCCCGCGATCCCCAGCAGGAGGAACAGCGTCCCCATCGTCATCGGGAACCCGAAGCCGTCAAAGAACGCGATGGACGCCGAGCCCGCGGCGATGCTCGCAGCCAGGGCGAGCGCTCGGTCTCGCGACCGCTCGTCAGCCCAGAAGCGCCGGCGCCGGAACAGCAGCACGATCGCCGTCACGAGGATCCCGGCGAATGCGGCGGTACCGACGATCCCGACGCTGACCAGCAGTCCGAGGTACTCGTTGTCGAAGATGCGGTACTTGGGCAGGAAGGTGCCGAGCCCGCGACCGAACACAGGCCAGCGCGCGAAGAACTGACTCGCCAGCGCGTAGCTGTCGGTGCGGGAGGCGATGCTCGGGTCGTCCTGCGCCGTGACGAACATGCTGCGAACGGACCGGTACAGCGGCGGCAGCAGCAGGCCCATGAGGATCGCGCCGACGATCGCGAGGGGACCTGCGGTCCAGCGGAGCCTGTTCGGCCACCCGATCATCAGCACGACGAAGACGATCGCGATGGCGACGTACGCCGAACGCGAGCCCGAGAGCGCAAGAGCTGCGAAGACCGTCAGGACGGGAAACCACCGGCGGAACCGGCCGATGTCTCGCTGGTGCAGCGCGCAGTGGAGCGCGATGGGGAAGAGCATGGTCAGCAGCGCGCCGAGCTCGATCGGGCTGGTGGCGGTGCCGGAGATGCGGACCAGGCCGTTGCGGAACGCAACGTCCGCAACGCCGTTCGCCCGCAGTCCTGGGATGGAGAGGCGGTCGACGATCAGCTGCTTCGTGACGTACTGGGCCAGCCCCAACGTGGCCATGAGGCCGCCCGCCATGCTGAAGCGCCGGAGGATCGTGTCGATGTCGCGCAGGTGTACCAGGCCGTCATGGGCCACCAGGAGCACGCCAGCCATCGACAGGCAGGTGATGAGCGCAACGTCCGCCTGGCTGATTTCGTCCGGTTCGATGGGCCTGGTCATCGCCAGGGTGAAGCTGATGCCTACGCAGACGAGGAAGCACGCCAACGCGAACCGTATGGGTCGGCGCGCGCCTGGTTCATTCGTCGTGCGCCAGAGCTGGGCGAGGAACCATGCGAACGCGCAGAACAGCCCAAAGACCAACGATGGCGCCCCCGCGCTCCCGAGAGGGGCGAAGACGAGCCGGGTGGGGATGCCGAGCAGCAAGATGACGTAGACCGTGAGCAGGGCGACGACCCCCACCTGACGTGCGACATCCGAGTGCGGCGCCGACACGAGGCTGGCCTACCGGTGAGGGGCGGCGGGCCGCCCGGCCCAGTCGGGCGGGAAGCCTGGGGCGGCCTCGCCGGCTTGACGAGGCGCTGGCCTGAGGGTGATCGGGAGAGTGTCGCGAACCTCACCATCCCCCTGCGGCTCGTCTGTGCCCTTCGACCGGCGGGCTGATCGGCGCGCTATCAAGCTGTCGAACGCAACCGCTCCGATGAGAGTCAGGGCCAATCCGACGCCTGCGGCGAGAATCGCGACGCGCATCGTCGTGCCCTTCACCTTGGTGGCATGCGTGTCCACGCTCAGCGGCGCCGAGCGAACGCGTGACGCGGCTGGCGCGTCCACACCGTCCTGGAGAGTGTTCAGCGCCTGAGGCAGCATCGCGAGCGCGCCCTGCAAGGCCGTAAGCGCCCCGTCGGCTGTCGGGGCGTCGACGGTGAAATCGACGAGGGGTCCGCGACCGAGCGTGTCCACGGTGGCGGTGTACGTCGCACCTGGGTACATCTCGCCGAAGCGTCGGTGAAGGTCGCTTCCGCCGAGGTACGCCACGGCGAGCGACGTCGGCTGGTCGAGGCCCCCGAGCTGAAGGAGCGGGTTGGCGCCGGCCTGCAGGGACTGTTGTGACGGCAACAGCACGACGCTGGCGGTTGCGCTGTACGTCGGGGGCACGAGATACAGCGCTGCAGCGACGAGACCGGCGGTCACGAGCAGCCCGCCGAGCGCGAGGTACCAACGCCGCAGGAGCGACGCGATGACGGCCGTGAAGTCCATGGCTCCCTGCCAGATCCGGAGGCGCTGAGGCCCTTCGGTCCCCGACGCCGATCGGCGACGCAGCAGCAGGCTATCCGCCCGTTCAACACCAGTTGCCCGAGACCACCGGAATTCGCCCGTTTCGTCACCCTTTCCACCCGTCTGGACGGGGATCGGGCGCTATCCGGATGGGACGATCGGTGCGGGAGGTCGCGATGGGCATCTGGGACGTGCTGCAGGCGCTGGTGCGGCGCTGGTACGTCGTGCTCCCGGTGGCGCTCCTCGCGCTCGGCGCGAGCTACGGAGTCAAGGAGAAGCCGGGCGTCTACTGGTCCCGCGCAGAAGTGACCTTCCTTGCCCCGTCGAGCACGACGAACCCGAACGCACTCACGACCCAGTCGACCGATCTCGTGGTCACGGCCAGCCTGGTCGCCAAGCACATCAACGGCAACCTCACCTGGAACAAGCTCTCCGACCCGGCGGCAACGATCCTCGGCGAGGGCGTGTACGACGGCTGGGCCGTCCGCGTGCCCGATTACGGCGGTCAGTGGACCCGGTACTACGCACGCCAGGTCCTCGACGTGCAGGTGAGTGGTCCGACAGAGGCGGACGTTCGGGAGCGCCAAACGGAACTGCTGGCGCGCATCGACAGCGAGCTCGCCGACATACAGCAGGGCGTCGCCCAGGTCGACCGCATCACGGCGACCGTGGTTCCCAACCCGCCGAACGTCTTCTACTTCCCGGGCAGCCGGAGCCGCGCTCTCGCCATGATCTGGGTGCTGGCGGTCGCGGCGGCCGTGACCGCCGCGGTCGAACTCGAGAGGCGCCGCGTTCGGGCCTCGCGGGCAGGGACGTCGTCGCCCGAGTCCGTGCGGCTGGTTCCGACGGCAGCTGCGCATGGCTCGGCGCGGCCCGCGCGGTCCGACGAGACATGACGCGCCGCGGCTGTTAGTCGGTCAAACGCCGGCCCGGCTCCGAAGGATCCGCTGGAGCTGCGTCCCGCGGCGTGCCCCGACGAGCTCGTAGGCGAACGCGTCGGCAGCCACACGGGCCGCGTTGCCGTAGGCGCGGCGCGCGGCGGCGTCATCGGCGAGCGCCCGGATCGCACCGGCGAGGGCGCGCGGATCGGCGGGCGGGACGACGAGCCCGGTCCGTCCGTGCTCGACGAGCCGGGCAGCTCCCATCGGTGTCGTCACCACGGGGAGCCCGCAGCCGGCGGCCTCGTACGTCACCTGGGGACCGCCCTCCTCCAGCGTGGGGAAGACGAAGACGTCGGAGCCGCGGTAGACGGCCGCCGGGTTGGCGGCGTAGCCGTGCAGCCGTACCCGGCCGGTGGCCACGTGCTCGGCCACCAGGTCCGCGATCTCGGGGTCGACCGTGCCCACCAGCAGCAGTTCCCCGTCGACACCCGCCGACTCCCAGGCGCGGAGCAGGTCGGGCACTCCCTTGCGGATGCCGATGCGACCCACGAACACCGCCCGGAAGGACGTGCGGGGGATCGCCTCGTCACCGCCGAACCGGGACGGTGCCCAGCCGAAGGTGGTCGGGAGGATCCGCTCCGTCGGGATGCCCACCGCCGCCAGGGACCGTTCCACCTCGGGGTTGGAGGCGAAGACGTAGTCGTAGAGGTGAAGCTCCGCCGTCTCGTCGGCGATCGCCCTGCCGGTGACGCCGTGGGTCGGCGGCAGGCCGGCGCGAGCGTAGGCCGCGTCGAGGATCGGACCGGAGGTGGCCAGGGCGGAGTTGATCATCTCCCGCACGGTGACGATGCCGCGGCGCCGGGCGTACGCGACGGCGTCGAGGGGGCTCCCGGGCCAGAACCAGGCGACGGTGGTGGCGGGGTCGGCCCGATCGAGGGCGCGCCGGAACTGACCCTCGAGCAGTCGCAGCGCCGGCCGCTCGGCGTAGCGCCACGGCACCCTCTGCCCGACCACCGGCAAGGGTGTGCGGGCCCGCACACCGGGCGGCAGCGGGGAGCGGCACCGGCCGAGGTGGATCTCGGGCACGACACCCCCCGCCGGCATGCCGGCGGCGATCTGGGCGCAGCTCTCCGCCGGCCCCCGACCGCTGAAGGAGTACGGCGCGTAGACGAGGCAGCGCGGCGTGCCGCGGGCGTCGCCCATCACCGCACCACTGAAGGGGACCACGCCCCGGGGATGAAGAGAACCGGCTGCGCGTCCGCCGTGATGCCGACGGAGTACACGTCGGTGGTCCCGGCCTGGCCGGCGCGCGGCAGCCCGTACAGCAGCGTCGAGCCGTCGAGCCACTCGACCTGGTCGTCGAGCCCCTTGGTCGCGGGGATGAGGGTCTCGGTGCCGGCGGCGATGTCGCGGACCGCCACGGCCCACACCGGTTGCCCGTTGACCGTCTCGACGACCTTCTTGTAGGCGACCTTCGACCTGTCGGGGGACACCGAGGGGCACTCGGCGTTGTCCGCGACGGATGTCAGGGACTGGCCCGAGATCGAGCCCGTCATGAGCCAGGTCTTGCCGGCGGCGTGCGACGCCGCCGTGGCGAAGATCGTGTCGTCGTCGACGAAGGTGACGCCCCAGAGGTTGCGGTCGGAGGCCGTGAAGGGCTGCCCGTCCACCGTCAGGCGCCAGTTCTCGAGGTTGCCGCGGCTGCTGCCGTCCGCCGTGGTGTGGATCTCGGTCCGCGTCGAGAAGCCGATCGTGGCGTAGGAGTCGCCGGTGACGAACGCCGTGGTCCCGACCAGCGTCCCGTCGTCGGACAGCCGGGTGCGGCTGGGGATGCCGGGCAGCGGCCACGTCTGCGTGCGCTGCCACGTGGAGACGTCGTAGATGTCCGTCTCGAACGTCGTCGCCACGCCGGGCACCGTGCGCAGGCACGAGGCGAAGCTGCCGGCGACGTCGACGCGGTCGCACGCGAGGGGCGTGAAGGCCCGGGCGCCGGCGGGGTCAGCGATCGGCACGGCGGCGACCAGGCCGTACTGCGGTCCGGGCAGCGTGCTGCGGAACACGATGTGCGGCCCGGCGAGCACCCCCGCGAGCGCGGTCGACGCCACGGTGGGTGCGGCGGCCAGGGCCTGCTGGTGGCGGCGCACGGCCTGCACCGCGTAGGCGCCGACGCCGAGGACGACCACGACGACGACCGCGACCAGGACGACGACCCGCCGAGGGATCCGGTTCACGCTGCCACCCTGTCCTGGACACGGCTCGAGGCGTCGAGCGGGCGGACGATCAGCCAGCAGACGCCGACGGCGACCGCCAGGACGGCGGCCACGGCGAGGATGGCAGGCCGGCGGCCCACCGCGAACCACAGCGCGCCGAACCCGGCGGACGCCACCATCTGCGCCACCGCCTGCACCGTCTGCGCGGTGCCGATCGCGGTGGCCCGGACGTTCGGGGCGGCGACGCGCCCCGTCAGGGCCGCGAGGACGCCGTCAGTGGCCGCGTAGAACACGCCCAGCAGCGCGAGCGAGACGAACGTAGAGGCCGTGCCGCCGAGCAGTCCGGCCACGGCGTAGGCGCCGACGAGCCCGAGGTGGCCGACGACGAAGACGCGTCCCCGGCCCACCCGGTCGGCGAGGCGTCCCACCGGCGTGGCCAGCGCCATGTATGCGACGTTGGTGCCGACGTACAGCAGGGGGAACCACTGCGTCGCGAAGCCGTCGCGCGCCTGCAGCGAGAGGTAGACGAAGCCGTCGCCGACCGTCAGGAGCGAGAGCACGGCGGCGGCGATCATCACCCGCCGCAGCTCCGGGGCCGCGACCATGCTCCACCGGAACGGCCGGCCCGCCGCCTCCAGCCCGCCCGGCAGGTCGCACGTGCAGCCCTTGCACTTGGGGAGCCCCCGCTCGACGCGCGTGCGGTGCTTGAGCAGCCACCCGAGGTTGCGCGGGCGCACGTCGGGGACGAGGAGCACCAGCACGGCGAAGCCGACGACGGCGAAGCCGAAGGAGACGACGAACACGGTCGAGTAGCCCTGCGGCAGCCACCACAGCACCACGAAGGCGAGGAGCGGGCCGACGGCGGCACCGATCGTGTCGAGCGTGCGGTGCACGCCGAACGAGCGGCCGATGGTCCGGGGGTCCGACGATGCGGTGATCATCGCGTCGCGCGGTGCCGTGCGGATGCCCTTGCCGACGCGATCCAGCGTCACGGCCGTCGCGATGCCCGCGAAGCCGGACACCAGGAAGAGGATCACGCGCGTGACCATCGACAGCCCATAGCCGACGGTGGCGACCCACTTCGGGTGGTCGCCGCGGTCGGCGGCCCACCCGCCGAGCACGCGCACGATCGCGGTGGCCCCCTGCATGAGGCCGTTGACGAAGCCGAACGCCAGGGTCGTCATGCCGAGGGCGGCGGTGATGTACAGCGGCAGCACCGCGGACACCGCCTCGGACGAGACGTCGGTCAGCAGGCTGACGACGCCCAGGGTCACGACGACGGACGAGACCTTGGCCGCGGTGCGCGGGCGGGTGCCGCCGGTCGGCCGGGCGCCCCTGGCCGCGGCGGGCAGGTCGTGGGTCTCGAGGGCCATCCGGTCAGCCCGTGGTGGTCAGGGTCGCGGCGATCGTCAGCTCGGTGCCCCCGCCCACGCGTCCGGTGACGGTCAGCACCGCCCCGTCGACGCCGCGCACGAACTGGGTGGCGGTGCTGCCGGAGATCGCCGGCGACGGGGCGACGGCGAAGCCGGCGTCGCGGAAGGACTGCACGTACCGCGAGGTGACGGTCGCCGGATCGGCGGTGCTGCTCGCCTCGAGGCCGACCTGCAGCCGGTCGCCCTGGCCCGAGACGGAGCTCGCCACCACCTGGATGCCGGCGAGAACGGGGATCACCTGCGACGGGAAGCCGGCGACGAGCCGCTCGCCCTGCGCGGACGCGGTGGCCGGCAGCGGCCCGGTCAGCGACGGGGTGGTCGGTCGTGGGCTCGGCGGGGGCTGCGTCGCCAGGGTCTGCGGCGTCCCCGGCGACAGCTCGCTCGCTTTCGTCGGGGCCGACGTGGCGGCGGCGCCCGGCGCGGAGACCGCGCCCGGTGATGGGGTGGACCCGCTCCCGGCGGAGCCGGTGGACGCGCCGCCGGCCGCTCCGCGCGTGACGTTCGGGAGCCCGGACATCGCCGCGCCGCTCGTCGTGCCGGCCGGGTGGCCGGCCGTGGCCGGCGTCGTGCCGTTCGCCCAGGCGGTGATCCCGACGACGGCGGCGACCCCGAGCGCCACCACGGCGCCGCACGTGATCGCCACGATGCGGAGCGACGGTGTGCGGCGGGTCATGGGCACCTTCGGAGCGGGGCGGGCGGGAGGTGTCGGCGCGGGACAAGACGGCACAAATGGGACAGGCCGGCCCCGCCTACGCTACCCACGTCTTCGGCCGCCGAGACCGGCGGGACCGTGGTTTCACCCGTCCGCAGCGGGTGGTTCCCGCACGCTCAGGCCGTGGCCAGCAGCCCGACGATGTGCTCGGCGATCTCCAACGCGGCAGTGGCTGCCGGCGACGGCGCGTTGAGCACGTGCACCTGCCGCGCCGTCCGCTGGACGAGGAAGTCGTCGGCGAGGGTGCCGCTGCGCTCCAGCGCCTGGGCGCGCACGCCCGAGGGGGCCGGGACCAGGTCGTCGGGCCCGATCCCGGGCACCAGCTCGGCGAGGCTGGCGGCGAACGCCCGCCGCGAGAGCGACCGCACCATCTCGCGCAGGCCGGGCCCGGCGTTGCGCGCCGCGAGCCGCCACAGCCCGGGCCACGACAGGGAGTCGGCGAGGTCGCGCACCGAGACGTCGCGCCACCGGTAGCCCTCCCGGGCCGTCGCGAAGACAGCGTTCGGTCCCGCGTGCACACCGCCGTGCAGCGCCTTCGTCAGGTGCACGCCCAGGAAGGGGAACCGTGGGTCCGGCACGGGGTAGATCAGCCCGTTGACCAGTGCGGACGCCGCAGGGGACAGCTCGAAGTACTCGCCGCGGAACGGGACGATCCGCGCCGACGGCGTGACGCCGAAGGCTCGCGCGACACGGTCGGCGTGCAGGCCGGCGCACGCGACGACGAGGTCGGCTGCGATCTCCTCCCCGGAGGTGACGACCCGGACGGACCCAGGCCCCTCGTGACCGGCCGTCACCGCCGTGCCGTACCGCACCTCACCGCCGCCCGCCTCGACGTCGGCGGCGAGGGCGCGGCACACCCCCGGGTAGTCGACGATCCCGGTGGTCTCGACCCAGAGCGCCTCGACGCAGCGGGCATGCGGCTCGTGGTCGCGGGCCGCCTGCGGTCCGACGAGCGTCGCCGACACCCCGTTGGCCGCCGCGCGGTCGGCGAGCCGGTGCAGCTGCGGCACCTGCTCCGCGGTCGTCGCGACGACGAGCTTGCCCGTGATCTGGACGTCGACACCGCGCTCGCGGGCGAAGACCGTCATGCTGCGCTGACCGGCGGCCGCCATCCGCGCCTTGAGGCTCCCGGGCGCGTAGTAGAGGCCGGAGTGGATGACGCCCGAGTTGCGTCCCGTCTGGTGCCGGGCCGGGCCGGCCTCTTTCTCCAGCACGGTGACACGCTCGCCCTGGCGCACGAGACGTGCGGCGGTCGCCAGCCCGACGATCCCCGCCCCCACCACCACGACGTGCCGCACGACGACCCCCCTCGATGCTCCAGCCGCAGGCTAGACCGACGGTTCCGAATCCACCCGGCCCATCACCGCATTTCGCCCCGTCCCGGCCTGCCGCGGCCTGGCGGCGTCACTATGCTCCCGCTCGTCGGATGACCCATGTGCACCATTCGTCCAAGGGGGGACGGCGTGCTCAGCGACGTGGGCGAGCGGGCGGCGACGGGCATCACTCCGCCGACCGGCTGGGACATGTCCACGTTCGCCGGGCTCCGCGCGATCCTCCGCGAGGACTGGTCGGTGAACGGCCGGAGCCCCGCGGCCCCCGTGACGCAGATGATCACCATCTACCGCTTCGGCCAGTGGGTCCACGCGCCGCAGCGGTCGGCGGCGATGCGGGCCCTCGGCGGCCTCGCGTACCGCGTGGCCTTCGTCTGCGCGCGCAACGTCCTCGGCTTCGAGATCGATCACACCGTCACGCTGGGCCGCCGGGTGCGGTTCTTCCACCAGCACGGCGTCGCCATGGTGCCGCGGACGCAGGTCGGCGACGACTGCCTCGTCTACCAGGGCGTCGTCATCGGGGTCCGCTGGGAGGAGGGCAAGCCCGGGGCGTACTACGAGGCGCCCCGCGTCGGTGCCCACGTCCGCCTCGGCGCCGGCTGCGTCCTGCTCGGGGCGGTGCACGTCGGCGACCGCAGCACCGTCGGCCCGCGCGTGGTCCTGGCCCGCGACGTTCCGCCCGACTCGAGCGTCATCGCCGCGCCGCCCCGCGTCCTGCGCCTGCACGAGAGCTCGGAGGAACCGGCATGAAGTCGCTCGACGAGGTACGGGCCGACCTGCGTGGCCTCATCGTCGGCCAGCTCGTCCCGCTGACGGACGACGAGCTGGTCGACGGCGCGCCCCTCGTCGACCAGGTGCTCGACTCGCTCGGCATCGCCGAGGTCGCGGTGTTCATCGAGGAGGAGATCGGGCGTCCGCTGCACGAGACGGAGGAGGTCCGCTCGACCTTCGCCTCGGTGGACGCCGTCGTCTCCTTCATCGCGGAGCACCGCTGACGGTGACCTCATGTGCGGGATCGCCGGCCTGACGGCCTCGGCGCCGCGGCCGACGGACCGCCCCCGCGTCGAGGCGATGCTCGCCGCGCTCGCCCATCGAGGGCCCGACGAGCAGCGCGTGGTCCAGGCCGGGGCCGGGTGCCTGGGCACCGCCCGGCTCGCCCTGGTGGACCGGCCCACCTCCCGGCAGCCGATGGCCGATCCCTCCGACCGGTACGCGCTGGCCTTCAACGGCGAGATCTACAACTACCGGGAGCTGCGCGCCGAGCTCGAGCGAGCCGGCGTGGCGTTCCGCACGACCGGCGACACCGAGGTGCTGCTGCACGCGCTGGTCCGCTGGGGCGTCGACGCGCTGCCGCGGCTGCGGGGCCAGTTCGCGGTCGCGTTCTGGGACGGCCTCGAGCGGACGCTGCTGCTGGCCCGCGACAGGTTCGGCATCGTCCCCCTGCACTGGGCGGCAGGCGACGACGGCGTCGCGTTCGCCTCCGAGGTAGCCGCGCTGCGGGCGGCCGGGCTCGACACGCCGCTGGTGGTGCGCGACGTCGTGGACACGGGGGTGCTCTGGGGGCTGCACCCCGGGCGCTCCGTCTACGCGGGCGTCCGCTCCGTGCCGCCGGGCGGGTTCGTCCTGGCCCGTGGCGCGCTGGCCGACGAGCGTTCCTACTGGTCGTTCGACTTCGCCGCCGAGCGTGACGCGGGCACGCTCGACGACCAGGCGGCGCGCCTGGTCGACCTGCTGTCCGGGGCGGTCGCCCGGCGCGTGCCGGCGTACGGCGTCCCGGCAGTGCTGCTGTCCGGCGGCCTCGACTCCAGCGCCGTCACCGGGCTGCTGCGCCGCGAGGTCGGCGACGACCCGGTGGACTCCTACTCGATCGAGTTCGCGAGCGCGGCGCTGGACGAGTCGCCGTTCCAGCGCGCCGCCGTGCGGGCGTTCGGCACGAGGCACCACGCCGTGGTGGCGGACGACGAGACCGTCGCCGCCGCGCTGGTGCACGCCGTCGAGCATGCCGGGATGCCCCTGGTGCGCACGGCGCCGGCGGCGTCGATCGGCCTGGCGGCGCGCATCGAGGCGAACGGCACGCGGGCGGTGCTCTCGGGCGAGGGCGCCGACGAGCTGTTCTGCGGGTACGACCTGTTCAAGGTCGCCTGGATCCGCGACGCCTGGAGCCGCGACCCCGCCGACCCCCGGTGGCCGCGGCTGCTCGAGGAGGCGCTGGCGCAGCAGCGCGGCATGGGCCGCGCCGTCGAGCGGGCCTTCTACGAGCAGGGGCTCGACGAGCGGTCCGACCCCGTGTTCTCGCACCAGAACCGGTGGCGCTCCTCCGCCCGGCTGCTGCAGTACCTGGCGCCGGACTGGCGGTCCGCCATCCAGCCTGAGGACGTGCTGGCGGGTGTGCGGGAGCGGCTGCCCGCGCGATACCGGGCCTGGGACGTCGTCGAGCAGGCGCAGTACCTCGAGGTGACGTACTTCCTGCCCAGCGCCCTGCTCGCGTCGCAGTGCGACCGGCCCTACATGGCGCACAGCATCGAGGCCCGGTACCCGTTCCTCGACGAGGACGTCGCCGACTTCGCGCTGACGCTGCCGCTGCGGGCCAAGCTCGCGGGCCTCGAGGAGAAGGTGGTGCTCAAGGTCGCCACCGCCGGCGTGGTGCCCGACGAGATCCGCGGCCGCGTCAAGCAGCCCTACACCGCGCCGGAGGGCGAGGTGTTCCGGTCCCGGGCCGGTGACGCGCTGCTGGACGCGTTCGTGTCGCCGGCCGCCCTGACCCGGCACGGCCTGTTCGACGCGAGCCGGGTCGCCTGGCTGGTCGCGAAGCTGCGCCGAGGCCGGACCAGCTACTACGACGACCTCGCCCTCCTCTGGGTGCTCTCCACCCAGGTCCTCGCGGACGCCTGCGGCGTCGACACCCACCTGGAGGCCGTATGACCACGCTCGACGTCCATCTCACCGACGTGGCGGCCACGGCCGCGGGGCTCGTCGAGGGCATCCGGGACGCGGCGCGCCGGTTCGGCCGCCTCGGTGCCGTGGTCGCGGTGAGCGGCGGCATCGACTCGGCCGTGTGCCTCGGGCTCGCCGCCCGGGCGCTCGGGCCGGCGCGCACCACGGCGATCGCGCTGCCCGACCGGGAGTCCGAGCCGGTCTCCGCCGAGCTGGGCGCCCTGACGGCTCGGGCGTTCGGCGCCGGCTTCGTGGTCCGGGACATCTCGGGGGCGCTCGAGGCGCTGGGCTGCTACGCGGACCGGCTCGCGGTGGTCCGGCGGCTCGCGCCGGGCTTCGACCCGGACGCCGGCGACGCGTTCTCGGTGGAGTTCGTGCCGGCCACGGGCGAGGCCGAGCGGCTGCAGTCGTTCGTGCTGACCGTCGTCCGGGCCGGGGTGACCACGAGGCACCGCCTGGGCGGGCGCGACTTCCTCACGATCATGGCGGCGACCAACCAGAAGCAGCGCGTGCGGATGCTGGCGACGTACCGGCTGGCCGACGAGCGCAACCTGCTCGTCGTCGGCACGTCCAACCGGCTGGAGATCGACCAGGGCTTCTTCGTCAAGCACGGCGACGGCTGCGGGGACGTGTTCCCGCTGCGGTTCCTGCTCAAGTCCCAGGTGTACGACCTCGCGGAGCACCTCGGCGTGCCCGAGGAGGTCCGCCGTCGGCCGCCGACGACGGACACCTTCAGCGCGCCGCAGAGCCAGGAGGACTACTTCTACGGCACGTCGGTGGAGACGGGGGACGCGTTGTGGCTGGCCTACCACGACGGCGTGCCGGCCGCCGTGGCCGCGGGGCTCGTCGGGATGGCGGCGGAGGACGTCGCCCGGTTCTACGGCCTGTACGCGCGGCGTGCCCGGTACGCGGACTACCTCATGACGACGATCCCGGGGGAGCACCGGTGAGGCCGCGCGGGGTGCTCGTGGCGGGTGCCGTGGTCGTGGTGCTCGGCCTCGTCGCCGTGCTGACCTTCGGGCGGCCGTTCGCGGCCCGTGCGTACCACCGCCTCGCGGACCGGCAGCCGGCGATGGTGCCGGACGGCCTGGACCCGGCGGCGACCACGGTGCTGTACCTGCACCACAGCACGGGGCTGGCCGTGTGGGACGGCGGGGTGCCCCGGCTCGTCGAGCGGCGAAACGCGGCCGAGGGCACCGACCTGCAGGTGGTGGAGCGGGCATTCCCGCACCGGCCCTACCCGTGGGACAACAACCCCTACGACTACTGGAACGCCTGGGTGAACCACTCGGGGGACCGCCGGGTGCAGGGGCAGGCCACCCTCGAGGACCTGGTCGGCGCCTACGACGTCATCGTCTGGAAGGACTGCTTCCTCGCCGGTGACATGGTGCCCGACGACGGCCGCCCGGACGTCACGTCCCCGGTCCGCACCCCGGCGAACTACCGGCTCCAGTACCTCGCGCTGCGCGACGCCATGCACCGGTTCCCCGGGACGAGGTTCGTCGTCTGGACGCTGCCGCCGAAGGTGGCGACCGACACCGACCCTGCCACGGCGGAGCTGGCGCGGCAGTTCGCCTCCTGGGTCCGGGAGGAGTGGGACCAGCCGGGCGACAACGTGTTCCTCTGGGACTACCGCGCGATCGCGGCACCCGACGACCTCTACCTGCCGGCCGCGTGGGCCGTCGGGGAGCGCGACTCGCACCCCGGCACGGAGCTGTCGCAGCGGGCGGCGGCCCTGTTCGTGCAGCGCCTGGTCGACGTGGCGGCCGGCCGCGGCGACCGCACGCCGGCGACCGGCGCGACGCTCTGACTCACGACGTGGCGGCGGGCCACGCCGGGCGCCGGACCGCCTTGCCCGAGCGGGTGGTCTCGAGGTGGTCGACGACCTGCACGTCGCGGACGAGCCCGCGGGGCTCCACGGCGGCCAGGGCGAGCCGGCGTGCCGGGCCGGCGTCGGCGCCGGGCGCCAGCACGAGGCGAAGCACGCACGCGGAGTCCTCCTCGGCGGTGTCCGGCTGGACCCGTGCCTCGAGGACGCCGGGCACCTCGGCGACCCGCGCCTCGACGGCGACGAGCGAGACGCGGTTGCCGCGGAAGTTGTGCATCTCCGCCTCGCGCCCGGTGACGAAGAGGTCGCCGGCCGGGCCGAGCCGGCCGAGGTCGGTCGTGGTGTGCGGCGCGGCCGGGTCGCGGGGCGGCTGCCCGAGGTAGCCGATCATCAGCCCCGGCGACGACACCCGGATCCGGCCGACCTCTCCCAGCGGCAGCGGCGCCCCGAGCTCGTCGACGACGTCCACGTGCGTGCCGGGCAGGGGCAGCCCGACCGAGTCGGCCGGGGCCCCGTCGCCGCGCCGTCGCACCGCGACCCGGGCCGTGCCCTCGGTGAAGCCGTACATGAGGTACGTGGCGCCGGGGTAGCCCGGGAGCACCTCGTCGAGCTCGTCGTCGTGGATGCCTCCGCCGGCGAGGTAGAGGATCCGGAGCCGGCGGGCGCCGTCGCGCCCGAGCACGAGCCCCCGCCGTCGGCTCAGCCGGAGGAAGTAGGGCACGCACGCCAGCAGCGTCACCTCGTGCTCGTCGAGCGTCGCCATGAGCGTGCGGGTGGGTGGGCCGCACGGCGTCAGCACCACGGGGACCCGGCGCGCCAGCGCCAGCAGGACCATGGACAGGCCGAAGGAGTGCGTGAGCGACAGCACCTGGCCGAGCCGGTCGGCGGGTGTCCACGGCTCGGTGCTCCGCAGCATCGCCGTGAGGTTGGAGGCCACGTTCGCCGCCGAGAGCCTCACGCCGCGAGGTCGGCTCGTGGTGCCGGAGGTGTAGAGGAGCACGGCCTCGGCGGACCCGCCGAGGGACGTCCCGACGCGCGCGTCGTACGGGTCGTCGGGATCCGCCGGCCCGGCGCCGGTGGCGCGCAGGTTGCCGCCGAGCGCGACGAGGTCGCAGCGCGCCTCGCCCGCCAGCTCGTCGAGCGCCGGGTCGTCGGGCCCGTGGACCGGCAGCATGGCGACCGGGCGTCCCGCACGCAGGGCGCCGAGGACGAGCGCGACGTCCCGGACGGCGCCGCCGTCGACGAGGCCGACACGGTGACCGGGCTGCACCCGCTCCGCGATCTCGGCCGCCAGCTCCTCCGAGAGCGCGGCGAGCCGGCCCCGGGTGGTGGTGACGCCGTCAGCGATGACGGCGGCCGAGCCGGGATCGGCGTCGAGGCCGAGGAGCGCCAGGAGCGCACCATGGCCGACCGTCGCCTCCGTCGAGCCCAGCACCGCCACGTCGCGCATGCCACCGCCCCCGTGATGGAGTCCCGGTGCCACGATCGGGACACACCGTTCATCATGGACGAATCGGACATCGGCCGGCATGCGATCGCGGGGTGAACGTTGCGCGCCACGGGGTGGAGGGGGACGCTCCCCTGGCTGGGTGCGGCGGCCGCCTGCGCGGCCGGCGCCGCTCTGCTCGTCGCCAGCGCGGCGGCCGGCACCGACCGGCGAGCCGTCGCGCTGGGCCGCGTCGCGTCGTTCGCGCCGCACCACGACCTCTGGGTGCGGCTGCTGCGCGGCGGCCTGGGCCGGATCACCATCCCGTTCCTGCTCCTGGTCGCCGCCGGGGCGCTCGTCTGGTTGGCGCGGCGGCGCAGGTGGCGTGAGGCGGTCGTGGCGGCGGGCGTGCTCGTCGGGGCGAACGGCCTGGTCGAGGCGGTCAAGCACGGCCTGGTGGGCATCGGCGCGCCCGTGCTCAGCGGGCACATGGCGCTGGTCGTCGCGACCGGGTTCGCCGTGGTGCTCGCGACGACCACGCGGTGGCGGCGGCGGGCGGCCGTGGTCGCGGCCGCCGCCGTCCTCGCGACGGGCGTCGGCGTGGTGGTCGCGGCGTGGCACACCGCGGCGGAGACCGCGGGCCCGACGCTCGTCGCCGTCGCGTGGGTGCTGGCGTGCCGGCCGCTGCTCGACGCGCCCCGGCGCAGCGTCCCGCGCGAGGATGCCCGCCCCGCCGGTGTCGGCGCCCGCTCGTAGACTGGCGGCACACCCCGGGTCCCACGGATTCCGGGATCTTCGTGCTGCCCGCTCCACCCCCGAGGACCCATGAACCTCACCGGCCTGCTGCCCACCCTCGTCGACGACCCGGCGATCGCCGGGGCCCTCGCGCACGTGCGCGCCCGCGGCGAGCTCGACGTCGTCGCGCCCGCCGGGGTCCGCGCGCCCCTGCTCGCCGCGATGGCGGGCGCCCGCGCGGGCGACGGCGGCGGGCGGACGACGAAGGACGCGCGCCCGCTCGTCGTCGTCACCGCCACCGGCCGCGACGCCGACGAGCTGGCCGCGGCGCTGCGCTGCTACCTGGCGGACGACGACGTCGCCGTGCTGCCGTCCTGGGAGACCCTGCCGCACGAGCGCCTCAGCCCGCGGGCCGACACCGTCGCCCGGCGGCTGGCGGTGTTCCGGCGGCTGGCCCACCCGGCCGACGAGCCCGGTCCCGCCGGGTGGATCCGGGTGCTCGTCGTCCCCGTCCGGGCGCTGCTCCAGCCGGTGGTCGCCGGCCTCGGCGAGCTGGAGCCGGTGAGCCTGCACGTCGGCGACCGCGTCGACCTCGAGCAGGTGGAGCAGGCGCTGGTCGACGCCGCGTACACCCGGACCGACATGGTGGAGCGGCGCGGCGAGTTCGCCGTCCGCGGCGGCATCCTCGACGTGTTCCCGCCCACGGAGGACCACCCGCTGCGCGTGGAGCTGTGGGGCGACGAGGTCGAGGAGGTCCGCTGGTTCTCCGTCGCGGACCAGCGCAGCCTCGAGGTCGCCGACCGCGGGGTCTGGGCGCCGCCCTGCCGCGAGATCCTGCTGACGCCCGCGGTCCGGGACCGCGCCAAGCACCTGGCGGACCGGCTCCCCGGCGCGCGCGACATGCTGGAGCGGCTCGCCCAGGGGATCGCCGTCGAGGGGATGGAGTCGCTCGCCCCCGCGCTGGTCGAGCGCATGGTCCCGGTGCTCGACCTGGTGGCCGACGAGGCGCTGCTCGTCGTCGCCGACCCCGAGCGGGTGCGCCGGCGCGCGCACGACCTCGTCGCGACGTCGGCCGAGTTCCTCCAGGCCGCCTGGACGGGCGCGGCGGCGGGCGGCGCGGTGCCGCTGGACCTGTCGGCGGCGAGCTTCGCCAGCTTCGCCGAGGTCCGTGCGCTGGCCTCCGTCCGGTCGCTGGGCTGGTGGACCCTGTCACCCTTCGGGTTCGGGGGCGACGACGAGGACGAGCCGGTCGCGGTCGACGCGGGCGCCGCCTCGCTCGTCGTGCGCGCCCGCGAGGTGGTCCACTACCACGGCGACCTCGCCCAGGCCGTGGCCGACCTCAAGGCCCACCAGCGCGACGGCTGGCGCATGGTGCTCACCACCGAGGGCCACGGCCCGGCCCAGCGCATGGTGGAGCAGCTGCGCGCCGCCGACGTCCCCGCGCGGCTGGAGCCCGGGATCCACGACGAGCCGGAGGCGGGTGTCGTCCTCGTCGTGCCGGCGCCGGCCGGCCCCGGGTTCGCGTCCGACGAGCTGCGGCTGGCCGTGTTCTCCGAGTCCGACCTCACGGGCCGCGCCGGCACGTCGACGCGTGACATGCGCCGGATGCCGAGCCGGCGGCGCAACGTCGTCGACCCGTTGCAGCTGCGCACGGGCGACTTCGTGGTCCACGAGCAGCACGGCGTCGGCCGGTTCGTCGAGCTCGCCAGCCGCACGGTCGGCTCCGGCGCGACGGCCGCCACCCGCGAGTACCTCGTCATCGAGTACGCGTCGGCGAAGCGGGGCCAGCCGGGCGACCGCCTCTACGTCCCCACGGACCAGCTCGACCAGGTGACGAAGTACGTCGGCGGCGAGGCGCCCACCCTCAACCGGATGGGCGGCGGCGACTGGGCGAAGACGAAGGGGCGGGCGCGCAAGGCGGTCCGCGAGATCGCCGGCGAGCTCATCCGCCTCTACAGCGCCCGGATGGCGACGGCGGGCTACGCGTTCGGTCCCGACACCCCCTGGCAGCGTGAGCTGGAGGACGCGTTCGCCTACGTCGAGACGCCCGACCAGCTCGCGACGATCGACGAGGTCAAGGCGGACATGGAGGAGCCGATCCCCATGGACCGGCTGATCTGCGGCGACGTCGGCTACGGCAAGACCGAGATCGCCGTGCGCGCGGCGTTCAAGGCGGTGCAGGACGGCAAGCAGGTCGCCGTGCTGGTCCCCACCACGCTGCTGGTGCAGCAGCACCTCGAGACGTTCGCGGAGCGGTACGCGCCCTACCCGGTCACGGTGAAGGCGCTGTCCCGGTTCCAGACCGACGCCGAGGCGAAGAAGGTGGTCGAGGGGCTGGCCGACGGCACGGTCGACGTGGTGATCGGCACGCACCGCCTCATCACGGGCGAGGTGCGGTTCAAGGACCTAGGGCTCGTCATCGTCGACGAGGAGCAGCGGTTCGGCGTCGAGCACAAGGAGACGCTCAAGGCGCTGCGCACGAACGTCGACGTGCTCGCGATGTCCGCCACACCGATCCCGCGCACGCTCGAGATGGCGGTGACCGGCATCCGCGAGATGTCGACCCTGGCGACGCCGCCGGAGGAGCGGCACCCGGTGCTGACGTTCGTCGGTGCCTACGACGAGCAGCAGATCACCGCCGCGGTGCGCCGCGAGCTGCTCCGTGAGGGTCAGGTGTTCTACATCCACAACCGGGTGGAGTCGATCGAGCGGGCCGCGCAGCGAATCCAGGAGCTGGTGCCGGAGGCCCGCATCGCCGTGGCGCACGGCAAGATGCACGAGCACCAGCTCGAGCGCGTCATCGTCGACTTCTGGGAGAAGCGGTTCGACGTGCTGGTCTGCACGACGATCGTCGAGACCGGCCTCGACATCTCCAACGCCAACACGCTGATCCTCGAGCGGGCCGACCTGCTGGGGCTGTCGCAGCTGCACCAGCTGCGCGGGCGCGTCGGCCGGGGCCGCGAGCGCGCGTACTCGTACTTCCTCTACCCGCCCGAGGTCCCGCTGACCGAGACGGCCCACGACCGGCTCGCGACCATCGCCGCGCACACCGACCTGGGTGCCGGCATGCAGGTGGCGCTCAAGGACCTGGAGATCCGCGGCGCCGGCAACCTGCTCGGCGGCGAGCAGTCGGGGCACATCGAGGGCGTCGGCTTCGACCTCTACGTGCGGATGGTGGGAGAGGCCGTCGCGGAGTTCCGCGGCGAGACCACCGAGGAGACGCCGGACGTCACGGTCGAGCTGCCGGTGGACGCGCACATCCCGATCACGTACATCGCCACCGAGCGGCTGCGCCTGGAGGCGTACCGCAAGATCGCGGCGGCGGTCGACGAGGCCGGGCTGGAGCGCGTCCGCGCCGAGCTCGTCGACCGCTACGGCCTGGTGCCGCCCGCGGTGGACGCCCTGTTCGACGTGGCCTCCTTCCGGCAGCGTGCCCGCGCGGTCGGCCTCACCGACGTGACCGCGCAGGGCAAGTTCGTGCGCTTCGCGCCGGTGCAGCTGCCGGAGTCGGCGCAGCTGCGCCTCAAGCGCCTCTACCCGGGCGCGGTGCTCAAGCCGGCGGTCCGCACGGTCCTCGTCCCGTTCCCGACGACGGCCCGCGTCGGCGGCACCCCGCTGTCCGGCGCGCCCCTGCTGGCATGGGCCCGCCAGCTGGTGGACGCGGTGCTGGCGGGCGACGTCGCGGCGGCGGCCCGGGTCGCCGTCCACTGAGGCACGCGGCCTACGATGTGCCGCGAACCCCACCGGCAAGGAGGACGAGAGTGACCCAGCACGCGACGGCTCGCCGCAGGATCGTCGGGGCGGCCGCGGTGACGCTGACGCTGGCCGGCCTGCTGGCCGGCTGCTCCTCCCGGCCGGGCGCCGCGGCGGTCGTCGACGGTCGCACCATCCGCACGTCCGACGTCGTCAGCGTGGTCGACGACCTCAAGCCGGCGCTCGGGGACGTCAGCGCGACGCAGGTGCTCAACATCCTCATCGAGGAGCCGATGCTGGTGCAGCTCGCGGCCGACCACGGCCAGGGGGTCTCGGACGCCGACGCGAGGTCGACGCTCGACGCGTTCTTCACGAGCGCCAAGCTGACTCCGCCGGCCAGCTACTCGCCCGCGACCCTGGAGGTCGGCCTGCACCAGGCGGCCAACGCCAAGCTCGCCGCTGACACGACGGACGCCACGCTCGCGCAGGACTACACCACGCGCCTCGGCAAGCTCGCGGTGACGGTCAACCCGCGCTTCGGCACGTGGGACCAGGGACAGCTGGGCGCTGCGGCGGCCCCGAGCTGGGTCGTCGCGCAGAAGTGACCTCGGTGTGACGACGCCCGACGAGCCCGTCGACCCCTTCCGCGCGCTCGTCGCGGTGATGGACCGGCTGCGCTCGCCGGGCGGCTGCCCGTGGGACGCGGAGCAGACGCACGCCTCGCTGGTCCCGTACCTCCTCGAGGAGGTCCACGAGCTCGCGGAGGCCGTCGACGAGGGCGACCGCGCCGGGCTGCGCGAGGAGCTGGGCGACGTGCTGCTCCAGGTCGTGTTCCACGCGCGGATCGCCGCCGAGGACGCGGCCGACCCGTTCGACGTGGACGACGTCGCGCGCGACCTGGTCGCCAAGCTGGTTCACCGCCACCCCCACGTGTTCGCCGGCGCCGACACCCCGGCCGAGCGGCTGCACGCCCAGTGGGACGCCATCAAGAAGGCTGAGAAGCACCGCGACTCCGCGCTCGACGGGGTCCCAGGGGCGCTGCCGGCGCTCGCCCGCGCGCAGAAGGTCGCGGCCCGCGCCGGGCGGGCCGGCCTGGACGTGCCGGCGGCGCTGGCCGCGGCGACCGGTGGCGCGGGGTTCGGCGACCGCCTCCTCGCCCTCGCGCTCGAGGCGCACGACGAGGGCGTGGACGCCGAGGGCGAGCTGCGCCGCGCGACGGCGCGGCTGGAGCAGGTCCTGCGCAGCCTCGAGGGCTGAGCGGAGCAAGTGAAATCTCTCACTAAAGTCCCGGACGACGGGAAGCCGGGCGGCCCGCGGGGCGTTGCGCCCCTGGGCCGAACGTCCGACAGACTGGGCCCTAAGTCCGTCATCCCATGGCTTGCGGACCACGACGCTGGTCCGTGGCCTCCCGGCCCGGGGCATCGCCGCTCCGGTCCGTCTGCCGTACCAGCCCGGTGCGTCGAGCGGCGCACCCAGACGAGGAGTCGCTGATGCTCATCGGTGTTCCCAAGGAGACGCGTCCGGGGGAGCGGCTGGTCGCCGCGACACCGAAGACCGTCGCACAGCTGCGCAAGCTCGGGTACGACGTCGTCGTCGAGTCCGGAGCCGGCGCCGGCGCCAGCTTCAGCGACGCCGCCTTCGTCGCCGAGGGCGCGACCATCGGTGACGCCGCCGCGGCCTGGGGAGCGGACGTCGTCACCGCCGTCAACCCCCCGGCCGACGAGGACGTCGCCCGCCTGCGCGAGGGCTCGTACCTCGTCGCGCAGCTCGCGCCGCACTCGCGTGCCGACCTGGTCTCGTCGCTCGCGGCCAAGGGCGTCACGGCCCTCGCGCTCGACGCCGTCCCGCGCATCTCCCGCGCCCAGGCGCTCGACGTCCTCTCGAGCATGTCCAACGTCGCGGGCTACCGGGCGGTCATCGAGGCGGCGGAGGCGTACGGCGGCATGTTCACCGGGCAGGTGACCGCCGCCGGCAAGACCCCGCCGGCCACCGTGTTCGTCATCGGCGCCGGCGTCGCCGGGCTCGCCGCGATCGGCGCCGCCGCCTCGCTGGGCGCGCAGGTGCGCGGCTTCGACGTGCGGCCCGAGGCGGGCGAGCAGGTCGAGTCGATGGGCGCCAAGTTCGTCACGGCGTCCGCCGACGCGATGCAGGAGAAGTCGTCGACGGGCTACGCCGCCGCGCTCTCCGAGGCGCAGGAGAAGGCGACGCTCGCCCTCTACGCCGAGGAGTCGAGCAAGGCCGACATCGTCATCACGACGGCGCTGGTCCGCGGCAAGGCCGTGCGGACGATCACCGCCGAGATGGTCGCGAACATGAAGCCGGGCTCGGTGATCGTCGACCTGGCGGCCACCGGCGGCGGCAACTGCGAGCTGACGGTGCCGGGCTCGACAGTCGTCACCGACAACGGCGTGACGATCGTCGGCTACACCGACCTCACCAGCCGGCTGCCGCAGCAGAGCTCGCAGCTGTTCGGCACGAACGTCGTCAACTTCCTCAAGCTGGTGACGCCGGCGAAGGACGGGAACCTCGTCCTCGACCTGGACGACCCCGTGCAGCGCGGCATGACTGTCGCGCGGGCGGGCGAGGTCCTCTGGCCACCACCGCCGATCTCGGTGTCGGCCGCACCGGCGGCAGCCGCCGCGGTGTCGTCGGACACCCGGAGCCCGGAGCAGAAGGCGGCCGACGAGGCCGCGGCCAAGGCCGCGAAGGCGAGGCGCAACAACCAGCTGATGGTGGTCGCCGGCGTCATCCTCGCCGTGCTGCTGCCGTTCACCCACATCGAGACGCTCGTGACGTTCACGGTGTTCGTGCTCGCCGTGTTCGTCGGGTACTACGTCATCTCGAACGTCAGCCACTCGCTGCACACGCCGCTCATGAGCCAGACGAACGCGATCTCCGGGATCATCCTCGTCGGCTCCCTGCTCCAGATCGGCAACGACCACCTGCTGGTGACGATCCTCGCGGTGGTCTCCGCCGCGATCGCGTCGATCAACGTCTTCGGAGGCTTCCTGGTCACGTACCGGATGCTCGGCATGTTCCGGAAGGATGCGTGACCCGGTGACCATCACCCTCACCACGGTGGCCCAGGCTGCCTACCTCGTCGCGGGCGTGCTGTTCATCCTGTCGCTCGCGGGCCTCTCGAAGCAGGAGACCGCCCGGCGCGGCAACGTCCTCGGGATGGTCGGCATGGGCGTCGCGATCCTCGCGACGGTCGTGCTCGCGCTCGACGAGTCCGCGCGGCCCGTGTGGGTCACGGCGCTGCTCATCGTCCTCGTCCTCGTCTTCGGCGCCGCGGTCGGCACCTGGCGGGCCCGCACGGTCGAGATGACGCAGATGCCCGAGCTCATCGCGATGCTGCACAGCTTCGTCGGGGCGGCCGCCGTCATCATCGGCTACAACTCGTACCTCACCGAGAAGGACGCCGGCGGCGCCCACCTCGTCGAGGTCTACCTCGGTGTGCTCATCGGCGCCGTGACCTTCACGGGCTCGATCGTCGCGTACCTCAAGCTGTCGGCGCGCATCAAGTCGAACCCGTTGACGCTGCCGGGCCGCAACCTGCTCAACGCGGGCGCGCTCGTCGTCTCGGCCGGCCTCATGGTGTGGTTCATCCCGAGCCAGTCGATCTGGCCGCTGGCGATCATGACGGTCATCGCGCTGCTGCTCGGCCTGCACCTGGTGGCGGCCATCGGCGGCGGCGACATGCCGGTCGTCGTGTCGATGCTCAACTCGTACTCCGGGTGGGCGGCGGCCGCGGCGGGCTTCATGCTCGGCAACAACCTGCTCATCGTCACCGGCTCGCTCGTCGGCTCCTCCGGTGCGATCCTCTCCTACCTCATGTGCAAGGCGATGAACCGCAAGTTCATCTCCGTCATCCTGGGCGGCTTCGGCAACGAGGGCGGCAAGGTGGCCAAGGAGGTCGGCGGGGAGTACCGCGAGGTGTCCGTCGCGGACACGGCCGAGATGCTCAAGGCCGCGCGCTCCGTCGTCATCGCCCCCGGCTACGGCATGGCCGTCGCCAAGGCGCAGTACCCGGTCGCCGAGCTCACCAGCCGGCTGCGCGCGCAGGGCGTCCAGGTGCGGTTCGCCGTCCACCCCGTGGCCGGCCGCCTGCCGGGCCACATGAACGTGCTGCTCGCCGAGGCGAAGGTGCCGTACGACATCGTCCTGGAGATGGACGAGATCAACGAGGACTTCGCCGGCACCGACGTCGTCCTCGTCATCGGGGCCAACGACACGGTCAACCCTGCCGCCATGGAGGACCCGGGCTCGCCGATCGCGGGCATGCCCGTCCTCGAGGTGTGGAAGGCCGACCAGGTGGTCGTCTTCAAGCGGTCGATGGCCACCGGCTACGCCGGCGTGCCGAACCCGCTGTTCTACCGCGAGAACAGCGCGATGCTGTTCGGCGACGCCAAGGTGAAGGTCGAGGAGATCCTCGCCGCGCTGTAGCCGCACGACGAACGACGCCCGGGTGGTCCCAGCGGCCACCCGGGCGTCGTCGTGTCGGTGCGGTCAGGCGCCGCCGAGCTGTGACACGTCGTCGCTCCAGGCGGCCTCCGGGCCGGGCGTGCCGCCCAGCACGCCGACGAGCCGCTCCCGGGCGCGCGCGAGGTGGCGCTCCAGGAGCGAGACGGCGCCGTCGGCGTCCCCGCCCTCGACGAGTGCCAGCAGGCGCTCGTGCTCCGCGTGGATCAGCGCGGTCGAGAGCAGCGAGTTGCCCTGGACCTGGGCCATGCAGAGGCGCACCTCGCTGGCCAGCGACGAGTAGGCGCGGCTGAGGCGCGGGGAGGCCATCGCGTCGACCAGGCTCGTGTGGAACCGCATGTCGGGGTCGACGACGTCGAGCGCGGACGCCTCGCCGAGGGCGGCGATCTCGGCGTTGGCCCGGCGGGCCTCGTCGGGCACGGTCCGCCTCGCCGCGAGCCGGCGCAGCACGATCGACTCGACGTCGGCGCGGGTGCCGTAGATGTCGCGCGCGTCCGCCGCGTCCAGCACCGGCACGCGGGCGGAGCGGTGCACGCCGCGGACGAGCAGCCCCTCGGACACGAGCTTCTCGATGGCGGCCTTCGCCGTCGGCCGCGCCACCTCGTACTGCTCCGAGACGCTCGCCTCCGTCAGGGGCTCGTCGGTCGAGAGCTCGCCGCGGAACAGCTGTCGGCGCAGGTCCATGGCGATCGCGTCGACGATCGACGTCACGCCCTCCACACGGGCCATCGGTGCGAGCCCCCTTCTTCACGCATGTCAGGCCATTATCGCCGACAACCTGACCGGTGTACTTGACTGACAAGAACACTTGTAAGACGATTCCGGAGGACGTTTGTCCCACCCGTCCCGTCCCACCAGGTACTTCTCAATGGGGAGAAGCCGATGTTCCAGCAAGTCCTCGCACCGTTCGCCCACTCGCTCCTGCTGTCGGCCCTGCTGGCGGCCCTGCCGCTGGCCGCGCTCTTCGTCATGCTCGGCGTGTTCCGGGTCAAGGCGGCCTACGCCGCCCTCGTGTCGCTCGGCAGCGCGGTGGTCCTCGCGATCGCCGTCTGGGGGATGCCCGTCGGCCAGGCGCTCAGCGCCACCGGGGAGGGCGTCTTCTACGGCCTCTTCCCGATCCTCTGGATCCTCGTCAGCGCGTTGTGGGTCTACAACCTGACCGTCGCCACCGGCTGGTTCGACGCCCTCGGCCGGATCATCCGCTCCATCAGCGACGACCCACGCGTGCTGGCGATCCTCATCGCGTTCTGCTTCGGGGCCCTGCTGGAGTCGCTCGCCGGCTTCGGCGCCCCGGTGGCGATCTCCGCCGCCATGCTCATCGCCGCGGGGATGAAGCCGGTTCGCGCAGCGGTGGTCAGCCTCGTGGCGAACACCGCGCCCGTCGCGTTCGGCGCGATGGCCGCCCCCATCACGGCGCTCGCCGGCGTCACCGGCCTGCCGGTCCACGACCTCGCCTCGATGACGGGCCGCCAGACCCCGTTCGTCGCGCTCATCGTCCCGCTCGTGCTCGTCTTCCTGGTCGACGGCCGGCGCGGCGTGCGCGAGACCTGGCCGGTCGCGCTCGTCGCCGGCGGTGTGTTCGGCCTGTCGCAGTTCGTCGTCTCGAACTTCCTGGCCTTCGAGGTCACCGACGTCGTCGCCTCCGTCCTTACGGTGGCCGCCGTGCTCCTCATGCTGCGGGTGTGGCAGCCCGCCGTGCGGCACGACGAGGGCGGCCTGGCGACCCGGCCCGCGGTCCCGACGCCCCGCGGCGGGATGCCGGCGGGACCGGGCGCCGCGCCGTGCTCGAGGACGAGGCCCTGCCGACCGCCACCCGCCGCTCCCCGGGGCAGGTCCTCAAGGCCACCGCGCCCTACCTGGCGATCATCGTGATCTTCACCATCGCGCAGCTCCCGGCGGTCAAGGGCTGGCTGGCCGTCCACGGGACCGTCGGGTTCGGCTGGCCCGGGCTGCACGTGCTCGCCCCCGGCGGCAAGGCCGCCCCCAACCAGGTGTTCCACCTCGACCACCTCAAGGCGACGGGCACGCTGCTGTTCCTGTCCGGCCTGGTGACGATGGCGATCTACCGGATCTCGCCGAAGCAGGGGGCTCTCGTGCTCGGGCGCACGCTGACGCAGCTGCGGTGGACGATCATCACCGTGGCCTCGGTGCTCGGCCTCTCGTTCGTCATGAACCTCTCGGGCCAGACGACGACGCTCGGGTCGGCCCTCGCCGCGACGGGTGCGTTCTTCGTCGTGCTCTCGCCGGCGATCGGCTGGATCGGCGTCGCCCTCACCGGCTCCGACACGTCGTCGAACTCGCTGTTCGGGCTGCTCCAGGTGACGGCGGCGAAGTCCGCCGGCCTGCAGCCCGTGCTCATGGCGGCCGCCAACTCCGCGGCCGGCGTCATGGGCAAGATGCTCTCCGTGCAGAACCTCGCCGTGGCCGCCGCAGCGGCGGGCATGAAGGACGGCGAGCACGTCCTGCTGCGCAAGGTGATCGGCTGGAGCCTCGGCCTGGCCGCGTTCGTCGCGGTGATCATCGTGCTGCAGTCCACCCCTGTCCTCGGCTGGATGGTTCCGTGACCCCCTCGCAGCTGCTTCTCGAGGACCTGCGCGCGTCGGTCGCCGACGCCGCGCAGGTCCGCACGAGGCCGATCGACCTGCTCACCCACGCGCACGACGCGTCCCACTTCCTGCTGCAGCCGCAGGCGTCGGTCATCGCCCGGGACGCCGCCGAGGTGGCGCGCGTCTTCGGGGTCGGCACCCGGCACGGCGCGCCGGTGACGCTGCGCGCCGGCGGGACCAGCCTGTCGGGGCAGGGCTCGGGGACCGGCATCCTGCTCGACGTGCGCCGCGGGTTCCGCGACGTCGAGGTGCTCGACGACGGGGCGCGCGTGCGCGTGCAGCCGGGCGTCACGGTGCGCCAGGTCAACGCCCGCCTCGCGCCGCACGGGCGCAAGCTCGGCCCGGACCCGGCGAGCGAGGTGGCGTGCACGCTCGGCGGGGTGATCGCCAACAACTCGTCGGGCATGACGTGCGGCACCAGCGCCAACGCCTACCGGACGCTCGAGTCGCTCACGGTGGTGCTCGCCGACGGCACCGTCGTCGACACGGGCGCGCCCGACGCCGACGAGCGGCTGCGGCTGACGCGGCCGGAGCTCTACGCCGGCATCGCCGGGCTGCGGGACCGGGTGCGCGGTGACGCGGCGTCGGTGCGCACGGTGCGCCACCAGTTCTCGATGAAGAACACGATGGGGTACGGGCTGAACTCGTTCCTCGACTTCGACCGGCCGGTGGACATCCTCGCCCACCTGCTCGTCGGCTCCGAGGGCACGCTCGGCTTCGTCGCCGAGGCCGTGCTGCGCACCGTCCCGGTGCTGCCGCGGGCCGCGACCGCGTTCGTCGTCTTCGACGACCTCGAGGCCGCCAACGACGCGCTGCCGGCGCTCGTCGGGACGGGCGCGGCGACGCTCGAGCTGCTCGACGCGATCTCGCTGCGCGTCGGCCAGGGCCTGGCGGGCACCCCGCAGCAGGTGATGGACCTGCGCGTCGACCGGCAGGCCGCGCTGCTCGTCGAGTACCAGGCGGCGGACGACGACGCGCTGGACCACCTGCGCGCGGAGGGCGACCGCGTGCTGCGGTCCCTCGCCGGGGCCGCTCCCGCCCGCTTCACGACCGACGGCGCCGAGCGGGCCGACCTGTGGCACCTGCGCAAGGGCCTCTACACGGCGGTGGCCGGGGCGCGGCCGTCGGGGACCACCGCGCTGCTCGAGGACGTCGTCGTCCCCGTCGCGGCCCTGGCCCGCACCTGCACCCGGATCACGCAGCTGTGCCAGCACCACGGCTACCAGGACTCCGTGATCTTCGGCCACGCGAAGGACGGCAACGTCCACTTCATGATCACGGACGAGTTCGCCTCGGCGGCGTCGCTGGCGCGGTACCGGGCCTTCACCGAGGGGCTCGTCGACCTCGTCCTCGGCGAGGACGGCTCCCTCAAGGCGGAGCACGGGACGGGCCGGGTGATGGCGCCGTTCGTCCGCCGGCAGTACGGCGACGAGCTGTACGACGTGATGCGGCAGGTCAAGTCGTTGTGCGACCCGGTGGGCGTGCTCAACCCCGGGGTCGTGCTGGACGACGACCCGGACGCGCACCTGCGGCACATCAAGACGAGCCCACGCGTCGAGGAGGAGGTCGACCGTTGCGTCGAGTGCGGCTACTGCGAGCCGGTGTGCCCGAGCCGCGACCTCACGCTGACGCCGCGGCAGCGGATCGTCGCGCGCCGGGAGATCGCCAGGGCGCGCGCGGCCGGCGACGAGGCGCTCGCGGCCCGGCTCGAGGCCGACCACGGCTACTCCGTGGTGCAGACCTGCGCCGTGGACGGGATGTGCCAGACGGCGTGCCCGGTGTCCATCAACACCGGGCTGCTCGTCAAGCGGCTGCGGCGCGAGGGTGCCGCGCGCACCGCGAACGCGGTGTGGGGGCAGGCCGCACGCCACTGGGCGGGCACGACGCGGGTCGCCGCGGCCCTGCTGGACGTCGCCCGGGCCGTCCCTGAGCCGCTCGTCACGGGTGCCAACGTCGTCGCCCGTCGCGCGCTCGGGGCGGACAACGTGCCGCTGCACTCGGCCGAGCTGCCCGGCGGTGGGGTCCGCCGTGCCCGGCCTGCGCCGTCCGCGGTCCCCGAGGCCGTGTACCTGCCCGCCTGTGTCAACGCGATGTTCGGCCCCGCCGGTGGCGGCGCCGGCGTGCAGGCCGCGGTCGAGGCCCTGTGCGCGCGGGCCGGCGTCACGCTGCTCGTGCCCGAGGGTGTCGACTCGCTGTGCTGCGGCACGCCCTGGTCGTCGAAGGGCCTGGCCGACGGCCTGGCGGTGATGCGGCGGCGCACGCTCGACGCGCTGCGCGCGGCCACCCGCGACGGCGCGTTGCCGGTGATCTGCGACGCCGCGTCGTGCACCGAGGGGATCGTGCACGCGCTGGAGGAGGACCTCGGCTCGCCGCTGACCGTCATCGACGCCGTCCAGTTCGTCGCCGACCGCGTGCTGCCCCGGCTCCCGTCCGGGCAGCGGCGGGTCGCGTCCCTCGTCCTGCACCCCACGTGCTCGTCGACCCGGATGGGTCTCAACCCGGCGCTGTCGACCGTCGCGGCGGCGGTGGCCGACGAGGTCCGCGTGCCGGACGACTGGGGCTGCTGCGCGTTCGCCGGCGACCGCGGGATGCTCCACCCCGAGCTGACGGCGTCCGCGACGGCCCGCGAGGCGGCGTCCGTGGCCGCGATCGGCGGCGACGCCCACGCGTCGTGCAACCGCACGTGCGAGCTCGGCATGACCCGCGCCACCGGCCAGGAGTACCGGCACGTGCTCGAGCTCCTCGAGGAGGTCACCCGGCCGGAGGGGTGACAGAGGTCCCATGTCTGGTCCTCTGCCGCCGTCCGGGTGCCGCCACTAGGGTGGGGTCGCAAGCCCACCAGTCCTTGAAGAAGGAGCATCCATGGCCAGCATCGAGGCCGTCGGAGCCCGCGAGATCCTCGACTCGCGCGGCAACCCCACCGTCGAGGTCGAGGTGGCGCTCGACGACGGCACCATCGCCCGTGCGGGCGTCCCGTCGGGGGCGTCCACCGGTGCGTTCGAGGCCGTCGAGCGTCGTGACGGCGACAAGGGCCGCTACATGGGCAAGGGCGTCGAGGGCGCCGTCTCCGCGGTGATCGACGAGATCGCGCCGGAGCTCATCGGCTACGAGGCGACCGAGCAGCGGATCGTCGACCAGGCGCTCATCGACCTGGACGGCACCCCGAACAAGGGCAAGCTCGGCGCCAACGCGATCCTGGGCGTCTCGATCGCGGTGGCCAAGGCCGCGGCCGACTCGGCCGACCTGCCGCTGTTCCGCTACCTGGGCGGCCCGAACGCCCACGTGCTGCCGGTCCCGATGATGAACATCCTCAACGGTGGGTCGCACGCCGACTCCAACGTCGACATCCAGGAGTTCATGGTCGCGCCGATCGGTCTGCCGACCTACAAGGAGGCCCTGCGCGCCGGCGCCGAGGTCTACCACTCGCTCAAGAGCGTCCTCAAGGGCCGCGGCCTGGGCACCGGCCTCGGCGACGAGGGCGGCTTCGCGCCGAACCTGCCGTCGAACCGCGACGCGCTCGACCTCATCGTCGTCGCCATCGAGAAGGCCGGCTACGTGCCGGGCAAGGACGTCGCGCTCGCGCTGGACGTCGCGTCGACCGAGTTCTTCAGCGACGGCAAGTACGCGTTCGAGGGCAAGGCGCTCTCGGGCGCCGAGATGATCGAGTACTACGAGCAGCTCATCGCGAGCTACCCGCTCGTGTCGATCGAGGACCCGCTGTCCGAGGACGAGTGGGACTCGTGGGGCGCCCTGGTCTCGCGCATCGGGGACAAGGTCCAGATCGTCGGCGACGACCTGTTCGTCACCAACCCGACGCGCCTGGCCAAGGGCATCCAGCTCCGGTCCGCGAACGCGCTGCTCGTCAAGCTCAACCAGATCGGCACCGTCACGGAGACGCTCGACGCGATCGAGCTGGCCCACCGCAACGGCTTCCGCACCATGACCTCGCACCGCTCCGGCGAGACCGAGGACACGACGATCGCCGACCTGTCGGTGGCCTCGAACGCCGGTCAGATCAAGACCGGCGCCCCGGCCCGCGGCGAGCGCATCAACAAGTACAACCAGCTGCTCCGCATCGAGGAGGAGCTGGACGACGCCGCCGTCTACGCCGGTGCGTCGTCGTTCCCGCGCTTCAAGCAGGCCTGACCGCCTGACGTCACGACGCCCGGGCTCGGGGGCTTCGGCCTCCGGACCCGGGCGTCGCGCTGTCGGGGCGGCGCGCCTCAGGGCAGCGGGGACTGCATCGGCGTCGGCGCGTCGTTGACCTGCGTGGTCTGCTCCACCGAGCGGCCCGAGCGGACTGCCAGCAGTCCGGCCGAGGCGGTGGCCGTTCCGACGACGAGCACGAGCCCGACGACGAACGCCGTCAGCCATGCCCCCCGATGGGTCGTCGACCGTCGCCACTGCAGGCCGGACGCGATCGTCCCCGCGACGACGAGCACGGGCAGCAGGAAGACGAGGGCGCCGAGGGCCGCGCCGACGAACGGGAGCGCCAGCAGCGTCAGCGGGACGGCGCCCACGACCCCCACGACGACCAGCAGCACGGTCAGCCAGACCGGTTGCGGCCGTGCGCTCGCCTCGTCGGGCGGGATCGGCACGAGGCCGTGCGCGCTGGGCCGCAGCTGCGGGCCGCCGGACCACGCGCCCTGCGGCGTGCCCGGCCGGTCGGCGCCGGCCGCCCACGCCGCCGCCACCTCATCGGCCGTGCCGAGGCGGTGCAGCACGCCGGCGACCTCGGCCTGCGTCGGGGAGGCGCCCAGCTCGGCCAGCGACGCCTCGATGTGCTCGCGCACGGCGTCGACGATCTCCAGGCGGTCCGCGGGGTCGGCACCGGCCAGCGCCCGGTCGAGGTCGGCCAGGTAGGCGGCGACGAGCGGGGACTCGGTCACTGTGCTCCCTTCATCAGCCGGTCCACGCCGGCGCGGAACGGCTCCCAGGTCTGTGCGAAGGCACGCAGGGCCGCGCGTCCCTCGTCGGTCAGCGCGTGGTACCGCCGGGGCGGCCCGGCGGGCGACGGCTGCCAGGTGGTCTCCACCCAGCGGCGGCGGCGGAGCCGCGTGAGCAGCGGGTAGAGGGTGCCCTCCGAGCCGAACAGCACCGGGTCCGACCCGAGGGCTCGGGCGATGTCCTGCCCGTACGAGGGGCCCTGCGCGAGGTAGGCGAGCACGCAGTACTCCAGCGTGCCGCGGCGCAGCTGCGTGAGGACGGACCCCTCGTCGTCCGGTTCCATGCGTGACAAGGTACCGAGTGTCGCAAGGTACTTCAACCACGCAAGGTCCCGAGCGCCCACCTCCTCGCCGAGACCGTGCCTTCCGAGCGTCGGACCGCCCGGTCTCGAGCACGAGCTGGGCGCTCGGCGTGGGGGAGCGGCAACGCGCGGGGAAGCACGGGTCCCGGGGGATCGGCGAGCCCACGGGCAGAATCGACGGCATGCCCACATCGCGCTCGTCGTCGTCCGGCCTCGGCCGGCGCCCGAGCGTGCCGCGTCCGGGAGCACCACGGGGTGGGCCCGCCCCGCGCACGGGCGCCCAGCCGCGTGCCACCCGTCCCGCGCCGCCACCGGGTCCCCAGCGGGGCTCGTCGGGCCCCGGCCGGTCCGGTCCGCGCGTGGAGCGTGTCCGCGCGACGACGCCGAAGCTCATCAGCGCGCGCGCGATGGTCATGGGGGTCGTCGCGCTGCTGGCGTTCGTGCTCGTCTACCCGACGCTGCACTCCTACCTCGCGGAGAAGGCGGCCGTCGACGCGCTGCGTGCGAACGTCGCGTCGTCACAGACGACGAACGACAACCTCACCGCGGAGCTCGCCCGCTGGAACGACCCCGCGTACATCACCGCCCAGGCCCGCGAGCGGCTGAGCTTCGTCATGCCGGGCGAGACGGCGTGGCGGGTCGTCGACCCGCAGACGGTCCCCGGCGAGGCGCCCGACCCCGTGGCGACGCCCGCCGCGGCGCCCACCCCCGCCGTGCCCTGGTACGGGAAGGTGTGGCAGTCGGTGCAGGGCGCCGACCAGGCGTCCGACGAGCCCACCGCCGGCACGTCGACCGCCCCGCCGATCTCAGCGCCGACCCCCTGACGCCGCCCCTCCCGGCCCACCCCTCCAGCTTCATTTTCCTGAAGTCCACGTCGTGAATCACGACCGAGGCTTCAGGAAAGTGAGCCCTGAGGGGTGGGAGTGAGAGGTGAGACCCGGAAGCTGGGGCCTGCCGGCCTCACCGCGGGGGTGGGGGCGGGACGCGCCGGGCGGGGACAATGGCGGGGTGACGATCGACCGGGCCGACCTCGACGTGCTCACCGAGCAGCTCGGCCGCGTGCCCCGCGGGGCGGTCCGTGTCGCGGCGCGCTGCGCCTGCGGCCGGCCGACGGTCGTCGTCACCGCGCCGCGGCTCGACGACGGCACCCCCTTCCCGACCTGCTACTACCTCACCTGCCCGCCCGCCGCGGTCGCGATCAGCCAGCTCGAGGCGACCGGGATCATGAAGCAGATGACCGCCCGGCTGGCCGTCGACGACGAGCTGCGCGCGGCGCACCGGCGCGCGCACGAGGCCTACATCGCCGACCGGGAGGCGCTCGGCCACGTGCCGGAGATCGAGGGCGTCTCGGCCGGCGGCATGCCGGACCGCGTCAAGTGCCTGCACGCGCTCGCGGCGCACGCGCTGGCGGCCGGCCCCGGCGTCAACCCGATCGGGGACGAGGCGCTGGCGCTCGTCGCCGACACCTGGCGACCCGACCGCTGCCGCTGCTGACGAGCCGGAACGGCCCCTCGTCCCGGGCCTCGGCACGATTCCGGGCTGGGCGGACCCGGATGGCACGATGTCGCGGTGACACGCGTGGCTGCCATCGACTGCGGGACGAACACCATCCGGCTCCTGGTGGCCGACGTCGAGGGCGACACCCTCGTCGACGTGGAACGGGACGCCGTCATCGTGCGGCTCGGTCAGGGCGTCGACCGCACGGGTGAGCTCGCGCCGGACGCGCTGGAGCGCACGCTCGCGCAGACCAGGGAGTACGCGGCGCGGTGCGACGACCTCGGCGTCGACGCCGTGCGGTTCGTCGCCACCTCGGCCACGCGCGACGCCCGCAACCGCGACGCCTTCGTCGCCGGCGTGCGGGCGGCGCTCGGTGTCGACCCGGAGGTGGTCAGCGGCGACGAGGAGGCGGCGCTGGCGTTCCGGGGGGCGGTCGGCGTGCTCGGGGCGAGGCGCCGGGGTCCGTTCCTCGTCGTCGACCTCGGCGGTGGGTCCACGGAGCTGGTGCTCGGCGACGACAAGCCCCGCGCTGCGCTCTCGATGGACGTGGGCTCGGTGCGGCTGACCGAGCGCCACCTCCGCAGCGACCCGCCGACGCCCGACGAGGTCGCCGCCGCCCGCGCCGACATCGACGCGGCCCTCGACGCCGCCGTCCGGGTGGTCCCCGTCGGCGAGACGGCGACGCTCATCGGGCTGGCCGGCACCGTCACGACGATCACGGCGCACGTGCTCGGCCTGGACCGGTACGACCGCGCCCGCATCGACGCCGCCGAGCTGCCCGTCGACGCGGTGCTCGCGGCGTGCGACGACCTGCTGCACCGCACGCACGCGGAGCGCGCGGCGCTCGGCTTCATGCACCCCGGCCGGGTCGACGTCATCGGGGCGGGCGCCCTCGTCTGGCACGAGGTCGTGGCGCGGGTGCGGGATGCGGTCGCCGCGAGCGGGCGCACGCTCGGCACCGTGCTCACCAGCGAGCACGACATCCTCGACGGCATCGCGTGGAGCGCGGCGGCCGGTCTCGGCAAAATGTGAAGAACATCACTAGATCCGCCGGGCCGTAGGACTTAGGTCCGGCTTACCGTGGAGGCATGTCCGCAGACACCAGGCCGCCACGCAAGTCCCCGCGGGTGCTCATCCTCGGCGGCGGCACCGTCGGGCTCTACACGGCCCGCCGGCTCCGGAAGCGGCTGGGGAAGCGGGAGGCGGCGATCGTCGTCGTCGACCCCCGCCCGTACATGACCTATGCGCCCTTCCTCCCGGAGACGGCCGCCGGGTCGATCGACCCCCGCAACGTCGTCGCGCCGCACCGGCGCAGCCTCAAGGGCGTCGACGTGCTCCAGGGCAAGGTCGTCCGCATCGAGCACGCGCAGCGGCGCGTCCAGATCCGGCCCGAGGAGGGGGAGCCGTACTGGGTGAGCTACGACTTCCTCGTCGTGGGCCTCGGCTCGGTGGCCCGCACCCTGCCGATCCCGGGCCTCATCGAGCAGGGCATCGGCTTCAAGACGGTCGAGGAGGCTATCGCCGTCCGCAACCACGTGCTCGGCCGCATCGAGGCCGCGGCGTCCACGTGGGACCCGGAGGTCCGCCGCCGGATGCTGACGTTCGTCTTCGTCGGCGGCGGCTTCGCTGGGGTCGAGGCCATCGCGGAGGTCGAGGACATCGCGCGCTACACCGTGAAGAAGTACCACGCGATCGAGGCCGACGAGCTGCGGTTCGTGCTGGTCGAGGGCAACACCCGGATCCTGCCCGAGGTGAGCGCGGAGCTCGGCGGCTACACGCTCGACCAGCTCCGGACGCGGCAGATCGACATCCACCTGGGCACGTTCCTCACCTCGTGCGTGGGTGGGCACGTGGTCCTGTCGGACGGCACCGAGATGGACTCGGAGACCATCGTCTGGACCGCGGGCGTCAAGGCCAACCCGGTCCTCAAGGACTCGGACCTGCCGCTCGACGATCGCGGCCGCGTCATCGCGAACGCCAACCTGCAGGTGACGACGGCGGACGGGACCGTGGTGGCCGACGCGTTCGCCGCCGGCGACTGCGCGGCCGTCCCGGACCTGGCCAACCCCGGCCAGACGTGCCCGCCCAACGCGCAGCACGCGCTGCGCCAGGGCAGGCACCTGGGGGAGAACCTCGCGCGGGTGCTGCGCTCCGCCGAGCCGACGCCCTACCGGCACAAGAACATCGGCGCGGTGGCCTCGCTCGGCATGTACAAGGGCGTCGCGCAGATGTTCGGCCGGTTCAAGGTGCGCGGGTTCCTGGCCTGGGTGCTGCACCGCACGTACCACGTGTTCGCGATGCCGACGTGGAACCGCAAGATCCGCATCATGGCCGGCTGGACGTGGTCCCTGCTGCTGCGGCGCGAGGTCATCGCGCTCGGCTCGCTGCAGGACCCCCGCGCCGAGTTCCTCGCCGCCGCGGTGCCGGCCGTCGGCCCGTCGGGCGGCGCTGCACGGGCCGAGACGTCGCCGGCTGCGGCGCCCGACGAACGAAGGGCGGCCTCCGGCACCGCCCCGCGCGGCGGCGCCCGCGCCTACCGCTGACCGGGAGGCGGTTCAGTCCGGGTCGTCGGGGTCGACCGGCGCGTGGTGGTCCAGGCCCGCGACGCCCCGCTTCCAGTAGCCGCTCGCGACCACCTGCTCCGGCCCGAGACCGAGCTCGCGGCGCAGGTAGCGACGCAGGGGGACGAGGGTCGTCGCCTCGCCCGCGAGGAAGACGAAGGTGCCGGGGTCGATCGGCAGGGCGCGCAGGGCCGCCTCGAGGTCGACGCCGGCGCGGATCGTCGCGCGCCGCGAGCCGGGCAGGCCGTCGAAGTAGCGGGCGGCCTCCTCGGGCGCGTCGAGGAGCAGCGTCACCGGGACGTCGGGCGGCGTGAGCCGCAGCCACCGCGCGGCGGTGGGGAACGCGGTCTCGTCGACGACGAGCACGAGTGACGTGAGGCCGTCCGGCACGAGCTTCGAGGTCTTCGGCCCTGCGACGATGAGTGGATCGCCGACCGCGGCGCGGCTCGCCCAGGCGGAGGCGGGCCCGCCGTCGCCGTGCACGACGAGGTCCAGGTCCAGCTCGCCGGGCCGGTGGTCGGCGGGCGTGTAGTCGCGCGAGATCACCGCACCGGGCGCCGACAGGCCGAGCCCGCCGGCGTGGAAGCCGGGCGTGGCGATGCGGCCGGTGCGCGGGTCCGGGAAGAAGACCTTGAGGTGATCCGTCGGCCCGTCGGCGGCGAACCCGTCGAGCTCGCCGGTGAGGGTGACGCGCACGATGCGCGGCGTCACGGACCGTACGGACGCAACGGTTAGGTGCCGCTGCACGAGCTCGTGCCGGACATGGCGGCGGGACAGCGCGGGCGCGTCGGTCATGCCCCACGGTAACCGGTGCGCGCGGGCACCCCGCTGGCGGTCTCGCGCCGGGTGCAAGGATGGCCGCGCCCCCGTAGCCCAACCGGCAGAGGCAGTCGGCTTAAAACCGATCGAGTGCGGGTTCGAGCCCCGCCGGGGGCACCGCACGGCAGCGCGCCGGGCGCTGTCGGCCGGAAGGGCGTTCAGGACTCGGCGGCGTCCTGGAACGCCGGCGCGGCCACCAGGGGCCGCTGCACGCCGTGCCGGGTCCGGGCGAGGTAGGCGACGAGCGCGACGATCACGGCCGCGGACGCCAGCGCCACCACGTCGTCGCCGAGACCCAGGCCGGCGCCCTTCGTCGCCGGCTTGCCGAACCAGTCGGCGAACGAGGCGCCGAGCGGCCGCGTCATCACATAGGCGAACCAGAACGCCACGACCGGGTCGAGCCGCAGGCGCCACCAGCCGACGAGCGGCACGAGCATCACGGCCCCGAACAGCAGCCCGGACGGCAGGTACCCCAGGTGGAGCGTGAACGCCGCGAAGTCGCCGGCAGCGGTACCCAGCGCGAACGTCACCAGGACGGTCGTCCAGTAGAAGAGCTCGCGGCGGCGGGTGGTGATGCTGTGGATGGACAGCGTGCCCTCCGTGCGGTGCCACACGACGAGGACCGCCACGAGCGCCACCGCGTACCCGGCCGTCGTCACCGTGTACGGGATGTGCAGCACCACGTGGAGCGCGTCCGCGGCCATCGTCCCGAACACCGCCACCATCGCCACGGCGAACCAGTACGCCCATGCCTGGTAGCGCCGCGTGCGCAGCTGGACCCACATCGCGACCACGAACCCGGACAGCCCGACGACTGCGGCGAGCGGGATCGACAGTGCAGCCAGGTAGTCCGACGCCGCCTCGCCCATCCCCGTGGTGAGCACCTTGGCGAGCCAGAACAGGGCGGTGATCTCCGGGACCTTCGCCGCCAAGGGCGCCCGGCTCCCGCCGCGTCCGTCGCCCATCCGTGCCTCCCGCTGGTCGATGTGGCGCCGGCGGCCCAGGGTCGCGGCGGTTCCTGTGGGGACCCTGAGAGCGCCCGCCAGAGCGGGTCACGCCCACCTGGGTCGCCGCATCCCTACGCTGGGCAGCGACGACGACCTCGGAGGACGACCGTGATGGAGGCCCGTACCGCCCGCCGGGTGGCGATCCCGGTGGCGCTCGTCGTCGCGCTCGCGCTGGCGCTCGGGGCGTGGGCCTTCTGGCACGCCCGGTCCCCGAGGACGAGCTGGGTGGTGCCGGCTGCCTACTCGATCTCCGCCGACGGCGGCACGCTCACGCTCTACGACTGGGGCGGCGCCTGCGACAAGCCGCTGTCGGCGCAGGTCCTCGGGCAGAGCCCGGCGATGGTGGAGGTTGCCCTGCGGCGGACCGTCCCCGCGGGCTCGTGCACCGCGATGGCGGTGCTCCACCAGGTCGACGTCACGCTGAGCCTGCCGCTGGGCGACCGCAAGGTGAGCGACCGCTCCGGCGCGACGATCCCCGCGGCGCCGTCCGCGGCCGACGTGCTGGCGCACCCGAGCCAGTACGGGTTCGGCTCAGGCTGAGGGCCCCGGCTCGTCGGGCGGCCGGTCCTTCTTCTCGCGTTGCCGGCGCTCCCGCTCCCGCTGGCGGTTGGAGCGCGCGAGCGCGGCGAGGAACTCGGGGTCGTCGTCGGGGGCACGGGTCCCGGTACGGCGGCCGCGCGACGACGTGCGGACCCGGCCCTGGGCGAGGGGCCGCCCGGCGAGCAGCCACGCGAGGGGACCCAGGAACGGGACGAGGACGACGAGCAGCAGCCACAACGGCTTGGGCAGCGCGCGCACGCGGGGGCCGTCGGTCTGGGCCACGTCGACGAGGCAGTACACCAGCAGGGCGATCCACAGCAGGACCGGCAGGTAGCGCATGGGCGCCTCCTCGCAGCGTGCCTGCAGCCGACGGTAGCTCACCGCGCGGCGGCGTGGCGAAGCGGGTCAGCGGTCGGCGTCGCCCCGCTCGTCGGACGCATTGCCTTCCTGCTCACGGAGGCGCCGCTCGCGTTCCCGGAGCTGCTGCTCCCAGTCGCGCAGCATCTGCTCGTGCCGCTCGTCGGACCGCTGCCGCGACGCGAGGAACGTCGGGTCGTCGTCGGGCCCGAGCGGGCGGGGTCGCTCGTACTCCGGGAAGCCGGCGGTCTGCGTCGACGGCCACGGCACCCGGCGCGGGCCCGTCGTCACCGGCCGGCCGGCGACGAGCCAGGCCACGCCGCCGGCGAGGGGCAGCAGGACGATGAGGATGATCCAGCCGGTCTTGGACAGGTTCCGGATCCGGCCCTCGTCGGACTGCAGGCAGTCGATGAGGCAGTACACGAGGAGCCCGATCTCGACGAAGAACGGCAGCACCCGCCACATCGGTGTCTCCCCCTGGGACTCGGCTGTGCGACGAGTCGCACGCTAGCGGAGCGCCGCGTCCCGCGCCGGGGTTTCAGGAGGTGGAGGGAACCAGGAGGACCCTGCCGGCGTTGCTACCGTCTGAGGCTCAGACGTCCCAGGAGGTCATCGTGGCCAACCCAGTGTTCGAGAACGACCCGGTCTTCGGCGACCCGCGCCGGCGACCCGCGCAGCGGGCCGTGGTGGCGCAGCCGGGTGTCGACCCGGTCACGCTCGAGCAGATGTACGCGTCGCCGTCGGCCACCGCGCGCGACACCGGCCGGCTGACGTACGACGACGTCATCGTCCGCACCGGCGGCCTGCTCGCCCTGCTGGCGGTGGTCGCCGCCGCGACCTGGTACGGGACCGAGCAGGGGTTCCTGCCGCCCGGCACCTGGGTGGTCGGCATGGTCGTCGGGCTGGTGCTCGGCCTGGTCAACGCGTTCAAGCGGCAGCCGAGCCCGGTGCTCATCTCGCTCTACACCGTGGCGCAGGGCGTCTTCCTCGGCGGCATCAGCCTCGCCTTCACCGCATTGCCCGTGACGGGCACGGGAACCGGTACCGCCCAGCCGATCGTACTCCAGGCGGTGCTCGCGACGTTCGCGACGTTCGGCGCCGCGCTCTGGCTGTTCAGCTCCGGCCGCGTGCGGGTGACGGCGAAGTTCGTCCGCTGGCTCATCGTCGCGATGGTCGGGTACCTGGTGTTCCAGCTCGTCAACGTCGTCCTGTCCTACGTGATCCCGAGCGGCGACGCCTTCGGGCCGCTGCGGTCGGGCGGCTGGGGCCTGCTCGTCGGCGTGTTCGCCGTCGGCCTGGCGGCGGCGAACCTCATCGTCGACTTCGACGCCATCAAGCGCGGCGTCCTGGCGGGTGCGCCGCGGCGCTACGCGTGGACGGCCGCGTTCGGCCTCGTCGTGACCCTGGTGTGGCTCTACCTGGAGATGCTGCGGATCTTCGCGATCTTGTCCGGCCGGCGCTGAACAGTCGCGTCGGCCGTCACCGGCGCCCGGATGTCGTGGCCTTCCGGCGTCGGCCGGGGGTGGATGGCAGGCTGACGCGGTGAAGTACGTCGAGCACGTCAGCGACCTCGTCGGCGGCACGCCTCTGGTGCGGCTGTCCGCCGTCACCGCGGGGCTGACCGCGACCGTCCTGGCCAAGGTGGAGTACCTCAACCCGGGTGGGTCGATCAAGGACCGCATCGCGCTGCGGATGGTCGAGGCGGCCGAGGCGAGCGGTGCGCTGCGCCCCGGCGGCACGATCGTCGAGCCGACGAGCGGGAACACCGGCGTCGGCCTGGCGCTCGTCGCGCAGCGCAAGGGGTACCGCTGCGTCTTCGTCTGCCCGGACAAGGTGAGCCCGGACAAGCGCGACGTGCTGCGGGCGTACGGCGCGGAGGTCGTCGTCACCCCGACCGCCGTGCCGCCGGAGCATCCCGACTCGTACTACTCGGTCTCCGACCGGCTGCTGCGCGAGATCCCGGGCGCGTGGAAGCCGGACCAGTACTCCAACCCGAACGGGCCGGCGTCGCACTACGAGTCGACGGGCCCGGAGATCTGGGCGGACACGTCCGGACGCGTGACCCACCTGGTCGCCGGCATCGGGACCGGCGGCAGCATCACCGGCACCGGGCGCTACCTGCACGAGGTGTCCGCCGGCCGGGTGCGCGTCGTCGGAGCCGACCCCGCGGGGTCGGTCTACTCGGGCGGGGACGGCCGGCCGTACCTCGTCGAGGGCGTGGGCGAGGACTTCTGGCCGGCGGCCTACGACCCCACGGTGCCCGACGAGGTCATCGCGGTGACGGACGCCGACTCCTTCGCGATGACGCGGCGGCTGGCGCGGGAGGAGGGGCTGCTCGTCGGCGGGTCGTCGGGCATGGCGGTGGTCGCCGCGCTCCGGCTCGCCCACCGGCTGCCGCCGGCGGAGGCGGCCGAGGCCGTGATCGTCGTGATCCTGCCGGACTCCGGGCGCGGGTACCTGTCGAAGATCTTCAACGACGCGTGGATGCGCTCGTACGGGTTCCTCTCGGCCAGCTCCGGGGCGACCGTCGCCGACCTGCTCACGACGAAGACCGGTGTGCTGCCGGACCTGGTCCACACCCATCCGAACGAGACCGTGCGGGACGCCATCGAGATCTTCCGCGAGTACGGGGTGTCGCAGATGCCGGTCGTGGGCGCGGAGCCGCCGGTGAAGATCGGCGAGGTCGCGGGCTCGGTGTCCGAGCGGGCGCTGCTCGACGCCGTGTTCTCCGGGGCGGCGGCGCTGTCCGACCGCGTCGACAAGCACATGTCGCCGCCGCTGCCGCTGGTCGGCGTGGGGGAGTCGGTCGAATCTGCGCGGCTGGCGCTGGAGAAGGCGGACGCGCTGCTCGTCGTGGGCGACGGCCGGCCGGTCGGGGTGCTCACACGGCTGGACCTGCTGGCGTTCCTCGCCCGCTGAGGCCGTGACCGCCCCGACGATCGTGCCGATCGCTGCCTCGCCATCAAGAGCTCGGGTCGAGGTGCCGTTGCGGGGCCGTGGCACCGCAACCGGGCTGGTACAGCGATGGGGTGACGCCGGGCGTGGCCCGGTGGTTCGACGGGGAGGCGTGGACGCAGCACACGCAGCCGGTGGCGCCGCCGGTGGTGCCGTCGCCGCCCAACCCGGGGTCGCAGCCGTCGCAGTCCGCCTCGGCGGCGCCTTCGGCCTATGCGTCGTCGCACCCCTCGTCGTACCCCTCGTACCCCTCCTCGTACGGCGGTGCGGTGGGGTACGGGCCGGCGGTGCCCGCGGCCGACCAGCACGGTCCGTCCGACGCGCTGCACTGGATCCTGCCCGTCGGCCGGTCGTGGCAGTCGATCGTCGCCGGCTACGTCGCGATCGTGGCCTTGTTCCTGTGGCCGCTGGGACCCGTCGCCCTCGGCCTCGGCATCTGGGCGTTGGTCAAGGCGCAGCGTGGTGGTCACGGCCGTGGCCGAGCGGTCTTCGCGGTCGTCGTCGGCGTGCTGGCGACCGTCGGCACGGTGTGGGCGGCCAGCACGGGGTTCTTCTCGGGCCGCTGACACCTCGCTCCCGGTACGACGAATGTGCGCTGTGACCTGGACAAACATTGTCAGCTCGGCGTATCATCGAACACATGTTCGCACGCGTTGGTCTCGCCGGAGAGCGCACTGTCGCGCTGTCCGACGACCTGGGCGCTGAGGTCGGCGGGGGCGGTGCGCTGCCTTCCGGCGACCAGCGCGTACAGGTCGACGCGGACGCTCTGCTGCTGTCCGGCGATCCGCGGGCGGTGGTGCTGGTCGATGCCGATGGTTCGCTGTCCGACGAGCCGGGGGCGGCTGGGCTGGTCGGCGGCGCCGTGCTGCCCGACGAGCCCCGGGCAGACGAGTGGTGCTGGCTGTGCGATCCGTTGGGTGATGCCTGGTGGGATCCCGCCGACGCGGGTGCCGAACCGGGTATCGAGATCAGCCCCGAGGTTCAGGCGCTGCTGAGGTTCGCGTCGTGGCCGTCGGAGTCCCACCGGGCCGGCGCCGAGTGCGCCGCGGAGATCACCCCGCCCGGGCTGGTCGGGCCGGCGCTGTCGACGTGGGACCCGGCCGGTGCCGAGCCCGGCATCGTGGTCGACCCGCAGCTCGAGGGGTCACCGGGTGAGGTGCCGTGGTTGTCGGCGTCGTGTCTGGCGGCGATGACCCCGGGGTCGGGACTGGCGGGCGTGTTGGAGCGGGTGGATCTGGCGTCGGCCGGTGATGAGCTGTTGGTGGAGACGGTGGCGGCAGCTGCGCGGCAGGCCGCGTTCGATCACCTGCTGGGTGCGTTGGCCGCTGGGGAGCTGTCGCGGCGGGCGTCGATGAACCCGCTGTGGCATCCGCCGGTGCCGTCGCGCACGTGTGTGGCTGGTGATGAGCTGGCGATGCGGTTGGGCTGGTCGCGTCCGGCCGCTAACCGGCTGGTCCGCGATGGGCGGGCGCTGGGCGCGCAGCTGCTGCCGGTGGCCGACGCGGTCCGCGACGGGCTGCTCGATCTTGCCAAGCTACGGGTGCTGAGCGACCGGTTGGCTGACCGGGCCTACCAGCTGTCCTGGCCCGTGCTGGAGCAGGTGCTCCCAGACGCGCCGACGCGCACCCCGACGCAGCTGGCCGCCGACATCGACCGGGCCCTGCTGGCCGCCGACCCGGTGGATGCGGCGATACGCCTGCCGAAGGCGTTGGCGGCCCGGCACGTGTGCCACCCCCGTCGCCTGCCGGACGGGATGGCGGGCCTGTGGGCCGTCCTACCCGCCACCGATGCGGCGCGGATCGACGGCACCCTGGAGGCCACCGCCCGCGCCGCGCGGGCCGCCGGGGATCCGCGCACCCTGGACCAGCTACGCGCCGACACCCTGACCGACCTAGCCACCGGCACCGCCGTGCTCGCCGGTGTGAAGTTGGCGATGGCGGGCGAGGGCGCTGGCGAGAAGGTCGTCGTGACCGCCGATGCAGGCAGCGGCCAGATCGCTGATGCCGCCGACCAGCAGCCCGATCCGCTCGACCGGGGGCCGGACGAGGCAGACCAGGAGACCGACGGGGTCGACCGGGCGCCGGATGACCAGGGGTGGGAGTCGGACCTGGCGCCGGAAGCCGCGCCGGTCGCCGGCCAGGCTCGTCCGCCGGGGCGGGCCGCCCCGGGCATCCGGATCCCCAAGGTCCGCATCGATGTCACGGTCGCGTTGTCCACGTTGATGGGGTTGGACGAGCAGCCGGCTGAGCTGGCCGGGCTCGGACCGATCCCCGCCGAGCAGGCCCGTGCCCTGGCACTCGGCGGGACCTGGCGACGCCTCGTCACCGACCCGCTGACCGGCACCGTGCTGGACGTCGGACGCACCCGCTACCGGCCACCCGCCGCCCTGGCCGAGCACGTCCTGGCCCGCGACCAGGTCTGCGCCGGACCCGGCTGCAGTGTGCCCGGGCACCGCTGCGACCTCGACCACACCACCGAGTACCACGGCACCCCCGCCAACGGTTCGCCCGTGCCCGGCACCACGTCGGCCGGCAATCTCGGTCCGCTGTCCAGCCGATGCCACCGACTGAAGACCGACGGCGGCTTCACCCTGCGACAAGTGACCCCCGGCGTGTTCGAGTGGCACACCCCCGCCGGCCTCGCCTACCGCGTCACCCCCGGCCAGAACGGACACACCCAGAAGCTCGACACCCACCCCCGCGCCATCCCCGACAACCCACCCTTCTGAGCGGGCCTCGGCGGCAGCAGGTCGGCGTCGGACGGGTGCCTACGCTCGAGGCGTGACCGGCTCCGGCGCCATGGAGGGCTCGCCGGGGATGCCGCGATACGCGCTCGTCGCCTGGACCGTCGCCGGTGCTGCCGTGCGCTCGCACGAGCAGCCGCGGCTGAACCGCCGGTTCGGCGACCGTACCGGGCGTGCCTGAAGGCGGTGCCGGCCTGGGTGGCGGCGGACGGTGGCGTCGGCTCTAGGGTTTCGTCGTCCCCTTCCTATCGACGACGAGGGAGCCCCTTCCGGTGGCCATCTTCGACCTGCCGCTGCCCGAGCTCGAGCGCTACCTGCCGGAGGTCGACGAGCCCGCCGACTTCGACGCCTTCTGGGAGGCGACGCTGGACGAGGCCCGCGGCTTCGACTTCCCGCCGCAGGTGACGCCGGTGGAGACCGGGCTGTCGCTGGTCGACGTTCTCGACGTGACGTTCGCCGGTTTCGCCGGCCAACCGATCAAGGCGTGGCTGGTGCGGCCCGCGGGCTCGTCGGACCGGGCGCTGCCGGCAGTCGTCGAGTACATCGGCTACGGCGGTGGGCGCGGGCTGCCGATCGAGCGCCTGGCCTGGGCCTCCGCCGGGTACGCGCACCTGGTCATGGACACGCGCGGCCAGGGGTCGACGTGGTCGATCGGTGCGACGCCCGACCCGGTCGGCAGCGATGCCGCCTACCCGGGGTACATGACGCGCGGCATTCTCGACCCTTCGTCGTACTACTACCGCCGACTGATCACGGACGCGGTGCGGGCCGTCGACGCGGTGCGCGCGCTGCCGGGGGTCGATCCGGCTCGGGTGGCCGTCACCGGCGGCAGCCAGGGCGGCGGCGTGACGCTCGCCGCGGCGGGGCTCGCCGGGGACCTGGTCGCGGCCATGCCCGACGTGCCCTTCCTCACGCACTACCGCCGGGCGCTGGACCTCACCGACGAGTACCCCTACCAGGAGATCGTCCAGTACCTGAAGAACCACCGGGACCAGGAGGCCGCGGTGTTCCGGACGCTGGCCTACCACGACGGCCTGTCGTTCGCCCGCCGCGCGACGGCGCCGGCGCTCTTCTCGGTCGGCCTGCGTGACACCACCTGCCCGCCCTCGACGGTGTTCGCCGCCTACAACCACTACGGCACGCTGGCCGACGAGCGGCCGCCGACCGAGATTGCGGTGTACCCGTACAACATGCACGAGGGCGGCCAGGCCTTCCAGCTGAGTCGCCAGATCGCGTGGCTGAACGCGCTCCCGTCCTGACGCAGGGGGGGCCAGGTTCGGTCCCGCCGAGTGCCGGTGTTGTTCGCCGAGCGCCGGGGACGTTTCATGGGCGCTCGGCGCACGAGGACGGCGTTCGGCGAGGGGAGCACGCGCTCGTCCGGCGGCCCAGGGGCATGTGAGGATGGGCGCCATGACTGACGCCCTTCCCACCGCCACCGGCGCGTTCGGCGACAAGCCGACCCTGACCTTCCCGGCCGAGTCGGCTCCGGCCGACCTCGTCGTGCAGGTGCTGGAGCGCGGCACCGGCGACCTCGTCGAGGCCGGCCAGGACATCGAGGTCAACTACCTCGGCCAGATCTGGGGCGGGTCGATCTTCGACTCGTCGTACGACCGCGGCGAGTCCATCAGCTTCCCGATCGGTGTCGGCATGGTCATCGCCGGCTGGGACGACGGGCTCGTCGGGCAGCCGGTGGGCTCCCGGGTGCTGCTGTCGATCCCGTCGCACCTCGGCTACGGCGACCGCGGCGTGCCGGCGGCCGGGATCCGGGGCGGCGACACGCTCGTCTTCGTCGTCGACATCCTCGGCGTCAGCTGACCCGCGGGGCTCAGCGCAGCCCCGTGACCACGGTCTCGACGAGGTAGCGGAAGCTCGCCTCGACGTCCTCCGGCAGGCCGAAGCCGCCGCCGAGCTCGAGCTCGACGAAGCCGTGCACCGCCGCGCGCACGGTCCTGACCTGGTCGACCCACCGGTCCGGCGGCAGGCCGAGCTCCCTGACCGCACGCGCCACGAGGTCCACGGGCCCCGACGAGGCCGGGCCGAGGGCGGCGGTCTCGGCACCCTGGACGGCGCGGTACCGGCCCGGGTGGGCGAGGGCGTAGGCGCGGATGGCGATGGCCAGAGCGCGGACTGCCGCGGCCCCGGTGAGCGTGGCGTTGGGGCCCTTTCCGGCGGCTGCGACGGGGTCCAGGGTGGGGTCCGCCGCGGGCCCGGTCACGGCCGCGGTCATCACGGCCGCAAGGTCGTCGACGCATCGCGCCGCGACGGCCGAACGGAGCGCCGGCAGGCCGTCGACGTGCTTGTAGAGGCTGGGCACCGCGACCCCGGCCCGCTGGGCCACGGCCGAGAGCCCGAGGTTGGCCCACCCCGAGGTCCCGCCCTCGTCGACCACAGCGAGGGCGAGGTCGACGACCACCTGCGGCGTCAGCCCGGCCCGCGGCACCTCAGGCACCCCTTGTCGGGAGCGCGGCGAGGAACTCGAGCACCGCGGGCACGACGATGTCGGGCGCCTGGTGCTGCGGGTAGTGGGCCACGTCGTCGAGCAGCTCGACGCGGGCGCCCACCTCATGCTCGAGCCACGCCGCCTCGGCGGCCGGGTCGTGGAAGTCCGGGTCCTGGCGCCCGAGGAAGGCCAGCATCGGCACGTGGATCTCCGGCAGGCGGGGGGTCACCGGCGCGTGCGTCAGCTGCATGGTCAACGCGCGGAACTGCGCCAGGCGAGCGGGGTCGCCCATCGAGGTGCGGATCGCGGCGACGTGCTCGTCGAGCCACGGAGCCGTGCGGCCGCGGTTGAGGGTGCCGCGGTAGTAGCGCGTCCAGACCGCCGCGCCCCACGGGCGCGCGAAGAGCAGGGGGTAGAGGAGCCGTGCCGCCGAGCCGCCCGACGAGGGGTTGCGCAGCAGCGGACCGGTGAGGACGAGTGCCTCGACGGCATCGGGGCGCTCGGCGGCGGCGTAGGCGACCGAGGCCGCACCCATGGAGTTGCCGACGAGCACGGCGGGGACGCCGCCCAGCTCGTCGACCAGGGCCAGCACGTCTCCCGCCGTGGCGATGTCGCCGTGGGTGCGGAAGGTGGTGTCGGAGTCGCCGTGGCCGCGCAGGTCGGTGACGGCGACGCGGTACCCGGCGCCGAGCAGGGGCCCGACGAGCTCGCGCCACGTCGAGCGCAGGTCGCCCATGCCGGGCACGAGGACGACGAGCCGGCCGTCGGCCGGTCCGTCGACGGTGTAAGCGACGCGACCCTCGGGCCGCTGGATGTACTGGACGGTGCTCATGGCTAGAAAGCTAATGCCATTAGCCACCGGTGTCAACGCATCTCGTCGCAGCGCTGCCCGGGCGAACCGCAGCGCCAGCGCCGCGTCCTACGGCGAGCAACTCGTCGGTCATGCGCTTGGAAGTCTCCGGGCAGCGGATCACCGACGGCCTTGCTGTCGTCAGGAGTAGCCGGTGACGGTCACGTCGAGAGTGATCCGCTGCGGAGTGGAGGAGCAGCTGTACGTGAGCACCGCGGTCGTCCTGCCCCCCTGGGTTGCGGCGAGCATGGGGATGCCGCCGGTCGGTCCGGAGCTGTTCGCGGGCGGGAACGTCAGAACGGCTGGGTCTGCGATCGTTGCCTGCCAGCACTCGGCAGCAAGGTGCGCGCCGGAAGGCGGCGTGATGACGACCTTTGCGCCAAGCGTTACCAGCACCGCGACTGGTGTCGCGCCTTGTGCCGCGCTCGCGAAGTCGACATTCGCGTCCGGTGGCGGCTGCGTCGGGGGCGGTGACGTGCCCGAGGCGGTGCAGCCGGCGAGTGCGCCGATGACGAGAGCTGCGCCGGCGCACCATGCGGCCGCTGACCTGCGACGCCCCATGGCCGGAGTATCGCGTCACGCGCCGTTGGCGTTGGCGCGGTTTCGGTGCGGTCTGATCACGATTTCGCTCGCCCGGCACTCCTCACGGCGCCTTCGTGGCTGGAGCCAGGGCCCGCACGGCGTCGATCGTGTCGGCCTCGTCGGGCCCCTTGTCGTCGCGGTAGCGCAGCACCCGTGCGAACCGCAGCGCCACGCCGCCGGGGTAGCGCGAGGAGCGCTGAACGCCGTCGAAGGCGATCTCGACGACCTGCACCGGCCGGACCGTCACCACCCAGCCGTTGTCCGACTCGGCGAGCTCCGTGAACCGCTTCGTCTGCCACACGAGCATCTCGTCGGTCATGCCCTTGAACGTCTTGCCGAGCATGACGAACCCACCGGCCGGGTCGCGCGCGCCGAGGTGGATGTTCGACAGGGTGCCGACGCGCCGGCCGGAGCCACGCTCCACCGCGAGCACCACGAGGTCGAGCGTGTGCCGCGGCTTCACCTTGACCCAGCCCGCGCCACGCCGGCCGGCGGCATAGGGCGCGGCCGGGGACTTGACGATCACGCCCTCCTGGCCGGCGGCCACCCAGGTGGCGAACCGCTCCTGGGCGATGGCGACGTCGGCCGTCACCAGGCGGTCGACCGTGTGGCCGACGGCGATGCGGTCCAGGACGGCCAGCCGGTCGAGCAGCGGCTCGTCGAGCAGGTCGCGCCCGTCGGCGTGCAGCACGTCGAAGAAGAAGGGGGTCAGCACGGCGGACCCGGCCAGCTCGGCGTCGCTCGTCGCGAGGCCCTGGCCCGTCGGCCCCGCGCCGCGGGTCGCGGCACGTGAGCTCGTCTCCTGGAACGGGCGTGCCCGCCCGGTCGCGTCGAGCGCCAGCGCCTCGCCGTCGAGCACGAACCGCTCGTCGGGCATCGACCGTGCGATGCCGACGATCTCCGGGACCCGCGCGGTGATGTCGTCGAGCGAACGCGTGAACACCCGCACGTCGTCGCCGTCACGGTGCACCTGGATGCGGATGCCGTCGAGCTTGACGTCGACGACGGCCAGAGTGGCCGGGCCCGCGCCGACCGCGGTGAACGCCGCAGCCACGTCCGGTGCCGACTGCGCGAGCATCGGCCGCACGGGCCGCCCGACGGTGAGGCCGATGGCCGACAGTGCGACCGTGGGTTCGTCGGACGACAGCGCTGCGACCGCGACCGGCGCGCTGTCGCCGGCCAGCATCGCCGCCCGCCGCACCAGCCCCGGGTCGACGCCCGCGGCCTCGGCGACCGCGTCGAGCAGGAGAGCGTCCAGCGCGCCCTGCCGCAGCTCGCCGACGACGAGCCCCCGCAGGAACCGCTGCTCCTCGGCGGTCGCAGCACCGAACAGCGCCGCGGCCGCCGCGTCGCGCGCACCCGCCGAGCCCGGCCCTGACAGCGCCGCCATCGCCTCGAACGCTCGGTCCACGCCCGTGACGGTCAACGACGGCTCGTCGGCGGGCGGCGGCGTGCTGGCCAGGCCCCGCCACCCCAGCCCGGTGCGGCGCTGCCGCAGCTCGCCGGCGAGGTAGCGCGCGACGAGCCCGACCTCGTCGGGCCCCTCGCCGGCGGCGCGGCGCAGCGTCGCGACGAGCAGTGCCCGCTTGGCCAGCCGCGCGCGCGTGGCGGCGACGGCGGTGGACGTCGCGGCGACCTCGGCGAGCAGCACCCGCCCATCGTCGTCCGCACCACCGACACCTGCCTGGTCAGGGGCGCGCCGGGGACGCAGGATGGCGACATGCACCTGAGCACCGAGCTCGTCGCCACCGGCGGCACCACCACCGGCGTCCGCATCCCCGACGACGTTGTCGTCGCGCTCGGGGGCGGGAACCGGCCCAAGGTCGTCGCCACGGTCAACGGCCACGTGTGGCGGACGAGCATCGCGCGCATGGGCGGCGAGTTCTGGCTCGGCGCCGGCGCGGAGGTGCGGGCAGCGGCGGGGATCGCCGCGGGCGACGCGATCGAGCTGGACGTCGAGCTCGACCAGGCGCCGCGCACCGTCGAGGTGCCCGACGACCTCGCGACCGCGCTCGCCGCGGCGCCGGTGGCCAGGGCGGCGTTCGACGCCCTCTCCTACAGCCACCAGCGCCAGCACGTCGAGGCGGTGCTGGGCGCCAAGGCGCCCGAGACGCGGGCCCGCCGCGTCGCCGCGGCGATCGCCAAGCTTGGCGGCTGACGAGGACGACGGACCCAGGCGCGGCCGACCGGCCGGATGGCAGCATGAACTCGTCACGCCGGGACGGGGGTGGGCGCAGTGGGGGCGGTCTATCACGCGGTGGAGTTCCGGGTCATCGTCGACCCGGACTGGCCGACGAGGGTCGAGCCCGTCGTGGACGGGGTCCTGCTACGCGACCTCGTGGCCCGGTTCGAGCACGACCATGGGTACGAGCCTGCGGGACACTACGCCGGGCTCGTCCCGGACACCGCGCACGCGGCCACCCTCGACGCGTACCTCCACGGGGGAGAAGGCGCCCACCACTGGGCGCGGGGCGCCGGCACGGAGCTCCTGTCGTGCGAGTGCGGCGAACCCGGGTGCTGGCCGCTGGACGCGCGTGTGACGGTGGCGGGCGACCACGTGACCTGGTCCGAGTTCCGCCAGCCGCACCGGCCGGGGTGGAGCTATCGCGAGATGGGCCCGCTGCTGTTTCGTCGGGCGCAGTACGACGTCGCCGCCGCCGAGGCCGTGCGCCAGCTCGTCAGCGACGGCGCCTGAGCGCGCGGGTCACGCCCGACGAACCGCGCTGGCCCACACCCACGCGAACCCGATCCGTCCGCCGCGGTCGAGGTACTCGACCTGCACCTGTGGGTGCTGCCCGGTGGTCCAGGCGACCGCACGTGCCTGCTCGGACAGGAACGCCTTGCCGCGCGCGGTGACGATCCAGACCTTGATGGCCACCGGTTCGGGCGGCTCGATCCGCTTGGACCCGTCACGGGCCTCGACGGGCGCCTCGAGCGCGCTCTCGTGCAGCGGCACCCGCTCCACGCCGGCCACATCCCTCGAACGCACGTTCGAAGGATAGGGCTTCTCGCGGTGCCTCTGCCAGGGGCTACGTTGCACGTGTGACCAGCGGTGGGGGGTGGTTCGGCCGCGCGGCGTCGAAGCCGCCGAGCGCGCCGAAACCGGCGAGCGTCCCCAAGCCTGCGTCCGTGCCGAAGCCGGCCAGCGCGCCCAAGCCGGCGAGCGTTCCCAAGCCGGTGAGCGTGCCGAAGCCGCAGTCGGTGCCGAAGCCTGCGAGCGTGCCGAAGCCGGCGTCGGTGCCGAAGCCGGCCAGCGTCCCGAAGCCCGCGAGCGTGCCCTGGCGGCCGCGGCCGCGGCCGTAGCCGTGGCCGCCGGAGCGACTACGCCGGCACCGGGCAGGCGACCCCGGTCGAGTTGATCGGGCAGTACCCGTGCGGGTTCTTGTCGAGGTACTGCTGGTGGTACCCCTCGGCGTAGTAGAACTCGCCCGCGTCGGCCACCGGCCTGATCTCGGTGGTGATGGCGCCGAGCCCCGCGGCGGCCAGGCGCGGCGCGTAGGCCTCCCGGGTGGCGCGCGCGGCCTCCAGCTGCGCGTCGGTCGTCGTGTACACCGCGGAGCGGTACTGCGTGCCGACGTCGTTGCCCTGGCGATAGCCCTGGGTGGGGTCGTGCTCCTCCCAGAAGTGCCGCAGCAGGTCGGTGTCGGACAGGACCGTGGGGTCGTACGCCACCAGCACCGTCTCGGCGTGGCCGGTGCGGGCGGTGCACACCTCGTCGTACGTCGGGTGCGGCGTGAACCCGCCCATGTACCCGACCGCGGTGGTCACGACGCCGGGCAGCTGCCAGGCCGCCTTCTCGGCGCCCCAGAAGCACCCGGAGGCCAGGTAGAGCACGCGCGTCCCCTCAGGCCACGGCCCCGCCAGGGGCGTGCCGAGCACGGTGTGCGTCGTCGGCACCTCGTAGGGGTACGACGAGCGGCCGGGCAGCGCGTCCTCGCGCGCGACCATCGTCGACTTCAGGCCGGAACCGAACAGGAATCCCATGTCGTGGATCAACCCCGCCCCCCGGACGCATGTTCCGGCGTCCACGGGCCGAGCCCGTAGGCTCGGCGGACGTGACCGACGACGAATCCCTCGGCTTCGCGACGCGTGCGATCCACGCGGGCCAGGAGCCTGACGCAGCGACCGGCGCGGTGGTCCCGCCCATCTACCAGGTGTCCACCTACAAGCAGGACGGCGTCGGCAGGCTGCGGGGCGGGTGGGAGTACTCCCGCTCCGGCAACCCGACGCGCGCCGCGCTCGAGGCGGCGCTCGCCGCCGTCGAGGGGGGTGCGGCCGCCTTCGCCTTCGCCTCGGGGCTGGCCGCCGAGGACACCCTCCTGCGCGCCGCCCTCCGGCCGGGCGACCACATGGTGATCGGCAACGACGTCTACGGCGGCACGTACCGCCTGGTCGCGCGCGTGCTCGGGCCCTGGGGCGTCGAGCACACCGCCGTCGACCTCACCGACCCCCACCAGCTGGTGGACGCGATCCGCCCGGGGCAGACGAAGGTCGTCTGGGTCGAGACACCGTCCAACCCGCTGCTGTCGGTGGTCGACATCGCCGCCGTCGCGGCGCACGCCCGCGCGGCCGGCGCCCTGCTCGTGGTCGACAACACGTTCGCCAGCCCGGCGCTGCAGAACCCGCTCGCACTCGGCGCCGACGTCGTCGTGCACTCGACGACGAAGTACGTCGGGGGCCACAGCGACCTCGTCGGCGGCGCGGTCGTGGTCGCGGACGGCGCGCAGCTGCCGGCCGGCCTCGAGGGCCCGACCGGCACGACGAGCGTGCGGGACGCCGTGGCGTTCCACCAGAACGCGTCGGGGGCCGTGGCGGGACCGTTCGACGCCTGGCTCGCGCTGCGCGGCCTCAAGACGCTCGACGTGCGCATGCAGCGCCACTGCGCCAACGCGCAGCGGGTCGCCGAGTTCCTCGCCGGGCACCCTGCGGTGACCGCGGTGCACTACCCGGGCCTGCCGGACAACCCGGGCCACGAGCTGGCGGCGCGCCAGATGCGCGGCTTCGGCGGCATGGTCTCGTTCCGCGTCGGCAGCGCCGAGACGGCGGTGGCCCTGTGCGGCGCCACGGAGATCTTCACGCTCGCGGAGTCCCTCGGCGGCGTCGAGTCGCTCGTCGAGCACCCCGCGCGGATGACGCACGGCTCGGTGGCCGGCACGGCCCTCGAGGTGCCCGACGACCTCGTCCGCCTGTCGGTCGGCCTCGAGGACCCCGACGACCTGGTCCGCGACCTCGACCGCGCGCTCGCGGCGGCGACCCGATGATCGGCCCGTCGGACGTCAAGGCGGCCGCCGCCCTGCTCGACGGCGTCGTGACGCGCACCCCGGTGCTGCGCAGCCGCGTCCTGTCCGAGCTCGTCGGGACCGACGTCTGGCTCAAGTGCGAGAACCTGCAGCGGACCGGCTCCTTCAAGATCCGCGGCGCCTACACGCGGCTCTCGCGGATGTCCGACGAGCAGAAGGCGCACGGCGTCGTCGCGGCCAGCGCCGGCAACCACGCCCAGGGCGTGGCCCTGGCGGCACAGATGCTCGGCATCGAGGCGGTCGTCTTCATGCCGGAGGACGCGGCGCTGCCCAAGGTCTCCGCGACCAAGGCGTACGGCGCCCGGGTGATCCCCTCCGGCGCCACGCTCGACGACTCGCTCGTCGCCGCCCAGGCGTACGCGCAGGAGTCCGGGGCGGTGCTCGTCCACCCGTTCGACCACGTCGACATCGTGGCGGGCCAGGGGACCGCCGGCCTGGAGATCGCCGAGCAGGTGCCGGACGTGCGCACGGTGCTGGTGCCGGTGGGCGGCGGCGGCCTGGCGGCCGGCATCGTCGCGTCTCTCGAGGACCGGCCGGACGTGCAGGTGATCGGCGTCCAGGCGTCCCACGCCGCCGCGTACCCCGAGTCGCTGGCCGTGGGCCACCCGGTCAAGGCGCGCGAGCTGCGGACGATGGCCGACGGCATTGCCGTCGGCGTCCCGGGCAAGGTGCCGTTCGAGATCATCTCGACGCACCGCATACCCGTGCTGACGGTCGCGGAGGAGGACCTCTCCCGCGCGATGCTGCTGCTGGCCGAGCGGGCGAAGCTCGTCGTCGAGGCGTCCGGCTCCGCCGGCGTCGCCGCGCTCATGGCGGCGCCCGAGGAGCTCGCCGGCCGCGGCCCGGTCGTCGTGGTCCTGTCGGGCGGCAACGTCGACCCGCTCGTGCTCATGCGGCTCATCCGGCACGGGCTGGCGGCGGCGGGACGCTTCCTCCACCTGCGCATCACCATCCAGGACTCGCCGGGCGCGCTGGCCGGCGTGCTGCGGGACATCGCGGCCTTCGGCGCGAACGTCCTCGACGTGGTCCACCTGCGCACCTCCAAGGACCTGGCGTTCGACGAGGTCGCCATCGAGGTCGAGGTGGAGACGAAGGGGCCGGAGCACTGCACCGACGTGGTGCGCCGGCTGCGCGAGGCGGGCTACCGGCTCGCGGACTAGGGAGGCTCCATGCGCTACACCGAGGTCGACGTCTTCACCGACACCCTCACCGCCGGCAACCCGCTCGCCGTGGTGCACGACGCCGACGCGCTGAGCGACGAGACCATGGCGGCGTTCGCCCGCTGGACGAACCTCTCGGAGACGACCTTCCTGCTGCGCCCCGCCGACCCCGGCGCCGACTACCGGCTGCGCATCTTCACGCCGGCCGGCGAGCTGCCGTTCGCCGGCCACCCCACGCTCGGCTCCGCGCGGGCGTGGGTCGAGGCCGGTGGCGTCGGGCGCACGCCCGGCGTCGTCGCCCAGGAGTGCGGCGTCGGCCTCGTGCCGGTGCGGGTGCGCGACGAGGGAGCGGCGTTCGCCGCGCCACCCCTGCGCCGGTCCGGACCGGCCGACGAGGCCACCCGCGCGCTCGTCGTGCGCAGCCTGCGGGTGCACCCCGACGCCGTGCGCGCGGTCGAGTGGGTGGACAACGGACCGGGCTGGGTGGCGGCGCTGCTCGGATCGGCCGACGAGGTGCTGGCGCTCGAGCCCGACTACGCGGCCATGGCCGACCAGCCCGTCGGCGTCGTCGGGCCCCACGCCGCGGGCGGCCCGGCGGACGTCGAGGTGCGTGCCTTCGTGCCCGACCTCGGCATCCCGGAGGACCCGGTGACGGGCTCGCTCGCGGGCGGTCTGGGGATCTGGCTGCCGTCGACGGGAGTCGTCGGGCCCGACTTCGTCATCCGGCAGGGGACCGCGCTGGGGCGGCGGGGCATGGTGCGTGTGACGCGCGAGGACGGCGCCGTGTGGGTCGGCGGTGACACCGTGGTGGCCGTCACCGGGACGGTCGCGCTCGCTTCGTGAGGCAGTTCCGGACGGCTCGGCGGGCCGGCTTGGTAGACTGGCCGTTTGCGCCGCCGGACGATGACCCCTCGTGGGCACCGGCGGCGCGGTCTCGCGGGGCGTGCGACGACTGCGCGCGCCCTGCCGGACTCCGACCGAGGAAGGGATGGACGTGACCGAATCGACTCAGGCCACGTGGCTGACGCAGGAGGCGTACGACCGCCTGCAGGCAGAGCTTGCCTACCTCGAGGGCGACGGACGTCGGCACATCGTCGAGCGCATCGCCGCCGCTCGGGCCGAGGGTGACCTCTCCGAGAACGGGGGCTACCACGCCGCCCGTGACGAGCAGGCGAAGAACGAGGCCCGCATCCGCGAGCTCAAGGAGAAGCTGCGCAACGTCCACATCGGCACGCCGAAGGACGACGGCGTGGTCGAGCCCGGCATGCGGGTGACCGTGCTGCTGGCGGGCGACGAGATGACGTTCCTGCTGGGCGCGCGCGAGATCGCCGCCGGCACGGACCTCGAGGTGTACTCGCCGACGTCGCCGCTCGGCGCCGCGATCAACGGCCACTCGATCGGGGACACGGTGGCCTACACGGCCCCGAACGGCCGCGAGTTCACCGTGGAGATCACCGGGGCCAAGCCGTTCGCCGGCTGACCTGACGCCGTCTCGGGGCTCAGCCGACGCGGCAGCTGACGACCGTGCCGGTCACCGCGCGCTCCGAGGTCGGGAGGGTCACCGTCAGGCGTTGCGTGCTCGTCGTGCCGGGGCCCACCGGGACGTCCAGGACGCCGACCTCCGCGAACGTCTGCGACAGCGCGTGCACGTGGCAGGTGGCGCTCGCCGACGGCGACTTGGTGACGTCGAACGTCACGTCGATCGAGGTGGCACCGTTGACGTGGTAGCCGACGTCGCGCCACTGCACGGGGTCGCGCAGCGTGTGGATGCCCACCCAGGCCAGCACGCCCAGCGCCGCGAGGACGAGCACGGCGAGCCCGGCACGCCGCCAGGCGACGGTGCGGCCGGTCGGGGCGGGTCCGTAGCGGCCGGCCGGGGGCGTGCTCACGGTCCTCCTAGGCCTCGTCGTAGCGTCGGTGCAGGATGATTGTTCCTCGTCGGGAGGGCGCCCGACGAACCACGACGAGCCACGGGAGCACTGCGTGACCAACAGCGTGACCGACGACACCTTGCGGCTGATGGCCGTGCACGCGCATCCGGACGACGAGTCGAGCAAGGGTGCGGCGACGGCGGCCCGGTACGCGGCGGAGGGCGTCGAGGTGCTCGTCGTCACGTGCACCGGCGGTGAGCGGGGCGACGTGCTCAACCCGCACTACGGGCCCACGCCGGCCGGGGGCATCGAGGGGATGCGTGCGGTGCGGCGGGTCGAGATGGCCGCCGCCGCGGCGGCGCTCGGCGTCCGGCAGCACTGGCTCGGCTTCGTCGACTCCGGCCTGCCCGAGGGCGACCCGCTGCCCCCCTTGCCGGAGGGCTGCTTCGCGCTGACGCCCCTGGAGGAGGCGGCGGCACCGCTCGTCGCGCTCGTGCGGGAGTTCCGCCCGCACGTCATGACGACGTACGACCCGTCGGGCGGCTACCCCCACCCGGACCACGTCATGTGCCACACGGTGTCGATGGAGGCGTGGGAGGCGGCTGGCCACCCCGACCGGTACCCCGACGCCGGTGCCCCCTGGCACCCGCTGAAGCTGTACTACGACCACGGCTTCTCGCTGGCTCGCATGCGCGCGGCCCACGACGCGATCCTCGCGGCGGGTGGCGAGTCGCCGTTCAGCGACTGGATCGACTCGCGCGAGGCGCGGGAGGTGCCGGAGCGGGCCGTGACGACCCGGGTGCGGTGCGACGACTACTTCGACCGGCGTGATGCCGCGCTGCGTGCGCACGCGACGCAGATCGACCCCGACGGCTGGTTCTTCGCCGTGCCGCGGGAGCTCGAGCGGCAGGTGTGGCCGTGGGAGGAGTTCGAGCTCGCGGCCTCGCGGGTGCCCACCACGACGCCCGAGGACGACCTGTTCGCGGGGATCCGGGGGCGGCGGGCGTGATGGGCGCCCTCCTCCTCGCCGCGACGCCGAGCCCGTCGCCGTCCCCGCTGCCGCAGGCGGACCCCAGCCTCGGCTCCCCGGGGTTCATCGGGTTCGTCTTCACGTTCGTGCTTGCGCTCGTGGTCATCGGGCTGGCGCTGCTGATGACGCGCGAGCTGCGCAAGGTCAACCGCAGGGCCCGGCTGGCGGCCGCCGCCGAGGCGGGTGCGCCCGACGCCGCCGACGACGAGCGTGCCGACCAGGGGCCCGACGACGGCGGCTCTGCGGAGCCCGGGCGTCGCGCGTGACCGACGGGCCGTCGACCGCACCCGCGCCTCCCGCGCCGCCGGGACGACCTGCGGTGCGGGTCGCCGTCGCTCAGCTCGAGGTCGGCACCGACCGGGAGGCCAACCGCGCCGCCGCGGTGTCGGCGGTCGACGCCGCCGCCCGCCGCTCGGCGGACCTCCTCGTGCTGCCCGAGTACGCCGCCGCCTACGACCGCCACGGCGTCGGCGCCCGGCTCGCGGAGCCCCTGGAGGGGCCGTTCGTCAGGGCGTTGCGGGAGCGTGCCGCCGCCACGGGCGTCGCGGTGATCGCCGGGACATCCCTGCCGGCCGCCGATCCAGGCAAGGCCGTCAACGCGGTCGTCGCCGTCGACGGCGACGGGCAGCTCGTCGGCGCCTACCGCAAGGTGCACCTGTACGACGCGTTCGGCGCCCGCGAGTCGGACGTGCTGGAGGCGGGCGCGGCCGACGCGCCGCCGCTGGTCATGGCCGTGGCCGGGCTGACGTTCGGCGTCCTGACGTGCTACGACCTGCGGTTCCCGGAGTCCGCGCGCCGGCTCGTCGACGCGGGCGCGCAGGTGCTCGTCGTGCCTGCCGCCTGGGTGGACGGCCCGCTCAAGGCGATGCAGTGGCGCGCCCTCGCCGTGGCGCGCGCGATCGAGGACACCGCGGCCGTGGTGGCCGTGGGCATGGCGGGGGCGGGCGTCACGGGTCGCTCGCTCGTCGTCGGGCCCGACGGCGTCGTCGTGCTCGAGCTGGACGGCGAACCCGGGCTGGCGACGGCCGACCTGGACCCGGCGCGGATCACCGCGGTGCGGGCCGCGAACCCGTCGCTGGCGAACCGGCGGTACCGCGTGGTGCCCGTTCCTGCGGGTCAGCGCAGCGCGTAGGTGGCGAGCGAGACCGCGACGTAGTGGGTGGTGAACCCGACGACGGTGAGCGAGTGGAAGATCTCGTGGAACCCGAACCAGCGCGGGCTCGGGTTCGGCCGCTTGAAGCCGTAGACCACGGCACCGACCGTGTAGGCGACGCCGCCGGCCATGACGAGCCAGACGATGCCCGGCCCGCCGCTGCGCCAGAACTGCGGCATGAACCACACCGCCACCCAACCGAGCGCCACGTAGATCGGCACGTACAGCCAACGGGGCGCGCCCAGCCAGAAGATCCGCATCAGCAGCCCGACGAGCGCACCGGTCCAGACGACAAGGAGCAGCGTGCGGGCCGTGCCGTACGGCAGGAGCAGCACGGCGAGCGGCGTGTAGGTGCCGGCGATGATGAGGAAGATGTTGGTGTGGTCCATCCGGCGCAGCACGCCGGAGACCCGCGGCGACCAGTGGCCCCGGTGGTAGACGGCGCTCGTGCCGAACAGCAGCACGGCGGAGAAGCCGAAGACCGTGTTCGCCCAGCGGGCCGACACCGTGGGCGAGAGCGCCACCAGGACGATCGCCGCCGCGAGCACGAACGGCGCGATGCCGGCGTGGATCCAGCCGCGCAGCTTCGGCTTGACCTGGCCGACGAGCTCGGCGGCAGCCTTCGTCGTGCGCGAGGCCAGCTCGCGCCCGACGTCCCCGGGACCGGCGACGGGCCTCTCGTTGACGTGCCCGGAGCTCATCGATCGCCCTCTCACCAGCCGTAACCTACGGATTCGTAGGTTACGCGAGCGTAGGTTCTGTGTCGACGGGTGGCGCGTGAGGGTGATGTGTCGGTTCGTCGTGCCGCGGACCCAGGACCCCGCAGCGGAGCGGGGGAGCGGGATACCGTGGGGTGCGGCCCATCCCAGGAGAGAGTGCACCGATGCCCCATCCGCTCTACGGACTCTACGAGCGCCGGCTGCTGGCGAGCCTGCCTCGTGAGCGGATGCCGCGGCACGTCGGCGTCATCCTCGACGGGAACCGCCGCTGGGCCCGGTCCATCGGCCTGGACCCCACGACCGGGCACCAGCGCGGCGCCGACAAGATCTCCGAGGTCCTCGGCTGGTGCGAGGAGGTCGGCGTCGAGGTCGTCACCCTGTGGATGCTGTCCACCGACAACCTGTCGCGGGACGCCTCGGAGCTGGTGCCGCTCCTCGAGATCATCGAGGAGGCCGTGGCGAAGCTGGCGGCGACGCGGCGGTGGCGGCTGCAGCCGATGGGGTCGCTGGACATGCTGCCCGAGAGCACGACGAAGGTGCTCAAGGCCGCCGAGGCGGCGACCGCCGACGTCAGGGGCCTGCACGTCAACGTCGCCGTGGGCTACGGCGGGCGGCACGAGATCGCCGACGCGGTGCGGTCCTACCTGAGGGAGCAGGCCGACCGGGGGGCGTCGCTCGAGGGCCTCGTCGACGACTTCGACGTCGAGCACATCGCCGCGCACCTGTACACCAAGGGGCAGCCGGACCTCGACCTCGTCATCCGGACCTCGGGGGAGCAGCGCCTCGGCGGGTTCCTGCTGTGGCAGAGCGCGGAGTCCGAGTTCTACTTCTGCGAGGCCTACTGGCCGGACTTCCGGAAGGTGGACTTCCTGCGCGCGATGCGGGCGTTCGCGGCGCGCGAGCGGCGCTTCGGGCTGTAGGCGCCCACCCCGCGCCGGGCGCGCGTGCCCTTCGTCGGGCGCCGGGTGAAGGACGGTGAACAGCGCGTGACGCCGCGCGTGTCGGCGCGGCCCCGGGCGCGGCCGGAGCTACCGTCCGGCGGTAGAGGGGTGGCGCCCGCCGCCCCCGGGAGGCCAGCCCATGGAGCATCCGCTCCGCAGGGGAGGGGCCGCCCGGCCCCTGAGGGCCGGCCGACCGTATCCCGCAGCCGAGCGCCGCAGGACCACCGTCAGGGTGGTCGGCGCGAGGTGCCCGGACCGACGCTGACGGCGCCGGAGGGGAGCCTGCCGTGGTGAGGACACAGAGCGAGACGACGTCCGCCGTCGAGGTCGAGGACACCAAGCGGACCCACGTGCTGGACACCTCGGTCCTCCTCTCCGATCCCAAGGCGATCGCCCGGTTCGCCGAGCACGACGTGGTGCTGCCCGTCGTCGTCATCACCGAGCTGGAGGCCAAGCGCCACCACGCCGAGCTCGGCTACTTCGCCCGCGCCGCGCTGCGCGCGCTGGACGACCTGCGTGTCACGTACGGCCGGCTCGACGCGCCCATCCCCGTCAACGAGCAGGGCGGGACGCTGCGGGTCGAGCTCAACCATGTCGACCCCACGGTGCTGCCCGCCGGGTTCCGGCTCGGCGACAACGACAGCCGGATCCTCGCGGTCGCGGCCAACCTCGCCGCCGAGGGCTGCGACGTCACGGTGGTGTCGAAGGACCTGCCGATGCGGGTCAAGGCCTCCGCGGTCGGCCTGCGGGCCGAGGAGTACCGGCACGAGCTGGCGATCGACTCCGGCTGGACCGGGATGGACGCCCTCGACGTCACCGAGCAGCAGATGTCCCGCCTGTACGAGGGTGAGCTCGTCGCGCTCGCGGACCTCGACCTCACCGTCGGGCTGCAGCCGGGCGACGCGGCGCGCGACCTGCCGTGCCACACCGGGCTCGTGCTGCACAGCCCGCGGGGCTCCGGGCTGGGACGCGTGACCCCGGACAAGCAGGTGCGGCTGGTGCGCGGCGACCTCGACGTGTTCGGGTTGCACGGGCGCTCGGCCGAGCAGCGGATCGCCATCGACCTGCTGCTCGACGAGGAGATCGGCATCGTGTCCCTCGGCGGCCGGGCCGGCACCGGCAAGTCGGCGCTGGCGCTGTGCGCCGGCCTCGAAGCGGTGCTCGAGCGGCGCCAGCACCGCAAGGTCATGGTGTTCCGGCCGCTGTACGCGGTCGGCGGCCAGGAGCTCGGCTACCTGCCGGGCAGCGAGGCCGAGAAGATGAACCCCTGGGCGGAGGCGGTCTTCGACACCCTGTCGTCGGTCGTCAGCCGCGAGGTGGTCGACGAGGTGCTCGACCGGGGCATGCTCGAGGTGCTCCCGCTGACCCACATCCGCGGCCGGTCGCTGCACGACGCGTTCGTCATCGTCGACGAGGCGCAGTCGCTCGAGCGCAACGTGCTGCTGACGGTCCTGTCGCGGATCGGGCAGTCCTCGCGGGTGGTGCTGACGCACGACGTCGCGCAGCGCGACAACCTGCGGGTCGGGCGGCACGACGGCGTCGCGGCGGTCATCGAGGCGCTCAAGGGCCACCCGCTCTTCGCCCACGTCACGCTGACCCGGTCCGAGCGCTCGCCCGTCGCCGCCCTGGTCACGGAGCTGCTGGAGGGCATCGAGGCGTAGCCCGCCGGTCGAAGGGGCGGTCCGCCGAGGGGTGGGCCGCCCCTTCGTCGTGCCGCGGTGCGCCGCCACGGGGAACCCTTCCGGCGCGCGTCGCGGAAGGCCCGCCGCCGCTCGGCGGTTGTACGACGAGGTCGGTGACGCGGCGGCACCGCGCCGCCGTGGGTCCGTCCCGCCGGGTCGTCGGGCGCGGGGGTCGTCGGGCGCGGGCTTGTCGGGAGGACGACGCAGGCGTATCGTCCCGACCGAACTATTCCGAACGGAATATATCGAACGGAGCACCGTGGCCGAGCTGCCCGTCGTGGCCGTCATGGCCCTCGCGCTGCTGCACGAGGAGCCCATGCACCCGTACGAGATCTTCCGCACGCTCGAGCAGCGCTGCGAGACCCGGCTCGTCCGCATCAACGTCGGCGCCATCTACCACGCCGTGGACCGACTGGTGGCCGACGGCCTCGCCGAGGCGGCCGGGACCGAGCGGGAGGGGAAGCGTCCCGAGCGCACCACGTACCGGGCCACCGCGGCCGGCACCGCCGCGCTCCTGCCGCGCCTCACCAGCCTGCTGGCCGACGACCACCCCGTGTACCCCCCGTTCGCCGTCGGGCTCGCGGAGGCGCCGCACCTGCCGCGCGCCCAGGCGCTCGCGGCCCTCGCCGCCCGACGGGACCGGCTGGCCGCGGCTCGGGCGTGGAGCGCGGCGACGCTCACCAAGCTCCGCGAGGAGCGGAACCTGCCGCTCCGCTTCGTCCTCGACGTCGACCACGAGGCCGCCATGCTCGCGGCCGAGGTCGCGTGGCTCGACGACGTCATCGGCCGCCTGGAGGCCGACCCCGACACGTGGGAGTCGGACCAGGTGCTCGCCGGCACGGCCAGTGTCAGTGCCGTGCCGCACCCTGCTTCCTAGCCCCAGCCAGCCCCTGAGGAAGGTCCTCGAATGTCCGCCACCTCCAGCACGGCGCCGCGCGCGCTCGTCGACCTCCACGGACGCAGCCCGTGGAGCATCCTGCCGGGCCTCTGCCTGGGCTTCTTCATGATCATGATCGACATGACGATCGTGAACATCGCGGTCCCGACGCTGCAGAAGACGTTCGACGCGGGGATCACGGCGGTCGGCTGGGTGAACAGCGCGTACCTGCTGACGTTCGCGGTGCTGCTGCTCGTCACCGGGCGGCTCGGGGACCGGTTCGGCCCCCGGCCGGTGTTCATGGCCGGGCTCGTCGTCTTCACGCTCGCCTCGGCCGCCTGCGGCTTGGCACCGACCATCGGCTGGCTGATCGCGGCGCGTGCGGTGCAGGGGGTCGGCGGCGCGATGATGACGCCGCAGACGATGGCGATGATCACGCGCGTGTTCCCCCCGCGGTCGCGCGGCGCGGCGCTCGGGCTGTGGGGCTCGGTGGCGGGCGTCGCGACGATCGCCGGCCCGCTGCTCGGCGGCATCCTCGTCGAGACGGCGGGCTGGGAGTGGATCTTCTACGTCAACGTGCCGGTGGGCATCGCCGCGCTGGTCTTCTCGCTGCGCTGGCTGCCGCGGCTCGAGACCCACTCCCGTACGTTCGACGTGCTCGGCATGGTGCTGTCGATCGCCGGCATGTTCCTGCTCGTCTTCGGCATCCAGGAGGGCTCCACCTACGACTGGGGGACCATCCGAGGCCCGATCACCGTGTGGGGCGTCATCGCGGTCGGCGTCGTCGTGCTCGCCGCCTTCGGCTGGCTCCAGCTGCGCCGGGGCGACGACGCCCTGCTGCCGATGAAGCTGTTCCGGAACCGGACGTTCCTGCTGTCCAACGCCGCGGGCGGGGCGCTCGGGTTCGCGATGGTGGGCATCTTCTTCCCGTTGACGATCTTCCTCCAGGCGATCCTCGGGATGTCCCCGATCCGGGCCGCGCTCATCAGCCTGCCGGGCTCGGTCATCTCCGGGCTCATCGCGCCGGTCGCCGGTCGGCTGTCGGACCGGGTGCCGCCGAAGTGGATCGTCGCGTTCGGCTTCCTCATGTTCACCGTGTCGGTGTTCTGGCTGTCGGCGTGGGTGAACGCCGAGGCCTCGCCGTGGCGGCTGCTGGCGCCGATGGCGCTGTTCGGGTTCGGCACCGGGACGGTGTTCTCGCCGCTGGGCAACCTCGCGGCGTCCGCGCTGGACCACCGCACGGCCGGCGCCGGGGCGGGGATCTTCAACACGAACCGGCAGGTGGGGTCCGTCATCGGCTCGGCCGCCATGGTCGCGCTGCTGACGTCGCGCCTGAGTCACACGATCATGTCGTCGGCGCAGACGGCGGCCGCTCAGCTGCCGCAGCAGTTCCGCCAGCCGTTCCTCGACGGGTTCTCGCACCTGTCGGCCGCGGACTTCTCGGGCGGGGCCGGCAACGCGAACGCGTTCCCGCTGCCCCCGGGCATCCCCGACAACGTCGCGACGCAGGTGCGGGCGCTGGCGCTGGGCGCGGTCCACGACGGCTTCGCCGCGGCCGTGTCGCAGTCGGTGATGCTGGCGGCGATCGTCTTCTTCCTCGGCCTGCTGGCGTGCCTGGCGATGAGGTCGGTGCGGATCCACCACGAGGCGCCGGCGCCTGCCGGGGACGCGGCGGCGGTGCCGGCGGGGGCGGCGTTCGAGGGGTGACGCCCGGCGCCGCCGGAGCGGGTCAGGCCTGGGGCGGGCGCGTCATCGCCAGCACGTCGAGCGCGGCGTCGAGCTGTTGTTCGGTCACCTCGCCGCGCTCGACGAAGCCGAGGTCGACCACGGCCTGGCGCACCGTCATCCCGTGCTTGACCGCGTGCTTGGCCACCTTGGCGGCGGCCTCGTAGCCGATCACGCGGTTGAGTGGCGTGACGATCGACGGCGACGACTCGGCAAGGGCGCGCGCCCGCTCGACGTTGGCGGTGATGCCGGCGACGGCCTTGTCCGCCAGCAGCCGGGACGCGTTCGACAGCAGCCGCACCGACTCGAGCACCGCCTGGGCGATGACGGGGATCTGCACGTTGAGCTCGAAGGCGCCGGAGGCGCCTGCCCAGGCGACGGTGGCGTCGTTGCCCACGACCCGAGCCGCGACCATGAGCGTGGCCTCCGGGATCACGGGGTTGACCTTGCCCGGCATGATCGACGAGCCGGGCTGCAGGTCGGGGATCGCGATCTCGCCGAGGCCGGTGTTGGGGCCGGAGCCCATCCAGCGCAGGTCGTTGCAGATCTTCGTCAGGCTGACCGCGATCGTCCGCAGCGCGCCGGACAGCTCGACGAGCCCGTCGCGGGCGCCCTGCGCCTCGAAGTGGTTGCGCGCCTCGGTCAGCGGCAGGCCGGTGTCCTCGCGCAGCAGCGCGATGACGCGCTGCGGGAAGCCCGCCGGCGTGTTGATGCCGGTGCCGACGGCGGTGCCGCCCAGCGGGACCTCGGCCACCCTGGGGAGCGCAGCCTCGAGCCGCTCGACCCCGTAGCGGATCGCGGCGGCGTAGCCGCCGAACTCCTGACCGAGCGTCACGGGCGTCGCGTCCATGAGGTGCGTGCGGCCCGACTTCACCACGCCCGCGAACTCCTCGGCCTTGGCCTCGAGGGTCGCCGCCAGGTGCCGCAGCGCCGGGACCAGGTCGTTCACCACGGCGCCGGTCGCCGCGACGTGCACGGACGTGGGGAACACGTCGTTGCTCGACTGGGAGGCGTTGACATGGTCGTTGGGGTGGACGTCGCGCCCGAGCGAGCGGGTCGCCAAGGTGGCGATCACCTCGTTGGCGTTCATGTTGGAGCTCGTGCCGGAGCCGGTCTGGTACACGTCGATGGGGAAGTCGTCGTCGTGCGCCCCGGCCGCGACCTGCTCCGCGGCGGCGGCGATCGCCTCGGCGACGTCGCCCGCCAGCACCCCGAGCTCGGCGTTGGCGCGCGCCGCGGCCTTCTTGATCCGGGCGAGCGCGGCGATGTGCGCGCGCTCGAGCCGCGTGCCCGAGATCGGGAAGTTCTCGACGGCGCGCTGCGTCTGCGCGCGGTAGAGGGCGGCGGCGGGGACCCGCACCTCGCCCATCGTGTCGTGCTCGATGCGGAAGTCTGCGGTGACGTCGGCCATGGGCTCATCCTGCCTCAGCGCCGCGCCGCCCCCGGCCGCCCCCGGGGTCGCGCCCTCAGCCGGCCGGCGAGATGTCCCCGATGACCTCCGCGACGCTGACCGTGCCCTCGGCCAGCGTGTAACCGACCGCGACGACCGCGCAGGTGCCTTCGGCGACGCGGCGGGCGAGGGTCGCGGAGTAGTCCGTCAGCATGTGGGCCGTCGCGCGCAGGTGCTCGTGGGCGAGCTCCTCGACGTCGAGCGACGCCACCGGCCGGCCGGAGGCGGTCAGCGCGACGATGCTGGGGATGACGCGGTCCACCACGGTGCGGACGAACCCGTGCGGAGTCTCGCCGTCGACGAGCGCCCGCGTCGCCGCCGTCACCGCGCCGCAGTGGTCGTGGCCGAGGACGACGACGAGCGGCGCGTCGAGGATCTCGACGCCGTACTCGATGGATCCCAGGACGGTCGTGTCGATGACGTGCCCCGCGGTGCGGACGACGAACGCGTCGCCGAGGCCCCGGTCGAAGATGATCTCCGCGGCGACGCGGCTGTCGGAGCAGCCGAACACGACGGCGAACGGCGCCTGCCCGGTGCTCAGCTCGGTGCGGTGCTCGACGCCCTGGGACGGGTGGAGCATCCGGCCGGAGACGAAGCGCTCGTTGCCGGCGGCGAGCTCGGCCCATGCCTCGGCGGGGGTGGTGGGACGGTTCATGTCCCCAACCATGACCTCCGGCGGCACGGATCGCTCGCGCGCGCCAGTGGGCGGACAGTCCGCGGTGCCTCAGCCCTCGGGCGAGAGCACGGCGTCGAGCTCCGCGCGCCGTGGCGGGTTGGCGCCGGCGCGCGAGACGGTGATCGCGGCGATCCGGATGCACCGGTCGAGCACGCGGCGCAGCGTGTCCTCGTCGATCGCCCGCAGCGCCTCGCGGTTCTCGGCCCCGAGCAGGCCCTCGGCCCACAGCCCGTCGATGAGCCCCGACATGAACGAGTCGCCGGCGCCGACCGTGTCGGCGACCGTCACCGGCACCGCCGGGACCTGCAGCCGCGCCCCGCCCGCGGTGGCGGCGAACGCGCCGTGCTCGCCGTGCGTCACCACGACGACCGCGGGACCGGACTGCGCCCAGCGCGCCGCGACGTCGTCCGGCTCCTCGGCGGGGTGCAGCCACACCAGGTCGTCCTCGCTGGCCTTGACGACGTCCGCCACGGCGACGAACGCGTCGACCACCGGCAGCGCCTGCTCCGGCGTCCCCATGAGCGCCGGGCGCGCGTTCGGGTCGTACGTGACGGTCGAGGTGGCCCGGCGCGCGGTGACCTCGCGCAGCACCGCGGGGCCGCCGGGCGTCAGCGTCGTGGCGATCGAGCCCGTGTGCACGACGAGCGGCGGGACGTCGTCGCCCGGCCAGGCGGCCGGCAGGTCCCACGTGAGGTCGAACTCGTAGCTGGCCTGCCCCCGCTCGTCGAGCCGCGCCATCGCGACGGGCGTCGCGACCGGGAACCGGTCGCCCGTGATGACGTGCACGCCGGACTCCTCGAGGTGCGACGTGACGCGCGTGCCGTAGTCGTCGGGCGCCAGCCACGTCAGCAGGTCGACCGCGCGGCCGAGCCGTGCCAGGCCGAGGGCGACGTTCGCGGGGCTCCCGCCGGGGTGCTCCTCGCGCCGCCCGTCGGCGTGCTCGACGACGTCGACGAGCGCCTCGCCGATCACCAGTGCCCGCGGGTCGCTCACTCGTCCACCTCGTCATCGCCTGCGCCGGCCGTCGGCGCGTCCGCCGGGCGCCGCCCGGATGTCTCGTCGTCGGGGTCAGCCGTCGGTGACGCCGCCGTCAGCCGTGCCCGCGCGCCGTCCAGCCACTGCTGGCAGCGCGCCGCGAGCGCCTCGCCGCGCTCCCACAGCGCGAGCGACTCCTCGAGCGTGGCGGCGCCGGCCTCGAGCCGCGCGACGACGGCGACGAGCTCGTCGCGCGCCTGCTCGTAGCCGAGCGCGGCGACGTCGGCGTTCGGGTCCTCGGCGGGTGGCTTGCGGGGGGGCACGGGCCTTAGTCAACCAGCCCGCGCGGACACCGGACGACGGACCTCCGGACCCCCGACGGTCGAGCGCGCCGCGCACGGCAGTGACCGCCGCACGCCGCTCCCCGCCCGAGGCCGACCGCCGCTCAGGCGGTTGCGCCCTCCGTGCCGCCCGCACGCACGAAGAAGCGGCCCCGCGCCACCCGGACGCCCAGCACCTGGTCCACCTCCACCTCCGCCGGGTCACGCACCACCGCACCGTCCGCCTGCTGCACCACGGCGTAGCCGCGGTCGAGGGTCGCCGCGGGGGAGAGCGCCCGCACCTGCGCCGCCAGGGCCGCCACCTGCGTGCGGGCGTCGCCCAGCAGGCCGTTCGTCGTGCGGCGCCCGCGTCCGACGAGGCCGTCCAGCCGGGCCTGGTGCGGCGCCAGCATCGTCTCCGGCCGAGCGAGCACCGGGCGGCTCCGGGTCGCGTCGAGCCCGGCCTGCTCGCGCGCGAGCCGGTGCCGCAGCGCGGTGCGCGCCCGGTGACGGGCCTGCAGCAGTGCGGCGCGCTCGGCCGTCACGTCGGGCACGACGCGCTTCGCTGCATCCGTCGGCGTCGACGCGCGCCAGTCGGCGACCAGGTCGAGCAGGGGCTGGTCGAGGTGGTGGCCGATCGCGCTGACGAGCGGGGTGCGGCAGGCGGCGGCTGCCCGCACGAGCGCCTCGTTGCTGAACGGCAGCAGGTCCTCGAAGCTGCCACCGCCGCGGGCGACGACGATGACCTCGACCGCGGGGTCGGTGTCGAGGTCCCGGATCGCGGCCGTGACCTCGGGGACGGCGCGGGCGCCCTGCACCGTGACGCGCCGGATCTCGAACCGGACGGCGGGCCACCGGGCGCGCGCGTTGGAGACGACGTCGTGCTCGGCGTCGCCCTGCTGCGCGCACACCAGCCCGACGACCGCCGGCAGGAACGGCAGCGGCACCTTGCGGGCCTCGTCGAACAGGCCCTCGGCGGCAAGGACGCCCTTGAGGCGCTCGATCTGCGCGAGGAGCTCGCCGAGCCCGACGAGCCGCACCGCGTCGCCCGCGAAGGAGAGGTCGCCCGTGCGTTCGAGGAACCGCGGCCGGGCGTGCACGACGATCCGCGAGCCGTCGGTCAGCCGGTCGACGATCGGCGCGACGTCGCGCGCCGGCAGGGTCACCCGGAGGGACATGTCGAGGTCGACGTCGCGCAGCGTGAGGAAGTACAGGTTGTTCCACCGCTTGAGGTTGAGCACCTGGCCCTCGACCCACACCGGTGACATCCGGCCGACGTAGTCCGCGATCTTCGGCACCAGGTGTCGCACGGGCCACGGCCGGTCGGCGCTCGTCTCGGCGGCCTTGACCGGCAGCGGCAGCGATCGCTGCGCCGGTGCCGCGAATTCCGCGGTCTCGTCGTGCTCCATGCCGCACAGCCTGCCCCACCCCGCCCACGCGCCCATGCCATCCGCCCCGCCCACGCCATCCGCCCCGCCCGCACCGGCCGCCTCGCCCACACGGGCCGCCCCGCCCGCACCGGCCACCCCTCCCGCGCCGCCCACCCCTCCCGCGCCGGCCACCCCGCCCACGCGCGGACGCTGGCCACGCCGGCCAAACCGCCGCCCACCCCGCCCGCACCGCACACCCCGCCAATGCCGGCCACACGCGGCGCCCGTACCGCCCGCTCCACGCGTGCACCCGGGTCGCCTGCTCCACGCGAGCGCCCAGCTCGGCACCGAGACCGTCCCGTCCGGACGTCGGAAGGGACGGTCTCGACAACGAACGGGGCGCTCGGCATCGGTCCCGCGGCGGCGTTGGACGGCCGCCGACCCCGCCGGGGGGCGGCTGGACGGGCACCGGTCCCGTGGGTGGCTCCAGACGAGCACCCGGCGGGGGCACCGGATGAGCACGGGTCCCGCGGCGGGGCGGACGAGCGCCGGTTCCTCGGGGGCGAACGAGCACCGGTTCCGCGGGGGGCGGACGAGCACCGGCGCTGCGCGGGCGGGGCGGAACGTAGGGTGGTGGGGTGACTGGATCGACCGCCGTCGGGACCAAGCGCGTGCTGCTCGCGGCGCCGCGCGGGTACTGCGCGGGCGTCGACCGGGCCGTCGTCGCCGTGGAGAAGGCCCTCGAGCAGTACGGCGCGCCCGTCTACGTGCGCAAGGAGATCGTCCACAACAAGTACGTCGTCGAGACGCTCGCCGCCCGCGGGGCGGTCTTCGTCCACGACACCGACGAGGTGCCGGAGGGTGCCCGCGTCGTGTTCTCGGCGCACGGTGTGTCACCGGCCGTCCGGGCCGCCGCCGCGGCCCGCTCGCTCCTGACGATCGACGCCACGTGCCCGCTGGTCACGAAGGTGCACAAGGAGGCCGTACGGTTCGCGGCCGACGACTACGACATCCTCCTCATCGGCCATGCCGGGCACGAGGAGGTCGAGGGCACGGCGGGCGAGGCGCCGGAGCACATCCAGGTGGTCAACTCGCCCGACGACGTCGACGGCGTGCAGGTTCGCGACCCCGACCGCGTGGTGTGGATCTCGCAGACCACCCTGTCGGTCGACGAGGCGATGGAGACCGTGCGTCGGCTGCGGGAACGCTTCCCGAACCTCGCCGACCCGCCGTCCGACGACATCTGCTACGCCACCCAGAACCGCCAGGTGGCGGTGAAGAAGATGGCGCCCGAGTGCGACGTCGTCGTGGTGGTCGGCTCGGCGAACTCGTCGAACTCGGTGCGTCTCGTCGAGGTGGCCCGGGAGTCCGGTGCCGGCGCGGCGCACCGCATCGACGCCGCCGGCCAGATCGACCCCGCCTGGCTCGACGGCGCGACGACGGTCGGCGTGACGTCGGGCGCGTCCGTGCCCGAGATCCTCGTGCGCGACGTCCTCGACCGGCTCGCCACCTTCGGCTTCGGCGAGGTCGAGGAAGTGCGCACCGCCACGGAGGACCTCATGTTCTCCCTGCCTCGCGAGCTGCGCGCCGACCTGCGCACGGGCGGTGCGGACCCAGGCCGCGCCCGCAGCGCCGCTCGCCGGGCCGCGGTCGACAACTCGCTCTGAGGTCGCCGGGACGGCCCGCGAAGGCGCACCAGCGCGGCCTCAGCTTGGCCCGGCGCGGCCCGGCACATCGTGAGCCCGGCGCCGCCCCGATCCGGCACCGGACGCGGTGAGCCGACCGTGACGCAGTCTCAGCCCGACACGGCAGCCCCCGGCCGGCCGTCGTCCAGCGCGACGAGCTGCTCGGTCGCCGAGGCGACGAGCTCCGGCGCGCTGACCATCGACAGCCGCGGGTCCACCGGGGCCGGCGCGGCGAGGTCGCCCTCGACGACGCCCAGGTCGGCGAACCGGCGCGCGCTGACCAGCACCCGCGTCTCGAGCGAGCCGACGGCCTGGTTGTAGGCGGAGGCGGCTCCCTCGAGCGCCCGGCCGAGCCGCGTCAGGTGACCGCCCATCGTCGACAGCCGCCCGTGCAGCTCCTTCCCGAGCGACAGCACGTTCTGCGCGTTCGTCGCGAGGGCGTCCTGCTTCCAGGCGTACGCGACCGTGCGCAGCAGCGCCAGCAGGGTGGAGGGGGTGGCGACGACGACCTGCCGCTCGAACGCGTACTCCGCCAGCGCGGGGTCCGCGTCGAGCGCCGCCTGCCAGAACGCGTCCGCCGGCACGAACATGACGACGAACTCCGGCGCCGGCGCGAACTGGTCCCAGTACCGCTTCGCCGCGAGCTGGTCGACGTGCCGCCGCACGTGCCGCGCGTGGTCGGCGAGCCGGGCCGTGCGGGTCGCCTCGTCGGGCGCCTGCGCGGCCTCGAGGAACCCGAGGAACGCGACCTTCGAGTCGACCACGACGTGCTTGCCGCCCGCGAGCCGCACCACGAGATCCGGCCGCAGCCCGCCGTCGTCCGTGCTCACCTGCGACTGCTCGACGAAGTCGACGTGCGGCAGCATGCCCGCCGCCTCGACCACGCGGCGCAGCTGCGTCTCGCCCCACCGGCCCCGGACCTGCGGCGCGCGCAGCGCCGTCACCAGCTGGGCCGTCTCACCCCGCAGCGACTCCGACGCAGCGCGCATCTGGAGCACCTGCTCCGCCATCGCCGCCTGCCCGGCGGCGCGGGCCCGCTCGGCGGCGCCGACCTCGGCGCGCACCTGCTCGAGCGTGCGCGTCAGCGGTTCGACCATCGCCCGCACCGACCGCTCCTGCGCGGCGAACTCGCCGGCCCGAGCCGCCGCCAGCTCGGCGCGCCGAACCCGCTCCGCGGCGCGGCCCGACGCGACGACCCACGCCAGGGCGGCCCCCAGCACCGCCCCGACGACGAGCGCCACCAGCACCGACACCGCATCCATGACGGAACCGTCCCACCCACCACCGACAGAGCCAGTGACGCGAGGCCGCGCTGACCAGGTGCGGGCCGCCACTCGGGTGACCCGCCCGGGCCGGGGAGGTCTCGATCCCTATGCTGACGCCGTGCCCGACGTCGCCCCCGCCCTCGTCCTGCGCGGCCTCTGGCGCCGCTTCGGTGCCAAGACCGCCGTCGCGGGGATCGACCTCGACGTCCCGGCCGGCTCGTTCTACGGCCTCGTCGGGCCCAACGGCGCGGGCAAGACGACGACGTTGCTCATGGCCACCGGCCTGCTGCGCCCCGACGCGGGCCAGGTGTGGGTCGGCGGGGTCGACCTCTGGGCCGACCCGGTCCGCGGGAAGGCTCTGCTCGGCGTCCTGCCCGACGGGGTCAAGCTCTTCGACCGGCTGACCGGCGCCCAGCTCGTCACGTACGCCGGCCTGCTCCACGGCCTCGACCGGCCCACCGCGACCCGTCGGGCGGACGACCTGCTGGCGGCCGTCGACCTCGTCGCCGACCGCGACACGCTCGTCGTCGACTACTCCGCCGGCATGGCGAAGAAGGTCTCGCTGGCGTGCGCGCTGGTGCACGCCCCCCGCCTGCTGGTGCTCGACGAGCCGTTCGAGGCCGTCGACCCCATCTCCGCGGCCAACATCCGCGACATCCTCGCCGACTACGTCCGCGGCGGCGGCACGGTGATCGTCTCGAGCCACGTGATGGACCTGGTGCAGCGGATGTGCGACCACGTCGCCGTCATCGCGGCGGGGCACGTGCTCGCGGCGGGCACGCTCGACGAGGTCCGCGCCGGCGCGACGCTGGAGGACCGGTTCGTCGAGCTGGTCGGCGGTCGCACCGGCGGGGAGGGGCTCGCGTGGTTGCGCACCTCGTCCGCCTGAAGCTGATCCTCACCGCCAACGGGCTCCGGCGGAACGCGTGGGTGGTCGTCGGGTTCGTCGTCGGCTCCCTGTACGGGCTGGGCGTGCTCGTCGGGTGCCTGGCGGCGCTCGGCTACGTCTCCACCCAGGCGTTCGAGCTGCGCGAGATGACCGGCGTCCTGGCCGGCGCGGGGCTCGTCCTGCTGTGGTGGGTGGTGCCGCTGGTGGCGTTCGGCCTCGACGCGACGATGGATCCGGCGCGCTTCGCGCCGTTCCCGATCCCGCGGCCGCAGCTGCTCGTCGGGCTGACGCTGGCGGGGCTCCTCGGCGTCCCGGGGGTGCTGACGCTGCTCGGCGCCCTCGGCTCCACGGTGCTGTGGTGGCACGAGCCGCGCGCGATCCCGGCGGCGCTGCTCGGCGCGCTGCTCGCGGTCCTCACGTGCCTGCTGGGCTCGCGGGCGCTCGCCGGCGCGCTGGCGCGCGTGGTCGTCCGGCGCCGGGTGCGCGAGGCCGGTGTGGCGCTCGTGCTGGTCCCGCTCGTGCTCGCCGGGCCGATCCTGACGCGGCTGGTCCCGGCCGGGTACTCCCTCAAGGACGCCGACGTCACGCCGCTGCTGCGCGTCGTCGCGTGGACCCCGCTCGGGGCCGCCTGGAGCCTGGCGCCCGACGTCGCCGAGGGCCGGTGGGGCCAGGCGGCGGGACGCCTGCTCGTCGCCCTGGCGACGGTCGCGGCCGCCGCGCTGGCCTGGGACCGCTCGCTGCGGCGCGCGCTCGTCGAGCCGGTGCGGGAGACGACGAAGCGCCGCGACCGCGGCCTCGGCCTCTTCGGCCGGGTGCCGGCCACCCCGTTGGGTGCCGTCTACGCCCGCTGCCTCACCTACTGGGTGCGCGACCCGCGCTACGCGCTGGCCGTCGTCCTCGTCCCCGTGCTGCCGATCGTGTTCGCCCTCGCCGACCCGGGCGGGCGCCTCGTCGTCGTGGCCGCGCCGCTGTCCGGCTTCCTCATGGGGTGGGCGATCGCGGCCGACGTCGCCTACGACGGGACGGCCTTCTGGCTCCACGTCGCGTCCCCGCTGCGCGGCCTGGCGGACCGGTGGGGCCGCGCGCTCGCGGCGGCGTCGGTCACGGTCGTCGTCGTGCTCACGCTGTCGGTGGTCAGCGCGATGCTGTCCCACCGGCTCACCCTGCTGCCCGCCCTCGTCGGCTGCGGCCTGGGGATGGCCGGCTGCGCGCTGGGGGTGGCGTCGGTCGCCTCCGCGCTCGTCGTCTACCCCGTGCGGCAGCCGGGCGACAGCCCGTTCTCGATCCGTCAGGGCGCCACGCTGCCGGCCTTCCTCACGCAGATCGGCGGCTGGGCGCTGGTCGCCGCCTTCTCCTCACCGGTGACGGTGCTGACGTCCCTGGCTGTCGCGGGGCACCCGGCCGCAGGGTGGGCCGCCCTCGTCGTCGGCCCGGTGCTGGGTGGCGGGGTGCTCGCGCTCGGGGCGTGGCTGGGCGGCCGGCTGCTGGACCGCACCGGCCCCGACCTGCTGCGCCGGCTCCTCGCGATGACCTAGTCGGCCTCGTCGGGCGCGGGCGCGCGGTCGCGGTCCGCGAGGTGCCGCCGGACCTGCCAGACGACGAACGCGACGACGACGACAGCAGCGACGACGAGCGCGCCGTCGCGCCCGATGATCTTCTCCACCGCCTGGTACGACGCGCCCGCGAGGTAGCCGAGCGTGACGACCACGGCGCCCCACACCGCCCCGCCGATGGCGTTGAACAGCAGGAACTTCCGGTACGGCATCTTCACGGACCCGGCCAACGCGGGCATGACGGCACGGAAGAACGCCACCCACCGGCCCAGCAGCACCGCCCAGCCGCCGCGCCGCGCGAGCAGGTCCTGGGCCTTGTCGAGCCGCTCGCGCCGGCCGTCGAGCCGCTTGGACGCCAGGATGCGTGGGCCGACCTGGCGGCCCACCTCGTACCCGATGCTGTCCCCGGCGATCGCCGCGAGGATCACCACCACGATGACGCCCCACAGCGGGATGTGCGGGCGGTGCGCCGCGACGCCACCGAGGATCGCGGCGGTCTCCCCGGGCAGGATGAACCCGACGAAGATCGCGTCCTCCGCGAGCACGACGAGCCCGACGACGACGAACACCACCCACGGCGCGGCGCTCAGCACGTGGTCCAGGAAGGCGGTCACCGGGTCGACGGTAGTCGACGGGCGCCGGACCGCCCGCCCGTAGACTCGTCCGCCGTGGCTCTCACCATCGGCATCGTCGGGCTCCCCAACGTCGGCAAGTCCACCCTCTTCAACGCGCTGACCCGGGCCCAGGTGCTGGCGGCGAACTACCCGTTCGCGACGATCGAGCCCAACGTCGGTGTCGTCCCGCTGCCCGACGCGCGCCTGGACGTGCTGGCGCGACTGTTCGACTCGGAGCGGATCGTGCCGGCCACGGTGTCGTTCGTCGACATCGCCGGCATCGTCAAGGGTGCCTCCGAGGGCGAGGGCCTGGGCAACAAGTTCCTCGCCAACATCCGCGAGGCCGACGCGATCTGCGTGGTGACCAGGGTGTTCGCGGACCCGGACGTGGTGCACGTCACCGGCCGGGTGGACCCGCTGGACGACATCGAGACGATCCACACCGAGCTGGCGCTCGCGGACCTGCAGACGCTGGAGAAGGTCGTCCCGCGGCTGGAGAAGGAGGTCCGCGCCAAGAAGGCGGACGCCGCGCAGCTCGCCGCCGCCGTCGACGCGCAGGCGGTCCTCTCGGAGGGCCGCGTGCTCCACGGCTCGGGCGTGGACCTCGAGGCGCTCGCGCCCTTCTTCCTGCTCACGACGAAGCCGTTCATCTATGTGTTCAACACCGACGACGCCGGGCTGGCGGACGCGGCCCTGCAGTCGTCGCTGCGCGCCGCGGTGGCGCCGGCGGACGCGATCTTCCTCGACGCCAAGTTCGAGGCCGAGCTCGTCGAGCTGGCGCCCGACGAGGCCCGCGAGATGCTCGCCGAGACCGGCCAGGAGGAGTCCGGCCTGGACCAGCTGGCGCGCGTCGGCTTCCACACCCTCGGCCTGCAGACCTACCTGACGGCCGGCCCCAAGGAGTCCCGCGCCTGGACCATCCACCAGGGCTGGACGGCCCCGCAGGCGGCCGGCGTGATCCACACCGACTTCCAGAAGGGCTTCATCAAGGCCGAGGTCATCTCGTACGCCGACCTCGTCGAGGCCGGCACGGTTGCCGCCGTGCGCGCCGCGGGCAAGGCCCGCATCGAGGGCAAGGACTACGTCATGGCCGACGGCGACGTGGTGGAGTTCCGCTTCAACGTCTAGGCAACGGCGAGCCTGAGGAGATCACCACCGCCGCTCGCTACAGCGCCCTGAGCAGCTCGCGCAGCGCTGCCGTGTATCCGTCGAGGGCCGCGCGTCCGCGGGGCGTCAACGCCACCGAGGTGAGCGACGCGATCCCGGCGCCACTCTTCTCGGTCGAGACGTAGTGCGCGTCCTCGAGTCGGCGGAGGTGGGAGATGAGGTTGCCGGGCGTCAGGTCGAGCAGCTTCTGCAGGCGGCTGAACGACAGGGTGTCGCCGTCGTTCAGTGCCGCGAGCGTCACCATGATCCGCAGCCGCGCCGGCGCGTGGATCAGCGGATCGAGCGGCTCCTCGGGGACGCCGGTCATCGCTTGGCTGCCCGCCGGCGCCACATGGCCGATGCGTAGATCAGCAGGGCGACGGCCGCCCCCAGCCCGGTGAGGCCCCACGCGCCCTGTGGGCCGAAGAAGGTGCTCAGCGACGCGACAGCAATGATCGCCACCGAGAGCCACAGCTCGGGCCAGCGTTCCCGCGTCGCAGCGACGCCCGCCCCCGCGGCGGCCAGGGCGATGAGCGGGACCGTCGGCCCGTACACGCCGTACACGATCTCGGCGGGGACCCCGAGGTGGAGCAGTGCCCCTTGGACCATCCAGGCGCCGATGCCCGCGGCCCCCACGGCGACCGCCTGCGCCACCTGCCGCCGGGCGGACCTGCCGCGGACACCGGCGGTCGCCCGGCGAGCGACGGTGCCGCCGACGATCGCCGCAACGCCGATCGCTCCGTAGAGCACGCCGATCGCCCACCCCGGTGACCCGGTGTAGGTGGCCTCGCCCCTGATGGACCACCACACCGCGCCGTAGCCGACCAGGAAGACCCCTGCTCCGACGGCCGCGGCCACCGGTGACACGAGGTCGAACGCACGTTGTGCCTGCCTGGCGGTCTGCTCGACGAGCAGTGCCGCGTCGCCCGGGTCCAGCTCGTTCCGGTCGTCGAAGGCCTCGTTCGAGCGGCCGCTGCCGGTCTCGTCCATGACAGCTCCTCAAACTTTGTGATGCAAAGTTATCGGGCTTTGTGTCGCAAAGTCAAGGGTCGACGTCTCCGGAGCGAGCCGACGGCGACGTGGCGGAGCTCCGGTTCACCGTGTGAGCCCAGTCGCCTCTCCCGGGCCAGCGAGCGGGCGGGCGTCAGGTGTGGGCACGGCGTCGGGCAATTGAAGAATTCTTGTTATGGTAAGTGGCTGCTCTCTTCGAGGAGGTGTGACCCGTGAGCGACCTGTACAAGGTCAAGGCGGAGCTCTTCCGCACCCTCGGGCACCCCGCCCGGATCCGGATCCTGGAGCTGCTCGCCGAGCGGGACCGCCCCGTGCACGAGCTGCTGGCCAGCATCGACATCGAGCAGTCCAACCTCTCCCAGCAGCTGGCCGTGCTGCGCCGGGCCGGGCTCGTCAGCCAGCACCGCGAGAGCGGCGAGGTGCGGTACGCCGCGAGCGTCCCGGCGGTCGTCGAGCTGCTGCGGGTCGCCCGGATGCTGCTCGTCGACATCCTCCAGGGGCAGCAGACCCTGCGGGCCGAGCTCGAGGACGCCACCGAGGAACCCGCGCCGGCGCTCCCGACGCACGACGCATGAGCCTCGCCGACCTCGCCCGCCTCATCGGCCGCACCGGCCGGATCGCGGAGCCGGCGCCCCCGCGACCGGCGGCGTCGCCGGCGGGCGTCGGGCCCGACGAGGGGGTTGACGGGTCGTCCGGCGAGGGGTCCCCGGCCGTCGCCGCCGTGCGGCGAGAGCTGCACGGCAGCGCCCAGGTGCGGCACGTCGACGCCGGCTCGTGCAACGGCTGCGAGATCGAGCTCGCGGCCGCCTTCGGCCCGGTGTACGACGCGGAGCGGTACGGCGCGCGCCTGGTCGCCTCGCCGCGGCACGCGGACGTGGTGCTGGTGACGGGCGTCGTCACGCGGAACATGGCGGAGCCGCTGCGGCTGACGGTCGCCGCCACCCCGCAGCCGCGTGTGGTGATGGCGGTCGGCGACTGCGCCCGGGACTGCGGGATGTTCCGCGGCGCCTACGGCGTGGTGGGCGCGGTGGGCGACCTGGTCCCGGTCGACCTCTCGGTGGCCGGCTGCCCGCCGGCACCGGCGGACATCGTGGTGGCACTGCGGCGGGTCACCGGCCGATGACCGCCCTGGCAGGAGGGCTCCTCGCGCAAGGGGCCCTGGCGACGCTCGCCGTGCTCGTGGCGGTGTCCGCACGCGGGCGCGCTCGCAACCTGCTGGCAGGCGTCGCCTGCGCGGCGCTGTCCGCCGCCGGCGCCGTCAGCGGCGCGCTCGCGCTGTCCGGCGCGACCGTCACGCTGCGCATGGCGACCGCGCTGCCCGGTGCGGAGCTGGTGCTGGCGCCGGACCGGCTCGGCGGCCTGCTCATGCTGCTGGTGGGGTCCGTCGGCTTCCTCGCGTCGGTGTACGCGATCGGCTACGTGCACGGTGCCTCCGCGTCGCGCACCCAGTGGGCGGCGCTCGCGCTCTTCCTGCTCGGCATGCAGCTGGTGCCGGCGGCGGGCGACGTGGTGGCGTTCCTGCTGGCGTGGGAGCTGATGGCGGCCGCGTCCACCGTGCTGGTGCTCGCCGAGCAGGCCCACCGGCCCGCCGCGCGCCAGGCGGCGGTCTGGTACGCCGTCATGACCCACCTCAGCTTCGTGCTGCTCCTCGCCGGGTTCGCCGCGCTGTCCGCCACCGGCGGCACGACGAGCTTCGCCGGGCTGGCCGGCACCGACGCGGCGCGCCCGGGCGCCACCGCCGCCTTCGTGCTCCTCGTCGTCGGCTTCGCCGCCAAGGCGGGGGTCGCGCCGCTGCACGTCTGGCTGCCGCGGGCCCACCCCGAAGCGCCCAGCCACGCGTCGGCCCTCATGAGCGCCGCGATGGTCTCCCTCGGCGCCTACGGGATCCTCCTGGTCGGCATCCGGCTGCTGCCGGGCGGCCCCACCTGGTGGTCCGTGCTGCTGACCGCGCTCGGTGCGGGCTCCGCCGTGCACGGGATCCTCCACGCCGGCGTCGCGACGGACCTCAAGCGGCTGCTGGCGTACTCGACGTCCGAGAACCTCGGCCTCGTCGTCGCCGCGATCGGCCTGACGATGCTGCTGCGCACGCACCACGTGCCCGGCGCCGCGGGCGCCGCCCTGGTGGCGGCCCTGCTGCTGCTCGTCAGCCACGCGGCCTTCAAGTCGACCCTGTTCCTCGGCGCCGGCGCGGTGCTGCGGGCCACCGGCGAGCGTGACCTGGACCGGATGGGCGGCCTGGCGCACGCCATGCCCTGGACCGCGGCGACCTTCGGCGTCGGTTCACTGGGGGCTGCGGCGCTGCCGGTGACCGGTGGGTTCGTCGCCGAGTGGACGCTGCTGCAGGCCCTCATCCACGGCGTGCGGCCGGCCGACCGCGTCGTGGCCGTCGTCGTGCCGCTCACCCTGGGCCTCATCGCGCTGACCGCCGGGCTCGCGCTGGTGACCTTCGTCAAGGCGTTCGGCATCGCCTTCCTGGCCCGGGCCCGCTCGGTCACGGCGCTGGCGGCGACCGAGGCTCCGCCGAGCATGCGGGCCGCGATGGTGCTCGGGGCCGTGGGCGTGCTGGCGCTCGGCGTGCTGCCCGGTCCGGTCGCCGCCGCCGCTGCCTCGGCCATCGGGGTGGACGGTGTCCGGGTCGCCGGGCTCGGGGGCGTGGAGCTGACCGGCGTGGGCGCCGTGCTCAGCCCGGCGGCGCTCGTCGGCCTCGGCGCGGTGGTGGCGCTGCCGGCCCTCGCGCTGGTGCTGGTGGTGGCGCGGCGCCGGCCCGCGACCACCGACGTGCTCGGCTGGGGCTGCGGTGGCGTACGCACCAGCCCGCGCATGCAGTACAACGCGACGTCGTACGCCGAGCCCGTGATGCGCATCTTCGACGATGCGCTCCAGCCGCGGCGCGACGTCGTCGTGACGCACGTCGGCGAGTCCGCGTACCTGGCCGAGCGCGTCCGGTTCGCCCAGCACCACGACGACGTGGTGGAGGTGCGCTTGTACCGCCCGCTCGTCGCCGCCGCCGACGCCCTGGCCGACCGCGCCCGCCGCGTGCAGAACGGCTCGGTCAACCGCTACCTGGCGTTCTCCTTCACCGCGCTCGTCGTGGTGCTCCTGGTGGTGGTCGCATGAGCGCCGCGCCGCTGCTCGTCGCGCTGGTTCAGGTCACCGTCGCGGTGGTGCTCGCGCCGCTGGTGATCGGCGTGACGCGCCAGACGCGGGCGCGGCTCGAGGGCCGCGTCGGGCCGGGCGTGCTGCAGCCGGCGCGCGACCTGCGCAAGCTGATCGGCAAGACCCCCCTGCGGGCCGCCGGGACCAGCCCGATGACGGTCGTCGCGCCGGTGGTGCTGCTGACCTCGAGCCTGCTGCTGGCCGCGCTGGTGCCGCTGGTGGCGGCGCTGCCGCTCGCCCTGGTGCCGGGCGACCTGTTCGTCGTCGTCTCCGTGCTGCTCGTCGGCACGGTGGCGATCGCGCTGCTCGGCCTCGACGGCGGCTCCGCGTTCGGCGGCATGGGGTCCAGCCGGCACATGACCATCGCCGCCCTGGTCGAGCCGACCGTGCTGGTGGCCGTCTACGCGCTGTCCATCCCGGTGGGCAGCTCGGCGCTGCCGCTCATCGTCGCCGCCCGCCGGGACCACCCCGCGAGCATCGCGTCGCCGGCCGGCGTGCTCGCGGTGGTGGCGCTGGCCATCGTGGTGCTCGCCGAGACCGGGCGGCTGCCGATCGACAACCCGTCCACCCACCTCGAGCTGACGATGATCCACGAGGCGATGGTGCTGGAGACCTCCGGGCGCGACCTCGCGTGGGTCGACCTGGCGTCGTGGCTGCGGCTGTCGGTGCTGCTCGGGCTCGTCGGCAACCTGCTGCTGCCCTGGGGGGTCGCGGGTTCCGCCGCGCCGGGGCCGGTGCTGCTCGGCGCGCTCGCGCTCGCCGGCAAGCTCGCGCTGCTCGCCGTGCTGCTGGCCACCGTCGAGGTCGCGATGGCCAAGCTGCGGCTGTTCCGGGTGCCGGAGCTGCTCGCGGGCTCGTTCGTCCTGGCCTTCCTCGCCGTCACCGCGTCCTACCTCGTCGCATGACCGTCGTCGGAGAGGCCCACCTCATGTCCACGCCCGGATCGGCGGCCACGCAGCTGATCGCCCTCGCCGCGGGCGCCCTGCTCGTGACGTCGGTGCTCATGGTGTGGCGCCGCGAGCTGTCGGCGCAGGTCCGGCTGCTCACCGTGCAGGGGGTGTCGCTCGCCGTGCTGGCGGTGACGATCGGGCTGTCGGGCCCCGCCTCGGCGCGGGCCGAGCTGCTGGTGGTCGCCGCGCTGGTGCTGGCGCTGCGGGCGTGGTTGCTGCCGTGGGTGGTCGGGCGGCGGCTGCGCGCCGGGGTCGAGGCCGGTGACGCCGCCCGCGAGGACGGCGCGCGGCTCAACCCCACCGCGAGCCTCGTGGTGGTGGCGCTGCTCGCCACCGTGGCGTACCTGGTCAGCAGGCCGATCTCGGAGGCGGTGGCCGCCGGCTCGGGCGCCGCCGTGTCCGGCCCGGCGGCGTTCGCCGTCCCGGTCGGGGTCTGCATGGTGCTCATCGGGTTCCTGCTGCTCGTCGGCCGGCGTCGAGCGATGTCCCAGCTCATCGGCTTCCTCGTGCTGGACAACGGCATCGCCACGGTGGCCTTCCTCACCGCGGCCGGCGTGCCGTTCGCGGTGGAGCTCGGCGTCTCGTCGGACGTGCTGCTCGTGGTCCTGATCCTCGCCGTGCTCTCGCGCCGCATCCACGCGCAGGTCGGCTCCACCACGCTCGACTCGATGACGGAGCTGAGGGACTGATGACGGCGCTGCTCCTGGTCCCCCCGCTTGCCGCCCTGCTCGTCGGTGCCGGCGCGGCGACACGTGCGTCCGCGCTGCTCACCCGCCTGTCCGGCGTGCTGGTCAGCGCCGTGCTGCTGGCGACCGGGACCGCCCTGCTGGCGCACCGCGGGCCGGTCCCCACCCTGGGCGGCGACCTGCTGCGCGCCGACCCGCTCTCCGCCCTGATGCTGGCGATCGTCGGCGCGGTCGGGCTCACCGCGACCTGGGCGGGCCTGGCGCCGCGCCGGGCCGCCGACGAGCCGCGGGCCGCCGACGAGCCGCGGGCCGCGAGCCGCGCCGAGCGCCGCTACGCAGCCCTCGTGGCGCTGTTCCTCGGCGCCATGGCGATCGCCGTCACCACCGACAACCTCGGCGTGCTGTGGGTGGCCGTCGAGGCGACGACCATCGCGACGGCCTTCCTCGTCGGCCACCGCGGTGGGCCGCGCGCCCTGGAGGCGGCCTGGAAGTACGTGGTGCTCGGGTCGGTCGGCATCGCGATCGCGCTGCTCGGCACGGTGCTGCTGTACGCCGCGAGCCGGAGTGCGGGCGGTGCGACGCTGTCCTGGACCCGGCTGGTCAGCGGCGAGCTGCCGCTGGACCACGGGCTGGTCCGAGTGGCCGTCGGCCTGGCCGTGCTCGGCTTCGCCACCAAGGCGGGCCTGGCGCCGATGCACTCCTGGCTGCCGGACGCCCACAGCCAGGCGCCGGCGCCCGTCTCCGGCCTCATGTCCGGCGTGCTGCTCGCCGTGGCGTTCTACGCGATCTTGCGTGTCCGGGCGATCGCCGACGTGGTGCTCGGCCCGGGGCTGGTCCGCGGGCTGCTGCTCGCCGCCGGGCTCGGGTCGCTGGCCGTGGCCGCCGCGCTCATCCTGCGGCAGCGGGATCACAAGCGGATGCTCGCCTACTCGAGCATCGAGCACATGGGGGTGCTGGCCGTCGGCGCCGCGGTGGGCGGCCCGATCGCCCTGGCCGCGGTGCTGCTGCACCTCATCGGGCACGGGTTGGCCAAGGCGAGCCTGTTCGTGGTGGCCGGCCGGGTGCTGGCGGCCGAGGGGACGACGACCATCGCGGACGTGCGCGGGCTGCTCGCCCGCCGGCCTGACCTGGCCGTGCCGCTGGTGGTCGGCATGACGGCCCTGCTGGGGTTCCCGCCGTTCGCGCTGTTCTTCTCGGAGGTCGCGATCGTCCTCGCAGGCTGGCGGGCCGGCCTGGGCTGGGCGATGGGCCTGACGGTGGCCCTGCTGCTCGTCGTGGTGGCCGGCCTGGTGCGGGCGACCGCGTCGATGGTGCTCGGGCCGGCGCACGACGAGGAGCGCGCCGCGTCGGGTCCGACGCCCGCCGCCGGCCACGGGTCCGACCGCGGTCCCATGACGCCGTTGGTGCTCGCGCTGTCGGTCACCGCCGTGATCGGGTTCGTCGCCGTCCCCGTCGGCGACGTGCTCGTCCGGGCGGCCGCCGCCCTGGGGCTGGCATGAGCGCGGCGCGTCCGACGAGCCCGGGAGGGCCGCTGCCCGCGCCGCCGGGCTCGTCGTCCCGCACCGTCACCCGCGACGGCCTGGGTGAGGAGGTCGGCGGCCTGCTCGGCGACGGGAACCGGCTCGCCCTGGTGGGGGGGCACGACGACGGCCCCACCGGCTTCCGCGTCGTGTACGCGTTCGCGCACCCGGGCACCGACCGCCGCACCGAGCTGACCGTCGCGGTGCCGCGGGACGAGGCCTGGGTCCCGTCGCTGTCGACCGTCTCGTTCCCGGCCGGTCGGTTCGAGCGGGCGATCCGCGACGGGTTCGGCATCGAGCCACGCGACCACGTGCGTCCCCGCCGCCTGATGCGTCACGCGCACTGGCCCACCGGCTGGTACCCGATGCGCCGCGACGCCGCGGCCGACCCGGCGTTCGGGCCCGACGAGAGCGGGTTCGCCTTCGTGCCGGTCGAGGGGCAGGGCGTCTACGAGATCCCGGTGGGTCCAGTGCACGCCGGGATGATCGAGCCGGGGCACTTCAGGTTCTCGGTGGTCGGGGAGACCATCGTCCGGATGAAGGCCCGGCTCTGGTTCGTGCACCGCGGGCTGGAGCGTCACCTGCAGGGCCGGACCCCGGCGCAGGCGCTGCCGCTGACCGAGCGCATCAGCGGCGACACCCCGGTGGGCCATGCGCTGACCTTCGCGATGGCCGTGGAGGACGCGCTCGGGCTGCCGGTCGGCGAGGAGGACCGGCTCGTCCGCGCGCTCCTGCTCGAGCTGGAGCGGCTGCACTGCCACGTCGCCGACCTCGGCGCGATGGCCAACGACGTCGGCCTCGGGATCCTGCAGACCCACGCGCTGCGGCTGCGCGAGCGGCTGCTGCGGTCCAACGCCGACGTGACGGGCCACCGCCTGCTGCGCGGCGGCATCGTCGTCGGTGGTGCCCGGCTGCGCGCGCTGCCCGATCTCGACCTGATCCGTGGCGTCGCTGCCGAGGTGGCCGACCTGGTGCGGATCGCCCTCGGCACGTCGGTGCTGGTCGACCGCTTCACGGGGACGGCGGTGCTCCGCCGCGAGGCGGCGGCGGAGATGGGTGCGCTCGGCTACGTCGCGCGCGCCTCCGGGCTGGACGTCGACGCCCGCCGCGACCACCCGTTCGTCGACCTGGGAGCCACGTTCCACGTCTGCACCGCCGACGACGGCGACGTCATGGCGCGGTTCCGCGTGCGCGCCGAGGAGGTGCAGGTCGCCGCGGCCCTCGTCGCCGACCTGGTGGCCCGCCTGGGCGGGCACCTCGGCACTGGCCGTGCCGCGTCGGGGCCGGCGCCGGCGGCCGGCGGCCCACCCGAGCCGACCGGCGCCCCGGTGGCGGCGGGGCTGGCGCTGGTGGAGGCATGGCGGGGCACGGCGTGCCACCGGGTGGAGCTCGACGACGCCGGGCGCCTCACCAGGGCCGCGATCGTCGACCCGTCGTTCTTCACTTGGCCGGCGCTGCCGGTCGCCCTGGCGGACACGATCGTCCCGGACTTCCCGTTGGCCAACAAGAGCTTCAACCAGTCCTACGCCGGCAACGATCTCTAGGCCGGCGGCGCAGCGCCACGCTGCCATCGGCCGCTGGCCTAGGCTCGTGGGGATGATCCCCGCACCGACGAGCCGCCTCCGGTTCCGGGAGATGACCGACGGCGACCTCGACCTCATGGCCGGCCTGCTCGGCGACCCGGCCGTCATGACCTTCTACCCGCGGCCGAAGACGCGCGACGAGGCGCTCGGCTGGATCAGGTGGAACCAGCGCAACTACGCCGAGCACGGCTACGGCCTGTGGATCGTCGAGACCGACGACGGGCGGTTCGTCGGCGACTGCGGGCTGACGTGGCAGCCCGTCGGGGGAGGGAAGGTCCTCGAGGTCGGGTACCACACCGTCCCGGCGCTGCAGGGGCGCGGGTACGCCACCGACGCCGCGCGGGCCTGCGTCGACCTGGCGTTGGGACCGGTCGGTGAGACCCACGTCGTCGCGATCATCAACCCGGCCAACACGCCGTCGCGCCGGGTCGCGGAGAAGCTCGGCATGCGCCTCGAGCAGGAGACCGAGGTGCACGGCCGCCACGTCGTCGTCTACGGCCGCGGCGCGTAGCCGCTACCCGGCGCGCTCGACGCTCGCCCCGGCGCGCAGCGCCTTCGGGATCTCGGCCACCGCGTCGACGGCGCGCAGCAGGGCGGCCACGTCGTCAGGGTTGGCAGGCGAGTCCACGTCGACGGCGTAGGTCACGCCGGTCGAGCGCCAGGTCTCGCTGTCGAAGCCGCCGGAGGCGGTGACCCGGACGCCGTGCACGGGAGTGCCGAGGCGCTGCGCCTCGCGGAAGACGTCGTTGAGCACGCACCCGGCGGCGGCCAGGTGGAGCAGGTGCGCGCCGGTGAAGTCCGCCTCGACCGTGACGCCCTCGGCGGTCCAGCGGTGGGGCCACGGCACCGCGCCGGCCGCGGCGCTGCGCAGCGTGCCGGCCGCCACGACGACCTGGTAGTCAGCCATGGCGGTCATCGTGGCATCGCCGTGGCGGGGGTGCCCGTCGCCGGGGGGCCCGCTCGTCATGCCGCCGCAGAGAGCCGCCCGTCGGACATCTCGTAGACCAGGTCGCAGTGGTGGAGCACCTCGTGGTCGTGGGTGACCATGACGGTCGCCACGCCGTGGTCGTGCGTCTCCCGGGCCAGCAGGGCCACGGTGCCGGTCCAGGGCGGCGGTCGGCTCGTCGACGAGGAGCACCTGCGGGCGGGTGACCAGCGCCCGGGCGATGCCGACCCGCTGCCTCTCCCCGCCGGAGAGCTGGTGCGGCCGGCGGCCGGCCTTGTGTGCCATCCCGACCTCGTCGAGCAGCGCACGCGGGTCGCGCGGCCGGGCCACGCCGCCGAAGGTCAACGGGAGGCGGACCTGGTCGAGCGCCGTGAGCGCGGGGATGAGGTTGCCGCTCTGGAAGACGAAGCCGAGGTGCTCGCGCCGGATGCGGCCGCGCTCGCGGCGGGAGGCGGTGGCCAGGTCCACGCCGGCCACCAGCACCTCTCCCCGGGTGGGGGCGACGAGGGCACCCGCGACGGCCAGCAGGCTGGACTTGCCCGCGCCCGACGGGCCGACGATGGCGACCATCTGCCCGGCCGCGACGTGCAGCGTCACGTCGTCGAGGGCCGTGACGGTGTCGTCGCCGTCGCCGTGCAGCAGGGTGACGCCCGTGAGGGCGAGTGCGGCGGTCATCGGTTGCCTCCGAGGGCGTTGAGGGGGTCGACGCGGGCGATCCGGACGACGGCCACGGCGGCGCCGACCATGCCGAGCACCACCGTCAGCAGGGCGGCGCCGGCCACGGGCCCGGCCTCCAGGGCGAAGGGCATGGCGGTGGTGGAGATCCCCGCCCCCGCGGCCAGGCCGAGCCCGATGCTGAGCGCCGTGGCCGTCGTCAGGAGCACCGCGGACTGGAGCAGGCTGTCGCGCAGCAGGTAACGCGTGCCGGCGCCCATCGCCCGCATCACGGCGATCTCCCGCTTGCGCTGGATCGTCAGCACGGTGAAGAAGGCGCCGACCACCAGGGCCGAGATGACGTAGAGGAAGGCCTCGATCATCATCAGGGTCGAGGTCTCGGCCGTGTACCCGGGTGAGGCGCCGTACGACTGCGCCTTGGTCAGCGAGGTCGTGCCGGCGGCGCGGTCGGCCGCCGGCAGGTCGGGGCCGGCGCCCGGGCGGGCCGCCACCGCGACGGCGGTCACCTCCTGGTAGACGTGCTGCGGGGCCCGGTCGCCCGGGTGGACGCCGGCATGGATCTCCTGCCACGTCCGCAGCGGCACGTAGCCCACCTCGACGTGACCGAACGTCTGCTGGGTGGGCAGGATGCCGACCACCCGCAGGCTGGTGCCGAGCGGCTCGACCGTCACGACGTCGCCGAGGTGGATGCCGTCCTTCGCCGCGGTCGCGCTGACGACCACCTCGCCGGGGCCGCCGGTGAGCCGGGTGCCGCTGGCGACCTCGGGGTCGACGAACGAGCCCGCCTCGACGCCGAACAGCGCCAGGTCGATCTCGAGCCCGCGGTTGGTGCGGGCGTTGACGAGCGTGTTCCCGAACGGGGCGGCCGCGGCGACGCCGTCCTGGTGCGCCCAGGTGGCGACGGCGTCCGTGGGCACCACGGAGCGCGAGAAGGCGGAGTCCTTGGCGACGTGCTGCTGGAACGCCAGCGAGGTCACCGGGAGCCGCTGCAGGCCGGACACCCCGTCGTTGGCCAGGCCCACGGACAGGCCGCTGAGCAGCACCATGAGCATCGCGATGAGCACCACGACCGAGCCCATGAGGGCGAACCGCCCGCGGGCGAAGACGAGCTCTCGGACAGCGAGGAACATGTCAGCACCCCGCGTATTTTGTCGACACCATGTTGGGAACTATAGCAACACCGTGTCGGTAAAAGTCGTCGCGGTCCGGGCGGCGGCCCGCCCCTGGGCTCAGTCCGCGATCCTCCGCGAGGGCCACCACATCCGCCGGCCCAGCTCCTGCCCCAGCGCCGGCACCAGCAGCGAGCGCACCAGCACCGTGTCGAGCAGCACGCCGAACGCCACGATGAACGCCAGCTGGAGCAGGAACAGGATGGGGATCACCGCCAGCGCCGCGAACGTCGCGGCGAGGACCACGCCCGCCGAGGTGATGACCCCGCCCGTGATGCCCAGCCCGCGGGACATGCCGGTGCGCGCGCCGGTGCGCAGCGCCTCCTCCCGGACGCGCGTCATGAGGAAGATGTTGTAGTCGATCCCCAGCGCCACGAGGAACACGAACCCGAACAGCGGCACCGCGGGGTCGGCCCCCGGCAGGTGCAGCACGTGGTTGAAGACGAGCGCCGAGACGCCGAGCGTCGCGCCGAACGACAGCACCACGGTGCCCACCAGCACGAGCGGGGCGACGAGCGCCCGCAGCAGCAGCACCAGGATGACGAGGATCACCACCAGCACGAGCGGGATGATGAGGTTCCGGTCGTGCACCGAGGCGTGGTCGGAGTCGACCGCGGTGGCGGTGACGCCGCCCACGAGGGCGCCGGCGCCCAGGTCGGCGCGCAGCTGCCGCACGGTCGTCTCCGCGGCCGCCGAGTCCGCGGCGTCGGCCAGGGTCGCCTGGAGCAGCACGTCGCCGTTCGCCACCGTCGGCGCGGGCGCCGGGGTGCCAGGGATCACCGGCTGCACGCCGTCGGCCGTGACCGGCGCCTGGCCGCTGGGGGACTGCGCGCTGACGACGGCGACGGACGTCACGCCCGGCGCGGCGAGCAGCGTCCCGGCGGCGGCCCGCAGGCGGTCCACCGGGACGACGACCTGCACCGGGCTGCCGGACCCGCCGGGGAAGTGCTCGGCGAGCTGCTCCTGACCGGTCCGTGCCTGCGAGTGGCCCAGCACCAGGTCGCTGGCCGGTACCCCGCTGGCGCGCAGCTGGAGCAGCCCGGCGCTCGCGGCGAGCAGCACCACGACGCCCACCAGCCAGACGGGCCGCGCCCGCCGCACGACGAAGCGCGGGACCCGGGCCCACAGCCCGCTCGTCGGGACCGGGTCCGCGCCGGCCTCGTCGGGCGCGAAGCGGGGCCGTCGCGGCCAGAACGCCGCCCGGCCCAGCAGGAGGAGCAGGGACGGCAGGAGGGTCAGCGCGCCGAGCATCGCGAACACGATGCCCACGGCCGCGATGGGTCCGAGCGCGCGGTTGGACTGCAGCTCGCTCAGCAGCAGCATGAGCAGCGCGGCGATGACGGTGCCGCCGGAGGCGAGGATGGGCTCGATCGATCCGCGCAGCGCGGCGCGCGTCGCGTCCCAGCGGTGCTCGTGCGACCGCAGCGCCTCGCGGTAGCGCGAGACGTAGAGCAGCGAGTAGTCGGTCGCGGCGCCGATGACGAGGATGAAGAGGATGCCCTGCGTCTGGCCGCTGAGCGGGAAGACGCCGGCCTTGGCCAGCCACCACACCGTCAAGAGCGCGGCGGTCAGGGCGAACGTGCTGGTGAGCAGCACGGCCAGGGGTAGCAGGGGCGACCGGTACACCACCACGAGGATCACGAGCACGGCCAGCACGGCGACGAGCAGGAGGATCCCGTCGATCCCCCCGAAGGCCGTCACCAGGTCCGCGGTGAAGCCGGCCGGCCCGGTGACGTAGACGTCGGTGCCCGCGGGCACGAGCCCGGGCAGCGCGGCGCGCATCGCGGCCACCACGTCGCCCACGGACGCCGACGCCGCGACCGGCACGAACACCTGGGCCGCGGTGCCGTCCTGCGACACGATCGGCGGGCTCGGCCGCCCGGACACCCCCGCGATCCCGGCCAGCGCCGCGGGGACCTGGTCGAGCTGGGCCCGCTCCGCCGCGGTGAGCGGCGAGCCGGCCGTGACGAGCACCACGGCCGGGATGGTGTCCTTGCCCAGGAACTCCGGCAGCCGCGCCTGCACCTGTGTCGCCTGCGCGCTCGTCGGCAGGTAGGCGGTCGGGTCGTTCGACGAGACCTCGCCGATCCGGCCGAAGTACGGCCCGCCGACGCCGGCCACGGCGAACCAGACGAGCACGAGGAACGCCGGGAGCAGGGCGCGCAGCACGCGCGGCGCGCGGCGGCGCAGCGCAGGGGCGGGGTCGCTGGTCACGGGGGTGAGGCGGGTCATGAGCGTCCGATCATGATGAGGATCAGTGTGACGAGGAAGCCGACGGCGTAGTTGACGACGAGGAAGTGCCGCCACCCGCCGTGCGCGGCGGCCGAGGCCTCGTCGGTCACCGACCGGTACGGCCAGGCCAGCACGAGGTAGGGCACGACGAGCGGGGCGGCGAGCAGCCCGGGGAACGGCTCGGCGAGCAGCAGCAGTCCCGCGGCGGCCCACAGGGCCAGCGACAGCCGCACGGTGCGCGCGGCGCCGAGCGCGGTGGCGACGGAGGCGATGCCGGCCTGCCGGTCCGGCACCACGTCCTGGACCGCGCCGAACGCCTGCGCGGCGACACCCCAGGCGAAGAACGCGACGAGCGCGAGCACCGCGGACCGGCCCCACTCCCCGCCCGCGAGCACCAGCCCGTAGACGGCGGGCCCGGTGAAGTGCGTGCTCGAGGTGAGCGAGTCGAGCACGGGACGCTCCTTGAACCGCAGCCCCGGCACCGAGTACGCGGCGACGGCGAACAGCGTCACGCCGAGCACCGCCCACGACCACGGCCCGCCGAGCGCCACCAGGGCGGCGACGAAGGGGACGCACGCCGCGACCGCGGCCACCAGCACGCGGCGGTGCAGGCCCGGGTCGAGCAGCGCGCCCTCCACCCCGCCCTTGCGCGGGTTCGCCGCGTCCGACGCGTAGTCGAACACGTCGTTGATGCCGTACATCGCGAGGTTGTAGGGCACGAGGAAGAAGACGGCGCCGACGACGAGCGCCACGCCGGCCCGGCCGCCGGCGAGCAGGTAGGCGGCGGCGAACGGGTAGGCGGTGTTGACCCAGCTCAGCGGCCGGGACGCGGCCAGCAGCCGGCCGACGAGGGCGCGGGCGGGCAGCGCGGGGGCGGGGGCGGCGCTAGGCGGCACGTCGCGCTCCGCGACCGGCCCGCTCGGCGTCGTGCTCGGCGTCGTGCTCGGCATGGTGCCTCCGGCGGCTCAGCTCCCACACGCCCGGCAGCAGCAGGGCGGTGGCCAGCGGGTAGGAGAAGTCCTCGATCGGCGCGCGCCCGATCGCCAGCCCGGACGCGTGGGCGCGCGCGTAGTCGTCGACGCCCACGGCCAGCATGACGTTGTCGAACGCGGCCGTCAGCACGAGGAGGGCTATCGCGGCGACGAGCGTCGGGGCCACGGGGATGCGCCGGCCCCGTCGTCGGGCCACCGCGCCCGCGAGCACCCGCACCGCGGCGGCCAGCCCCACGAGGACGAGCGCGAGCAGGGGGTACCTCATGGCGTCCCCCTGCGCGCCAGCACGCGTTCGGACCCGCGGACCAGCACCATCGTCAGGTAGCACAGGAACGCGAGGAACACGGGCTCCTCGACCGGCAGCTCCGGCGCCAGCAGCAGGCCGGTCATGATGCGCGTCGGCGCCCGGAAGAACAGCCCGAGCGCGATCCCCACGAGGTCGGCGGCGAGCAGCACCGCCACGCCGGTGCCCACGACGAGCCCCGCCCGCCGCGCGTCGTGCCAGAACACCAGCCGCCAGCGCCGGTCGACGAGCGTCAGGCCGCCCCCGGACAGGAGCAGCGAGGCCAGGTAGGCCGCCCTCACACCCGGCTCCGCACGCGCTCGGGCAGCGGCGACGCGCTGCGGTCGCCGCGCACGCGCTTGGCGACGAGCTCGGCGCTGATGAGGCACATCGGCACCCCGATGCCCGGGATGGTGCTGCCGCCCGCGTACAGCAGGCCGCGCACGTGGCGCGAGGCGTTCGGCGCGCGGAGGACCGCGCTCTGCCGCAGCGTGTGGGCCGGCCCGAGCGCGCTGCCGTGCCACGACCGCAGGTCGTCGGCGAAGTCCCCGGGGCCCACCGTCCGCCGTACGACGACCCGCTCGGCCAGGTCGCCCGCGCCGGTCCACGCGGCGATCCGGTCGATCGTGCGGTCGACGAAGGCCTCGACCGCCGGGTCGCCCGCACCGTCGATGCCGCCGTGCCCGAGCCCGGGCTCGGCCGGCACCGGGACCAGGACGAAGAGGTTCTCGTCGCCGGCCGGCGCGACGGTCGGGTCGGTGGCGCTCGGCCTGCCGATGTACAGCGACGGCGACGCGGGCAGCCCGCGGCCGCGGCGCAGCGCGTCGAACCCGCCGTCCCAGTCATCGGCCAGCAGCAGCGTGTGGTGCGCGAGCTGCGGCACGCGGCCACGCACCCCGAGCATCGCCAGCACGGCGCCCGGGCCGGGGTCACGGCGTCGCCACCACCGCTCGTCGAGGTCGCGGTGCTGCGGGTCGAGCAGCGACTGCGTGTGGTGCAGGTCGCCCGCGGCGACCACGAGCTCGGCGTCCACCCGCTGCTCCACGCCGCGCTCGTCGCGGTAGAGCACGCCCCGCGCGACGCCGCCGTCCACGAGGATGCGGTGCACCGGCGCGCCCGTCACCAGCCGCGCGCCGGCACCGGTCGCCAGGTCGGCGATCGTCCGGACCACGCGGGCGAACCCGCCGTCGGGGTAGCGCACCGCGTCGTCGACGTCGAGGTGGCTCATGAGGTGGTACAGCGCCGGGACGCGCATGGGCGAGCCGCCGAGGAAGACGGCGGGGTAGCCGAGCAGCCGGCGCAGCCGGTGGTCGGCGGTGTGGGCCCGGATCTCGTCGTCCAGCGAGCGGCGCAGCAGCCCGACGAGGCGGGGGAGCCGGGCCAGCAGCCGCCGGTCGAGGAACGGGGGCAGGGAGTCGAAAGAGCTGTAGAGGAAGTGCTCGATCGCCAGCCGGTACGCGTCGGTCGCCGAGTCGAGGTACCGGCGCAGGCCGTCGGCCGAGCCGGGGTCCAGCGCCGTCAGCGCCGCACGGGCGGCGGGCCCGCCGACGGGCAGGTCGAACGGCTCCGGGTCGCCCTCGAAGTACGCCCGGTACCCGGGGTCGAGGGTGCGCAGCACCAGCTGCTCGTCGGCGGACGTGCCGAGCAGGCGGTAGAAGTGGTCGAACACCTCGGGCATGAGGTACCACGACGGCCCGGTGTCGAACCGGAAGCCGCCCTGCTCCCAGGAGCCGGCACGCCCACCGAGCCGGGGCAGCGCCTCCAGGAGGGTCACCTGGTGCCCGTCGGCCGCCAGGAGGGCCGCCGAGGCCAGCCCCGCCACGCCGCCGCCGACGACGACCGTCGCCAGGGCCCGCGTCACGCGGCCACCGCCGGCGCGAGGGTCCAGCGCACGGCGAGCGCCACCTTGACCGGCGTCGGCACGGAGACCCGCACGTGGCTCAGCCGGTCGGCGGGCAGCCGGTCGATGCGGCGCAGCAGCTCGCCGAAGATCGCCGTGGCGACCAGCACCGCGTGCCGGCAGTCCGCCGGCAGCAGCGGCACCGCGGCCCGGGCGGCGCGCAGGTCGGCGCGGACGTCGGCCACCACGGCCGCCTTGCCGGCGTCCGTCAGCCCGTCGGCCGAGCCGGGCAGGTAGGCGCGGCCGAGCCGGCGGCGGTCGTCGCCGAGGTCGCGCAGGAAGTTGACCTTCTGGAACGCGGCACCCAGGCGGGCCGCGCCCTCGTCGAGCGCCGTGGCGGTGGCGGGGGAGACGGGGCGCCCGGCGAGGAACACGCGCAGGCACATCAGCCCGACGACCTCCGCCGACCCGTGCACGTACCGCTGGTACTCCGGCAGGTCGAAGTCCACGGCGTCCAGGTCGCGTCGCATGGAGGCGAAGAACGCGCGCGTCAGCGCGGGCTCGACGGCGCACGTGCGGGCCACCGCGGCGAAGGCGTGCACGACGAGGTTCGCGGAGAACCCCGTGGCCACCGCCCGCTCGGTCTCGGCCTCGAGCTCGTCGAGCACCCGGCGTTGCGCGTCCCGGTCGAGGCCGGCCTCCGCGGCGGTCCCGTCGACGACCTCGTCGGCGATGCGCACCAGGGCGTAGATGGCCGCCACGGCGGCCCGGCACCGGCGTGGGAAGAGGGCGGTCGCCAGCCGGAACGACGTCGAGTAGCGGCGGATCACGGGTGTCGCCGACGCCCGTGCCGTCCCGCCGTAGAGGGCGAGCCCGGTCGCGCGCGTCATGACCGGCGCTCCGCGGCGCGGTCGACCTCGTCGGCCAGCATGCGCGCCAGGCCGGCCGGCAGGCCGGCACGGTCGACGAGGGCGAGCGCCGTGTGCCGCTCGCGGTGCAGCTGGCGTTCCGCGGCCGCCCGGGCCCCGCACCGCTCGAGCGCGGCGCGCAGCCGGTGCGCCCCCTCCTCGTCGAGGTCGGCCCGGCCGAAGAGGTGCTCCACGGCCCGCCACGCCTCGGTCCCGCGCGCCGCCACGACGAGCAGCGTCTGCTTGCCCTCCCGGAGGTCGTTCGAGGCGCTCTTGCCCGTCTCCTCCGGCCGGCCGAACACCCCGAGGAGGTCGTCCCGCATCTGGAAGACGAGCCCGAGCGAACGGCCGACGGCGCCGAGCCGATCGCCCAGCTCGGGCCGGCCGGCGAGGATCGCCGCGGCGCGCAGCGGCAGCTCGAGCGAGTAGTGCGCCGTCTTGTCGGCCATCGCCTCGCGCACCTGCGCGGCGGTCGGCGTGGCCAGGCCCGCGCCGTAGGCGACGTCGGCCAGCTCGCCGGCCGCCGCGCGGAACACGCTCTCGTCCACGAGGTCGACCAGCTGGGCCCGGCGGGGCGCGGCTACGTCGAGGCCGGCGGCGATGCGCAGCGCGGACGTGAGCATGAGGTCGCCCGCCAGCACCGCAGCCTGCTCGCCCCAGCGCCGCGCCCCGGCCTCCGGCAGCCCGCCGTCGGCACCGACCGCGACGAGCCGCCCGACGACGTTGGGCGCGCCGCGGCGCTCGAGGTCCCCGTCGATGACGTCGTCGTGGACCAGCAGGGCGGTGTGCAGCAGCTCGACCGCGACGGCCAGCTCGAGCGCCGGCTCGAGCCGCGACCCGCCCAGGTGCAGGTAGCCGGCCAGCAGCAGCCGCGGGCGCAGCCGCTTGCCGCCCCGGGTCGCCTCCTGGAGCGCGTGCCACAGCAGCGGGTAGGGGCCGGGGCGGGCCGCGGCGCGTTCGGCCTGCTCGGCGAAGAACCGGTCCAGCCGGCGCTCGACCTCCGCGAGGGCGGCCGCCGCGTTCGGCAGCACCAGGGCGGCGGCCCTCTCCCGCCGCGGCTCGGGGCCGCCCGCGCGGCGCAAGGGTGTCGGCCGGCCGTGCCACTCGGCGGTGGCGATCTCGGCGCTCACCGGGGCCCCGCCCCCGCGCTCGCCGGCGCGGCGAGCTCCGCGAGCTGCAGCACGAGCCAGGGGCTGAACGCCCACGGCGCCAGCCGCACCGCCTGCGCGAGGTCCGTCGCCTCGACCCAGGCGTGCTCGAGCACCTCGTCGGGCGCCGGCCGCAGCTCTCCGACGAGGCGGGCCCGGAACACGGGGCACACCTCGTGCTCCACGACGCCGGACGGGTCGACGGCCCGGTAGCGGAAGTGCGGGAGCACCAGGTCGAGGTCCGTGAGCTCGACCCCGAGCTCGCGGCGCGCGTGCCGCCGCACCGCGTCCCCGAGCTGCTCGCCGGGGGTGGGATGCCCGCAGAAGGCGTTCGTCCAGACGCCCGGCCACGTGGCCTTCCCCAGGGCGCGGCGGGTGACGAGAACGCGCCCGTGGTCGTCCGACACGTGGCAGGAGAAGGCCAGGTGCAGCGGGGTCCGCGGCCCGTGCACGGTCGACTTGGGCGCCGTGCCGACCGGGTCGCCGGTCGGCGAGACGAGCACGACGCGGTCCATGGTCACCTCCTGAGAAAGTAGTTAGCCGGGATAGTAGCCAGCCAAGGCAAATAACGCGAGAGGCGGTACGGTTCAGCCATGAGCGCGGACCGGGAGGCACCAGAGATCACGCAGGGCTTCCACGACCCACGCGTCGTCGACCGCGGGGGCCGGCTGGTGACGACCGAGGGGCTGGCCGACGACGAGGTCGCCCAGGTGGTGCGGGTCATGGACGCGCTGTTCCGATGGCGCACCGCGGAGCAGCGCGCGAGCGCGGCGTCGCGGCGCTACATGCGGCTCGGGGAGACGGACATGAAGGCGCTCCGCTTCGCCATCGTGCGCACCGACCAGGGCCGGCACGTCACCGCGCGAGACATCGCCGAGCACCTCGGCATCTCCAGCGCCTCGACGACGAAGCTGCTGGACCGGCTCGAGGCGGGCGGCCACATCCATCGGACCCCGCACCCCTCGGACCGGCGCGCCATCGCCGTCGTCGTCACGCCCGAGACCCGTCGCGCCGCGGAGGAGACGGTGGGGCGCGAGCACGCCCGCCGGTTCCGGGTCGCCGCCGGGCTCAGCCCCGCCGAGCGGGAGATCGTCATCACGTTCCTCGACCGGCTGAGCGCGACGAGCGAGGAGGACTGGGCCGCACCGGTCGCCTCCGCGTGATGGTCGTCCGCCGGGGCGCGCACCGCGCCGGGTCGCCGGGTGGCACCGCCGGTCGCCGCGCGTGACGCTGGCGGCCATGACGGACGCACCACGCCCTCCAGCCGCCACCGGGTCGTCCGGGAGCCTCTACGCGGCGGTCGGCGGGCTGCCGGCCCTGCTGCGCCTGGCGCGCGCGTGGCACGAGCGATGCCTGGCCGACCCGGAGCTGGCGCACCCGTTCACCCATGCCCCGATCCACCCCCGGCACTCCGAGCGGCTGGCGGCGTACTGGGCGGAGCAGCTCGGCGGCCCGCCCCTGTGGACCGGGCCCGGAGGGCCGCGCACCGCGCTCGGCTCGCACCGCGGCGTGGTGCACATGCACTCCGGCGAGGGCGTGCACGAGGACCTCGACCGGCGGGCGGTGGCCGTCTTCGTCACCGCGATGGACGACGCGGGGCTGCCCGACGAGCCACGGCTGCGGGCGACGCTCACGGCGTGGTTCACGTGGGCGACGGCGCTCATGTCCGCGTACCCGCGGTCGGCCGACGACGTGCCGCCCGACCTGGCGATGCCGCACTGGTCCTGGGACGGGCCTGTCGGCACGGCCTGAGGAGTCCCCGCCGTGGCACGATCCGGGCCGGGGGTGGGGCCGTGACCAGCGCGATCCTCTACGCGGCGGTGTACGTCGTCGGCTGGCTGCTGCTCGTGCGGCGGCGGCCCGACGGCCGGCCACCCCGTGTCACCGCCTGGGGTGCCGGCCTCGTCGCGCTCGTGGCGGCGGGCTGGGTCGCGCAGCTGCTGCGGCCGGCGCTCCTCGACCAGGGCATGCGCGAGTCGGCGGCGGTCCGGTCCGGTCAGTGGTGGCGGCTCGCCACGGCGATCGTGCTGCAGGACGGCGGGTGGATCGGCGCGGCGGTGAACCTCGTCGCGCTCGCGGTGACGGTCGGGCTCGCCGGCGAGGTGCTCACGGCGTGGACCGGCCTGCTCGTCGTGCTCCTCGGCGGGATCGCGGCGAACCTGCTCACCGTCCTGACGTTCGGGCAGCCCGGCGCGGGCAGCTCGATGGCGACGATGATCCTTCTCGTGGTGGCCGTGCTCGTCGGGCTGCGGAATCCGTCGTGGCGCGAGGCCGGTCTCCTCGTCGTCCTCGCGGCCCTCGCCGGGGCGCTGCTGGCACGCCGCGACCAGCACGGCCTCGCGCTGGCGCTCGCGCTGGTCAGCGGCGTCTGGCTGCGCCGCCGGCGCAGCCCCGTCACGCCCTGAGCAGCGTGTTTCCGGCGCGTTACGGGAATCACATCACAAGGCCTCCGCGCCGGAGGAATCCGTACTCACCGGTATCGACTTAGTAACGATTCGATGGCCGTGTCCGGGCTGCCCGATTCGTCCTATCTGGACACGACTACGGTTTGCACAACCTGTGGCGGATCAGTGCCTGCCGCTCACCCTCGGGCGAGTCGGCCGGTCCCGCCACCTCCCTTCCCTGGAGGAACCTTGAAGATCAGGCGAATCAGCGCAGCGGCCGCCTTCGTGGCGGTCGGCGCGGTCGTCCTCGCGGCGTGCTCGAACGCGCCGGGGACCACCACGCCCACGGCGACCGGGACCGGCGGGGCGACCGCGGGCACGGCCACCGGCGGGACGATCCGCGTCGCGGAGACCAACGCGTTCACGACGTTCAACCCCCTGACGAGTGCCGGCAACACCGACATCAACAACAAGGTCGTCGAGTACCCCACCCGCGCGTGGTTCAACTACGTCGAGGGCCCGACCCTGAAGGTCGTCAAGGACCCGTCGTTCGGCACCTACGAGGTCCTGAGCCAGGACCCGCTCAAGGTGAAGTACACGGTGAACAAGGGCGTGACGTGGTCCGACGGCGTCCAGGTGGACGCTTCCGACCTGCTGCTCGCCTGGGCCGTGGACTCGGGTCACTACAACTCGCCGGGCGCCGACGGCAAGCCGTCGACCAAGGACGACGTCACGTACTTCGACTACGCGGGTGACACCAGCACGCTGGCCCTCACCTCGTTCCCGGAGATCAGCTCCGACAACATGTCGATGACGCTGACCTACTCCAAGCCGGCCGCCGACTGGGAGATCGCCCTCACCGCCGACGAGCCCGCGCACGTCGTGGCGGCGCACGCCGGCCTGGCCGACACCAAGGCCCTCGACGACCTGTTCAAGAAGCTCGCGGACAGCGCCCCCAAGGCGACCGCGGCCGACCCCGACCTCAAGAAGGTCGCGGACTTCTGGAACACCGGCTTCGACACGACGACGCTCCCCAGCGACCCGTCGCTGTTCCTGTCGTCCGGCCCGTTCATCGTGCAGGACATCCAGGAGAACCAGTCCGTCACGCTGGTGCCGAACACCAAGTACACCGGTGACCTCAAGCCGCACGTCGACCAGATCGTCATGCGCACCATCTCCGACCCGACCGCCGCGGTCCAGGCCCTGAAGAACGGCGAGGTCGACGTCGTGTCGCCGCAGTCGTCGGCCGACACCCTGACCGCCCTCAAGGCGCTCAGCGGCATCAAGGTCATCACCGGCGACCAGCTGGCGTTCGACCACGTCGACCTGACGTTCAACAACAAGGGTCCGTTCGACCCGGCGACCTACGGCGGCGACGCCACCAAGGCGCTCAAGGTGCGTCAGGCGTTCCTCAAGACGATCCCGCGCCAGCAGATCCTCGACGCGATCGTCACGCCGCAGAACCCCAACGCGAAGGTCCTCAACTCGCAGATCTTCGTCCCGGCTCAGGCGGCGTACGCCCCGACCGTCGCCAAGAACGGCTCGGCCGACTACAGCGCCGTCGACATCCCCGGCGCGCAGAAGCTGCTCCAGGAGGCCGGCGTCACCAAGCCGACCGTCAAGATCATGTACAACAAGGACAACCCGAACCGCCTGAACAGCTACACGCTGATCGCGCAGTCCGCGGCCCAGGCCGGCTTCAACGTCGTCGACGACGGCCAGCCGAAGGACAAGTGGGGCGGGATCCTCGGTGACGGCACCTACGACGCGTCGATCTTCGGCTGGATCCAGCCGGGTGTCGGTGTCTCGGGCACGCCGCAGCTGTACAAGACCAACGGTGGCGGCAACTACAACGGCTACTCGAACCCGAAGGTCGACCAGCTCTGCGACCAGCTGACCGTCGAGCTCGACTCCGCGAAGCAGACCGACCTGCAGTCGCAGATCGACTCGCTGCTGTTCCCCGACGCGTACGGCCTGCCGCTGTTCCAGTCGCCGGGCGTCGACGCCGTCTCCGACAAGGTCGGCGGCATGGACAAGTACAACTCCACGCAGTCCGGTGTGTGGTGGAACACGTGGGAGTGGACGATCAGCAAGTGATCGTTCGCTGACCGTTCCTAGCGTGTGACCCAGGACGGCGCCGGGAGGGTTCACCCTCCCGGCGCCGTCCGTCCGTCCTTCTGGTTCGGGTCCAGCCACCGAGACGCTAGAGTCGTCTCCCAGTTCGCCGTCTGCCCCGGCACCGGCGAGTCCCCCGTCCATACGGCCGCGGTCCGCCGCGGCCACCCGCGCGGTCGCGCCGCACAACGGCGTGCCGTTCGCGCGAGAGCGAGAAGTTGATGGCCTCCTACCTGCTGCGACGCCTCGGGGTGTCGCTGCTCATCCTGCTCGGGGCGTCGTTCCTCGTGTACATGCTGGTCTCCGTCTCCGGAGACCCGCTCGCCGAGTACCGCACGTCGAACAAGCCGAACAAGGAACAGCTCATGGCGGCGCGCATCGCGCTGCTGCACCTCAACGTCCCGGCGCCGGCGCGCTACTTCGTCTGGCTCTCCGGTGCGGTCAAGTGCGTCGTCCCCGGCAAGTGCGACCTGGGCAAGACGATCTCCGGCCAGCCGGTGACCGCGGCCCTCGGGTCCGCGATCCCGTCGACGCTCCAGCTCGTGACAGCGGCCATCCTGCTGGCCATCGTCATCGGCGTCGCGATCGGCATCGTCACCGCGCTGCGGCAGTACTCCGGCTTCGACTACACGGTGACGTTCTTCACCTTCCTCTTCTTCTCGCTGCCGAGCTTCTGGGTCGCGGTGCTCCTCAAGGAGTTCGGCGCCATCAAGTTCAACGACTTCCTCGGCGACCCGAAGGTCAGCACGACCGCGATCCTCGTCATCGCCCTCCTCAGCGGGATCGTGTGGGCGCTGATCATCGGCGGCACGTGGCGGCGCCGTGGGCTGACGTTCGTCATCGCGGCCGCGGCGGCAGCCGCCGTGGTGGTCTACCTCGAGGCCTCCAAGTGGTTCCAGTACCCGGGTCTCGGCGCACCCCTGGTCATCGTGTTCGGCGTGGCGATCGCCGTCGGTGTCACGGTGCTGCTGGCGGGCCTCCAGCACCGCAAGGCCCTCTACTCGTCGCTCATCACGGTGGCGCTCGGTGTCGTCGCGATGTACGCGCTGCGCCCGGTGCTCGACCACGCCTCGTTCTGGCTCCTCGTCCTCCTCGGGCTGGCGGCCGTGGCCGCCGGCCTGCTGGTCGGCTGGCTGATGGGCGGCTACGACCGCTCCCAGTCGATGAAGGCGGCGGCACTGACGAGCTTCCTCGTCGCCGGGCTCGTGCTGCTGGACCGGTTCATGAAGAGCTGGCCGCAGTACGTGTCCGTCGCCAACGGCCGCCCGATCGGCACGATCGGCGCGTCGATCCCCAACCTCGATGGCGACTTCTGGATCACCGGCCTCGACAAGTTCAGCCACCTCGTGCTGCCGACGACGGCGCTGCTGCTCATCTCGCTCGCGTCCTACACGCGGTACTCGCGGGCGTCGATGCTCGAGGTGATGGGCCAGGACTACGTGCGCACCGCGCGGGCCAAGGGCCTCTCGGAGCGGGTCGTCGTCACCCGGCACGCGTTCCGCAACGCGCTGATCCCGCTCGCGACCGTCGTCGCGTTCGACATCGGCCAGCTGCTCGGCGGCGCCGTCATCACGGAGAACGTGTTCTCGATCAAGGGCATGGGCCAGCTGTTCATCCAAGGCCTGCAGCGCCAGGATCCCAACCCCGTCATGGGGACGTTCATCGTCGTCGCCATCAGCGCCGTCGTGTTCAACCTGATCGCCGACCTCGCGTACTCGGCGCTCGACCCGCGTGTGAGGGTGACCGCATGAGCTCCGAACGTCTCACCGACACGCTGGACAGCCGGGAGGTCCCCGAGGACGTCAAGGGGCTGTCGCAGAGCGCTCTCGTGCGCAAGCGGTTCTTCGGCCACACCGGCGCCATCGTCTCGCTCATCGTGCTGGCGTTCGTCATCACGCTAGCGATCAGCTCCGTCGGCGTCGGCTTCCACGGCTGGTGGAAGTACGACTGGAAGGGCGTGACCCCGCTCCTCAACGGGGGTCACCCGACGCTCAAGCTGTTCCCGCCGTCGCTCGGCGACCATCCGTTCGGGCAGGACGCGATCGGCCGCGACTACTTCGCCATGACGATGCGCGGCGCGCAGATCTCGCTCATGGTCACGGTGATGGTCGGCCTCATCTCCGGGCTCGTCGGCGTCATCGTCGGGTCGCTGTCGGGGTTCTTCCGGGGCTGGGTCGAGTCGGTCCTCATGCGCTTCACCGACGTCGTCATCATCATCCCGATCCTGCTGCTCGGCGCCGTCGTCGCGTTCAACTCCACCGCCAACGTCTTCGTGCTCGGCGGGCTGCTCGGTCTCACCGCCTGGACGGGCATGGCGCGACTGGTGCGCGGCGACTTCCTGACGCTGCGCGAGCGGGAGTTCGTCGACGCCGCGCGCCTGGCCGGCGCCTCGAACCGGCGAATCATCTTCAAGCACATCCTCCCGAACGCCATCGGCGTCATCACCGTCAACACGACGCTGCTCATGAGCTCGGCGATCCTGCTCGAGACGGCGCTCTCGTACCTCGGCATGGGCGTGCGTCCGCCGGACACCTCGCTCGGCCGGCTGATCAGCGAGAACCAGGCGGCGTTCCAGACGCGGCCGTGGCTGTTCTGGTGGCCCGGGCTGTTCATCGTCATCATCTGCCTCTGCATCAACTTCATCGGCGACGGCCTGCGCGACGCGTTCGACCCGCGGCAGAAGAAGCTGGTGCTCAAGCGCGTCAAGGAGCCGGACTTCGACCCGCTGCTCGAGGCGACGCAGGCCAGCGCGCTGCCGGGCTTGCCGCTCAGCGAGATCGTCGCCGCACCGGCCGCCGCGGGCGGCCAGACGACGACCATCGAGTTCGACGAGGGCGGCCGGTGACCGGCCGGACGGCCTCAGAGCGCGAGCTGCAGCGCGACGCCCAGGGCTACCAGCACGACGAGCGCGACGAGCGCGCGCACGTCGACGCGGCGCGTCACGGGGGTCTCGTCGGCCTCGCCGAGCGCGAGCGCTCCGGACTCGGCGAGCGCCTGCCAGCGGAGGCGGACGACGCGCGCGACCTGGCCGCTCGCCGCGGACGGCAGGTCGCCGACGTCGGCGCCGATCCGCGGGTCGTGGCCGCTCGCCCGCAGGTCGACGACGCTGGCCATCGCGGCCGCGTAGCGGCCGGGGCCGGGTGCCGCGAAGGCCTGCACCGTGCGGTGCGGCGTCACGAAGGTGCACGCGAAGCGGGTGCGCACCTGGATGAGCGCGGCCCACGGCACGTGGTACCCGGCGAGCGGGTTCACCACGTCGACGCCCTCGTCACCCACCAGCACGCGCGGCTTGCCGAAGACCAGCCAGCCCGCCAGGGCGCCGGCCAGCGCGAAGGGGGCCGCCTGCACCAGGGCTCTCGCGCCGCCGTCCACCCACTGCGCGAACGCCAGCCCGGCCGCCACCACGACGGTCCCCAGGAAGGCGGGCAGCCAGCTGCGGGGGCGGTACGTCCAGTCGTTGTCGCTCGTCGGCACGTCGTCATGATCCCAGGAGTTGTTCGATGACCACGACGCCCCTCGGCGCCCCGGTGCTGCAGGTCCGCGACCTGAGCGTGGACTTCGCCGTCAACAAGAAGTGGGTGCCGGCCGCCGTCGGGCTCAGCTTCGACGTCGCCGCGGGCGAGGTGCTCGCGATCGTCGGCGAGTCCGGCTCCGGCAAGTCCGTCACCTCGATGGCGATCCTGGACCTGCTGCCGAAGAACGCGCGGATCAAGGGGTCCGTGCGGCTCAAGGGCGAGGAGCTGCGCGGCGCCTCGGCGTCCCGGCTGCGCCACATCCGCGGCAACGACATCGCGATGATCTTCCAGGAGCCGATGACGGCGCTGAACCCCGTCTACACGATCGGGTTCCAGATCGTCGAGACGCTCCGGCTGCACTCCGCGCTGTCGCCCCAGCAGGCCAAGGAGCGCGCGATCGAGCTGCTCGAGATGGTCGAGCTGCCGGACCCGGCGAAGGCGTTCCGCTCGTACCCGCACCAGCTGTCCGGCGGTCAGCGCCAGCGCGCGATGATCGCCCAGTCGCTGGCCTGCGACCCGGCGCTGCTCATCGCCGACGAGCCGACGACGGCCCTCGACGTCACCGTGCAGGCCGAGATCCTCGACCTCATGCGCAACCTGCGCGACCACCTGAACTCGGCGGTCATCCTCATCACGCACGACATGGGCGTGGTGGCCGACCTCGCGGACCGGATCGCCGTCATGCGCCGCGGCGTCGTCGTCGAGACGGGCACGTCGGACGACATCTTCGGCAACCCGCGCCACCCCTACACGCAGGAGCTGCTGGCCGCGGTGCCGCACCTCGGCGGGCCGGAGATCGACATCACGGCGGCCCTGGTCCAGGCGACCGGCGCCGAGAATCTCGTCGTCGACGTCACGGCCGAGGAGCTCAAGCGCCGCGAGCAGGAGAACGCGCGCCTCATCGAGCTGAGCGCACGCAAGGAGCGCGAGGAGGCGATGGCGGCCTCCCAGGAGACCCCGATCCTCGAGCTCGTCGACGTGGCGATCGAGTACCCGAAGCAGGGCCGGATGCCGGCGTTCCGCGCCGTCGAGGGCGCGCACCTCGTCGTGCGGCCCGGCGAGGTGGTCGGCCTGGTCGGCGAGTCCGGCTCGGGCAAGACGACCATCGGGCGTGCCGCGGTCGGCCTGCTGCCGATCGCCGGCGGCAGGCTGACGGTCGCCGGCGTCGACATGTCCAAGCACGACCGGCACGCCATGGGCCAGCTGCGCCGCAAGGTCGGCATGGTGTTCCAGGACCCGGCCTCGTCGCTCAACCCGCGACTGCCGATCGGCGAGTCCATCGGCGAGCCGATGTTCCTCGCGGGGGTCGCCAAGGGCGCCGAGCTGCAGCGGAAGATCGAGGACCTCCTCGACCAGGTGGAGCTCCCTCGCAACTACCGCAACCGGTTCCCGCACGAGCTGTCCGGCGGCCAGAAGCAGCGCGTCGGCATCGCCCGCGCGCTCTCGCTGTCGCCGGAGCTGCTGGTGGCCGACGAGCCGACGTCCGCCCTCGACGTGTCCGTGCAGGCGCACGTGCTCGACCTGCTGCAGCAGCTGCAGGCCGAGCTGAAGTTCGCCTGCCTGTTCGTCACGCACGACCTGGCGGTCGTCGACCTGCTGGCGCACCGCATCGCCGTCATGGAGCGCGGCCACATCGTCGAGCAGGGCACCCGCGACGCCATCCTGCGCAGCCCGCAGGAGGCCTACACCCAGCGGCTCATCGCCGCGGTGCCCCTGCCCAACCCGGAGAAGCAGCGGGAGCGTCGCGAGCTGCGGGCCTTGCTGCTGGAGGAGCACGCCCGCACGGCGTCGTGACCCGAGCGCGTCTGCTGGCCAGGGCCGCCGTCGTCATGACGGCGGCCCTTGTCGCACCCGTGGCGGCGTGCACCTCCGACACCGTCGCCCCCGACCGGGCCGGGACCGTCGTCGTGGCGATCGACTCGCCGTTCACCTCGCTGAACGCGGGCGTGCCGGAGGGGCGCACCGGCGGCAGCACGCTGGTGCGAGGGCTGGCGCAGGACGAGTTCGTCGGGCTCGACGACGCCGGCTCGCCCGTGCCCGACGCCGCGTTCGGCACCGTCGAGAAGCTGTCCGACTCGCCGCTCACCGTGCGGTACACGCTGGCCTCCGGCGCGCGCTGGTCGGACGGCGTGCCGGTGAGCCCGGCCGACCTGCTGCTGGACTGGGCAGCCCGGTCGGGACGGTTCGACGAGGCGGCGCCACCCGCCGCCGGCACCACGACACCCACCGCCGCCCCTGCCACGGTGAGCTTCGGCGCCACGTCGGCCGCGGTCGTCGCGGTGGGCACCACCCCGACGCTCGACGCGCACGGCCTCACGCTCGTGTACGACCGCCCGGTGGCCGACTGGCAGGTGGACCTGGGCGTCAACCTGCCCGCCCACGTCGTCGGACGGCTCGCTCTGGTGGGCGCGCCGACGCCGGCGGCCACGGCGGCGGCGACGCCGTCGGCCGGACCGCGATGGGCCGACGACGCGTGGGCGCAGGCGGTCGCGACGGCCATCGTCGGGAACGACCACGCCGCGCTCGTGCCGATCTCCCGCGTGTGGCGGACGGGCTTCGACGCCGGCGCGCTGGCTGCCGACCCTGCCCGCGCCGTGACCACCGGGCCGTACCGGATCGAGTCGGTGGACCCCGCGAGCGGCGTCACGCTCGTGCGCAGCGTGGACTACGCCGGCGGGCGCCCGGCCGCGCGGGACCGCGTCATCGTGCGCTGGGACCTCGACCCGCTGGCGGCGGTCGACGCGCTGCGCGGCGGCGACGTCGACGTCGTCGCCCCGGTCGTGACGCCGGACGTCACCGCGGCCCTGGCCGGCGTGCCGGGCGTCCGCGTGGCCACCGGCGGCGGCGCCGTGCTCCAGCTCCAGCTCGACGAGGCGCGGGGGCCGTTCTCCGCGGCGGGCGCCGGGGACGAGGCCACCGCCGGACGCCGGCGCGCCGCGTTCCTCGCCGCGGTGCCGGTGGCGGCCCTGGCGTCGGCCGGGGGCGCGGCGCCGTCGGACGTGGTGCTCGCCACCGTCGGTGCCGGGCGCACGGCGAGCCCGGCACCCTCGTCGGGCGCCACGCCGGCCGCCGGCCCCGCCTCGCCCGGCGCCGGGACCCCCGACGCCGCCCCGGCGCCCCCTCCCGCGGCCCGGATCGCCGTGCGGCTGCTCGTCTCGACCGGGGACCCGGTGCGCGCGGCGATGCTGACGGCCCTGGCGGCGGCGGTCCGGCCGGCGGGGTTCGACGTGAGCGTCGCCGAGCCGGCCGACCCGGCCACCGCGCTGTGGGCCGACCCCGGCTCGTGGGACGCCGCGCTGGTGCCGGTGGCGCAGGCGGAGCTGCCGGTGGCGGGCGTCGTGGACGCGTGGCGCTCCGGCGGCGCGACGAACGTCACCGGCCACGCCGACCCCGCGCTCGACGCGGTGCTGGACCAGCTGTCGGGTACGGCGGACCCGGCGGCGGTGGGCGACGGGCTGGCGCGGGTCGCCGCGCTCGTGCGCGCCGCGCACGTCGTGCTGCCCCTCGGGCGCCAGCCCAGCCTCACGGCGACGGTGGCGCGCACGGCCGGATCGGGGCTGCCCGACGTGGGCGAGGTCCCCGCGGTGCCGTGGGGATCGGCGGACCTGACGTCCTGGTGGTCCTGGGCCGTCCAGGCGGGGTAGCGCGGCCGACCGGTAGAATCGGGGCGCGCCCGACGCCGTGGCGCGATTCCCCCGTCGAAAAGTGAGCCCCGTATGTCTGCCGTGCGCCCGGACCTGCGCAACGTCGCGATCGTCGCGCACGTCGACCATGGCAAGACGACCCTGGTCGACGCGATGCTCTGGCAGACCGGGGCGTTCGGCGAGCACGAGCACGTCGAGCGGCGCGCGCTCGACTCCGGCGAGCTGGAGCGTGAGAAGGGCATCACGATCCTCGCCAAGAACACGGCGGTGCGGTACACGGGCCCGTCCGCGGCGGCGCACGGCCAGCCCGACGGCATCACCATCAACGTCGTCGACACCCCGGGGCACGCCGACTTCGGCGGCGAGGTCGAGCGTGGGCTGTCCATGGTCGACGGCGTGGTGCTGCTGGTCGACGCCTCCGAGGGGCCGCTGCCGCAGACCCGGTTCGTGCTGCGCAAGGCGCTGGCGGCCGAGCTGCCCGTGATCCTCGTGGTCAACAAGGTGGACCGGCCGGACGCCCGCATCACGGAGGTGGTCCACGAGACCACCGACCTGCTGCTCGGCCTGGCGGCGGACCTGCACGAGGACAACCCGGACCTGGACCTCGACGCCGTGCTCGACGTGCCGGTGGTCTACGCCAGCGCGAAGTCGGGCCGCTCGTCGCTGACGCAGCCGGCGGACGGCGGCCAGCCCGACGGCCCGGACCTCGAGCCGCTGTTCGCGACGATCCTCGAGAAGATCCCGGCCCCCACGTACGACGAGGACGCCCCGCTGCAGGCGCACGTCACCAACCTCGACGCGTCGCCGTTCCTCGGGCGCCTCGCGCTGCTGCGCATCTTCAACGGCACGCTGCGCAAGGGGCAGACCGTCGCCTGGGTGCGCCACGGCGGCACCACGCAGACCGTGAAGATCACCGAGCTGCTGGAGACCCGGGCGCTCGAGCGCGTCCCGACCGACGAGGCCGGGCCGGGCGACATCGTCGCGGTCGCCGGCATCGAGGACATCACCATCGGCGAGACCCTCACCGACCCGGACGACCCGCGGCCGCTGCCGCTCATCACGGTCGACGACCCCGCGATCTCCGTCACCATCGGCATCAATACGTCGCCCCTGGCGGGTCGCGGCGGCAAGGGCCACAAGGTCACCGCCCGGCAGGTGAAGGATCGGCTGGACCGGGAGCTGGTGGGCAACGTGTCGTTGCGCGTGCTGCCCACCGACCGGCCGGACGCCTGGGAGGTGCAGGGCCGCGGCGAGCTGGCGCTGGCGATCCTCGTCGAGCAGATGCGCCGGGAGGGCTTCGAGCTGACCGTCGGCAAGCCGCAGGTCGTCACGCGCCAGGTGGACGGGGCCGTCCACGAGCCGGTGGAGCGCATGACCATCGACGTGCCGGAGGAGTACCTCGGCGCGGTGACGCAGCTGCTCGCGGCCCGCAAGGGCCGGATGCTGACGATGGCGAACCACGGCACCGGCTGGGTGCGCATGGAGTTCCAGGTGCCGGCGCGGGGGCTCATCGGCTTCCGCACGCGGTTCCTGACGGACACCCGCGGCACCGGCATCGCGTCGTCGATCGCCGACGGCTACGAGCCGTGGGCGGGGCCGATCGAGGCGCGCGCCACCGGCTCGCTCGTCGCGGACCGCGCGGGCGCCGTCACGGCGTACGCGCTCAACGCCCTGTCCGACCGCGGGACCTTCTTCGTCGGCCCGACGGAGGAGGTCTACGAGGGCATGATCGTCGGCGAGAACCCGCGCAACGAGGACATGGACGTCAACATCACGCGCGAGAAGCAGATGACGAACATGCGCTCGTCGACGGCGGACGTGTTCCAGACGCTGACGCCGCCGCGTCGGCTGACGCTCGAGGAGTCGCTCGAGTTCGCCGGCGACGACGAGTGCTGCGAGGTGACGCCCGAGGTGGTGCGCCTGCGCAAGGTGGAGCTCAACCAGGAGCAGCGGGCGCGCCTGCGGGCCCGGGCGCGGGCGGCCACGCGGGCGTGAGCACCGCCGCGCCGCCGGGTGCGGCGTCCGACGAACCGGGCGGCCCGACCGGCGGCCTGCTCGCCGTCCACGCCCACCCGGACGACGAGACCTTGGCGACGGGTGCCCTGCTGGCGACCTGGGCGGCCGCCGGGCTCCCGGTCACGGTCGTCACCGCCACGCGTGGCGAACGCGGGGAGGTGATCCCGCCGGCGCTCGCGCACCTGGAGGGCGACGGGCCCGCGCTCGCGGTGCACCGGGCCGGCGAACTGGCGGGCGCGCTGGCGGCCCTCGGCGTGAGCGACCACGCCTACCTCGACGAGCTCGGCGGCGGCGGGACGTACGAGGACTCCGGGATGGTGTGGCTGGGGACCGCGAGGGCGGGAGCCGGTGCGGACGTGCCGGCCGGCGCGTTCGTCGCGGTGCCGCTCGACGAGGCGGCCGGCCGACTGGCGGGCCTGCTGCGGGCTCGTCGTCCCCGGCTCGTCGTCACGTACGACCCCGAGGGGGGCTACGGCCACCCCGACCACGTCCGCGCGCACGAGGTGACCATGCGCGCGGTCGAGCTGGCCGCCGGGGACGGCTGGGAGCCGGCGGTCTGGTGGCGGCGCACCGGCCGCACGGCGCTGGCGGCGGGGTACCGCGCGCTGCGGGGCGATGCGGTGCGCGCCGCGCTCGGGGCGGCGTACGACGAGCTGACCCCGCCCGAGCCCCCGTTCCCCGCGGTGGCGGTGGACGACGACGCCGTCGAGGTGCTCGTCGACGCCGCACCGGTCCGCGACCGGGTCCTGGCCGCGCTGCGCGCGCACGCGACGCAGGTGCAGGCGGTGCGGGCGGTGCCGGGGGAGCCGGCGCTCCTCGGCTGCTACGCCCTGTCGGACGGCGTGCTCCAGCCGCTGCTGCCCGCCGAGGGCTACGTGCAGGTTCGCGGTCCCCGGCTCCCAGATTCCGCCCCGACGCGGCGGCTACCCTGACGGCATGCGACCCCTGACCGCAGCCGTGCTCGGCAAGGCCATGGCGACCCTCGTGCTGGGCCTCGTCGTCGGCGTGGTGGGCACGGTGCAGCACCGCTGGCACGAGCCGTGGGGCGTGGTGCTCTGCCTCGCGCTGGTGGTGGCCGGGTCCGTGACGTCCCGGGCCTGGGACGGCTGGCCCACGTGGGTGACCTACGCGGGCGGCGTGTTCTTCGCGGTGCAGGCGCTCTCGCAGACCGGACCGGGTGGTGACGTGCTCGTCCCGGCGCACGCGGCCGTCGGCTGGGTGTGGGTGATCGGCTCGATCGTCCTGGCGCTGGCCACGGGGATGCTGCCCGCCCGCCTGTTCCGGGACCGTCCCCGCGGCGAGCGGCCCGGGGTGCCGGCCGGGTCGGCGGGCGAGCCGCCCACCGAGCCGGTCGCGCCCACGGGTCCGTCGTGGGACCCGGGTGCCCCCGGGCCCGGCGAACCCGGACGATGACGGTCGAGCCGGGCCACTACCGCGCGGTCGCGGCCCGCCTGCCGGGCGCGGTGTGCGTCGTGGCGGTGCGGTGGCGGGGCTCCCTGCACGCCACGACCGTCAGCTCGGTGGCCTCGGTGTCGCTCGCGCCGGCCCAGCTGCTCTTCTGCGTCCACGCCGACGCCCGGCTGTCGGACGCGCTCGCGGACGTCGACCTGTGGACACTCTCGGTCCTGGCCGCCGACCAGGGTCCGGTCGCGGACTGGCTGGCGTCGCCCGGCCGCCCGACGATCGGGCAGCTCGATCGCGTCCCGCACACCGTCTCCGACACCACGGGTGCGATGCGCGTCGACGGCGCCGCCGCCTGGTTCGACTGCCGCACCGCCGCGATCCATCCGTCGGGGGACCACCTCATCGTCGTCGGCGACGTGGTCGGCGCCGACGCCTCGGGCTCCGCCGCGGGCGCGCTCGTCCACGTGCGCGGCCACCTGCGGCCGGTGCCGTGAGCCGGCCGCCGATCGGCTGACGCGCGCCCGGCAGTCCCCGAGCGCGTCGGCGTCGGGTCGTAGAATCCCGGCGCAGCGTACGAAGGGGAGAATCCGCATGGCGCGTCAGGCCGACCGCGAGAAGCCGGCCGAGGGCACCCCCCGGACCACCCCAGCTGAGGACGAGACGCGCTGGCCCACCTGGGACGACATCGCCCGCCTCCACCAGATCCCCCGCCCCGACGGGACGATCCCCGAGCCCATGCCGGCGCCGGAGCCGCTGCCGGCGCCTGAGCCCCTCCCCGAGCCGATCCCCGTGCCGACCCCCGAGCCGCTGCCGCAGCCCGAGCCGCTGCCCTCGCCCGAGCCGCTGCCCTCGCCCGAGCCCCTGTCGTCGGCCGAGCCCGGGCCGGCGCCCGACGACGCGGTGGTCGACGAGGGTGGGCCCGCCGCGCCGCCGGCGGACGAACGACCGGGGGACGCGGATGTCCTGGAGGACGCACCGGCCGACTCGGACGTCACCGCGGGCCTGGAGCCGGTGTCCGACGACGATGCCGGTCCCGACGAGACGGCGGCCGACGAGACACCGGCGAGCGCGCCGCCCGTCGACGCCCTCGTCGCGGATGGTGCGGCCGTCGATGGCGAGCACGAAGGTGAGACGGCGGACGAGGCGCAGGCCGTCGAGGCCGACGAGCCCGACGAGTCCGACGCCACCGTGGTCATGCCGCCGGTGGCCGGGCCCGAGCCGCCCGAGCCGGACCAGGCGACGCTCGCGCCACGGGTGTCGGAGTCGCAGGACGAGTCGCCCGAGCCCGACGCGACCGCCCTCGTGCCGCCGGTGGTGGACCTGGAAGACGGGGCGGCCGAACCCGACGCCACCGTCGTCGTGCCGCCGGTGGTGGAGCCGGAGGTCGAGCCGGCGGCGCCGGAGGCCGACGCGTCCGCCGACCCGGACGCCACCGTGGTCATGCCAGCGGCAGCGGTCCCGGCCGCCGCGGAGCCGCCCGTCGCGGAGCCGGCCGTGCCGGCCCGGGTCAGCGTGTTCCCTGCGACGTCGACGCCCGCCGCCGAGGGCGCCCGGATCAGCGCCGGTCCGGTGCCGACCCTTCAGACGCCCGGTCGCGGGCCCTCGGTCCTCGACGAGTTCCCCGAGCGGGAGACCCGTCGGCGCTGGCCGCTGCGCGTGGCGGTCGCCGCCGGCATCCTCGTCGTGCTGGCCGGGGCCTACGTCGGCATGAGCTACGCCCTGCGGGACAAGGTGCCCCACGGCGCGACGGTGGCCGGCGTGCAGATCGGCGGCCTGACCTCGTCGGACGCGGTGCACCGCCTGACCACCCAGCTCGCCGACGCGACCGGCAAGCCGCTGACCGTCACCGCCCACGACGTGCAGGCCCAGATCGACCCCGCCGCGGCCGGGCTGACGTTCGACCCGCAGCGCACCGTCGACGGCCTCACCGGGGTCCGGCTGGCCGACCCGCGGTGGCTGTGGCGCCAGATCGTCGGCCTCGGCGACGTCACGCCCGTCACCACCGTCGACCACGCCGCGCTGGCGGCGGCCGTCGGGGGGCTGTCGAGCACCCTGGGCGCGGACGCGGTCGACGGCGCGATCGTCTTCGTCGACGGCTCCCCGCACGCCACGCCCGCGCAGGACGGCTGGAAGATCGACGAGCAGGCGGCGGTGCAGCAGATCGCCGCGACGTGGCTGGTCGCCGCGCGGCCACTGCAGCTGCCGGTCGCGACGGTCGCCCCGGCCATCTCGCAGGACACGACCGACCGCGCGCTCGCGGACGTCGCGCAGCACGTCTCGGGCGGTCCGGTGTCGGTGACGGTCGGCGACCGGAGCGCCACGCTGCCGGCTCCGGTGCTGGCGGCGAACGCCTCGTTCGTCCCGCAGAACGGCGCGCTGGTGCTGCAGATGAACGGCAAGGCGCTGGCGGACGCCCTCGTTGCCCAGATGCCGGGGCTGCTGACACCGGCCGCGGACGCGCACTTCGAGTTCCAGAACGACGCCCCGGTCATCGTGCCGGGTCAGCCGGGCACGACGCTCGACCCGTCACAGGTGGCGACGGCGGTCGCGGCCGCGGCGTCGAAGGCGACCGACCGGACCGCCACGCTCCAGCTCGTCGCGACCGACCCGGCGCAGTCGACGGCGGTCCTCGACGCGCTGGGCATCAAGGAGATCGTCGGCGAGTTCGACACGCCCCTGACGGCCGACCACATCCGCGACATCAACATCAAGCAGGGCGCCGCCAACATCACCGGCGTGCTGGTGCGGCCGGGGGACACGTTCAGCCTCACGGACGCGCTCGGCCCGCTCGACGCGGCGCACGGCTTCGTCGCGGCGGGGGCCATCGTCGACGGCCAGCACGTCAACGCCATGGGCGGCGGCCTGTCCCAGGTGTCGACGACGACGTTCAACGCCGCCTACCTCGCCGGTTTCCTCATCGTCGAGCACACGCCGCACTCGGAGTGGTTCTCGCGCTACCCGGAGGGCCGCGAGGCGACGCTCTTCACCGGTGTCATCGACATGAAGTGGAAGAACAACACCCCCTACGGCGCGCTCGTCCAGTCGTGGGTCGGCGCGGACGACCACCTGCACGTGCGGATCTGGGGCACGAAGTACTGGACGGTCCAGTCGACGACGAGCGCCCGCTCGAACGTCCAGCAGCCGACCACCCTCTACGACCCGTCGCCGACGTGCGTTCCCGCGGGCAAGGGCAACCCCGGCTTCACGGTCTCGGTGACGCGCAAGGTGTTCCTCGGCTCCGAGCTGCAGACGACGACCACCTGGAAGACGACGTACAAGCCGCAGAACCAGGTGATCTGCGCGCCGGCGCCGACGGCGGGCCCCTAGCTCAGGGCGCGGGCCGGCGCGGCCGCGCGGGGGGCACCACCTTCGTCAGCCGGATCGCCTCGGCGGGCACGTGGACGTCGCCGCGGCGTCGCGTCCGCAGCAGCACGCCGGTGTCGTCGACCGCCAGCACGTCACCGACGACGTCGGTGTAGTGCGGCGGCGGCGCGTCCGCCGGCACGTCGTCCAGCGCGCGCCGCACGACGACCCGGATGCCGGGCGACCACGACCGCCACGACGGGGTAGAGGGCGCGGGCACAGGGGGGATACTAGGGCGACCGAGGGGAAGGACCAGCCGTGACGTACGTGATCGCCGAGCCGTGTGTGGACGTCAAGGACAAGGCGTGCATCGAGGAATGCCCTGTCGACTGTATCTACGAGGGTCGGCGCTCGCTATACATCCACCCCGACGAGTGCGTCGACTGCGGCGCGTGCGAGCCGGTCTGCCCGGTCGAGGCGATCTTCTACGAGGACGACGTCCCGCCGCAGTGGGCGAGCTACTACCAGGCCAACGTCGAGTTCTTCGACGCCATCGGCTCGCCCGGCGGTGCCGCCAAGATGGGCCAGATCGACCACGACCACCCGATCGTCGACGCCCTGCCGCTGCGCAACGGCCAGTAGGCCGGCATGGGCCTGCTCACCGGGCACCTGCCTGACTTCCCCTGGGACACCCTCGCCGACGTGACGGCGCGCGCCCGCGCGCACCCCGGCGGGATCGTCGACCTGTCGGTCGGGACCCCGGTGGACCCGACCCCACAGGTCGTCCGCGACGCCCTCGTCGCCGCCGCCGACTCGCCGGGCTACCCGCAGACGGCCGGCACGCCCGAGCTGCGGCACGCGGTGGTCCGGTGGTTCGCCCGGCGCCGCCACGTGCCGGACCTGGACCCGGCGGGCGTGCTGCCGACGCTCGGCTCCAAGGAGCTCGTCGCGCTGCTGCCGTCGTTGCTGGGCCTCGGCGCGGGCGACGTGGTGCTGCACCCGGAGGTCGCCTACCCGACGTACGACGTGGGGGCGCGACTGGCGGGTGCGGAGCCGGAGCCGTGCGCGGACCCCGCTGCGCGCCTGGCGGCCGACGAGGACGGTGCCGTCCGGCTCGTCTGGCTCAACTCCCCGGGCAACCCCGACGGCTCGGTGCTGTCGGTCGACGAGCTGGGCGCCGTCGTCGAGGCGGCACGGGCGGCCCGGGCGCGGCACGGGTGCCCCGTGGTGGTCGCCTCCGACGAGTGCTACGCCGAGCTGGCGTGGGACGAGCCGTGGGTGTCGCAGGGTGTGCCCAGCCTCCTCGACCCGCGGGTGACCGGTGGCGACGGAGCCGGGCTGCTCGTCGCCTACTCGCTGTCGAAGCAGTCGAACCTCGCGGGGTACCGTGCCGCGTTCGTCGCGGGCGACCCGGCGCTCGTCGGCCGGCTGCTCGAGGTGCGCAAGCACGCCGGCTTCATGGTGCCCGCGCCGGTGCAGGCGGCGATGGTGGCGGCGCTGGCCGACGACGAGCACGTCGCGGCGCAGCGGGCCCGCTACGCGCGCCGGCGCCGGATGCTGGCGGCGGCGTTCGAGGAGGCGGGCTACGCCGTCGACGGGTCGCGGGCCGGCCTCTACCTCTGGGTCCGGCCCGAGGGCGGCCAGGACTCGCGCGCGACGGTCGAGGACCTGGCGGGGCTGGGCATTCTCGTGGCGCCGGGGGCGTTCTACGGGAGTGCGGGAACGGGCCACGTGCGCGTGGCGCTCACGGCGTCCGACGAACGGGTCGCTGAAGCATGCACTCGGCTGACGGGTGCATGATGGGTGCCGGCGCAACTGCCTCGACGTCAAGATAAATCCTTGACCAAGGGAGTGGTGGCGCCACCCCCCGTGCAGGTAAAGTCGCGCCAAACCTTTGGCCTGGCGCACACCAGTGCGACGCAACGATGCGGTCCCGCCCCCGGGTGGCGCAGGAAGGACCCCCTCATGACGGACATCCTCACGGCCCGGACGCCGGTCCAGCTGGTCGTCGACGGCCAGGCGCGGGACCTCCCGATCGTCCACGCCACCGAGGGCAACGACGGGATCGTCGTCTCCTCGCTGCTGCGCGACACCGGCATGGTCACCGTCGACCCGGGCTTCATGAACACGGCGTCGTGCGAGTCGGCCATCACCTACATCGACGGCGACGCCGGCATCCTGCGCTACCGCGGCTACCCGATCGACCAGCTCGCCGAGCGCTCGACGTTCCTCGAGGTGGCGTACCTGCTCATCAACGGCGAGCTGCCGGACGCCAAGACGCTGGACGCGTTCAGCGAGCGCGTCAACCGTCACACGCTGGTGCACGAGGACTTCCGCACCTTCATGGGGACGTTCCCCCGCGGGGCGCACCCCATGGCGGTGCTGGCGTCCGCGGTCAACGCCCTGGCCACGTTCTACCCGGAGTCGCTCGACCCGTTCGACCCCGAGGCCGTCGAGCTCGCCACGGTGCTCATCCTCGCCAAGACGCGGACCATCACGTCCTACGTCATGCGCTCGCTCAAGGGCGAGCCGCTGCTGTACCCGGACTACGCGCGCGGCTACGTCGAGGACTTCCTGCGGATGGCGTTCGCCGTGCCGTACCAGAACTGGGCGCCGAACCCGGTCGCCGTGCAGGCGCTCGACAAGCTGCTCATCCTCCACGCCGACCACGAGCAGAACTGCTCGACGTCGACCGTGCGGATCGTCGGCTCGAGCCACGCCAACATCTACGCCTCGGTCGCCGCCGGCATCAACGCGCTGTCCGGGCCCGCGCACGGCGGGGCCAACGAGGCCGTGCTCAAGATGCTCGCCGAGATCCGCGACAACGGCGGCGACGCCACCGACTTCATGCGCCGCGTGAAGAACAAGGAGTCCGGCGTCCGCCTCATGGGCTTCGGCCACCGCGTCTACAAGAACTACGACCCGCGTGCGGCGATCGTCAAGCGCCTGACCACCGACGTGCTGCACGCGCTCGGGACCGACGACCCGCTGCTCGACATCGCGCTGGGCCTCGAGGACATCGCGCTGCACGACGACTACTTCATCTCGCGCAAGCTGTACCCGAACGTCGACTTCTACACGGGCATCATCTACAAGGCGATGGGCTTCGACGAGTCGATGTTCACGCCGCTGTTCGCGCTCGGCCGCATGCCCGGCTGGATCGCCCAGTGGCGCGAGATGATGTCCGACCCGCAGACGAAGATCGGCCGCCCGCGCCAGATCTACACGGGCGCGACCGAGCGGGACTACGTCCCGGCCGAGGAGCGCTGACCGGCCAGCGTCACGACGACCCGGCCCGCCGCGACGGGGGCCGGGTCGTTCGTCGTCCAGGCCGTGGCGGCCCGGGTCCACACGCGGTCCGCGACCTGGACCCGGTCGACGTGCAGGGTGTCGGCCAGCGCGACCGCCCACTGCGCGACGGCCCAGCCGCCCCTGGCGGGGTCGTCGGGGGTCAGTGAGCTCGTGTCCAGCGTGACCGTCGCCTTGGTCCGGGTGGCCTCGTCGGGCGCGGTGGACGACGAGGGAAGGGTGCCCAGGTCGCGGACGACGCGCGCCAGGACGGCGTCCGAGGACCCGGCGGCCGTCGACGCGGGCAGCCGGCAGGTGAGCGTGGCGGGCGACCAACCGGTCAGCGCGGAGGCGAAGGCCCGGGCGGCGTCCTCGTGGTCGGCGTACGCGTCCGGGTAGCCCGAGCGCTGCACCGCCTGGGCTGCCTGCGTCACCGGGATGGTGGTGTAGCCCGGCACCTTGACGAGCCGGTCGTAGAACGTGTTCGTCGCGTACACCGGGTCCGTCACCTGCTGCGCGGTGCCCCAGCCCTGCGACGGCCGCTGCTGGAACAGGCCGAGGGAGTCCAGGTCGCCGTGGTCCAGGTTGTCGAGCTTCGACTCCTGGATGGCGGTGGCCAGGGCGATCGTCGCGGCCCGCGCCGGCAGCCCGCGACGGACCGCGATCGCCGCGATGAGCGCCGCGTTGTCGGCCTGCTGCGGCGTCAGCCGCCACGAGCCGGCGTCGGAGGTCGCGGCGCAGGCGGCGACGATCGGCGGCGTCGTGGTCCGGTCCAGCCAGGCGACGACGGCCCAGACCGCGCCGCCGCCGCCGACGACGAGGGTGACGACGAGAGCGATCGCCACCGCCCACGCGCGCCTCGTGCGGCGCCGGGGCGGCCGGCGGCGTGCCGCGGCCATGGACCCTCCGAGATCAGGTGGCGTGCAGCGCCGAGTTGAGCCGCACGCCGATGCCGGAGCGTGCCGACGCCTCGACGGCACCCGTCACGGAGTTGCGGCGGAACAGCAGGCCGTCGCTGCCGGCGAGCTCGCGCGCCGCGACGATGCGGCCGTCCTCGCCGCCGACGCCGCGCAGCGTCACCTTGGTGCCCGCCGTCAGGTAGAGGCCCGCCTCGACGACGCAGTCGTCGCCCAGCGGGATGCCGAGGCCGGAGTTGGCGCCGAGCAGCGTGCGCTCGCCGAGCGAGACCCGCACGGTGCCGCCGCCGGACAGCGTCCCCATGATCGAGGCGCCGCCGCCGACGTCGGAGCCCTCGCCGATGACGACGCCCTGCGACACCCGGCCCTCGATCATCGCGACGCCCAGCGTGCCGGCGTTGTAGTTGACGAAGCCCGCGTGCATCACCGTGGTGCCGGGGGACAGGTAGGCGCCCAGCCGCACGCGGTCGGCGTCCGCGATGCGGACCTTCGGGGGCACCACGTAGTCGACCATGCGCGGGAAGCGGTCGACCCCGAGCACCGTCACCGGCCCGCGGGCGCGCAGCCGCGCCCGCGTCGTCTCGAAGTCGTCGGGGGAGCAGGGGCCGGCGGAGGTCCACACGACGATGGGCAGCACCCCGAAGATGTTCTCCAGGTTGATCGTGTTGGGGCGCGCCAGGCGGTGCGACAGCAGGTGCAGGCGCAGGTAGCCGTCCGGCGTGCTGTGCGCGGGCTCGTCGAGGTCGATCTCCGTGACGACCGGCTCGACACGCACCCCGCGTGCCTCGTCGTGCCCCGCCGCCGCGGCCAGCGCGTGCGGGATCGCGTCCTGCTCCGGCCGCGGCCCGAGCGCCGGGCTCGGGTACCAGGTGTCGAGCACCGTCCCGGCGTCGGTCACCGTGGCCAGGCCGTGGCCCCAGGCCGTGCGTTCCGTCATGGCGGCCAGCGTACGGCGTCGGCCTGTCTCACCAGGACTTCCGTCATCCGAGACGAAGGCGTCCACTGCTTAGGCTGTGCGCCGTGGCCGACCCTCGTGGATTCCTCACCGTCCGCCATCGCGCGCTGCCGGCGGACCGGCCCGTGGACGAGCGCGTGCACGACTGGTGCGAGGTCCACGCGCCGCACCCCGGTGACCCGCAGGCGCTCGAGCTGCTCCACGAGCAGTCGAGCCGGTGCATGAACTGCGGCGTCCCCTTCTGCCACTTCTCCTGCCCGCTGGGCAATCTCGTGCCGGAGTGGAACGACCTCGTCTGGCGCGGGCAGTGGGCCGACGCCGCCGACCGGCTGTTCCAGACGAACAACTTCCCCGAGCTCACCGGCCGGCTGTGCCCCGCGCCGTGCGAGACGGGCTGCGTGCTCGGCATCAACCAGCCGCCCGTCACCATCAAGAACGTCGAGGTCTCGATCGTCGAGGAGGCCTTCGCCCGCGGCCTGGTCACCCCGCAGGTGCCGCGCTGGTACACCGGGCACACCGTGGCGATCATCGGCTCCGGCCCGGCCGGCCTCGCCGCCGCGCAGCAGCTGACTCGCGCCGGGCACACCGTGGCGGTCTACGAGCGCGCGGACGCCGCCGGCGGCCTGCTGCGCTACGGCATCCCCGAGTTCAAGCTCGAGAAGTCCGTCCTCGACCGGCGCCTGGCGCTGATGAAGGAGGAGGGCACGCGGTTCCACCTGGGTGTCGAGATCGGCCGCGACGTGTCCGCCGCGGAGATCGCCCGCCGCTACGACGCGGTGCTCCTCGCGGTCGGCTCGACGACCCCGCGGGACCTGCCGGTGCCGGGCCGCGAGCTGTCCGGCGTGCTGCAGGCGATGGAGTACCTCCCGCCGGCCAACCGCGCCGCGCGGGGCGAGGTCGTCGCCGACCAGCCCGTGGCCACCGGCAAGGACGTCGTGGTCATCGGCGGCGGCGACACCGGGGCCGACTGCCTCGGCACCGCGCTGCGCCAGGGCGCCCGCTCGGTCACGCAGCTGGAGATCCTGCCGCGGCCGCCCGCGGAGCGGCCCGCGGCCCAGCCATGGCCGACCTACCCCATGGTCTTCCGGGTCTCCAGCGCCCACGAGGAGGGCGGCGAGCGCGTCTACGCCGTCTCCACGGCGCAGATGCTCGGCGACGAGGACGGTGCCGTCCGGGCGCTGCGCCTCGTCGACGTGGCGCCCGTCGACGGCCGGTTCGAGCCGGTGCCGGGCACCGAGCGGGAGATCCCGGCGCAGCTGGTGCTGCTGGCGATGGGCTTCACCGGGCCGGAGCGCGGCCCGCTGCTCGAGCAGCTCGGCGTCGACGTGACGCCGCGCGGGACGATCGCGCGCGACGAGGGCTTCGCGACGGACGTGCCCGGCGTGTTCGTGGCCGGCGACGCCGGCCGCGGCCAGTCGCTCATCGTGTGGGCCATCGCGGAGGGCCGCGCCGCGGCCCACGCCGTGGACGAGTACCTCGCCGGCGGCCCCTCCGAGCTGCCGGCGCCGATCACGGCGAGCACGGTCAGCCTGCGCCTGTAGTCCGCCATGCGAGACGGCGCCGCGCCCGGCGTCGTCATGCGTCCCGGCAGGTGAGCGCGTCGCGCCCGGTTCACCGCCGTCCGCGGCCGACCCGGGTCGGGTGGACAGGTCGGCGAAGGGCTCCGTACGGTCGAAGACCTGGGGTCCGGTGCGAGGCCCCGACGACCGGCGTCGACGAGGCCGCCCTGGCACGGCGTGGCACGAGCCACACGTGCGGACGAGAACAGCCGACGCCGGAGGTCCGGATGGCTATCGCCGAGACGACCGCCCCTACGCGAGGGCGGCACCACCACGACGACGCAACGCCCGCGCGCAGCGCGGAGAACCAGGCGGCCCGCAGTCCCTCGTTGACCCTGCTGGTGCTGGGGGCCACGGCGGGCGTGGTGCTGTACGCGAAGTTCCTGCTCGCCCCCGCCAACCGCGGAGACTGGCTGCCCTACCTCATGGTGATCTCCGCGGAGACGGTGCTCGTGGCGCACTGCCTGCTGGCCATGTGGACGATCCTGTCCGGCGGCGCCAACCCGCGGCGGTTCGCGTTCCACCACGCGCAGGACCGGCTCTACGACTGGGCGGACATCCTCCGCGAGCGCTCGTCCGACGAGCCGTGGCGGTGGGCGATGTACCTGCACGACCGGCCGGTCTCGGTCGACGTGTTCGTCACCACCTGCGGCGAGGACCCGGCGCTGATCCGCCGCACCGTCACCGCGGCGATGGCGATGCGGGGCGCCCACACGGTGTGGGTGCTCGACGACGGGGACAGCGACGCGGTCCGCGTCCTGGCGGCCGACGTCGGGGCCCGGTACGTGCGCCGCGCCTCCCACGGCGGGGCGAAGGCGGGGAACATCAACCACGCGTTGACGCTCGCGCGCGGCGAGCTCTTCGCCATCTTCGACGCGGACTTCGTGCCGATGCCGGACTTCCTCCACGAGACGGTGCCGTTCTTCGCCGAGGCCGACGTGGCGTTCGTGCAGACCCCGCAGGTCTACGGCAACCTCGACACGGTCGTCTCGCGTGGCGCCGCCTACATGCAGTCGGTCTTCTACCAGTTCGTCCAGCCGGGCCGGAACCGGTTCAACGCCGCGTTCTGCGTCGGCACGAACGTCGTCTTCCGGCGCAGCGCGATCGACCAGCTCGGTGGCCTGTACTCGGACTCCAAGTCGGAGGACGTGTGGACGTCGCTGCTGCTCCACGAGCGCGGCTGGCGGTCGGTCTACATCCCCACCCCGCTCGCGGTCGGGGACACCCCCGAGACCATCGAGGCCTACTCGAAGCAGCAGCTGCGCTGGGCGACGGGCGGGTTCGAGATCATGGCGACCCACTGGCCCTGGTCGCGCGCGCGTCGCCTCACGGTGGACCAGCGGCTGCAGTACACCGTGACCGCGACGCACTACCTGACCGGCATCGCACCGCTCCTCCTGCTGCTGGTGCCGCCGCTGCAGATCTTCTTCGACCTGACGCCGATGAACCTGTCGGTGAAGCCGCTCACCTGGGTCGCGTACTACGCCGGCTTCTACCTGCTGCAGATCCTCCTGGCGTTCTACACGCTCGGGTCGTTCCGGTGGGAGGTGCTGCTCCTGGCCACGGTCTCGTTCCCGATCTACGTCCGGGCGCTCGTCAACGCGCTGACCCGCCGCGACCAGGCCTGGCACGTCACCGGGTCCCGCGCCGGGTACCGGTCGCCGTTCGCCTTCGTGCAGCCGCAGGTGCTGATGTTCGTCCTCCTGGCGGCGACGACCGTGGTCGGGGTCTGGAAGGACGCCGGCAACGGCTACCCCAGCCTCGCGCTGGCGTGGAACGCCACCAACACCCTCATCCTCGGCGGGTTCGTCGTCACGGCCCTGCGGGAGGGGCGCCGGGGCCGTCGCGCCGCTCGTCGCCCGGCCGCGCCGGAGCGGGTGGACGTGCTGCCCGGGGTCCCCGCGATGATCGGAGGTGCGCGATGAGGTGGACCGCTCGGCTTCGGCTGCTCCTCGGCGTGCTGCTGGTCCTCGGGATCGTCGCCGTCGCGACGTATCACCTCAACGAGACCCGCGGGCGCGTGGTGAGCAGCTCCGCGCAGGTCCTCGGTCAGGACCTCACCATCGGGGCGCCCTACGGCGGCCTCGTGCTGGACCGTCGCGTCGACGTGGGGACCCAGGTGCACCAGGGCGAGCCGCTCTTCGTCGTCGACTCGGCGACGCTGTCGCTCGCGAGGTCGACCGGCGCGCGGCTGCCCGCGGCGACCCAGGTCGACGCGCAGGGACACCTCGTGGTCCAGGCGACCGCGGACGGCACCGTGACGGCGGTCAAGGCCGAGCCCGGTTCCACCGTGCAGCCGGGGGACCAGCTGGCGGTGCTCCAGCGCGTCGACACGCTCTACGTCGAGGCGCACTTCACCCTGACGCCGCAGCAGTACGCGCGGGTGCCGGAGAAGGCCGCGGTGCAGGTGCAGCTGCCCGACGGATCGACGCTCGACGGGACCGCCGACGAGGTCCACGTCACCACCGTGGACGGCAAGGCGGAGGCGGTCGCGACCGTGACCAGCCCGCAGCTCGACGCCAAGGGCGGCCTGGTGGCGGCCGGCGCACCCGTGACCGCTGAGCTCGAGCTCCGGAACGACGGGTGGGTCACCAGGACGGGCGACCGGGTGCGGGCCCTGCTCGACCGGGTGCCCGCGCTGATCGGGAGGATCGGCCGGTGAGGGCCCGCGCCGCGTGGGTCGGCGCCGCTGCCGGCCTCCTTCTCCTGGCCGGCTGCACGGGTGCGCCGTCGGCCGGCCCGACCGGGACGGGGACGGGCACCGCCACCCCCGTCCCCGGTCCGCCGGACGCGCCGGCGGCCACCGTGGACGAGGCGGCGCTCGTCGCCGGCGTGCAGCACGCCTCGATCGCCACCGTCCACCCCGCCCGCCTGGCGCCCGGCCTGGCGCCGCCGTCGAACCGGTGGTACTCGGGGCTCGTCTTCGGCGCCACGCCGCAGCCCGTGTTCCCGATGCCCCAGTCGTTCGCGCTCACCGCGACCGGGTTCGACGTCGGGCTGCCGCACCCGACCGCCCAGCCTGCCGTGATCGCGGCGCCGCACGTCCCTGCCGTCACGGTGGACGCGGGCGCCGCGTCCGCGGAGGTGACGGCGGCGGACCCGGTCGCCGTGACCGTCGCCCTGCTCGACGGCTCGGGCGGGACGGTGGGACACGTCGCGCTGGCGGAGGGCTCGCCCTTCGTCTCGTTCACCGCCGACCGCGCGACGACGCTGGCCGTGACCGTCACCGGTGGTGCCGGGTTCCAGGGCGGCACGCCCGCGGCGACCGCGACGATCGACGGCACCACGTGGGGCCTGGTGGCGCCCGCGGGCGCGCTGGCGGGCGACCGGGTGCGGCTCGCGCCCGGCCAGACCGCCACGTGGTACCCGCTGCCGGACGGCGCCGCGCCGGCGGCGGCCGACGCGCTCGCCGCGGCGGCGGGGGACCCGGTGACGGGTGTCGACGTCCGCTACGGGGTGGACAAGGACGTCGCCCGCACGACGCTGGTGTACCGCACGGCGCACGGCACCCCGAGCGCGTACGTGCTGGCCCCGCACCAGCGCGCCGGCAGGCAGCCGGCACGGACCGGGTGCGGCCTCGGGACGTACCACAGCGTGCTCGGCGACCTGCAGCTGTGCGCCGGCTCCCAGCTCGACGCCTTCGCACAGACCGTGCCGCCCGCCGGGTCCCTCGACCTGGCGCACGTCGACGACGCCCGCCGGACGGCCATCGTCACGCAGCTGCGCGCCGACGTGGCGGCGACGCCCGACTTCCCGGCGGACACCTACTTCGGTGGCAAGGCGCTGTACCGGGCGGCGACGCTCGTCGTGCTCGGCGAGCAGCTCGGTGCGTCCGACGTGGTCGCGCCGCTGCGTGCCCGCACCGAGCAGGCGCTGCGCACCTGGACCGAGCCGCAGGGGTGCGCGAGCCGGGCCGCCCAGTGCTTCGTCTACGACGAGGCCGCGCGCTCCGTCGTCGGGCGGACGCCGTCGTTCGGGTCCGACCAGCTCAACGACCACCACTTCCACTACGGCTACTTCCTCGCGGCCGCCGGCCTGCTGGCGGCGCGGGACCACGCGCTCGTCGGCCCGCTGCGACCGGTGATGGACCTGCTGGGCCAGGACATCGCCGCGGCGAGCGCAACCCCACAGCTGCCGCAACTGCGGGTCTTCGACCCGTGGGCCGGCCACTCGTGGGCCTCCGGGACGGCTCCCTTCGCCGACGGCAACAACCAGGAGTCGGTTTCCGAGGCGGTGAACGCCTGGAATGGCCTCGGCCTGTGGGCGCAGGCCAGCGGCCAACCGGCCCTCGTCACCGAGGCCACCTGGCTGGCCTCGACGGAGGCCGCCGCCGGTCGCGCCTACTGGACGGCACCGGACCTGTCCGCCTTCCCCGGCTTCGCGCACCACGTGACCTCGATCGTGTGGGGCGGCAAGCGGGACTACGCCACCTGGTTCAGCCCGGCCCCGAGCGCGATGCTCGGCATCGAGCTGATCCCGATGAACCCGGCCTCCGGGTGGCTCGCGGCCGGCGTCGACCCGGCCCGCATCACTGCGGCGGTGGACGAGGCGGCGTCCGGTGGCTACGGCGTGCCGTTCGGGGACTACCTCCTGGCGTACCGCGCGCTGGCCGGGCACGACGAGGCCGCCGCGGCCTGGCAGCAGGCGGTGGCGCTGCCGGACTCCGCGATCGACAACGGCGACTCCCGCGCCTACCTCCTGGCGTGGATCGTCGCGCACGGCGGCTGAGGGGGCGGCGTCGGTAGGGTCACGGCGTGGCCCTCGACCTGTCCGCCGACCTGCTGTCGCTGACGCGCGCCGTCGTCGACGTCCCCTCCGAGTCCGGCGACGAGGCCGCGCTCGCGGACCTCGTCGAGCGCGCGCTGCGCGCCCACGCGCACCTGCGGGTGGACCGCGACGGCGACACCGTGGTCGCGCGCACCGATCTCGGCCGGCCGCGCCGCGTGGTGGTCGCCGGGCACCTCGACACCGTGCCGATCGCAGGCAACGTGCCGAGCCGCGTCGAGGACGGCGTCGTGTGGGGCCGCGGCACGGTCGACATGAAGGCCGGCGTGGCGCTGATGCTGTCCCTCGCGGCGGCGCTCGACGAGCCCACGACCGACGTCACCTGGGTGTTCTACGACCACGAGGAGGTCGCCGCCGAGCTCAACGGCCTCGGCCGCGTCGCGACCGCGCACCCCGACTGGCTCGCCGCGGACTTCGCGGTGCTGGGGGAGCCCACCGACGGCGGCGTCGAGGGCGGCTGCAACGGCACGCTGCGCGCCGAGGTCGTCGTCCCGGGCGTGGCGGCGCACTCGGCCCGCGCGTGGACGGGGGTCAACGCGATCCACAGGGCGGGCGAGGTGCTGCGCCGGCTGGAGGCCTACCGGCCCGTCACCGTCACCGTCGACGGCCTCGACTACCGCGAGGGCCTCAACGCGGTGCTCATCACGGGCGGCACCGCGGGCAACGTCATCCCGGACCGCTGCGTCGTCACCGTGAACTATCGGTTCGCCCCGTCGCGCTCGGTCGACGAGGCGGCGGCGCACGTGCGCGACGTCCTCGACGGCTTCGACGTGCGGGTCGTCGACGCGGCCGCGGGCGCCCGCCCCGGCCTGGACCACCCGGCCGCCCGCGGCTTCGTCGACGCCGTGCTGGGGGCCACCGGCCGGGCGCCGGTGGCCAAGCTGGGCTGGACGGACGTCGCCCGGTTCGCCGCCCTGGGGATCCCGGCGGTGAACTTCGGCCCCGGCGACCCCCTGCTCGCGCACACGGCCGACGAGCGGTGCCCGGTGGCGCAGATCGAGCAGGTCCACGCCGCGCTGCGCGCCTGGCTCACGGCCTGACCACCGGCCCAGGTTCCGGCCCTAGGCTGACCCGCATGACCGAGGAGAGCCCGGACCCGGGCGCGGCCAAGCGACGCAAGGGCAACGGCTACCGCCGCGGTCCCGTGGTGCTGCGCGGGGCGCAGGTCCCGGCCACGACGTCCGACGAGCGCCTGCTGCAGCGCGTCGACAAGGTGACCTGGCTGCACGACGACCCGTGGCGCGTCATGCGCATCACGAGCGAGTTCGTCGAGGGTTTCGGCGCGCTGGCCGAGGTCGGGCCCGCGGTGAGCGTGTTCGGCTCCGCCCGGATCCGCAAGGGCGACCCGGAGTACGCGCTGGCGCGGCAGATCTCCGCAGGCCTGGTCGCCGCCGGCTACGCGGTCATCACCGGGGGCGGCCCGGGGATCATGGAGGCGGCCAACCGGGGCGCCGTCGAGGCGCACGGCCTGTCGGTGGGGCTCGGCATCGAGCTGCCGCACGAGCAGGGCCTCAACAAGTGGGTGGACCTCGGGATCCACTTCCGCTACTTCTTCGCCCGCAAGACGATGTTCGTCAAGTACGCCGAGGGCTTCGTCGTGCTGCCCGGCGGGTTCGGCACGCTCGACGAGCTGTTCGAGTCGCTCACGCTGGTGCAGACGCAGAAGGTCAAGGGCTTCCCGATCGTGCTCGTCGGCACGGAGTTCTGGGGCGGTCTCATCGACTGGATCCGGGCGACGGTGGCCGAGCGCGGGCTCATCTCGCCGACGGACGTCGACCTGCTCCACCTGACCGACGACCCCGACGAGGCCGTGCGCATCGTCGTCGAGCGCGCCGCCGAGCTGCGCGCCCAGGAGGAGGCGGCGTCCGAGCGTGCGGCCGAGGGCGACGCAGGGTGGTAGGGGCGTGCTGACGGGCGTCCCCGCGGGCGCGCCTCCGCTGCGCCTGCGCGGCCGCGAGCTGGCCGGGCCGGTGGTCATGGCGGTGGTCAACCGCACCCCGGACTCCTTCTACGCGGCGGCGAGGTACGACGAGGACGGCGCGCGCGAGGCGGTGGCGCGGGCGGCCGACGAGGGCGCGGCGATCGTCGACCTCGGCGGCGTGCGCGCCGGCCGCGGGCCCGAGGTGAGCGTGGCCGACGAGGTCGCGCGGATCGTGCCGCTCGTGGCGCACGTGCGTGCCGCGCACCCGGACCTCCTGGTCAGCGTCGACACCTGGCGCGCCGAGGTGGCGGCCGCGGCGGCCGACGAGGGCGCGGACCTCGTCAACGACACCTGGGCGGGGCACGACGAGCGGCTCGTCGCGGTCGCCGCGCAGCGCGGGCTCGGCGTCGTCGTGTCGCACACCGGGGGCGCGGCCCCGCGGACCGACCCGTTCCGGGTGCAGTACGGCGAGGGCCTGGACGGCGTGCTCGACGACGTGGTCGCCACCCTGACGGCCGGTGCCGCGCGGGCGGTCGGGCTCGGCATCGACCCCGCGTCCGTGCTGCTGGACCCGACCCACGACTTCGGCAAGAACACGTGGCACTCGCTGCACCTGCTGCGGCGCACGGAGGCGCTCGTCGCCCTCGGGCATCCGGTGCTCATGGCGCTGTCGCGCAAGGACTTCGTCGGCGAGACCCTCGGGCTGCCCGTCGACGAGCGCCTCGAGGGGACGCTCGCCGCGACCGCCGTCGCCGCGTGGCTGGGCGCCCGCGTGTTCCGCGCGCACGACGTCGCGGCGACCCGGCGCGTCCTCGAGATGGTGGCGAGCGTGCGCGGCGAGCGGGCACCGGCCGTCGCGGTGAGGGGACTGGCGTGAGCGAGGTGGCGACCGACGGGCACCCGCTGACGGCAGCCCGACGCCTCGACCCCCGGACGTGGCCGTGGTGGGGGCAGACGCTCGGGGTCTACGCCGCCAGCCGCCTCTTCGCCGCGGTCGTCTTCCTCTGGGTGGCGGGCTACCAGAAGGCCAACGTCTGGACGCAGGCGCACCCGTCGTACTTCCCGTGGGTCTCGCTGATGTTCGACGGGTCCTGGTACAAGAAGATCGCGCTGTACGGCTACCCGTCGACGATCCCGCTCGACGCGCACGGCAACGTGCAGCAGAACGCGTGGGCGTTCTTCCCGCTGTACCCCGCGCTGGCGCGCGGCGTCATGACCGTCACGCGCCTGCCCTGGGAGGTCGCGGCGCCGCTGCTGTCGACCGTCCTGGCGGGCGGCGCGATGCTCCTCATCCACCGCGGCATCGCCGAGGGCGCGCCGCGCGCTGTCGGGCGCTGGCCCGGCCTGCCCCTGGCGACGGTCGCCCTCGTCTGCGCCTTCCCGACGTCGCCCGTGCTGCAGACCGCCTACACAGAGTCGTTGGCGCTGCTGCTGGTGGCAGGCGCGCTGCTGGCCGTCGTCCGGCGGCGGTACGCGTGGGCGGGCCTCGTCATCGTTCTGCTGGGGCTCAGCCGGGCCGTGGCGTTGCCGATGGCGGCGGTGGTCGTCGTGCACGCCGGCGTGCGCTGGTGGGACGCGCGGCGCGGGCGCGACGAGCTGCGCCCCCGGACGGTCGGCGCCCTGGCCCTGCTGACGGCCGTGGCGGTCGCGTCGGGCTTCCTGTGGCCGGCGATCTGCGGCTGGGTGACCGGCGACCCGAGCGCCTACCTGCGCACGCAGGAGTCGTGGCGCGGCCTGCACTCGGTGCAGCCCTTCATCGGGTGGACCTACGTGCCGCAGTTCTGGTTCCACGCCAGCTGGCCGCTCGTCGTCGTCCCGGCCGTCGCCTTCACGCTGGCCGTCGTCCTCGCGCCCTCGGCCTTCCGGCTCGGCCGCGAGCTGCACGCGTGGGGAGCCGCCTACGTCGTGTACATCGCGGGCGTCGTCGAGCCGGGGAGCAGCCTCGCCCGGTTCCTCCTCCTGGCCTTCCCGCTCGGCGCGGCGACGGCCGGAGCGGTGGGCCGGACGCGGCGCGGGAGGGCGGCGTGGCTGGCGTTCGTCGTGCTCCTCATGCTCGGGCTCCAGGTGCTCTGGGTGCGCCAGATCTGGTTGTTCAACCCGCAGGGCGACTGGCCCCCGTGAGGGTCGAGGCGCCGGTGGTGGGACCGAGCGCCGGGACCCGTGACGGCGCTGTGACCTAGACTGTTGCTCGGAACCCCGGACGCCCACCCGGGCACCGGTGCGACAGCGAAGGAGAGGCCCCGCATGGCCGCCATGAAGCCGAGGACCGGCGACGGACCGCTCGAGGTGACCAAGGAGGGTCGGGGCATCGTCATGCGGGTTCCGCTCGAGGGCGGTGGCCGCCTGGTCGTCGAGCTCTCTGCCACCGAGGCCACAGAGCTCGGTGAGGCCCTCACCTCCGCAGTCGGCTAGTCGGCATGGCCGCACCCCAGCTGCGGCATCGCACGCCCCCCACCGTCACGCTCTCCGGGGCCCCGCTCGCGGACACACCCCTGCTGACCGACGGATCCGTGCAGGCGGTCGCGGTGCCCGTGTCCCCCGCCCTCCCAGGTGACGACGGACTGGTCCCCGGCGTCGGCACCGCCCAGGTCGCCGCCCGCTACGGCATCGACCTCGCCGAGCTCGCTGAGCGGGCCGGGATGGCCGGCGCGGCCGGCGAGGCGCACGTCGTGCACCTGCCCCGTCCGGCCGGCTCGGCCGTCCGGCTGCCGTGGGGCGACCTGCCGCTGCGCATCGTGCTCGTCGGCACCGGCGACGGCGGCACCGCCGCGCTGCGCCGAGCCGGCGCCGCGCTCGCCCGGGCGGTGCGAGGGCTGCACGCGGTGGCCACGACGCTGGGCGACGACGCACGCGCCGACGCCTCGACCGTGGCGACGCTGACGCGGGCATTCGTCGAGGGCTACCTGCTCGCGGCGTACCGGATGCCGTCCCTGGCGGCGTCCGACGAGCCCAAGGCGTCCGCCGACCTCGTGCTGCTCGGCCGTGACGGGCAGAGGGTGGGTGCCGCCGTCGTCGCCGCCAAGATCGACGCCACCGCGACGTGGCTGGTGCGCGACCTGGCGAACACGCCGTCGAACGTCAAGACCCCCGAGTGGATGGCCGAGCGAGCGCGTCGGCTGGGCGCGGACGCCGGGCTGTCGGTCGACGTGCTGGGGCCCAGGGAGCTGGCGGCGCAGGGCTTCGGCGCCGTGATGGCGGTCGGCGCCGGGTCGGCGTCGCCGCCCCGGCTCGTGGTGCTCCGCTACACGCCGCCCGGCCCGGGCGGCAAGCACGTCGTCGTCGTCGGCAAGGGCATCACGTACGACACCGGCGGTCTGCAGATCAAGCCGCGCGAGTCGATGGTCACGATGAAGACCGACATGGCCGGCTCGGCCGTCGCGCTGGCGACGGTCATCGGCGCCGCGCAGTCGCGCTCGATCCACCGGGTCACGGCGGTGCTGCCGCTCGCCGAGAACCACTTCGGGGGCTCGTCGTACCGCCCGGGCGACGTCGTCACCACCTACGGCGGCACCACCGTCGAGGTGATGAACACCGACGCCGAGGGCCGCCTGGTCCTCGCCGACGGGCTGGCGTACGCCGACGCGAGGCTCGACCCCGACGTGCTCATCGACGTCGCCACGCTCACGGGCGCCGCCCGCATCGGGCTGGGCACGGGCATCGGCGCGCTCTACGGCACGGACGACGAGCTCGTCGCGGCCCTGGCCGCGGCCGGCGACGCCTCGGGGGAGCGCGTGTGGCCCATGCCGCTCGTCGAGGACTACGCGTCCACCACGGACTCGGACGTCGCCGACGTGCGCCAGACCGCCAACGAGCCGAAGGTCGGCGCCGGGTCGGTGTTCGCGGCGCTCTTCCTGCGCCACTTCGTCGGGCAGCGCCGCTGGGCCCACCTCGACATCGCCGGCCCCGCCCGCGCGGCCGCCGACAAGCACGAGGTCACCGAGGGTGCCACCGGCTTCGGCGCGCGCCTCCTGCTCCAGTACCTGGCCGACCTCCGCTGACCCGGTCAGCGGCGGACGGCCACCAGCAGGCCGTCGCCCGTCGGCAGCAGCGCCGGGAGCAGGCGGTCGTCGTCGCGCACGGCGCGGCCGACCTCGCGGATCGTCGTCGTCAGCTCGTCGCGCTTGGCCGGGTCGGCGACGCGGTCCTGCCACAGGGCGTCGTCGATCGCCAGCACGCCCCCCGGACGCAGCAGGCGGACCGCCTGGTCGAGGTAGGCGGGGTAGTTCTCGGGGTCCGCGTCGACCAGCACGAGGTCGTAGCCGCCGTCGGTGAGCCGCGGGAGCACGTCGAGCGCGCGGCCGGCGATGAGGCGGGTGCGGGTGGGCCGCACGCCCTCGTCGGCGAAGGCCTCCCGCGCCGCGCGCTGGTGCTCGACCTCGACGTCGATGGTGGTCAGCACCGCGTCGGGGGCCATGCCCCGCAGCAGGTAGAGGCCGCTGACGCCGGCGCCGGTGCCGACCTCGACGACGGCGCGCGCCGACACCGTCGCGGCGAGCACCGCCAGCACCGCGCCGACCCCCGGGGTGACGGGGGTGCAGCCGAGCTGCGCGGCACGCTCGCGGGCCCCCAGGAGCACGCCGTCCTCGGTGCCGAAGTCCTCGCAGTAGGCCCAGGACTGGGCCTTGTCGATGCTGATGACACCCTCCCGGGATCGAGCCTGGGCCCAGGGTATCCGTGCGGGTACCGCCGGGACGGGAACCGCGGCCGCTCAGCGCTCGTTCAGGCACTGCTGGGACACTGGTGCGGACACGTCCGACGACAGGAGAACCGATGACCGCGCAGCCGGCCGAGTGGCAGGCGCCGACGTGGGAGGAGATCGTGCGCGAGCACTCCGCCCGCGTGTACCGCCTCGCCTACCGGCTGACCGGCAACCGGCACGACGCGGAGGACCTCACGCAGGAGACGTTCGTCCGGGTGTTCCGCTCCCTGGACTCCTACGTCCCCGGCACGTTCGAGGGCTGGCTGCACCGCATCACCACCAACCTCTTCCTCGACCAGGCCCGCCGCCGCAAGCGGATCCGCATGGACGCCACCGGCGACGAGGCGGCGGCGTGGCCCTCGTCCGACGCGCTGTCGTCGCCCGAGCGCGCGTACGAGCACGGCAACCTCGACTCCGACGTGCAGCGTGCGCTGGACGCCCTCCCGCCCGAGTACCGGGCCGCGGTGGTGCTGTGCGACATCGAGGGCCTGTCCTACGAGGAGATCGCGGTCACCCTGGGCATCAAGCTCGGCACCGTGCGCTCGCGCATCCACCGGGCACGCGCCCGCCTCCGGGAGTCCCTCGAGCACCGCCGCCCCGAGCCGGCCCACGCCGGGCTGCGCGACGAGGCCCACCCATGACCCACCTCGGCTCGTGGCTCAGCGCGCTCGCGGACGGCCAGCTGCCGCCCGACGAGACGGAGCGCGCCCTGGCGCACGTCGCGGTGTGCCCGCAGTGCGCCGGGGAGCTGGCGGCCGCCCGGGCGGCCCGGACCGCCCTGGCCGCCGCGGCCGCGGCAGAGCCACTCGAGCCGGCTCCCGACCTGACGGCGCGGCTGCTGTCGCTGGCGCCCTCGGGTGCCTCGCCGCTCACCGCGCACCACGACCCGTTCGTGCCGACCACCCCGCTGCCGGGCCGCTCGTCGGGCGTCCTGCCGGGACGGTCCTCCGGGGTGCTGCGAGGCGCCGTCCGCGGCGACGGGCACCTGGCCCAGCGCATCGTCATCGGCTCGGTCGCCGGGCTCGGCCTGGTCGCGGCGAGCCTGTTCTCGCTCGGCGCCCGGCCGGCGGTCGTGCCGTCCGCGCACCCCGGGCTCGCGCTCGACGTGCTGGGGGAGGCCACCACGGCGGTGGCGGCATCGAGCACCAGCACCGCGGCCAAGCGCTGGACCGTGCCGGCGCTGCCCGAGGGCTGGAGCGTCACGGCGACGCGGAGCAGGTCCACGGGCGTCGAGGTCGACCTCGCGGGACCCAGGTCGTCCGCGGTCGTCAGCGAGCGGCCCGGACGCCTGGACGTCGCCGCCCTCGCCGGCCGGCCGACGCAGCAGGTCGGCGGCCACCTGGTCTACGTGCTGTCGTCCGAGCCGTGGCACGTCGCGTGGCAGGCCGACGACACGGTCGTCGAGGTGGTCGCACCGACCTCGGGCACCGACGTCGAGAACCTGGTCGCGGCGCTGCCCGCGGCGCCCTACGACGACGGGGTGTCGGCCCGGATCGGGCGTGGCTGGTCGGTCGTCGCGCGGGCCCTCGAGACGCCCTGACCCTGCGCCCCGACCCGTCACGAGCCCCCGCGACGTCTGGGCTAGCCTGACCGGGTGTTCGGAGTCAACGGCGGAGAGCTGATCATCCTGCTCCTCGTCGTCGCGCTCGTCGTCGGCCCCGAACGCCTGCCCGGCTACGCCGAGCAGCTCGGCAAGTGGGCCCGCGGCCTGCGCGGCTACCTCCAGGACGCGCGCCGGCGGGTGGACGACGAGGTCGGTGACACCGGCCTGGATTGGGAAGCGCTCGACCCTCGTCGGTACGATCCCCGGCGCATCGTCCGTGAGGCGCTGCTCGACGACACGACCGCACCGACGACGGGGGACGTGCCGCCGGGCCGGCCCGCCGCGCCGAGCCGGGCAGCGACGCCGACGCCCGATGCCCCGACGCCGTACGACGACGAGGCGACCTGAGGAGAGGGAAGATCGATGACCGGTGACGCTGGGCTGCCCCGCGTGTTCTCGGGGATGCAGCCGACGTCCGACTCGCTGCACCTGGGCAACTACCTCGGCGCGCTCATCCACTGGGTCGCGCTGCAGGAGGGGCACGAGGCGATCTACTGCGTCGTCGACCTGCACGCGCTGACGGCCCACCCCGACCGCGCCGTGCTCCGCGAGCGGACCCGGCGCACGGCCGCGCAGTACCTGGCCGCGGGCGTCGACCCCGAGCGGTCCATCCTCTTCGTGCAGTCGCACGTGCCGGAGCACGCCGAGCTGAGCTGGGTCCTGTCCTGCCACACCGGCTTCGGCGAGGCGAACCGGATGACGCAGTTCAAGGACAAGTCGACGCGGTACGGCGCCGAGGGGCAGAACGTCGGGCTCTTCACGTACCCGGTGCTCATGGCCGCGGACATCCTGCTGTACGACACCACCTTCGTGCCGGTGGGCGAGGACCAGCGCCAGCACCTGGAGCTGAGCCGCAACCTCGCGCAGCGGGTCAACGGCCAGCTGGGGGCGGACACCTTCGTCGTGCCCGAGCCGTACATCGTCAAGGACACCGCCAAGATCTTCGACCTGCAGGACCCGACGTCGAAGATGAGCAAGTCGGCCGAGAGCCCCAACGGCCTCATCGAGCTGCTCGACGACCCGAAGGTGATCGCGAAGCGCATCAAGTCGGCCGTCACGGACACCGGGCGCGAGGTCCGGTTCGACCCCGAGACGAAGGCCGGCGTCTCCAACCTGCTGTCGATCTACTCCGCGCTGGAGGGCACGACGATCGAGGCGCTCGAGGCGCGGTACGCCGGGCACGGCTACGGCGACCTCAAGAAGGACCTGGCCGACGTCGTCGTCGGCGCGCTCGAGCCGTTCCAGGAGCGGGTGCACCACCTCCTGGCGGACCCGGGGACGCTCGACGACATCCTGGCGGCCGGCGCCAAGCGGGCCCGCGAGATCGCGGGCGTCACCCTGGACCGCGTCTACGAGCGCACCGGCCTGCTGCCGGGCCGGCGCATCTGATGACGCTGCCCGCGCCCGGGCCCGACGAGGTGCTCGTCGGCGTCGTGGTCACCGTCCCGGTGCCCCACGCGGGCGTGCTCGCGGCCGCCCGGCTGGCCAGCGGTGACCCCGAGGCAGCGACGATCGCGCCGCACGTGACGCTCGTCGGGCCGGCGGTCGTCGCGCGCGACGCGCTGCCGGAGGTCGACGCCCACCTCGAGGCCGTGGCGGCGACCCATGGGCCGTTCGTCGTGCACCTGCGGGGGACGGGGACGTTCCGGCCCGTGTCACCGGTGGTGTTCGTCGCCCTCGCGCGCGGGATCGCCGACTGCGAGCAGCTCGACCTCGCGATCCGGCGGGGACCGCTGGACGGGCCGCTGCGGTTCCCGTACCACCCGCACGTCACCGTGGCCCAGGACGTCGACGACGACGTCCTGGACGCCGTGGAGAAGCAGCTGGCCGACTTCGACGGCACGTTCGTCGTGACCGCCATCGACCGCTACGTCAACGACGAGGACGGCATGTGGCGCCCGGTGCGCAGCTTCCCGCTGACCGGGAGGGCCGGCCGCCCGTAGGCTCGTCAGGGTGCGTGCGCTGAGGGAACGCCTCGACACGGTGGCGGCCTGGTGGCGGGCCACCCGGCCCGCCCGGGCGCTGGCACGGTTCGGCTCGGCCGGTGGCGGCCTGCTGACGGGCGGCATCGCCTACGCGACGCTGTTCTCCATCTTCGCGGCGCTGACGCTGGGCTGGACGGTGTTCGCCGCGGTGCTCGGCCGCCACGAGGCGCTGCGGGCGACGGTCGTCCAGACGATCGACAGGACGCTGCCGGGCCTGGTCGACGCGCGCGGCGACGGCAGCGGACTCATCGACCCGAGCCAGATCCGGCTGTCGACGAGCCTCTCGGTCGCCGGGGTCGTCGCGATCGTCACGCTCCTGCTCAGCGCCGTGTCGGCGGTCTCGGCGCTGCGGACGGCGGTGCGGGCGATGCTCGGGGCGGAGGACCGGCCCAACGCCGTCGTGGGGAAGCTGCACGAGCTGGCGGGGTTCGCCGGCATCGCGGTGTCCGTCCTCGTCTCGGCCGTGCTCACCCTGGGGCTGACGACGATCACCGACCGCCTCGCGGGATGGGTCGGCCACCCGGGTGCCGCCGGACCGGCCACCCGTGTGCTGGGGGTGCTCATCGCGTTCGTCGTCGACGCGGCGACGTTCGTCCTCGTCGTGCGCGTGCTGGCGGGGCAGAGGCCGCCGTGGCGGGACCTGGTCGGCGGCGCCGCGATCGCGGGGGTCGGCCTGGGCGTGCTGCGGCTGCTCGGCACGTCCGCGGTGTCCGGCAGCCTGCGCAGCAGCACGGCGCTGGTGCCGTTCGCCCTCATCGTCGTCCTGCTGGCGTGGGTCAACCTCATGGCGCGCATCGTGCTGACGGCCGCCGCCTGGACCGCGAACCCTCCGCTGTTCCCGGCGCCCCCGCCGCCGTCGGCCGAGCAGGCGCGCCGACTGGCGGCCGCCGACGAACCGGCCGTGGAGCACCGGCGGGCCGACGGGTCCGGGTGACGCGTCAGTAGGCGCGCGTGATCATGGCGCGCTTGACCTCGGCGATCGCCTTCGTCACCTCGATGCCGCGCGGGCAGGCCTCCGTGCAGTTGAAGGTGGTGCGGCAGCGCCACACGCCTTCCTTGTCGTTGAGGATCTCCAGCCGCTGCGCGGCGCCGCTGTCCCGGCTGTCGAAGATGAACCGGTGCGCGTTGACGATCGCCGCGGGGCCGAAGTACTGGCCGTCGTTCCAGAACACCGGGCAGCTCGAGGTGCAGCAGGCGCAGAGGATGCACTTGGTGGTGTCGTCGTACCGGGCGCGCTGCTCGGGCGACTGCAGGCGCTCCCGCGTCGGCTCGTTCCCGGACGTGACGAGGAACGGCATGATCTCGCGGTAGCTCGCGAAGAACGGCTCCATGTCGACGACCAGGTCCTTGAGCACCGACAGGCCCTTGATGGGCTCGATGGTGATCGGCTTGGTCGGGTCGAGGTCCTTGAGGAGCGTCTTGCAGGCCAGGCGGTTGCGGCCGTTGATCCGCATCGCGTCCGAGCCGCAGACGCCGTGCGCGCACGAGCGGCGGAACGTCAGCGAGCCGTCCTGCTCCCACTTGACCTTGTGGAGGGCGTCGAGCACCCGGTCGGTGCCGTGCACCCGGACCGTGAACTCCTCCCAGTACGCCTCGGCCTGCGGGGCCGGCGCGCCGTAGGGCAGCGGCTGCGCGGGCTCCGGCGGCAGGTAGCGGCGCACCTTGAGGCGGACCTCGAAGGTCGGCACCTCGCCGATCTGGCTGGGGGCTTGCGCGGTGGCGGTCATCAGTACTTGCGCTCCATCGGCTGGTAGCGGGTGACCGTGACGGGCTTGGAGCCCAGCACGAGCCGGTAGCCGTCGAACACCGTCGTGTGCGCGAACTCGCCCTCGTGGTCACCGTCCGAGTCGTTGCTCCACAGCCGGTGCCCGTCGGTCGGCAGCGGCCGCCGGTACGCCAGCGTGTGCCGCATGTAACCGGCGTCGTCCCGCTTCGGGAAGTCCTCGCGGAAGTGCCCGCCGCGCGACTCCTTGCGGTTGATCGCGCCGACGACGACGGTCTCGGCGACGTCGAGCAGGAAGCCGAGCTCGACGGCCTCGAGCAGGTCGGTGTTGAAGCTGCGCGACCTGTCCTGGACGGCGACGGCCCGGTAGCGCTTCTGCAGCGCCTTGATGTCCTCCAGCGCCTGCTCGAGCGACTCCTGCGTGCGGAACACCTGGGCGTTCGTGTCCATGGTCTGCTGCAGCTCGGCGCGGATGTCGGCCACGCGCTCGCCGTCGGGGCGGGTGCGGATGGCCTCGAGCTCGGCCACGACCGGCCCGGCGGGGTCGTCGGGCAGCTCGACGAAGTCCGCCGTCGCGGCGTACGCGGCGGCCGCCCGCCCCGAGCGCTTGCCGAACACGTTGATGTCGAGCAGCGAGTTGGTGCCCAGGCGGTTGGAGCCGTGCACGGACACGCACGCGCACTCGCCGGCGGCGTACAGGCCGCGGATGACGTCGGTGGCGTTGCGCAGCACCTCGCCCTCGACGTTGGTCGGCACCCCGCCCATCATGTAGTGCGCCGTCGGGTACACCGGCACCGGCTCGGTGTACGGCTCGACGCCGAGGTAGGTGCGGGCGAACTCGGTGATGTCCGGCAGCTTGGCGTCGATGACCGCCGGCTCGAGGTGGGTGAGGTCGAGCAGCACGTAGTCCTTGTGCGGGCCGGCGCCGCGCCCCTCACGCACCTCGTTGGCCATCGAGCGGGCGACGATGTCGCGCGGCGCGAGGTCCTTGATCGTCGGGGCGTAGCGCTCCATGAAGCGCTCGCCCTCGGAGTTGCGCAGGATGCCGCCCTCGCCGCGCGCCGCCTCGGAGAGCAGGATCCCCAGGCCGGCGAGCCCCGTCGGGTGGAACTGGAAGAACTCCATGTCCTCCAGCGGGATGCCGCGCCGGTAGGCCAGGGCGATGCCGTCCCCGGTGAGGGTGTGGGCGTTGGAGGTGGTCTTGAAGATCTTGCCCGCGCCCCCGGTGGCGAGGATGACCGCCTTGGCCTGGAACACGTGGATCTCGCCGGTGGCCAGGTCGTAGGCGACGACGCCGGAGGCGTGGACCTCCTCGCCGTCGGGCACGTGCGTGGCCGCGAGGTCGTGGTCGACGAGCAGGTCGAGCACGTAGAACTCGTTGTAGAACTCGACGTCCTGCTTGACGCAGTTCTGGTACAGCGTCTGCAGGATCATGTGGCCGGTGCGGTCCGCCGCGTAGCAGGCCCGGCGCACGGGGGCGTCACCGTGGTTGCGCGTGTGCCCGCCGAACCGGCGCTGGTCGATCTTGCCCTCGGGCGTGCGGTTGAACGGCAGGCCCATCTTCTCCAGGTCGAGGACGGCGTCGATGGCCTCCTTGGCCATGATCTCCGCGGCGTCCTGGTCGACGAGGTAGTCGCCGCCCTTGACCGTGTCGAAGGTGTGCCACTCCCAGTTGTCCTCCTCCACGTTCGCCAGCGCTGCGCACATGCCGCCCTGCGCCGCGCCCGTGTGGGACCGCGTGGGGTAGAGCTTGGTGATGACCGCGGTGCGCGCCCGGGTCGAGGCCTCGAGCGCCGCGCGCATGCCGGCGCCGCCGGCGCCGACGATCACCACGTCGTACTGATGTGTCTGCATCGTTCGTCAGTCCTCGTCAGGCCTTGCAGAAGGAGGGCAGCAGGTCCGCCGGCGCCCCGGGCGGGCACGGGTCGAAGGTGAAGATCACCAGGGTGCCGAGCACGACGACCACGACGGCCGCCAGCACGAGGATCGACTTGAGCACCAGCCGGGTGCTCGTCTTCTCCGCGTAGTCGTTGACGATCGTGCGCACGCCGTTGGTGCCGTGGATCATCGCCAGCCACAGCATCAGCAGGTCCCAGACCCGCCAGAGGGGTGCCGCCCACTTGCCGGCGACAAAGCCGAAGTCGATCGCGTGCACGCCGCCGTTGGTGATGAGGTTGGTGATGAGGTGCCCGAAGATGAGGACGACGAGCAGCACGCCCGACGCCCGCATGAAGATCCAGCCGATCATCTCGGCGTTGGTCCGCGAGGTCTTCCGCGTGGCCCGCGAGCGGGGCTCGGCGATCGTCGTCATCAGTGGCTCCTGAACGTGTGCACGAGCTGGACCGGCAGGAAGCCCGCCATGAGCACCACCCACAGCCCGACGACCACCCACAGCATGAGCCGCTGGTACTTGGGGCCCTTCGACCAGAAGTCGACGAGGACGATCCGGATGCCGTTGAGCGCGTGGAACACGATCGCCGCGACGAGGCCGGCCTCGCCGAGGCCCATGATCGGGTTCTTGTAGGTCCCGATCACCTCGTTGTAGGCCTGCGGCGACACGCGCACCAGCGCGGTGTCCAGCACGTGCACCAGCAGGAAGAAGAAGACCGCGACACCGGTGACCCGGTGCGCGACCCAGGACCACATGCCTTCGCGCCCGCGGTAGAGCGTTCCGGCCGGCCTCGTGGATGCAGGGGCTGCAGCTGCCACGGTCGGGGCCTCCTGGCGATGGAGAGGGTGGACGTCGACGTCTGACGTCACTGTAGTGACTCGATGTCGAGATATCCCACCGCCTCCGCGCGTCGCGCGGGGGGGGCCGGGACACCGAGCCGCCACCGGTACCCTGTCGGCCATGCCAGGACCCCTGATCCCCGTTGCGCCGATCGAGGGCTTCCACGCGGTGGTCCCGGCGGGCGGCGCCGGCACCCGGCTGTGGCCGCTGTCCCGCGCCGGCCGTCCCAAGTTCCTGCTCGACCTCACCGGCTCCGGCCGCACCCTGCTGCAGGCCACGATCGACCGGCTGCTGCCGCTGACCGGGCCGGGCGGGGTGCTCGTCGTCACCGGCGCGACCCACGCGGAGGCGGTGCGCGCCCAGCTGCCCGAGGTGGGCGCCGACGACGTGCTCCCCGAGCCGTCGCCCCGCGACTCCATGGCGGCGATCGGCCTGGCCGCGGCGGTGCTCGAGCACCGGCACGGCGGCGACGCGGTGCTCGGCTCGTTCGCCGCGGACCACGTCATCACGGGGCACGACGAGTTCGCCCGCGCGGTGCGCGAGGGTGTCGCGGCCGCCCGCGCCGGCTACGTGGCGACGATCGGCATCGAGGCGACCGAGCCGTCGACCGCCTTCGGGTACGTGCACGCCGGCGCCTCGCTGGGCGTCGCCGACGCCCCGAGCGCGCGGCACGTGGTCGGGTTCACGGAGAAGCCCGACGCGGCCACCGCCGCGCAGTACCTGGCGACGGGGGAGTACCGCTGGAACGCCGGGATGTTCCTGTCCCAGGCCGGGGTGCTCCTCGACCACCTGGCGGACCAGATCCCGCCGCTGGCGGCGGGCGTCCGCCGCATCGCGGCCGCCTGGGACACTCCGGCGCGTGACGACGAGCTCGCGGCCTCCTGGCCCGGCCTGACGAAGATCGCGATCGACCACGCCATCGCCGAGCCGGTCGCGGCCGCCGGCGGCGTCGCCGTGGTGCCGGGCGGGTTCGGCTGGGACGACATCGGCGACTTCGCGTCGCTGGCCACGCTGCTGGCCTCGTCGGGCACCCGCACGCTGGGGCACGACGAGGAGGTGCTGCGGATCGGCGCGGACGACGCGCTGGTCGTCACCTCTGGTCGCACGGTGAGCGTCGTCGGCCTGGCCGGGGCGGTCGTCGTCGACACCCCGGACGCCGTGCTCGTCACCACCCGCGCGCACGCGCAGTCGGTCAAGGCCGCCGTGGACTCCTGGCGCGCCGCCGGCCGGGAGGACCTGCTGTAGGGGCTCGCTGTGCCCTCGGCGTCCGCGGCAGCCCCGCGCAGGCGGGCTTGTCGCGCGGGAATGGCCAGAATGGGGACGTGGCAGCCGAGCCGGTACCCCCCAGCGACGTCCCGAACGGGCACGACGAGGGCCCGCGCCCCGCGCTGCCCCGCGTGCCGTGCACGGCCGGCCGTGTCGCGGCCGTGACGAGCCTGGTGCCGGTGCCCGACGACCCGGCCGTCGCCCGGCTCCACGCCCTGGTCGCCGCCCGCCGGGACGACATGGTGGCGCTGCGGCGCGACCTGCACGCCCACCCCGAGCTCAGCCGCACCGAGGAGCGCACGACGACCGTCGTGGCCGACCGGCTGGCGGCGGCCGGGCTCACGCCGACGCTCTTCCCAGGGACCGGGCTGATGTGCGACATCGGCCCAACCTCGACGCAGGCGCGGCTGGTGGCGCTGCGTGCCGACATCGACGCCCTGCCGCTGGCGGACACCTGCGGCGAGCCCTGCGTGTCCACCGTGCGCGGCGTCGCGCACGCGTGCGGCCACGACGTGCACACGGCGGCCGTGCTCGGCGCCGGGCTGGCGCTGGCGGACCTGGCCCGGGCCGGCGAGCTGCGCAGCGGCGTGCGGCTGATCTTCCAGCCCGCCGAGGAGGTGCAGCCCGGCGGGTCCCTGGACGTCATGGGGGCCGGCGCGCTGGACGGGGTGAACCGGATCTTCGCGCTGCACTGCGACCCGAAGGTCGACGTCGGCCACGTCGGCACCCGCATCGGACCCATCACCTCGGCGTCGGACTCCGTCTACGTCACGCTGCGCGGGCCGGGCGGCCACACGTCCCGCCCGCACCTGACGGCCGACGTCGTGTTCGCGCTCGGCGAGGTGATCACGCAGGTGCCGGCGGTCCTCGGCCGCCGGCTGGACCCGCGTTCGGGCGTCAACCTCACGTGGGGGTCGGTGCGCGCCGGGAGCGCGACGAACGCCATCCCCTCGTCCGGCGTCGTCACCGGGACCCTGCGCTGCCTGGACGTGCGAGCCTGGGAGACCGCCGCCGACGTCTTCGAGCAGGCCGTGCGCGAGGTCGTGGAGCCCTACGGCGTCGAGCTCGAGGTGCGCTGCCAGCACGGCGTGCCGCCGGTGGTCAACGAGGGCGCGAGCACGGGCATCCTCGAGGCCGCGGCCCGGGACGTGCTGGGGGCCGACGCGGTCGAGCTGACCGAGCAGTCGCTCGGCGGCGAGGACTTCGCCTGGTACCTGACGCGCGTGCCGGGGGCGATGGCGCGGCTCGGCACGCGGGCGCCGGGCGGCCGCACCTACGACATCCACCAGGGCGACCTGCGGATCGACGAGCGCGCGATCGAGGTCGGTTCGCTCGTGCTGGCCCGAGCCGCGCTGCTGGCCGGGCGGCACTGACCGTCACCGTCCCGGGTGAACGTCCTGTCCATCCTCCGGTCCCGGGATGCGGCCCGATGTTCCAATGCGGTAACGGATCATGCCCGGACACGGTCCTGTCATCGCCACGGCCCGCCCCGCTCACTAGGGTTTCGATCCGATTGATGTGGCCGATCGGCCCCCGCCCCCACGGCGGCTCAACGTCGCGCCGCCGTGGGGCGGACCCGGCTCCCGGCCCGGGCACGACTACCAGGAGAGTCCGTGAAGAACATTCTGCGCACAGCGGCGATCGCCGCGATCGCCGCGCTGGCGCTGACCGCATGCGGCGCCGCACCGACCACGACCCCGACGGCCGGCAGCACCACCGGTGGCACCGCCGCCACCGGCGGGGCGACGCCGAGCGCCACCCCGCTCAACTTCAAGGCGTGCATCGTCTCCGACGCCGGCGGCTTCGACGACAAGAGCTTCAACCAGTTGTCGTTCGAGGGCGTCCAGCAGGCGACCAAGGACCTCGGCGCCCAGTTCAAGTCGGCCCAGTCGAACGCGGCCACCGACTACGCGCCGAACCTGCAGGCCATGGCGAGCGAGAACTGCAACCTCATCTTCGCCGTCGGCTTCAACCTGACGGCGGACACGGTCACCTCCGCGCAGGCGAACCCGAACATCCACTACGCGCTCATCGACGCGCAGCCCAGCGACGCCTCGGGCAACCCGATCAACATCGCGAACATCAAGCCGATCCTGTACGACACGGCGCAGGCCGCGTTCCTCGCCGGCTACCTGGCCGCGGGCTACACGAAGGTCGGCAAGGTCGGCACCTTCGGCGGCCAGCCCTACCCGACCGTCACGATCTTCATGGACGGCTTCCTGCAGGGCGTCAACTACTACAACCAGGTCAAGGGCAAGAGCGTCAAGGTCGTCGGCTGGGACGGCAAGAACGGCCAGTTCACCGGTGGCTTCGACGCCAACGACACGGCCAAGGGCGTTGCCCAGCAGGTCATCGACCAGGGCGTGGACGTCCTGCTCCCCGTCGGCGGCCCGATCTACCAGTCGGCCATCGCGGCCGTGAAGGACTCCGGCAAGGACATCGCGCTCATCGGTGTCGACGCCGACCAGTTCAACACCGACCCCAACATCCAGCCGTACATCCTCACCTCGATCATGAAGAAGATGGACGTCTCGGCCGCGGACACGACGAAGGCCGCCGCGAAGGGTGACTTCGACCCGTCCGCCTACGTCGGCACGCTGGCCAACGGTGGCGTCGACATCGCTCCGTTCCACAACTTCGAGAGCAAGGTCGACCCGACGCTGGCCGCCGAGGTCAAGCAGCTCAAGCAGGACATCATCGACGGCAAGGTCAAGGTCAAGTCCTACCTGGCCAAGTAACGCCACCCGCTACCGGGGAGGTCGCAAACCGCGGCCTCCCCGGTAGCGTGTCTGCGCACGTCCACCGTGGACCTGAGGATCGGGACAATGAAGCTCGAGCTGCGCGGCATCACCAAGCGCTTCGGCGCGCTGGTCGCGAACGACCACATCGACCTGACCGTCGAACCAGGCGAGATCCACTGCCTGCTCGGCGAGAACGGCGCCGGCAAGACCACCCTGATGAACGTCCTGTACGGCCTCTACCAGGCCGACGAGGGCGAGATCGTCATCGACGACGCGGTGCAGCACTTCGCCGGCCCGGGCGACGCCATGGCGGCGGGCATCGGCATGGTGCACCAGCACTTCATGCTCATCCCGGTCTTCACCGTCGCCGAGAACGTCGTGCTCGGCCACGAGCAGACGAAGGGCGTGCGGCTCGACCTCGACGCAGCGCGCACGCAGGTGCGCGAGATCGCGTCGCGGTTCGGCTTCCACGTCGATCCCGACTCCGTCGTCGAGGACCTCCCCGTCGGCGTCCAGCAGCGCGTGGAGATCATCAAGGCGCTCTCGCGCGAGGCCAAGATCCTCGTGTTCGACGAGCCGACCGCGGTGCTGACGCCGCAGGAGACCGACGAGTTCATGGCGATCATGCGCCAGCTCCGGGACTCGGGTGCGGCGATCGTCTTCATCACGCACAAGCTGCGCGAGGTCCGCGAGGTGGCGGACCGCATCACGGTCGTGCGCCGCGGCAAGATCGTCGGCGAGGCCCACCCCGGCGCCTCCGACGCCGAGCTGGCGTCGCTCATGGTCGGCCGGCCCGTCGAGCTGACGGTCCACAAGGCGCCCCCGCAGTACTCCGACGCCCTCCTCGAGGTCTCCGGCCTGACGGTCAGCGACCCGGGCGGCGCCGTGCTCGTCGACGACGTGTCGTTCAGCGTCCGGGGCGGCGAGGTGCTCATCGTCGCGGGCGTGCAGGGCAACGGCCAGACGGAGCTGGGCGAGGCCCTCGCCGGGCTGACCCCCGCCACCGGTAGCGTCCGGCTCGACGGCGTGGAGCTGCTCGGCCGGTCGGTGCGCGACGTCCTCGACGCCGGCGTCGGCTACGTCCCGGAGGACCGGTCGACCGACGGGCTGATCGGGTCGTTCACCGTCGCCGAGAACCTCATCCTCGACCGCGTGTCCGGGCCGCCGTTCGTGCGGGGCGGTGCGCTGCAGCTCGGCGTCCGCGACGAGTTCGCGCGCAAGGCCGTCGAGGAGTTCGACATCCGCACGCAGGGCATCGGCGAGCCCGCCGGCCGCCTCTCGGGCGGCAACCAGCAGAAGGTCGTCGTGGCCCGCGAGCTGTCGCGGGACCTCAAGCTCCTCGTCGCGGCGCAGCCGACGCGCGGCGTCGACGTCGGGTCGATCGAGTTCATCCACAAGCGGATCGTCGCGGCGCGCGACGCGGGTGTGCCCGTCGTCGTCGTGGCGACCGAGCTCGACGAGGCGGCCGCCCTGGGCGACCGGATCCTCGTCATGTACCGCGGGCGCGTGATCGGCATCGTGCCGGCCACGACGCCGTGGGACCAGCTCGGTCTGATGATGGCGGGCGTGGCGCCCGAAGGGACGGTGGCGGCATGAGCGCCGAGCAGACCGTGGCGGCGCAGCCACGGCAGCAGAAGGAGCCCGAGGCGGGCAACAACCGCTGGCGCGAGGCGCTCCGGCGCATCGTGTCCGGCAGCTGGGCGGTCTCGCTGGGCGCCGTGATCCTCGCGGTGATCGTCGGCTCGATCATGATCGCGGCGACGGACGACGGCGTGCGCACCGCGATCGGCTACTTCGGGAGCCGGCCGGGCGACACGTTCTCCGCCGTCGGCAAGGCCGTCGGCGGCGCCTACGCGGCGCTGTTCCGTGGCGCGGTGTGGGACTTCCACGCCACCAGCTTCACGAACGCGATCCGGCCGCTGACGAACTCGCTGACGCAGGCGACGCCGCTCATCACCGCCGGCCTCGGCGTCGCGGTCGGCTTCCGGGCGGGACAGTTCAACATCGGTGGCCGCGGCCAGATGCTCATGGCCGCCATCGCCGGTGGCTGGATCGGGTTCGGCCTCAACCTGCCGCCGGTCGTCCACATGCTCGTCGCGATCGCCGCCGGCATCGTCGGCGGCGCGATCTGGGCCGGCATCGCGGGCCTCCTCAAGGCCACCACGGGCGCGCACGAGGTGATCGTCACGATCATGCTCAACTACGTCGCCTTCTACATCCTCGGCTACCTGCTGGCCACTCCCGGCCTGCTGCAGGCGCCCGGCTCGTCCAACCCGAAGACCGCGCCGATGAAGCCGAACGCGATCATGCCCCACCTGCTCGGCGGCAAGTTCAACCTCCACTGGGGCTTCGTCTTCGCGCTGGTCGCGGTGGCGTTCACGTGGTGGCTGCTCGAGCGGTCGAAGCTCGGCTTCCAGTTCCGTGCGGTCGGGGAGAACCCCGCGGCGGCGCGGGTGGCCGGCATCGACGTCAAGCGGACGACGGTCTACGTCATGCTCGTCGCCGGCGCGCTCGTCGGGCTGGCCGGCGTCACCCAGGTGCTGGGGACCACGACGACCGGGTTCGGCGACGGGATCGACGCCGGCGTCGGGTTCGACGCCATCACGGTCGCCCTGCTGGGTCGCTCGACACCGCTCGGCGTGCTCGGCGCCGCGATCCTGTTCGGCGCGTTCCGGTCCGGTGGGGCGACCATGCAGGCGGCCGTCGGCGTGCCGATCGAGATCGTCGAGGTGGTCCAGGCCCTCATCGTGCTCTTCATCGCGGCCCCGCCGCTGGTGCGGGCCGTGTTCCGGCTGCCACAACCCGGATCCCGCCCGCGCCGGACCACGTCGACGGCTGCGGAGGTGGCGGCGTGAGCACCATCACCGCGGTCCCCGCCTCCGCGTCGGTCTCGGCCGACCTGCGCCACGTCGTCGTCGTCAGCCGCAAGACGCCGATCGCCCTGGCGATCATCACGGCGCTCGCCGCGCTGCTCTACGCCCTCGCCCCGCGTCCCGGCTACACGCACTTCCGGTTCTCCGAGTCCGGCGACCCGGTCCACGTGCCGACCCTGACGGTCGACGGCATGACGACGGCGTGGCTCAGCGTGGTGATCATCACCGCGCTCGTCGTCGTGTCCGTCGCGTACGTCGCCGCCAAGCGCAAGGTGCCCGTGTGGGTGCCCATCGTGTTCGCGCTGGTCGCCATCGTCGGCTTCCTGGCGTGGGCCGGGGCGGGCTCCACGGCGGAGTACCCGGTGGTCTCGCTCCTGCGGGGGTCCATGCTGCTGGCGGTGCCGCTCGTGTTCGGCGCGATGGGCGGCGTGATCGGCGAGCGGGCCGGCGTGGTCAACATCGCGATCGAGAGCCAGCTGCTGTTCGGCGCGTTCGGCGCCGCGATCTTCGGCTCCCTGACCCACAACCCGTACGTCGGCACGCTCGCCGCGATCGTCGCCGGTGTGCTGGTGGCCCTGGTGCTCGGCGTGTTCGCCATCAAGTACCGGGTCGACCAGATCATCGTCGGCGTCGTCCTCAACGTGCTGGTCTACGGCCTGACCGACTTCCTCTACTCCCAGGTCCTGGTCCCCAACGGGACCACCCTGAACACCACCGTGCGGTTCGAGCGCCTCGCGATCCCTGGGCTGTCGCAGATCCCGGTGATCGGCCCGGCGCTGTTCCGCCAGACGATCCTCGTGTACGTCATGTACATCACGGTGCCCATCGTGTGGTTCGCCCTGTACCGGACCCGCTGGGGCCTGCGGCTGCGCGCCGTCGGCGAGCACCCCCAGGCGGCGGACACGGTCGGCATCAAGGTCGAGCGCGTGCGGTACCGCGCGCTGGCCATCGCGGGCGCCGTGGTCGGCATCGGCGGCGCCTACTACACCATGGTGTCGGTGCAGTCCTTCGGCCGTGAGATGACCGCCGGTGCCGGGTACATCGCCCTCGCCGCCGTCATCTTCGGCAAGTGGGACCCCGTCCGGGCCGCCCTCGCGGCGCTGCTGTTCGGCGCCGCCACCAACCTCCAGGGCACGCTGTCGGTCGTGGGGGCGCCGGTGCCCAGCCAGTTCATGCTCATGCTGCCGTACGTCGTGACGATCCTGGCCGTCGCCGGGTTCGTCGGGCGCTCCCGCGCCCCGGCGGCGGACGGCACGCCGTACATCAAGGAGTGACGTGACCGACGTCGACTGGGCCGCGCTGCGCGCGGCCGCCACGGGCATGCTCGCGCACGCCTACGCGCCGTACTCGCACTACCCGGTCGGGGCGGCGGCGCTCGTCGACGACGGGCGCATCGTCGTGGGCTGCAACGTCGAGAACGCGTCGTACGGCGTGACGTTGTGCGCCGAGTGCGGGCTCGTCTCGTCGCTGGCGGCGACCGGCGGCGGGCGGCTCGTCGCGTTCACGTGCGTGGACGGGCACGGCGAGGTGCTGGCGCCGTGCGGACGGTGCCGGCAGCTGCTGTTCGAGCACGGCGGGCGCGGCCTGCTGGTCGAGACGAGTGCGGGAGTGAAGACCATGGACGAGGTGCTGCCCGGCGCGTTCGGGCCCGACGACCTGGCACGCTCATGAGCGAGCGCTTCGACGCCGTCGACGTCATCGTCGCCAAGCGCGACGGGCACCGCCTGAGCGACGCCCAGATCGACTGGGTCGTCGACGCCTACACCCGCGGCGTCGTCGCCGACGAGCAGATGTCCGCGCTGGCGATGGCGATCCTGCTCAACGGCATGACGCGGGAGGAGATCGCCCGCTGGACGGCCGCGATGATCGCGTCCGGCGAGCGGCTCGACTTCTCCCGCCTCGGGCGGCCGACCGCCGACAAGCACTCGACCGGTGGCGTGGGCGACAAGATCACCCTCCCGCTGGCGCCGCTCGTGGCGGTGTTCGGCGTCGCGGTGCCGCAGCTGTCCGGGCGCGGGCTCGGCCACACGGGCGGGACGCTCGACAAGCTGGAGTCGATCCCCGGCTGGCGGGCCGCCCTGACGAACGACGAGATGATGGCCCAGCTCGGCGGCGTGGGCGCGGTCATCTGCGCTGCCGGCTCCGGGCTCGCGCCGGCGGACCGCAAGCTCTACGCGCTGCGCGACGTCACGGGCACGGTCGAGGCGATCCCGCTCATCGCCAGCTCGATCATGAGCAAGAAGATCGCGGAGGGCACGGGCGCCCTGGTGCTCGACGTCAAGGTGGGCACGGGCGCGTTCATGAAGGACGAGGGCCGCGCCCGCGAGCTGGCGGAGACCATGGTCGCCCTCGGCACGGACGCCGGCGTGACGACGGTCGCCCTGCTGACGGACATGGACACGCCGCTCGGCCTCACCGCGGGGAACGCGCTCGAGGTCCGGGAGTCGGTCGAGGTGCTCGCCGGCGGCGGGCCGGCCGACGTCGTCGAGCTCACCGTCGCGCTGGCGCGCGAGATGCTCGCCGCGGCGGGCGTGGCCGGCGACCCCGCGGCCGCGCTGGCCGACGGGCGGGCGATGGACGCCTGGCGCGCCATGATCCGGGCGCAGGGCGGCGACCCCGACGCGCCGCTGCCGGTGGCGCGGCACACGCAGGAGGTCCGCGCGGCGGCGACCGGCGTGCTCGCCGAGGTGGACGCGATGGCGGTGGGCGTCGCGGCGTGGCGGCTCGGTGCGGGCCGTGCCCGCAAGGAGGACCCCGTGCAGGCCGGCGCCGGCGTCGAGCTGTTCGCCAAGCCCGGCGAGCGCGTGGTGGCGGGCCAGCTGCTCGCGCGGCTGCACACCGACACCCCGGACCGCTTCGCGCGTGCCACCGAGGCGCTCGCCGGCACCTTCGTCGTGCGCGACGAGGCCCCGGCCCCGCGCCCGCTGGTGCTGGGGCGCATCGCCTAGGCGCGAGCGCATCGTTCGTCGCCGAGCCCCACGGTTCCGTGCGCCGGAAGGGTCGATCTCGCGCGCGAACGATGCGCTGGCCGCCGCACAGCCCCCGCGAGCGGGGCGGCGGGGCGCGGAGTCTAGGCGGTGCGTCCGGCGCCGCCCAAGGGACCTGTGGGGCTGGCAACCGCGCGCTCTCCGGGTCAGGATGGGGCCCTGGGGGCTCGAGGGCGAGCCAGCCGGAGGGAGGGGCGCACATGAGCACCGTGCCTGGACCCGAGGCCTGGCGGGACGCCGGCCTCGCGCCGGTCGAGCCCGACCAGCCGCGCCGCCTCGGCGACGAGGAGCCGGCGCCCGACGAAGAGGCGGCCGAGGACTACGACCCGGACTTCGCCCGGGCGGACCGCGAGGACCGCGCCAACGAGGCCGACGTCGTCGAGCAGGACACCGAGGTCCCCCTCGACGAGGACCTGGACGACGAAGAGTGATCCGGCGTCACGGGACGGCACTACGGTGAGCGCATGACGAGCCAGACGGAACCGGGCGAGTCGCCCGAGGGTTCCCTCCGGGTCCCGTCCGCCGACGACGAGCGGCGGCGGGACCTGCTGGCCTCGATCCCGTCGCTGCCGAAGGTGCTGCTGCACGACCACCTCGACGGCGGCGTGCGCCCGGCGACGGTCGTCGACCTCGCCGCCGAGACGGGGCACGAGCTGCCCACCACCGACCCCGACGAGCTGGGCGCGTGGTTCCGCACCGCCGCCTGGTCCGGCTCGCTCGAGCGGTACATCGACACGTTCGTCCACACGGCCGGCGTCATGCAGACGGTCGACGGGCTGCGCCGGGTGGCGCGCGAGGCCGTCCTCGACCTGGCCGCCGACGGCGTCGTGTACGCGGAGTCGCGCTTCGCGCCGGAGCTGCACACCGAGCGTGGGCTCAGCCTCGAGCAGGTGGTCGACGCCGTCCTCGAGGGTTTCGACGAGGGCATGCGCGCGGCGGCCGCCGACGGCCGCGGCATCGTCGTGCGCGGCCTGCTGACGGCCATGCGCCAGCGCGACCGCTGGGACGAGGTCGCCGCGCTCGCGGTGGCCCTGCGCGACCGCGGCGTGGTCGGGTTCGACCTCGCCGGCCCCGAGCTGGGCTACCCGCCGGACCGGCACGCGAAGGCGTTCGACCTGGTGCGCGACGCGTGGCTGCCCGCGACCGTGCACGCCGGCGAGGCCGACGGGCTCGGCTCGATCGCCGGCGCGTTGCACGTCGGGGCGTGCCGGCTGGGGCACGGCATGCGGATCAGCGACGACATCCGCGGCGGCGAGCTCGGCACGCTGGCCCACTGGGTGCGCGACCGCCAGGTGCCGTTGGAGATCTGCCCGACGAGCAACGTCCACACGGGTGGCGCGCCGTCGGTGGCCGAGCACCCCATCACGCACCTGCTCCGCCTCGGCTTCGCCGTGACGGTCAACACCGACAACCGCCTGCAGTCCGGCACGTCGATGAGCGCGGAGTTCGCCGCGCTCGTCGAACAGGCCGGCTGGACCCTGGCGGACCTGCGGCAGGTCACGCTGACCGCCGCGCACCACGCGTTCGTCCACGAGGACGCACGGACCGCACTCATCGACGAGATCATCACGCCCGGGTATGCCCGGGCCGGTGGCGGGAGGCACCTGGCATGAACCACAACATCACCCTCGAGAGCGGTCACCGCCCGTTGGACGCGGCGGCGCTCGCGAACTTCGTCGACCACACGCTCCTCAAGCCCGAGGCCACGCGGGCGGACGTCGAGCAGGCGGTGGCAGAGGCCGTGCGGCTCGGCGCGTACTCGGTGTGCGTGTCGCCGTCGTTCCTGCCGTTGCAGGTCCCGGTCGACGGGGACGGCAAGCGCCGGGTCCGCGTCACCACCGTCGTCGGCTTCCCGTCGGGCAAGCACACGAGCGAGGTCAAGGCCGCGGAGGCCGCCCAGGCGGTGGCCAACGGCGCCGACGAGGTCGACATGGTCATCGACATCGGCGCTGCCAAGGAGCGGCGGTTCGCCGACGTCGAGGCCGACATCCTCGCGGTGCGTGCCGCGGCGCCGCACCCGACCGTCCTCAAGGTCATCCTCGAGACGGCGGCGCTGTCCGACCACGAGATCATCGAGTCCTGCCGGGCCGCCGCGGCCGCGGGCGCCGACTTCGTCAAGACGTCGACCGGCTTCCACCCGGCCGGCGGGGCGTCGCTGCGGGCCGTCGACATCATGGCGGGCACCATCGGCGGTCGGCTGGGCATCAAGGCCTCCGGCGGCATCCGCACCGCGGCCGACGCGATCGCGATGATCAACGCGGGCGCCACGCGCCTGGGCATCTCGGCCACGGCCGCCGTGCTGGCGGGGCTCGACGAGCGGGCGGTCGACGTCCCTGCGGACGCCAGCTACTGACCCGGGCCTCCTTCGAGTGACGGTCGGTGGAGCCGACCGACGCCTCGCGCGGCGTGTCGGCTCCACCGATGGTCAGGTGCCACGGGGTCGCTCGGTCCCACCGGTTCGGCAGGCGGCGCCGCGAGCGGCCGTCGCGGCCGCGGTCAGGCCTCCGGCAAGTCGAGCGCCGTCCTGAGGTCGCTCGCCAGGGCGTCCAGCCGGGCGCGGGCGGCCTGTCGGGCGGCGGCCACGGTCTCGTCGGACGCGTCCGGCTCGAGCGGCACGACGACCTCGAGGTAGCACTTCACCTTCGGCTCGGTGCCGCTGGGACGCACGACGACGCGGTCGTCGGCCGCGGTGAACAGCCGGAAGCCGTCGGTGGGCAGGAGGCCGTCCACGCCGACCGACAGGTCCGTCACGGTGGTGACGGGCGAGCCGGCGAGCACCGTGGGCGCGGCGGTCCGCAGCCGGTCGATGACGGCGGCGATCTTGCCGGGGTCGTCGAACCGCGCGGCCACCTGTCCGGTGAGGTACAGCCCGTGGCGGCGGGCGATCTGGTCGAGCTCGTCGGCCAGCCCCCGGCCCTGCGCCTTGAGCGTGGCGGCGAGGGTGGCCACGCGCACCGACGCCGAGATGCCGTCCTTGTCGCGCACGAGCGCCGGGGCGACGCAGTAGCCGAGCGCCTCCTCGTAGCCGAAGACGAGCCCCTCGGTGCGGGAGATCCACTTGAAGCCCGTCAGGGTCGAGGCGAACCCCAGTCCGGCGGCGGCCGCGATCCGCGACAGCAGCCGCGACGACACGATCGACGACGCGAGCGTGCCCTGGGTGGCGTGGCCGGCCGCGTCGGCGCCGAGCAGGGCGCCGACCTCGTCGCCGTGCAGCTGGCGCCAGCCGCCCACGTGGGGGTCGACGACGGCGACCGAGCAGCGGTCCGCGTCCGGGTCGAGCGCCACCACCAGGTCGGCATCCCGCGCGCGGGCGAGCGCCAGCGCGAGGTCGAGCGCGCCGGGCTCCTCGGGGTTGGGGAACGCGACCGTGGGGAAGTCGGGGTCGGGCTCGGCCTGCTCCGGGACCACGGCGACGTCGGTGAATCCGGCCTCCGCGAGCACGCGCGTGGCGGTCGCCGCGCCGACGCCGTGCATCGGCGTCAGCACGATCCGCAGCGCGCCGGCGCGGGCGTGGGCCTCGTCGTCGGGCGGCGCGAGCGCGGACACCGCCGCGACGTAGGCGTCGACGACGTCCTCGCCGAGCACGGTCCAGCCGTCCTCGGCGCGCGGCACCGAGGCCACCGACTCCACGGCGGCGATCATCGCCGCGATGTCGGTGTCCATCGGCGGCACGATCTGGGCGCCCTGGCCCGGGCCGGTGACGGCCCGGCCGCCCAGGTAGACCTTGTAGCCGTTGTCCGCCGCGGGGTTGTGCGAGGCGGTGACCATGATCCCGGCGTCGGCGCCCAGGTGACGCACGGCGAACGCGAGCACCGGCGTGGGCAGGGAGCGCGGCAGCAGCAGCACCTGCAGGCCCGCGGCCGTCAGCACGGCCGCCGAGTCGTGGGCGAAGTCCGCCGAGCGGTGGCGCGCGTCGTAGCCGATGACGACCGTCGGGGTCTCGTCCGTGAGCCGGGCGCGCAGGTAGGCGCCGAGCCCGGCGGCGGCACGGATGACGACCGCGCGGTTCATCCGGTTCGGCCCGCCCCCGAGCGGACCCCGGAGGCCGGCCGTGCCGAACTGCAGCAGGCCGCCGAAGCGGTCGACGAGGTCCCGGCGCGCGGCGTCGTCGCCCTGGGTGGCGGCGCCGAGGAGAGCGGACAGCTCGTCGGCGGTCGACGGGTCGGGGTCGTCGGCGATCCATGCCCTGACCTGGTCGGGGTCCCACGCGTGCTTGCCAGTCATGGTGGAAACCTATCGACACCCGCGCGTCCCGCTCGCGGGACCAGGGTGAAGGCCCCCGCGGACCGCTCGCAAGGGGCGGCGTGCGCGCCGCCCTGCCGGGCGGCACGACGCTGGGCCGGACGAGTGACAACCCGGACGTTCGTGGGTGAAGTCGCAGGTCAATCCCGGGCAAATCGGACAAACCCGGCTAACGTCGCCGACGTCGGACCGCACTCGGGAAGGGCACAGGTCATGTCAGCACGCACCCCTCGGCAGCCCCGTGGCGCCGAGTACCGGGACGCGATCGTCGAGTCCGCCGCGCGGGCGTTCGACCGCGTCGGGTACGTCGGCGCGTCGCTCAAGGAGATCGCCGCGAACGCCGGAACCGACCTGCGCGCGCTCAAGAGCGTCTTCCCGCACAAGGACGACCTCGCCCGCGCGGTGATCGACGAGCAGGACCGGCGCATGGTCGCCGCGGTGGACCACGCGCTGCTGCGCCACGGGCCGCTCGAGGCCCTCATCCACAGCTCCCGGACCATCGCCGACCAGATGGCGTCCGAGCCCCTGATGCGGGCGGGCTCCCGGCTGTCGATGGAGCTCGGTGCGCTCGACCCGGCCGTCGCCGAGCACTACCGCGCGTGGGTCGACCAGCTGACGGGACTGTTCGCGCGCGCCAAGGAGGCCGGCGACATCGCCGACCGCATCAACCCGGCCGAGCTGGGGGCCACGGTCCAGCCCTACCTGTCCGGCGTCCACACCATGTCGGCGCTGCTCGCCGGCCGGTCGGACCTCGACGCGCGGCTCGTCGTCATGTGGCGCACGGTCATCGACGCGGCGGCGCCGCTCGGCCGCCGGCTCGGCCTGCACGCCGTGACGCGCGACGCGTTCGGCGAGCTGCCCGTGACGGGGGAGCAGCCGGTGGTGGCCGGCGCCGCCTGAGCGAGCCGGTCAGAACCGCCGGACGACCTGCGCCAGCAGCGCGGAGATGCGCGGCCCGGCCGCCGCGCCGGCGGCGAGCACCTCGGCGTGCGACAGCTTCTCGCCGGTGACGCCCGCGGCATGGTTGGTGACGAGGCTGATGCCGAGGATCTCCAGCCCCACCTGACGTGCGGCGATCGCCTCCAGGGCCGTCGACATCCCCACGAGGTGGCCGCCCATCCGGCGGGCCATCTCCACCTCGGCCGGCGTCTCGTAGTGCGGCCCGCGGAACTGCACGTACACGCCCTCGGCGAGCTCGGCGTCGACCTCGCGCGCCAGCGCCCGCAGCCGCGCGGAGTACAGGTCCGTCAGGTCGACGAAGGTCGCGCCCTCCAGGGGCGAGGCGCCCGTGAGGTTGAGGTGGTCGCTGATGAGCACGGGCGTTCCGGGGCCCCACGAGGGGTCGATGCCGCCGCAGCCGTTCGTCAGCACGAGCGTCGACGCCCCCGCGGCGGCGGCCGTGCGGACGCCGTGGGCCACGCGGCGCACGCCGAGCCCCTCGTAGAAGTGGGTCCGCGCACCGAGGACCAGCGCGTGCCTCGTCGTGCCGTCACCCGCCTCGTAGCGCACCGAGCGCAGGGTCCCGGTGTGCCCGACGACCGCGGGGGCGGAGAAGCCGGGCACGTCGGTGGCCGGCAGCTCCGCGACGGTCTCGCCCAGCAGGTCGGCCGCGCCGCCCCAGCCGGACCCGAGGACGAGCGCGACGTCGTGGCGGGGGACGCCGGTGCGGGCGGCGATGGTCTCCGCCGCCAGCTCCGCGACGACGAACGGGTCGGTGGTCGGGTCGTCGAGGTCGATCGCGGCGGTCATGCCCGCAGGTTAGCGGCGAACGCACCGGTCAGCCCGACCGACGCCGGCGGCTACGACGCGTCGGTCTCCGTGCTCGACTGCAGCGATGGCACGGGCGTGCCGGAGTCGGTGACGGTGAAGGGCTGCCGGACGCCCTCCCCGGTCATGCCCGGCTTGCACGCCGCGGTGTACGAGCCGGGCCCGGCCTGGACGACGAGGTCGCGCGACAGGCCGGGGCCGATGTCCTCCACCTCGCCGACCACCGTGCCGTCGGCCCTCAGCAGGTAGAACTCGGTGACGTCGCCGCCCGCGTTCGACACAGAGAACGTCAGGCTGCCCGAGGGCGCCGTGGTGGCCGACAGGCGGCAGGCGTCGGCGGAGGACGTCACCGTGATCGTCCGGGTGGTGGCCCCGGCGCCCGGGGCGGCCCCCGGCGAGGCGTGCGAGGCGCACCCGCCGACGGCGGCGAGCAGGACGAGTCCGACGCCGAGGGGCAGTGCGGCGCGGGCGGCGCTGGGCATGGTTCTCCTCACGAGGGTGGGTGGGGCGGGCGGTCAGGCCGCGGTGACGGCGGTGGGCTGCGGCCGGGCGGGCGCGCCGGCGCGCGGCCGGGCCCAGGCGATGCGGACGAAGAACGTCATGACCGGCACGACGTAGAGCACCCAGACGACGGCCTGGAGCCAGGTGGTCTCGGGGGAGAAGCTGAAGACGCCCTTGAGGAGCGTGCCGTACCAGCTCGTCGGCGGCACGGCGCGCGAGACGTCGAAGGCGAGCGAGCCCAGGCCGGGCAGGACCCCGGCCTCCTGCAGGTCGTGCACGCCGTAGGCCAGGACGCCGGCGGCGATGAGCACGAGGAACATGCCGGTCCAGCCGAAGAACTTGCGCAGGTCGAGGTGGATCGAGCCCTTGTAGAGCGCCCACCCGAGCCCGACGGCGACCGCCAGGCCGAGGGCCGCACCCACGAGCGGCGCCGCGCTGCCGCGACCGGTGGCCTGGGCCCCGGACCAGAGGAACAGGGCCGTCTCCAACCCTTCGCGCCCCACGGCCATGAGGGCGACGACGAGGACCGCCCGCCGGCCCACGGCGACCGCGCCGTCGAGCTCGTGCTGCAGGTCGCCCTTGAGGTGCCGCGCGGTGCGCGCCATCCAGAAGATCATCCACGTGACCAGGCCGACCGTGAGGATCGACAGCGTGCCGCCGAGCGCCTCCTGCGCCTCGAACCCCAGCCCTGAGGGGCCGAAGGTCAGCAGCGCGCCGAACGCCAGCGAGACGCCGACGGCGACGGCGACACCGGACCACAGGGCGGGGAGCAGCTCGCGGCGGTTCAGTCGCGCGAGGTACGCGACGAGGATGCCGACGACGAGCGCGGCCTCCAGCCCTTCGCGCAGGCCGATGAGGAAGTTCGCCAGCATGTCGCCACTCCGGTGAGGTGAGCCTTACCTAATGGCCGCGACTTTACAACACACGGATGTTGCGAAAAACCCTTCTCGGTGGGTGAGACGGCACGCTCCACCGGCTCGGCGTCAGGCGGCCCCGTCCGAGATGCGGGCCAGGAGCGTGGGCCAGGCGTCGGCGAAGGCCGGGTGCAGCGGCAGCGCCGGGACCTCGTCGGCCGGTACCCAGCGCAGCTCGATGCTCTCGGCGTCGGTCACGACGGCCTCGACGTGGACCAGCTCGTCGGCGATCACCGTGGTGTACGACCAGTCGGGGTGGGCCAGCACGTGCTCGCTGCGGATCCCGACCGACTCCGGCGCGACGCCGGCCTCCTCGTGCGCCTCGCGCAGCGCGCCGTCGACCGCCGTCTCGCCCGGTTGCAGCGCCCCGCCCGGCACGGCCCAGGTGCTCCCGCGGTCGCTCCACGCGGCGCGGTGCTGGAGCAGCACCGCGGGAGGCGCGCCGGCGCGGCGCCGCACGACGAGCAGCCCGGCCGCCCCGACGAGGCCCCAGTGCCGCTGCCCGCACGCGCACTGCACCCACCCGTCGCCGGGGCCGTGGTGCAGCCGCTCGCGGGGGACCTGGTCCATGCCCCGACGCTACGGGATCACACGATGTCGCAGATCGCCGTGCCGGCCGCCACCGTCGCGCCCACCTCCGCCGCCAGCGCGGTGACCGTGCCGGCGCGGTGCGCCAGCAGCGGCTGCTCCATCTTCATCGCCTCGAGGACGACGACGAGGTCGCCCTCCTCGACGACGGCGCCCTCCGCCACGGCGACCTTGACGATCGTGCCCTGCATCGGCGAGGAGAGGCTGGTGCCGTTGCCCGACGGCCGGGCCGCCGGGCGTCGGACCCGCCGCTGCGCCGGCGCGAGGGTGCGCCCCCGGGCACCGCCACGGGCGAGCGCGAGGCCGGCCGGCAGCACCACCTCCAGCCGCTTGCCCCCCACCTCGACGACCACGCGCTCCAGGTCGTCGTCCGGCGCGGAGGCCGGGCCCGTGCCCGACGAGGTCAGCCCGGCCAGCCGGTCCGCGAAGTCGGTCTCGATCCAGCGCGTGTGCACCGAGAACGGCCGGTCGTCGGCGGGGGCGAACGCCTCCTCGTCGAGCACCGCGCGGTGGAACGGCACCACGGTGGGGATGCCCACGATGTCGAGCTCCGCCAGCGCGCGGCGCGCCCGCTCGATCGCCTGCCGGCGGGTGGCCCCGGTGACGATGAGCTTGGCCAGCATCGAGTCGAACGCGCCGGAGATCGTGTCGCCCTCGACCACGCCGCTGTCGACGCGCACCCCCGGGCCGGAGGGGAACCGCAGCCGGGTCACCGTGCCGGGCGCGGGCAGGAACCCGGCCGCCGGGTCCTCGCCGTTGATGCGGAACTCGATCGAGTGACCGCGGCTCGGCACCGACGTGTAGCCGAGCGGCTCGCCCGCGGCGATCCGCAGCTGCTCGCGCACCAGGTCGAGCCCGGAGACCTCCTCGGTCACCGGGTGCTCCACCTGCAGGCGCGTGTTGACCTCGAGGAACGAGATGGTCCCGTCGCCGGCGACGAGGAACTCGCACGTCCCGGCGCCGACGTAGCCGGCCTCGCGCAGGATGGCGATCGACGACGTGACGAGCTGCGACACCTGGGCGTCCGAGAGGAAGGGCGCGGGCGCCTCCTCCACGAGCTTCTGGTGGCGCCGCTGCAGCGAGCAGTCGCGCGTCGAGGCGACGACGACCGTCCCGTACGCGTCCGCCAGGCACTGCGTCTCCACGTGGCGCGGGCGGTCGAGGTAGCGCTCGACGAAGCATTCGCCGCGCCCGAACGCCGCCGTCGCTTCGCGCACCGCGGACTCGTAGGCCTCGTCGATCTCGTCGGCGGTGCGCGCGACCTTGAGCCCGCGGCCGCCGCCGCCGAAGGCCGCCTTGATGGCCACGGGCAGCCCGTGGGCCGCCGCGAACGCGTGCACCTGCTCCAGCGTCACGGGCTCGTCGGTCCCCGCGACGAGCGGGGCGCCCGCCCGCTTGGCGATCGCCCGGGCCGAGACCTTGTCGCCCAGCGCCGCGATCGCGGCCGGGGGTGGGCCGATCCAGACCAGCCCGGCGTCGAGCACGGCCTGCGCGAACGCGGCGTTCTCCGCGAGGAAGCCGTACCCGGGGTGCACCGCGTCGGCGCCGGAGCGACGCGCGACGTCCAACAACTTCTCGATCGACAGGTAGGTGTCGGCGGCGCGCGCGCCGTCCAGCGCGTAGGCCTCGTCGGCCAGCGTGACGTGGAGCGCCTCGCGGTCCTGGTCGGCGTACACGGCCACGGCGCCGATGCCTGCGTCTTTGCAGGCCCGGGCCACGCGGACGGCGATCTCGCCACGGTTGGCGATGAGGACCTTGGTGATGGCGGGCACGGTCCACCGTAACGCGACGCCCACCGGCGGCGGTTGGCGACGGTCCCCACCCGCGGGCCGGGCCGTTTGTGGGGTTCCGACGACTCAGGCGGTCCAGAGGTCCGTGATGGGGACCCCGATCGCGGCCAGCATGCGGCGCAGCAGCGGCAGCGACAGCCCGACGACCGAGTGGTGGTCGCCCTCGATGCGCTCGACGAACGGGCCGCCGAGGCCGTCGATGGTGAAGGCGCCCGCCACCCGCAGCGGTTCCTGCGTCGCGACGTAGGCGTCGATCTCGTCGTCGGACAGGTCGGCGAACCAGACCGTGGTGGAGGCGGTCTCGCCGAGCGCGGTGCCGGTGCCGTCGTCGGGCCGCGCGTCGACGAGCCAGTGTCCGGTGTGCAGCACGCCGCTCGAGCCGCGCATCGCCCGCCACCGGGCGACCGCCTGCGCGCCGTCGGCCGGGCGCCCCAGCACCTCGCCGCCGAACTCGAGCATCGAGTCGCAGCCGAGCACGACGACGTCACGCGCCTGCGGGTGCAGCGCGAGCTTGGCCGCGACGTCCTCGGCCTTGGCGCGCGCCAGCACCAGCACGGCCTCCGCCGCGGTCAGAGCGCCGGCCCGCGCCACGGCGTCCGCCAGCACGTCGTGCTCGTCCACGCCGGAGACCGCGACGACCGGCTCGATCCCCGCGGCGCGGAGCGTGGCCCGCCGTGCGGGCGAGGCGGAGGCGAGCAGCAGCCGGGTCACGCGACGCACCCTACGCAACGTCCTGCCCCCTCACAGGCGCGGCAGGGCACAATGGTCTGCCGGTCGACGCCAAGGAGGGGCCCGTGAGCGAGGCGACGAAGGAGGGCAGCGCCGTGGGCGACGAGCCCGAGCTGATCGACGAGTCCGACGAGCTCGAGTACCTCGACGACCCCGACCTGCTGGAGCAGGCGCCGCCGCGATGGCACCGCCGCACCGCCACCGAGATGATCGTGTCCGGCGTGCTCGGCCTCATCGCCTCGTTCGTGCTGTCGATCGAGGCGTGGCAGCTGCGGGGCGAGCCGAACGCGGTGTTCAGCTGCGACATCAACCAGGTGATCGCGTGCGGCAAGGTCGCCCGCACCTGGCAGGCGACGCTCCTCGGCTTCCCGAACGCCTTCCTCGGCATCTTCTTCGAGACGATCGTGCTGGTGCTGTCGGTCTCGATCCTCTCGGGCGTGCGCTTCCCGCGCTGGCTGATGCTCGGCGCCAACGCGCTGTACTCGATCGGCCTGTTCTTCGCGCTGTGGCTGTTCACCCAGTCGTACTTCGTCATCCACGCGCTGTGCCCGTGGTGCCTGCTCATCACCTTCACCACGACGCTCGTGTGGGCCGGGCTGACCCGCATCAACGTGCGCGACGGCCACCTGCCCGCCACCGCGGGGATGCGCCGGTTCGTCGCCGCCGGCTACGACTGGTACGTCACCGGGGCGTTCTGCCTGCTCCTCGTCGTCATGATCGTGCTGCGCTACGGCGGGTCGCTGCTGGCGTAGCGCCCGACGAGGGCCGCTCGTCGGGCGCTACGCGGCGTCAGACGACCTTCGCCAACACCTCGAGCGGCAGCGAGCCGAGGTTGAGCGCGCGCGTATGGAACGCCGGCAGGTCGAACTCCTCGCCCCGGGCCGCCGCGGCGGCGCGCGCCTTCTCGCGGATCTCCAGCCACAGGCGCTGGCCGACGAGGTAGGACGGTGCCTGCCCCGCCCAGCCGAGGTAGCGCAGCCACTCGAACCGGTTGAAGCCCTCGGCCATGTGGACGTTGCGCTTCATCAGCTCCCACGCCTTGTCGGCGTCCCACGTGCCGCCGCCGTACTCCTCCGGCGCGGGCAGGCCGAGGTGGACGCCGATGTCGAAGACGACGCGCGTGGCGCGCATCCGCTGGCCGTCCAGCATCCCGAGGCGGTCGCCGTCGTCGTCGAGGAAGCCGAGATCGGCCATGAGGCGCTCGGCGTACAGCGCCCAGCCCTCGCCGTGGCCGGAGGTCCACATCGCCAGGCGGCGGAAGTCGTTGAGCTCGTCGCGGTTGACGACGGCGGTGCCGACCTGCAGGTGGTGGCCGGGGACGCCCTCGTGGTAGACGGTGGTGCGCTCGCGCCAGGTGCCGAACTCCTCGACCTCCGGCGGCACGGACCACCACATCCGCCCGGGTCGCGACAGGTCGTCGGACGGGCCGGTGTAGTAGATCCCGCCGGTCTGGGTCGGGGCGATGCGGCACTCGAGCCGGTGCAGCGGCTCGGCGATGGTGAAGTGCCGCCCGTCGAGCGCGGCGATCGCCGAGTCGGCGGTGGTCTGCATCCAGCGCTGCAGCTCCTCGGTGCCGTGGAGCTTGCGCGCCGGGTCCGCATCGAGCTTCGCGATGGCGTCCTCGACGGTGGCGCCCGGGCCGGCGATGCGGCGGGCGATCGCGGTCTGCTCCGCCGTGATGGCGGCGAGCTGGTCGAGGCCCCACGCGTACGTCTCGTCGAGGTCGACCGTCGCGCCGACGAAGTAGCGCGACCACATCGCGTAGCGGTCGCGGCCGAAGGCGTCCTGCCGGGGGGCGCGCGGTGCCAGCTCGCGGAGGGTCTCGGCGAGCGCCGCGTAGGCGGCGGTGGCGCCGGCGGCGGCGGCGTCGAGCTCGGCGCGCAGCGACGCCGGCCCCGCGGCGACGAACGTCGGGAAGAAGGAAGAGCTCGGGTCGGCCAGCTCGGCCGCTTGCTTGATGCCCTCCTCGACCTGCCGCACGGCCGGGGCACGGCCGGCGTCGGCGGCGGCGCGCAGCGACTCGGCGTAGCCGGCGGCGGACCCGGGCAGCGCCCGGAGGCGGGCGGCGATGGTCGCCCAGTCCTCGTCGGTGTCCGTGGCCATGAGGTCGAAGATGTCGCGGATCCCCTGCAGCGGGGAGGCGAGGTTGTTGAGCGGTGCGAGCGTCTCGCCCGCGTCGTCCAGGGCCAGCTGCGTGCCGAGCGTGAAGGCCATCGCCTCGACCGTCACGCGGTCCGTGTCGTCGGCCGGGGTCGCGGCCTGCAGGGCGTGCAGCGCCTCGCGGGCGAGCTCCGTGCGGGCGGCGTGGCCGGCGGGGGAGAGGTCGGTCATCTCGTGGTCGTGGCCCTTGACGCCGATCTCGGTGGCGGCGATCGGGTCCAGGACCACGTAGCGGGCGAGGATGTCGTCGGCGATCCGGTCGACGGCGGTGGGGGTTCGACTCATGGTCTCGACCCTATCGAGGGCCGCCCACGGGGGCCGGGGAACCGGCCCCGATCAGGGGTGCAGGCTCCAGCGCCACGCGTCGGGCCCGGGGGCGGCGGCCGGCGGCTGCGGCAGCGCGCGGCGGCGGCTGGACCACTCGGCGGCGGGGGCCGCCGGCTCGTCGTCGTGCCCGGCCGTGGCGACCAGGCCCGCGACGAGCGCCGCGAGCTCGACCTCGTCGGGCGCGCCGCGCACCACCTGGACGTGGGCCGCGCCCTGCGACGGCTCGTTGCGCGGGGTCGGGACGCTCACGCGTCGCCGTCCTCGTCCACGTCGTCCACGTCGTCGTCCCCGAAGTGCACCGGCGCGCCCCGGGCGGCACCCCACTCGACGACGTCGAAGCCGGCCTCCTGGAGCGTGCGGGCGAGCTCGGCGCCGCCCGTGTCGACCATGTCGAGGACCGAGTCGAGGGTCAGGTCGCTGGTCGCCTGCGGCGGGCCGACGACGAAGCCGAGGTGGAACGTGTCGACCTCGCCCTCCTCGGCCTGCCCCTCGGGCTCCTCGTCGTCCCAGCTCATGCCGGTGAGGTCGGCGTGCAGGCCGAGGGTCTCGTGGAGGAGGTCGTACAGCTTGGCGTTGAGCGAGCCGACCGTCGCCTCGAGCGCGAGGATGCGCGGGTCCTCGTCGGCCTCGGTGGCGCCGAACTCGGCACGGACGCCCACCGCGGTGTCGACGTAGCTGTGCAGCGCGCTGGTCAGGTCGTCGACGACGCGGTGCATCGCGCCGGCGTCGACCCCGTGGATCGGCTCGGCGCCGTGGGCGCCCTCGTGGTGGTCGTGCTCATGGCTGGTCACAGCGGGATGTTCCCATGCTTCTTGGCGGGCAGGGTGGCACGCTTGGTGCGCAGCAGGCGCAGCGCGCGCGTGACCTGGGCGCGCGTCTGGGAGGGGGCGATCACGGCGTCGACGTAGCCGCGGTCGGCCGCGTCCCAGGGGTTGACGATCTGCTCCTCGTACTCCCGCGTCAGGCGGGCGCGCTCGGCCTCGACGTCGCCGCCTTCCTTCTCGACGGCGCCGAGCGCGGCGCGGTGCAGGATGTTCACCGCGCCGCCGGCGCCCATGACGGCGATCTGGGCGGTGGGCCAGGCGAGGTTGACGTCGGCGCCGAGCTGCTTGGAGCCCATGACGATGTACGCCCCGCCGTACGCCTTGCGTGTGATGACGGTGACGAGCGGCACCGTCGCCTCGGCGTACGCGAAGATCAGCTTCGCGCCGCGCCGGATGATCCCGTTCCACTCCTGGTCGGTGCCGGGCAGGAACCCCGGCACGTCCACGAAGGTCAGCACCGGCAGGTTGAAGGCGTCGCACGTGCGGACGAAGCGTGCGGCCTTCTCGGCGGCGTCGATGTCCAGCGTGCCGGCCATCGTCATCGGCTGGTTGGCGACGACGCCGACCGGATGGCCCTCGACGTGGCCGAAGCCGACCACGACGTTCGGCGCGAACAGCGCCTGCACCTCCAGCAGCACCCCGTCGTCCAGCACGGCCTCCACGACGGTGCGCATCTCGTACGGCTGCGCGTCGGAGTCGGGGACCACCTGGTCCAGCGCGAGGTCCTCGTCGGTCGGCTCCAGCGACGGCTCGTGGTGGTAGGTCGGCGGGTCGGTCAGGTTGTTCGACGGCAGGTACGACAGGAGGGCGCGCGCGTAGTCGATGGCGTCCTCCTCGTCGGACGCCAGGTAGTGCGCGACGCCCGAGCGGGCGTTGTGCGTCGTCGCCCCGCCGAGCTCCTCGAAGCCCACGTCCTCGCCGGTCACCGCGCGGATGACGTCCGGCCCGGTGATGAACATGTTCGACGTCTTGTCCGCCATGACGATGAAGTCGGTGAGGGCGGGGGAGTACACGGCGCCGCCCGCGGACGGCCCCAGGATGATCGACACCTGCGGGATGACGCCGGACGCGGCGACGTTGCGCCGGAAGATCTCGGCGAACTGCGTGAGGCCCGCGACGCCCTCCTGGATGCGCGCGCCGCCGCCGTCGAGGATGCCGACCAGCGGCACCCCGGTGCGCAGCGCCAGGTCCATCACCTTGGTGATCTTCTGGCCGTGCACCTCCCCGAGCGAGCCGCCGAACACCGTGAAGTCCTGCGCGTAGACGCACACCGGGCGCCCGTCGACGGTGCCGTGCCCCGCGACGACGCCGTCGCCGGGGATCCGCCGCTTGTCCAGCCCGAAGTTCGTGGAGCGGTGGCGCACCAGGGTGTCGAGCTCGATGAAGCTGTCCGGGTCCAGGAGGGTCTCGATGCGCTCGCGGGCGGTGCGCTTGCCGCGGGCGTGCTGCTTGGTGGCGGCCTGGGCCTCGGCCTCCGCGACCGCCGCGGTGCGGGCCGCCAGGTCCGCCAGCTTGGCCGCGGTCCCGGTCTCCGGCTCGGTCTGGGTCATCGCGCCAGGCTAGTTGTCGGCTGGCACCAACGACCTGCCGAGTGCGGACCGTGTTGGGTACCTGGCCTCGTCGGAACCCTCCAAGCCATGATGTCCACGTGACCTTCGACGCCGACCGGCTGCGCAGCCTGCTCCTGGCCCCCGCCGGGCCGTTGGCCCGCCTGGAGGTGGTCGACGAGGTGGGCTCCACCAACAGCGCGCTCGCCGACGAGCTGCGGGCGGCACCCTCGCTGTGGCCGACGCCGGGCCTGCTGCTGGCCGAGCGCCAGACCGCCGGCCGCGGCCGCTCCGGACGCACCTGGGTGACGCCCGCCGGGACCTCGGTGACCGGCACGTTCGTGCTGCGGCCGGACCTGCCCTCGGCGGCCCTGGGCTGGCTGCCGCTGCTCGCCGGGCTGGGCGTGGTGACCGCGCTGCGCGCGACCGCGGGCGTCCGGGCCTCCCTCAAGTGGCCCAACGACATCGTCGTCGACAACCTTGCCGGCCACGTCGAGGGCTGGGGCACCTGGCGCAAGCTCGGCGGCATCCTCACCGAGGTGGTGCCGCTGGCCGACGGCGCCCCCGCGGTGCTCGTCGGCCTGGGCATCAACGTCACGCAGCGGCCCGACGAGCTGCCGGTGCCGTCCGCGACGTCCCTCGCCCTGTCCGGCGCGCGGCACGCCGACCGGGAGTCCGTGCTGGTCGCGGTCGTGTCCGCGCTGGCGCTGGTGGCCGAGCGGCTCACGGCCGCCCACGGGGACGCGGTGTCGGCCGGGCTGGCCGGCGAGGTCGCGACCGCGTGCGTCACGCTCGGACGGACGGTGCACGTCGACCTGCCCGGCGGCACCCGGCTCGACGGGGTGGCGCAGCGGCTCGACGAGGCCGGTGCCCTCGTCGTGCGCGGCCCCGACGGCGACCGGACCGTCCTCGCCGGCGACGTCCTGCTGGTGCGCAGCCCGCAGATGTGACCCGCGTTACAGTCGTCGCGTGCCGGATCCCGCTGCGGACTCCACCGTCGCCGCGCTCGAGGAGGCGCTCCTCGGCGGGAACCGCCCGCTGACGGCCGACGAGGTCGCCGCGCGGGTCGGCGTGCCGGCCGAGCGGGTGCTGGCGTACCGGCGGATGTTCGGCCTGCCGACCGCGGAGCACGACGCCCCGGTGTTCACCGAGGCGGACGCCCGGGCGGGCGAGGTCATCGCGACCCTCTCGCGGGAGGAGGGCATCGAGCCGGCGGTCCTGGGCGAGCTGGTCCGCTCGCTCGGCCACACCATGGACCGCCTCGTGCTGTGGCAGGTGGAGGCCCTCGTCGAGGACCTCGCCGACCGGTACGCCCTCGACCACCCGAGCGCGCGGCTGCTGGTCCTCGACCGGCTCGCCGGGCTGGCGCCGCACCTCGACGCCCTCCTGACCTACGCCTTCCACCGCCAGCTGGCGGCCGTCGCCGGCCGCTGGGACGCCGAGCTGTCGGACCTCCACGCGCGCGGCTCGGAGGGCGGGCTGCCCCTGCGGCGGGCGGTCGGGTTCGCGGACATGGTGTCGTTCACGCGGCGGACGGCCGGGCTCGGTGCGACCGACCTGTCCGCCTTCGTCGAACGGTTCGAGGCCGCCGCGCGCGACGTCGTGGCCGCGGCCGGCGGGCGGGTGGTCAAGACGATCGGCGACGCGGTGCTGTTCGTCGCCGACGACCCCGCGACCGGCGCGCTGGTGGCGCTCGGCCTGGCGGACGAGTTCGGCGGCGACGTGCCGTCCGAGCTGGCGGGCGAGGCCCGAGGCGTGACGCCGGTGCGGGTGTCGCTCGTGTGGGGGCGGGTGCTCTCGCGCTTCGGGGACGTGTTCGGCGTGCCGGTGACGCTCGCCGCCCGGCTCACCGACATGGCCTCGCCCTCGACCGTCTGGACCGACGTCGAGACCGCCGAGGCGCTGGCCGCCGACGACCGCTTCACCACCGAGGCGCTTCCACCGCGCGAGGCCGAGGGGCTGGGGCGCGTGGAGCCGTTCGTGCTGCGCCGCGGCCCTGCTAGCGGCCCGGCGGGTCCACCGCCGCGGGCGTGAGCAGCTGCGGGCCGTTGTTGCGGACGCTGTTGACGGCGTCGGTGATGGGCACCGCCTCCAGGCGCGGTGCCTCCGCGAGCAGGAGCTTCGCGGCGCCGTCGGCCCCCACCGCCGGGTCCAGCCACGCCTCCCAGAGGTCCGGCGTCAGCATGAGCGGCTGGCGGTCGTGGATGCGCTCCAGCTCCGGTGACGCCGGCCGGGTGATGACGACGGCCGTCACCAGCCAGCGGTCGGGGTCGTCGTCCGCCTTGGTGCGGTCCCGCCAGAACTCGTAGAGCCCGGCCAGCGCGAGCGGCCCGCCGTCGGCCGGGTGGAGGTAGAACGGCTGCTTCCGCGGGCGCCGGCCACCCTCCTCGAGCTTCTGCCACTCGTAGTAGCCGTCCGCCGGGAGCAGCGCGCGACGGACAGCGAAGGGCCGGGCGAACGCGTTCGACTGCTGCAGCGACTCGGCGCGCGCGTTGACGAACCGGTTGCCGATGCCCGGATCCTTCGCCCAGCTCGGCACCAGGCCCCACCGTGCGACGCGCAGCTGCCGGGTGACCTCGCCCTGCGCGTCCGGGCGGTCGACGACGACCCGCACGCCGTCGGTCGGGGCGACGTTCCAGCTGGGACCGAGGAGGCGCACGTCGTCGGCGACGGTCGCGATCGCGAACTCGTCGGCCAGCTGCTGGTCCTCGCGGAACGAGGCGTAGCGCCCGCACATGGTCCGAGTATCCCCATGGCGCCGACATCGGCGCCGTCGGCGGGACTGGTGGTGACCACGAGCTGACGCCCTCCCTGTGGGCGGCCGCGAACCCCGGCGCTCCGATCCGGTCGAAACGATTCGACGGGCAAGCGCGGCCCGTGTGAGGATGGGCGGGATGTCCGGGCCCGCCTTCGACGACACGAGCGCCCCCGCCGGCGCGGGCACCGTCGCGCGCCCGGGAGGGTCCGTCCAGCCGGGTGGCGCGGCGTCCGAGGTCGGGCGGTACCGGCCGGACGCCCGGCACATCCTGCTGCTCGGCTTCATGGCGGCGCTGCCGGCCTTCTCGACGGACATGTACCTGCCGTCGCTGCCGGACGTGGCGCGCGACCTGCACACCTCCGCGACGGCGGCCCAGCTGACGATGACGGCGATGATGATCGGCGGCGCCGTCGGGCAGCTCGTCATCGGGCCGGTCTCGGACCGGTTCGGCCGGCGGCGGCCCGTGCTCGTCGGCGTCGCGCTGCACGTCGTCATGTCGGTCCTGTGCGCGGTGGCGCCCTGGATCGGGCTGCTCGTCGGGCTGCGCGCCGGGCAGGGCTTCTTCAACGCGTCGGCGACGGTCGTCGCCACAGCGGTGATCCGCGACCGCTTCGTCGGCGCCGACGCCGCCAAGCTGATGTCCCGCCTGATGCTCGTCATCGGCGTCTCGCCGCTGTTCGCACCGTCGATCGGCGGCCTCATCGCCGGCGTCTGGGGGTGGCGCGCGGTGTTCTGGGCGCTGGCCCTGTTCGGCATCGCGCTGTGGGTCGTCGTGCTGCGCACCCTCCCCGAGACCCTGCCGGAGCAGCGGCGGCGGGTCGGGGGGCTGCGGGTGGCGGGTGCCGGCTACCTCGCCCTGCTCCGCGACCGCCACTTCGTCGGGCTCGCGCTGCTGCCCGGCCTCTCGTTCGCGGTCCTCATGAGCTACGTCGTCGGCTCGCCGTTCGTGCTGCGCGACGGGTACGGGCTGAGCGAGAACCAGTTCGCGCTGATCTTCGCGGTGAACGGCATCGGGCTGGTCGCGAGCGCGCAGGTCAACGCGGCGCTGGTGCACCGGATCGCGCCGCTGCGGATCGTGCGGACCGCCCAGGTGCTCATGGTGGGGCTGAGCGCCGTGCTCGTCGTGCTCGGGGTCACCGGGGCGGGCGGGCTGCCGGCGCTGCTGGTCGCGCTCTTCTGCACCGTCTCGATGGTCAACCTCATCGGCGCCAACGCGAACGCCCTGGCCCTGACCCGCCACGGCGAGGTCGCCGGCACCGCCGCGGCGGTCAGCGGGTTCCTCCAGGCCCTCATCGGCGGCGCCGTGACGCCGTTGTCCGGGCTGCTGGGCGGGGACGCGCGTGCCATGACGGGCGTCATGGTGACCGCTGCGGTGCTCGGGCTCGTCGTGCTCGCCACGGCGACCCCGGCCTTCCGGCGCACGCGCGAGCGGGACGCCGTGCTCGGGCCGGTGGCCTGAGCTCCCATCCGGGACGCGTCCGGGCGCGAACACAGAGGCGCCGGCCTCCTGGTCGGCGTCCCGCGTTGCGAAGGAGCGTCATGAACATCCTCAAGCACCCCGCGCGGCTCGCGTCGTGCGGCCTGGCCGCCGCGCTGCTCGTCGCCGCTCCCACCGCGGCCAGCGCCCACGAACCGGGCGACACCTCGGGTGGCCTCGTCTTCGTCCAGACCGCGGAGGCCTCCGGCAACATGGTCCTGGAGTACCGGCGCACGCCGAGCGGTGGGCTGGTCGAGCTGGCCGGCTACCCGACGGGCGGCGTCGGCGGGACGCTCGCCGGTGCCGTGGCCGACCAGCTGGCGTCCGAGGGCTCCTTGACGTACGACGCGTCGACGCACCTGCTGTACGCGCTGAACTCGGGCAGCGACACCATCACCGTCTTCGCCGTGGTGGGGGACCACCTGGTGCGCCGGGACGTCGTCGGCTCCGGCGGCAGCTTCCCGGTGAGCATCACGGCCCGGGGCGGGTTCGTGTACGTGCTCAACGCCCGCGACGGCGGCTCGCTGCAGGGCTTCCGGCAGGCCGGCGGCCACCTGACGGCCGTGCCCTCCTGGCACCGTGACCTAGGCTTCGACCCCGCCGCGACGCCGGAGTTCGTCAGCACGCCGGCGCAGGTGGCCTTCACGCCGGACGGCCGCCGGCTCGTCGTCTCGACCAAGAAGGACGGCAACAGCGTGCTGGTGTACTCGCTGCGGCACGGCGGCCTGTCCGCGACGCCCGTGGTGAGCACGGCCGTCGGCGCGGTGCCCTTCGGCTTCGTCTTCGACCGCGCCGGCGACCTGGTGCTGACCGAGGCCGGCGCCGGCTCGGTGTCGACCTACCGGATCCAGCCGGACGGGGCCCTGCGCCACCTCGACACGCAGGTGACGGGCGGTGCCGCGGTGTGCTGGGTCACCGGCGCGAACGGCGTGTTCTACGTCTCCAACACCGGCAGCGGCACGGTGTCCAGCTACACGGAGAGTGGTCACGGCACCCTCACCAAGCGGGGCGACGTGGCCACCGGCGCCGGGCCGGTGGACTCGGCGGTCTCGTCCGACGGCCGCTACCTCTACGTCGAGACCGGCGTGGCGGCGGCGATCGACGTGTTCCGCATCGGGCCGGACGGCGCGCTGACCCCGACGGCGGCCGTTCCCGCCGCGGGCCTGGCGGGTGGGCAGGGCATCGTCGCCCTCTAGGCAGGAGGAGGCCGGCCGCCCGGGCGACACGTCGCGGGCGGCCGGCCTCGTGGGGCGTCTCACAGGGACGCGTTGCACACTCCCGCATGACCTCAGGACGGAAGGCGCCTCTGCTGGCCATCGCCGCGCTGCTGCTCGCGGCGTGCACCGGGCCGACGGCGGGCCATCAGGCCGCCGCGGGGACGACGCCCCCCACGACGCCGGCCGCCACGCCGGCCGGAGCCGCGTCCCCGACCCCGTCGCCCACGGCCGGCGCTGCCGCGTGGCCGGCGGCGCCTGCCGGCACCCCCGGAGAGCTGGCGCCCGGGTCGGACCCGAGCGTGCTGCCCGGGCCGGTCCTCATCGCGGACCGCGACAACAACCGGCTCGTCGTCGTCAGCCCGACCGGTCAGGTGCTCTGGCAGTGGCCGCAGGCGGGCGACCTCGCCCCGGGGCAGACCTTCCAGGTGCCCGACGACGTCTTCATCACCCCCGACGGCAAGGACGTCGTCGCGACGGAGGAGGACGTCTTCGCCGTCACGATGATCGACATCGCCACGCGCAAGATCGTCTGGCGGTACGGCACGCCGGGCCACCACGGGTCGGGACCGAACCAGCTCTGGAACCCCGACGACGCGCTCATGCTGCCCGACGGCAGCGTGCTCGCCGCCGACATCAAGAACTGCCGGCTCGTCGACCTGTCCCCGACGTCGACGTCGCCGCTGTGGACGCTCGGCACCCTCGGCTCGTGCCACCACGCGCCGCCGACGGCCTTCGGCAGCCCCAACGGCGTGTTCCCCCTGCCGAACGGGCACTTCCTGGTCACGGAGATCAACGGCGACTGGGTCGACGAGATCGACCGGGCGGGCCATGTCGTGTGGGCGGCGCACGCGCCGGGCATCGCCTACCCCTCGGACTCCCACCAGTACAAGCCGGGGCAGTACCTCACCGTGGACTACTCCAACCCCGGCCAGGCCGTGATCTTCGACTCGTCGGGCAAGGCCCTCTGGCGGTGGAACCCCCCGACGGGTCCCGGCCGGCTCAACCACCCGTCGCTCGCCGTGGGCCTGCCGAACGGCGACGTGATGCTCAACGACGACTCCAACAACCGGGTGATCGTCATCGACCCGGTGAAGAACGCGATCGTGTGGCAGTACGGCCACACCGGGCAGCCGGGCAGCGGGACCGGCTACCTCAACCATCCGGACGGCATGGACCCGGTGCCGCCGTTCTCCCTGGCGGACACCGTGGGGCTCACGGGGCCGGCGACGCCGGGCCGCTGGTGAGCCGCACCACCGTCGCGAGCGGGTGGCCCGTGCCCCCCTCGCCACCGACGGCGTAGGCCGCGTCCCCGAGCACCGCGACCGCGACGTCCGAGGCCGCCGCGGGCAGGTGCCCGACGAGGGCCGGCGCGCCCGTGGCGTCGATCCGCTCGATCGCGTCGAGGTGGGCGCCGCGGCTCAGGCCGCCGACGACGAGCAGCGTGCCGTCGAGGACCGTGGCGGTGGCGTGCGACAGCGGCGCCGGCAGGTGGCCGACGACGGCCGCGGCGCCGGTGGCGAGGTCGACCCGCTGGACGGTGTCGACCTGGGTGCCGCCGTGCTCGCCCCCGACCACCCAGAGCGCGCCCCCGACGAGGGCCGCCGCCGCGTACCGCACGCCCGTCACCAGGTGCGCCACGACGTGGAAGGTGACCCCGTCGGTGGTGGCGAGCACGTCCGTCAGCTCGGCGCCGGTCGCGTACCCGCCGACCACGTAGGCCGTGGTGCCGTCAGAGGCCACCACGTGGTCCGACCGTGGCTGCGGCAGCCGCCCGACGACCGTGCCCGCGCCCCCGGCGACGGGGACCGACTGCACCCAGTCCGCCGAGGCCTGCACGCCGCCGCCCAGCACGAGCGCCGCCCCGCCGAGCACCGCGCCGCCGGCGTCGTGCGTCGCGTGGGGCAGCCGGCCGCTCGCGGCGACCGTGCCCCCGGCCGGGTCGAGCGTCAGCACCTGCGCGCTCGTGGTGCCGGCCACGAGCCCGCCGAGGAGCAGCAGGCGGTGGCCGACCGGGAGGGCGACGACGCGCGAGGCGGGCGCCGGCAGCCGCACCGCCAGGGTCGTCGCGGTGATCCCGGTGACCGGGCCGGGCCCGGGGGTCGGCGCCGCGGGCGTCGTCGCGGCCGCGCTCGGGTCCGGCGTGCCGGCGGGCGCCATGGTCGTCGGCGTCACCGCCGGACCGCCGCCGCAGGCGGCGAGCGCCGCGGCCGCGAGGAGGCCGACGACCACCCCGACCACGCGTGAACCGGCCCGGCCCGTCGCGAGCACCCGTCGTCGGCCGGCGAGCCGTGCGTTGCGATCTGACACCCCGTCATTCTTACAACCCGTGCTGAGCGCTCCGCGCCGCCTGCGACGCCCGCCGGCCGGGAGGTGAGCCGCAGCCGCCGAGCGCGCGCCTCGCCCGCCGGCCGGGAGGCGAGCCGCAGCCGCCGGGCGCCCACTTCGTGCTCGAGACCGGGCGGATCGGACGTCGGAAGGGACGGTCTCGGCGACGAGCTGGGCGCTCGGCGGAGGGGGAGTGGTAGTCGAACGCGCGGGGGCAGCCGTCCCCTTCCACCGTGGGAGGCGGAAGCAGCGCCGAGCGTCCACTTCGTCCGCGGCCGGGAGGCGAGCCGCAGCCGCCGAGCGCGCGCCTCGCCCGCCGGCCGGGAGGCGAGCCGCAGCCGCCGAGCGCGCGCCTCGCCCGCCGGCCGGGAGGCGAGCCGCAGCCGCCGAGCGCCCACTTCGTGCTCGAGACCGGGCGGATCGGACGTCGGAAGGGACGGTCTCGGCGACGAGCTGGGCGCTCGGCGGAGGGGGCCCCCGGACGCAGGAGGGCGGCCGGCCCCCGGGGTGGGTAGGACCCGGGGGCCGGCCGCCCTGTGACCGTCGGACCGACGGTCAGCTCTCGGTGGTGACCTTGCGGGCGCGGACCTCGTCGATCGACGTGCCGTAGTAGGCGGCCGTCATGAGGTCCTTCATGTCCTCGATCATCGGCATGCGCGGGTTGGCCGGGGCGCACTGGTCCTCGTAGGCGCCGTAGGCGACCTCGTCGAGCCGTCCGATGAACTCCTGCTCGTCGACGCCCTGCGCCTGGAACGAGGCGGGGATGCCGACCTTGGCGCGCAGCGCCTCGATCGCCAGCGCGTAGCTCTCGACACCCTCCTCCGGGGTGGCCGCCGGCAGGCCGAGCATCGCGGCGATCTGCTGGAAGCGCTCGGGGGCGACGTAGTGCTCGTACTTCGGCCAGCTCGTCAGCTTGGTCGGCACCTTGCCGTTGTAGCGGATGACGTGGGGGAGCAGCGTGGCGTTGGTCCGGCCGTGCACCAGGTGGTACGTCGAGCCGATGACGTGCGCCATCGCGTGGACGATGCCGAGGAAGGCGTTGCCGAACGCCATGCCGGCGATCGTCCCGGCGTTGTGCATCTTCTCCCGCGCGTCCCGCGTCGCCGGGTCCGCCGGGTCGCCGTTCACCGACTGGGCGAGGTTGTCGAAGATCAGGCGGATCGCCTGCAGCGCCATGCCGTCGGTGAAGTCGTTGGCGTAGACGGCGACGAACGCCTCGGTGGCGTGCGTCAGGGCGTCGAAGCCGGAGTCCGCCGCCAGCGAGCGCGGCATCTTCGACGTGAGCACCGGGTCGATGATCGCCACGCTCGGCGTCAGCGCGTAGTCGGCCAGCGGGTACTTCTTGCCGGCGTCCGGGTCGCTGATCACGGCGAACGGCGTCACCTCGGCGCCGGTGCCGCTCGTCGTCGGGATGCAGACGAGCTTGGCCAGGTCACCGAGCACCGGGAACTTGAACGCCCGCTTGCGGACGTCGAAGAACTTCTGCTTGAGGTCGCTGAAGACGATCTCCGGGTGCTCGTAGAGCAGCCACATCACCTTGGCGGCGTCCATCGGCGAGCCGCCGCCGAGCGCGATGATCGTGTCCGGCTTGAAGTGGCGCATCTGAGCGGCGCCCGCCTGCACCGTGCGGACCGAGGGCTCGGGCTCGACCTGGTCGATGATCTGCAGCGCCACGGTGTTGGAGCGGCGGTTGAGGACGTCGATCACCTTGTCGACGAAGCCCAGCGTGGTCATCGTCGCGTCGGTGACGATCGTCACGCGCTCGATGCCCGCCATGTCCGCGAGGTAGCGGATTGCGTTCGGCTCGAAGTACGTCTTGGCCGGGACCTTGAACCACTGCAAGTTGTTGTTCCTCCGGCCGACGCGCTTGACGTTGACGAGGTTGACCGCCGAGACGTTGTTGGAGACCGAGTTGTGGCCGTAGGAGCCGCAGCCCAGCGTCAGCGAGGGGATGAAGGCGTTGTAGATGTCGCCGATGCCGCCGAGCGAGCTCGGGGCGTTGGCGATGATCCGGACGGCCTTGACCCGCTTGCCGAACTCGACCGTCAGCGCGTCGTCCTGCGTGTGGATGGCGGCGGAGTGGCCCAGGCCGTCGAACTCGACCATCTGCTCGGCGAGCGCGATGCCGTGCTCGGTGCTCGTCGCGCGCAGCACCGCGAGGACCGGGCAGAGCTTCTCGCGGGTGAGCGGCTCGTGCGGGCCGACGCCGGAGACCTCGGCCAGGATGATCGACGTGTCCGCAGGGACGGTGAAGCCGGCCTGCTCGGCGATCCACACCGGGGACTTGCCGACGACGGTCGGGTTGAGCTTGGCGCCCGCGCAGTTCTCGCCGGCCTCGACGCCGAAGATGAACTTCTCGAGGAGGACCTTCTCGGCGGGCGTGGTGCGGTAGGCGTGCAGGTGGGCGAACTCCGCCATGGCGGCGTCGTAGATCTCGTCGTCCAGGATGACGGCCTGCTCCGACGCGCAGATCACGCCGTTGTCGAAGGCCTTGGACAGCACGACGTCGTTGATGGCGCGCTGCAGCTTGGCCGTCTTCTCGACGTAGGCGGGCACGTTGCCGGCGCCGACGCCGAGGGCCGGCTTGCCGCACGAGTAGGCGGCCTTGACCATGGCGTTCCCGCCGGTGGCGAGGATGGTGGCAACGCCGGGGTGGTTCATGAGCGCGTTGGTGGCGGCCAGCGACGGCACCTCGACCCACTGGATGCAGTGCTCCGGGGCGCCCGCGGCGACGGCGGCGTCGCGGACGACCCGCGCGGCCTCGGCCGACGACCTCTGCGCGTTCGGGTGGAACGCGAAGATGATCGGGTTGCGCGTCTTGAGCGCGATGAGCGACTTGAAGATCGCGGTCGACGTCGGGTTCGTCACGGGCGTGATGCCGGCGATGACGCCGACCGGCTCGGCGATCTCGGTGATGCCGTTGAGCTCGTCCACGTGGATGACGCCGACCGTCTTGAGGTTGGCCATCGAGTTGGTCACGTGCTCGCACGCGAAGATGTTCTTGACCGCCTTGTCCTCGAAGACGCCGCGGCCGGTCTCGTCGACGGCCAGGCGGGCGAGGTGCCCGTGCTTGTCGAGCGCGGCGACCGCGCCCTTCTTCACCAGGCGGTCGACGTCCTGCTGGGTGAACGTCGCGTACTCGGCCAGGGCCTTGGTGGCGTTGGCGACGAGCTCGTCGACCATCGCCGCGACGGTGGCCTCCTCGAGGGCGGCGGCGGCCGCCTTCTCGGCGGCGGTGACCTCGGCCGAGACCTCGGCGCTCGGCTCGGTGGCCGGTGTCGCGGCGGCGGGCGCCGCGGCCTTCGTCGTGCGCGCCGCAGCGCGGCTGGTGCTGCTCGATGCGGTGATGGTCACCGTGTCTCCCTGATGGCTCGGGGTGCCGACCTGCGACGTTGAAGACCAGCGGTGCGATGTCCACGAGACTATGTGAAGAATCGCACAAGGCCCTGGGCAGTTCGTCCCATCATTTGCCGCGACCTCGCGCGGGGCGCGGGCCGTAGCCTGCGGGGGTGGCGCACCTCGTCTGGGACTGGAACGGCACCCTGCTCGACGACACCGCGCTCGTCGTCGCGGCGACCAACGCGACGCTGGCCGGCCTGGGTGCTCCCGCCGTCTCGGTCGACGACCACCGCCGGGGCTTCTTCCGCCCCGTGGCCGACTACTACGCGGTGCTCCTCGGGCACCCGGTGCCGCCCGAGGACTTCGCGCTGCTCGACGAGACGTTCCACGTCGTGTACCGGGAGGGGCTCGACGGCGCCGGCCTGGCCCCGGACGCCCTCGCGGCGATCGCGGCGTGGCGCGGCACGCAGTCGCTGCTGTCGATGTTCTTCCACGACGACCTCGTCGCGCTCGTGCGACGGCACGGGCTGGAACCGCTGCTGGACCGCGTCGACGGGCTGCGCGCGCACGTCGACGGCGGGTCGAAAGCGCCGCACCTCGCGGCGCACCTGGCCGCGCTGCACGTCGATCCGGCCGATGCGGTGCTCATCGCCGACACGGTCGACGACGCCGATGCCGCCCGCGCCCTCGGCGCGCGGATCGTGCTCTACACGGGCGGTGTCACGGACGAGGACCGGCTCCGGGCGACGGGCGCGCCGCTGGCAGGCTCGCTGCTGGAGGCGGTGGCGGTCGCGGCGTCGTTGCGCGCCGCGTAGGCCGGACCCGCTCCGCCCGGTCGTCGTGCGCCTCACGCCCCCCCGGGACGCCGCTTTCCTGAGCTTTCGGTCGCGGTTCACGACGCGAAGCTCAGGAAAATGACGAATGGGGTGGGAGGGGGCGGCTCCGGCGACAGGCTCGAGGGGTCAGGACGCCGGGAAGGCTTCCGGGACCGTCGCCCTGACCTTGGCCGGGGTGTCCTCCCAGCCGGTCACCGCGACGCACGGGACGCCCGTGGCGATCACCGGGTAGTCGTTGCCGCCCTCGTCGAGCCGGTCCCCGAAGAAGACTGCCTGCTCGGGGTCGAGCGCGAGGCGGTCGAGCAGCTTGCGCACGCCGTAGGCCTTGTCGATGCCGGCGCGCGTGATGTCGACCGACGTGGAGCCACCGGAGCGCACCTCGAGGTTCGGCAGCCGCTCGGCCGCGTAGGCGCGCAGCTTCTCCTTCTTCGACCCGTCGGGGTCCCAGGCCTTCTTGGCGTCGACCGGCGCCTGCTGGCCGAGCGCGGAGAACGTCACCTGCGAGCCGCGGAGCTCGATGCGGTCGCCCCAGGTCTCCGGCTCCCACAGGCCGAGGGCGCGGGCGCCCTCCTCGAGGACCGCGGCGGCGTGCGCCTGCTCCTCGTCGGTCAGCGGCTCGTTGTAGACCTCGACCCAGCCGCGCTCGCCGTGGACCAGGTAGCGCGTGCCGCAGGTCGGCAGCACGTGGACGCGCCCCAGCGCCCTCTCGTCGTCGAAGGAGGACAGCAGCTGCGTGTCGAACTGCTCGAAGCGCCCGCCGGAGATCACCGCGACGTCGGCGACGGACGTCAGCGAGACGAGGAGGTCGACGATCGTCCGGTCCACCTTGCTCTTGGACGGGGCCAGGGTGTCGTCGAGGTCGAAGATCGCGAGCGCGTAGGTCACGAGGATCCATTGTGGCGGACCGGCGGAGGTGCCCGGCGCGGCCCTGGCGCCGCGGCCCGTCCCGCTGCTCACCGCCTAGTGTGGGCGGGGTGACGTCCCCCGGAGTGATCTCGCGGCCGAACGAGGCGCCCGCCGGGTCGTCGGCGGCGGCCACCCCGCGCCGCGCGCGCAGGGACGCCCTGCTGGGGACCTGGCTCGGCAAGGCCGTCCGGCTGGCCACGGCCTGGCGCCGCGGCGGCGGCCACGCGCTCCCGGGCCTCGTCGTCGAGCGGCTGGTCCCGGGCTACCTGGCGGCGCTCATCGGCCAGCTGCCGGAGGGCGTCGCGGTCGTCACGGGCACCAACGGCAAGACGACGACGACGAAGATGGTCGTGGAGCTGCTGGAGGCCACGGGCCGCACGGTGGTGACCAACCCGACGGGCAGCAACCTGACCAGGGGCATCGTCTCCAGCCTCGTGCGGCAGGCGGACTGGCGCGGCAGGCTGCCCGGCGACGTCGCCGTGTTCGAGGTCGACGAGGCGTACGCCAGCCGGTTCGTGCGCGTGGTGCGGCCGCAGTGGGTCCTGGCCCTCAACGTCAGCCGCGACCAGCTCGACCGGTTCGGCGAGGTCGACACCGTCGCCCGGCTGGTGGGCGACGCGATGCGCGCGGCGACGGCGGGTGTCGTCACGAACGCCGACGACCCCCGGCTGCTCGCCCTGGCCAAGGACGTGGCGCGGGCGGGGACGCCGGTCCACTACTTCGGCGTCGCCCCCGAGCTGGCGCCCCTCTTCCCGCGCGACGACGAGCTGGTGCAGGTGGGCGTCGCCCCCGTGGCCGCGCCGCCGCGGGACGTCAGCCCGTCGGTCGAGCTGGCTGAGATCGGCGACCAGGAGGGCACCTACCGGGTGGGCGGCGAGACGTACCGCACGCGGCTGCGGCTCAGCGGCCGGCACAACCTGCAGAACGCGGCCGCCGCGCTCGCGCTGGTGCGCCGGCTCGCGCCGTCGGCGGGCGACGCCGCGCTCGTCGAGGGGCTCGGCCGCATCGAGCCGGCCTTCGGCCGTGGCCAGAGCTTCGTCCTCGCCGACGGCAGCGAGCTGCGGCTGGTGCTCGTCAAGAACCCCGCCGGCTTCCGCCAGGGGCTGGCCTCGTACGTGGGCGACGAGCCCGCGATCATGATCGCCATCAACGACGCCGTCCCCGACGGGCGCGACGTGTCCTGGCTGTGGGACGTCGACGTCTCGGCGCTGGACGGCCGGACCATCGACCTGACGAGCGGCACCCGCGGTGCCGACATGGCCTTGCGGCTGGGCTACTCCGACGTCACGGTGCGCTCGGTCGAGCCCGACCTGGACCGGGCGCTGCGACGGCTCGCGGAGATCCCCGGGCGCAAGCTGGTGCTGGCCAACTACACGGCGATGCTCCACCTGCACGCCGCGCTGCGGCCGTACGCGGCCGCGCCGACGAAGGAGCCGGCATGAGGCCGCTGCACATCCTCCAGCTCTACCTCGAGGAGATGAACACGTACGGCGACCAGGGCAACCTCCTGGTGCTGTCGGTCCGCGCCCGCCGGCACGGCCTGGTGCCGGTGGTGCACCACCACGGCCCGGGCGGCGAGCTGCCCGACGAGGTCGACGTGGTGCTGGGCGGCGGCGGCCCGGACGCGGCTCAGGTGGAGGTGCAGCGCGACATCGTGCGCATCGGCGACCGGCTGCGCGCGCTCGTGGACGCCGGGGTGCCCATGCTCGCCGTCTGCGGCACGTACCAGATGTTCGGCAACGGCTACCGCACCGGCGCCGGGGTCGAGGTCGACGGCATCGGCATCTTCGACGCCGACACCGCGGCACCGGCCCACGGGGAGCGGCTCATCGGCAACGTCGCGGTCGAGACGACGTTCGCCGGCACCGTGTACGGGTTCGAGAACCACAGCGGTCGCACGGTGCTGGGTGCCGGGCAGGAGCCGTTCGGCGTCGTCGTGCGCGGCAAGGGCAACAACGGCCGCGACGGCCTGGAGGGTGCGCGCACGCGCAACGCGTTCGGCACCTACCTGCACGGGCCGGTGCTGCCGACGAACCCGGCGTTCGCCGACCACCTGCTCGCCCTCGCGCTGGCCCGCACGGGCGAGACCCTGGCAGCCGGCGACGTCGACGACGCGCTGGCCGACGAGGTGCGCCGCGGGGCGGCGCGGCGGGTGCGCCGCTGACGGAAGGCGGGCCGGCCGGGCGGGCCTTTCGCCCGTACCACCGTGGACCGGGTGAAACTGGACATCACGGGCCGCGTTTCCTGGCCCTCCTGTCACCGTCGGTGTTAGGTGTCCCTGCCGCTACTTCGGGCACGTCGGCCCTGGTCAACGCCATGGGCGCGTGCGGACGTTCAGGAGAGACTCACCATGCAGCCGGGAACGAACCGTCGTCGTGCCACCGCCCGGGCGGCGCTGACCGCCGCGCTCCTGCTGACGGGCGTCGGGCTCGCCCCCGCCGGGATGGCCGCCGCGGTCGCCCCGACCCCGATCGTCATCGACGACTTCAGCGGGAACACGGCCGGCGCCCGCACGGTCACCACGCTCCCGCTGCCGAACACCTCGACCACGTCCCCCGGCACGTTCACCGAGTCCGGCGGCCAGGCGACCATGACGATGAACGGCAACGGCAACGGGACCGGCGGGGTCCAGCTCAGCTACGCGCTGTCGCACCTCGACCTGACGTCGAACGGGAGCAACACCCAGTTCTTCCTCGCGTTCCCGCAGATCACCCGCACGGGGAACTTCACGACCGCGGCGAACATCTCGATCTCGCTGACGGGCGGCGGCATCACCGGCACCTACGGGACCGGCGTCGGCAACGTGACGAACTTCAACATCGTCCTCAACTTCTCCTGCGCGCAGAACCCGGTGTGCTTCAGCCCGCAGCCGAACTTCGCGGACGTGACGAACGTGACGGTGACCATCACGTACCCGCAGAACCACGACTCCTCCGGCTCGTCGACCACGGTGGTGCTGGACTCCATCAACACCACGCCGACCGGCGGCGCGATCCCCGACCCCGCCACCCCGACGATCACCTCGCCGGCCGACCCGACCTACGGGCCCTCCGGCACGACGCTCGCCTTCCCCGTGGAGTTCACGTCGGGCGGCCAGCCCGTCAGCGTCTGGAGCACCGCGACGGGGAACGCCCTGGGGCACGGCGACGTCACGGTCGGCGGCACGGCGCCGGGGGCCGGGACGTACACAGTGACCGGCAGCGGCTCGAGCTACACGGTGACGGTGGGTCCGCTGACCGGCGACGGGACTGTGAGCGTGTCGCTGGCCGCCGGCGTGGCCCACGACGCGTGGGCGCAGCCGACCAACGCCAGCGGTACCACCACGGTCCACTTCGTCGTGCCCGTGCCGCCCGCCTTCACGGGCGCGCCGCCGGCGGCCACCGCTGGCGTCCCCTACAGCTACTCGTTCACGGCCGGCGGCAACCCGCCGGCGACGTACAGCTCGTCCGGGTCCCTGCCCTCCGGGCTGTCCCTGGCCTCCGACGGCACGTTCGCCGGAACCCCGGCAGCCGGCAGCGGCGGCAGCTACCCGCTCGTGGTGACCGCCACCAACGTCGCCGGGACGTCGACCTACACCGCACCCTTCGAGGTCAGGGAGGCGCCGGTGCTGCCCGCCACGGGGCACGCCACCTTCGTCGTCGGCCAGCCCGGTGCCGTCACCATCGCCACCACCGCCGGCTTCCCGCTTCCCACCTTCCCCTCGGTGACGGGGCTGCCGGCGGGCCTCACCCTGACGGACAACGGCGACGGCACCGCCACGATCGCCGGGACGCCGACCGCGGCCGCCGCAGGCGTGACGCACGTCAGCGTCGACGCCGTCAACTGGGCCGTCGCGTCCGAGGCCCTGACGATCGAGGTGGACGCGGCGCCGGCCATCACGAGCGCGTCGGCCGCCACGTTCACCCTGGGGACAGCGGGCACGTTCACCGTGACCACCAGCGGGTTCCCCCTGCCGGCCCTCTCGGTCTCGGCGGGCACCCTGCCCGCCGGCCTGACCTTCGTCGACAACGGTGACGGGACGGCCACCCTCTCCGGGACTCCCACGGCCGGCGGGCAGGCGGTGCTCACCGTCCAGGCCGCCAACACCGTCGCGACCGCGAGCGCGGGGCTGACGGTCCAGGTGCAGCAGGCGCCCACGTTCACCAGCGCCCCCTCGGCGATCTTCGTCGTGGGCGCACCCGGGACGTTCACGGTCGCGGCGTCCGGTGCGCCCGCGCCCGCGCTCACCGCCGGGGGCCCGTTGCCCGCCGGCCTGACCTTCGTCGACAACGGTGACGGGACGGCGACGATCGCCGGTACGCCACAGGCCTCGGCGGCGGGTGACCACCAGGTCGTGGTGACCGCGACGAGCGGCGCGCTGCCGGGCGTCGACCAGACGCTGACCCTGAAGGTCAAGCAGGTGCCGGCCTTCACCAGCCCGGCGTCGGCGACCTTCCAGGTGGGCGTCGCCGGGGCGTTCACTGTCACGGCGGTCGGGGTCCCCACCCCGACGCTCGCCCTGACGGGGACGCTGCCGCCCGGCCTGACGTACGTCGACCACGGCGACGGCACGGCCACGATCGCCGGCACGCCGGCGGCGGGTGCGGCGGGCAGCTACACGGTCAGCATCAACGCGACCAACGACCTCACCGACCCGGTGCAGACGATCGTCGTCGTCGTCGCCCCGGCCGCGGCGGTCCCGAGCCCGACGCCCACGACCACGGGGGCGGCCCCCTCGGACGGGGTGCTGGCGATCACCGGACTGCCGGCGCTGCCGCTGCTGGCGCTCGCGGTCGTGCTCATCGTCGTGGGTGCGGCGGCCGCGGCCGCGGCGCGTCGTCGTCGGGCGTGACGGCGCCCCGCCGCTGACGAGGTGCGGGCCCGGCCGGGCTGGGTCAGGCTGGACGGAGCACGGGGGGTCCAGGCCTGCGCGCCGGACGGCGCGGGTGGCGCTGACGGGACCGCGCCGTGCGGCGGAGGAAGCCCGCCGGAACATCGCACGAGACGGGGTACCCCATGGGTGCGGACGACAAGGCGAAGAACATCGCCGAGAACGCGAAGGGCAAGGTCAAGGAGACCGCCGGGCACGTGACGGACGACGACAAGCTCGTCGCCAAGGGCAAGGCCGAGCAGGCCAAGGCGCACGTCAAGGACGCGGTCGAGGACGTGAAGGACGCCGGGGACATCTACCGGCGCTGAGCAGGGCATCACCGGCGCGGCCGGGGCGGACGTCGCCCCGGCCGCGCCGTCGCGCGTGAGCGTGTGACGGACGAGACACCGGTCGGCTCGGCGATCCCCCGGACGCAGGCGTAGGCTGGTCCTTGTACTGACCGGTCAGTCCTGAGAAGAAGGTTCGACGTGACCAGCGACACCAGCACCGCGACGCTCCACCGGGGTGGGCTCGGCGACACCTCCGGCCTCGCCATCAGCGCGCGCGGCCTCCGCCTCCGCGGTGGCCGCGGCGAGGTCTACGGGCCGGTGGACGTCGAGGTGCCCGCCGGCGAGCTGGTCGTCGTGCAGGGGCCGCAGGGCGCCGGGCGCTCGAGCCTGCTGCTGACCCTCGCCGGCCGGATGGTGCCGGACCGGGGCGGCGAGCTCGTCGTGCTCGGCGAACCGCTGCCCGCCCGGCGGCGCGCCGTCCAGGCGAGGGCCGCCGTGGCGGGCTTCGCGGGCATCGACGAGCTCGACGAGAGCATCACCGTCGGCGCCGCCCTGCGCGAGCGGCTCGCGTGGACCTCACCCTGGTGGGCACGGGTGCCGAGGATCGACCAGCGCACGTTCGCCCGGCACGTGGGCCCGGTGTTCGGCCCGCGGCCGCTGCCGCGCGTGGGCACGGTCGCCTGGGACCTGGACGAGGTCGACGCGATGCTGCTCCGGATCGCGTTGGCGACCGTCCGCGGCCCCGAGCTGCTCGTCGTCGACGACGTCGACCACGTGCACGACGACGCGCGCCGCCAGATGGTGTGGGCCGCGCTGGAACGGCTGAGGGCCGGTGGCGTCGCCGTCGTCGCCGCGGTCGCCTCGCTCGACGAGGTGCGGCGCATGGACTGGGAGCGCACGCCCCAGACCCTCAACCTCGCCACCGGGCCGCACGCGGTCCCGGCCGCCTGATCCCCTCGACCCGCGAAGGCCTCACCATGCTCTCCGTCATCTCCACCGGCTCCGAGCTGCGCCGGTTCCGCCGGGGCCGCCTGCCGCGGCTTGCCGTCGCCGCGATGATCCTCGTCCCGCTCCTGTACGGCGCCCTGTACCTGTGGGCGTTCTGGGACCCGACCGGCAACCTCGACAGGCTCCCGGTCGCGTTGGTGAACGCCGACGCCGGGGCGACGCTCGACGGCACGCCCGAGCACGCGGGCGCGGACGTCGTCGACAGGCTCACGGCGTCGAAGGACCTCGACTGGCACGTGACCGACGCGGCCACCGCCGAGCGCGGCGTTCGCGACGGCACGTACTACTTCGCCGTGACGATCCCGGCGGGCTTCTCCGCGGACCTCGTCTCCGCCGCCGGCCCGGCGCCCACCAGCGCGACGATCCACGTCACCTACAACGACGCCAACTCCTTCCTGGCGACCACCCTCGGCCGCACCGCGATGCTGCGGGTGGAGCAGGCGGTCTCGTCGGCCGCGGGGGAGCAGGCGGTCTCCCGGATGCTCGTCGGGCTCGGCTCGGCGCGCGACGGGTTCGCCACGGCCTCCGACGGCGCGCTCACCCTCGAGGCGGCGGCGGGCGACCTGGCGACCGGGGCGGACCAGGTGGCCGCCGGCGCGTCCTCGGCCGCCTCGGGCGCCACCACCGTGGCCGCCGGCGCGCGCCGGCTGCTGACCGGTGCCGACGGCGCGGCCGCCGGCTCGTCGTCGCTGGCGGCCGGGGCGACGAGCCTCGCCACGGGCAGCGCGCAGGTGTCCTCGGGCGCTTCCGCGCTCGCCTCCGGCGCGGACACCCTCGCCTCGGGCGCCGCCACGCTCGAGGCCGGCACCGCGCAGGTGGCTGCCGGGGCGTCGCAGCTCGCCGTGGGTGTCTCGGGCGCCGTCCCGGGGGCCGACGACCTCAAGGCCGGCGCCGCCGCCGTCAGCGCGGGCGTCGACCAGACCGTCAGCGGCGTCACCGCCCTGTCGACGAGGCTCGGCTCGTTGAGCTCCGTCGCCGCCTACCTCGCCTCGCAGGCGTACGACGCCCAGGGGAACGTGGTCGACCCGGCCGCCGCGCAGCAGCTGGCGACCCTGGGCTCGGCGCTGCCGAGTGCCTCGGACACCGCGGCGATGGCGCAGCAGCTGGCCACCCTGCAGGCCGGCGCCCACCAGGTCGCCACCGGCGCGGCCGACCTCGACACCGGCCTCGGCACGCTCGCCACCTCGACCCGCCAGCTGAGCGCGGGGGCGGCGAGCGCCGCGACGGGCGCCGCGGGCGTCGCGGACGGCGCCGCGTCGCTGGCGACCGGGGCCGCGCAGCTGGCCTCGGGTGCGGCCTCGGCCGCGCAGGGCGCCGCCGCGGTGGCCGGCGGCAGCAGCACGCTCGCGACCGGCGTCGCCCAGCTGGACCAGGGCGCGAGCACGCTGTCCTCCGGCGCGGACACCCTGGCCGGCGGCGCGACCAGCCTGGCCACGGGTGCCACCGCCGTCGCGCACGGCGCCGGCCAGGTGACCGACGGCACCGGGCAGCTGTCGACCGCGCTCGCGGGCGGGGCCGCCGCCATCCCGGCCGACGACGCCGCGCACCAGACCGCCCGCGCCACCGCGATCGCCACCCCGGTGACCCTCTCGGACACCGACCTGCAGCAGGCGCAGGGCTTCGGCGAGGGGTTCGCGCCGTTCTTCATCCCGCTGGCGCTCTTCGTCGGCTCGCTCATCACCTGGTTGCTGCTGCGCCCGCTGCCGTCGCGGGCGCTGGCCGCCGCCGTCCCGGGCTGGCGCACGACGATCGCGGGCTACCTGCCCGCTCTGCTGCTCGGCCTCGCCCAGGTCGCCGTCATGCTCGGCGTCATCCACTACGGCGTGGGCCTGCACCTGGCGAACGCCGCCGGCACGGTCGCGTTCACGGTGCTCGTCGTGGCGACGTTCCTCGCGCTGCAGCAGGCGCTCATCGCGGTGCTCGGGCCGGCCGCCGGCAAGGTCGCCGTCCTGGCGCTGCTCATGCTCCAGCTCGCCTCCTCGGGCGGCACCTACCCCGTGGACACCACCCCGGCGTTCTTCCGCGCGATCCACCCCTGGATGCCGATGAGCTACGCCGTCACCGGCCTGCGGATGCTCATCACCGGGGGCTCCGACGGCCGCCTGGTGGTCTCGGTCGCGGTGCTCGTCGGGACCCTCATCGCCTCGCTGGCCGTCTCGTCGTGGCGCGCCGGCCGGATGCGGACCTGGACGGTGTCACGCCTGCACCCGGCCCTGTCGATCTGACAGGGTGGGCGCCGTGACCTCGGTGCGGCAGCAGATCGTCGACGCGGCGCTCGCGCTCGTCGCGGACCGCGGCATCGCGGCGACGTCGGTGGACGACATCGCCGCGGCCGCCGGGGTCGCCAAGGGGTCGGTGTTCTACAACTTCGGCTCGAAGTCGGGCCTGTTCGCCGGGATCATCGGCGACGGCGTCGCCCGGCTGACCGAGGCGCTGCGCGCGGCCGCCGAGGGGCGCAGCGGCGCCGAGGCGATCGACGCCCTGGTCACGGAGCTGCTGACGCAGATCCGCGACCACCCGGACTTCGCCAAGCTCGTCGCGACGGAGATCTTCCGGCGGGGCCGCGACTGGCAGGAGTCGATCGGCACCATCCGCCGCGACGCGATGGGCGTGTTCGCCGCGGCCGTCGCTCAGGTCCGCCCGGACAGCGATGCCGCGCTGGCCGGGGCCGCCCTCTTCGGCGCGACGCTCGTCGCGGGGCTCGACTGGCTCGTCTTCCAGCCCGAGCGGACGCTCGACGACGTGCGGCGGGCGGTCATCGCGGCCTGGTGAGGGCCAGATCAAGGAAGCCGCCGGCCACGCGACCGATGACGAGAAGCTCGTCGCCGAGGGCAAGACCGACCAGGCGAAGGCGAGCCTCAAGGACCAGGTGGAGGACGTCAAGGACGTGTTCCACAACGACTGACCAGGCGTTTCGCACGACGACAGAGGGGGCCGTCCCCGTGGGAGCCGGCCCCTTCCGTCGTCAGTCGGCGTCGGGGGGCGCCGGGAGCGAGAGCACGAGGCGAGTGCCGCCCGCGTCCGAGGAGGCCGTCGCGGCGCCGCCGTGTGCCGCGGCCACTGCCGCCACGATGGCGAGCCCGAGCCCTGACCCGGGCTTCGGCCGGGCCTCGGGGGAGCGGTAGAAGCGCTCGAAGACGTGCGGCAGGTCGTGCGCAGGGATCCCCGGGCCCTCGTCGGTCACCGCCACCCATGCGTGGCCGTCGGCGTGCCCGCTCTCGATCGTGACCGTCCCGCCCGGCGGGCTCCAGGCGACCGCGTTGTCGACGAGGTTGGCGATCGCTCGGCTCACGGCGTCCTCGTCGGCCACCAACGGGCAGGGGACCGTGCGGACGGCGAACCGCACGGAGTCGGCGCGCGCCGCCGCCTGGGTGGCGACCCGCCGGGCGAGCAGGTCCAGGCGCGTCGGGACCAGCGTGGGCGCGACGTGCCCCTGCCGCGCCAGGTCGATGACGTCGTCGACGATGCGTCGCAGCTGGCCGGCCTGCTCGCGGGCTCTGTCGACGTAGAGCGGTGCTTTCGGGTCGGCCAGGCCGGGTTGCTCGTCGAGCAGGTCGAGGTTGGTCAAGACGCTGGTCAGCGGTGTGCGGAGCTCATGGGAGGCGTCCGCGACCAGCTGCTTCTGCGCCAGCGTCGAGGCCTCCAGGGCCGCGAGCATCTCGTTCATGGCGCGGGACATCTCCGCGACCTCGTCGGACCCCGAAACCGCGAGCCGCTCGTCGAGCCGGCCGGTGCGCCGGACCCGGTCGAAGGCCGCGGTGACGCGCGCAACGGGTGCCAGCGTGCGGCCTGCCAGCGCCCGCCCGAGGAGACCCGTGCCGACGCCGAGGAGCACGGCCAGTGCGGCGCACGCCGACACCAGCCGCCGCCGGTCGGCCGTGATCGTCGCGTAGGGGTACGCGGCGCGCACCAGGCCGTGGTCGGTCCCGGTCATCTTCGTGGTGAAGGCCCGGAAGGAGCGGCCGTCGATGGTGACGTCCGAGAAGTAGGGATCCTTGCGGGCCTCGGCCACGGCGACGTCCGCGTCGGTCATCGTGCCTACCGTGGTGCCGGCGCCCGCCGTGACGCCGTCGGGGAACAGCTGCAGCTCGGCGTCGCGCAGCGACACCGGTGCGGAGAACACCGGTTGACCTGCCTGGTCTGCGACCTTGGACTTGATCGCCTGGGCGATCGCGCCCGACTGCGCTGCCGCGCGCACCAGCGTCCCATCCACGGTCGCCGCCTGCTGGGAGACGAACAGCGCGCACACGCCCACCCCGATGGCCGCCGCGATGACACTGGCCGCCACCCCCGCCAGGACGCCGACGCGCCCGCGGAGGGTCATGGTTCCTCGCGCAGCACGTAGCCCAGGCCGCGCACGGTCTGGATCAGCCGGGGCGCACCGCCGTCCTCGAGCTTGGCGCGCAGCGAACTGATGTGGACCCACAGGGACGTCGCCGAGGCGTCGAACTCGTAGCCCCACACGGTGGACGTGATCACCTCGCGGGTCAGCACCCGGTGGGGCCGGCGCAGGAACATCTCGAGGAGCAGGAACTCGGTGCGGGTGAGCGTCAGGCGCTCGTCGCCCCGCCACGCCACGGCAGCACCGGGGTCCAGCCGGACGTCGGCGAAGCGCAGCATCTCGGCACCCGAACCCGTGCGGCGCAGCAGCGCGCGGACCCGCGCCCGCAGCTCGGGCAGGGCGAACGGCTTGGTGAGGTAGTCGTCCGCTCCGGCGTCGAGGCCTGCCACGCGGTCGTCGATGAGGTCGCGGGCCGTGAGCATGAGGATCGGGGTCTCGTCGTGCCCGGCTCGCACCCGCCGGCACACCTGCAGCCCGTCGAGCCCGGGCATGAGCACGTCGAGGATCAGCAGGTCCGCGCCCCGCGCCGCGAGGGCGTCCAGCGCCGACAGGCCGTCGCTGACCACGTCGATGTCGTACCCGTCCCGGCCCAGGGCGCGCGACAGCGAGTCGGCGACCGCCGCGTCGTCCTCGGCCAGCAGGATCCGCATGGCGCGATTGTGGTCCTTCTCGGTTCAGCCAAGCCCACGCTTGAGGTCGTCGATCGCCTGCGCCAGCCGTTCCGGCGTGACGCCGAGGCCGGTCGCGACCGCGCGGAAGCCGTCGCCGTGCGGGTCGAGGCCTCCCTTGGCGCCGGACAGCGGGATGAGCTGGGTCAGGGCCGCCTCGGCGGCGTCGTGCGAGACACCAAGGCTGCTCGCCACCAGGCCGGCCGCTCGCTCGTCGGCCAGGATCCCGCCGGACGGCCGCGCGGACTCTGCCGGTCGCGGCTTCTGAAGGTCCGCCATCTTCTGGGCGCGGAGCGCTTGGTCGTCGACCGACACGGACGACGAGGCCGTGGGGCTGGGCCCCTTGTCGCCGTTCCCGCCTGCCACCCAGGCGGCTCCCGCCGATGCGACCGCCACCGCCGCCACGCCCGCGGCGGCCGCCACTCGTCGAACGAGCTTCGTCATGACCATGACACGCCTCCTCAGCACCGCGCGTGGCCATCGCCGCGCGCGGCACCCAGTCGACCGCAGCGGCCTTTCGCCGGCCGCAGGCCGACCTGAAGAGTTCCTCAAGATGTGCGGGACGCCAGGATCTGCGCCTTGACGAGCAGCTCGTCGTACTCCGCGTCCGCGATGGAGTCCCAGGTGATGCCGCCGCCGGCCCCGTAGAGGCCGGTGCCGCTGTCGCGGTCGATCAGCAGCGTGCGGATAGGGACGTTGAATCGCGTCACCTCGCCGCGCGGCCCGACGAGGCCGACCGCGCCGCAGTAGACGCCCCGAGGTTCCGCCTCGAGCTCCCGGATGATCTGCATCGTCCGGTGCTTGGGTGCGCCGGTGACCGAGCCGTTCGGGAACACCGCGCGGAAGACGTCGACCAGGCCGATCCCTTCGCGGGTGCCGGCCACCACCTCGGAGACGAGCTGGTGGACGGTCGGGTACGTCTCGACGGCGCAGAGGCTGGTCACCCTCGGCGCGTGCGCGGCGATGCGCGCCAGGTCGTTGCGGACCAGGTCGACGATCATGACGTTCTCGGCGCGCTCCTTCGGGGAGTTCCGCAGCTCGTCGGCCGCCCGCCGGTCCTCGGCGGGGGTGGCGCCGCGGGGCGCGGTGCCCTTCATCGGGCGCATCGTCACCTCGCCGGCGCCCCAGGTGAAGAACAGCTCGGGGCTGGCGCCCGCGACCGCGAACCGCCCCGTGTCGAGGTACGCGTGGTGCGCGCCGCCCTGGGCGGCGGCCAGGTCCGCGTACAGCGCGGCGGCGTCCCCGGCCACCGGCCCGGTGAGCGTCGTCGTCAGGTTGACCTGGTACGTGTCGCCCGCCGCGATGCGGGCGCGGACGGCCTCGACCGCCGCCGCGTGGCGCTCGCGGCTCCACCCGCAGGTCCAAGGCCCCGCCGAGTACCCCGCGCCGTCGGACGGGGTGATCGGCGGCACGACGAGGCGCTCGTCGGCCACCCCGAACCAGGCCAGCGGCAGCCCGGCCGTCCCGGCGTGCGTCGCGAGCGCGGGGTCGAGGGCCGGTGCCGCCTCGTAGGCGACGAAGCCGAAGGCCCAGCGTCCCTCGTCGGCCGCCGCCTGCGCCGCGCGCAGCACGGGCTCGACCTCGTCGAGGGTGTCGGCCCGCAGGATCCCGTGGTCCGCCCGCAGCAGGGACGACGAGCCGGCCCGCAGGTCGTCGAACCGCGCCCAGGGGACCGGCTCAGAGGTCACACTGGCAGACGGTGTTGAGCTCGACGACCTCGTCGCCCTCCTCCGGGCGGGCCCACGCCTGCGCCTCCGCGCGGTTCGCGAACCGGCGCGGTGCCAGGCGGCCGTTGGCCAGCACGACGCCGACGTCGGTCAGCTCGCGCGGGTCGCTCCACGGCAGGGTCTCGATGGTCATGGCTGTCTTCTCCGATCCGGCCGGCGCTCAGGCCAGCGTGACGACGAGCTTGCCGTGCACGTGGCCGGCGCGCTGGCGCTCGACGGCCTCGCGCACCCGCTCCAGCGGGTAGGTGGCGGCGATCGGCACGGTCAGCCGGCCCGCGGCGACGAGCTCGGCCACCCGCTCGAGCGCACCCGGCGACGCCTCCACGCCTCCCGTGCGCCGCACCCCGGCCGGCGGGTCCGCGGCGGCGATCGTCGCCACCCGGTCGGCCGGCACGCCGAGCTCGATCGCGGCCTGCGCGGTCTCGACGCCGACGAGATCGGCCGCGGCCGTGACGCCACCCGGCGCCAGGGCCTTGACGCGCTCGACGAGCCCGTCGCCGTACGTCACCGGCTCGGCACCGAGCTCCCGCAGGAAGTCGGCGCTCGACGCGCTACCGGTGCCGATGACACGTGCACCGGCCAGCACCGCGAGCTGCACGACGAAGACGCCGACGCCGCCGCCCGCGCCTCCGACGAGGACCGTGTCACCGGCCCGCACGCCGATGGCCGCCAGCACCGCGTCGGCGGTCGTCACCGCGACGGCCAGCGCGGACGCCACGACGTCGTCGAGGCCGTCGGGGGTGTGGGCCACCCTGTCGGCTCCCGGGGTGAGCACCGCGAGCTCGGCGACCGCCCGGCCGGGCGCGCCGCCGTAGACGCGGTCGCCGACCGCGAAGCCCGTCACCCCGTCGCCCACCTCGTCGACGGTGCCGGCCAGGTCGTAGCCGAAGCCCGTCGGCAGGGTCAGCCCGCGCGCCGCCGCGGCGGACGCGGCGCCGATGCGCTTCCAGTCGCTCGGGTTCAGCCCGGCCGCACTCACGCGGACCCGGACCTGGCCCGGCCCCGCGTGCGGTTCTGCCACCTCCCGGACCTCGAGGACCTCCGGACCACCGAACTGCTCGACCACGACCGCTCTGCTCATGCCTGCGACAACGCGGCCGGGCACCGAGCATTCCGGGCGGTCAGCACGTGGGACGCCCGCGCCCGGTCAGAGGGCCGCCGAGGCCAGGACAGGGCGCGGCGCGCCGTCGACGGTCGCGGTGACGGTGAACGCGGCGTCCGCGACGTCGAACGCGATCGTGGCCTCGTCGTCACCGTGACGCCAGCGCAGCTCGCCCGCGCTGCCGCGCAGCTCGCTGGAGAACGTGCCGGCGAAGGCCGGATGCTCCCGCCGGAGCCGCAGCGCAGCGAGCGTTGCCGCGACGACCGGCCGTGCCAGCGCGGCCTGCGCCTGGTCCGCCGTGTAGCGGTGCCGGTTGACGTCGCGGCCGACGCCGGTCGCCGCCAGCCGCTCGACGTCGTTGTCCCCGGCGAGCAGCCCCACGTAGTACACCTGCGGGATGCCGGGCACGAAGAGCTGGATCAGGCGGGCGAGCAGGTGGCGCCGGTCGTCCCGGCCGAGGGCGTCGTAGAGCGTGCAGTTCACCTGGTAGAGGTCGAGGTTGGAGGCAGCGGCGCCGGTGGCGGCGCGGCTGGTGCCGCCGCTGTTGGCGTGGATCCGCTCGACGAGCGCGTCGATCTGGTCGGGGCCGAGCAGCCCCGGCTCGCCCGGACGCAGGTCGCTGACGCCGACGTCGACGATGCCGATGCCGTCGTGGGTGTCCAGCACGGTGACGGTGTTCCGCGGCCGGATCGCCAGCCAGTGCGCGAGCGGCTCGAGGTCGGCCGCGGTGAGTGCGTGCAGCACCAGCGGTGGCAGGGCGAAGTCGTAGACGTAGTCGACGGTCTGCGCGATCTCGATCTGCTGGCGGTAGTGCCCGTGCACCTCGACGAGCACGTGCGCGCCTCGCTCGTGCGCGTAGCGCACGATCCGCTCGGTGAGCGCGCGCGTGGTGCCCGTCATGAAGCAGTTGGTGCCCGCCTCCTTGCCGGCGTAGCCCAGCGCGTCGAGGCGCAGCATGCGGATCCCGGCGTCCGTGAGGGTGTCGATCACCGTGGTGAGGTAGTCCCACGTCTGCGGGCTGCGCACGTCGAGGTCCACCTGCGCCGGCGTGAAGGTGGTCCACACCAGGCGGCGGCGACCGCCGAGCGTCATCGCCGTGAACGGCAGCCCGGGGCGGGGCCGGTAGATCCGCGTCAGGTCGTCCTCCGTGGCGCCCTCGGGGAACACCGACGACAAGGTGAGGAACATCCCGGACCACGGCGACCGGTCGCCGTTCGCCACGACGTCGGCGAACTGGCGCGACCCCGACGACATGTGGTTGACGATGACGTCCGCCATGACCAGGCGGCCCTGCGCCAGCCGGCGCATGTCATCCCACGTGCCCAGCCGGGGGTCGATGGCCGTGTGGTCCTGCGGGTCGAAACCGGCGTCCGCGCCGTCGTAGGGCAGGTAGAACGGGAGCACATGGACGCCGTCGAAGGCGCCCGCCAGCGGCCCCTCCAGGAGGGCCCGCACCCCGGCGACATCACCGCCCCACCGGTCCGCGTAGGTGATGAGCTGTGGTCCGGTCGGCATCGGATCAACCACGGGAACCCTCCTCGGTCCCTACCCCGCACGCTGCTGTCGTGAGGCCCGGGCCCATGATCCCGCCTCGAGGTCGCAGCAGGCGAGCGAGCCGGCGTCGGCGAGTTCGTGCGGTGTCGTCGGCTGGGTCCGACGGCCCCACCGGTGACTGACCGTGGGGACGAGGATTCACCCATGACGAGCACCGACCGGCCGTGGGTCGCCAACTACCAGCCGGGTGTCCCGGCGGAGATCGAGCTCCCCACCGAGTCGCTGGTCGCGATGTTCGAGCGATCCGTGGCCGAGGCCGGTTCCTGCCCGGCGACGGAGTTCTTCGGCCGTCGCACGACCTACGCCGAGCTGGGCGAGCAGGTCGACCGGGTGGCGGAAGGCCTGCACCGGCTGGGAGTCCGGGCCGGCGACCGGGTGGCGCTGATCCTCCCGAACTGTCCCCAGCACGTCGTCGCCTTCTACGCGGTGCTGCGCCTGGGCGCCGTCGTCGTCGAGCACAACCCGCTGTACACGTCCCGCGAGCTGCGTCACCAGTTCGAGAGCCATCAGGCCCGCGTCGTGATCGCCTGGGACGTGGCGGTCCCCGCCGTCCGCGCCTTCCCGGCCGACATCGAGATCGACCACGTCGTAGCGGTGAACCTGCTCCACGCGTTCCCGGCCGCCAAGCGGCTCGCCCTGCGGCTGCCGGTGCCGAGCCTGCGCCGGTCCCGCGCCGCACTGACCAGCCGGGCGCCGGGAACGATCCCGTGGGAGGCGTTGGCCGGTCACGGTCGCCTAGACCCGGCCCATCCGCGTCCGAGTGTCGACGACCTGGCCGTGATCCAGTACACCTCGGGCACGACCGGGCGCCCCAAGGGGGCGATGCTCACCCACCTCAACCTGCATGCCAACGCCCTGCAGGGCGAGGCATGGATGTACGGCGCGCAGTACCGCAAGGAGGTCTTCTACGCGATCCTGCCGATGTTCCACTCCTTCGGCATGACGCTGTACCTGACGTACGGCGTGCGCAAGCAGGCTCTGCTGGTCCTCTTCCCCAAGTTCGACCCGGACCTGATCCTCACGGCGATGCGGAGGTCGCCCGCGACCGTCTACTGCGCGGTCCCTCCGATCTACGAACGCACGGCGATGGCGGCGAAGGCACGCGGGGTCTCGCTGCGCTCGTGCCGGTTCTGCATCTCCGGCGCGATGAACCTCCCCGAACAGACCGTGGAGCTGTGGGAGTCGATGTCCGGCGGGCTCCTCGTCGAGGGCTACGGCCTGACCGAGTCGTCCCCGGTCGCGCTGGGCAACCCGTTCCACCCGACCCGGCGCGCCGGCACCATCGGCGTGCCGTTCCCCTCGACCCTGATGAAGGTCGTCGACCTGCAGGACCCGGGCATCGAGGTGCCCCAGGGGCAGCCGGGTGAGCTGCTGCTGAAGGGGCCGCAGGTGTTCCAGGGCTACTGGAACGAGCCCGAGGAGACCGCGCAGTCCCTGCTGCCGGACGGCTGGCTGCGCACCGGCGACGTCGTGACGGTGGACGGGGACGGCTTCACCACGATCGTGGACCGCGCCAAGGAGCTCGTCATCACGGGTGGCTTCAACGTCTCGCCCTCGGAGGTCGAGGCGGTCCTGCGCCTGCACCCGACCGTCGTCGACGCCGCCGTGTTCGGCAAGCCGCTCGAGCGGGGCGGGGAGATGGTCGTGGCCGCGGTCGAGCTCGAGCCGGGCGCCGAGCTCGACGAGGCGGCGCTGCGAGCCCACTGCCGTGAGCACCTCGCCGCCTACAAGGTGCCCCGGAGGGTGGTCCGGATCCAGGAGACGCCTCGTTCGGCGCTCGGCAAGGTCCTGCGCAAGCAGGTGCGCGAGCAGGTCCTGCCGCGCCTGTGACGGCGCCGCGGGGCGCCGCGACCTCATCGTCGAGGTTGTGAATTGCATCGTGAGGGGTGCGCCCGACTGGACTCGAAACAGCGGCTCTCGCGGAATACCGAGGAACCGTGCGGAACCGATATCAGCTCTGACCTGCAGTGACGCTTGTCGAGACGGTATCGCGCGGAACGGGTTGTGAGATGCTTAATGCACGATAGATGCACGAAGCATGCGTGCGCATGAACCGTCGAAGGTGGGTGCGATGGCCGGACGGCGTGGCTTCGGAGGCGTGCGCAAGCTCCCGTCGGGGCGGTACCAGGCCTACTTCGGGGTGCCTGGCTCGGGGCAGGAGCGGGTCAACGCCCCGACGACGTTCGCCACCAAGAAGGCGGCCGACGTCTGGCTCGCCGAGCAGCAGACCCTCATCGAGCACCGCAAGATCAACCCCGAGGCGCGGCTGATCCCGTTCGAGGACTACGCCCGCCGGTGGCTGCGGCAGCGCCGGCTGAAGATTCGCACGCGCTCGGACTACGCGAACAAGATCGAGCACGTGCTGATCCCGCACTGGGGCACGACCGCGCTGGGCGCCATCCAGCCGGAGGCGGTGCGCTCCTGGTACTCGATGCTGGCGCCGGATGCCCCGACGCAGCGTGCGCGGATCTACGCGCTGTTCCGCACCATCCTGGCGACAGCGGTCGACGACGGGCTCCTGGACGGCAACCCGTGCCGCGTGAAGGGCGCCGGTCAGTCGCCGAAGCCGAAGCACGCCGTCGTGATCGCCACCCCGTCGGAACTGGCGACGATCGAGCAGGAGATGCCCGAGGGTTACCGGCTGATGGTGACCCTGGCTGCGTGGTGCTCGCTGCGGTTCGCCGAGCTGGACGCCCTGCGCCGCAAGGACATCCAGCTGTGGGACGACCTGGTGGACGGCCGGTCCGTGCGGCGCTGCAAGGTCCTCGTCGTCCGCAACGCCAACTGGGACCACGGCAGAGTCCACTTCGAGACGCCGAAGACGGATGCCGGCACCCGGGAGGTGACCGTGCCCCCGCACGTCATCCCCGCGATCGAGGCGCACCTCGAGCGGATCGGTTCGAGCCCGGACGCGCTGTTGTTCGCCCGGCCGGACGGTCTGCCGGTCTCGCGGGAGAGCCTGCGGAACGTCTTCGAGAAGGCCCGCGTGGCCGCAGGCCGGCCCGACCTGCGGTTCTACGACCTGCGGCACACGGGCAACACGTACGCCGCCGTGGCCGGGGCCACGCTGAAGGAGCTCATGGAACGGGCCGGGCACACCACGGCGGCGATGGCGATGCGCTACCAGCACGTGGCCGAGGGGCGCGACATCGCCCTGGCCGAGCGGATGTCCGGGCTGGTGCTGTAGCGCGCCACGGCTGCGGTCCTCAGCCGCCGCTCGGCTGGACGTCGGGCACGAGCCTCATCATCAACAGACGGATCCGCGCCTGGTCGACGGGACGGCGCGAGGCCGTGGCAGCGCCGGCGCCGCCCGGCTGCCCGAAGAAGGACCACAGGTGGGCGGCGGCCGTCCGCGCTCCGGCCGCGGCGGGCCAGTCGTCAGCCGTGAGGCCGGCACCGTCCGCGGCCTCGAGGAGGCGCCAGACATCGCGGGCATCGTTGGCTGCAAAGCGCAGCCGGTACGCGAACGCCTTCATGACGAGCGCGGCACGTACGTCGGTGACGTCGAGCGTCATCGCCAACCGAGTGCCGTCGCGCAGGTAGGCATCGACCTCGACCTCGGTGGCCGGCAGCATCATCGCCACGTGCATGCCGGGGATGGCGTCGACCGTCAGGTCACCGAACGTCTCGGACTCGACCTGACGGTCCCGCTGGGAGACGGTCAGCACGTCGATCACCGCGTTGTGCCCGTCGGTGCGCCGGAACCGGTTGCCCGCCTCCTGCTCGTACCTCAGCTCACGGAGCGCGCCGACGAGGTCGGTGTCCGCGAGGACCTGCCGTGGCACACCCATGTCGGCGTCGGCGGTCTCGCGTTCCGGCACGCGGTCCTCGACGCCGTGGACGTGTGTCAGCAGCGTGACGGCGATCCCGCCGACGAGCCGGTACGTGATTCCGAGCCGTCGGGCGAGCTCGGCCACGTCCGACGCGGCTGCCCATGCGGCGTCGGTGGCCGCCGACGCCGACCACAGGTCGAGTCGCACCGTCACCGGATCCTCCCGGCGACGAGCCCGTCGGCAAGGGCATCGGCCGCGTCGTCGCGCCCCTGATGCACCAGGTCGACCCAGACACGCCAGCCCGGCAGCTGCGGCATGCCGTCGGCCGCCGGACGCGCGGAGCTCAACAGGTGTGGGTCCTCGGACACCGCCAGGGTGAGGGTGGCCGCGTCCGCCGGCGCGGGCGTCAGCCCTGCAGGCTGGAGGTCTGCGGGTGCTGCGACCCAGATCCAGGCGGTCGCCGGCCGGGCCCAGGGTGCGATCCGGTCGGCAGCGACCTCGCCGGACACGGCGTGCCGCACGCCGATCTCGTCGAGACGCCGGCTGGCGGTCTCGGCTGCGCGCACCGGCGGCTCAAGCGTCGCCCACGTGGTCGCCAGCAGTGGTTCCTTGGGGTAGCGCTCGACGAGCCAGGCGGCGAGCGCCCGAGGATCCCTGACGGCCCACTCGGCGTTGCTGTGTACGACGAACTCGCCGAGCTGCGTCAGCACCTGCGAGACCCTCGGCCGGCCGATGCCTGCCCGGGCGGCAAGCTCTGACTGGTCTCGGACCGACCCCTCGAGCAGTGTGAACGCGACGGCATACGTTCCCCATGGAACGCGACCCCGAGCGCGGACCTGAGCCGGGCTCTGGGTCGGCGACTCCAGGCGCACGACGCCAGCCACGGTGCAGAGGAACCCTTCCGTTTGCGTCCCCTCCTGCACCGTGATCAGTGAGACTCCGACCTCCTCGGCGACACGGCGTGCCTCGGGGGAGGCGCCCGGGGCGATGACGAGCAGGCGCACGTCGGACTTGCCGCTGTCCGCCGCCACAGCGGCCAGGCGCCGCGCGGCGCTCGGTTGCACGGGACGGGTGAACCGCTTGATCGCGAACGCGGTCCGGGCCAGGTTCGGACCCGAGAGGACTACGTCAGCACGGGCATCGGGGCCGGGGAAGTCCGCAACGATACCGTACGCGGTCGCCAGGTCGGCCCACACGCCAGCCACCAGACGCTCCGAGTCCTGCACCGTTAGCATTATTCGCCTCCTGTGAACAATGCTAACGCTAGGAGCTCGCCGGCAGACGAGTTGTGTCAGCTGTCGCCGAGTCGCCGAGTCCCGGTCGGCCCGCGCGACCTCGCCCAACGCCGACATCCGCCACCACGCCCCGCCAGTCCCCACCGAGCCTTCCCAGCCGCTCCCACCGGCCCCTCGCTCACCTACCCTCCCCACGCCCCGAACACCCCACCCCCATCGCCCCCAACGACCACCACATTCAGCACTCTTCTTGCATCTCTGCGATGCTCGCGGTGCCCGCGGTCGCTGCAGCACGCAGTCGAGTCCTTTCAGACTCCGCGAAGGGCGAGGCTCGCGAGTTGCTCGACGTCGCGCAGCAACTCGCTGGGCTTTCTCGATACGTCGAGCGGCCACTGGACGATGTCGATCTCGGTGTTCCGGATCCGGTGGCGGGATGGCGCCGCACCCTCAGCGCGAGAACCGGCGTAGACGAGCCAACCGCGTCGCAGGCCGAGAGCCGTGCAGTACGCATGGACCTGGTAGAGGTCCGCCTCGGGGTACCTGCCGTCTGCGGTGCCGAGCTTGTACTTCGCATCAAGGACGATCACGGGAATGCGGTCGATCGTGTGCACGACGTCCGGCCGGATCGGAACGCGTCTGGCCGTATCGAGGAACGTGCGGAACTGTGACTCGGTGTGCCCGCCTGGGTTCAGGTGGGCTAGGGCTTCGCGCAGCGCCACCGTCACGAAGTCCTCGAAGACCGTGGCCATGTTGACGACGAACGCTGCAACCGACGCGTCACCGGCGTTCGTTGACAACCCGACGTGGCGCAACACCAGCTCGGACAGCCGAAGCACTGGCTGATAGCGCTCGTTGAGCCGGGACGGACGCCACTCGGGCAGCGGCGCGCCAGGCACCAGCACTCGCACGCCATCAAGTCGCGCTGCGAGGTGACCGAGGCGCCGGTGGAGCCCGAGAGGGAGCCGCGGCACCTGCGTCATGCGGACGAGTGCAGAACGCAGGATCCGGTTCTCGGCGATGTCGCCCTGGTACTCGTCGTACGTCACATCGAGCGGCACGAGGATGCCGGGACGACGGGCGATCTGGTCGGTCATGCGGATGCGCCCACGGACCACGGCAAGCGAGTCCTCACGCGTGACATAGCCCTGGAGAACGCCGCGACCGAGGGCTCGCTCGGCGAGCCGAGCGAGTGTCTCGGCTACCGCCGGCCAGAGTCCCTCATCGGCCAGCCCTGCGATCTCCCCGAGCACGAAGCCGGGGTCCTTCGCGTAGCCGAGCATGAAGAGCACCGACGAGAAGCTGGCCTTCGGACGCACGACCAGGTCGAGGTCGCCGACGCGGACGGCACCAACGGTGTTGGCCACCGGCAGCAGACGCCAGACGCCAGGGCGCTCGGGTCGTACTTCGACGATCGAGAGAGCCGCGAGTGTCGCGGCCTTCAAGTCGTCGAGCTCGACGAGCGTTCCGGCGCGGTCGTTCTCTGCCAGTTCGACGCGGCTCACGGCAGGTCGACGTCACCCTCGCCGCCGGGCAGCGCGTTCTGAACCGGTCCAGCACCACGTGTCTCGACGACCATGGTGGTGGTCAGACGTGAGCGCAGCCTCGCGAGGCCGAACCGTTCGCGTACCTGGGCTCGGTCGAGCCGGCCGTAGTAGTGCTCTTCGAGCAGGGGGAGGATGTCGTAGTCCCAGATCCGTTCGAGGCCCTGTTCGGTGTCGGCGTCGTCGCGCATGAGGTACGACGGTCCGATCTGGAAGTCGCGGTCGTCGGTGCCGATCTGGGCGTTGAGGGCTCGCAGCAGGTCGGCACGCCCACCGTCGCGGTGGTTGGCCGCCAGCCAGTTGTCGAGCAGGCTCGCGACGGGCTCACTGTCCGGGTGCATCTCGATGAACGAGAACCGGCGACGGATCGCGGCATCGACCAACGCGATGGAGCGGTCGGCCGTGTTCATCGTCCCGATGATGAAGAGGTTCTTGGGAAGTCGGAACTCGGCCTCGGGCGAGTACTGGAGTCCGACGTACTCGTCCCGGTACTCCAGGAGGAAGTACAGCTCGCCGAACACCTTTGCGATGTTGCTGCGGTTGATCTCGTCGATGATCAGCACGTACGGGACGCCGGGATCCAGGCTGGCGGCGGACGCGATACGACGAAGGGGGCCCGGCTGAAGCTCGAACGCGAGCCCCGTCTCGCCTTGCACCCGCGGCCGGAACCCTTCGAAGAAGTCCTCGTACGCGTACGACGGATGGAACTGGACCAGCCGCACGGCGTCGTCGCTCGCGACGTAGCGAGCGACCTTCCGGGCCAGGTACGTCTTCCCGGTCCCTGGCGGGCCGTAGACGATCACCTGTTGGCGGCTCTCAAGGACGCCGATGAAGTCGTCGAGCCACTGCCTGTCGAGATGGAGGGAAGCGGCGAATTCGCTGGTGGCGCCCTTCAGCGGCGGCGTCGAGCTCGTGGGCAGCACAACCGGCTCCGGCGTCGACTGCAGTGTCGTGACGGTGGAGACGGGGAAGAGCTTTTCGAGCGCACCGCGTCCCTCGGTGAGGTCAATGACCGTTCGCGACGTGGCCCCCAGTAGTCCGAGAACTGGCAGCGGAAGTGTGGCGACGGCGATGGGATCCGGCAGCCAGTCGACAGAGCGACGCAGCCGAGGTTCGTCCGGGCAGAACTCGGGATCACCAGTGATGCGGCCGAGCCACGCCTGCTCGTCGTGGCGGGCGACGACGACATCGTCGACCTGCATGCGGGACAGGAAGGCGAAGTAGTCATCGGTCAGGTACAGGCGTTGCGCGTAGTCGACATGCTCGTATCCAGCGTCGACGGAAACGCGGACGGTCTCGCGTGGAGCTCCGGCGGTCAGCGGAGCCAGGTGACTCGCAGCGAGTGAGACGAATCCCTCGTTGCGCCAGCGCTCGATGAGCTCGATGCCCGCGGGTTTCGTTCGCACGGCCCAGGCGCGGTCGCCGGCGTCCTTCGGTGGGTTCCACGACGCATACCACGGGTCGGTGTACCAGTCGACGGACTCGTTCCCAACCGGGTCGCTCTCCAATCGGGAACGGATTGCGAACAGGTCGCGGTCAACTGACTCGAGACTGGTTCCGCTCGGAGCCCCGATGACGTGCGCAAACGCGTCACGAATCCGACGCTTGTGGTCGTCGTTGACGATGTTCTCGAAGACGTCAGGGAACGCCATGAAGACGAAGGCGTTCCGCATCATCGGCAGGTAGTACTCGACGCGGCCTGCAACGTCACGGAACGCCCACGGATCCCGACGAGCCGATTCGCGCTCCGCGCCGGTGAGTCCGTTCCACGTGACTGTGAAGTCACACAGCCAGACGATCTGCTGCCACGCCGCGCCGTGCCATCCACGTCCCCCGTTGAAGACGCCGTGTGACGTCAGCCCCTCGCTGATTGGCGCCGGGATGGAGACAGGCTCCTGCATCAACGTGAGGACCATCTCGACGTACTGGCGCCGCGTGTCGGGTCGGAGGTCGGCGACTGGGATGGATCGCAGGTACACGGCCTCGGCGGCGAGCAGCAGCACATCCCTCGGCGCGCCAGTGAGCTGAGATCGGAATCGGTCCCACCACGCACCCTTGCCCGTGTCACCTTCTCCGAAGATCGCGTTCCGGAGCGCGGTGGCGTTCTCCGCGGTCCAGATGCGGCGCGAAGGATCGAGCGTGGACAGACCATCACCCAGGAGGTGCGCCAGCACCACGCGAGCGGCGGCGGCTACTGCGGCAACCTCCTCCTGCCGGCGACGGGGCTGGACGGAGGGGATCGGGTTCACGGGCAACCGTAGGCAGTTGGGGCACCACCGGGGGTCGACGGGCTCGTCGGGCGCCTGTCGCCACGCTTCGATGACCTCGTCCCGTGTGCGCGGCTCGACACCGACCCGCGGCTCGTGGAGGCAGTCGGCGGCGTGCATCAGGTGCGAGTCCCGCTTGTAGACGTACCCGGCCGGTGAGTCCGCAAGCTGGTATTCGGCGCCGCCGAACAGACGTTCCGTGCCCGGGATCGGCAGGTATGCGCGGTGGCCGGCCGTCGGCGCGTCGGAGCTCATGCCGCCACCCACCGCTCGTCGCGCAGCTGGTCCCACGCGATCTCGATATGACCGTCCGTGAACAGCTCCCGCTTGCGGCGCGACCATTTTTGGACCCGTCGACGGACGTCGGCCAGGTCAGCCGGCGCGGGGGACTCGTGTGTGGCCACCCAGTGCACTGTCGCGAGGAGTTCGGTTCCGTACATCGAGTCGAAGCCGTCGACGAGCTCGAGGACACGCGCCATGCGCGCCTGGGTATCGGGGTGCTCTGCGAGCACCGCTTCGGCTTCCTCTGCGGCTCCGGGGAGGAGAGTGATCGGCTCGGCGTCGATCACCTTCGCACTGGCGTCGCCGTAGCCGGTCAGGTACGAACCCTCGAGCTCGCGCAGCACGTGTCGCAGGTTGTCTGCGTACGGGCCGTAGTGGTGTCGCTGGTACTGCAGTCGCAGCGGCTCGCCGGCCTCTTGGAGAAAGTACATGAGCTTCTGAACCTCGATGAGCGAGGCACCGACCGCGGTTGTGAGGTAACGCGCCAGAAGCCCGACGAGGGCGGCACGCTGCGGTGTCAGCGGCTTGCGCTCGGCCGGCCGCGCCATGTCCGCCGCGGCAGGCGCACCGTTCGGCTCGTAAAGCAGCACCCGCACGTCCGCCACCTCGTCGAGAGCGGCGACGATCCGCGGCTTGACGAGCCGCCAATCCAGGCCGCCGCTGCCGGCACCGAGCGGAGGAATGGCGATCGACGAGATCTCGCGCTCGCGGATCACGCGGACGAGGTCGACGAGCCCGGCGTCGACGAACTCCAGCCGCGACGGGGCACGCCAGTGCCGCTTGGTCGGGAAGTTGATGACGTACCTCGGCCCGGACATCGACCCCGTGGGCCACACGTGCATCCGGCCGACCTCGACCTCGCCGGCTTTGCAGGCAGCAACGTACGACTCGAACATCGCCGGGTACGCGCGGCGGAACTGCAGGGCGATGCCCTTGCCCATGACACCGACGGTGTTGACGGTGTTGACGAGCGCATCGACGTCTGCGGCGAGCAGGTTGCCGCGAGCCTCCTCGATCATGGTCTGCCCGATCACCCCTCAGAAGTACCAGCTACGTCTGACATGGACGGGCGGGACATGCGCGGCGCCGACGAGGACTTGTTCAACGAGGTCCTTGCGTTGCGCGTCGAACACACCCACGGTCAGTATGGCGTTCCAGGGCACGCCCCGATGGACGAGGCACTCCGCCATGCGGCGCTCCTTGCGATCGGGGTACTCCGCCGTGTTGTTCCAGTAGGTCTCGCGCATCAGGCCCCAGTCGATGAAGCCGCCGGCCGTCCACACGGTCCGGTCCGCCGTGAACTCGGTGTAGCCGAGCACGGCGTTGCGGTCCGTGAACACGAGGTCGGCGCCGAAGTCCTCGAGAAGCTCCACCGTGGTGCCCAAGTAGACGAGGTCGCTGGTCCGTCCTTGGAAGGTCAGGACGTTTCCGTGCGAGATCGAGTAGAGCATGGGACTGCGTGGTGCGAAGTAGAACGGCACGTAGTCGCCAACGGTGCCCCGTGGGCCCACGGAGACGGCCCGCCTCCGCCTCCGCCCCTTGATCTCGCGGTCCCCAGCCTCCCGCACGACGAGCCCGCGGGCTTGCACTTCGGTATCCGCGATGAGGCCTTCGCGCACGATCGACGGCAGGTGGTCGAGGTGCGTGAAGTGGTAGAGCCACGTCGGTGTTGGCGGGGGCATCGTGGGGTCAGCTCGACTCGCGCGCGGGGTGGCGGGGACCCAGGCCCGGGGGCGGGTTGAGGATCGTCTGATACGCCGTGCCGGTGTCGATCGCGCGCTGCATGGCGTCGTGGACCTCGAGGATCACGCGCTTGGTGCGGTACTCGCCGTGCGCCACCTCGTCCTTGCGCCGGACGATCGGGAACGTCTCCATGATGTAGTCGACGTCGTCGCGCGCCACGCCATATAGGTGGAAGAAGGCGGCATCGAGTTCGGCGCGGATCAGGCCTCGGCGTTCAATGTCCCACCGGAATGGTTCGCCTTGGTCGCCCAGAAGTCTTGCGGCCGGCGCCAGCCTCTCCGACGTGTAGAGCAGCTCGCAAAGCCGGGATCCGAACCAAGCCGTCCCCGACTCACGCGTCCACGAGATGAGTCCAGTGATCTCGCGAGGCTCGGGTGCCACCAGTTGCGCCATGACAGAGAACTGAAGGTGCATTCCCGTGAGTTTCTGTCGTACGACGTAGTCGAAGACGAATGAGTTGAGGAAGCCTGTGGCGATGAGCGAATTTAACCCGGAGTTGCCTGCCAGGAAGTAGTCGTAGTTTCCACCGCCCGCGATTCCGTCCGTTGCTGTCGCGATCGCGGTGCGGATGTCCGTGGAGCGTGCGATACCACGCCAGACCGTAGCCCACGCTTCATTCCATCTGCCATTCAGCGTGTCCGCAGCGCTTGACTCGGGAACCCAATACCGAGGCTCTACCTCGAAGCGAGGGTCATCCTTCTCCTCGTCGGTTGCGTCACGAGTCGAGCCATCAGATTCATATGTCGCCCACCGGTGATCGAACTGATGGAGGAGTTTTGATTCGTAGAGCGGGAGCATGCGCTCGGGGGCTTCCGTCATGCGGGGATCCTCCTCGGCCGCGGGGCGTGGCGGGGGCCAGCACCCGGGGCGGGATCGAGCGACGACTGGAAACGAGTGCCGGTGGCGATGGCGGTCGACATCGCGTCGTACGACTCGAGGATCAGGCGCTTGGTGCGGTACTCGCCGTACGCGGCCTCGTCCTTTCGGCAGACGATCGGGAACGTCTGCATCACGTAGTCGACCTCGTCGCGCGGCAGGCCGTACAGGTGGAAGAACGCCGCGTCGAGCTCGGTCCGCAGCATCGCGCGCCGCTCCTCGTCCCACACGAACGGCTCACCGTCGTCGCTGAGGTCTTCGGCCAGTCCCCGCATGTCGTAGGCGGTGTAGCTGAGCTCGAGCACGTACGTCAGGATCCACTCCCGAGGCGTCGCGGGGAGCCATGCGACGGGACGCTCCAAGAGCCCCGCGTTGAGCGTTGCGATCTGCTTGACGATGAAGAAGTTGAGGCTGGTCGCGCTGACCGACTGGCGGGCCACGTAGTCCGTGGCGAAGGAGTTCAGGATGGCGGCGAGGACAGGACCGCCGACGGTGAGCATCAGCGGGACTTTGTTGCCTACCGCGCTCATCGGAAAGAGCGGCGCGATCAACGTCCGCTCGTCAGTGGCGCGCGCGATGTCGCGCCAGCCGAGGAGCCAGGGCTTGTCCCAGCGGTTTCCGAGGGACTTGGTGACCTCGTCGGCGTGGACCCAGTAGCGGGGGAGGACGACGAATGACGGGTCCACTTTCTCGGCGGGCGTCGCGTCGCGGACCGAGCCGTCGCGCTCGTACGTTGCCCAGCGGTGGTCAAACTGATGCATCATCTTGGCCTCGTAGAGCGGGAGGAACGAGGCGTGCCCCCCCCCCCCGCTCATTTGCGCTGTTCGTCGGCCGGACGAAGACGTTGCCTTCCAGCACCCAGCCCTCGGCCTCGAGCTCGTCGCGCGTGTGGAACAGGTGCGAATCCGACGTCATGTTGAAGAGTCCCTGCATGAAGGAGACGCCCCATGGGTTCCCCGCCGGGTCGCCGGCGGCGACGAGGCGCTCATTGATGAGAACGGGGACACGTCGGTAGATGCCGAGTGTGATCTCGGCGTCGCGGCGGGTGCGGAATATGGGCAGTGTTCCGGTATTCGGGTTGAGAAGCGTGATCTCCTCGGGCGTCATCGTGAAGCGAGACGACGGGATCTCGCTGGCGTCGTGGAGGAAGAACGCGAACTGCGCGACCTTCGTCCTGCGGGCCGAACCGCCCAGTGTGAGCAGGCAGAACTTGTACCGTGAATCGACTGCCTGGAAGATTGGCGCACGGTTCTCGAAGTCGTAGAGAGCTCGGACGCTCGAATTCTCGACGAGGTCCCGGAAGAAGTACTGGGTGGTCGCGTCGGTGGCAATCCCGGTCGGCACGATCACGCCGGTCTGGCCCGACGCGGCAGTCAGCGTCCGGAACAGCTCGGCGAAGAGGGGGTCCGTCTTGACCCGGCCGCGACCGGTCAACGGGTAGACGCCAGACTCTGCGGCGAAGTGCCGCACGCAGTCGATGTGCCTCTTGTCGGCGGTGTACTGCGCGTACAACTGCGGGTCGTCGTGCTCCAGAGCCTCGATCAGGCGTTTCCGGCGGGCCCCCGCGGCGGAAGCAATCTCTGGATCTTTGGACGCGAAGTACTCCTGCTCCTTGAGCTCGATGTGCTCCCATGGCGGGTTGCCGAGCACCGCGTCGAAGCCGCCGATCCAGCCTGCCGGGCCTTCGGGACCTGAGGGCCGGTCGAATACCTCGGGGAACTCCAGGTGCCAGTGGAAGAACCGGTATTCATTGGCCAGCCGCTCCACCTCGTTGCGGGTGGCTTCCAGGCTCGCCGCGTCGGGATCGGTCTCGAACCGGCGGACGATCGCGGTGGTCGGCGGCTGGGTGACGTGCACGCTGCTGGCCGTGGCTTGGCCGAGCGGCCAGACGAAGGCGGCGACCCACGCGTCGGCGTGGACCTTGTGGTGCAGGTACTCCGGTGACCGCTCGTACTCGTGCCAACGACGCGCCTGGGTCCGAACGGACGCGGCGTCGTCGAACACCGCGAGGAACTCCGCGCGCGCGTCGCGGAACGGGCGCGCCCTGGCCGAGCCGAAGTCGAGCTCGAGGACGTCCTGACCGCCACCGTCTCGGCCGCGCTCGGCCTGGTTGCGGCGCTTCACCGCGGTTGCGACCTTCTTGTCGTCGCCCTCCAGGGGTGTGAAGGCCTCGTCGGGAACGCCGGCGGCCAGCAGCGCGGGCGTGGTGCCCAGCAGCGAGTTGCCGACGCGGATGCGCGCGTCGAGGAAGCCCAGCGCCTTGCCGGGTTCGACGGCCTCGAGCCAGAGTGAGACCTTCGCCAGCTCGGCGGCGAGCGGGTTGACGTCGACGCCGTACACGCAGCGGGCGACGACGTCCCGCAGCGCGTGACGAACGTCGTTCGGCGTGGGCTCGTCCTCGCCGGAACGGATCGCCGCGAGGCGGCGCGCGATGCGGCGAGCGGCGGCGACGAGGAAGTGGCCGGAGCCGCAGGCGGGATCGCAGACGCGCAGGTTGAGGAGTTGGCGCTCGGCATCGGCACCGTCGGTTGCCGCCGCTACGGCGTCATCTATGACTGGATCCAACGCGGAGTCCAGCAGCGCCGAGACAAGGGCCGGGGGCGTGTAGTAAGAGCCGGTCGTCTTGCGCTCGTTGCCGCTCAGGCGCTCGTACTCGAACCGGTGCTCCGTGACCGAGACTCGCGGGACCAGCTCGAGCAGCGCCTCGTACACACCGCCGAGCTCCTCGGACCCGAGGTTGCGGTAGTCGACCTGCTGGAGCCGCTGCTCGCCGGTGGGCAGCCAGGCGAGGTCGCGGATCGCCTGGAGCATGTCGTCGTTGGCGAGTTCAGCGTCGAGGAGCGGCTCGCCGAGGCCATCCTCGGGGTCGAAGAGGCCGCCGAGGGCCGGGAGTCCGAGCGCCGGCTCACCGTCACCGCCGAGCGCGCGCAGCACCAGCCGCTGGCCGCGCCACAGGTCGGCGTAGGCGGCCGAGCCGTGGCGTTCGCGCGCCTGGCGGCGCAGCCGCTGCGTGCCCAGGAAGTCCGTGTAGTGCTGCCGGGCCAGCGGGCCAGCGTTTGGGTCGAGCAGCACGTCGCGGTCCTCGGTGACGAAGAGGAAGAGCAACCGGTACACGAGGCGCAGCAGCTGGCGGTGGTAGTCCTCGCGTCGCAGCTTGCCGGTGGCGAGCAGCTCGCGAAGGTGGGTGTTCTCCGGGTGGGCGATAAAGCCGGTGCCCAGATGCTGCAGGGCGTTCTCGACGCCGTCGCGGAGCCGTTCCAGCGCACGAGCGCCGGCGTTGACCGAGTCGGAGCGCCAGGCCTCGAGCCAGCAGTCGCTCGCCGTCGCCGAGCTGCCTTCGGCGGTGGGACGGATCTCGAGCCGGGACTGGTGGCACGTCTCCCACAGGAGGAGGAACTCTGCGAAAAGCTCGCCGTCGAAGATCGCCTCGAGGTCGAACTCGACGAACGCCGAGCCAGCCAGCGCGGTGGAGTCTCGGAGCAGGCGCAGCCTCAGGCCGTTGGAGACGATCGCCCACAGGTGCTCGTCGGTCCGGTTGAGCAGCTCCTGGACCATCGCCTGGGGTGCGCGGGTGGCTCCGGCGACGCCGGCGTGGCGCCGGTCGAGGTCGACGCCGGGACCAAGCAGGTGGATCGGGATGTGCTCCCAGACGTGGGAGATGGGGTACGTCTGCTCGCCCACCGTGATCCCGCCGGTGCGAACCGGGACTCGGCCGTAGCCGAGCTCCTGGAGCAGCACAAGGAGCCAGCGCTCGCGGACCAGTGCAGCACCGGTGCCGGCGAAGCCGCCCGGCTCCTTCGCCTGGGAATCGCGCCACGCCTCCCAGGCGCCGACAAGGTAGGTCCATGACCGGTTCGCAGCGTCGCGGATGCTCTCGCGGCCGGGCAGGTGGTAGGAGGCCGGGGAGCGCGACTCGGTCGTGCCGATGTCATCGCTGGCGATGCGCTGGAGGAATGTCGCCGGGACGATGCCGCCCTCGACGTGGATCGCCTGGAACGCCGTCACGCAGCACCGCCGGGCAGGTACACGTAGACGCCGAGCAGGTCGACGGGGAGCTGGGGGCTGACGTCGAGGCCGCGGATGCCCAAGCCGCCCGCGACGTCGCGGCCGCGCGCGGCCTGGCGCACCCGGGTGTGCGCATCGCGCAACTCGTCGGCCGCTCGCTGTGCCTCGGCGTCGAGGGCCGGAGTGAGCTGCGGCAGTGCGCGGAGTACCCCTTCGATGAGGCTGCGGGCGCGGTCCGGGGGTGTGTTGGCGGACGGTTGGGCGGTGAGCAGGGCATCGAGCTCGTCCGGCTCGAGCCACACCGGCCTTGTCGGGGAACCGCGGAACGCGAGCGTCCGCGCCTCCTCAGCGACCTCCGTGCGGGTGCCGTGGCGGCCAGGGAGGGTCACGTGCACCCGGAACCGGGCGAGCAGCAGCACCGTGAGTGCGTCGACGGCGTTCGTTGTCATGACGCCGGCGCGCCGCGCCGGGCGTAGTCGCTCCTCGAGGCGCTTGTCGAGGGCGCCGTCAAGGATGAAGCGAGCCAGGGCGCCGACCCGCTCGTCCGTGCGCACGGTGACGGCTGCGCCGCGCGGGGCCGGCAGGTCGCGGGCCCACAGGAGCGTGCCGTCCGAGCCGTTGAGGTGCAGCGCGTCGCGCAGCCCGACCGGGATCGAGTGGGCCTCCAGCACCAGGCCGGACGGGTCGTCGCGGATGGCGCCGTCGACCTCGGCCAGCGCGGTGCGGACGAAGCGCGCGACATCCTCCGGACGGCCCAGGCGGGAGCGGGCGGCGTCCACCTCACGCGCGACCTCGTCGGGCCGGATCGTTGCTTGGGCGTAGCGCGTGCGCGAGAGGCGCTCGGTCTCGGCTGCCGACGTCCACGCGTCGTCGAGCTGCTTGACCACCGGGAATAGCTCGAGCTCGAGCTGTTCGCCTGAACCGCCGCGCAGCAGAACGCCTTCGAGGAGGGCCTGGAGCACGCGGTCGTTCGTGTCGTTGGGGACCGGGACGCTGATGCCGAGGTCCTTGCGGATCTGTGCGTGCTTGCGCAGCAGCGCGTTGAGCACGATCCCGTCGATGCCGTTGTCCTCGCCGTAGATTGTCACCGCCCGCACGATGTCCGCAGTCTGGCCGAAGCGGTCGACGCGGCCCTCGCGCTGCTCGTGGCGCGTGGGGTTCCACGCGAGGTCGTAGTGGATCACGGCCTGGAAGCCGTCCTGGAGGTTGACGCCCTCGGAGAGGCAGTCGGTGGCGACGAGCACGCGGCCGGAGTCGGCCGGTTGGTCGAGCAGGCCGTGCACGCGGGCGGAACGGTCGTCCGGGGCCAGCTCACCCGTAACGACCTCGACCGGAACGTTGCGCATCACCGAGCGAATGTGCTCGGCGAGGTAGTGGGCCGTGGGGATGAAGCGGCAGAAGACGATTGGCGACACGCCTTCCCTCAGCAGGCCCCGCACCTGCGTGACCAGGGCGGCCAACTTGGCGTCGTCGTCGACGCGGAGGCCTTGGGCCTGGACCGCCAGGTCGCGGAGGATGCGGGCCTCCGGCGAGGAGTTGTCACCCAGGGTGGGGATCGCGCCGGGAGCGGTGTCGTCGGCGTCGGTGGAGTCGTCCTCCACCTGGTCGAAGACGAGGGCGCGCCCGACGGCGTCGGCGGCCTCTCCGGACTCGGCCGCCGCGGCGGCCGAGCGGGCCACGAGGGTCGCGGCGGCGGCGGCCGGCGACGAGGCGATCGAGCGCAGCAGCGACAGGACCGACCACCATCGGACACGCTGTTGCAGAGTTGTGCCCGACCGGTCCCGGACCTGCCCGCGCGCGTAGGCGACGGCGTCGTCGAAGAACGTTCGGAACGAGGGGGACAGGCGGTACGGAACCTCGCGCGTCTGGCGGTCGCTCGGGAACTTCGTGTCCTCGTGCAGGTAGGTGCGGATGTCCGCGCGGCGGCGCTGAACGAGGTGGGCGGCCAGTCGCTGCCGTGCCTCCTCCGCGCCGAGGTCCACGTCGCGCAGCGCGGGATCGAGGAGGCCGACGAGGTTGCGGAATGCGCCCTCGTTCCCCGAGTGGGGCGTTGCGGTGACCAGGACGAGGTGGCGGTTCTCGTCCTCGGCGAGGTCCTGGAGCAACCTGTAGCGCTGCGTGCGCCCGCGGCCGCCGGCTCCGGCGTCGTCGACAACGCACGTGTGGGCCTCATCGACGACCACGAGGTCCGGGGCCGTGCGGAGGAACTCGTCGCGGCGGCGGTCGCTCTTGATGTAGTCGGTGGACACGACCGTGACCGGGTAACGGTCGAAGATCGACTCGTCGTGCGTCAGGCCGCGCTGAAGCCGGCCGACGGTCGAGGCAAGGACGAGTTCCGCCTCCAGGGCGAACTTCTCGCGGAGCTCATCCCGCCACTGCTCGGCGAGCGCCGGCGGACACAGCACGGCCAGCCCCTTCGCCTCGCCCTGGGCCAGTAGCTCCCCGGCGACGAGGCCGGCCTCGATCGTCTTGCCGATACCGACGTCGTCGGCGATGAGCAGACGCGTGGTCTCCTGACGCAGCGCCATGAGGAGGGGGACGTACTGGTACGGGCGCGGGTCGACGGCCAGTGACGCGAGGGAGCGGAAGGGGCCGCCCGTCGAACGGAAGCCGATCCGGAGGGCGTCGCGGAGCAGTGCGGCCGAGCGGGCGTCGCCAAGGTCGTCCGGACCGGGAGTCGGGAACGTGGCGGACTCGACGGCTTCGAGCGCTGGCAGGACCCCGGCGCGGTCGGTGTCGCCGCCCGCCAGGGGGCGCAGGACGAGGAAGTCGTCGGCGCTCTCCGGCAGAACCACCCACTCCCGCCCGCGTGCGCGGACGAGCGTTCCCGGAGCGTAGGTGGGCACTAGGCCATCCTGCCGAAGGCGCTCGGGTTCGCGGCCACCAGCGCGCCGAGATCATCGCCGTCCCGCAGGTGAATCACCTGCCAGCCGGCGGCCAGCAGCGGCCACTCGTCCGGCTGGTGGCGCGAGAGGTCCTCGACGATCACCACGGCGTGGGTGCGGGGGAAGGCGAGGTCGACGGTGATGCCTTCGATCGCGACGTCCGCGGAGTCAGGCAGTGCCAGGCCCCGCAGCCCGAGCAGACGAACGAGTTCGGCGGCGCGGCCGGACAGCGGGGTCGGGGTGCGCGCCGGGGCGGCGGGAGCAGGATCGGCGCTTCCATCCCCTGCGGGGTGCGGGTCGTCGGGAGAGTCGGTGACCGTCGTCGCACGTGCGAGACGGAGCAGGGTCGGCACCGCCGACTGACGGTTGATCGACTCGTGGTCTGACTGGTTGGAGTACGAGAGGAGGCACCGGTAGCAGCCACGGACGCAGGCATCGTCGTGCTCCCGGCCCGTGTCCGGATCGACGTGCATGATCCGCAGCGCCTCCTGCGCCACCCGCGCCAGAGCGTCGGGCTCGCCGTGAAGCCGGCGCAGCACGCCAGCGCCGCCCTCTGCGGCCTCGACGAGGAGGAACCGCCCACGGTGGTCGTCGTCGGCGAGGATCTCGCTCGTCAGCTCGGAGTCCTCGAGCTGGAACACCGCCTCGATGCCCCGCTCGAGGGCGTACATCAGCGTCTTCGCCTCGGACTCGTCGCGTTGGTCCTCCCACCGCAGCACCGCGATGTTGCGGCGGTCCTCGACGTACGGGATGACCCGCGCCTTGCGCTGGACGTCGGCGGCGACCGGGGTGTCGTCATCGCCCTCAGGCGCGTCGATCGCCGCGGCTCTGGTGTCCGAGAGCCAGGTCCCCCTGACGGTGTCGATCCAGAAGCCGGGGGCGGTGCCGGGAGCGCGCCGCTTGGGGCCGGTGTTCGTCACGCGAAGCTCCGCGGCGTCACCGTATCGGAGGTCGAGCATCGGGACTCCGCCCTCCTGCGCCATCGCGTGGAGCACGCCCGATGAGCGCCCCTTCGGCTGGAACCGGTAGGACGTGACGAGGTCGAACCCCAGCCGCTGGCGTTCCTCCTCGTCGGCGGAGATGCGGTCGCGGCGGCGGGTGATGACGGTCTGCATTGCCAGCAGGTTCCGTGTCGGCTCGGCCAGCCGGGCGCCGCAGTTCTCGCAGACGTCTGTGCCCACCTGGCGGTCGTGGTGATAGTTGCAGCTCGCGCAGATGCGGGCCTCGGAGAGCGTGACGTTGCCGGCATTCGGAGCCTTGCCGTCAGCTGGCTCGTCCGATCGCGGCAGGTTGACGCGAATCACCTGGTAGCGGGCGCCTTCGTGGTAGACGAGCGCGTTCGGCCCGAACTCGCGCAGGGCCAGGAACCGGGGACGCTGCAACCACGTGGCGCCGGCACCCCGTTGCCCCGGCACGTAGGCGGCCAGAGGCAGGCGTGGGAACGAGTAGCCGGGGAGGAACCCCTCGGAGCCGAAGTAGCGGTATGGGTAGTAGTCACCCTGACCCATGGCCGACGACGAGTCGCTCTCGTTGAGGAGCAGGTCGCGCTGGCGCCGGGCCTCACGCTGGCGGTCCTCGGCCTGCTGGCGTTCCTTCTTGGGTAGGCTGGCGTCGGCGGACTGGCGATACGCGAGATCCATCTCCACCCGGACCGTCCGGTCGAGCGTCCGCCACCTCTCGCACGCGAGATCGAATGCGTGGGGTGCATCGGCCACGACGTCGTCGACCCAGACGGCGGACCACCACTGGGTGCGCTCGAGGTCCTCCCGGAGGGGGTCGAGGACGGCATGGGCGGCCGCAGTTGCGCGTGCGGCGAGGTCGGGCACCGCGAACGCCGCCTTGATGTCGGCATTGACGGGGTACCCGGGTTGGTCGATCTCGACGACGTGCTTCATCGACTGCCGCAGGTCAACGGGGGTGCAAGCTAGCCAGATGGCATGGACGTGTGAGCGGACGAGGTCCTCGTTCGCCAGGTCGAGACGGGGTGGCAGGACGCGGCCCGCGACCATCTGGTTGCTGCGCGCGAAGTAGTAGGAGTCGTGGGCGTTGCCGCTGGAGCAGTAGGTGACGACGATTGCCGGCTGTCCCGACCGGCCAGCACGACCGGAACGCTGCGCATAGTTCGCGGGCGTCGGCGGCACGTTGCGCATCGCCACCGCGTCGAGCGAACGGATGTCGATGCCGAGCTCCATCGTCGGCGAGCAGTACAGGAGCTTCAGCTCTCCGCTGCGGAACTGGTTCTCGCGCTCCTCGCGGATCTCGGGGGGCACCTGGGCGGTGTGCTCGCGGGCGACGATGCCCGCCAACTTGGTGCCCGCCTCCCGGTACAGGTCGCGGAAGTAGGGGAGGACTCGCGGCGCTTTCTCTTTGTCGAGCGTGCGCCGCACGGGGTCGGGGGCACCGTGGTTGCCGTCGCCGGCCATCAGCCGGATCTGATGCGCTTTGAGGCGATAGCCGTGCAGCTGTCCGTCACGGACGTCGGCCAGGAATCCGTTGGCGGCGAGCAACTTGACGAGCGAGTCGAGGACGTCGTTCGTCGTGACCCGGTCGATTCTCGGGTGCGCCGGATCGACCGTGCGCGACAGCCATCGGCCATACGCGCCCTGGGCGGTCAGCGCGAGCACGTTGCGCGGACCACCTTGCGGTTGCGCTGCGAGGACGACGGTCCCCAGGTAGGGCACCTGCTCGGTGTCGCCGACTGTCCACACACCGACGAGGTGCTCGCGGCTGAGGATGCGCAGCTTGTCGATGTGCTCCTGCGAGAAGACGTCGGTGTCGATCGCGAGTACCCGCCGAAACTCGTCGAGGAGCACCTCGATGATCTCGTACCGCAGGTCGGGATCCGCGGCCCGCAGCAAGACGTGCGCGCTTGCCCAGTGCTCCACCGAACCGCAGAACGCCTTGGCGATGGGGTACCGGACGCGAATGAGGCCAGTCTGTTCCAGGTTCGGTAGCGTGAACCGCCAGCCCCGCCTCAGGTCCTGCATCGCGCGGAGAGCGACGACCTTGCGGAGCGCTGCATCCGCCTGGGACGTGTCGAAGGCACGCGGATTCTGGGCGTAGTGCTTCCTGTCGAGGTTGAGCACCCTGGGGAGGGTCGACTCGAAGTCGATTGGGTCGAGGCCCTCGTCACCGGATGCCTTGGCCGCGGCGAAGACCGCCGACCGCAGTTGGCTGACCAGCGCGAAGTCATTGACGTGACCCGCCTGCAGTGACGCGTCTTGGCGGTTATCGACGAACGTGAGCAGCTTGCGCACCTCGTCGGGCAAGTCCTTGTCCTGGCTGAGCGACCGGATGATGCTCGTCGATAGGACAGTCGTTGCGCTGGACCGGCCCTCTTGATCGAGGGTCACGACCTTCGACAGCTCGCTGAGGCGCGCGGTCTCGTACGTGACGCCGCAGCGAAGACAGAAGAGCATCGAACCGGGGATCCATGCGGCGGACACGCTCGGCGACGGGTCGCTGCTGCCTGGAGTCGAGTACTCGCCCATGAGTCCGACGACGACGGCCTGCGGAACGTGAGGTCGGCGCGATTGCTGGACGCGGGGGCCGGACGGGGTGTCGTCGATCCACGACTGGGGCAGGCGCTCGATCGGGTCGGCCGGCCACGGGTCCTTGGTGTCGACGTACAGGTAGCCGTCGTCAGGGCCGGAGAGGGCAATCTGAGTACGCGCGACGAACTGTGCCTCATTCCGGTCCTGCCTGACCATGAGGTACTCCTGGCCGCATTCCCGACAGAAGGCCAGGGGATACAGGCGCCGCTCAGGGGCAGATACAACGACCTGGTACTCGTGCTCGACAGGGCGTACAGCTTCAGCCTCGGCGGTGACATAGACAGAGGCGCCCTTGGACATGAACTGGTGGAGGCGGAAGGCGAACAGTGGTCGGCCTGCCGTCCCGTCGACAGTGCGCGAGCCCGCCAGGAGGGTGGCTCTGATCGCCGTCTCACAGGCACCGGCGCCGCGCCCGGTGATCTCGGCCAGCGTCTTACCGGCTCCCTGAACCGTCTGTGGTTCGGTGCGCACGAGGACCGCGGTGTCGGGTTCGGTCGTCAGCCCGAATGTGTCCTCGATCCATGACGCGAGCGGGTCCGTTCGAAGAGCGTCATAGCCGGCCGCCAACGTTCGGTCGACGGACTCTGCTTCACCGCGTGCGTCGACGGCAGCCGCCAGCTGATCGGCCGACGGGGCGCGCTCAGTCGTGGCTCGCACGAGCGATTCGGTGATGACGTTGTCGGCGGTGACCTCAGTGCCGAAGATGCGACTGGCAACGGCGGCGACTTCCCGGCGCTGATCGTCCTGGGTGCGGGCGGTCGACATCGTCGCGGAGGTACCCACGCACTGCAGGGCGCTGGCAGTGCCGGTCGCCTGCCTCACGCGTCGCACCAGCATCGACACGTCGGCACCCTGGCGACCGCGGTAGGTGTGGAGTTCGTCGAGCACGAGGAAGCGCAGTCCCTGCGCCGCCGAGACGAGCTTCTCCCGTTCCCGGGGCCGTACCAGGACGTAGTCGAGCATCACGTAGTTGGTCAGCAGGATGTCCGGCGGGTTCGCCAAGATCTCCAGACGCTCGTCCTCAGACTCCTGGCCTGTGTAGCGCCGGAACGTGACTGGCTCGTTGCCGGCGCCGAAGCCGCCCCGGAGGAACTTGCCCAACTCCTCGACCTGGCTGTTGGCCAACGCGTTCATCGGATATACGACGATCGCCTGCACGCCGCGCCCGGAGCCGCGTCGCAGGACGTGGTCGACAATGGGCACGATGTAGGCGAGGGACTTGCCCGAGCCAGTGCCCGTTGTCAGGACGTATGAGGCACCGGTTCGCGCCGCTCGGATCGCATCGGCCTGGTGCTTGTGGAAAACGAGCGGCTGGCCCGGCCCCTTGTCCTTCCCGACCCGGAAGATCGCCTTGGCCTCGGGACGCAGCAGCCCCTCGGCGACGAGGTCGTCGACCGAGCCGCCCGTTGCGAAAGACGGGTTCAGCGACAACCACGGATCCGGCCACTGCGCGCCAGCCGCGGCCTGCGCCTCGACGGACGCCTTGACCCGCTCGTCGCGGATATCGACGAACCCTTCGGTGAACTTCTTGTAGTCCTCAATGAGGTTGCGGTGAACCTTGAACGCGTCCATGGCCTCGCTGCGCTGCCCGTCTCATGGATCTCCTGACGGCGCGCCGCCCGCGACCCCCGTGCGTCGAACGTACCAACGCCGAGCCGCTGAGCGTCGCAGAAGAGTGGGCGAATCGACGTAGGACGTGGCCAGTTGCGTTCTTCGAGGGGTCCGATCGCACCCGTGCCGTCGCGTGTTCGACGGCCGCTGCACACCTGTTCTGAGGAGGGGTGTGCGGTTCAGCTCGGTGTGACCGCTCGCAATGCCGCGCACCCGCTCGCGGGGGCAGGAGCGTTCGCTCACCTCCCTGGGGCGAGGAGGGCGTCGTGCTGTCGATGCACAAGATGGTCGCGGGGCTCGGGTACCGGTATCTGACTAGGCATGTCGCGGTGAACGACGGCGCTGCGGTGACGGGTCAGTCGGTGACGGACTACTACGCGGCGACCGGCAACCCGCCGGGTTGCTGGCTCGGGCACGGCCTGGACGCCCTCGGCCGCATCGACCATCGGATCAGGCCGGGCTCGCGGCTCGACGAAGGCGAGCTCGCGGCTGTGTTCCGTGACGGCTGTGATCCGGTCACCGGCGACCCGATCGGCCGGCACCTGAAGGTCGCCGGCTATGACCTGACCTTCACGGTCCCGAAGTCGGCGTCGGTGTTGTGGGCGCTGAGCGACGAGCCGACCAGGCGCGCCGTCGAGGCGGCGCACGGGGCGGCGGTGGCCCAGGCGCTGGGATTTGTCGAGCAGTCGGTGCTGCGGACCAGGGTCGGGGCCGGGGGAGCGCGGCAGATCCGCACCCGCGGCATGGTGGCGGCGGGATTCGACCATTGGGACTCCCGGGCCGGGGACCCGAACCTGCACACCCACGTGGTCGTGGCCAACCGGGTGCAGGGCATCGACGGGGTCTGGCGTTCGGTTGACGGCACGACGATCCACGCGGCGGCGGTGGCGGTCTCCGAGCTGTATGACGCGTTGCTGTCGGACGAGGTCGTCCGTCGTCTGCCGGTGTCCTGGTCCTGGCGGCAGCGGGGCGAGTCCCGCAACCCGGCGCTGGAGATCGACGGGCTGAACGATGAGCTGCTGGCCGCGTTCTCCTCCCGCTCCCGGACGATCGGCGCGGCGCAGGAACAGTGGGCGATCGACCATCTTGCCCGCACCGGTCGGAGCCCGTCGCGGGTGGAGACGACACAGGCCCGGGAGCACCTGACCCGCGCGACTCGGCCGCGCAAGGTGGTTCGGTCGTTGCGGGAGCTGATGACCGAGTGGGCCAACCGGGCCCGCGCCCTGACCGGCCGTGAACCGCAGGACCTGGCCGCCGTGGCGCTGGCGGGCGGCTACGGGCGGGTGTTGCACGCCCACGACGTCGGCCCGCAGATACGTGAGCAGATCGTGGCGATCGCGGTAGCCGACGCCTCGACGCGTCGGTCGGTGTGGTCGACGTGGAACCTGGCCGCCAGCGTGCTGCGTGCTTCGGCGGACCTGCCGATGGCCTCGCCGAAGGACCGGTTCCATCTCACCGACCAGCTGCTGGCGCAGGCCTCCGACGGATGCATCCGTCTCGATGTCCCCGACCCGGAGCGCCCGGTGCGCCGTGGCCAGGAGCGGTACACCACCGCCGAACTGCTCGGCGCCGAAGCGCTGCTGCTGGCGGCGGCCACGCCGACCGGTACCCGCCGCCAGCACCTGCCGCTGAACCCGGTCGCGGCCGAGCACCTGGCCGGGCTGGACGACGATCAGGCAGACGCCGTCGCCGACGTGCTGGCTTCTTTGACCGTGCTGGACGTGTTGGTCGGTCCGGCCGGGGCGGGCAAGACGACCACTCTGGCCGCCTTGGCCCACGCCTGGCAGGCATCACGCGGCGGTGAGGTGATCGCGCTGGCACCTTCGGCGACCGCCGCCCACGTCCTGGGCACCGCGCTCCGGGTGCGGGCCGAGACCACCGCCAAGTGGCTGCACGAGTCCGTCGGCCCCGGCGCGCTCGCTCGCACCCAGGCGCAGGCCACCCCCGGGTTCAGCGGCGGCAACCCGCTGGCCATCCGGGACCGGGTCGAGCGGCTGTCCGAGGAGCAGGACCGTTGGCGGCTTCACCCCGGCGCCCTGCTCCTGCTCGACGAAGCCTCTCTGGCCGACACCCGCACCCTGGCCCACCTCACCGGCCAGGTTGAAGCGGTCGCCGGGGCGAAGATCCTGCTCGTCGGCGACCCCGCCCAGCGCGGCGCGATCGGGGCCGGTGGGGCGTTCGCCATGCTCGTCAACCGCGGCCCCACCGCCCAGCTGCGCACCCTGCGCCGCTTCACCCAGCCCTGGGAAGCCCGCGCCGTCCTCGCGCTGCGACACGGGTCGACCAGCGTCATCGACACCTACGCCGAGCATCGGCGCCTGCACGCCGGAACCTATGACGAGCTCGTCGAGCAGGTCGCCCAGGCGGCCACCGCCGCGCTGGGAGTAGGGGAACGGGTGCTGGCCCAGGCCGTCGACAGCGCCACCGTCAGCGACCTCAACCAGCGCATCCACCTGCTGCTGCAGGACGTCGGACTCGTCGGTGCCAACGCGGTGACACTCGCCGACCACCTGAGTGCCGGGGTCGGTGACCGGGTCGTCTCGCGCCGCAACGACCGGCGCCTGACCTACGGGGACGACCGCTGGGTCCGCAACGGCACCTTGTGGACCGTCGCCGCCGTAAGGCCGGACGGATCCCTGGACGTCACCGACCCCGACGGCGCCCGAGCGCTCTTACCGGCCGCCTACGTGACCCGGCACGTCGAGCTCGGCTACGCGACCACCACCGCCCGATCCCAGGGCGTCACCGCGGACGTCACCCACAACCTCATCGGCCCGGGCACCGCCCGCGAGGACCTGTACGTCGCGATGAGCCGCGGCCGCGCGGCCAACCACCTGTACGTCGCGGTCGACGGCCCCGGCACCGAGTGCCTGCCTGGGGAGCAGGTCGGTGACCCGATGGAAATCCTCACCACCGTCCTCAAGACGACGCGACTCGAGACGTCGGCCACCGACACCTGGGACCAGCACCACCCCGACCGACCCCTCGTCGTGCCCCTTCCACCCCGACCCAGCCAGCCGACCCACGCGATCCCGACACCCGCCACCACGCCGGCCCCACAGGTCCTCAGCCGCTGACCCCAGCGCCCGACGAAGGAGAAGAGACAATGACCATCAGCACCGACCACGAGCTGCTCACCGTCGCCGAAGCCGCCGAGCGGCTGCGCGTCACTACAAGGTTCATCCGCATGCTCATCGCCGACGGAACCCTGCCCGCCCTGCGCCTGGGCCGTCGCGCCATCCGGCTGCGCAAGGACGATGTCGACCATGTGCTGCGCCCGATCGGCAGGTGAATCGGCGGAGGCTAGATGCACGGAGAGTGCACGGCCTCATCTTCGAGGCTCTGACCTGCAACTTTACGTGCGCCCGACTGGACTCGAACCAGCGGCCTTCTGCTCCGGAGGCAGACGCTCTATCCACTGAGCTACGGGCGCATTGTCGTCGGGCTGCGAAGGGACCGGCCCGAGGACGACGACCGAGACTACCAGCCCGCGCGGGCCGGGCTCACGCCTCGGGGACCAGGCCGGACAGGTACTCTGTGGTCTCCTCGACGGCGCGGCGGTCGTTGCCGGCGACGATCGCCTCGATGAGCACGTCGTGCGCGTCGGCGCCGTGCGTGTCGGTGACGAAGTTGAAGCGGATGTTCTCGCCGATGGCGTCGATGAGGTTCTCGTAGAGCGAGAGCAGCACGGGGTTGGCGGCGGTCTTGACGATCGCGCGGTGCAGCGCGAGGTCGGTGTCGACCATCCGCTCGATGATGCCCTCGTGGTAGGCCATCGCGCGGGCGTCGCGGACGGCCATCAGCGAGGCGGCGTCGGTGGCGGTGCGGCGGCGGGCGGCCAGCCGGGCCGCCTCCACCTCGAGCGCACGACGAACCTCGACGACGTCGCGCTGACGCGCGGCCGCGATCTCGCGGCCGATGGTCACGGCCAGCTCGGAGTTGGACACGACGTAGGTGCCGGACCCCTGGCGCCGCTCCAGCAGGCCGCCGTGGACCAGCGACTGCACGGCCTCGCGCACGGTGTTGCGGCCCACGCCCAGGAGCTCGACGAGCGACGGCTCCGGCGGGATCCGCGAGCCGACGGCCCACTCGCCGGAGGCGATCCGGGAGCTCAACGCCTCCACCGCGGAGTCGATGAGTCCGGTACGTCTGGACATGGGATGCCTCCTGCTCGTCGTGCGCCGTAGTCAACACCGTCCGGTATAGCGGCTGCCAGCCCGAAGGGGGGATGACTCGCTGGCTAGGCTTTGCGGGTGACCCCCGCCCAGCTCGCCGAAGCGGTCCGCGCCGCCCTCGCCCATGCCGTCGCCGACGGCGCCCTGCCGCTCGACCCGGCCGACGTGCCCGCGAGCGTGCACCTGGAGCGGCCGCGGCAGCGCGAGCACGGCGACTGGTCGACGAACGTGGCCATGCAGCTGGCGAAGAAGGCGGGCGTCGCCCCGCGCAGGCTGGCCGACGAGCTGGCGCGCCGGCTCTCGGCGACACCGGGCGTCGCGGCGGTGGACGTGGCCGGGCCCGGGTTCCTCAACATCCGGCTCGACGCGGCGGCTGCGGGCGAGCTCGCCCGGACCATCGTCGAGTCCGGCTCGTCGTACGGCGAGAACGAGGACTTCGCCGGCCTGACGGTCAACCTCGAGTTCGTCTCCGCCAACCCGACCGGACCGCTGCACATCGGCGGGGTGCGCTGGGCCGCGGTCGGGGACAGCCTGGCGCGCGTGCTGGAGGCGTCCGGCGCCGTCGTCGTGCGGGAGTACTACTTCAACGACCACGGCGCGCAGATCGACCGGTTCGCCCGCTCGCTCGTCGCCCGCGCCCGTGGGCTCGAGGCGCCCGAGGACGGCTACGGCGGGCAGTACATCGCCGACATCGCCGAGCAGGTGGTGGCCGACGCGCTCGCGGCGGGCGAGCCGGACCCGACGACGCTGCCCGACGAGCAGGCGGAGGAGACGTTCCGCTCGCGCGGCGTCGGCCTGATGTTCGACGAGATCAAGCAGTCGCTGCGCGACTTCGGGGTCGAGTTCGACGTCTACTTCCACGAGGACTCGCTGCACGAGTCCGGCGAGGTGGACCGCGCCATCGCCCGCCTGCGGGAGCTGGGCCACGTCTACGAGAAGGACGGCGCGGTCTGGCTGCGGACCACGACGTTCGGCGACGACAAGGACCGCGTCGTCATCAAGAGCGACGGCGAGGCCGCCTACATCGCCGGCGACATCGCCTACTACCTGGACAAGCGCGAGCGGGGTGCCGACCGGGTCGTCATCATGCTCGGCGCGGACCACCACGGGTACATCGGCCGGATGATGGCGGTCTGCGCGGCGTTCGGGGACACCCCGCACGTCAACCTCGAGATCCTCATCGGGCAGCTGGTCAACCTCGTCAAGGACGGGGAGCCGGTACGGATGAGCAAGCGCGCGGGGACGGTCGTCACCATCGACGACCTCGTCGACGCGGTCGGCGTGGACGCGGCGCGGTACGCGCTCGCCCGCTCGTCGACCGACACCGCGATCGACCTGGACCTCGACCTGCTGGCCAAGGCGACCAACGAGAACCCCGTGTTCTACGTGCAGTACGCCCACGCGCGGACGGTCAACGTGGCGCGCAACGCCGCCGAGGCCGGCGTCCGCCGCGAGGACGGCTTCGACGCCTCCGTGCTCGACCACGAGACCGAGGCGGTGCTGCTTGGCCACCTCGCGGAGCTGCCGCGCGTCGTCGCGCAGGCGGCGCAGATGCGCGAGCCGCACCGGGTGGCGCGCTACCTGGAGGAGCTCGCAGGGGCGTACCACAAGTGGTACGACGTGCGCCGCGTGGCGCCCTTCGGCGACGAGGACGTCTCGGACGTGCACCGCACGCGGCTGTGGCTCAACGACGCCACCCGCCAGGTGCTGGCCAACGGCCTGGCGATGCTCGGCGTCAGCGCGCCGGAGCGCATGTGAGCCTCCGCCCGGCGCCGGTTCCAGCGGACAGCCCCTCGCCGGCTCGTCGGGCCGACGCCGGTACGTCGGTTCGCACCGACGTCGTGGCGTCGAACCGACGAGCCCGCCGGCGGGCGAGGGTGGCAGGCCCACGCGATGAGTGAGCAGCCGGGAGCGGTGGGTTCGCCCTGGTCGGCGGGGGTCGAGCGGGTGGCGGACGGGTCGGTGGCGGTGGCTGGCGTCCGCGTCGCAGAGCTCGCCGTCCGGTTCGGCACCCCGCTCTACGTGCTCGACGAGGCCGACCTGCGCGGGCGGGCCCGCTCCTACCGGGAGGCCTTCGAGGCGGCGTTCGCCCAGGTCGGCGCCGAGGTGGACGTCTACTACGCGGGCAAGGCCTTCCTCTCGATCGCCGTGGCCCGGTGGGTGCACGACGAGGGCCTCGCGGTCGACACCGCGACCGGCGGCGAGCTGGCGGTGGCGCTCGCCGCGGGCGTCCCCGGGGACCGGATCGGCCTGCACGGCAACAACAAGTCCGACGACGAGATCGCGGCGGCCATCGACGCGGGCGTCGGCCGGATCGTCGCCGACTCGCTCGTCGAGATCGCCCGGCTCTCCGCCGCCGCCACGACGCGCGGCGCCGAGGTCCCGGTGATGGTGCGCGTCACCACCGGCGTCCACGCCGGCGGCCACGAGCACATCGCCACGGCCCACGAGGACCAGAAGTTCGGCCTGTCCCTGGCGCACGACGACGACGCGGACTCCCCGGCCATGACCGGCCTGCTGGCGGTGCTGGCCGCGCCCGGGCTGCGCCTGGTGGGCATCCACTCGCACATCGGCTCGCAGATCCTCGAGCCCGACGGCTTCGTCGTCGCCGCGCGCCGCGTGCTGGCCCTGCGCGCCGAGCTGGCGGAGCGCACGGGCGTCCTGGTCGACGAGGTGGACCTCGGCGGCGGCTACGGCGCGGCCTACCTGCCGGGCGAGGTGCCGCTCGACCCCGACCGCATCGCCAAGGAGATCGCGCAGGGCGTCGACGCCGCGGCCCACGAGCTGGGCACCCCGCTGCCGCGGTTCTCGATCGAGCCGGGCCGCTCGATCGTCGGGCCGGCGGGCCTGACCCTGTACACGGTCGGCACGGTCAAGCCGGTGCGCCTCGACGGCGGGTTCGTCCGCACCTACGTCTCGGTCGACGGCGGGATGAGCGACAACATCCGGCCGGCGCTCTACGGCGCGCGGTACCACGCGGAGGTCGTCGGCCGCTCGTCGTCGGCCGCCATGGTGCCGGCGCGCGTGGTCGGCAAGCACTGCGAGAGCGGCGACATCGTGGTGCACGACGTGGCGCTGCCCGCCGACGTCGCGGCCGGCGACCTGCTGGCGGTCCCCGTCACCGGCGCCTACGGCCGCTCGATGGCGTCGACCTACAACCTCGTGCCGCGCCCGGCGGTGGTCGCCGTCCGTGACGGGCAGGCGCGCGTCCTCGTCCGCCGCGACACGATCGCCGACCTGCTCGCCCTCGACCAGGGCTGACCCGGGGACGGACCGTCCCACCGTGGCTTCGCGGGAGGGTCGCCACCTGCTGGATGCCCCCGATCTCGCCAGGTGGCCTGCCCGTAGGCTGTGCGGCAGACAGCCGAGCGAGGGAGGGCGCAGGTGGGCGAGCGGTTGCGGGTGGCCGTGCTGGGCGCCGGCACCGTCGGCACCGAGGTGATCCGGCTCCTGACCACGCAGGCCGACGACCTCGCAGCGCGCGTCGGCGCGAGGCTCGAGCTGGTCGGCGTGGCCGTGCGCAACCGCCACGCCGAGCGCGACCCGGCCGTCCCCGTGGAGCTGCTCACGGAGGACGCCCGCGCCCTCGTCGACAAGGCCGACGTCGTCGTCGAGGTGATGGGCGGCATCGAGCCGGCGCGCGAGCTGATCCTGCGGGCGATCCGCCACGGTGCGGCGGTGGTGACGGCCAACAAGGCCCTGCTCGCCGAGGACGGCCCCACGCTGTACGCCGCCGCGGACGCCGCGGGCGTCGACCTCTACTTCGAGGCCGCCGTGGCCGGAGGGATCCCCGTGGTCCGGGCGGTGCGCGAGTCGCTGGCGGGCGACCAGGTGCGCCGCGTGCTCGGCATCGTCAACGGCACCACCAACTACGTGCTCGACAAGATGGCCACGGAGGGCGTCGAGCTCGAGCAGGCCGTCAAGGAGGCGCAGGCGCTCGGCTACGCCGAGGCCGACCCGACGGCCGACGTCGAGGGCTACGACGCCGCTGCCAAGGCCGCCATCCTCGCCTCGCTCGCGTTCCACACCAGGGTCCCGCTCGACGCCGTCGGCCGCACCGGGATCACCGGGCTGACCAGCACCGACGTCATGTGGGCCGAGCGCACCGGGCACGTGCTCAAGCTGCTGGCGGTCGCGGAGCGGGCGCACGACGAGGACACCGGCGTCGACGGCGTGCTCGTCGGAGTGCACCCGGCGCTCGTGCCGGAGCACCACCCGCTGGCGAAGGTCAGCGGCTCGTACAACGCCGTGTTCGTCGAGACCGCGTCGGCCGGCGAGCTGATGTTCCTCGGGCGGGGCGCCGGTGGCGCGCCCACCGCGTCCGCGGTCATGGGCGACGTGGTCTCCGTCGCCCGGCACCGCGTCGTCGGGGGCCGCGGGCCGGTGGAGTCGTCGTACGCCGACCTGCCGGTGCTCCCGCCGGACGCGGCCCGCGCGCGGTTCCAGCTGCGGCTCGACGTCGCGGACCGGCCCGGCGTGCTCGCCCAGGTGGCCGCGGCCCATGCGGAGCACGGCGTGTCGATCGAGGCGGTGCGCCAGTCGCCGGGCGACGCCGCGGTGGCGCACCTCGTCATCACCACGCACACCACGTCCGAGCGCGCGCTGCGCGCCACCGCCGACGCGGTCGCCGCCCTGCCGTCCGTGCGCCGCGTCGTGTCCGTCCTGCGAGTCGAGGGAGCCTGATGGCCCACCAGTGGCGCGGCGTCATCGCCGAGTACGCCGACCGCCTGCCGTCGCACCTCACGCGGACACCGGTCACCCTCCTCGAGGGCGGCACGCCCCTGGTCCCCGCGCCCGGGCTCAGCGCCCGCGTGGGGGCCGAGGTGTGGCTCAAGGTCGAGGGGACGAACCCGACCGGGTCGTTCAAGGACCGCGGCATGACCACCGCGATCTCGGCTGCCGCCGACAAGGGCGCCCGGGCCGTGGTCTGCGCCTCCACGGGCAACACCTCCGCGAGCGCCGCCGCCTACGCGGCCCGCGCCGGGATGGTCTGCGCGGTGCTGGTCCCGGACGGCAAGATCGCGATGGGCAAGCTGAGCCAGGCGGTGGCGCACGGCGCGCGGCTGCTGCAGGTCGACGGCAACTTCGACGACTGCCTCGTCGCCGCCCGCAAGCTCGCCGAGGCGTACCCCGTCGAGCTGGTGAACTCGGTGAACCCCGACCGCATCCAGGGCCAGAAGACGGCGGCGTTCGAGGTGGTCGACACCCTCGGTGACGCCCCCGACATCCACGTGCTGCCGGTGGGGAACGCGGGGAACATCACCGCGTACTGGAAGGGGTACCGCGAGTACGCGGGGCACGACGACGGCGCGGGGCTGGCGCCGGTCGCCACGCGCACGCCGGCCATGTGGGGCTTCCAGGCCGCCGGCGCCGCGCCGATCGTGCTCGGCCACCCGGTCGACGAGCCCGAGACCATCGCCACCGCGATCCGCATCGGCAACCCCGCGTCGTGGGACAAGGCGGTCGCAGCGCGCGACACCTCGGGGGGGCTCATCGAGTCGGTCACCGACGAGCAGATCCTCGCCGCGCACCGCGTGCTGTCCGCCGGCGAGGGCGTCTTCGTCGAGCCCGCGTCGGCGGCCGGGGTCGCCGGCCTGCTCAAGCTGCACGGCGAGGGCCGCGTGCCCGCCGGCGCGCGCATCGCCATCACGGTGACCGGCCACGGGCTCAAGGACCCGTCGTGGGCGCTGCGGACGCCGGACGGCACCGAGGTGGCACCTGTCCGGGTGAGCGCCGACGTGGTGGCCATCGCCGCCGCGCTCGGCCTCGACTAGCAGGAGAGCAGGCATCGCCCATGCGTCTGGCAGCCGACCACGTCCGCGTGCGCGTGCCTGCGACCAGCGCGAACCTCGGCCCGGGCTTCGACGCGCTCGGTGTGGCCCTCGCGCTGCACGACGTCGTCGAGGTGCGCGCGGTCTCGACGCCCGGAGCCGTCGTCGACGTCGTCGGCGAGGGCGCCGGGGGAGTGCCGACCGACGACGAGCACCTCGTCGTGCGCGCCATCCGGGAAGGCCTGGACCACGCCGGTGCCTCGCAGGTGGGTCTCCGCCTGGAGTGCACCAACGCGATCCCGCACGGCCGCGGCCTGGGTTCGTCGGCCGCCGCGGTGGTCGCCGGGCTGCTCGTCGCGCGCGCCCTGGTCGCCGACCCGGAGGCGCTCGACGACGCCGCGGTGCTCGCCCTCGCGACGGCGATGGAGGGTCACCCCGACAACGCGGCGCCCGCGCTCCTCGGCGGCGTGACGGTGGCGTGGACGGACGACGCCGTCCGTGCCGCGCGCCTGCCGGTGCACCCGGACGTGCTGCCGGTCGCGATCGTGCCGCCGTACCACCTGTCGACGCGCCGCGCGCGCGGGGTGCTGCCGGCGCAGGTGCCCCACGCCGACGCCGCCTTCCAGGCCGGCCGCGCCGCGCTCCTGGTCGAGGCCCTGTCCCGGCGGCCGGAGCTCCTGTTCCCCGCCACCGAGGACCGGCTGCACCAGGAGTACCGCCGCTCCGTGATGCCCGACTCGCTCGCCCTCGTCGGCGTGCTCCGTGCGCACGGGGTGGCCGCCGTGGTCTCGGGCGCGGGGCCGACCGTGCTCGCGCTGGCCCGCCGCGTCCCGGGTCCCGAGGGACTGCCGTCGACCGACGCCGACGGGGCGATCGCGGCGGCGTTCGGCGGCGTCATGGCTGGCTGGCGCGTGCTGCCGCTGCCGATCGACGCCGACGGCGCCGTGGTCGAGCGGGGCGCCCCCGGTCGCTGACGCGCCGCAACATCACCCGTCGGGAGGGTCCCGCCCCGGTGTTACGATGGGCGCGTTCCCCGAACCTCCTCGTGGCCCCGCGCCGGTCGATGTGACCCGCGGTCAGAGCGAGTCGACGAACGGGAACGGCCGCTTCCGTCACGCACCGGTGCACGGCACCGCGGCCTCACACACGTCAGGTCTGAACTCGGCCTGGCCCCGGCCTTCCCGCGCAGAGCGGGTGGCCCGACGAGGGGAAGGATCCTTCGTGACCGACACCATCGACACCGCCCGCACCGGCTCGCTGACCGCACTGCGGTTGCCCGAGCTGCAGGCGCTCGCCGCGGAGCGGGGCGTCAAGGGCGCCTCGAAGATGCGCAAGGCGGACCTGCTCGCGGCGCTCGGCGGCCCGGCCCCGGCCGCCGCCGCACCCGCGCAGGTAAACGGCAGCTCCCGCCGCAACGGCGCGCCGGCACAGGCCGCGGCGCCGGCGGCGCAGCAGCCGGAGCAGCGCCCTGCCCCGATCGACGAGCGCCCGGCACCGGCGGAGCACGCGGCCGACGAGCGTCCGGCGCAGCGTGGCGAGCGGGTGGCCCGGAACACCCGGCGCCCGGTGGCTACCGACGAGCGTCCGGCCGGTTCCGACGAGCGTCCGGCCCGGACCGACGAGCGTTCGGCCCGGACCGACGAGCGCCCGGCCCGCACCGAGGGCGACGAGGCTCCCACCGGTGGCCGCGACGTGCTCGCCGGCCTCGAGGCCGCGCTCGACGCCAAGCTCACCGCGCACGAGGAGCGCGACGCCCATGCCGGCGACCGCCGTCCGCGCCGCGCCGGCCGTGGCACCGGGGCTCCGGTCCGCGCCGACGGCGGCGAGGGCCAGCGCGCGGACGGGGCCGGCCAGGCCGTCACCGGCCCGCGCGAGCAGCAGCCGCGCCAGCTGCCCGAGCGCCAGAACGACAACCGCCCGTACGGCGCCGACAACCGTCAGCCGACCCAGGGTGTCGACGACGAGATGGGTGGCCGGCGCCGCCGGTCCCGCGACCGCTACCGGGACCGTGACCGCAAGCGCGGCCGCGGCGGACGCCCCGGCATGCCGGACCTGACCGGCCTCGACGAGATCGAGGTGACCGAGGACGACGTGCTGCTGCCCGTCGCGGGGATCCTCGACGTCCTCGACTCCTACGCGTTCGTGCGGACCTCCGGCTACCTGCCCGGGCCCAACGACGTCTACGTCTCGCTCGGCCAGGTCAAGCGCGCCGGGCTGCGTCGCGGTGACGCGGTCACGGGCGCGGTCCGCGCCCCCCGCGAGGGCGAGCAGCAGCCGCAGCAGGGCAACCGGCCGAACAAGTTCAACGCGCTGGTGCGCCTCGACACGGTCAACGGCATGACGCCGGAGCAGGCCCGCAACCGGCCCGAGTTCGCCAAGCTCACGCCGCTGTACCCGCAGGAGCGGCTGCGCCTGGAGACCGAGGCGACCCGGCTGTCCAGCCGCGTCATCGACATCGTCGCGCCGATCGGCAAGGGCCAGCGCGGCCTCATCGTCTCGCCGCCGAAGGCCGGCAAGACGCTGATCATGCAGCAGATCGCCAACGCCATCACGACGAACAACCCCGAGGTCCACCTCATGGTGGTGCTCGTCGACGAGCGTCCCGAGGAGGTCACGGACTTCCAGCGCTCGACGAAGGGCGAGGTCATCTCCTCGACCTTCGACCGGCCGGCGAGCGACCACACGATCGTCGCGGAGCTGGCGATCGAGCGGGCCAAGCGCCTGGTGGAGATGGGCCGCGACGTCGTCATCCTGCTGGACGGCATCACGCGCCTCGGCCGGGCGTACAACCTGGCCGCCCCGGCGTCCGGCCGCATCCTCTCCGGTGGCGTGGACGCCGCGGCGCTCTACCCGCCGAAGAAGTTCTTCGGCGCGGCCCGCAACATCGAGAACGGCGGCTCGCTGACCATCCTCGCCACGGCGCTCGTCGAGACCGGCTCCAAGATGGACGAGGTCATCTTCGAGGAGTTCAAGGGCACCGGGAACATGGAGCTCCGGCTCAACCGGTCCCTCGCCGACAAGCGCATCTTCCCGGCGGTGGACGTCAACGCGTCCGGCACCCGCCGCGAGGAGATCCTCATGGCGCGCGACGAGATGGCGATCGTCTACAAGCTGCGCCGGGTGCTTGGCGCCCTCGACACGCAGCAGGCGATCGAGCTGCTGCTGGGCAAGCTGCGCGACACCAAGACCAACGTGGAGTTCCTGCTCCAGGTGCAGAAGACGACGCCCGGCGGCGTCTTCGACGAGAAGGAGATCGGCCGCACGGTCTGACCGTCACCTGCCGCGACGAGGCCCGGGGAGCAGCAGCTCTCCGGGCCTCGTGCGTCAGGGGGCCCTCGCGCGTCGGGCGTCAGCGCCGCCGGGTCGCCACGGCCCGGCGGTAGGTCGCCTCGATCTCGTCGACCACGGTGTGGACGTCGAAGCGGCGGGCGGCGACCCGCTGCCGCTCCGTGGCGCGGGCGCGCGCGTCGTCGTCCAGCAGCCAGCGGGCGAGGGCCTGGCCGAAGGCGACGCGGTCCCGCGGCGCGACGAGCTGCTCCTCGAGGCCCGCCATCGTCGAGCGGTAGCCCGGGTTGTCACCGGCGAGCACCGGTCCGCCGCCGCCGGCCATCGCCTCGACGACGGAGATGCCGAAGCTCTCCCCGCCCGTCGAGGGGAGCACGACGAGGTCCGCGTCCGCCAGCAGCGCCGCCTTGGCGGCCTCGGTGACGAAGCCCGGCATGTCGACCCGGTCGGTCAGGCCCTCGAAGGCCACCTTGGTGCGCAGCTCGTCGTCCAGCGGGCCGCTGCCCGCCAGGGTCAGGGTCCACGGCCGCCCGACGAGGCGGTGGTCGACGACGTACGCCGCGGCGTCCACCAGCTCGCGGGGACCCTTGCGGGGCACGAACCTGCCGAGGAAGACCACGCGCAGCGGCCGCTCGTCGTGCGCGGCGCTCGCCGGCTCTGGGTGGGCGTCGCGCGGGAGATCGTCGTGGTCGGCGCTCGCTGGCTCGTCGTGCGCCTGGTCGTGGGGACCGGGGCCGGGCCTGTCGGCCTCGCCGGGCGCCGCGACCGTTGAGAACCTGCCCAGATCGACCGGGATCGTGACGACCCTCGGCGTGACGCCGAACGACGTCCGCGCGAACTCGGCGGCCGGCGCCGAGACCGCCATCACCTCGTCGAACCGCCGCAGCGTGCGGCGCTCCACGAGCCCGAGCCCCCGCGTTCCCATGGCCACCAGCCGCGACTCCGGGAGGATGTGGAAGGTGCCGACGACCGCGACGTCGTCGGGCACGCGGCGCACCAGCCGGCCGGCGAGGAACGGCGAGTGCGGCAGCTGGACGTGGAGCACGTCGAAGCGGACCTCGCGGAGAAGCGTGTCAAGGTCGCGGGCGCGCGCCGGCAGCGGCGACGACAGCACGTTCCCGTTGAAGCGCACTCGCAGGTTGCGGCCCAGCACGTGCAGCCGCTCGAGGTCGGTGCGCGACGTGGTCGAGGCGACGAGGTGGACCACGTGGCCGCGGGCCTGCAGCTCGCGCGCCACCGTCAGCACGTACTGCTGCACGCCGTCGGGAGCGTCGAGGCCGTCGTCCAGCACCAGCCCGATGGTCAGGGACTTCGTCTCGGGCGTCGACGGCGGCACGCCGCCAGGATAGGGGCCGTGACGGCACGCCAGCGCTACGCGGAGGAGCTCGCGGCCCTCGCCGACGAGGAGGCCCCGGCCTACCTCACGAAGCGCTCCGGCCTGCCGGGCCCGCGCGCCAACCTCGAGCTGCTGGCGGCGTTCGGGGACGCCGCGCCGGCGTCGCTCGTCGTGCGCCTGGCCGACGACGTGGACGAGTACCTGCGCTGCTGCGGCACGGCCGCGCTGGGCCGACTGTGGCTCGAGGCCCCCGACGAGCCGACCGCGCACGGACCCGACGAGCCGGCCGCCGGGCTGGGACCTGACGAGCCGGCCGCCGCCCGGCTGTCCGGCGGTTCCGTCCGCGCCATGTGGTCCGGTGCAGCTGTGCGGCAGCGCCTCGAGGCGACCCTGACCGACCGCGCCCGTGACCCGTCGTGGCGCGTGCGCGAGGGTGCCGCGATGGCCGCGCAACGGATCGGCGCCGCCTCGCCGGAGGGGCTGGCGGGGCTCGTCGGGCGCTGGCTGCGCACCGGCGAGCCGCTCGTCGCGCGCGCCGCGATCGCCGCGGTGTGCGAGCCGCCGATCCTGCGCCCGTCGCCCCTGCTGCGTGCCGCCGCCCTGGACGCCTGCGCCGGTGCGACCGCCATCCTTCGGTCGGTGCCGGTGCCGCAGCGGCGCGACCCGGACGTCCGCACGCTGCGACAGGGCCTGGCGTACTGCTGGAGCGTCGCCGTCGCTGCGTCGCCCGCGAACGGCCTGCCACGCTTCCTCTCCCTCGGGACGGACGACCCGGACGTCGCCTGGCTGGTGGCGCAGAACCGCACGAAGGCCCGCCTGGCGAAGCTGCTCTGACGCCGAGCCCCAGACTTCGAGCGCCGCAGCTGTTGACCGAATGCCGGCGTAATTCCTGCGGCGCTCGGTCGACGTGTACGGCACTCGGCGAAGAGGGGGCGGTCGGGACGATTTCGGGGGGCGTCGGTGTTCTGGCATCATTGTTCGTCGGTCTGCCGGTTCACCGGCGCGTCGCGCGCCCGGACCCGGCGACATCCCCACCAAGGAGAATCCCGTGAAGTCTGGTATCCACCCGAACTACGTGGCCACCCAGGTGATCTGCACCTGCGGCAACACGTTCGTCACCCGGTCCACCGTGGCCAGCGGCGTCATCCACGCCGACGTCTGCAGCGCCTGCCACCCGTTCTACACGGGCAAGCAGAAGATCCTCGACACCGGCGGCCGAGTCGCCAAGTTCGAGGCGCGCTACGGCAAGCGCCCGGCCGCGGCCAAGTAGCTTCCCGGCAGCGCCGGTGCCGGCGGGACCACCCGCTGCACCGGCGCTGTTTCCGTGTCTGAGGACGGACAGACGGAGAGTCCCGCCCCACCGGTGGAGCGACCCGCGCCTCGGTGGAGCCGGATGACCGTGACACGCCGCGCGCGGACGTCAGTTGGCTCCACCGCTCGTCGAGCGGCTCCACCGGAACGGAAGGGCGAGGCATGAGCGAGGCGTTCGAGGCCGTGGCACCGCTGCTCGGCGAGCACGCGGACATCGAGGCGCGCCTGGCGGACCCGGCGGTGCACGCCGACCAGGGGCTCGCCCGCCGGCTGGGCCGCCGGTACGCCGAGCTCGGCCGCGTGGTGGCGGCGTACCGGGGCTGGAAGGCCGCGTCCGACGACGCCCGCGCCGCCGCCGAGCTCGTCGAGCTCGCGGAGGGCGACGAGGCGGCCGAGCTCGCCGCCGAGCTGCCCGGGCTGCGGGCGGCCGCCGACGAGGCCGCCGAGCACCTGCGCCGCGTGCTCGTGCCGCGCGACCCCGACGACGCCCGCGACGCCATCCTCGAGATCAAGGCCGGCGAGGGCGGCGAGGAGTCGGCGCTGTTCGCCGGCGACCTGCTGCGCATGTACACGCGGTACGCCGAGCGGCAGGGCTGGGCCGTCCAGGTGCTCGACGCCACCGACTCAGACCTCGGCGGCATCAAGGACGCCCACGTGGCGATCAAGGCCCGCGGGTCGGCGACGCCCGAGGACGGCGTGTGGGCGCACCTGAAGTACGAGGGCGGCGTCCACCGGGTGCAGCGCGTCCCGGTCACCGAGTCGCAGGGGCGCATCCACACCTCGGCGGCCGGTGTGCTCGTCTTCCCCGAGGCGGACGACGAGGGCGAGATCGAGATCGACCCGAACGACCTGCGCGTCGACGTGTTCCGCTCGTCGGGCCCCGGCGGGCAGTCGGTCAACACCACCGACTCGGCGGTGCGCCTGACGCACCTGCCGACCGGCATCGTCGTGTCGATGCAGAACGAGAAGAGCCAGCTGCAGAACAAGGAGGCGGCGCTGCGCGTGCTGCGCGCCCGGCTGCTGGCGGCGCGGCAGGAGGAGGCCGAGGCGGCGGCGAGCGCGGCCCGACGATCCCAGGTCCGCACCGTCGACCGCTCCGAGCGGATCCGCACGTACAACTTCCCGGAGAACCGGATCGCCGACCACCGCACCGGGTACAAGGCGTACAACCTCGACCAGGTGCTCGACGGCGACCTCGGGCCGGTGATCCAGTCCGCGATCGACGCCGACGAGGCGGCCCGCCTCGCGGCGGCCGCCGGGTGACACCGGTCGGGCTGCGGGCGCTCGTCGACGGGGCGACCCGGCTGCTCGACGAGGCCGGCGTGGCGTCCCCGCGGCACGACGCCCTCGCGCTGGCGGCGTTCGCGCTCGGGCTCGAGCGGGTGGACCTCGTGCTGCCGCCGGCCCTGCCCGACGGGTTCCCCGCCGCGTACGCCGGGCTCGTCGACCGGCGCGCGCGGCGCGAGCCGCTGCAGCACATCGTCGGCAGCACCGGGTTCCGCTACCTGACGCTGGCGGTGGAGAAGGGCGTGTTCGTGCCCCGGCCGGAGACGGAGGTGGTCGCCGGCCTGGCCGTCGACGAGGCCGCCGCGCGGGTCGCGGCCGGTGCGAACCCCCTGGTCGTCGACCTGTGCACCGGTTCGGGTGCCATCGCCGTCGCGGTGGCGACCGAGGTGCCCGCCGCGCGCGTCGTCGCGGTCGACGTGTCGTCGCCGGCCGTCGACCTGGCGACGCGGAACGCCACCGCCGCGGGTGCGCGCGTCACGGTGCTCCTCGGTGACGTCGCCGACCCCGACCTGCTGGCGGAGCTGGCCGGGCAGGTCGACGTCGTCGTCTCCAACCCGCCCTACATCCCGCCCGACGCCGTGCCGACGGACCCCGAGGTGCGCCTGCACGACCCCGACGTCGCCCTGTACGGCGGCGGCGCCGACGGCCTGGACACCCCTCGCGCGGTGCTCGCCGCCGCGTCGCGGCTGCTGCGACCCGGCGGCCTCCTCGTCGTCGAGCACGCCGAGGTGCAGGCGGAGGCCCTGCGCGCGGCGGCGGTGGCGACGGGGGTGTTCGAGGAGCCCGGCACGGTGCCCGACCTGACCGGACGGCCCCGGGCGCTCCTGGCGCGGCGATCGGCGTGACCTCATCGGGTGACGTGGAAGACTCACCCGACGTGAGCCCCATCCTCGACGCCATCGACCCGCACGCCTGGGGCCCGGCGCTCGACGAGGCGGTCAACGCCGTCTCGCGCGGCCAGGTGATCGTGCTGCCGACGGACACCGTGTACGGCGTCGGCGCGGACGCGTTCGACGCGCGCGCCGTCCAGGCCCTGCTTGACGCGAAGGGCCGCGGCCGCCAGATGCCGCCGCCGGTGCTCATCCCGGACGCGCGCACCCTCGACGGGCTGGCCACCGAGGTCCCCGGCGCCGTCCGGTCGCTCGCGGCGGCGTTCTGGCCGGGCGCCCTGACGCTCATCGTCAAGGCGCAGCCGACGCTGACGTGGGACCTGGGCGAGACCCGGGGCACGGTCGCGCTGCGCGTCCCCGACCACCCGCTCGCGCTCGCCCTGCTGCGCCGCACGGGCCCGCTCGCGGTGTCCAGCGCGAACCGGACCGGCCGGCCCGCCGCGACGACGGCGGCCGACGCCGCCGAGCAGCTGGGCGAGGCGATCGCCGTGGTGCTCGACGGCGGCCCGACACCCGGCAACGCGCCGTCGACGATCGTCGACGCCACGGGTGACCGGCTGCGCGTGATCCGCCTCGGCGCGATCCCCCTCGCGGAGCTGCGCGCCGTGGCCGACGTCCTCGGGCCGGACGAGCCGCGCGAGCCGGCGCACGACGAGCCCGCGGCGGGGTCCGCGGAGGCGACGGGCGGTGCCGACGCGCCGGGCGACGGCCGGTGAGGGCGTACATCCTGCTGCTCGTCGTCGCCGCGGCGGCGACGTACCTGCTGACGCCGGTCGCCCGGCGGCTTGCGTTCTCCTGGGGCGCGATCACCGCCGTCCGGGCCCGTGACGTCCACCACGAGCCGACGCCCCGCCTCGGGGGGCTGGCGATGTTCCTCGGGCTGCTCGTCGGCACGCTGCTGGCCAGCCGGCTGGGCTTCCTGCACTCGGTGTTCGACAACCCGCACCCGGTGATCGGCATCGTCGGCGGTGCCGCGATCGTGTGCGCGCTCGGGGTCGCCGACGACATCTGGGACCTCGACTGGCTGACGAAGCTCATGGGCCAGGTGCTGGCCGCGGTGTTCCTCGCCTGGCAGGGCGTGCTGCTCTACCAGATGCCCCTGCTCGGCGTCGTCGCGTGGTCCGGCCGGGTGTCGACGTTCGTCACGGTGCTGTCCGTCGTCGTCGCGATGAACGCGGTGAACTTCGTCGACGGCCTCGACGGGCTGGCCGCCGGCATGGTGGCGATCGGCGGCTCCGCCTTCATGGCGTACAGCTACCTGCTGACCGTCTCGACGAGCGAGAACGACTACGCCAGCCTGGCGACGCTCGTGCTGGCGCTGCTCGTGGGCATCTGCGTCGGCTTCCTGCCGCACAACTTCTACCCCGCACGGATCTTCATGGGCGACTCGGGCGCGCTGCTGCTGGGGTTCGTCATCGCGGCCGCCGGCATCGTCGTCACCGGTCAGATCGACCCCGGCTCGGTCACCACGCGCGTCTCGTTCCCCGCGTTCCTGCCGATGCTGCTGCCGCTGGCGGTGCTCGTCCTGCCGCTGCTCGACATGGCGATGGCCGTCGTGCGCCGCGTCGGCGCCGGCCACTCGCCGTTCCACCCCGACGCCCGCCACCTGCACCACCGGCTGCTGGCGCTCGGGCACTCGCACCGGCGCGCGGTGGCGATCATGTACCTGTGGACGGCGCTGTTCGCCTTCGGGGCGGCGGCGCTCGTGCGCTGGTCGACGACGACCGTGCTCATCGCGATGGCGGTCGGCGTCGTCGTCGCCACCCTGCTGACCCTCGGCCCGCTGCGCGGCCGGTCCCTGCGACGCCAGGAGGCGCCATGACCCAGCAGCCCGACGCCAGGCGCGGGAACCCGACGCCGGCCGAGGCGGTGTTCCGGCGCGCGCTGCGCGACGTGGCGATCCTGCTCGCCGTGCTGCTCGTCCTCGGGCTCGTCGTCGGCGGGCTGGTCGCCGGGCTGCCGGGCGTCTGGGGCGCGCTCATCGGCTGGGGGCTGGCCGTCGTCTTCTCGACGACGACGATCGTGGCGATGCTGCGCACGGTGCGGTCGTCGCCGGCCGCGATGGCAGCGCTCGTCATGGGGACCTGGCTGGCCAAGGTGCTGGTCGTCATCGTCGTGCTCGCCGTGCTGCGGCCGCTCGACTTCTACTCGCGGCCGGTCTTCGGCGCGGTGCTGGCGATCGCCGTCATCGGCTCGGCCCTGCTCGACTACCGCGCGGTCACCACGGGACGTGTGCCCTATGTCGAACCGGGCGAACGGGACGCATCGGGCGGATCCGCGAGGACCTAGGGCCACGCGGTCGCCCTCACAGCATGGGTTAGGCTTTCCGCTGACCATGACGGCCGGGGCGCCGGAGCCGGTTGCCCGCATGGCTGCGGTGTGGCCCGAATCGACCCCACGACCACCAGGGAGTGTGCCCTGACCAGCCTTGTGACGGTGCTCCCGCTCGCGGCCGACGGTGGCGGGTTCCAGCCCCCGACGATCAACGACTTCTTCCCGCCGCCGATCCTCTTCTCGGGCACGTGGTTCGAGTTCAACCGGGTCGAGCTGGTGCGGATCGTCGCCGCGCTCGTCATCGTCTCTCTGTTCGTCGTCGCCGCCCGCCGCGCCAAGCTCGTGCCGGGCCGGTTCCAGTCCGCGATCGAGTGGGTGCTCGACTTCGTGCGGACGGGCATCGCCGAGGACGTGCTGGGCAAGGAGAACGCCAAGCGGTACGTGCCCCTGCTGACGACGGTGTTCGTCGCGATCCTCGGGTTCAACCTCACCGGCATCGTGCCGTTCCTCAACATCGCCGGCACCAGCCGCATCGGGCTGCCCCTGCTCCTCGCGCTGTGGGTCTACGTCATGTACCTCGGCGCGGGCATCAAGAAGCACGGCGTCGGCGGATTCCTCAAGGCGAGCCTGTTCCCGCCCGGCGTGCCGCCGTTCCTCTACGTGCTGCTGACGCCGGTCGAGCTGCTCCAGGTGTTCGTCATCCGGCCGGCCACGCTGGCGCTGCGACTCACGGCGAACATGATCGCCGGGCACCTCATGCTGGTGCTCTGCTTCGGGGCGACCGAGTACTTCCTCGTCGAGGCTGCCCCGGCGATGAAGGCCTTCGGCGTCCTGACGTTCCTCTCCGGCTTCGTCATGACGCTCTTCGAGGTCTTCGTCGCCGCCCTGCAGGCCTACATCTTCGCCGTCCTCGCCGCCGTCTACCTCAGCCTGTCGATCGCCGACGAGCACTGAACCCCATCGCCCGGCCGACCGGCCGGGCGCCGAAGGAAGGAAAGCGACCGTGTCCAGCCTCATCCTCGCCGCAGCCGACACCGTCTCCGGCAACCTGGCCACCATCGGCTACGGCCTCGCGGTGCTCGGCCCCGGCATCGGCCTCGGAATCCTCATCGGCAAGACCGTCGAGGGCATGGCCCGCCAGCCGGAGGTCTCGAACCAGCTGCGCACCACGATGTTCATCGGCATCGGCTTCGTCGAGGTGCTCGGCCTCCTCGGCCTGATCACCGGGTTCCTCTTCAAGTGAGCACGGCCGCGCTCGCCGCGGTCGCCCTGGCAGCCGCGGACAGTCAGCCGGTCGACGGGATCCACCTGCTGATCCCGGCGGTCGCCGACATCGTCGGCTCGCTGGTCGTCGTCCTCATCATCGCGGTCCCGTTCTGGAAGTACGTCCTGCCGACGTTCCAGAAGATCTTCGACGAGCGGGCCGAGAAGATCGAGGGCGGCCTGGCCAAGGCCGAGCTCGCGCAGGCGGAGGCCGCCGCGACGCTCGCCGACTACCAGCAGCACCTCGCCGAGGCGCGGGCCGAGGCGGCGAAGATCCGCGAGGACGCGCGTGCCGAGGGTGCGCAGATCGTCACGGAGCTCAAGCGCAAGGCGCAGGACGAGGCCGGCCGCATCGCCGACACGTCGCGCAAGCAGATCGAGGCGGAGCGCCAGCAGGCGGCCGTGTCACTGCGCGGCGAGGTGGGCGCGCTCGCGACCGAGCTGGCGTCGAAGATCGTCGGCGAGTCGCTGGCCGACGAGGCGCGGCGCTCGCGCGTCGTCGAGCGGTTCCTCGACGACATCGAGGCGTCCGCCGTCGCCAGCGGTGCCGGGCCGGCGAAGGGTGACCGATCCTGATGCCAGGCGTGATGCGGGGGACGAGCCGGGCGTCGCTGGCCGCGGTCGCGCGCCGGTGGGAGCCGGTCGCCTCGGCGGCCGGTGACGAGGCGCTGAGGCTGGCCGACGAGCTGTTCGCGCTCGTCGACGCCCTCGACTCCTCCGGCTCGCTGCGCCGCGTCCTCGCCGACCCGTCCTCAGAGCCGGAGGTGAAGGCGGCGGTCGTCACCCGGTTGCTCCAGCGGGCCGACCCGCGCACCGTGGCGGTCGCCACCGACCTGGTCGGCGCCCGCTGGTCCGCCGACCGCGACCTGGCCGACGCCGCCCAGCGGCTCGGGGTCGACGCGGTGCTCACGGCGGCCGAGCAGGCCGGCCAGCTCGACGTCGTCGGCGACGAGCTGTTCGTCATCACGCGCGCGCTGGCCGGTCAGCGCGAGCTGCGCCGGACGCTGCACGACCCGACGGTGCCCCCGGACCAGCGCGCGGCGCTCATCGACGCGGTCCTGGGAGGCCGGGCGATGCCGTCGACCCGCGCGCTCGCCCGCCGGGCCGCGGCGGCCCCGCGCGGTCGCAGGTTCGTGGCGCAGCTCGGCGACGTGATGGACCTCATCGCCGAGCGCTTCAACCGGCGGGTGGCGACGGTGACCGTCGCGGCACCGCTGGACGGCGCGCAGAGCGAGCGTCTGGCGAGCCTGCTGGCGACCGCCCTCGGCCGCCAGGTGGAGCTCAACGTCATCGTGGACCCCACCGTCGTGGGCGGGCTGCGCGTGCAGTCCGGCCCCGACGTCATCGACGCCACCGTGCTGGCGCGCCTCGCGGACGCGCGCCGACGGCTGGCGAGCTGATCGACTGACCCCGCGCGCGGTGCGTGCGACTCGTGAGGAGACAAGGAATGACTGAGCTGACGATCCGGCCGGACGACATCCGGGCCGCGCTGGACCGCTTCGTGCAGTCGTACGAGCCGCCCGCGGCGGTGGCCGAGGAGATCGGCCGCGTCACCCTGGCGGCCGACGGCATCGCGCAGGTCGAGGGCCTGCCCGGCGCGATGGCGAACGAGCTGCTGGAGTTCGAGGACGGCACGCTCGGCCTGGCCCTCAACCTCGACGTGCGCGAGATCGGCGTCGTCGTGCTCGGGGAGTTCGCGGGCATCGAGGAGGGCCAGCCGGTCCGGCGGACGGGCGAGGTGCTGTCCGTGCCGGTCGGCGACGGGTACCTCGGGCGCGTCGTGGACCCGCTGGGCCGCCCGATCGACGGGCTGGGCGAGGTCGCCACCGAGGGCCGGCGCGCCCTCGAGCTGCAGGCCCCCGGCGTCATGCACCGCAAGTCGGTCCACGAGCCGCTGCAGACCGGCCTCAAGGCGATCGACACGATGATCCCGATCGGCCGCGGTCAGCGCCAGCTCATCATCGGCGACCGGCAGACCGGCAAGACCGCGATCGCGATCGACACGATCATCAACCAGAAGGCCAACTGGGCCACCGGCGACCCGAAGCAGCAGGTGCGCTGCGTCTACGTCGCGATCGGCCAGAAGGGCTCGACCATCGCCTCGGTGCGCGGCGCCCTCGAGGAGGCCGGCGCGCTGGAGTACACGACGATCGTCGCGGCGCCCGCGTCCGACCCTGCGGGCTTCAAGTACCTCGCCCCCTACACCGGCTCGGCCATCGGCCAGCACTGGATGTACCAGGGCCAGCACGTGCTCATCGTGTTCGACGACCTCTCCAAGCAGGCCGAGGCCTACCGCGCGGTGTCCCTGCTGCTTCGTCGTCCGCCGGGGCGCGAGGCCTACCCGGGCGACGTGTTCTACCTCCACTCCCGGCTCCTGGAGCGTTGCGCCAAGCTGTCCGACGACCTGGGCGCCGGCTCGATGACCGGCCTGCCCATCATCGAGACGAAGGCGAACGACGTGTCGGCGTACATCCCGACCAACGTCATCTCCATCACGGACGGCCAGATCTTCCTGCAGTCCGACCTGTTCAACGCCGACCAGCGCCCGGCGGTCGACGTCGGCATCTCGGTGTCCCGCGTCGGCGGCGCGGCCCAGGTCAAGGCGATGAAGCAGGTCTCCGGCACGCTGAAGATCGACCTGGCGCAGTACCGCTCGCTCGAGGCGTTCGCGATGTTCGCGTCCGACCTGGACGCGGCCTCCCGCGCCCAGCTCGCCCGCGGCGCCCGGCTGATGGAGCTCCTCAAGCAGGGCCAGTACACGCCGTACCCGGTGGAGAACCAGGTGGCGTCGATCTGGGCCGGCACCAAGGGCAAGCTCGACGACGTGCCGATCGAGGACGTCCGCCGGTTCGAGACGGACCTCCTGGACCACCTGCGGCGCAACACCTCGGTGCTGACGACCGTCGCGGAGACCGGGCTGCTCAAGCCCGACACCGAGGCGGAGCTGGAGAAGGCGGTCGACGAGTTCCGCGCCGGCTTCGTCCTGGCGGACGGCACTCCGCTCGTCGGTGCCGTCAACCAGACCGAGGTCGAGCCGGTCGACGTCGAGCAGGAGCAGATCATCCGGCAGAAGAAGGCGTAGGCAGGCGAGCATGGCAGGTTCGCAGCGCGTCTACCGCCAGCGCATCCGGTCCACCCAGGCGCTGAAGAAGATGTTCCGCGCCCAGGAGCTGATCGCGGCCTCCCGCATCGGCAAGGCCCGGGACCGCATGGCCAGGGCCACGCCGTACGCGCGGGCGATCACCCGCGCGGTCTCGGCGCTGGCGACGCACTCGGACGTGTCGCACCCGTTCCTCGTCGAGCGGCGCGACACCGGGCGGGCCGCGGTGCTGCTGGTCGCCAGCGACCGGGGCATGGCCGGCGCCTACTCGGCGACGGTCATCCGCGAGACCGAGAAGCTCATCGCCCGGCTGACGGCCGAGGGCAAGCGGGTGGTGCTCTACGTCGCCGGGCGGCGCGCCGAGACCTACTACACGTTCCGGCAGCGGCCGCCGGAGCGGTCGTGGGTGGGTCAGTCCGACGCGCCGACGAGCGAGCTGGCCGACGAGATCGCCGGCGTGCTGCTCGACGCGTACACCGCGCCCGCCGAGGCGGGCGGCGTCGACGAGCTGCACGTGGTGTACACGCAGTTCGTCAACATGGTGTCGCAGCGCCCGCGCGTCATCCGGCTGCTGCCGCTCGAGGTCGTCGAGGGCGTCGTCGAGCCGGGGCAGGACGAGGTCCTGCCGCTCTACGAGTTCGAACCGAGCCCCGAGGTGGTGCTCGACGCGCTGCTGCCGCGCTACGTCCGCGCGCGCATCCACGCCGTGCTGCTCCAGGCGGCGGCCTCCGAGCTCGCCGCGCGCCAGCGCGCGATGCACACGGCGACGGACAACGCGGAGGACCTCATCCGCACCTACACACGGCTGGCCAACCAGGCCCGTCAGGCCGAGATCACCCAGGAGATCAGCGAGATCGTCTCGGGCGCCGACGCGCTCGCAGCGGCCTCCTGACCGACGAAGCGAGGACAGAGCAATGACCGCCACCACCGTCGCCCCGACGGCCACCGAGCACGCTCCCGGCGTCGGTCGCGTCGCCCGGGTGATCGGGCCCGTCGTCGACATCGAGTTCCCGCCGGACCAGATCCCGGAGATGTACAACGCGCTGACGGTGCCGATCGAACTCGCCGGCCAGGGCGAGGGCGAGTCGAGCCACAGCCTGACCCTCGAGGTCGCCCAGCACCTCGGCGACTCCCTCGTCCGGGCGATCGCCCTCAAGCCGACCGACGGCCTGGTGCGCGGCGCCTCGGTGACCGACACCGGCGCGCCGATCTCGGTGCCGGTGGGCGACGTCACCAAGGGTCACGTGTTCAACGTCACCGGCGACGTGCTCAACCTGCAGCCGGGCGAGACGCTCGAGATCACCGAGCGCTGGCCGATCCACCGCAAGCCGCCGGCCTTTGACCAGCTGGAGTCGAAGACGACGATGTTCGAGACCGGCATCAAGGTCATCGACCTGCTCACGCCCTACGTCCAGGGCGGGAAGATCGGCCTGTTCGGCGGCGCGGGCGTCGGCAAGACCGTCCTCATCCAGGAGATGATCCAGCGCGTCGCGCAGGAGCACGGCGGTGTCTCGGTGTTCGCCGGAGTCGGCGAGCGCACCCGTGAGGGCAACGACCTCATCGCCGAGATGGAGGAGGCCGGCGTCTTCGACAAGACGGCCCTCGTCTTCGGCCAGATGGACGAGCCGCCGGGGACCCGCCTGCGCGTCGCGCTGTCCGCCCTGACGATGGCGGAGTACTTCCGCGACGTGCAGCACCAGGACGTGCTGCTGTTCATCGACAACATCTTTCGGTTCACGCAGGCCGGCTCCGAGGTGTCGACCCTGCTCGGCCGCATGCCGTCCGCCGTCGGCTACCAGCCGAACCTGGCCGACGAGATGGGCGCCCTGCAGGAGCGCATCACCTCCACGCGCGGCCACTCGATCACGTCGCTCCAGGCGATCTACGTGCCGGCCGACGACTACACCGACCCGGCGCCCGCGACGACGTTCGCGCACCTGGACGCCACCACCGAGCTGTCCCGCGAGATCGCCTCCCGTGGCCTCTACCCGGCCGTGGACCCGCTGAGCTCGACGAGCCGCATCCTCGACCCGCGGTACGTCGGCCAGGCGCACTACGACGTGGCGACCCAGGTCAAGGCGATCCTGCAGCGCAACAAGGAGCTCCAGGACATCATCGCGATCCTCGGTGTCGACGAGCTGTCCGAAGAGGACAAGACCGTCGTCGCGCGGGCCCGCCGCATCCAGCAGTTCCTCTCGCAGAACACCTACATGGCGACGAAGTTCACCGGCGTCGAGGGCTCCACGGTCCCCGTCGCCGAGACCGTCGAGGCGTTCAAGAAGATCGCCGAGGGCGAGTTCGACCACATCGCCGAGCAGGCGTTCTTCAACGTCGGTGGCCTCGAGGACCTCGAGAAGAACTGGGCCCGCATCCAGAAGGACTACGGGGTCTGATGGCACAGCTCGAGGTCGACATCGTCGCCGCCGACGGCAAGGTCTGGTCGGGTGCCGCCCGCCAGGTCTCGGCCCCGGCCGCCGACGGCGGGATGGGCATCCTGCCCGGGCACACGCCCGTGCTCGCGGTGCTGCGTGCCGGCGAGGTCCGCGTCACGGAGCACGCCGGATCGCCGGCGCTGCGCTGGACCGTGGACGGCGGGTTCCTCTCCGTCGACTCCGACCAGGTGACGATCGTCGTCGACGACGCGCAGCCGGTCACCGAGAGCCACTGAGGACCGCGGCGTGCACTGGACGGTGGGGCTGATCATCGGTCTGGCCGTCGCCGTGCTCGTCGTCACCGCGGTGCTCTGGGTGTCACGCACCACCACCCTGACGCGCCGCATCGGCTCGTTCGGCTGCCAGCTGGCGGAGCGGGAGGGCGGCCCGTGGCGCGCGGGCATCGCGCAGTACGGGCGCGTGCGGATGTACTGGTGGCGACGGGCGTCGCTCGCCCCTCGCGCGGCGGCCGTGTGGCGCCGCCAGGGGCTCGTCGTGCTCGAGCGCCACTTCCTCCCGACCGACCTCGCGCCCGGCCAGCGGCCGATCGCCGTCGTCGTCCACTGCCGGGTGGTCGGCGACGACGGCCCGCACGAGCTCTGGCTGAAGATGGCGCCGGCCGCCTACGACGGCTTCACGGGGTGGATCGAGGCGACCCCGACGTCCGTGCGGATGGTGTTCTAGTGCGGCTCGTCGTGGCCACCTGCACCGCCACCTACTCCGGCCGGCTGGATGCCCACCTGCCGCTCGCGCGGCGGCTGCTCGTGGTCAAGGCAGACGGGTCGGTGCTGCTGCATGCCGACGGCGGCTCGTACAAGCCCCTCAACTGGATGAGCCCGCCGTGCTCGCTCACGGTCTCCGCGCCGTCCGACGACGCCGCGGCCGCGGGGGTCACCGAGGTCTGGACGGTGCAGCAGGCGAAGTCCGACGACCGCCTCGTCGTCGAGCTGTACGACGTCGCCCACGACTCCTCGCACGACCTCGGCGTCGACCCCGGGCTGGTCAAGGACGGCGTCGAGGCCCACCTGCAGGTGCTGCTGGCCGAGCAGATCTCGCTGCTGGGGGAGGGGCACACCCTGGTGCGCCGCGAGTTCCCGACGGCCATCGGACCGGTGGACATCCTCGCGCGCGACCCCTCGGACGGGTTCCGGCACGTCGCCGTGGAGATCAAGCGGCGCGCGACGATCGACGCGGTCGAGCAGCTGACGCGCTACCTCGACCTCCTCAACCGCGACCCTCTGCTGGCGCCGGTCCGAGGGATCCTCGCCGCGCAGTCGATCGCGCCGCAGGCGCGCGTGCTGGCCGCCGACCGCGGGATCGACGTGCTCGTCCTGGACTACGACGCCATGCGCGGCGTCGACGACGCGTCGCTGCGCCTCTTCTGACCCTGGCCGGGATGCCACGATGGTGGCGTGTCGGTGCTCGACCCGTTGCTCGGCAGCGCGCAGGAGCGCGCCGAGCACGCGCTGACCCTGCGGCGCACGCTCCTGGCGATCGGGTGGGCGAGCCTCGTCGGGCTCGCGCTGGTCGTCGGGACCGTGGTGGCCACGGACCGGTCGCTCGCCGGTGCGGGGGTGACCCTCGGCGCGTGGATCGTGTGGCTCGTCGTCGGCGCCGTCGTCGCCACGCTGCCAGTGACGGTCGGAGCCCTGTGGGCGCTGCGGCGGCTGCCGGCCGGACGCTGGCCGCGGGTCGTCGTCGGCGGCTCGGCGGGCGCCCTGTTCGGTCTCGTCGCGGAGCTGCTCGCGGTGGGGTTGAGCCCGTGGGCCCTCCTTCGCGACGAGCTCGGGTTCGGGGCGATGCTCCTGCTCTGGCCGTCGGTGGCCGGCGCGGTCGCGGGATGGATCGTCGGACCGCGGCCGGTCGCGGCGGTCCCCGGCCCGGGGCCGGACGAGCGGGCGGAGGACGCCCTGGCGGACCGGGCCGACTGACCACCGACCCGCCCGGTTGCGGGCCGTCCGGCAGGACCGACAGACCACCTCGGCGCCCGGCGGGCCTGGAAGGATGTCGGCCGTGACCTCGCTGCCCGGTGCCGAGCCCTCGTTCGTCCTCCGCGGCCGGGTGGTGACCCCCGACGACGTGCTCGACGACGGCGCGGTCGTCGTCCAGGGGGTGCAGCTGCGGTGGGTCGGCCCGGCGGCCGAGGTCCCGGAGCGGTGGCGGGCGGCGGTGCCCGCGGCCACCGCCGACACCCTCCTGCCCGGCCTGGTCGACATCCACTGCCACGGCGGCGGTGGAGCGAGCTTCCCCGACGCCACGACGCCCGACGAGGTGGCGACCGCCGCCCGGGAGCACCTGGCGCACGGCACGACGAGCCTCGTCGGGTCCCTCGTCACGGCGGCCGCGGACGTGCTCGTCGAGCGCGCGGCGCTGCTGGCCGACGCCGTCGACGCCGGCGTGCTCGCCGGCATCCACGCCGAGGGGCCCTTCCTGTCGTACGACCGGCGCGGGGCGCAGAGCCCGGCCGACCTGGTGCCCGGCGACCCGGCGCTGGTGCGACGGCTCGTCGAGGCGTCGCGCGGCACGCTCGTCACGATGACCGTGGCGCCCGAGATCCCGGGTGTCGTCGCACCGCCCGACGACGTCATGGCCGCGCTCGTCGCCGGCGGCGCGCTGCCGTCCGTCGGCCACACCGACGCGAGCGCCGAGGAGGCCGAGGCGGCGATCGCCCGCGCTGTCGAGCTCCTGCGGGCCGACCCCTTCGCGGCCGGCCGCCGCCCCACCGCGACGCACCTGTTCAACGGCATGCGGCCGCTGCACCACCGGGAACCCGGGCCCGTGGCGGCCTGCCTGGCGGCGGCGGCCCGGGGAGAGCTCGTCGTCGAACTCGTCGCCGACGGCACGCACCTGGCCGACGCGACCGTCCGGACGGTGTTCGAGCTCGTCGGGCCGGACGCGATCATGCTGGTCACGGACGCGATGGCGGCCACGGGCCTCGGTGACGGCGACTACCGGCTCGGCCCGATGGCCGTGCGCGTGGCCGACGGCGTCGCGCGGATCGTCCAGCCCGACGGCTCGGCCGGCTCGATCGCCGGCGGCATCGCCCACCTGCTCGACGTCGTCCGCTGCACGGTGCGCGCGGGCGTCCCGCTGGCGCACGCGGTGCGTGCGGCCAGCCTCACCCCGGCGGACGTCCTCGGCTTCCGCGACCTCGGCCGGCTCGTCGCGGGCCACCGCGCGGACCTCGTCGTGGTCGACGACGACCTGCGCCCCCGCCGCGTGATGCGCCAGGGCGCCTGGGTCGCGGACGGACCCGCCACCGCCTGACGCCGGGCCGCCGGCCCGGCCGACCACGCACGGGCCGCCGGCCGCCCGCCCGGCCGACCACGCACGGGCCGCCGGCCGCCCGCCCGGCCGACCACGCACGGGCCGCCGGCCGCCCGCCCGGCCGCCCCGGCCGCCCGCCGGTTGGGCCGGCGAGGTCGATAGGTCTGCGCGACGTCGACACCTGCGGATATCGACGTCGCACGGGCCTGTCGACGTCGCGGGTGGGGCCACCGCCGGCGCCGGCGGCCGGGGCGCGGACGGGGCGCGGACGGTCGAGGTCGAATCGATTCGACTTTCCTCGCGCGGCGGTGGTAGCGTTCCCACGCGGCGTCGCACCGGCGCGCCCGTCAGAGCACAGCGTGCACCAGCGCGAAAGGCAGCCCATGGCCACGTCCCGTCCGTCCGGCCGCACCTTCCCGAGCGACTTCGTCTTCGGCTCCGCGACCGCCAGCTACCAGATCGAGGGCGCCGTGCACGAGGGCGGCCGCGGCCCGTCGATCTGGGACACCTTCAGCCACACGCCCGGCAAGGTGCTGAACGACGACACGGGCGACATCGCGGCGGACCACTACCACCGGGTCGCGCAGGACGTCGCGCTCATGCAGGAGCTCGGCCTGGAGGCCTACCGGTTCTCGGTCGCCTGGCCGCGCATCCAGCCGACGGGTGCCGGCGAGCCGAACGCCGAGGGCCTGGCGTTCTACTCCGACCTCGTCGACCGGCTCGTCGCCGCGGGCATCAAGCCCGTTGTCACCCTGTACCACTGGGACCTGCCGCAGGCCCTGGAGGACGAGGGCGGCTGGTCCAACCGCGAGACCGCCTACCGCTTCGCGGAGTACGCGCGCATCGTCGCCCGCGCCCTCGGCGACCGGGTCCACACCTGGAGCACCCTCAACGAGCCCTGGTGCTCGGCGTTCCTCGGCTATGCCTCCGGCGTGCACGCCCCCGGCGTGACCGACGACGAGCGCGCGCTCAAGGCGGTGCACCACCTCAACCTCGCGCACGGGCTGGCCGCCCGCGCCCTGCGCGACGAGCTGGGCCAGGACACGCAGATCTCCGTCACGCTCAACCTCCACCCGTTGACCCCGGCGACCCAGTCCCCGGAGGACCTCGAGGCGCTCCGGCGCGTCAACACCATCGGCAACGAGGTGTTCCTCCAGCCGCTGCTCGAGGGCCGGTACCCGGCAGAGGTCTTCGCCGACACCGCGCACGTGACCGACTGGTCCTTCGTGCAGGAGGGCGATCTCGACCTCATCCAGGTCCCGATCGACCTGCTCGGGCTCAACTACTACGACGACTCGGTGGTGCGCCACGGCACGCCGCCGGTGGGCGACGGCACCCCGGGCCCGGACGGCCACAAGAGCTCCGAGCGCATCCCGTGGGTGGGGGCCGACGAGGTCGAGTGGGTGCAGCGCCCGGGACCGCGCACGGCGATGGGCTGGGGCATCCACCCCGAGGGCCTGACGCGGATGCTCCTCGAGATCGCGCAGCGCTACCCCGGCCAGCCGCTGGCTGTCACCGAGAACGGCGCCGCGTTCTACGACGAGGTCACCGACGGCCGCGTCCACGACCAGGACCGCGTCGACTACCTGCACGACCACATCGACGCCGTCGGGGCGGCGCTTGCGGCGGGCGCCGACGTCCGCGGCTACTACGTCTGGTCGCTCATGGACAACTTCGAGTGGGCGTACGGGTACGACCGCCGCTTCGGCGTGGTCCACGTCGACTACCCCACCGGCACCCGCACGGTGAAGGACTCCGCCCGCTGGTACGCCGACGTGATCCGCACGCGCACGGTCGTCCCGCCGACAGTCGCGTAGCCGGCCGCTCGTCGTGCCCGGGGCCGGAGCGCCGTCCGGGCACGACGACCGGCGCGGGATGATGGCCGCGTGCCGAGCAGCCGGAGGTCCGCCAAGCGGCCCTACGCCGCCGCGCACGTGCCGCTCGACCTCGACCGCGCCAGCGGTGGCCGGTCGGCCGAGAGCGGGCCCGACGGCGAGTGGGTGGTGCAGCGGCTGCGCGGCTCCGACAAGGAGTACCGCTGCCCGGGCTGCGACCAGCTGATCGCGGCGGGCACGGCGCACCTCGTCGCGTGGCGGTCCGACGACCTGCTGGGCGACGGCGTGCAGGGCCGCCGCCACTGGCACCCCGCGTGCTGGCAGGCGCGCGCCCGGCGCGGACCCACCCGACGATGACGGCACCTCGCCTGGTCGCCACCGACCTCGACGGCACGCTCCTGCGATCGGACGGGACCGTCTCGGCGCGGACGGCCGCCGCGCTGGCGGCGTGCGCCGAGGCCGGCGTCGAGGTCGTCTTCGTCACCGCCCGCCCGCCGCGCTGGCTCGCCGACCTCGCGCCGCACGTCGGCGCCCACGGCGTCGCGATCTGCATCAACGGCGCGGCCGTCGTGGAGGTGGCCACCGGGCGCGTGCTCGACGAGCGCGGCATGACCGCGACCCAGGTGACGGACCTGGCGCGGCGGCTGCGGCTGGCGGGTGCCGGCACGGTCCACCTCGCCGTGGAGCGGGTGGTCGGCTTCGCCGCCGAGAGGGGCTACCGGAGCCGGCACGTGGCGCCGCCGGGCAGCCCGGTGGTGGCGCGCATCGAGCAGGTGCTGACCGACTCCACGCTCAAGCTCCTTGTGCGTGCCGAGGACGCGGGCGTCGACCTCGACGCGTTCGTGGCACGCCTGGCGGCCGCCGTCGGCGCCGACGCCGAGGTGAGCCACTCGGGGGCGGAGGGGCTGGCCGAGATCGCGCCGCCGGGCGTCTCGAAGGCGAGCGCGCTCGCCCGGTGGTCGGCGGCCCTCGGCATCGCCCCCGACGACGTCTGGGCGGCCGGCGACGCCCCCAACGACCTGCCGATGCTGCGGTGGGCCGGCGTCGGCTGCGCCGTCGCGAACGCCCACCCGGCGGTGCTGGCGGCCGCCGACCGGGTGCTGCCGGCCAACGACGACGACGGCGTCGCCATCCTGCTCGAGGAGGCGGCCGAGGCCGCCCGGGGGCGGGCATAGGCTCGAGCCGATGAGCGCGCAGACCCGCACCCCGATCCGTTCCCTGACCGTGCTGCCGGCCCTGCGCGAGGACGTCGAGCTGCACACCGCCGACGGCCTGACGCTCGTCGGCGAGCTCGCCCTCCCGGTCGACGACGCGGGCGAGCCGGTGACGCCGACCGCGACGCTCGTCACGCTGCACCCGCTGCCGACGCACGGCGGCTACATGGATTCGCACGTGCTCCGCAAGGCGGCGTGGCGGCTGCCCGCGCTGGCCGGTATGGCGGTGCTGCGCTTCAACACGCGCGGCACGACGAGCCCGCGCGGCACGTCGCAGGGCGCCTTCGACGAGGGCATCGGGGAACGCTTCGACGTCGCCGCGGCGATCGAGCTGGCCGAGTTCCACGACCTGCCGCACCTGTGGCTGGTCGGCTGGTCGTTCGGCACCGAGCTCGCGCTCAAGTACGGCCGGGACCCCGCGGTCGAGGGCGCGATCCTGCTGTCACCGCCCCTGCGGCGCGCGACGGACGACGACCTGGCGGCGTGGGCCGCGTTCGGCCGGCCGCTGGTGGCGCTCGTCCCGGAGCACGACGACTTCCTCGTGCCGGCGCAGGCCGCGCCGCACTTCGCGGGGCTGGCGAACGCGGAGATGATCGCCGTCGCGGGTGCGCGCCACCTCTGGGTGGGGGAGGCTCAGGTGCGGCGGGTGCTCGACGAGATCGTCGCGCACGTGCTGCCCGGCCACGGTCCTCTGCCGACGACCTGGGACGGGCCGAGCACCCAGGCGACAGGATCCGCCGACCCGACGGGGGAGGACGCATGAGCCAGGCCGCGGTGCGGCGCGCCGCCGGACCCGAGCACCACGAGGACGCCTTGCCCCTCGTCCTGCTCCACGCGTTCCCGCTCGACTCGCGGATGTGGGACGCCGCCGGCGCCCTCGTCCCGGCGCCACGGGCCGTGTACGCGGTCGACCTGCCGGGCTCGCCGGGGCACGCCGTCGACCTGCCGGAGCCACCGTCGCTGGACGCCTGCGCCGACCTCGTCGCCGCCGCGCTGGCCGACGCCGGCATCACCCGCGCGGTCGTCGCCGGCCTGTCGATGGGTGGGTACACCGCGCTCGCGCTCGCCGAGCGGCACCCTTCGCTCGTCGCGGGCCTCGGACTGCTGGACACCAAGTCCGTCGCCGACACCCGGGAGGCCGCCGCGAACCGGCTCGCGCGGGCGGCGCGGCTCGAGACGTCCGGGTCCGTCGCGGAGGTGGTGCCCGACGCCGACGTGCTGCTGGGGGAGACGTCCCGCGCCGCCCGCCGCGACGTGCGTGACCAGGTGCTGGGCTGGATCGCCGAGCAGGTGCCCGCGGGGCTCGCGTGGCAGCAGCGGGCCATGGCCGCGCGGCCCGACCGCACTCACGTGCTGCGGGCCTACCAGGGTCCGGTGACCGTCGTGGTGGGCGACGAGGACACCCCGACCCCGGTGGCCCAGGCGGAGGCGATGGCGGCCGCCGCCGGCGGGGCGCCCCTGGTCGTCGTGCGAGGGGCGGGGCACCTGACGGCGGTCGAGGACCCGGCCGCGGTGGCCGCCGCGCTCGCCGACCTCGCCCAGCGGGCTGACGGGAGCTGACCGCTCGAGCCGCCGCTAGCGGGTGCCGCCCGCCAGCACGCGGGCGATCGCCACGTCGAGGTCGAGCGACTCGCCGTCCTTGCCGCCGGCGCCGAGCACCAGGGGCGGGTCCGAGGGCTCCGGCCGGACGCCGCGCAGGCTCGCCCGCAGGCTCGTCGGCGCGCGCAGCACGTAGAACTCGCCGTCGGTGTCGACCGCGAGCGTGCGGTCCTGGCGCAGGTACCAGCCCTGCAGCGGGGTCCGGTAGGTGTGCCGGCCGTCGAAGCTGCGCACGACGAGCGGCTCGGGCGACGGCCCTTCCGCCAGCGCTCGCACGACGAGCCCGTGCAGCATCTGACGGGCGCGGGCCGACTCGGCCGCCTGCCGGCGCGCGAGGGACTGCGCGTGGTGGTCCGCCGCGGCGCGACGCTCCTCGCGCCAGCGCGCCGCGTCGTCGCCGGTGCCCGGCGTCGCCATCAGCGGGCGGGCGCGGCGTCCTGGTCGTCGACGACGACGGGGACGACGCCGGTGTCCTGCAGGTCCGCCGACTCGGTCGACCCGTCCGCGGCACTCTCCGGGACGGCGGCCTCGGCGGGCTGGGCGGCCTCGTCGTGCGTGCCGTCCTCGTGCGTGCCGTCCTCGTGCGTGCCGTCCTCGGGCGCCGCCTCGCCGTGCTCGGGCGCGGCCTCGCCCTGCTCGGGCGCAGCCTCGCCCTGCTCGTCGGACGCCGCCGGGCCGGGGGTGGCGGCGAGCGCGGCGGACACCGGCGCCGGCCGCGCCTTCGACTTCGACGACGAGCCGCGGCCGCCCTTGGCCGCCGGCCGTGCCGGGTGCGTCTCCGCGAACTCGGCCTGCACGCGCCCGGCCCGCTCGAGCGCGCCGCGATCGGGGTCGTTGCCGAGCAGGCTGCGCAGCTCGTCGAGGTAGGTGGTGATGGACTCCCGCTGGCGGTTGAGGTCCTCGACCTGCCGCTGGGCGCTGGTGCGCTCGCGCTCCGCCTCGGTCATCGCCTCGGAGATCTGCTTCTCGGCGTGCTCGCGCGCCTCGGCGACCACGCGGTCGGCGTTCTTGCGGGCGTTGGAGATGAGGTCGCGGGCGTGCGCCTCGGCGTCGCCGCGCACCTTCTCCGCCTGGGCGAGGGCCTTGGCGACGCGCTCCTCCGCCTCGGCGGCGTGCGCCTCGGCGTCCGCGACCAGCCGCTCGGTCTCGGCGCGCACCTGCGCGGTCCGGTCCTCGTCGGCCTTCTCCGCGGCCGCACGCTTCGAGGCGATCGAGATCTCGGCCTCGGCCATCTTCTGCTCGGCGTCCTGGACGAGCGTGTCGGCGTGCGCCTTGGCGGCGGCGGCCTGGTCCGCGATCGAGCGGTGGGCCTCGGTGAGGAGGCGCTCCACCTCGAGCCGCGTCGTCTCGCGCAGCTGGCTGGTCTCCCGCTCGGTGGTGGCGCGCAGCTCGGCGACCTCGCGCTCGGTGGTCTCGCGCAGCTGGGTCGTCTCCCGCTCGGTGGTGTCGCGCAGCTGCGTGGTCTCGGTGGCCGTGCGCTCGCGCAGCTCGGTGGTCTCGCGCACCGCGGCGGCGCGCAGCTCGGCGGCGTACTGCTCGGCCTCCGTGCGGACCTTCGTGATCGCCTGGTCGGCCTCCGTCCGGGCGGTCGAGATCTCCTCTGCCGCCAGGGCGCGCTGCTCACCGGTCTCCCGGTCGGCGGTGGCGCGGATGAAGGCGGAGTACTGGTCGGCCTCCGTGCGGAGCGCGGCCACCTCGGCGGCCACCCGCTGCTGGAGCGCCGCCGCGTCGCGCTCGGCCGTGGCGCGCACCTGGTCGGCGTACGCGGCGGCCTGCGCACGGAGCGTGGCGACCTCGTCGGTGACGTGCTGGCGCAGGGTCGCGACCTCGTCGGCCGCCTCCTGCCGCACGCGCGCCGCGTACGCGTCGGCGTCGGAGGTGGTCGCCGCGGCCTCGGCCTCGACGCGCTGCCGCAGCGTGGTCGTGTCGGCGTCGGCGGCCTGGCGCACGTCCTGCGCGTACCGCTCCGCCTCCTCGCGCTGGGCGGCGGTCTCGGTCTCGGTGCGCTGCCGCAGCTCGCTGGCAGTGCGCTCGGTGAGCAGGCGGAGCTGCGTCGCCTCGTGCTCCGTGGTGGCGCGCAGCGTGCCGAGCTCGCGCTCGAGCGTGGTGCGCCGCTCGCTCTCCTCGGTGGCGATCGCGGACTGGATGCGCTGCGCCTCGCGCTCGGCCGAGCCCACCAGCTCCTCGGCGCGGCGCTGGGCGGCGACGAGGTGGCTCTCCGCCTCGGCGGCGGCCGTCGTGCGGACCTCGTCCGCCTCCCGGCGTGCGGTGGCCAGGAGCTCGGCGACCTCGTTCTCCGCCCGGGCCCGCAGCTGGCCGGCGGCCAGCTTGGCCCGCGCGAGCGCGTCGGCGGCCTGCGCGTTGGCCTGCGAGATCACCTCGGACGACTGCTCCTCGGCGGAGCGCAGCAGCTGCTCGATCCGCGAGCCGAGCCCGGTGTACGTCGGCCGCTCGGCCTCGCGCAGCTGGCGGTGCGCCTCGGAGAGCTCGCCCGCCGTCTGCAGGGCCTTGGCGTCGGCCGCCTCGACCTGGTGGCGGGCGTCGGCGAGCCTGCGCTCGAGCTCGACGATCCGGGCGTCGACCGCGACGCGGTCGTACCCGCGGAAGTTGACCACGGGGAAGGCGGGGGTGTCGTCGACCACGGACGGTTCCTCCAGAACGCTGGGCTCGGCCCCGGCACGCAAGGGCAGCATCTCCGCCGGAGTCCGGCGCAAGGATACGCGGATCGGGTGATGCCGTGGCGCCCGGGTCCGGGCTCAGTGCGGACGGCCCAGTGCCGCCCGCCGCCTATCCTGGGGTGTCCCTCCCGAGAGGAAGCGTGTGCGGAATCGACTGATCTACGCCGCCCTCGGCATCGTCGGCGTGCTGCTGATCGGCCTGGCGATCGCGTCGGCGACGGTCTGGCGTGCGGACTCGGTGCTGCACGCATCGGCCACCGCCGACCAGGCGATCGTGGTCACCGACCCCGGGGTGCTCGAGATGGCCGGTGACCCGGTCACCGTCACCGCGACGGTGCCGACGGGCGACCGCGTCGTCCTGGCGATCGGGCGGGACACCGACGTCGACGGCTGGGTCGGCACCGCCGACCACCAGCGCGTGGCGGGCCTGTCCGGCTGGCACACGCTCGCGCTCGCGGCGCCGGCGACGCCCACGGCCAGGGCGAGCGGGACGCCGGCGCCGACGGCCACCGCCTCGGCCACCGGGACGCCGACCGACCAGCCGTCGACGACGACGAGCGCCGCCGCCGCCCCGGCAGGGACGACCACCGCCGCGCCGGCGGGGACGGCCACCGCCGCGGCGGTCCCCGACGCCACGGCCTCGGACATGTGGGTCGCGACCGCGCACGGCACGGGCTCGGCCTCGCTCACCTGGCAGGCGCAGCCGGGCCGCTGGAGCCTCCTCGTCGTCGGCTCGACCGCCGCCGGTGCGGGCGTGCCCCCGACCCTCGCCCTCGAGTGGCCCCGCTCCGTGACGACGCCGTACCTCGCGCCCGGCGTCGTCGTCGGCGGGCTCCTGGTGCTCGTCGCCCTGTTCCTGTTCTGGCGCGACCTCCGCCGCCGGCACGGCGCCGCGTGGACGCCGGTGGCGACCGGTGCGATCCCCGTCGTGACGGCCGGCCAGGGTGCCATGACCCGTCGGCAGCTGCGCGAGATGGCGGAGCTGGCCCGCACGGGTCAGCTGCCCACGATCGCCCCGCCGCCCGGGCCCACCGCGTCCGTCCCGGTCACGGCACCACCCGCCGCCGGTCCCGCGCCGCGGGTGCCGGGGCCGGTGGGCGCGTCGGTGGCGCACGACGAACCCGCGGCCTCCGGCACGGCGATCCCCGCCCCGTCGGGCGCGCCGCTGCCGGCTCTGTCCGGTGCGGCGCTCGCGGGCCCGTCCGGTGCGGCCGCGGCCGTCTCCGGGCTCGGGTCAGGGCGCGGCGTCACGCCGACGCGCGACGCGTCCTCCGGCGCGGCCGGCACCGGCCCGGGTTCCCGGCCCACGGCGCCGACCACGGGCAACGGCGACACCGCGCGCCCGTCGGCGAACGTCTCGACTCCTCCAACCACGAGCGGCGGCGACGCCGCGCGCCCGTCGGAGGACGTCGTGACTCCTCCCGCCGCGGCCGGGGCCCGGAAGGGCCGGTGGCGGCGGGCGGCCGACCCCGATCCGCAGCAAGCGGCCGAGCCCCTCTCGACGCCGGCCTCGTCGTCCTCGTCGTCCGCGTCGTGGGCTCCGCAGGAGGTCTCGTCGTCGACCGCTCCGGTGCCGGCTGGGGTCTCCCCGGTGAAGCCGCCCGCACCTGGCGGCCGCCGAGCGCGCCGCCAGGCGGCCGAGGCCGCGGCCGCGACGGCCGGCGCCGAGGCGCCGCGCGGGACGGTCGAGCCGGCCTCGTCGGGGGCGGGTGGGGAGGCGCCGTCCGCACCGGAGCCCGCCGCCCCTGCGCCCGCCGCACACCACCCCGCCTCGTCGCGCCCCGCCTGGATGCCCGCGCCCCCCGCGGCCCCGGCGCCGGCGGCCGCACCGGTGCCTGCACCGGTGCCTGCCGTCTCCTGGTCGGCTCCCGCCCCTGCCGACGCTCGGCCCGCTCCCGCTCCCGCCCCTGGCGCGGGGAGCGGTCCGGTGGCGCCCGCCCCGGCCGCCGAGCGCGCGAGCGCGTCGTCCGCGCCGGCACCGGCGCACGGCCCGGGCGCGCAGCCCGCGTGGCTCAGCCGCGTGGCGGCCCGGTGGGAGCAGGAGGACGCCGCCGCGGAGGCCGCGGAGGCGTCGGCCGCCCGCGAGCCGGACCGTTCGCAGCCGTCCCCGTCCTCGTCGGCCACCGCCGCGCCGCAGCCGAGCGAGACCGACGAGCCCTCGGCCGGCCGGACCCTGCCGCACGGTGATCCGCAGCAGCCGGCGGAGGCGTCCCGCGCCGACGCGTGGCGCCGGGCGTGGGGCCTGCCGCCGCTCGAGACCGAGGAGAACGACCGATGAGGCGCGCCGCGCGTGCGTTCGCCGCCCTCGTGGCGGCCGTCGCCACCCTGACGGCGTGCGCGACGCCGCTGCCGCAACCGGCCCCCGAGCCGCCGGCCGCCGTCGCGCCACCGGCCCTCCTGCCGACGCAGTCCGCGGCCGTGCTGACGGACCTCGGCGCGGTGCTCGCCGCCGCCGACCAGGCGCGCGACTCCGCGAAGCTGGCCCCGCGGGTGATCGGCCCGGCGCTGGCGATGCGGTCGGCCGAGTACCAGCGGTCCGAGGCGACGAACGGCGACCGCGCGCCCACGGCCCTGCCGACCAAGGCGCAGCTCGTCGTCGTCCCGCAGACCACGACCTGGCCGCGTGTGCAGCTGGTCGTCACCGAGCAGCCCGACAACCTGCAGGCCCCGCGCGTGCTGGTGCTCGAGCAGGCGACGCCGCGCGACCGCTACGCCCTGTGGGGCTGGGCGCGGATGTTCCCGAACGCGTCCACGCCGCACATGGCGGAGGCCGCCAAGGGCAGCCCGGTGCTGCCCGTCGATGACGCCGCTCTCGCGATGGCCCCGAACGCCGTGCTGGCCGCCTATGCGGACGTGCTGGCGAACGGCGACGCCTCCGCGTCCGCGGCCCAGTTCGCGCCCGACCAGTTCCGCGACCAGGTGACGCAGAACCGCCAGACGCTCTCGACGAACGTGAAGGACATCGGCCAGGTCGCCGAGACCTACACGCCCGACGGACCGCCGCTGACGGTGATCGGCGACGCCACGGGCGGGGCCCTCGTCGTCGGCAGCATGTCGACGGTGTCCACCGTGTCGATCACGCTCGCCGGCGCGAAGCTGACGCTGTCGCCGTTCGAGTCGGCGGCCGCGGGCGCGTCGGAGGCCGGGAAGTCGCTGGCTCGCACCTACACCGACGTGCTCGTGTTCCACGTGCCGGCGGCCGGGTCCGGCCAGCCGGTGCAGCTCATCGCCGCCGAGTCCGTGCTGACCGCCGTCGCTGCACAATGACCCTCGGCCCTCGCCCTCGCCTGATCCCTGGGAGCTCGTGATGTCGTCCCCGCAGCCGCCGCAGTCCCGCCCGCGCCTCGACGTGCGCGGCGCCGTGGACCTGTCCGCCCTCAACCGGCCGGCCACGCCGCCGCCGGGGACCCCGGGCGGCCTGCCGAAGCCGGGCCCCTACGTGGTGGACGTCGACGAGGCCTCCTTCGCCGACGTGGTCCGGCGCTCGACGCAGTACCCCGTCGTCGTCGTCCTGTGGGCGACGTGGAGCGAGGTCAGCACGGGGGTCGTGGCTCAGCTGGCCGCGATGTGCGACGACGACGCGGGCGCGTGGCTGCTGGCGCGGGTCGACGCGGAGGCCAACCCCCAGATCGCCCAGGCGTTCGGCACGCAGTCCGTCCCGGCGGTGGTGGCCGTGCTGGCGGGCCAGCCGGTGCCGCTCTTCCAGGGCGCGCCCGCGCAGGCGCAGGTCCGCCAGGTGCTCGACCAGGTGCTGGCGGCGGCCCAGGCGAACGGCCTGACCGCGCGCGTCCCCGCCGGCGCGGTGCCCGACGAGCCCGACGAGCCCGACGAGCCCGCGGAGCCGCCCCTGCCACCGCTGCACCAGGCGGCCTACGACGCCCTCGTCCAGGGCGACACCGCGACGGCGCGCGAGGCGTACGACCAGGCTCTGCGGGAGAACCCCCGCGACGCGATGGCTCGGGCGGGGCTCGCACAGGTGGGGCTGCTCGAGCGGACCGCCTCGGCCGACGTCGCCGCGGTGCGTGCCGCCGGCGCGGCGGCACCGACGGACGTCGACGCCCAGCTGGCGGTCGCGGACGTGGACCTCCTGGACGGTCACGTGGAGGACGCGTTCGGCCGGCTCGTCGAGCTCGTGCGGACGACGCGCGGCGACGAGCGGGAGCGGGTCCGCCTGCGCCTCGTCGACCTGTTCGAGGTCGTCGGTGGCGAGGACCCGCGCGTGGTGGCGGCGCGCCGTGCGCTCGCGAACGCCCTGTACTGAGGAGCCCGTGACGAGCGGCCGACGTCCTGTCCAGCGGATTTGACCCTCTGGGCCGCGTTGGCTAAGTTAGACCAGTTGCCTCCGGACAGGCCCGCAAGGGCTTGACGGCGTGCGTCTGTTTCTTGAGAACTCAACAGTGTGTCTTGATGTTGTCGATGCCATGGCCCGTTGATTCGGGTGTGGTGTTGATTGCTGTCATGGTTTCCACCCCCGTGGGGATCGTGATGGTTTGAGAT